>Ga0315338_1000044_pt1 | contig 634842 bp, 563 predicted proteins | sample ASW8metaG_FD_204518 | JGI IMG/M metagenome (GOLD analysis project Ga0315338, IMG submission 204518) | Ammonia-oxidizing marine archaeal communities from Monterey Bay, California, United States - ASW #8 | ecosystem: Environmental > Aquatic > Marine > Coastal | place: USA: California | collected... | reverse complement strand
CTGCAGGCTTCTTAGCTGCAGGCTTCTTAGCTGCAGGCTTCTTAGCTGCAGGCTTCTTAGCTGCAGGCTTCTTAGCTGCAGGCTTCTTAGCTGCAGGCTTCTTAGCTGCAGGCTTCTTAGCTGCAGGTTTCTTAGCTGCAAGTTTCTCAGCTGCAAGTTTCTCAGCTGCCTGAAGTTTCGCTGCGGCAGCAGCCTCTCTAATTTCTCGTCTTTCTGAACCAAGAACCTGTGCAGAATGCGGATGTTCTGCACCAGAGTAAATTTTTAAGCGCTTGAGCATTTGTCGGCCAAGTTTGCTCTTAGGCAGCATACCTTTGACAGCTAATTCAATAATTCGTTCCGGGTGACGCTCTTGCATACGTGTATAAGGTATCTCTTTGAGATTCCCAGGATGTTGACTATGCCGTCTATAAACCTTCTTATCTGCCTTAAGTCCAGTAACTTTCACCTCACTAGCGTTGATGACAATAACGAAGTCACCTGACAGCATGTGAGGCACATACGTAGGCCTGTGTTTTCCCATAAGAAGTGTGGCAACTCGAGTTGCAAGCCGACCTAGCACCTGACCGCTCGCGTCGATAACTTGCCAGTCACTTACAACTACAGAAACACTCGGGTTATATTGCTTTATTTTGGTAACCATATTCAATCCATAATTCTCGACGTTCTATTTTACGCCTAAGTCGACTGTGTCAATAGCAGCATGAACAGGCAATCCACATTCTCCGGATCCGTTATATGCAATCTTGGTTAAACAAAGACCCTCTGCAGGCATAACGTTACTTGCAACACCACGTTCTACGGAGCTGAGCAACTCATCGACGACGTTGATTGGAGAGTGACCTCGACCGACGTCATACAGAACACCAACAATTCGTCGCATTTGCTGATGCAAATATGCGTTCGCTGTGATCGTAATTTCAACATTATCGCCATTACGTACGGTTGAGGCATGTTCAACAAAGCGTCTTGTTGGTGCTTTATCCGGGGTACTCGGCCCTGCAAAAGCAGCAAAGTCATGAGAACCAATAAAAGCTTGAATGGCGTTATTCATTACCACGGCGTCAAGATTTGTGCGTACATGAGTGACGAAATGTCGCCCGAGAGCAGGCTCAGATTGGGCATCATTGAATGTATATACATATGTACGTGAGGTAGCATCACTACGAGGATCAAACCCCTCGGGTCCATCTTGAACCTGTTGAGCACAGATGATGCGCACGTCTTTTGTCATATGGTAATTCAATGCTTTCCTGATCTGATCGGGTGACATGTCAGTCTTCTGATCGAAACGCCCGACCTGTCCTCTTGCGTGCACTCCAGAGTCTGTGCGACTAGCCAGATATATTCTTACATTTTTTTGAAAAATCTTAAGCAGGGCTTTTTCAATCTCACCCTGAACAGTTCTCGCATTGGATTGCAACTGAGAACCATGAAATTCTGTCCCGTCGTATTCCACGACTAATCCAATACGCATCTGAACTCTAATCGATCAATTCAATTAGCGCCATTTCTGCAGCATCACCAGGTCGCACACCCAAACGAGTTATACGAGTGTAGCCGCCATTTCGCTCCTGATAACGTGGAGCGATATCATCGAAGACTGTCTTCAAAACTGATTTATCAGTAATAAAAGCTGCTGCTTGACGCCGATCATGAAGCGTTCCACCCTTACCCAGACTTACCATTTTTTCGGTTAAAGGACGGATTGCCTTGGCTTTAGCAATCGTGGTCTTAATCTGGCCATGCCTAAGCAAATCGGTCACCATGATTCTAAACATGGCCCTACGTGGACCTGAAGCTCTGCCAAACTGCTTACCTGATATCTTATGCCTCAATAGCTTTTTCCTCAGAACCTTCAGCAGCAACCTCTTCGGTGTCACCATCCTCAGCAGAGGAGGCATCATCTTCAGGCAACATATTCCGCTCAGCAAGCTTGTCATACAGTTCGTCGAGTGACTTTTGACCGAAATTTCTAATCTTCAGTAGTTCGCCCTTCGGAATGGAAATCACTTCGCCAACACGATTCAAGCCAGCACGTTTTAGGCAGTTAAGTGTTCGCGCAGAGAGAGCAAGGGTTTCCACCAAAGTATTGTAAACGTCCGGAGAAATACCAAGACCTGCTGCAGGACTGGCTTCTTCTTCCGGTTCCTTGTCAAGTCTCGTAAACAGGAAAAAACGTTCCATCAAGGAATTTCCTGACGACTGAATAGCTTCAAGTGGCGTGATGGTTCTATCAGTCCAAACCTCAACAATTAAACGTTCAAGATCAGAACGCTGTCCCACACGCGTTGGTTCAACGGAGAAATTCGCTTTACGCACGGGCGTAAAGATAGCGTCTACTGGAAGAACACCTATTGGCAAACCTTCATCTTGGCTTGCAGGTTCGTAACCAACTCCCTGCTCAACATTGAATTCCACAGAAAGTCTCGCATCAGCGTTATCAAGAGTGGCAAGATGATGCTCTGGGTTTACTATTTCGAAATCAGCCGTTGCCATAATATCCCCGGCGCGTATTTCCCCCTCACCATCAACCTCAAGACGCAATCGCCCAGGACGTTCGGACAATGAACGTATACGAATACCTTTCACGTTCAACAAAAATTCAACCACTTCTTCACGCATGTGAGGAATCGTAGAGTACTCATGAAGAGCCCCAACAACCTTCACCCATGTGACAGCAGTACCAGGCAACGAATTGAGCAAAGAACGGCGCAACGGGTTACCCAATGTCACTCCCCAACCGCGTTCAAGGGGTTCCACAACGAAGCGACCATAATGCTGTTCATTTTCTTGAATAGTAATCGAAAGATCTGGGATCTCTGGTGCTACAGGCGGCAATTCCTCCTGAGGAGTAATACCGTACATTCGTTCAAGCATCTGGGTTATCTACCTCCTGGAGTAGTACTCGACTATCTGGCGTGTATCAATCGCAAGTTCAACTTCATTTGTTCCCGGAACCGTTACAACCTCACCAATATGTTTGTCCGAATCTACATTCAGCCAACTGGGGATCACTGAATTCGATCCCATGCCTGCAGAAACGATTTCGAACAACCCAGTCTTCTTGGATTGCTCGCGCCAACTGATACGATCACCAGCCTTAACTTGGTAAGAAGGAATATTCACTTTTTTCCCATTTACTTGAATATGACCATGGCCTACGATCTGTCGAGATTGCGGCCGGGAATCAGCAAATCCTAGTCGATAAACAACATTATCAAGCCGGCTCTCTAGAAGTTGAAGTAGACGGTCACCCGTTACCCCATCAAGACGGCTAGCTTTTTTATAGTAGTTGCGAAATTGTCGCTCCAATACGCCGTATATCGCACGTGCTTTCTGTTTTTCGCGCAGTTGCGTGCCGTATTCAGAAATTCGTCGTCGTCGCTGCTGGGTAGACTTGTCGCCTGGAGCACTCTTACGGCGTTCCCACGCACATTTACCAGCAGGCTTTGAGCAAAGCTTCATTCCGAAGCGTCGGCAGTTCTTACATTTAGGTCCAGTGTACCTTGCCATCTAAATCCTTGAATTACTCATTGTGTGTGCTAATTTTTTCCATCATAAAACCAAAGTTTGGACTGACCGATAGAAGTACAGATCCAACCATATAAATACTTAGACTCGCCGCTTTTTCGGAGGCCTACATCCATTGTGCGGGACAGGCGTGACATCTCGTATCGACACAACACGTATACCTGCCCCCTGAATAGCCCGAATCGCGGCCTCACGACCAGCGCCCGGGCCTTTAACCATCACGTTAACCGTTTTTAACCCATGTTCTGTCGCAGCTCGAGCTGCTGTTTCTCCTGCGCGCTGTGCAGCAAATGCAGTGGACTTTCTTGAGCCGCGAAAGCCCATCGCTCCGGCACTGCTTTGTGAAACTACGTTCCCTTGTGGGTCCGTAAATGTAATAAGGGTGTTGTTAAAAGTGGCGCTAATAAAAGCTTTGCCCTGCGGGACAAATTTCTTCTCACGCCTACGAGATCGTTGCCTTGGCATATTTCTTTCTTTTTAATTTAGTTGCCGATTTTGATCGTAATAATTTTCATAGTAAATGAACAATAAACCCGCTTGAGATTAGGTCGTTACGGAGCAACGACTCGTTTACGCCCAGCAACCGTTTGCCTACGACCACGTTTGGTTCGCGCATTAGTTTTTGTTCGCTGCCCTCGAACAGGTAGCCCACGGCGATGTCGCAGGCCTCTGAAACTCTGAATATCGGTCAATCGGCGAATGTTTAGTTGGGTCTCTCGACGAAGATCGCCTTCAATCAACAGACCCGTTCTCTCGACAGCACTTCTCACCCGAGCCAAATCTTCATCCGACAGATCTCGCACTCGGATTGAATCTCCCATCCCTGAATCCGCAAGAATCTTTTTAGATGTCGGCCGACCAATCCCGTAAATCGAAGTCAACGCTATTTCAAGTCTCTGGTTGTCTGGAATATTTACACCAGCAATAATCGCCATAAAACGATTTCTCCTGTTCAGTCACTAACCCTGCCGCGCCTTAAGACGAGGATTTTGTTTGTTAATCACATACACGCGGCCTTTTCGACGGACAATTTTACTGCCAGGGTGTTTAGCCTTGACTGATGCCTTTACTTTCATAATTTATCTCGTTTTATCTCCATAACGCGCTCACATAAAAACTGATCAGATAACTACTACTTAAAGCGGTATGTAATCCGCCCACGCGTTAAATCATAAGTCGAAAGCTCAACTAAAACTTTATCGCCAGGAAGAATGCGAATAAAGTTTTTACGAATTTTGCCTGAAGCATGAGCCAAAACCTCGTGACCATTAGGGAGTTCGATCTTAAAAAAAGCGTTAGGCAACGCCTCATTCACAAGCCCCTCTACTTCTATTGCTTCCTTTTTTGCCAAGTTACACTCAGCCCATGTGCCGATCATCACTATTATTCAACTGTGAGAACCAGCGGGCCGTCCTCCGTAATCGCTACCGTATGTTCAAAATGACACGAAAGAGTACCGTCTGCAGTCACGACCGTCCATTCGTCATCAAGTATCCGAGTTTGCCATCCACCAGCATTCACCATTGGTTCTATCGCCAAAACCAAACCCGCCTGAAGCTCTAGCCCTTGTCCAGATGGACCGAAATTCGGAACCTGCGGTGGTTCATGTAAGCGTTTGCCAATGCCGTGTCCAACATATTCACGAACCAGTTCGTAAGATCTAGGAGCTACATACTCCTCAATAGCATTAGATATGTCGCCTATACGGTTACCATGTCGTGCTGCTTTGATCCCTACCTCTAACGACTTACGAGTCGTATCAATCAGATCGTCCTTTTCACTTGTAGAATCACCCGCAACCTCTGTCACCGCATAATCACTGTTATAGCCGTCTACCAAAGCACCGCAATCAAGTGTGACTAAGTCACCCGATCGTACAATTCGATCTCCTGGTATCCCATGAACAATTTCTTCATTAATCGATATACACGCCGTCGCCGGAAAACCATATAGCCCCAAGAAACCAGGTTTTGCACCTTCAGACTCGATTGTCACGCGCGCAATTTCATCCAGTTCACGAGTTGTTATTCCCTGTTCGAGCGCTTCGAACGCTTTTCTAACAGCAAACGCGACAATACGACCCGCCTCACGCATTGCTTGCAATTCTACCTTTGTCTTCAGTGTGGGACCTAGAGCAGAATTATCGCTAACAACAATTTTGGGTGTCGATTCACTATTCAAAGAGCGAACACTCCACAGTATATCTCAAATACGCGCTCAGTTGAATGGTGCATCGGACCCTATTACTTTAGTAAGTTCCTTAAACACCGCATCGGGTGTTCCGGTGGCAACAACTTCAGCTACATTCCTACGCAATTGGTAATATTCCAAAACAGGAGCCGTCAACTCCTCGTAGACCTTCATACGATTCTTAACAGCGGCGGGCTTGTCATCATCTCGAACTATGACTTCCCCCGCGCATTGATCACATACACCTGACTTGATAGGTGGATCGACTTCCAAGTTATACGGTGTCTGACATTCTTTGCACACAACCCTACTGGATAACCTCCGTATGAGTTCATCAGTGTTAACTGCCATATGAACGACTTGATCAACAGGCAAGCTAATCTGTTCAAGTGCTTTATCAAGTGACTTCGCCTGAACGAGGGTTCTCGGAAAACCATCAAGCAATACACCTGTCGGATCAGCGATATGTTGTTGAATCATCTCTATTATGTTGGAATCTGGCACCAATTCTCCGCTATTCATAAACTTCTTAGCCAGTAATCCCAACTCAGTACCTGATGCAACTTCAGAACGTAGCATGTCTCCGGTTGAAAGGTGTGTCATACCGGTCGACTCCGCGAGTCGGCGTGCCTGCGTCCCTTTACCCGCTCCTGGGGGGCCCAATAAAACTATACGCATTTACTCATGCCCAGTGGCTAACGGACGAATCCTTCATAGTTTCGCATCAGCAGTTGCGACTCCAACTGTCGCATCGTATCCAGTGCAACTCCCACCATAATAAGCAAGCTCGTACTCTGAAGAATGGTGGTGGCATTAGGCAAATTCGTAACCAGCTGAGCTAGGTATGGCACGATTGCAATACCACCCAAAAACAATGCACCACCCCAGGTAATGCGCAACACAACTCGCATCAAATAAATCTTGGTTGGCGGCCCGGGACGAATACCAGGAACGAATCCACCATTTTTTTGAAGGTTTTCTGCGAGATTCTGCTGGTTGTGCACAACTAAGGTGTAAAAGAACGTGAAGATAACAACTAGCAAAAACACCGCTACCCAGTACATCGTGCTCGTCGGTCCAAATGAATTCTGGAAAAAATTGGCTATATTAGAAATAAGTCCACCCGAACCATCATTGAAATAACTGGCAACCACTGAAGGCAAAATCAAAATGGAAAAAGCAAATATTAGTGGAATCATCCCAGCCGCATTCACACGCAGGGGAATATGAGTGGCACCCGACTGTCTATACATCTGCCCACCCCGAAATACGCTTCGCCCATATTGAACAGGAATTTTTCGTTGTGCTTCCGCGAAATATACGATCAAATAAACAATCGCTATCGCAATAAATATGAGCATTCCAACTTGAAACGTTTGTTCACGCAATAACCATAATTGACCGACAACCTGTGGCAGCGTAGAAACTATGCCGGCAAAAATAATCAACGATATCCCGTTACCGATACCTTTTTCAGTAACAAGCTCTCCCATCCATACCAATAGCATCGTTCCAGCCGTCATCGCAGTTAGGATCGCAACCGTATTTAAAGTATCGGCCCCAAAACCAATACCAGTAATAGCAGCTCCACCTTGAGAAGCAAATCCAGCTGCGAACAAATTCAATTGACCATAACCTTGAAGGAAAGCCAGCGGAACAGTCAGATAATGTGTGTATCGGTTTATCGCCTGTCGGCCACCTTCACCTTCCTGCGAAAGGTTTTTCAGAGTAGGAATAATCGGCGTCATAATCTGCAGAATGATGGATGCTGTGATGTACGGATACACGCCAAGTGCAGCAATAGAAAGGTTCCTAAGTGCGCCTCCTGAAAATAGGTCGAGAAAACCGAGCAAAGGGTTCGCCTCAAAAGCAGCCGCTAAAGCCTCTCTGTCTACTCCTGGAACCGGTACGTGAGCGAAAAATCTAAATATGACAAGGATCCCAAGTGTGAACAGGATCCTGAATCGAAGATCTGGGATACGCCATGCATCAGCTGCAGCTCGAAATAATGCAGGTACTGCAGATTCGGACGTTTGTGTAGCCTGGGTCATAATTACTTAGTTGGTTCAGCTTTTGCTGATTCGTTTGATTCGGCAGCACCTATTACTGTGACGGTTCCACCAGCATCCTCTATCTTTTGCTGGGCGTGTTTGCTAAAAGCATGCGCAACAACGTTCAATTTCTTGGTTAACTTGCCACTCCCAAGAATCTTAATGCGTGCATTTTTCTTGCGGACAGCACCTACAGCTACGAGATTTTCAACCGTTACCTCTGAACCCGATCTAAACCGTTCAAGAACCTTAACGTTAACAGGTGTTGATTCAACACGAAAAATATTGGTGAAACCACGCATGTGGGGCAAACGTTTGATCAGTGGGAGTTGGCCGCCTTCAAAAAGAAATGGAACACTACCACGTTGTTTCTGTCCCTTTGAACCTCGACCGGAATAAGTGCCATTTCCAGAGCCATCACCTCGGCCAACACGTTTACGATCTTTCTTTGATTTTTTTGAGGGTTTTAACTGATGAAGACTAGACATATCTAAATTATTACCTGGAGCCAATTATTAGCCAATATATTTACTTCGTTTCCTCAACAGCAACAAGATGCAAAACTTTTTTGATCATGCCACGAATTTGAGGGCTGTCATTCTGTGTAACCACATGACGAATCTTGCGAAGTCCGAGTGCCTTCAGCGTCGCCTTTTGATCAGGTTTAGTACCTATGTCACTTTTTAATTGTGTAATGCGTAATTGGGCCATAGTTTATTAAATCTACGAGTTTTCTTCTTCGCTGGAAACACTTTTACCTTTTCTTCGTTCCGTAGCGGCAATGGGATCTCGTAGTTGATGAAGTGCCTCGAGAGTAGCTCTCACAATATTAATCGTATTGGCTGAACCAAATGTCTTTGAAAGAACATCCTTCACACCAACCGCCTCCATAACCGCGCGAACACCACCTCCTGCGATCACACCCGTACCGGGCGCCGCAGGTTTCAGCAAAACCTTTGCACCAGAAAATTTTGAAGTGATTTCATGAGGAATTGTTGGTCCATTCAACTCAACATGTGCCATCGCCTTTTTGGCATATGTTGTACCTTTCCGAACCGCATCGGGAACAGCACCCGCCTTACCAAGAGCGGCACCAACATTACCATTCGCATCTCCAACTACGACCATTGCGTTGAATGTCAGATTTCTACCGCCTTTAACTACTTTAGAAACTCTGCGAATCTTTACGACTCGCTCGACAAGACCCGAATCTTCTTCCTCACGTCGTGGGCGTCGGCCTCGACGTTCCCCACCTTGTCTGCGTCCACCTCCTGGGCCGCGAGAGTCCGAGCTATTGCCCCTACGAGGGCCCCTGCGTGAATCATTCTGAGACGCAACCATTTAAAAACTAAGTCCTTCTGATCGAGCGGCATCAGCTAATGCTTTAACTCGACCGTGATATTTGTAACCACCCCGATCAAATACGACCTTGGTAATCCCTGCTGAAAGAGCAGACTTGGCAATTTTTTCGCCAACCGCTTTTGCGACATCAGTTTTCGTATCGTCACGCTTCATCTCGAGTGATGTCGCTGCAGCCAAAGTGTGGCCACGATCGTCATCAATCACTTGAGCATAAATATGATTACTGCTACGAAAAATGGCCAATCTAGGACGCATTGAAACGCCGCGTATATTCTTGCGAACACGTCGATGCCTAATCCACCTTTTTCGAGTATCGAACTTTCTATTGCCCATTGCTAAACACCCGTTCCAACCGCTGTCTTACCAGCTTTACGTCGAATCACTTCATCTGAATATTTAATGCCTTTACCCGTGTATGGGTTTGGCTTTCGAACCTTACGTATTCGTGCCGCCTGATCACCTACGTCTTCTTTGCTTGGACCACTAACAACAATGAACGTCTGACCATCAGCCGTAAGTTTATTATTTCCGATCGGCTGAATATCAATAACGTGAGAATAACCAACATTGACTTCCAACCCTCCACCCTTTTGTTGCACCCTGTAACCAGTTCCAATCAGCTCAAGTCTCTTTGAAAAACCATCAGAACAACCAATCACCATATTATTAAGCAAGCTTCTAGTAAGACCATGCAAGGCCCGTTGATCAGGTTCGTCATTAGATCGAGTCACACTAAGTACCCCATCTGTCAAATCAATTTTCATACTCGCGGGAAAAGTACGCGCTAATTCTCCAGCCTTCCCTTTTACCATGACCGTAGTACCATCGAGTTTAATCTCTATGCCATCAGGGACATTTATCGGAGCTTGACCTATACGAGACACTGTATATCTTCTCTCACAAACAATACGTTTCTAATTTCAACCAACATTATGGTGTTACCAAATGTAAAAAAGCAGTTCCCCGCCAACACCCTCACGGCGCGCCTGCTGCCCTGTCATAACTCCCTTTGAAGTTGACATAAATGCAACTCCAAGGCCACCAAAATACCGAGGCACTTCATTTTTACCGACATAAACCCGCAGGCCAGGTTTACTCACGCGTTTCAACCCTTGGATCACAGGAGATTTATCTTCATAGTAACGCAACTGAACTTCAAGTGTTTTAACAGCCGAATCGGTTTCATGAACCGCAAAACTCGATATAAAGCCCTCTTCAGCAATGAGCTTCAAAAGAGAAGACTTCATACGCGATGCAGGTATCTGAAGTGACTCATGTCGTACCTGAACCGCGTTACGGATTCGGGTAAGCATATCGGCTATTGGATCTGTTACTGGCAACTTTAAAAATTCTCTCGATAATATGGTGGGTGTTACAAGCTTCCCTTACGTATTCCAGGCAACTCGCCTTTCAATGCAAGGTCGCGAAAAGTGATTCGGGACAGGCCAAAAAAACGCATGTAACCTCTGGGGCGACCTGTAACGGCACAACGGTTACGCAGACGTATCGCCGCAGAATTACGAGGTAATTTGGCTAGTTCTTGACGAGCGGCAAATCGCTCTTCGGCCGATCGATGAACATCAACCGAAGCCTTGCGTAATTCTTTACGCACTTCAGATTTAGCATTTACCAATTTCTGGCGACGCTTTTCTCTTTCAATCATCGACTTTTTAGCCAAAACATAAACTCCAGATTAATTAAAGAGCACCAACGGGTTCATCGACACGCGCAAACGGCATGCCAAGCAACTCAAGAAGCCGACGCCCTTCTTCATCAGAGCGAGCGGTGGTGACAAAAGTCAGCTGCATCCCTCGCATACGATCAATTTCATTGTAGTCAATTTCAGGGAACGTGGATTGGTCGCGCAATCCAAGAGAATAATTCCCTCTACCATCAAAAGCAGTACGACTAATACCGCGAAAATCACGTACGCGAGGAAGGGTAATATTCACAAATCGGTCATAAAACTGCCACATCCGGTTTCCACGCAATGTCACAGATGTGCCAACTACCGAGCCCTCCCGTAATTTGAAATTCGCAATCGACATTTTGGCACGATTTTCGATTGGCCTCTGCCCGGATATCTTCTGAAGATCCCCAACAGCAGCAGGAACGGCTGAATTGCTCTCAAGTGCCTCACCCAAACCAATATTGAGCACAATTTTTACAATCTTCGGCACTTCCATAGGATTCTTATAACCGAACTCACGGGCAAGCACCTGAACTACTTCTTCAGCATACACTTGCTTCATTCGAGGAGTTTGCGTCCGTGTCACAGAAATCTTAGGCTTAGACTTGGTCCCAGCCTCAGTCTTAGAAGTTTCGGCGATTTTAGGTTTCCGAGTAGAGGCCCTTTTTGCTGCGGCTTTCTTCGCCACCGGCTTTTTCGCCGATGTCTTTTTGCTTTTGCTATTGGAAGTCTTTGCCCTTGTTTTCTGTTCTTCAGTCATATTATCGTCAGGAGCGTTTACCGCTCTTGACCACCCTTACTTTCGTTCCATCTTCGAGAATATTCTGACCAGATCGACCAACATTGCCCGTCTCTGGATCAATAAGCATTACATTTGATAATGAAATAGAGGCCTCACCTTGAACCATTCCAGTCTGCGCTACACCAGGCTGGGCCTTCACGTGGCGGGTAACCATATTGACTCCCTCAACCACGACTCTGTTCTCTAAAACGAGTACTCGGATGACGGAACCCCGCTTGCCTTTATCTTTACCGCTGATGACCATCACTTGATCATCCCGTTTGATACGCGTTTGACTCATTAATCACAAAACCTCCGGTGCCAAAGACACAATACGCATGAACTGCTTGTTTCTTAGTTCACGAGCTACTGGACCAAAAATACGAGTCCCTCGAGGGTTTTCATCGTCCCCGATTATCACACAAGCATTATCGTCAAATCGAATGTACGAACCATCGGTCCGCCGGACTTCTTTGGAGGTCCTAACAACAACAGCCTTTACAACTTGATGCATTTTTACAGTACCGCCCGGCTGAGCGTCTTTTACTGTGCAGGTGATTACATCACCTAAACTGGCGTAACGTCGCGCACTTCCACCGATGATATTTATGCATAACACTTCGCGAGCCCCCGAGTTATCAGCAACTTTAAGCCGTGTCTCTCTTTGAATCATTTGAGCTAGTCCTCGGATCCCTCTGAATCTGGTGTACCTACCAATACAGCCTCATTATCAATATCCGAAGGTTGAATCTCAGCTACCTCGACTCTATCGAGGATGTTAACCAAACGCCAACGCTTAGTTTTCGAAACGGGTCGACCCTCTTCAATCAATACCCGATCACCAACCGTTGCCTGATTCGACTCATCATGGACTACAAATTTCGTAATCTTCCGGCGAGCCTTCTTGTAAATACGGTCACGTTGCAACCAAGAGACACCCACAACAATACTCTTGTCATTTTGGTCTTTCAGGACAGTACCAGTCTGTTGTTTGCGGGCCAACCTATTCTCCTTGCACCGACGATTGGGGTGATTTAATTGTGAGGCTTGCAGTAATGGCGCGCTCTCGAATCACAGTCTTAATACGCGCTATTGTTTTTCTCGTATTCCCGAGTTCATTTGTATTCGTCAATTGCATTGTCGCCTTTCTAAACCTGAGGTTCATTAAGGCACGTTCCTGTTCAGTGAGCTCTTTTTCAAGCTCGCTATCACTTAATTCTCTTACTTCAGTAATCTGCATCACTCGCAAGTTCCTGCCGCGTACGGTCTATTCGCTCCAAGCCCTGCATGGGGCTTACTTAAAATTCTTCGCTTCTAGCTACAATCTTCGTGGGGACAGACAGCTTATGAGCTGCTCGTCTAAGGGCTTCGCGTGCTGCGTCCTCAGGAACATCAGCTATTTCATAAAGCACTCGACCTCGTTTCACAACGGCAACCCAATGATCAACAGCACCTTTCCCACCGCCCATACGAGTTTCAGCAGGCCTGGCGCTCACAGGCTTTGCAGGAAACAACCGAACCCAAAGCTGACCTCCACGTTTTACATAACCGGTGATTGCCCGACGCGCGGCCTCGATCTCTCTAGCAGTAACCCATCCAGGACCTTCCGCCTTCAGACCATACTCCCCATTTACAAGAGTCGAACCCTTTGTACGGATCCCATTCATTCGACCACGATGTTCCTTACGAAATTTTGTTCGCTTAGGCTGAAGCATAACTAACCAGCACTCCCATCATCAGAACCTTTATTGGATGAATCAGAAGCACTCGAAACATCCGCCGTGGTTGATTGATCCCCCGATCCCTTAGAATCTTCCTGGTTCTCACGTGCTACACCCAATGAAACTCGGGCCATCGACCGAGCTCTAAGATTGCTAGCGGAAGGAATCATGTCCCCAGTGTAAATCCACACTTTTATACCAATCACGCCGAAAGTTGTTTTCGCTTCAGATACTGCAAAATCAATTTGAGCACGCAGGGTATGAAGAGGTGTGCGACCTTCCTTCTGTTTGTCAGTTCGGGCAATTTCCGCCCCGCCAAGACGACCGGAGACCACAACTTTAATCCCCAAAGCACCAGACTGCATGGTTCGCTGCATAGCAAGACGAACCGCACGCCTGTAAGCAACACGCCGCTCCAATTGCTCCGCTATAGCCTGTCCCACAAGAATCGCATCGAGTTCAGGCTGTCGTATTTCTTGGATGTTTAGACGTGATCGTTTCTGCGTTAATTTTTCTAAGTCAGCCCTAAGATCATCAACCCGTGTACCACCCCTACCAATTATGATGCCCGGCCTGGCCGTATTGATCGTTACAACCAAATCTTGGGCTCCTCGCTCAATCTCTACGCGAGAAATTGCGCCAGATTCGGCGTAGCGTGCATCAATCAACGTACGAATAGCCTGATCTTCTTCAGTGAGATTACGATAGTCAGAAGCCTTACTAGCAAACCAGTGTGCTCGCCAATCCTGCACTCCTCCGAGTCGGAACCCAATCGGGTGTGTCTTTTGACCCATATCTAAACCCTTACCTCATCAACTTCAATTGTGATGTGAGATGTTGGCCTATCAAACGCACCAACCCGCCCACGAGCTTTCGGTCTGAAACGTCGAATCCAAGTTGCCTTATCTGCCGTAATTCTCACTATTTTTAAATCATCACGAGACTGAAGATCATTGTTTTCGGCATTAGCAGTCGCAGCATTAAGAATTTTCAATATTTCGGCTGCAGCAGGACTAGTCATGTACCGAAGCATCGGGATCGCGTCACTAACCATTTTGCCTCGAATCTGATCCATAACAAGTCGAAGTTTGTAATCAGAAATGCCTACGTTTTTTGTTCTTGCAATTGCCATGATTAACCTGTTACCCGATCAGATCTACCAATATGGCCACGAAAAGTCCGAGTCGGAGCAAATTCACCGAGCCTGTGCCCCACCATATTTTCAGTGATCAATATAGGTATGAATCGTCGACCATCATGAACAGCAATTGTAAGACCAACCATTTCAGGCATTATCATCGAAGCACGTGCCCATGTTCGGATAACATCTCGCGATCCTGCTGCCTGTATAGCGTTGACCTTTTTCATCAATTTTGGGTCTACGTACGGACCTTTTTTAATTGACCTTGACATCTATTTTCATATGAACTACTAACAAACCTAATCGGTTTCTAGCGGTCATACCTCCGTCTCAAAATAAACTTATTAGTACTCTTATTGCGACGCGTACGCTTGCCGAGTGCTGGCTTACCCCAAGGAGTCTTGGGACCCGGCATTCCGATTCCGGAGCGACCTTCACCACCACCATGCGGGTGAGCAGCTGGACTCATCACTGAACCACGAACAGTAGGACGACGACCGCGATGTCGGTTTCTGCCTGCTTTTCCTAATTTTTGGTTCTTATGGTCAAGATTTGAAACCTGACCCACTGTAGCTGAGCATTCACTCAATAACCGACGCATTTCCCCTGACGGAAGCCGAACCAACGTATAACCCGATTCATGAGCCATAACTTGAGCCACTGCTCCAGCACTCTTTGCAATCTGGCCACCATTACCAGGAGTGGATTCAATGTTATGCACAAGGGTTCCAGTTGGGAGCGTCCCCAGAGGGCGAGAATTCCCGGTAGTTACCGGGACAGAACCACCACTTTGGACAACATCACCTACGCCCACACTATCAGGCGCAACAATGTAGCGCTTGGTTCCATCTTCAAATATTACGAGAGCAATCCTTGCTGTTCGATTTGGATCATACTCAATAGACTTAACGGTGGCTACGCCAGCCTTATCCCGCTTGAAATCAATAATTCTATAGCGTCGCTTATGTCCGCCACCGCGATGTCGAACCGTCACACGGCCGCGGTTATTTCTTCCGCCCTTCTTCTTAACGGGCGCAAGCAAGGATTTTTCAGGCTTACTTTTTGTTAAGTCCTTAAAATCGTCAGCGACCGTATCTCGACGACCAGGAGAGGTAGGCTTGTATTCTTTGAGTCCCATTAGGCCCCCTCGAACAACTGGATAGTATCGCCTATCGCAAGGCTCACAATGGCCTTTTTCCAGTCAGGCTGTTTCGATGGCCGACCACCATATCGTTTCACTTTGCCAGATACTGTGAGAGTATTCACTTTGACTACTTTAACGTCGAATGCCCATTCCACCGCACGTGCAATATCATATTTCGTGGCAGCTGCATCAACTTCAAACACGTATCTACCAATTTCGCCAAGAACAGTACTCTTCTCTGTGACAATCGGTCGTTTGAGAACTTTGGTCCGAATCATCACGCGTTGCCCTCGCTAGATCCCCACAGCCTATCTATCGCCTCTAGTGCCTCTTGAGTCAAAACCAAGTTCGTAAAGCTAGCTGCCTGAAGTGAGTTCATCAATGCAGCTGCCTGAACTTCAATCCCAGGCAAATTACCAGCTGATTTCACAATATTTTGATCTGTGGACCCAGTAACAATGAGTGTTCTGCCCTTTAAGTCCAATGCTTTGACAATGTCACGTATGGTGCTGCTCTTTGGAACATCAACCTTGAGGTCGTCGATAATTGTTACGCTTTCTTGCCGAATTTTGTCGGAGAGAGCAACTCGCAAGGCTTGACGGCGCATTTTCTTGGGCAATCTTTGCCGATAACTTCTGGGGTGTGGACCGTGGGCCACCCCGCCACCGACCCGAACCGGAGAACGCCTACTACCTTGCCGGGAAGCACCAGTGCCTTTTTGCGGCCGAATTTTCTTAGTTGAAAAACTGACTGTTGCACGAGTTTGAGTACTTTGAGTGCCACGTCGTTTATTGGCCAGTTGAGCTACTACAGCCTGATGCAAAAGAGCGTCATTATTTAAAGCACCCCAAACCTGATCGCTTGCAGCAACAGATCCAACGATTTTGCCCGTACTATCTTTTACTTGCAATTTCATTATATTTTTTGCTTCTCAATTCGAACAATACCGTTTTTAGCTCCGGGAATCGCTCCTCTAACAAGTACGACATTCTTCTCAACATCAGCCGCTACAACTCTCAAGCCTCTGATGGTTTTGCGGTCAACACCATAGTGTCCGCCCATCTTTGTCCCAGGCCACACTCGACCTGGTGAAGTCCCTGCGCCGATAGAACCAGGTGAGCGATGACGATCAGATTGCCCATGAGTCTTGGGCCCGCCTCTGAAATTCCAGCGGCGAACAACTCCAGCAAAGCCGCGCCCCTTAGAAACGCCGACAACTTTAATCGATTCTCCAACTTCAAATATGTCAGCTTTGAGTTCTTGGCCAACTTCGAATTCTGCCAAGTCGTCAACTATAAATTCCTGTAGGTGAGAAAATTTGCCGCCTGAACGAGATTGATGACCAGATTCAGCTTGATTCAGTTTTCTAGCAGAGAGAAACCCAACTTGTACGGCTTCGTATCCATCTCTAGCACGCGTCTTCACCTGAGTTACAGTGCAAGGTCCAACCTCAACCGCCGTAACCGGTTCAGCAGTTCCGTCATCATAGTAATAAGTTGTCATTCCGATCTTTCGACCGAGAAGTCCAGCGATAGTCATTTAATCTACTTACTTGAAATTTCTAACCCTATAATTTGATAGCGATGTCAACACCAGCTGGGACGTTGAGACGCGTCAGAGAATCAATCGTCTTTGAACTGGGCTCTAATATATCGATAAGTCGCTTGTGCACACGCAACTCAAAATACTCGCGTGAATCCTTGTGAACATGGGGCCCTCGGATAACCGCAAATCTACGTTTCGCTGTTGGCAAAGGGACGGGTCCAGCTGTTTGCGCGCCCGTACGCTCCGCCGTTTCCATGATCTGCTGGGCCGAAATATCTAACACGCGATGATCGAACGCTTTTAGGACGATTCGAATTTTTTGTCCCGGCATCCCTTTAGTTCCCTATCACTTTTTCGGTAACGCTCTTAGGTACCGGCTTGTAATGGTCCAACTCCATCGAGAAGCTGGCACGACCAGTAGTAATTGATCGAACATGCGTAGCGTATTGAAAAGTCTCAGCAAGAGGTATAAATGCGTTTATTACCTGTGCTTCACCGCGAGCTTCCATATTCTGAACTTGGGAACGCCTTGAATTCAAGTCACCGAGTACATCACCAAGAAACTCAGATGGGGTTACAACTTCAATTTTCATAATCGGCTCAAGAAGAGTTGGATTACCCTTACCCATAGCCGATTTGAACGCCATAGAAGCAGCTACTTTAAAAGCCATTTCCGAAGAATCAACTTCGTGGTACGAGCCATCTACCAAAACAGCTTTCATATCAACAACGGGATATCCAGCAATCACGCCAGAACGTGCGGCCTCACGAAATCCCTGTTCAATGGGCCCGAAATACTCACGAGGTAAAGTCGAACCAGTGATTTCAGATTCAAACAATAAGCCGCCACCAGACTCTATAGGCTCAAGCCTAAGCGTACAGTCACCAAATTGCCCGTGCCCACCGGTTTGACGAACCAACTTACCCTGGGCTGTAACCACCTTAGTAACAGTTTCACGATAAGCAACGCGCGGAGCACCAACAGTTGCATCAACGTTGAATTCTCGTCGCATTCGCTCGACAATGACCTCTAAATGGAGCTCACCCATCCCCGCAAGAATCACTTGCCCGCTTTCTTCATCAGAAGAAACAACTAACGTGGGGTCTTCATCAGACAATCGCACCAACGCTGTCGACATTTTCTCTTGATCCGTTCGAGTTTTTGGCTCAACAGCGACGGAAAGTACCGGATCTGGGAAGGAAATCTGCTCCAAGGAAATCTGAGCATCTTGTGGACAGAGCGTCTGCCCGGTGATCGTTTGCTTGAGACCGATAGCTGCGACAATTTCACCAGGCCCTGCTGATTTTTTCTCTTCACGAGAATCAGCATGCATAACCATCAACCGACCGACACGCTCTCGTGATCTGGCAGCCGAGTTATAAATAGTTGAACCTGCTTCAAGAATTCCGGAGTAAACCCGTAAGTAAACAAGGCGCCCAACGTGCGGATCAGTGACAACTTTAAAAGCTAAAGCAGACAGCGGATCGTCAACTGATGGCTTACGTTCCAACTCAACCGACTCATCAACAGGGTCAACGCCTTTGATCCCCTGAACATCAATCGGAGACGGCAGGTAATCAATAACCGCATCCAGTAAAGGGTGCACTCCACGATGCCTAAGCGCAGATCCTACACATACAGGAAATATCTTAAGATCGATAGTTGCACGACGAAGTGCGATTTTTAATTCCTCTTCCGAAATTTCCTCTTCCTCGAGGAACTTCAACATCAACTCGTCATCTGTCTCAGCGACCTTTTCGATAAGATTTTGCCGAGCCACCGTTGCAACTTCCACATACTCTTCGGGTATTTCGGTAATGACATGCTCAATAGCTTCTGGCGTCTCGTAAGAGTAGGCCTTGCGAGCAACGAGATCAATCAACCCATGAAATTCAGATTCAGCGCCCATTGGGATCTGAATAGGGACTGCGTTGGCACCCAAACGATCATGAACTGTTTGAACAGCATAATTGAAATTAGCACCGAGTCTATCCATCTTGTTTACGAAAATGAGACGAGGGACTTTATAAGTATCTGCCTGACGCCATACTGTCTCTGACTGAGGCTGTACCCCCGAAACTGATTCGAGAACTACAACCCCACCGTCGAGCACACGCAAACTACGTTCTACTTCAGCCGTGAAGTCAACGTGACCCGGAGTATCAATTATATTAACTTGATGGCCGTTCCATTGGGCGTTAGTCGCTGCCGATCCGATGGTAATCCCGCGCTCTCGCTCGAGCGACATGAAATCCATAACGGTCGTGCCTTCGTCAATATTACCGATTTTGTAAGTTTCGCCAGTAAAAAAAAGCACGCGTTCCGTCACGGTAGTCTTACCCGCGTCGATGTGAGCTATAAAACCTATATTTCGGACCTGCTTCAGGTCAGTTTTCTTTGCAGATGTAGTAGTCATGCTATTTGCCATCCATTCCGTCCCTGTGAACATGTCATCAAAGCGGTTTTGCGGCTGATTAATTTATGCTGGTCCTTACCAGCGATAGTGGACGAAAGCCCGGTTGGCTTCCGCCATTCTGTGAAGATCCTCACGCCGCCTCACAGCGACACCAGTGCCGCGTGACGCCTCAAGTATTTCTGCATATAGTCGATCCGCTATAGGCCTGCCTGATCGTTCTCGCGCTGCCTCTATCAACCATCGCTGCGCCAGTGCACCCCTACGTTCGGGGCGCACTTCAACAGGAACCTGATAAGTTGCGCCACCGACACGACGAGGCTTCACTTCAAGTGCAGGCATCGCATTTCGTATAGCCTGTTCAAATACCTCTAGACCCGGACGATCAGTTTCTTTTTCCAGCTTATCGAGCGCGTCATACATAGCACGTTGGGCGACCGACTTCTTGCCACCTATCATCAAGCGGTTTATGAATCGCGTAAGCTCCACACTACCGTATTGTGGATCGGGGGCTATTTGGCGGCGCTGAGCGCGACGTCTACGTGCCATGATGTTACTTTCGTTACCGTTTAGATATTCAATATTGTCTTTACCAAACCAAACCGTACATCCTACTGAAAAGGAGGCGGTCATTTTTTAGCAAAGACGCTTGCCTAGTTAAAGATTAGGTCTTCGTTGCACCGTATTTACTTCGACCACGTTTACGGTCTTCTACTCCTGATGTGTCAAGAGTCCCACGAACAATGTGGTACCTGACACCAGGCAGATCTGGAACCTTGCCACCCCTAATAAGCACTACAGAGTGCTCTTGTAAGTTGTGTCCTTCACCGGGAATGTAAGCGGTAACTTCCATGCCATTACTCAGTCGAACACGAGCCACTTTACGCAGAGCGGAATTTGGCTTCTTCGGAGTAATAGTTCGAACCTGCAAACAAACTCCTCGTTTTTGGGGACTCCCTTTTTTCAACTCAACCTGTTGGCTAACAAACGAATTGAATGCAAAACGAAGAGCAGGTGTCCTCGGCTTACGCCGCTTCAACTTGCGCGACTTACGCACGAGTTGATTAATAGTGGGCACGATTTACTCCAAAAAAAGGTCACAATAAAACAGGCCCAACCGGAATTGATCAGGCCACGAACAGCGATTATACGAACGAACATGTTTGCAAGTCAACGAGAATTTAAAACAAAATAGCTACTTAATTTTGCGCAACACACCTTTCTTTTGACAAAGGTTGTGAAATTCACCACAAACTAATAACCTAGGCTGCTTCATCGCTGGACGATGGAGATTTAAGACAACTATGGATGATTACACACGTTGTGAAGCGTGGTAGAAAAAGTTTATGCAATTGAATCCCGGTGAAATTAATTGAATTCAGTAGCCCTCTTCGGCTTTGCAAATCCAGAGTCTTTACGCTTAGTCACGTCTTTAAGCGCTCTCGATCCCTCTTTGCAATTCATCAATTTCACATCTGAAACAAATAAAGACGAGCTTGATTCAGGCGTCGAATGTGCCCTGATCTGGGCGGCCGGGGCCGGGCTTAGTGGACTTTCAGGTCTAGTCAACACCGCGGCTGATGCAGGGATACCGATGGTGGTTGTAATGCCACTCTTATCACTAGATGGCATTACAACCTCACGGGTGCAAATAGAATTCTGTTTCCAGCCATGTACACCTGAAGAAGTAAGCCTGCGACTTAGACTAGCAATATTAAGGAACGCTCCGCCGGAAACCTCTAATACCATCACACGAGGTGATCTAGTAATCGATTGCGACAGATATGAGGTAACACTCAAAGGTCTCAAGGTCGACCTGACGTACAAAGAATATGAACTTCTCAAATACCTCGCATCAAATCCAGGCCGAGTATTCACTCGAGAATCCCTTCTGCGCAGTGTTTGGGAATATGACTACTTTGGTGGAACTAGAACTGTCGATGTACACATAAGACGGTTACGTAGCAAAATAAATGATGTTTCGAATCACTTTATCGAAACACAATGGAACGTCGGATACCGTTTTCGCTCGACAGATAAATCGCCCGAATCATCTCGAGAAAACTCTTCGAAGTTCAATCCCACAATTTGATGTTGAGATCCATAGAGTACCTAAATACAACGAAAACAACTTCGAAATCATTGATAAAGGCTAAAAATCAACTCAAAAGATTAATTAATTGACAAGAACGAAACATTTTTGAATACTCAATATCCAACCCTTTTGGATATCGCTTGTGTAGATCAATCTTAAACACATGACTCACGTGCAATTTCAGAACCATGTCACATAAAACAGAAAAACCTAAAAAAAACATCGATGAAGAAGCCATAAAGTATGTGCTACTTTCAGCGCGAGAGAATGATGTCAAGTTCATACGCCTTTGGTTCACTGACATCTTAGGCACCCTCAAGGGATTCGCCATTACTGTCGATGAACTCGAAGGCGTGCTGCGGAACGGCGCCAGCTTCGATGGTGCATCAGTCGAGGGACTTACCCGTGCTGATGAGTCCGATATGGTCGCGATGCCGGATCCTTCAACCTTCCAAGTGCTCCCCTGGCGCCCCAGCACGGATGCTGTTGCGAGAGTTTTCTGCGATATCGAAACACCCATGGGCCAGCCATCTGCTGCAGATGGCCGACAAATACTGCGTCGAAATATGGCACACGCCTCAGCAATGGGTCTTACCTTCTACGTGGCGCCCGAAATTGAGTATTACTACGACATGGAAAACCCGGATGAAGAGGTTCGGAATGATCATAGTGGATATTTTGATCAAACCACACTTGATGGCGCAGGGGGAGACTTGCGACGTGAAACGGTTCTTACACTTGAAAAAATGGGAATCCCTGTAAAACACAGTCACCACGAAGTAGGCGTCGGACAGCATGAAATCGATCTGCGGCACATGAACGCTCTAACGATGGCAGATTCAATAATCACGTTTAAAGTCATCGCTAAAGAACTTGCTGTCCCGTCTGGCAGCTACGCCACATTTATGCCGAGACCTTTCGGTGATCGCCACGGTTCTGGAATGCATACCCACATGTCGCTTTTCAATGGCGATGAAAACGCCTTCTTCGACGACACAGCGGATCTACACCTTTCAGACGTAGGGCGGCATTTCATTGCTGGCCTGATCCGACATGCTGCGGAAATATGCGTAGTCACAAACCAATGGGTAAATTCTTATAAACGGCTTTTACCAGGATTAGAAGCTCCCCTTTTCGCTTCGTGGACAACGGTTAGCTTCGGCGATCTGATTCGCGTACCAACATATAGACCAGGACGGGAAGAGAGTGTTCGGGTTGAATATCGTGCACCAGATCCTGCGGCAAACCCTTACTTATTATTCTCAGCTCTACTTGCAGCAGGACTAGATGGCATCATAAAAAAGATGCCACTACCTAATCCAATAGAGGGTAATGTCTATAAAATGACAGATTCTGAGCTGGAAGATCGCGGAGTAGCGAAACTACCTCGAACGCTTGACGAAGCAATCCGATTGGCTGAGGGCAGCGAGTTACTTGAAAAAGCGCTAGGTGCAACCGTTATGGATAACTTTCTCGAAAACAAGCGACTCGAATGGCGACAATTCAACAACAACGTGACCGACTACGAAATAACCAGATACCGACACCTGTAGAAAACCGTCGCACCTATTAATTGCATCACCACGCTAGGAGTAATATGACCGCTGCTCAGAATACTTGGAATCCCAAATCCGATATGGTTTTGCCGGATTTCACAGAAATCGCTGAACGCGGACTATACGTCCCTGAGTTGGAACACGATGCATGCGGAGTCGGTATGGTCGCAAACATCAAGGGCTCACGATCGCGCGCCATAATCGACCAAGCACTTGAGGTATTAGTAAATCTCGGACATCGCGGAGCCGCGGGCGCTGACCCAATGACAGGTGATGGAGCCGGGATCACTATCCAAATGCCCGATGCTTTTATGCGAAAAATTGCCATAAAAGAAGGCATCAATTTACCAAGCGAAGGCCGGTATGCCGTTGCAATGTGTTTTTTGCCAAATGATGACCGGTTGAATGCTGTTGTACGCGCTACATTAGAAAAGAGATCCAACGACAACGGTATGGCCATTCTCGGCTGGCGAGAGGTTCCAGTTGACCCCAACGTAATCGGCCTGTCAGCTCGTTCGATAATGCCAAAAATCGCCCAGTTATTTGTTTCCGCACCAGATGGCGTAAAAGGGGATGATTTTGAACGTACCTTGTACTTAGCTAGAAAATCCGCTGAAAAACAGTTGCTCAATATCGATACTGATCCAGAAACACGGAAAACGCTTCTCCGGGAGTTTTATGTGTGTTCGTGGTCATCGCGTACCTTGATATACAAAGGCATGCTGCTTGTCGATCAACTAAGCCAGTTCTATTTAGATCTAGAAGACCAAAGCATGATGAGTGCATTTGGGATCGTACACTCCCGGTTCTCGACTAATACGCTTGGTTCTTGGAAGTTAGCTCATCCATACCGGATGCTGGCCCACAATGGTGAAATCAACACCGTGCGAGGAAACAGGAACTGGATGCAAGCGAGAGAACGTTCAATTGAATCACCACTATTTGGCGACAAGATCGACCAATTGACACCGATTTGTGAATCAGATGATCCTTCAGACACCGCGTCTCTGGACAATGTATTTGAACTACTTCGAATGACGGGCAGATCGGTAGAACACACAGCTGCGATGCTAATGCCCGCCGCATGGTACGGGCACGAATCCATGTCGGAAGAAGTTAAAGATTTCTACGAATTTCATGGCAATATTATGGAGCCTTGGGATGGTCCAGCGATGATCGTGTTCACCGATGGCGATGCTGTCGGTGCTGTACTAGACCGCAATGGTCTACGCCCATTCCGATACTGGGTAACTAACGATGATTTACTCGTGATGGCATCAGAGACCGGCGTACTTAATATCGAACCTGAAAGAATCAAATATCGATCACGCCTTGAACCCGGCCGTATGTTCCTGATCGATTTCAAGCAGCAGAGAATTATCGAACCACAAGAAGTTATTGAACGAATAGCCACGCAAAACCCTTACGGACAATGGCTGCAAGAAAACCGTGTAACCCTTAAATCACTACCTGCAGCTAAAAATGTCCCAGAAGTCAATGTGGAGAATCTTGTAAACCGACAAATGGCTTTTGGTTACTCACGTGAAGATCTTCACGTGCTGATTAGCCCCATGGCAATCACCGGGCACCAACCCCAAGGGTCGATGGGCGATGACGCCCCGTTGGCTGTTCTTTCGGACAAGCCACAAAGCCTATTCTCTTACTTCAAGCAGGCATTTGCTCAGGTTTCGAATCCTCCACTTGACGCGATTCGGGAAAAACTAGTTACGCAATTTGCAGTACCAGCCGGTCGACGCCTGAACATCTTCGAAACAACCCCACTGCATTGCCGCACATTGAGAATCGATCAACCGATTTTAAGAAATTCCGATTTGGCAAAAATTAAGGCATCAGATAAACCTGGAGTAAAAGCAAAAACCATATCAACCTGTTTTAAAGCGGCAGAGGGCGCAAAAGGCTTAGATAACGCTCTAAAACGCATACGGCAAGAGGCCAGTGAGGCGATAGAAAATGGGTACACGCTGCTGATCCTTTCCGACCGGGAAGTCAATCAAGACAATGCCTATATCCCGTCCTTGCTCGCAACTGGTGCTGTCCACCATCATTTGATACGAGAACGTAACCGCGCACAGGCAGACATTATTATCGAATCAGGTGAACCTCGCGAAGTACACCACTTCGCAACTTTATTTGGTTATGGAGCATCGGCTATCAACCCTTATCTAGCTTTCGAAACGATTGCTGGTTTACAACTAAGCCCAACTGCTGAGGAAAAAGTCCCACCACAAGAAAAAGCTGAAGAAAACTTCTGTCACGCTGTCGAAGAAGGGGTAGTAAAGACCATGGCCAAAATGGGTATTTCTACCCTTCAAGGCTACATCGGAGCACAGGTTTTTGAAGCACTAGGTCTATCGCAAGCACTTATTGACGAGTACTTCACATGGACAGTTTCACGAATCAGCGGCATTGGTACTGGTGAAATTGCTTTTGACATCTTGGCTAACCACTCCCGAGCCTACTCACCGGATAATATCCCCTCTAACCTGAAATTAGACTTGGGGGGGCTCTACCTATGGCGATCGACAGGTGAACGCCACATGTGGAACCCAGAGACAATAGCGCTATTGCAGGAGGCCGTTACCCGCAACGATGACAATGTGTTTCAACAATTCGAAGCTGCGTCAAATGAAGAGGGTGAAGAGCACATTACAATTCGAAATATGCTCGAGCCGATATACAGCGAAGCCGTTCCACTTGACGAAGTTGAGCCAGCATCTGTAATCGCAGAACGATTTGCAACCGGTGCGATTTCTCTTGGCTCCATAAGTCGTGAAGCGCATGAAACATTAGCCGTAGCTACAAATCGAATCAACGCTCGTTCAAATACAGGTGAGGGCGGTGAAGACCCAACACGATTTACACCAGATCCTAATGGCGATTCAAGGTCTAGTGCGGTAAAACAAGTTGCGTCTGGGAGATTTGGTGTGACCACCAATTACCTGGTAAATGCAAAAGACTTGCAAATAAAAATGGCACAAGGGGCAAAGCCGGGTGAAGGAGGGGAAATTCCGGGCCGTAAGATCTCTGAATACATCGCCTCCATTAGAAAAACGACCCCGGGGGTCGAACTCATATCACCTCCGCCGCATCATGACATCTACTCAATCGAAGACCTAGCTCAACTTATTCATGACTTAAAAAATGTTAATCCTGACTCACGTATCCACGTGAAACTTGTCGCCGTTGCAGGGGTTGGAATCATTGCCGCAGGAGTGGCCAAGGCCAAGGGAGATGTAGTTCTTATTTCAGGCAATTCTGGCGGCACTGGAGCTTCCCCTCTTAGCTCAATCCAACATGCAGGCCTCCCATGGGAACTGGGACTGGCGGAAACTCAGCAAGTATTAGTGGCCAATGGTCTGCGCGATCGGATAGTGGTACAGACGGATGGACAGATGAAGACATCCCTCGATGTACTTATTGGTGCCCTGCTCGGAGCTGAAGAGTGGGGTATCGCAACTGGAGCTTTAATCTCTATGGGTTGCATCATGTTGCGCAAGTGTCATTTAAATACTTGCTCAGTAGGAGTAGCAACTCAAAATCCTGAGCTCCGTAAAAAATTCGCTGGCACCCCGGACGCAGTAGTCAATTATTTCATGTTTCTTGCAGAAGGCCTTCGCGAACATATGGCAAAGATGGGTTTTCGAACAGTGAATGAAATGATTGGCAGAGTCGACAAACTTAAAGTACGGAACAACATTAATCACTGGAAAGCTAAAACTCTCGATCTATCACCCATACTGATGATGCCAGAGGTCTTGCCAGCAGATCATCCATATCAGCAGAAATTACAGGATCATGGGCTAGATAAGGCCCTAGATAATGAACTGGTTGAGCTTGCAAAAGAAGCAATAGACAAGGAAAAACCTGTTTCCAAAACCTTACCAATTAGTAACGCTAATCGAACTACCGGAGCGACCCTCAGTGGCGTAATAACCAAGAAAACAGGTGAACACGGCCTAGCCGATAATTCAATTAACTTCACATTTCAGGGCTCAGCCGGGCAAAGTTTTGGAGCCTGGATTGTGAAAGGAATTACTCTCAGAGTTGAGGGTGACGCAAATGATTATTTTGGCAAGGGACTTTCAGGCGGCAGACTCATAGTCACACCACCAAAAAATAGCTGCTATAAAGCAGAAAAAAACATCATCATTGGAAATGTCGCCTTATACGGTTCAACTGGCGGTGAAGCTTATATCAATGGGATAGCTGGTGAACGGTTCGCTGTCAGAAATTCAGCAGCAACAGCTGTTGCTGAAGGAATTGGGGATCATGGCTGCGAATACATGACCGGCGGCCATGTAGTCATACTTGGGCCTACCGGCCGTAATTTTGGTGCGGGTATGAGCGGTGGCATCGCCTTCGTTTTCGACCCCGACCAGTCTTTCAAAGGAAAATTTAATGACTCAATGGCAGATCTGTTTAGTCTAGTTCCTGACTCCGAAGATGACATAGAACTCAAGCGAATAATCACTAACCATGTCAAATACACTGAGAGCGAGGTCGGTACAGCATTACTCACGGATTGGGATAACGCTGTGAAAAAATTCAAGAAGGTATTACCAAGAGACTACGCGCGTGTCATCAAGGAGCAAGCGAAAAAAGTAACCACTCAAAATAATATCATTGCTAAAGAAGGGATCGGCAGTCATGGGTAAAGTCACTGGTTTCATGGAAACCGGGCGAATAACTCCTAAACGCCGAAATAAAAACGACCGGATTGCCGACTGGCAAGAAGTCTATTTAAAGTGGGACGACTCGGATGCCCGTAAACAAGCTGGCCGCTGTATGGATTGCGGCGTGCCATTTTGCAATAGTGGATGCCCCCTTGGAAACTTAATTCCTGAGTTCAACGATCTGATATATCAAGGTAATTGGAAAGAAGCAATCCAATCGTTGCACGCGACAAATAACTTCCCGGAATTCACCGGTCGTATTTGCCCAGCACCCTGCGAGGCATCTTGCACTCTGTCGCTTAATTCCGAGCCCGTCACGATAGAAATGATTGAAAAGCAAATTGGGGATCACGCCTGGGAACAAGGTTGGATCAAGCCAGAACCAGCTTCGACAAAAAGCGGTAAAAAAATTGCCGTGGTAGGGTCGGGACCGGCAGGTCTGGCGGCTGCTCAGCAACTAGCACGATCAGGACACACAGTAACGGTTTTCGAACGAAACGAATATATTGGTGGCCTGCTTACTCTTGGTATTCCAGAGTTCAAGCTAGAGAAAAAAATCGTAGATCGACGCATTGAACAAATGCGTCAAGAAGGTGTCGACTTTCAAGTGAACACCGATGTGGGACTAGATATCACACGTGATGAATTGCTAACCGATTATGACGCTATATGCCTATCTGGAGGCTCAACTGTACCGCGCGATCTCCCGGTTGAAGGGCGCGAACTCAAAGGTGTACATTTTGCGATGGAATTCCTTACACAACAGAACCGAAAGTTGAAAGGCGAAAAATTTGCCCTTGAGGAAATCATTGATGTCAAGGACAAAAAAGTCGTGATCATCGGCGGTGGCGATACCGGAGCCGACTGCCTAGGAACATCACACCGACAGGGGGCGAGCAACATAGTTCAAATGGAAATATTGCCTCGACCATCGGAGTCACGTATAGAAACGAACCCGTGGCCACAATGGCCTACGATCTTCCGCACTTCTAGTGCCCACGAAGAAGGAGGAGACAGGGATTTCAATGTACTCACAAAACGATTCGTAGGAAATGAAGATAACAACGTAAAATATTTGGAATGTGTGCGGGTCGAATGGTTAGAAGACGAAGCACTTGGCCGTTTAAATATGAAAGAAATTTCAGGCAGTGAATTTACAATCGAAGCCGACGCAGTATTTCTAGCTATGGGATTCATACACCCACAACACGATGGTTTACTGGATGCACTCGGGGTCGACTACGATTCACGAGGTAATGTCGCCGCAAATGGATCCATGCAAACAAATTTGGCGAAAGTGTTCGCCTGTGGAGATATGCAACGAGGTCAATCACTGGTGGTCCACGCAATAGCCAGTGGGCGTCGCACAGCCAGACAAATCGACATTTTCCTGTCCGGTCAATCTAACCTACCAACGGTTAGAGGCTATGCTCGACCACCAGTACTAACTGCAATGCAGCATTAAGGCAAATAAAATGGACGATACAATCGAATTGATATGACTTCGGACACAGTTAATTCGGTTTCGACCACTGCAATTCGAGTTGCGGCCGCCCAAGTTAACACCACGGTTGGTGATATCGACGGTAACTCACAACTCATTGAAAAATGGATCAAGCTCGCTCAGCTCCAACAGGCTGAATTAATAGCTTTCCCTGAGCTAACCATTACCGGCTATCCGCCCGAAGATCTGGTTCTTTACGATAATTTCATAGAAGCAAATAAAATAGCCCTTCGTCATATAGCAACCAAAGTTAAAGACATCGTTGCACTTGTGGGTTTCGTCGATTCTGAAGATGGCAAGTTATTCAATTCAGCTGCTGTACTCCATCAAGGAAAAATCGTAACCACATATCGAAAAATTCACCTCCCAAACTATGGGGTTTTTGACGAACGCCGCTACTTCACTCCGGGAGATGAGTGTCCGATCATTTCAATACGTGGAATTAAGATAGGCATCAATATCTGCGAAGACATTTGGGAGCCGATTGGACCATCAGAGGTTCAACGCGAGGCAGGAGCCCAGATAGTCATTAATTTAAACTCTTCGCCGTATCAACTAGGAAAACATCGACATCGAGAAGAGATCGTCAGTAACCTCTCAAGGCGAAATCATATTTACACGCTCTACACCAACCAAATTGGCGGACAAGATGAACTTGTATTCGATGGAGGGAGCATGTTGTTCAACCCCGATGGCAAACTATTGGGTAACTCCCCGCAATTTGAAGAATCGTTGCTTGTAGCAGACATAAAAGCAAAACCCACAGAAATCCCTGCTCCCCTCCGGCAAGATTCCACAAATTTTCATGAAAAACTTTCTCAAGTTGGCAAATCGTCAACTATAGAAATCCCAACAACAAATCCGCTAAAAACACCATCAAATTTACCGGAACTGTCCATCAGTCATTTAGGGAGACTCGAAAGTGTGTATCAAGCACTAATTATCGGAACGCGCGACTACTTGAAAAAGACTGGTTTCAAAAAAGTAATCATCGCTGTATCGGGCGGTATCGACTCTGCCTTGGTCACCACTATCGCCACCGACGCAATCGGCGCTGAAAACGTTATTGGAGTGGCTTTGCCTTCCCGCTATTCGTCAGAAGGAAGCATCACAGACGCGAGAGAGTTGTGTTCCCGGCTCAACGTCGAACTGTGGACTATCCCAATACAACGAGGTCACGTCGCATTTGAAGGAATGCTGAGCGATACATTCAAGGGTACTGAACCAGGATTGTCAGAAGAAAATACCCAGTCACGAATACGCGGCAACCTCATGATGTCGATTGCCAATAAATTTAACTGGCTAGTTCTCTCAACTGGCAACAAGTCAGAGATGGCAACAGGTTACGCAACTCTCTATGGTGATATGGCCGGCGCATATGCCGTGATCAAAGACGTGCCCAAGACGCTGGTATACGAATTATGCGAACACCGAAATGCACAAGGTTCCGGATGCCCGATTCCACAAGAAACAATTGACAAACCACCGAGTGCAGAGCTCCGACCTGACCAATTAGATGAAGATTCTCTTCCACCATATGATCAGCTCGACCGAATTATTCACATGTATATCGAAGAACGCCTATCGCCTGATCTGATTATCCAAAAAGAACAAAAAATCGGAACTGATGACAACGTCGAGACGGTCGTACGCCGCATTGTTCAACTAATAGACAAAAATGAATACAAACGAAGGCAAGCACCTCCTGGCGTGAAAATCACAGGACTAGCATTCGGTCGAGATCGTCGGCTACCAATTGCATCAGCGTGGCAACATTAATCCATAAGTTTCGATGAGCGTTCATCGAAAGTAAAGTTATTCGATCTTAAAGCAGTTCGATGACGAATTAGCAAAAACCCACAAACTTACTCCACATTCTCTTTATATTCTGGACAAAAGTAATTTCATAAAACTCAACTTAATATCTGAATTGGCACACTAAAAAATGATAAGCACGTTGCAAAAAATAAACGCCCGGTATCTCAGCAGCATTTTCATCCTAGTAATAGTCGGTTCGGCTTGCATGAGTAATAACGATCCAAACGTTTCAAACGTCGAGATAACCAACCCGGACGCGGAACAAACCTCAAACGATACAGGTGCCGCCACTCCATCTTCTCAAACTACAATTTCACCAGAGGTTAACGATACAGCGGATTCATCGTCCCAAAGCACTATTACCTCAAGTGAAATTGTCCCGACGGCCACCGCCATCACAACCACTTCAGTAGCTTTAACCGATCAGCCAGAGGACAAGCCACTTGGAGATGCTCTACCACAACCCATTGTCGAAGAACTTGCACCTGCAGCGATCGTAGCAGCGCAAGCAGAACATCTGGCCAATCTATATGAAACAAGCGTTGAATCAGTTGTTTTCATCACAGCCAACACGAGAATGGGCGCTGGTTCAGGATCCGGCTTCGTGTGGGATACAGAAGGACATTTAGTAACCAATTACCACGTGATCCAATCTGCAATCCAAAGCACCACCTCCCTGATAGTAAAATTCTTCAACGGTCGAGAATATCGTGCTGAGGTCGTAGCATGGGATCCCGATTCAGATCTTGCGGTGATCAAAATCAATGATATTGACCATGAGTTAATTCCACTGCCAATGGGTAATTCTTCAGAAACACGCCCAGGTGAGATGGCAATAGCTTTAGGAAATCCCTTTGGTGAAGAATTCACTATGACTACGGGAATCGTTAGTGCTGTGACACGAACACTTTCCAGCGGATTCTCGTCTTACAGTATTCCAGCCGTCGTGCAGACTGACGCAGCAATTAACCCAGGGAACTCTGGCGGTCCACTGCTAGATATGAACGGGGCGGTGATTGGAGTCAACACTCAAATCAAAAGTAGCTCCCGACAAAGTTCAGGTGTTGGTTTCGCAGTACCAGTCGATCTTGTAAAACGGGTGGTGCCATCTCTGATTAATGACGGACAACACTCATATCCATTGATGGGTATTAGCGGCAATGAAGTAAACATTTTACTACGTGAAAAGGCAGATCTCCCACGTGATATCCTCGGTGCATATGTAAATCGCACAGCTGTAGATGGTCCAGCAGATTTAGCTGGTATTCAAAGTGATTCAAGCCTGACGGGCTCCCTGAACTTCGATGGCGATGTAATAGTTTCAATCAATTCGATTCCTATGAAATCGATGGATGATCTTATTGGATATCTAGCATTGAATACGGAGCCTGGTGAGGAGATCATCGTAGGCGTATTTAGGGATGGTGAGGAAATAACAATTCCCATGACGCTTGGGGCACGTCCAGCCACATCTTGAGTTTTAACCACCTTTGGATTGCCATGCACATATCTCTATGGGAGAGAGTTATTGTTGTGCCAAGCGCGTGTTGCAGCATTAGAACACTTGTGCTAATCTCATTTTAAATTAGGAACCCCCCTCCGACATATCAAAAGACAGTTCGGACAGAAAGAAGAACAACGTTGGCTGTAAAAAAAGCACTGCCGAAAGTCCAGGTTAACGGAACAAGTAGCGATCGAGATAAGACTCTCGAGTTAGCCCTCGCACAAATCGAAAAAGCGTTTGGCAGGGGCGCTGTCATGCGACTGGGAGACTCATCCGCAGACAACGCTGTGAGATCAATTCCGACTGGATCTATAGCACTGGACTTGGCATTAGGGGTAGGTGGGCTTCCTCGTGGTCGCATTGTTGAAATCTTCGGGGCGGAATCCGCTGGTAAAACCACACTAGCAATGTCGGCAATTGCTGAAGCACAAGCTGCCGGTGGTCAGGCTGCTTTTATAGACGTTGAACATGCTATGGATCCAGCTTATGCCCGACTGATAGGAGTCGATGTCGACAAGCTCCTCATTTCCCAGCCTGATTCAGCAGAACAGGCTCTAGAAATTACAGAATATCTCATACGAAGCGGGGCGCTTGACATCATCGTTGTCGATAGTGTCGCCGCGCTTGTTCCTGCGGCCGAACTGGAAGGGGATATGGGAGATATGCAAATCGGGCTCCAAGCCCGCATTATGTCGCAAGCGCTCCGAAAGTTGACTGGAATAATCCACAAAACAGAAACTGTTTGTGTTTTCATCAACCAATTACGAGAAAAAGTTGGAGTGGTTTTTGGTAATCCAGAGGTAACACCAGGCGGACGAGCATTAAAATTTTACAGTTCCGTTCGCATTGACCTTCGACGAGTTGAAGCTGTTAAAGTCGGACAAGACATTATCGGTAATCGCGTACGTGCAAGAGTTGTAAAGAACAAAGTCGCAGCTCCGTTCCGAAAAGCTGAATTGGAAATTATGTTCAAATCCGGTATCAGCAAGGAGGGTAGTTTACTCGACCTAGGTGTCGAAAATGGCACCATAAGAAAAAGTGGATCATTTTACTCTTACGATAATGTTCGTCTTGGTCAAGGACGAGAAGCTTCACGCCAATTTCTTAAGACAAACACTGATATCCGAAATCAAATTGAAGCCACTATCCGAAATGAGCAGGACGCAAAGACAAATCCAGAGAGCACGGTCACCGAACATCCAGCTCAAAAATAAGGTCGCTTGACGCGGAATACTCAAATACTCCTTCAGACAAATAAAGCGTGATAGAAAATCACAATTTGCATCCCAATGATAATTGACAGATAAACTTGATACGGAAACAAAGCGTTGTTTTGTTTAAACTTTTCGCCTTGAGAATCAAGTGACCATATCTTTATTAATTATTCTAATCGGCTTGTTAGGTAGTGCATTTATCAGCGCTACTGAAGCAGCAGTTCTGGGCTCGAGTCGATACAAAATTGAACACCGTAGCGAAGAAGGTGACAAGCGAGCCAAACTTGTAATTCGTATTTTTGATCAGTACGAGAAATTCTTCGGCACGATCCTTTTAGTCGGCAATCTGTTCAATATCATGGTCGCCTCAGTAGGCACTACGCTCGCAATTTCAACTATTGGTGGTGGCGAACCCACAATTTTATCTACGGTAGTTGCCACAGCCATTGCAACAGTATTTGTCGTCGTCGTCGGTGAACTCACGCCAAAAACTCTAGCAGTGATAGCAGCTGAAAAATGGGCACTAATAACCGCACGCACAGTACTAATTATCATGACTGCCAGTTGGCCAGTAGTCTTTGCATTCACCTTAATTCCCAGAGGAATCATACGATTGTTCGGTGGGAAAGAATCTTTGGCAAGCCCTATCGTCACACCTGGCGAGCTCCGAACATTGATAGATCTGGGAGAAGCCGAGGGAACCGTTGAAGAAAACACCGGAGAAATGCTTGACAACATCTTCAGGTTTGGCGAGATGGAAGTTCGAGATGTAATGACACCGCGCCCAGAAATAGTTTGGGTTTCGGCTGACGCTACCTTTGGACAATTCATGGACTCCTACCGATTGTCACCACACACAAGATTCCCTGTATTTGACACAGATCATGATGATGTCGTCGGCATATTTTCAGTCAAAGATGTTTTAGGCTCAATATCGGAATCAAAACTGGATTTAAATCGCCCGGTGATCAACCTGATGCGCCAGGCTCACTTTGTTCCCGAAACAAAACGCCTAGATGATCTATTCGATGAAATGCAGGAATCCGGACACAAGATTTCATTGGTTGTGGATGAATTCGGCGGAATATCTGGACTCATTACTCTCACCCGGGTGGTTGAACAGATCGTAGGAAAGACAGGAGAGGAAGGCTTAAAACCTGACCGGAGATTCGTGACAGTAAATGAAAATACATTCGAGTTGGATGGTGGACTCGAGATCGGTGAAGCTAACGATGAATTAGGTCTAGAAATTCCGGAAGGAGACTATGAAACTATCGCGGGATTCTTCCTGGAACAGGCCCAGCATCTGCCTACAGTAGGTAGTAGGGTCCGATTCGGCAATCTACGAATGCAAGTTGCTGAAATGGAGGGCTCAAAAATAGTCAACATACACATCAGACGAGTAACTGAACTATCAGAGCGTACGAACCAATCCATAATTGAAGATGAACCATCCTGATTTTTTAAAACAGCTCAATACGGGATTGATTCGATCAACAATTCCTGACCGAACGACTTTAATTGTCGCTTTCTCTGGTGGACCAGACTCTTCAGCCCTTCTCACAGGGTTATCAGTTCTAAGCGAAAAAAAATGTTTCAAACTAATCGCCTGTCATGTAAACCATCAAATACAACTTGACTCGTCTGAAGCAGATCAACTTGCTGCTAAAACAATTGCAGATTCTCTTGGGGTCGAATTCCTCGCAACTTCTGTAAATGTACCAAAAGTTTCAAAAGAGCAAAAAATTTCAATCGAAACGGCCGGCCGGATTTTACGATACGAGATTCTCTCGCAACTATCTGAAAAATACCGGGCATATGGTGTTGTAACTGGCCATACAAAAGACGATCAGGCCGAAACAGTTTTACTTCATGCTGGACGAGGAACAGGATTGAAAGGGTTAAGCGGAATGGGATACCGCTCAACCCTTAGATTCCCTAAATCTGACACCAACTTAACCATCCTGCGCCCGATGCTAGATATTTCTCGGTCAACCATCATCAGCTACTGCAAACAAAGAAACATTCGACCAGTTATCGACTCCTCCAATACCGATAAACAATACACACGCAATAAGATCAGGCTAGATGCTTTGCCAGCTCTCGACGCTGCTATCCCTGGCGCCAAAAATGCTCTGGCCCGATTGGCAGAAAACGTATCGGATGATTTAAAAGTCGTTGATTGGGTCGTTAGGCGTGAACTTCAGCAAGCCGCTTACTCTGACGGCAAATACTCACGCTCAAAAATTAATCGTCTGCCCATTTATCTAATCCGTAGGATCCTAATGCTTGGGTATAGAAATCACACCGGGCACTCCCAGCAACTCGAACGAACACACACATCTGAAATGGCGTCTCAATTATTAGATCACAGCGGGACTTCTATGGATTTACCCGACGGTGTAACGTTCCACGTCGATAAAGATACATTCAGTTTCAGCTCAAACGACAACGACGATTGTCCATATCCTCCACCTATTGTTGAAACAAGCCTAAATCATTTCGGACTTACCCAACTTGATGGTGGATTCGCCGTAACCAGCGAACTGAGAAACAGGCCGTGCCAACTCAATACAGGCAATTCTTGGATAACTTACGCGTCGCCAGCAATTGCAAGTCTAACCCTGTTATTACGCAACCGAAAAAACGGAGATCGATTCCAACCACTAGGAATGAATGCGCATGTGAAACTTCAAGATTTTTTTGTTGGAGCCGGGGTACCAAAGAGGTGGCGAGATAGAGTACCTCTTATCGAATCTAATAACACTATTTTGTGGGTGGCAGGATCCCGCTTGGCTGAATGGGGAAAAGTGATGCCGGAACACACCGAGGTCACTCGACTTGAACTAGTCCGACCACAACTTTCGACAAATGGTTACAAAACCTGAGAAAGCCGTGGGTTCGCTGCCAGGCCCGGAATTCTGCCGCGTTTCGCAATTGCACGATCTTCAATCGCTTTGATATCGGCAGTGAACGAAATCGGTGATGCTGCAGCAATGTAATAACCAACAGCAAAAACGCTAACGGGAGCCTGGGCTTCGACGAATTCACGTATACGGTCGGGAGTAATTCCACCACTTACAAAAATATCGACATGACTGTATCCCCCCTGATCCAATCGAGCCCTTATCTCGTGGACCAAATCAGGAGTCACGCCCCCCCGTTCTTTAGGTGTATCCAGTCGGATGCCGCGTAAGCGCTCACGGAGGGCTTTCGCAACATCAACTGCTTCTTCAACTTCATCCTTAAACGTGTCAACCAACGCCACTCTCGGCACTTCGGGGGGCATGTGCTTGTCAAAGGCCAGGATGGAACGAACAGTATCACCCATAAGAAGCACAAAAGAATGAGGCATAGTTCCTGAGGGGGTTAGTCCATGTAATTGATGGCCGGCCACCGAAGAGCTTGATGCGCATTTACCAACTACAGCAGAATAATCCATCACCCCCACAACTTCCGGATGAACATGACGTGCTCCGTATGCAATCACAGGAATCCCAGATCCAGCTTCCACACACTCAGAGGCTGCAGTAGCCCACCCTGTGCAGGAGGCAAGAATGCCCAAAATCGCAGTCTCAAATAACCCAAATGATGCATATGGAGCTTTAATACGTAACGCTACCTCACCGGCTCCTACCGATACACCCTCCTCTAAAGCCCAAACTTCTCTGCCAGTTTCAGGCAACACACGATTCAAAAGGGTTTTCACTTCAGAAATGCCGCAAAATACTCCATCGCGTTCCGCGGTGAACTCAACTACTACTTCTGGGTTGACTCCTTCATTACGCAAGATTGTCAGAGCCCGATGCAGTTCGTTGTCAGCTGTATAGCCGGTCAGTACCGACCTTCCTATTTCAAAATCGCCAGGAGTAGTCATAGTTTGATGCTATAGGTACCCAAACACAAATAATAAAACTTAAATGTAGAACCAACTTTAACTAGAGAATGAAATAATGGTCAAGAGACCAATGGCGGTGTTGGCCGTCCTCTCAGTCTCAAACGAAGTAATCCTTTTATATCTTCCCATGCCGTTGATATTATCCTGACTCGGGTATCAGGATCGTCCTCCCAATGAACCGGTATCTCTTTTATCGCATAGTCAGCCTTCCCGGCAAGTAGAAGCAGCTCAGTGTCGAAAAACCATGCGTTATCTTCGACCAAAGGAACAAGGTTTTCCGCGGCCTTCCTTGAAACAGCCTTGAATCCACACTGAGCATCTTTGAATTTCGTCATTGGAAAGAACAAGTGAATCAAGGCGTTATATCCCCGAGAGGTAACTTCTCGCTTGAGCGATCGATTGACTACTTGCGAACCTTTGGACAGCCTCGATCCTATAGCGACTTCATATCCTTCACTGATAATAGAGGTAACTAAACCCGGCAATGCTTCGAGCCCAGTCGATAGATCAACATCCATGTATAACCTGACATCAGCATCACTTTCACCCCAAGCTTTTTTTAACGCCCTACCACGACCTCTTTCCTCAAGCCGCGAAACCGAAAGCCCATTGTACTTCTCCGACAACTGTGCGGCGATTTCAGGCGTCTTGTCCACCGATCCATTATCAGCAATCACGACACCCCATTTCCACTCATGATGCTGTTCGATGAATGCAAACAACTTTGCTACACAATGTGGCAAAGCAGACTCTTCATTAAGGACAGGAATTACGATATCTATTGTTGGTGACATAAAAACATTGAAGTTAAACCATTTTTTAACAAATCACTCAGTGATAAAAATGACGAGTCCCTGTAAACAGCATCACCAATCCCAAACGATCTGCCGCTTCAATTACTTCGCTATCTTTCACGGATCCTCCAGGCTGGACAATCGCCTCAGCACCAGCTTTGGCTGCGTTTTCAATTCCATCAGGAAATGGGAAAAAAGCATCACTAGCCATCACACATCCTTTGGCATTTTTTCCCGCTGATCGGCCTGCTAAATAAACACTGATAGCCCTATTTGGCTGCCCTGCACCCATACCCTGAAGGGCAAAATCTTTGGCAAACACGATCGCATTAGAGTGAACTAACTGACATGCTTTCCAGGCAAAGGCCATGTCTCTCAATTGATCGTCGGTAGGAGATTTTTTACTAACAACAGTCCATGAAGTCACATCTTCAAAGATGTCATCGGGTTGTTGAACCAAGACTCCCCCTGTGACATTGCGAACGTTCATCAGAGGAACAGAAGAAGGGGTTACCTCAATCACTCGAGTGCGTTTTCGCTGACGGAATATCTCTAGAGCTTCCTGTTCAAAACTAGGGGCAACAATAACATCAAATAAAGTCCCCACCATAGCTTCGGCGGTTTTAACTGTAATCTTGTTATTAAAGCCTACAATACCGCCAAATGCTGATACTGGGTCTCCAGCAAGTGCTTTGATATAAGCTTCCGATTGGTCTCCATCAATTGCTAACCCACAAGGATTAGCGTGTTTCACAATCGAAACACAATGCTCTTGCGCTGAAGCAATAAGTGAAAATGAGTTTGATGATACCCACGCTGCGTCTGCATCGAAGTAGTTCAAATAAGACATGTCAATACCATGTAACTGTTTTGCGTTGACTATCCCACCCATTTCACCTGGCGTAGCGTAAATACCTCCAGCTTGGTGCGGGTTCTCGCCATACCTAGGAATTGCAACACGATTCCAGCCAAACGTCAGTTCTTCAGGGAAAAAAGAAGATTTATCCTTCGAGGAAATGTCATCATCCCGAAGATAGGCAGATATGACGGTGTCATAAACAGCTATGTGTTGAAATGCCTTCGCCGCTAATCGGCGTCGGGACTCCAGGGGAACCCCTTCCGCAGCCAGCATATTACCAATCTCACTATAATCGGAAGGATCAACAATTATCACAACGTCTTGAAAATTCTTTGCAGCTGCCCGAGTCATCGCCGGACCGCCGATATCGATGTTTTCCAAAGCATCATCAAGAGTCGAATCTGGATTGGCAATAACCTGTTGAAACGGATAAAGGTTATTCACAACAACATCAATCCCCTCGATACCATGTTCTTTCATTTCTGAGACATGTTCAGGATTGTCACGTTTACCGAGAAGACCTCCATGAATTCTAGGATGTAACGTCTTGACTCGGCCATCAAGAATCTCAGGTTCACCAGTTATAGATGCTACCTCTAGTACCTCTAGACCAGCATTTTTCAACATGGCAGCGGTGCCACCTGTACTGAGTAATTCAAAACCTATATTTGCCAATGAGCGCGCAAATTCAACGAGCCCTGTTTTATCATAGGGTGAAAGAAGTGCTCTCAATTACACAATATCCTTTTTACTTCTGGGAGGGCTTTCCGAATCCCAACAGAACTCAACATTGGTCCCTACATTTCTGACCCTTTACAGTCCAATTAGCCTGGTGGATTCCTCACCGACTTCACGAACAACCACTTCGCCAATACGAAAGGAGCCAGAAACACTTTTCAACACATCCTTTTCCAATCCGGGCTCTACGATAATGGCCATCCCAACACCCATGTTGAAGACCCTAAACATTTCTCGATCTTCAACCCGCCCGGTTTCTTGAATAAATTTGAATAGAGGAGGGATTGACCATGATGAAATATCGATGTCCGCACCGAGACCAGCAGCCAACGCACGTGGGATATTTTTGTAAAAACTACCACCAGTGATGTGTCCCAGTCCACGTATTTTGTCAAGCGCTGGTCCGACAGCATCGAGGTAACTAAGGTGAGGGCGCAGAAGCAACTCCCCAAGTGTATTTGGTGTGCTCGGGACATTTACAGCGAGAACAGAAGGGTCTAAATCGGTCTCGAATATAGACCTGACCAATGAGTATCCATTGGTATGCAAACCATCTGAAGTTAAACCAAGTATCACATCCCCAGCCTGAGTGTTTTCAGGTTTAAGTAAAGCATCTTTACGAACGGTCCCAACTATAAATCCTGCTAGATCATAATCATTACCACGATAGATATCTGGCATCGTTGCGGTTTCGCCACCAAGCAAGGCACAGTTAGATTCAGCACATGCTTTCGCCAAACCAGAAACAATCTCTGCAATCTTGTCAGCGTCAAATCGACTCAAGCCAATGTAATCTAGAAAAAAAAGCGGACGAGCCCCTGCCGGCAAAATATCGTTAATACAATGATTGACAATGCTTGCACCAACTGTGTCGTGTCGACCGAGTGCATCCGCAATACGCAACTTTGTTCCCACACCATCCGTACTAGCTACCAAAAGAGTATCACCGGCAGGATCGGGATCTATAATTCCTCCAAACCCACCAGGACCCGCGATCACGGCACTATTGAGAGTTGAAGAAGCAATGCCTTTTATCGTGTTTTTCACTGAGGCCGCTGCCTCTAAATCAACACCTGCAGCAGCATAGGTCTTTCCAGTTAGCGGTTCTGTCATATTGAAAAGTCCCCGTGAAAGATGTTGCCTAACTCAAAATAACAGGCAAAATAATCAAGCGATAAGTATACGGTTCAATGAGGTAATTTAATACCTGATAAGTCACAGACAACTATAAAGATTTAAGTGTTACTACCCACTTCAAATCTCATTTTATTCATCTCAAGTTGAACGGGTATAGGATAATTCCCTGTGAAGCACCCAGTACAGTAGGAATTGGTAGGAGCTCGTACCGCTCGAAGCAACCCTTCTACCGAGAGATATGCTAATGAATCTGCATCGATATATTCAGTAATCTCCGTGACTGTTTTATTAGCAGCAATCAGCTCATTAAGAGTCGCCATATCAACGCCGAAATGACAAGTAGATTTTATAGGAGGAGACGCAACTCTCACGTGAATTTCCTTCGCACCAGCTCTTCGCAACATCTTGATAACACGTGTAATTGTCGTGCTACGAACCACGGAATCGTCAACTACTAAAATCCGCTTCCCTGATATAACACCCCGCATGGGGTTGAACTTGGTCTGCACACCTTGCGCTCTAGATCGTTGGTCAGGTTGTATGAAAGTTCGACCAACATAACGGTTGCGAATAATTGCCTCTGTATACGGAATTTTTGCCTCAGCTGCCAATCCAACAGCGTGCGGTGTGGATGAATCAGGTATCCCGACAACAATATCAGCATCTACGGGATGTTCACGATAAACTTCAGCACCAAGACGTTGGCGAGTTTCATACGCCAACTCTCCGTTCAGAATACTATCGGGACGGGCAAAATAAATTTGCTCGAATACACACATCGCATGATTCGTACGCGCGGATGACCAAATTTGTGATCGAATACCACTATGATCAATAACCACAGTTTCACCGTTTTCAAATTCTCTTACAAATTCAGCTCCCAAATTATCGAGCGCAGCCGTTTCGGAAGCTACAACCCAGCCACCGTTTAACGTGCCTAAACAAAGAGGACGTATCCCCAACGGATCACGTACCGCGATCAATTGGTCTTTCGTCATGATCACCAGAGAATAAGCTCCCTTTAATCGACGCATGGCATACGCAGAAACTTCAAACCAATCGCTCCCAGGAGCTTTCGCAAATAACTCCGCAATAACTTCTGTGTCCGATGTCTTTTCGAACGTCGACCCAAATTCTTCAGTCATTTCAACTCGAAGCTCGGCGGCATTGATCACATTTCCGTTGTGTCCTAGTGCGATCTCACCTCTTTGACCGTTTGCAATCAGTGGTTGAGCGTTATATTCCTTACTCCCACCCATTGTGGAATAACGAGTGTGCCCAATTCCAAGATGCCCTGGAAGACCCACAAGGGTTTCTTCATGAAAGACTTGAGAAACTAAACCCATCCGAGCTTTGAGGCGAATTTCATCACCTTCAGAGGTAGCTATACCTGCACTTTCTTGACCGCGATGTTGTAACGCGAAAAGACCAAAAAATACAGTACGGGCTACACTTTCACCGGGTATGAACGCTCCGACAACACCGCATTCTTCATGCGGCTTATCATCAGTATTCATATTGATCACCGGTTGAGTATCTGACACTAATATAGCCGATTTTTCCCAGACGATTTAACACCTAGGCGCATATTTATAGCGCCAAAGATAACCGTCAATTCATTCTAATTCCGCCCGATGGTAGAGATTGAGATTTTAACTTGTCCAGAGTAGATAGGTCAACGCGAAACTGGATAACAAACCTTTGAATCCTTCTCAGTCAACAGCAGGTGGCTCAATGTGTAAGAAGAACTCGCGATTTCCCTTGTCACCGAGTACCCCAGAGCCAAGAAAATTTCTTATTCGAATATTTCGATCGACTGCCCACTTTAAAAACCGCCCTATTACTGCAGCGTGAATCAAAGGATCTAAAATAACTCCCCCGCGTGGAACTTCTGATTTCCTAGCCTCAAATTGAGGCTTCAGCAGAACTATAACCTGCCCCCGTTGGGACAATAGCTCTAATACCGCGGGCAATACGATCTCGAGAGATGTAAACGAAACGTCCACAACTGCCAAATCAATACGCTCAGAAAGATCCCCAAAATCCACAATATTAGTTCGCTCAATACTAATAACACGCCCATCATTTAACAGCCGATGATGAAGCTGACCGCGACCGGTATCCAAAGCGTAAACCCGAGCAGCCCCAGCTTGAAGAAGGCAATCAGTGAACCCTCCAGTCGACGCACCTACATCTAAGCAAACAGCGCCATTGGCTTCAACATCAAATCCCTTCAGCGCCTGTACAAGCTTATCGCCACCTCTCGAGACATATTGTTTTACGGGTTTAGTTACAACTTTCGTACCGATACTCACCTGCATGCCAGGTGTAGGCGATCTACGATCACCGGGTAATTCCACTTTACCAGCCATCACAAGTGCACCCGCTTCCTTAACATCAAAAGCAAGTCCTTGATCGACAATTAGTTGATCTAAGCGAATTTTAGAGTTCGAATGCATAAATCCTGCCATTTATGTAGGTATCCCAAATTGACCAAGATTTGCAAATACCCCTATCATCACTTACATGCCGGCAAAACACGAAATCACTAACAGCCCAGCCCGAATACCGAGCATCCGCGACATCGTTATTCAAGCACGACCTAAACAGATGTTAAAGAACGGTTTAGTACTGGTTCCCCTCTTTTTCACTGTTAATATCTGGTATAACCCCTCAGATTTGTCAGGTATGAGCTCAATTATTATTCGGGCACTTACTGCACTGGGAATTTTCGTGCTTATCTCTACTGCAGTCTATTTCATCAACGACTCAGTCGATGTCGAAAAAGACCGTACACACCCTGAGAAACGTTTCCGCCCAATCGCCGCTAAACAAATATCCATTCCATGGGCATTAGGAATTTCGACGTTACTGATTGCCGTAGGGTTGACTAGCGCTTATTTGATTTCGATTCCATTTTTGATAACAATTGCCACATATCTCAGCATCAATATGGCCTATAGCGGGTGGATAAAGAACATTATCCTTGTAGACGTGATGGTTGTTGCTTCAGGTTTCGTCCTGAGAGCTGTTGCGGGATCGATCGCTATAGATCACACAATTATTCAAAAATCCGGAAACAATGTCCCACTCGATCTGACTATTTCACCGTGGTTATACGTTGTGACGGCATTAGGTGCTCTACTAATAACGCTCGCAAAGCGCCGACAAGAACTTCACAGCGGGGGCGAAAATTCAAAATCTCAACGTCTAATTCTTGGGGAATACAATTTACCGCTGCTCGATAACTTAATAAACGTAGTAGCAACGGCAACGCTGATTTCTTACACGCTTTACACATTCAGCACGGGCGTGAGTGAGGCTAACGTCCCTAAGAACCATTCGATGATGTTAACAATACCGTTCGTCGCATACGGAATCATGCGATACCTCTACTTGATCCATGTCAAGGAGCTTGGTGAAAATCCGGAAGAAATTCTCTTCAGAGACCGACCATTAATGATCAACATTTTATTTTGGTTAATCACCGGCTCATCAGTCTTGATGTGGACCCGACTCACACAATAAAAGCTAAATATCCGATGTGGTACGTCATTCAACGAATGAAAAAACACGTTTTCCCCAACAATCCTTAAACTGCCATCATCAAAAGTTAAAACATGCTTGGACAGGTCAAAATCCCCCAATGGCTGAATTCGCTGGTCGTACAGATTTTTGGAATATCGGTTACCCGCTCGCCGGGATATTAGTTTATCTAATAGCTCCCATTGCAATAGCCTCTATCGCCTACGCTATACGCCGCAGATGGAAGCTGTGGCATACCGCTCAAGCACCAGTGGATTTAGGATCTACATCCGATCGCTGGAAGTCATTTCTGTCGCTATTGGCAGGTGGATTACTAGCACATCGAAGGTTCGTGCGTAAACGAGATGTTTACCCAGGGGTTATGCATTTTGCCATCTTCTGGGGATTCAGCATTCTCTTGATTGCCACAACCCTGTCGGCATTAGAATTCAACGCGGAAAAATACCTGAACTGGATATTGCCTACCGCACATATCCGCGTCCACCTCGGATTTATTTGGGACATTTTTGGAGGTGGTTTAGCAAGTCTTGGTTTATTTATGGCTTTGTGGCGACGCTACATAATCAAACCTGGCAGATTAAACACCGCACTTGATGACGGAATTGTTCTCAGCTTTCTTTTCGCCATACTAGTAACAGGGTTCCTCGTTGAAGGTTTACGTATAGGAGCAACTGAATTAAACCCCACGTCAGCATATTTCAATGAGCCTATCGCTATTTGGTCTCCGATCGGATGGGTGGTTGCACAAATCCTTCTACAGATTGGATTTTCAACAAGTATGCTCGAAACATCGCACGCAACAGCATGGTGGTTGCATGCTGGTATTTTCCTAGCCGCTATTATCTACTCCGCGATTCATTTTGATCGGTTAACCCACATACTAGTGAGCCCCATGAACTGGTATTACAGGAATCTTGGTCCACGTGGCGCTTTAAAGCCTATGGGTGATTTCCAACAGTTGGAGACGTTTGGGGCGAAAGACATCCCGGATTTGGCTTGGACTCAGTTATTGAGTTTCGATGCTTGTACCAACTGCGGTCGATGCCAAGACGCATGTCCCGCGTGGGCTTCGGGAAAACCATTATCTCCACGAGCTTTGATCCAAGGAATGCAAGGCTACATGGAGGAGCGAAGTCCGGTTTTACTCGGAACTCCAAGTGGAGAAGTCCCGCCACCACCATCACAATCAATGGTTCATGACGCCATAGGCGATGACGTCCTCTGGAGTTGTTTAACTTGTGCAGCCTGTCTTGATGCCTGCCCTGTAGAAATAAACCAAATCGATCCCATCATCGATATGCGTCGGTTCCTAACTCTTGAAGAATCAAACGTCCCCGAAACCGCTCAATCTGCTCTGCAATCAATCGAACAAAGAGGCCACCCGTGGCGCGGAACAACTCTTACACGAACGACTTGGATGGAAGGTCTCAACATTCCAACAATCGCCGAAAAACCCGAAACAGAAATTTTGTTTTGGGTTGGATGTTCAGGAGCTTTAGTTGAACGTGGACTTGATACCACCCGCTCGATGGCGTCGGTATTAAAAAAAGCAGGGATCGATTTCGCTGTCTTAGGTGATGAAGAGTCTTGCACAGGCGACCCGGCCCGTAGACTTGGGAATGAGTATTTATTTCAAACCCAAGCTGAAGCAAATATCAAAACATTCAATCAGTATGACGTAAAAAAAATCATCACCACCTGCCCTCATTGTTTCAACACTATCAAAAACGAATACCCGCAACTCGGCGGTAACTACGAGGTTATTCACTACACATCATTTGTTGGAAAGTTACTTAAAGATGGCAAATTAAAGCCAACCGAAGCCGGTATCGGCAAAATTGGGACGGTCACGTACCATGACTCTTGTTATTTAGGTCGCCATAATGGCGAATTTGATGCTCCCCGTGAAATCATAAGTGCGATCCCTGGATTAAGCTTCGTGGAAATGGATCTAAGCCGGGAGCGATCATTTTGTTGCGGAGCTGGTGGCGGCAGAATGTGGATGGAAGAGGAAGGTCAAAGAGTAAACCAAATGCGAACTGATCAGTTCTTAGAAACTAGTGCTGATACGCTAGCTGTCTCATGCCCATTTTGTATCCAGATGTTTGACGAGGGGATAAGCACACAACATCAAAATAAAGAAAAACGGGCTGTTGACTTAATTAATATCCTAGACAAAGCAACTGATTAGCCATGTACACCTCAAATTGTGCAGAAGCCTGCACAATTTAGATGATGAACTAACCCGCACCCATTTACCATAATCTACAGTGATGAGATGTCCGATAACTGTGCAACAGACATTCGTGCTAATGCTTAGCAACTGCTAGCATCTTTGCATCAAAGATGCCACGCAAATCAAAAACGACACGAAAACAAACCCCGACGAGCACATCATCATTTGGGACGAATGGAAGATTCAGTCATGATTCTTCAATGTATTACGCGCGAGCCTTGCAACCGAAGCACCGAAAACACCTTGAGAAACAACCAGAGCCAGAACATCCACTAACAAACTCTGAATTTGACCGTTTTATCGCTCATTCGAGCGAAAAAATGACCGAACTGCCTGATCGCTCGATCCACCTTATGGTTACGTCACCACCATACAACGTAGGTAAAGACTACGACGATGATCTGACACACGATCAATACATGCAATTAATCGGAAACGTGATGAAAGAAACATTCAGAGTACTTGTAGACGGTGGCAGAGCTCTAGTAAATATCGCGAATTTAGGTCGCAAACCCTATATTCCCTTGCATGCATATGTGATCGAGCAGGCATCACTCGCAGGGTTCTATATGCGTGGCGAAATAATATGGAATAAATCGGCTGGTGCTGGAACATCAACCGCATGGGGCAGTTGGATGTCCCCATCTAATCCCACGCTCCGTGACACACATGAATACATACTCGTGTTCCAGAAACCACCTTTTGGCAGAAAACCACTTGAGGGTCGCCAGGCTACTATCACTAAAGAAGACTTTTTGGAATTCACAAAGAGTGTTTGGGAATTTGCTCCCCAGTCGGCCAAACTAGTAGGTCATCCCGCCCCATTCCCTGAAGAGCTACCTAGAAGGGCAATAGAGCTATACACATTTTCAAATGAAATAATCCTAGACCCCTTCATGGGAACCGGCTCTACGGCGCTTGCTGCTGTGAAAAATAATCGCCATTTTGTGGGATATGAAGTATCTAACGATTATGTTGAACTAGCCAAAAAACGTCTAGATGCCTACAAGCTTGGCAAGAAATTTAAACCTAGCACAAGCATGAAACAATGACGCGAACACTTACTGAACTATCGATCAGAGAACGTGAATACGTGATTTCAACCGTCCAACGCGAGGCTGAAGCATCAGGTTGGTCACAGCTCAGCAACTCGCGTAAATCGACTTTATACTCGGCCTGGGAATCACAGTTCAACCTAACACACGCGACCCTAAAAGATGGGATTATGAAAGGCTTCGATGCAGCTCAGGGAATTCCAAAAAAAGCTGAAGCCGAAATCCAAGAAGAAGTAGCAAGAATATTCAAAATGGCCGGCATCAGCACGATTGAGCAGGCGCAAATGTGGACTGGCAAGGAACGTGCTGATTTGTTAATTGGCTACACAGTAAAATTCCCGACGCATGTTATAGAAATCGAACGCGCTGATTCTTGGTCAGAGGGACTCAGGCAAGCACTCTGGTATCAAGCAGCAATCTTCAAAGCCGAGCGTAGGCACGTTCTACCAGTGCTTATTTTATTTGGGAACACCACCACGGAACGATTTGAGCAGGTGCTTTCTACTTGTGACCATAATCATGTAACGCTAAGCACCCACAGACTAGAGCTTGACGGGCAACTCGAGAACGACCATTCACTAGGAGCACTTATCAACGGTCGACTATTTCAGAATTAGCTGAGACCAACCTCCAAAAGGCAGATACAGCCAGATAGAAATCGAACATTTAAGGTCAAAAGCCAAAATAATTTTTATAATAATTGTTCCGTATTAGATTGTTTGCGATAGTTTAAAAAATCAAGCAAGGATCATGATTGTTCGAATTTATTAATCACTATTCGGCAATTTTTATAATCCCTGTTTTAATTATTGCCCTAGCTCTTTTAGTTCCAATCCGTAATTGGCAAAAACGAATCGCAATCTACATCTCGGTAGTGGTAATTGGCTTAATCGTCATATTTAATCTCCAACCGGGAGATAGTTCTGTAGCAACTGAATCACAAGTCCAGGGAATCATCACTTCAGGTCATCCAGTATTCGTAGAGTTCTTCTCAAACACTTGTACAGCCTGCCTCGCATCAGAGCCCATCGTTAAGAGCCTTGAGGGTGCAATCAAAGACAATGTTCACGTTTTAAAAGTAAACGTACAAGATCCAATTGCATCTCAACTGATGCGTAGATATAAAGCCTACGTAACACCAACTTTCATCGTACTCGATCCTAACGGTGAAGAAGTGTGGCGCCAGTCAGGCGGGTTTCTCGATAAACAAGCAGCATTAGAAGCGCTCGATATCGGCGCATAAATATGCTGATTTACTCTTAAGTAAATGTCAGGCGCCAGTTAGATAAAAGCCGGATAGCCTGTTTTCTATTTCCGCACGCGAAGGACATCCAAGAAGTCCAATAGACTCTATTCCGATAGCAGAAGCTGCTGACGCATACACTCCAGCATCTTCAATGTTCCTACCGTCACTTATGGCTATTGCAAATGCTGATGCCCAAATATCTCCTGCTCCCGTACGGTCGGTAGGTTCTGACTTAACCGCAGGTATGTCAACCCAATCTCCTGCTTTCCATATTCGCGCACCGAATTCCCCCCGTGTAACACAAAGAATTTCACTGAATGAGTACAGTTGCTCTACAGGCAAATTAGCAATTTCAGCCTCAGAAACCACGATAACATCCCATTTTTTTCTTTGAGACAGGATCAAGCCGTCAGCATGAGTTACAACCCCATCCGGGCCCCATCGACGTAACCAACCCGAAGGCACTAGACAAGAAAGTTTCGGTTCAAACCAGTTCACACTATCCGTAGGCAGTTCATGAAGTAGCGGGCCCGCATAAAGGATGTTTGGTCGCGTCCATCCAACAGGAATTTCGGATTTAAAAATCTTACTCGCAGAGGCTATTAGGACCTGATTCCGGTTATCTCCATCATAGTAATTCGCAAAAGAAGACGTATGCTCACTCTTAGGCCCGCGAACATCAATTCCACCAAGAATCTCTTCAACAGGGTAATCATCGCCCACCGAAGTCAAAATACCCGAAGAAATCCCATGTTTTTTTGCAACCAAAGTTGCATAAGCCGAAGCCCCACCAGGTATACGACCACTTGGGGATCCTCCGTCAACCATATTGACATCGAACGAAAGGTGGCCGATCGCAAGGAATTTTGGGGCTTTTAGCATGAGCGATAATTAACCTGCACCAAGCGAACTCATTACTTAATCAACAACGCGCGTCTTCAATCAAATCCACTATAGCGACTATCAAAAATAGATCTCATCCACAATTTCCACATCCCCAAAACACTCAATAAACTCATAATGCCTTATTAAAGAACGATTATTGCCATGTCCCACACCGAAACTACATCATTTTGGAAATATCACTACCCGGCGTTGGTTCCCTTCACCTTCAGATTCGGTGCGAACTTCATCATCTCCAGCAAGCGACATGTGCACGATGCGTCGTTCCGCAGGTGACATAGGTTCAAGACTATATTCACGTCCGCTTGATCCCACCCGACCAGCTGTACGTCTCGCAAGGCGACGTAACATCTGCACACGTCGCTCACGGTAATCTTCGATATCAATTACAACATGGGCTTTGCGACCAAGTTGACGATTCGTGACCATGCGAACAATAAATTGAAGTGCTTGAAGAGTCTCCCCGCGCCTGCCTATCAGAAGACCAGCATCAGGTCCATCAATTTCGAAGGTCATCGCTCCTTCATCATCCTCACGGATATATGTGTCAGCCACTACACCCATTGCACCAAGGAAGTAATCAATAAGTTCTGATACAAGCTGCTCTGCCTCCTCGTCTTTTTCGTGAACTATTGCTTCAGGGGATTCTTTACTACGATCGGAACGGGATACGCTAGCTGCAACAGAGAATCCACGATTAGGTCTATTTCTACCCTCAGATAGATCTGCAGATCTATCGCTTGAATCAGACGTAGATATTCTTTCAGTTTTCGAAGTTACATCACGACTGGAGTTTGATCGACTCCGCCCACTACCTCTACCGCTAGGTCGAGATCGCCCTTTATTACCACGCCCGCGGCGCCGAGAAGAACCACCAGTTAGCTTAGAAGTGGTGACTTCGACATCAATAGCACCAATTGAAGTTTCATCAGCGTCGGTAATGCCGCCATCGGCTATTAGTGCGACATCAATTTCGGCAGGCTCTCCTCCAAATCCAAGTATTCCAGAACGTCCTGTTCTAGTTACCCTTATTTCGACGTCTTCTAGTTCGACGTCCATTTCGCCGAGAGCGATTTCTGTCGCCTCGTCTACCGTCTTTCCGCTGAATTTCCGCACTCTGGTCATCTTGATCTGACTCCTTCGAGCTAGACGCGTCCACATTAGATCCTGCAGCTTCCGATGCGCGTTGCGCCGCTAGCTCAGCTTTAGATTGCTCGGTACCTAAAAACGATCGACCGAACAATTCAATTGGTTGCTTGCCGCCCACGTAATATTGGATTACCACGCCGACGATGTTTGAAAACAGTATGTAAACCGCCAAACCAGCTGGAAACTGCCACGTAAATGCCCCAAACATTATGGGCATCATCCACAGCATCATTTGGTTAGTCTGGCGTTGTCGCGGGTCTGTTGTTGGGTTTGTGGTCATTTTTTGTTGAAGAAACATTGAAGCTCCAACTACCACAGGCAATACGTAATTCCAAGGCAAACTCGCCGCTGAGACAAGATCTACCAATGAAAGACCCACAAATTGGCTATTGAATGGCACTGATGAAATCGCAGGATTCCAGCTATAAAACAGCGCTGAAAGATTTGCCATACCTTCTGGTGTCGAGGGCATGGTTTGCAAGATGGCTCGATAGAAACCGATCCAAATTGGCATTTGAATAATCATTGGGCCGAGACATCCAACTGGACTGACTCCAGCTTCTTTGTAAAGAGCCATCGTCTCAGATGACATCTGGCGACGAGCATCACCAGATTTCCCTTTGTACTTATCCTGAATCACTTTCATCTTGGGCTGGATGATTTGCATTTTTTTCATTTGGCGAGTCTGACGCACCGTCAAAGGAATCATGGCCAAACGAATAAGAATGGTGAAAACAATGATGCTGAAACCAAAATTAGTGAATAGTATCTGGTACAGCAAAGCAAGGCTGTTGATCATGGGACGCATGATAAGTTCTAGCCAAAGAATCCCAAAAATTTCCATTAAATAACCCTCTTCAAGAAATTAATGAAAATGCTCAAGTAGGTGCTTAATTGCATTGCGCGCCATCCTTGAGTTCAATGCATCCACGTTGGGTCGTATCATCCACTGAAAACCACTTGAGATGCCCGTTAAGAGCATGAACATAAAGATTCCCTTCATGAACCAATGGAGATGATTTGACAGGTTCTTCTGTGACAAAAACGCCAAGTTCACGACCATCAATAACAGAAATAACCCAAACGTTTTCATTCCCTGATGGAACTGCGAGGGCTCGTTCCCTTATTTGGCCTCTCTTGCGATCAAATAAAATTGGAGATGAAACAATTTGACCCTCAACGGAAGCAGACCAAATTTTTTCGCCCGTAGAGTCATCAACCGCGTATATCGAACCATCTAAAGCTGACACAAATAACGTGCCGTCCTCTTTTACAGGCTTAGCCCAAACCCATGCACCGGCATCAAATACCCATTCACCATTCGCTGCATCTATCTTTGCACTATCGCTTTTTGTATTAGTGGATTGTGCCTCTGCATTTCGGCCCAAAACATTTATTTTATAAACCTTGCTGGCAAGGTTCCCAAAATAAATGTTGCCATCATCGATATTAAGTGGGCCAGCGATGGCGTTGCCAGTTTCAAATGTCCAAACGACGCGTGAGAAAGGATCTTGATCGAATAAACCGCCAGGTTCGCCGTCACTTACATTGATCGCGTAAACGGTCCCTGCCATGGTAGCCAGATATGCCATTGACCCTTCAATCGCTACCCCGCTCCAAGCATTACCATCTAAAGGAATGCGCCATTTGACAATAGAGGAAGTACCCGGAGTTGTGTCAAGCGCATAAAGATATCCATCGGCACCATCATCTTCGTCACCTAAAGCTGAAGTACCCACAAACAGTGTTGTACCCAATAACCCAACTTGTCCGATCAATTTTGTTTTCAGTGAAAGGCCGCTCTGACCCCAAATCGAAAACCCATCAATAAGGTCGACAGCAAAGATTTCCCCTTCACAGTCATCACCTCGACAGGTGTAGCCTGAACCATATACCGCACCATCAGCAACCAAAACGTCCGAGTATATTGCTCCAAGACCATCTTCTCTCGGATAACTCCAACCGTTGTCTAAATTCCCTGTCGCCAGATCTAAGCGAACGAGATTGCCGTCAACATTACCGATCAGCAGTTTGTCATCAGCTATAACCGGACTCGCCCATCCACCATGAGGGGTCAGATCATTGACGCAGCCAACAGTGACAGCCGCTATGAAAAGGACGCCAAACATCGACAATAACCATTTTCGGCTACCACGATTCGTCGCAGTAATTTGCTTACGATCCAACCGGCTGTAATTGTTGCCAGATGCAGCGAATATTAACGGTGGCGTTTTGGCCTCCGGACAATTTTGTACCCCGGTCAATTCACAATGAAGTTGATATCCGGGAATGGTTTAGTTAAATATAAATAGAGGAATTAATAAATTTTCTTTTCAGGGACCGGATCATACCCGCGAGACCCACCTGGATGACACCGAATAACCCTCTTAGCAGCAAGCCAAGACCCTGTCACCACACCACGAATCTCGATTGCTTCGAAGGCAAATGCAGAACACGTCGGATCAAAGCGACATTGTCCGGGCATGTACGGTGAAATCATCATTTTATAAATTCGTATTAATGAAAGGAACAACCGACTCATTGCGCAACCACTTCTTCTCTTAACGAAGTCACTTCTATTCCTAAACGTGTAATCAAACTGTGGATGCCCGCATATAGTTCTCCATACGAAACGCCAGAAGATGGGGGTTTAGCTATAACTATTAAATCCCAACCACCCTCGTCACAAATATTGGCGAAAGCAGTTTGAATTCGACGCTTGACCAAATTACGCGTAACTGCAGAACCTACACGCTTGCTAACGGACAACCCTATCCGCGAACAGGATCGTTTGTTAGAAGTTGCAACGACATTCATTTGAGTATTAGACACTCGATTTCCACGCGCCAGTACACTCCGAAACTCTGCCGGACGCCGAATTCTCTGTGTAGCAGGTAAAGACACTAGAACTGACCTTCTATACGGCCAACTTAATCCTACCCTTACCGCGACGACGTGCGAGAATCGCTCGACCACCCTTGGAACTCATTCTTGATCGAAAACCGTGCACCCGTTGGCGACGGCGAGATTTTGGTTGGTATGTGCGCTTTGGCATAGTAGAAATAAAAAGCCCTTGAACAAAATATTCGTAGGAATATATCGAGGTGAGTAAGACCTAATTTTAAGTTCCCATCAGTTGGGGTGTCAAACGAAAACGAGAGTAATTATTTGCAGAGTCAAATCAGCATAACTATCATTAAGGGATTGTTCTCCTGCTAACCCAGTACGGGAAACAGGTTAATCCTAACTGTCACGGAGTAAACCCTAACATGGCAACAACCTCTGAAGCGCCCGAACAAGTACAGGAAGAAGAAGCACTTTCGCTCAATAAAGCGTTTCAGACATATGTCAGACAAATGCCGCAAGAAACGAAAAAGGCAGCACAGCCAGAAATCGCCAAATTTGTTAGATGGCTAGGAGGCGAGAGGCTTATAAGTTCGATCGTTCCTTCTGAAATAGGAGAATACAACGAGATTTTCGGTGCTAAGACTGCCACTAGAGATGCTACCGAAAGACTTAGCGCAGTAAAGCTTTTCCTCACTTTTCTCAAGAAAAAAGAACACATCGACATTAACCTCGCCCAGCATCTCCGACTCCGCAAATCCCGGGTGACAGCCTCAAAGCTTTCAGCATCTCCAAACCAAACTCGTAGTATTCGCTTAACCCAAAGTGGATACAACGAAATGAAAAAACAATTATCACAACTACAAAATGAGCGCGTCCGGATTGTTGAAGATATCCAGCGCGCTGCAGCAGACGGTGACGTACGTGAGAACGCTCCACTTGAAGCGGCCAGAGAAGCGCAAGGTATGGCCGTTGGAAAAATCCAAGAAATTGAGGCTACGCTAAAGGTAGCCGTTATCATCGATGCCAAAAATGAAGATAGAGACCGTGTTCATATCGGCTCAAAATTCGAACTAACGGATACCACATCAACCAAGGTATTCAAATATCAACTTGTTGAACCGAATGAAGCAAATCCACTCGCCAGTAAAATTTCTATCCTATCTCCAGTAGGGTCAGCAATCCTCGGCCATAAGTTAGGCGATGAAATCAAAGTGAAAACACCGCGCGGAGAACAGGTGTACAAAATTTCTAAAACCGCCTAGCGCTGGTATGTCCAGTTGCGATAGCCTATTTATTGTTGCGTTCAGGCGAAACTTTTCATAGGTTGCATCGTAGTCCCAAGTCACGCGCCTAATTAACACGATACCGAGCTTAAAGAGGCAGATCTCTTTTGATCGAAAGTTTTAATCACTGGTTGATTTTCAACGCAGTACTCGCAGTGCTCTTAATTTTCGACTTGTTAGTTTTGACGCGCGGCAGTCGTACAGTAAGCATGAAACAAGCAGCGTGGCTCACCGCTTTCTGGTGGGGTGTAGCAACGGTATGCGGAATATGGATTTTCACAGCCGGTTCTCCCGATCAAGGGATCAATTACGCCACTGCGTTTGTCGTTGAAAAAGCATTAAGCGTCGATAACCTCTTTGTATTCTTGGTTATCTTTACCTACTTTGGTCTACCAGATAGTGCCCGCCTAAGAGCACTCTTCTACGGAATCATCGGGGCACTGATCGCCAGGGCAATTTTCATCGCTATTGGGCTCAGCCTAATTAGCACATTCTCTTGGGTACTTTTCGGTTTAGGCGCTTTCCTTATCTACACAGGTTACAAAATCGCTTTTCTCGGTGATTCTGAAGTAGATCCCGGACAAAATCCTGTTGTCCGTGTATTCAGGCGCTTCATGCCCGTAACTGATGAATTCCATGGACATAATTTCTTCAAACGCCTCCCAAATGGCACGAAAGCAGCGACCCCTTTCCTTTTGGTAATTTTGGCACTTGCAACCACTGACATAATTTTTGCTATTGATTCGATACCTACTGTTTTTGGAATCACAAAAGACCCATTCGTTGTGTGGAGCTCAAATGCAATGGCCGTCCTCGGACTGAGACCTTTGTTCTTTTTACTATCAGGTCTTGTTCGAATATTCCGATTCCTGCAATACGGTTTAGCTCTAGTGCTTATTCTAATAGGTTTAAAAATGTTGCTTGAGGAGGCCGCTCACACCTTTGAGTTCCATCTGCCTGAAATTATGGAATCCCCGTTTCTATCACTAATAGTGATTTCTTCAATATTCACCTTCGCAATAATGTTGTCTAAGGTATTTCCTGCATCAATTGAGGAAAAACAAGACGTAACATCGACGGAATAAACACATGACAACCATCCTGCGCCAAGGCAAGATTTCAAGTACTAGTGCGGATCTAGAAGCTGATCTGAATACATCAGTTGTCGGTGAAGTTAGGTTTGACGAAGTATCAAGGCAAATGTATTCAACCGATGCTTCCTTGTACCGCATTGAGCCAATAGGCGTTGTAATTCCCAGGGACTCCTCTGATGTACAAGCCGTTCTAGAAATAGCTGGCAAAAATAAAGTATCGGTCCTGCCACGCGGCGGAGGTACCGGACTTTCAGGACAAACCGTGAACCACGCTATAGTGCTCGACTTTTCGAAGTATATGCACGAAGTCAAAGAGATCAATCAAGAAGAACGGTGGGTCCGGACTCAACCTGGGGTGACGATCGATGACCTAAACCGTCAAGTACGCCATACGGGCCTCTTCTTCACACCAGATCCAAGTACATCATCACGAGCCAATATTGGTGGGGCAATGGGTAACAACTCATGTGGAGCCCGATCAATAATTTACGGCAAGACAGTCGACCAAGTTATATCGATGAACGTCGTACTTTCCGACGGATCACCGACAATCTTTGAACAATTATCACCAAGACTACTAGAGTCTAAGCTAAAGTCGGAAAATCTAGAAGGAAGAATCTACAATCAGGTCAACGAGATCGCACGCTTATCAGCAGAAGCGGTCGAGGAACGCTATCCGAAAATTCTGCGCAGAGTCGGTGGTTACAACCTAGATTTAATTCAAAACAAAAATGCTTTTAACCTGGCGAAATTAACCGTCGGTTCCGAAGGTACCTTAGTATCGGTAACCGAAGCAAAACTCAACCTCGAGCCGATTCCAAAAGTGAAAGGTCTAGCTGTTCTTCACTTTACGGATATCTCGTCGGCGATGGAGGCAACGGTAGCCACACTAGAACAGAACCCTGATGCTGTTGAACACATGGGGCAAATGATCATTTCTCAGGCGCGACTGTCACTCGGGTTCTCTCGAGAACTTACCTTCCTAGACGGAGATCCCACAGACATTCTCGTCGTAGAAATGACAGGTGACTCTGAGTCAGAAGTCCATTTCAAACTGGACAAGCTAGATGAACGAATCAATAAAGGTGTACGACCCTACGCGACTACCCGGATTATGCGTCCATCAGATCAAGCCAAAGTCTGGGCAATGCGACAAGCAGGTCTAGGCCTAATGATGAACATCCCAGGTGATGCAAAACCTTTACCTTTTGTTGAGGACACTGCAGTCTCTCCAGAAAAACTACCTGAGTATGTAAAAAGGTTTGACGAAATCGTTTCATCTAACGGAACGCAGGCTGGTTACTACGGTCACGCTTCGGTTGGTTGTTTACACATTAGGCCTGTCGTGAACATGAAAACACGCGAAGGTATCGATCAGATGGCTCGCATCGCAAATGAAATATCTGATTTGGTACTCGAATTCGGAGGATCATTAAGTGGAGAGCACGGTGACGGAATAGTACGTGGAGCATTCGCAGACAAGATGTTTGGTCAAGAACTGGTCCAGCATTTTCGTGAAGTAAAGAACGCTTTCGATCCTAATGGGGTTATGAATCCCAACAAGATATTTGACACGCCCCCGTTAACCGAGAACCTGCGATACGGACCTAACTACAAGCCTATTGCACCACCCGTTAGACTCGATTGGAGAGCAGAAGGCGGGTTTGTTGCAGCCGTAGAAAAATGCAATGGAGTTGGAGCCTGCCGAAAAGTTAACGCTGGTGCAATGTGCCCATCCTACATGGCAACCCGTGAAGAGAAACACACTACCAGAGGCAGAGCAAACGCGTTAAGAGCAGCTATGAGTGGCGGACTCTCAACTAATAACTTCACCTCAGAAGATTTAATTGACGTTCTAGATTTATGCCTTGAGTGCAAATCTTGCAAATCTGAATGCCCATCAAACGTCGACATGGCGAAAATAAAATACGAATACCTTTATCAACACCACAAAACTCACAAAATTCCTCTGAGATCAAAAATAGTCGCTGACATACATAAAATTAACTCTCTGTCCGCGCCGTTTGCACCCATAGCCAATCTTTTCAATCGGTCTACGCCAGTAAAATTCCTCTTTGAAAAAACAGTCGGATTTGATCGCAATCGCCCTGCTCCTAAAGTTGCAAGACAAACTTTTGAGAAATGGTTTGAAGGTCACGAATCCACTTCTCCCACACCACGCGGGAAGGTAGTACTGTTCCACGACACATTTCTGAATTTCAATCATCCCTCCATAGGAATATCTGCAACCCGAATACTTGAAGCTCTTGGATTCGAAGTGGTTGTACTAAAAGAACGAAAATGCTGTGGAAGACCGATGATTTCGAAAGGGTTCTTGGATGAGGCAGGGAAAAATGCTCGTGCCAACGTGGATCTTCTACATCCCTACGTCGAGCAAGGTATAAACATCGTTGGATGCGAAGCAAGCTGTATCTCAGCGATGACCGATGATTGGCCAGACTTGTTGAATGGCGACAAAAAAGCGAAAAAGGTCGCTTCCGCGGTAGTCACAGTAGAGGATCTCCTAGTTAAGACGAATCTCGACGACAATCAACAAATTAGATGGCGCGGCACACAAAAAGAAGTGAAATTCTTTGGTCATTGTCATCAGCGAGCTTTACAAGGAACCGAAAATTCACTGGGAGCCCTAAATCTTCCAGACGGATATCAGGCAACCGAGATTGAGGCCGGGTGCTGCGGAATGGCTGGTTCATTTGGTTACGAGAAAAAACACATTGAAGTCTCAACTGCAGTTGGTGAAGATCGATTATTCCCGGCTGTCCGTGCAGCAGGATCGGAGATAGAAATTGCTACAAATGGGATTTCTTGTAAAGAGCAGATCGGCTTCAATACTCCTAGAAAATCTCGCCATATTATTGAAATTCTCGCAGACGATCTCCTCGAATAAATCAAGACACATAGATCACTGCAAGCTAAGTCGATATTCTAGGTCTTTAGGCCAAATTTTCTATCGAGTATCACACGAGTGGTTAAGTGTTAGATATCAATTACTATCATGATTATCAATGCCAAAATTTTTCAAATAAACAGATCGAATATAATCAGGTCACTAAAGCGTACACTTCCTACATAAAACTACTATGGCTGCATCTATAATGAAAGTTTCGCGTAGATCGGTCTGATTAAGTACGGAGAATAACGGTGTCTACCAAAAATGGAACTTCAGCAAAGTTAACCGAGCCTTTGTTCGGCACGGCAGAGAACGCACGGATGACCGGTAGTGGACCCGCTATTTGGCTGGCTGGAGACCCAGAAGACCTTAAAGTCTGGATGGACCGTGGTGCCGCAGGTATCGTAACTAACACGGTCGTACTTAATCAGATGGTACAGAAATACGGACAGATTACGGAAGTAACCAAGCGATATCTGGATATCACCGATAAACCCGTCGTCATAGAAATCGATGGGCACTCAACAGAAGAACTACTGAGCGTAGGTGAAGTCTTCACAAAAATGTCTGATCAGATCATCTTGAAAATTCCTGCAACCACCTACGCACTAGGCGCATTTTCAGAGTTGAAAAAAGCGGAAATCCCCACATTCTGCACAACCGTTTTTACGCTACCCCAAGCAGCAGCCGTTGCAGAAGCAGGAGTGACCCACGTTCTACCATTCTGCGAACCGTACAAAGAAGTTGGAGGAGATCCGACTAAGTTGATCCGTGACTGCAGAGAAATGCTCGATGGCTGGGGAGACAGACCTTTCATCACCGCTGCACTTGTTCGATCAGTTGAAACGGCAGATGCAGCACTTCGAGATGGGGCTGACGGAATTATCATCTTCTGGCCAATATTAAAAGACATGATGCAAAGTCACCTCACTGACGAATGGAATAAGACATTCTTAGATGAGTGGAATTCGATGCATAACGCCGGGCTTCTGAATGATCTCCCGGTGCAATCGCACTAAAGACAATTCAATCACATCTAGTACTGATTATTTGAGATTGGTGGCCATACGTTTTGTGATGCAAGCAATGACACATCGTACGATGTTCAAGCTATCCGCACTAAACCCTTTTAGCCTGGCCCCAATTGACGCTTCAACAGTGATCTGAAATCCAAATGTTCCTGCATTGCAAACATCAAATCGAAAACAAATATTTTAATTCGTAAACGGGCTGATGGTTCTATGAATTTCGAAGAATCTCGTTCATCCGATCAGCGATCACGATTTCTTCACCATCTTGGACATTGACCATAACAATGTTAATTTCTGCACGATCACTGCCACCCCCGACAAATATTGCGGGGTCTCCATTTTCAAGTTGTTCTTTAATTTCTGAAACTGTCGGTCCCTCGAATTCATCTTCGAAATACAAAACCGGTTGTGGGCCCTGTCGCTCAGCAGGATCATCTTCGATCTTCACATGTACGCCGTCTATGCCCTGTAAACGCTCCGCAACATATTGAGCTTTCATCTGCCAGCCTTCCCACTCAGCAGCTTCATCAGAGTCGGTAAAAAGTTGAATAGCAGTAACTAATCCGACGATATTCTCCTTTGAAACCTTCATCGGACGACCAATACCAGCAACGGCTGAATCAAGATTCAAAGAGTTCATAACAGCCGCCTCAACCAAATCAGCCTTACCTGACAATAAGCCTGATGATTGAGGACCCCCAATCCCTTTACCGCCACTAAATGCCACCATATCAGCACCCATTTTATGAAATTTTGAAAGGTTTGCTCGTGGCGGCAATTCAGCCGCAGCGTCGACAATCACCGGTACTCCACGCTCATGAGCCACACGTATGGTCTCTTCCAGTCCTACTCCATGTGACGAGAATGGCATTATCACAAACGCTACACAGGCTGTATTCTCATTGATGGCAGCTTCCAATTCATCAGTCGTTCCTTCATGCTCTGAGCCATAAAGTACAAGTTTTGCTCCTGCTGTCACAAAAGCTTTGTCATATCGGTTACGCTGGCCTTTGAAAAGTACCACCTCGTTTTTCATGCCAGTAGTATCTGGCAACTGTTCAACATTGCTTTCACTCTGGCCGGTCATACACGCGGCAACCATCAAGACTTGAGCGGCAGAGCAGCCTGCAGTAACTAAGCCTTGCTCAGCACCACATGCAAGAGCTACTACTTCCCCCGCTGCGCGATTAAGTTTTTTTATATCTACAAATGCATTTGCGGCTTCATCCATTGCGCTCAATACCTCTGGCCGCATAATGGAACCACCTAATGAGGTAACCCAACTTTGAGCATTAATAATTGGTGCTACGCCAAGTTTTTTGTAAACTTCAGGCCAGACACGATCAGTCAAAAGGCACCTCAATTCGTAAATCACGAACAATAATCTGAAATGTACCAGACGAATCGGAATTCTACACAGTGAGAAGAAAACTCGCTAATCAGTCTAAGTAATTAGTTGTTGAGTATGTCGATGGCTCTCTCACGGAGCTGCCCGCATCCGGCATTTATGTCAATCCCTTTTTCCATTCGTATTGTGGAAGGAATTCCGTATTGCTTAAGGCCGCCTTGAAAAGATTTAGCGCTAATTAGGTCAGTGCGTTCGAACGGGCCCTCAGTTGTCGGATTAACCGGTATTAAATTCACGTGACAGTGCAACCCGTTAAGTAAACGCCCAAGTTTCTGAGCCTGCTCAATCGAGTCATTCTGTTCTTTCAAAAGAACGTACTCGAAAAAAATTCTCCGCTTTGTCTTATCAGCATATTTATGACAGGCACTGATTAGCTCTTCAACCGGATATCGTTTATTCACCGGCATCGTCTGCGAACGAGTCGCGTTATCCGGAGCATGAAGAGATATTGCGAGGTTAATCTGAAGATCCTCATTAGCAAGTTTCAATATCTCTGGCACCAGTCCGACTGTCGAGACCGTGATATGCCTTGCCCCAATATTCAATCCTTGACCGTCATTCAATACACGTATGGCAGATACCGTATTTTTATAGTTAGCCAGCGGTTCACCCATACCCATAAAAACAACGTTTGTAACACCTTGAACTTCCCCTTTCGTACGCTGACCACTGTCTACTTGAGCCTGATCCTCCGCAATAGCAACACGCTGCATCTCTATGACCTGAGCAACAATTTCGCCCACGGTCAAATTCCGTCGAAATCCCTGCTGCCCCGTTGCACAAAACGTACACCCCAACGCACATCCTGCCTGGGTGGAAATACACGCCGTTTTACGATTGCGCCGATGCCCATCACTTTCATATCGCATCATTACAGTTTCAATCAACTCACCATCACACAGACGATACAGTGACTTGCTGGTGGTGCAATCTGACGATGTAAGCGCCATCACCTCTGTCAATGATGAGATCGAGTATTTTTCCCCTAGAGATTTCCTAAATAACTTACTGAGCGTCGACATCTCCTCAAAACTCTTTGATACATCGTGGTAAACGGAGCGCCACAGTTGATCAGATCGAAATTTTTTCTCCCCCATTTCGAGTATGGAATCAGTAAGACTTTGACGAGACAGCTCGAGGATAGACGGAAGCATTGACGATGCGTCTGCAGTACTCAAGACATTCTGATTCATTGGGGTAGAAGGAGTAGAAAAAGAGATAGGCATTGGAAAAAGAAGTTTCTTAGAAAATCAAGTTTAGCAATGGAAAAGTGATTTAGGCGACGTAATATCCAACGCGATAATATCTATAAAATTTCTACTAATTATTTCTTTCTGTTAACTTTCAACTTCTAATATCTAAGATAGTACATACACTTGAACAACCGGAGCAATTGATGCCCCCAAATCAAGCCGATCTGTTATCGCAAGCAGGTTCAGCCGAAAATATTTTAAGGTTCGATACAACTGAGCCCATTCTCGAATCACACAATCTATCCGTTGCATATAACGGCAATACCGCTATTAGTGATGTATCTATTCAGGTCCCCAAAAACAGTGTCGTATCTCTAATCGGTCCGTCCGGTTGTGGTAAAAGTACACTGCTGCGATGTTTTAACCGAATGAACGACCTCATCACAACAGCTGAAGTAAAAGGCACAGTAAACTTCGCCGGCCAGAACATATATGACAGCGACATTGACCCTACAGAAATTCGCTTCCGCATTGGAATGGTATTTCAACGACCAAATCCGTTTCCGAAAAGCATTTATGAAAATGTAGCCTTCGGTCCACGTATCAACGGGATCACAGATGATCTCGATGAAGTTGTCGAGAACTCACTCCGACGAGCCGCAGTATGGGAAGAGGTAAAAGATCGTTTAAATGAAAGTGGCCTCAGTGTTTCAGGAGGACAACAACAACGAATATGTATAGCCAGAGCTTTGGCAGTCAATCCAGAAATCGTGCTTATGGACGAACCCGCCTCTTCACTTGATCCTATTTCCACCCAGGCGATCGAACAACTTATTCAAGAACTGTCAAAGGAAGTCACCATCATCATAGTTACTCATAATATGCAGCAAGCTACTCGTATTTCCGATTACGCAGCTGTCATGATGGCGGGAGAAGAACGCATAGGGCGAATGATCGAATATGGAACAAACGACCAGGTTTTCGGGAATCCTAAAGATGAACGCACCGAAGCATATGTAACTGGCCGAATTGGTTAGTCCTAACACAAGCGTAAACTGTATCAATCATGAGCGAACAGAAAAATATCATTCCATTAGGTCGTCAAGATTTCGACAGAGATCTTGGCAAATTAGAAGCTGAACTCATTCTTATGAGTGGGCTGGTAGAACAGGCAATATTCAACGCACTCAATGCTCTAAAATCTCGCGATATTGAAAAATCCCAGAAAGTTATCGATGAGGATGACAATATCGATCAGGCAGAATTGGAAATCGAACGAACCTGCATCGAGTTGATAAGACGTGAGGCTCCAATGGCGGGAGATCTTCGCAGAATTGTTGCCTCCCTCCATATCGCGGGTGAATTGGAACGCATAGGAGATTACGCGGAAGGAATAGCCAAAATCAGCATAACAATGGGTGGACAACCTCCACTTAAAGAATTAATCGACATCCCAAGAATGGGCGATATGGCCGTAAGGATGCTAAAACGATCTCTCGAGGCGTTCATTAGTAGAGATGCAGATCTTGTTCGCACCCTCAGCGTAGAACTCGAGAAAGAGGATGACGAAGTAGACGACCTTTACGCCAAGGTTCAAGCTGATCTTCTCGAACTAGTAAAAGCTGACCCTGAAAACGCTGAGCCGGCAACTTACCTAATGCGGGTCGCTCACAATGTTGAGCGCGTTGCCGACCGCGCTATGAATATCGTTGAACGAGCGTTGTACCAGGCAACAGGCGAATTGGTCAGCGGGTCAACTCAAATCGAACCAATTGCAGAATAATAGATCCTTTCATCCTGAATCTTAATAGGTCAACGATAAAGAAAACCCCCTAGCTAATTGAGAAGCTAGGGGGTTCTTCAAAGCATCTGGAACAAGTCAACTAGATACTTTAAAAGTTTCAGTTAGGGAGAAAGGAGGCAGTGCTATGACAACTGCACCAGATGGTTTATCAGCATCCGGAAAAAAACCTAACCGAAACTTAAAATAATTTTAGCTACCAAAGAAGACCGATCGTTTGTAAGTATGCATTTTGGGCCACGAAGCACGTTCGTGAAATAAAGAACGCTCATCTAATTCACTAAGAGACACAATCGGATTTACGCCTTCTTCATTAGAAGCAAGGGGAACCGCCCCACCACGTTGAACAATTCGATGAACGGTTCGAGTACTTATGCCAAAACGTTTTGAAATTTCAGTCACAGCAACCTGTTGAGACCGCAATCGAAAAATCTCATCATCGCGAGTACGACGGTTCTCACGTTGCAACCAACCAGGATCATCATATTTACATAATGACAACGGACATTCCAAGCATGTAAGGGAAGCATCACAACCATCGTCTTTGTAGCGGGTGTTTTCGGGTAATGTGTCGGACCTTACGTAACCCAATGACACTGCAGATTGAGAATTAAACACTACTGACATTCAAAGACCTCCAAATAACCTAACGAGACGTGGATAAAAAATATCGATCATACAGCTGCCGAAACAGAGCATCCCGGTTGTGCGAAAAAGTGCATGCCACCAGGTCTACCAGATAGGTTTCGCAAACGTTCCCTATTGAAAATAGAACTAGAGTATTGAGGGTGAGAGCGATCTGGAACCCCAAACATCACAGTGGTTAATCCAGAAGCAGAAGCACGTGGATACACACATTGGTCATACCAAGAAGCATCAATCTGATGTGATTGAATGATTTCTAAAAACGTATCAGGGGAAGAGCTCCGATCTGAAATCGGCATATCAACACTCACAAAAAGATGTTTAGCTTTCCCCATGCGAATAGAACGAGCGCCATATGGAGACCAATCTTCACCCAAGCCTGCACCCTCTAAAGCCTTCACAAGCGCAAGCATTGCGGGATAAGTATCTCGTTTAAAGGACGGGGTTACTGTTGCTGAATTTGAAAACTCTGCACGATTAATAAACAGAAAAAGCAGACGCAAACGTGTAGAAATCTCCACGATACTCTCATCCGAAGTGAGATCAATAGTAATCATCCGAGCGCCTGCTTCAGAAGATTGGTGATCACGCACGTTACTCAAAACAACCTCAGCCCAGGCATCCCTATTCTGTGATAATTCGATGTCTACAGATACCTGCGGTATTAACATAGAATCCGACGAGGAATCAGTTCGACTAATTTCAGGTGCCAACAGACTCATATCAATTCCTAAACGTTAACTTCAGTAATTAGCACAATTGTTCTATTATCGAACATATGTTCTCTATTAGTCAAGTCATTTAACGAAAAAAGATTGATAAATCGAACCCCAAATCACGTGTTGACCGGTGGCAAAATCCAAACTACTTTGTGGAAAACAAGCACTAGCAACCATGACAAATACAAACGAACAAGGTCGTAACTTTTCCATGAACGCCGAAATTATTTCAATAGGCTCTGAGCTACTACTCGGCCAAATCGTCGACACTAATGCATCCTGGATCGCAAAACGACTCGCTGAAAATGGGGTAAACCTTTTCTATAAAACGACAGTTGGAGACAACCTTGATCGAATGACCGATATTCTGGATCGTGCCTTAGACCGTTCTGACGTGGTGATCACCGGGGGCGGAATTGGACCGACGCAAGATGACCTGACACGTGAGGCAATCGCTAAAGTTACAGGGCGGGTCATAGAAACAGATCCCGAATCTCTCAGCGAACTTCGTGAAAGATTCCAAAAACGTGGCTTCATACTTACAAAAAATAACGAACGCCAAGCACAGATTCCAAGTGGCGCTATAGTAGTGAAAAATCCTAATGGAACAGCACCAGCTTTTATCGTAGAGACTGACCGTGGCGTAACAATCAGCCTTCCCGGGGTACCTTTTGAGATGAAATGGCTGGTCGAAAATGAGGTCATCCCGTACCTTCGAAAAAAATTCAACCTAAAACAGATGATTCACTACCGTATTTTGAAAGTAGCAGATCTAGGTGAAAGCGCTGTTGATGACCTTATAGGACACTTGATCGCAGGATCAAAGAATCCAACTGTTGGAGTTCTAGCCCATCCAGGACAAGTCGATGTGCGAATTGCCGCTTTAGCAGACGATGTTGAACAAGCAAATAAGCTAATCGACAATGTCGACGATAAAATTCGCAAGCTCCTAACTGACAATATTTTTGCAGTCGACGAAGAAACAATTGAATCTGTAATCGGGGATCTTTTATCTGATCTGAATGCGACAGTTGCAACCTGCGAGGATCTAAGTGGAGGCTCTGTTGCAACTGCTATGCGTGATGCTGCTGGCCCATCGTTTTTACAAAGCACGGTGGTGAATTCAAATACTTCCCTAGACAAAATAGCGAGCGAAGGTGGAGAAACACCCCCATTCGCTAACGGGGCGGATAAAGCAGCTGCATTAGCCCGTGCAATCAAACACACTGCTGGTGCAACTTATGGAATCGCCGTTCACGGAGTAGAAGAAGGTGAACAGCGATCCGAAAATCTTGGCAAAGGTGAAACGTATATAGCGGTTGCTGGTCCCTTTGGAGAAAGATCTCGCCACGTCAGGTCTGCAGGAAGGGGTGCCCCGGACAGAAAACGCGCCGCAATGAGTGCTATGAGCTTACTCAGACGCGAACTACTACAACTCGATTGAAAAGCTAAGGGCTATGAGTTGGTCAGATAAGTAGACATCCAGGAGACCTAGATGGATATCCACATTTCAAAACCGGAGTTCAATCATTCTGAACTCATAACGCAAAACGGTATGGTAACTGCCCAGCATTCAGATGCAGCACATGTCGGGGCCAACATTCTGGAAAGAGGCGGCAATGCGGTTGATGCGGCAGTAGCGACAGCTTTCGCTTCAGGAGTTCTTCTGCCACTTTCCAACGGAATTGGTGGAGGTGGTTTAATGGTTATACGCATGCCTGATGGTGATACGAAGTGCATCGACTACGGGATGGTGACAGGAGAGAATGCATCATCAGAGATGTTCCGGTATGAAGATGCGTTGGAAACTCCTCATCCGGGTGCCCACAGAATGTCAAGAAGATTTGCTGCTCCAGCGGTAGTCGATGATGAGAATGTCCATGGCTACAAGTCGATTTCAACACCCGGAACCGTGGCTGGTTTATGCACCGCTTTAGATGCTTGGGGTAGCTTTGATCTCAAAGACATCATAGAACCAGCCGCAACACTCGCCGAAAGTGGTTACAGAATCAGTTTCGCACTGACGTTGGCAATTCTCAGTGCTCGTTTTCTGATATCCAGAATCCCAGCAACTGCAAATTTACTGACTCCAGACGGATTCCCCCCTAATCCCGGAGATATTTTTAAGTTGCCGATGTACGCGAGGTCCCTGCGTTTGATCGCACAATCGGGTCCTTCAATTTTCTATCGTGGCGAAATAGCTGAGGCCATGGTTGACGAAATACAAAAAAATGGAGGGATACTAACATCCGATGATTTCGCTACTTATCAGCCGATCGTTTATGAGAGCACCCTCGACGGAGAGTACAGAGGAATCAAGATGTCAGGTGTGCCAGGCGCAAACGCATGTTCACTGAGCATAGAAGCGTTGCAGATTCTTCAGCAGTTTGATTTGAAATCACTCAAGTGGAATTCTCCTGAATATTTGCACTTCGTGATTGAGGCATTCAAGTTAGCGACCGTTGATAGGTACACCTACGTTGGTGACCCTAAAGTTACCGGGTCGCCAATCTCAGCACTCGTTAATTCGACTTTCGCTAAAGAGCGTGCGTCTATGGTCGATCACAATTCTGCCAAATACCCAGACGCAGGCAATCCCTGGCCCTATTCTGATACGCCAGAGCCTGAGAATTTTCTAAAACCGGCGGGGGTGTCTTTCGATCAGGGAACGACGCATATTAACGCCGTTGACTCCCAGGGGATGGCAGTTTCTCTGACACAGTCAAACGTAGGGTTCTCAGGAGTGGTAGTAGGCGCCATAGGTGCAGTGATGAACAACGCTATGCGTTGGCCGGAGACGTTACCTGGAACTGTCAATTCAATTTACCCTCGGGTGAGGTCTGTGCACAATATGTCCCCACTTATCCTTCAGAAAGATGGAAAGTTATGGGCTACTATAGGATCGAGTGGAGGCAGACGGATAGCTACTGGTTTAGCTCAATCTTTAATCAATGTAATTGACTTCGAAAAGAGCCTACAAGAAGGTATCCAAGCTCCGCGGATTCATGTCGAGACCGATGACGTTTTGATTGATGGCCGATTAGGTGACAGTACCCGTATTGACTTAGAGTCCATGGGCCATACAGTAAGTGTCGCCACGCCCGACTACGTCTCTGCACAGTTTTCAACTCCAAATGGTATTCGTAAAACAGATGCAGGACTTGTCAGCGGTATTTATCCGGTTAACAAGCAGGGAACTGCAGCAGGGATATAGGAAATCTCGATCGCTGCGATTGGTTCAATCCCACTCAGGCATCACTAAGATAACCCACAGCGAGTATTTCAACCAGAATCTCCTCGTGCATCTCGCCAGCAGCAATAAGATGTTATGAAAAATTGCCCGTATTGAAAAACTTTAACTCACTGTTTGTAAGTTACCGTATCATTATCTTGAAATGGTGATCCTCCACGGGTGCCGGGTTCCTAATGTTCGATAAGCGATTAGCAATTTTCATATTTATATCGGTTTTGGCAATGGCATCAGTCAGTTGCTCAAATGAGGCGTCTGAACCTACACAAACACCTGTACTACCAACACCGACGCTCATCGCAATCACTCCAGCTGTTCCATCTCCGACCATAGTTCCGTTTAAACCAATTATTTTAGACCCGCAAAAAGATAGTCTATTCGAAGCCTTGTCAGAAACTGAATCTTCTTGCCTCGCCGATAACCTCGGAGGAAGAGAGAAAGCTGCATCTGTTATTGATCTCAGCTATACCTCCGGTTTATTAGGTAGTTCATTGTCGGCCGAGGGTCTTGACGCGACAAACAAGTGCATCACCCAACAAACGATTGATGAGTTAATAGTCGGTCAAATGACAGTTGATTCAGTTGGCATAAGCGACACAACAGTAAATTGCATCAGAGAAAAAACCAGCGGAGTACCGATTGAAATCATTTTGGCAATTACCACGCAAGACATAGCTTTTGATTCGATTTTCGTGCTATTACAATCTGCATTGTGCCTCAACATTCAAGAACGGGAAAACGTCTCGAAAAGTGAGTCTTTTTTTGGTTTTAGCGAATTTGGCGGCATTAATGCCATCGAATGTGCAGCAAATAAGCTGGGACCAATAAACCTTACCGACGTGTTAGAAGCCTTGGAGGTTGACGACTCTGGAGATGTTTTTGACTTATCTAAAATCCCTGAATATCTCCCGCTTCTTATCGAATGCCACGTCCTAGATGATTCAACTTTTGAAAGCACTGGGTTATCAGCTAGCCAAATAAGTTGCTTACTAAAAGAAAACGAAGAAAAAACGATCCAGATAATGGAATCAGCATCAAATGGCTCTTTGGGAATAAAAGACCTGGCCGAAATTTCTGTGGCTATCGAAGCATGTGAGTTAGCACTAGAAGATCTAATCCAAGCAGTTGGTATACAAGCAACCCCGCAACCCAAAGCAAACAAACCAGCAACTTCGCAAGTGGCCCCTAAAGCAACTCCTTCAAAACAAGAAAATTTGCCCGCAAAGCCACAGCCAACTGCCATTGAACCGACCACTTTACAGGTAACCCCTGAACCAACATCCGAGAAATTATCAGAGGACAAACAACCCTCCGATACTGCCACTCCCACAACTTCTCTTGATTTAGAATCCATATTCTCAGACGAACAACTCGAATGCCTGCGAAAAGAATTAGGAGAAGACACAATCGATATGCTACTCGCTGGTGGTGCGCCAGATATAACTATGTTCCCAGTACTGACCTCTTGCAGTATCGATGTGAGTTCACTGCTCAAACTGAGATAGTGAAGGATGGATGCTGAATGAGTAGAATGGCAATATGCTGGCTATAGGTTTGTAGATATACCCGGATAACAAATTAATCTTTAAGTTTTGCACATCAAAACATTGAACTCGTTGATGATTAGGAAAAAAGGATCAATGAAACATGAAAAGTAGAGCCGCCATCCATACTGGTCACCGTAAACCGCTGGTAATCGATGAGGTCAACATTCCTGATCCGCAGGATGATCAGGTTATCGTAAAACTCTACTCAAGTGGGGTGTGCCATTCGCAGTTGCACCAAATGCACAACCCTGAAACCGTCACACCCTCACTCCTAGGACATGAGGGCTTCGGAGTGGTAACGCATATCGGCTCGAGCGTAACCCATGTCAAAGAAGGTGATGCTGCAATCGTTACTTGGGTACCGCGTGAACCAACGCAGGGTCGATGGCGTGCTCCATCTGCAGGAGTAACTTGGAACGAACAACCACTAGATGCCTCAACATATACATGGGGGGAGGATGCCATCGTCTGGGGTGGATACGTGGTCAAAGTCGAAGATGACTCTCCAAAAGACCTGTCATCCATTGTAGGTTGCGCTGTCCTGACTGGTGCCGGAGCTGTTACTCACACAGCGAAAGTTCGGCCTCAAGAATCAGTCGCCATATTCGGTGTTGGAGGAGTTGGTATGTCCGCAATACAAATGGCCTCGATCTTGGAAGCCTACCCGATAATTGCAGTAGACCTTGATGAGGAGAAACTTAAATTCGCTAAAGAGTTTGGTGCAACGCACACAGTAAATGCAAAAAATGTCGACCCAGTAGAAGCAATCATAGAAATTACTGGTGGCGGTGCAGATTACGCTTTTGACGCCATTGGACTTCGAGTCACAAATGAACAGATACTCCCTGCAACTCGCAGCGGTGGTTCAGGTGCGGACAACATCGGTGGCATGGCTGTGCTTATAGGTATGCCTGGTCCAGAGATGACAGTATGGCCAGGTCACTTCATGTTTCACCAGCGCCAGTATCGCGGTTCCTTAGGTGCAACTTATCCCGACAAAGATTTCAACATGTATTTACGCCTCCACAAAGAAGGTAAATTTCCTCTGGATAAATTAGTAACAAAGCGATACCGACTTGATGAAATCAATCAGGCTTGCCATGAATTAGAGAACGGCAACATTATGGGTCGCGCTATCCTGGAATATTGAGACCCATAGTCATTGCATTACAGAGAAATAGGTGAAACGGGCGTCAAAGTTTCGCTACTAAGCTACGGTACCGGTGGGCCATCTCAATTCGGCCAAAAAACAGGGCTAGACGATACCGGTCGAGCTACGTTGGTCAGTCGCGCCATCGACCTAGGGGTTAACCTATTCGACACAGCTGAGGACTACGGCAAAAGTGAAGGTATGCTAGGCCGAGCCCTCAAAGGACACAGGAGAGATTCCTATCTGATTGCAACTAAATGGTCCTACCGGCGCCCGGATGGAATCACAACAAATCCAAAAACAGCAATACGTTCTATTGAACAAAGTCTTAGATTATTACAAACCGACTACGTCGATATATTCCAAATACATGGAGTCAGACCCGAGCACTACGACTTACTATCCGAAATATTCATCCCAGTGTTACAAAAACTTCAACAGCAAGGTAAAACTCGACTTCTTGGAGTGACCGAAATGCTGAGCACTGACCCAAAACATTACGGAATGTCTTTATGTATGGAACGGCATCCTGATGTTTGGGATTCCGTCATGCTCAAATATGGAATTATGAATCAATGGGCAGCCAAGCGTGCTCTTCCACTAGCCGGATCCACGACAACAGCTGTGCTAAATATGGCTCCGGTCCGATTAACATTGACGCGTCCGGAAAAACTAAGCGAACGTATGAATGAATGGGGAGAAAAAACAGGAGGCAAAGCACTTGATTGGCTCTCGCGCGGAGACTCATCAAAATTAATACACAAGGGGTATCAATTCGCCGCTGAGCCTAAAGAGATCACAACTGTAATTTCAGGAACGTCAAACATAAAACACCTTGAGGCTAATATTGACGCTGTAAACAACACCTTGCCGGACGATGATTTATTGCGACTAAAATCCGAATATGCCGACTCCGCTTCTTACGATTAAACGCGTTTTTTGTACTGGACCTATATACCCATCTGATTATCGATTTCATCCTGATAGGAAGAGATCGAACCATCCGTAATGTCCTTGACATTAACAGGCTCACCCTTAGCACCCGATTCGAATAACGCGTAGGCTAGCGCTAGAGCTTCCATACCTTCTTTAGGCCCAACCTCAGGTTGACCTCCGGATTCAGCGGCTTGAACCATATCCATGTACTCATAAGCCAATATTTTAGAATCGATTAACCGAAAATCCATATCATATGAGCTGATCCTTTGAGCGCCATCCCATAAGGTCGAAGTCGTTTTATCCAGCACAAATTCTGGAACCAAATCAAGTAAATCATCTCCGGTAATCTCATTGCCATCATTAGTTACGATGCGCGGAGACTGTCCAGAACGACTTCCCGGTCTGTACAACGTTCCTTTACTACCTGAAATAGTCGAGACTCCAAGAGACTGACCATGAGATGTATCAGTCATTACCAACTGACCGATTACGCCTGATTTGAACCTGATCACTCCAAAAGCTGTATCGACTGCCGTCTGCTCAACCTCGTCACCAGTCGTATATCCCTCTTCCCTACGATGGTCATACATCGCCGCAAGTCCCGGTGCCACCTGGTTCATTGGAAGTAACGTGCGGTGAGGCTCAAATATTGAAGTCTCCGCAAATACCGAAACAACTGGACCCATCAAATAAAGCAACATATCAGCATTGTGAACTCCGGCATCGAGTGGCATACCACCTGCCTGTTCCTTTTTAGCTCTCCAGACTGTGCTATGCATAACAGCACCGTTAGAGCTACCAACGCCAATATCGATGGCAAAATAAGGAATGCCGATCGCTCCATTAGTGATCAACGCCTTTGTAAGCCGGTTCATTGGATCGCGCCGATAGTTTTCAGCAACAGCTAGGACCTTTCCTGTCGCAATAGACGCATCCCTCATCTGACGACACGCTTTAAGAGTCAAGCCCATAGGCTTTTCGGAGATCACATGCAAGCCGGCTTCCATAGCTTGTATCGCAAACCGGTGATGCATAGGAGTGCTCGTAACGATCGCGACTCCATCCAGATCACAACTAGACAACATATCGTCGAAATCCGTATAAATTTCAGGCGTAACCCCGGTGGCAGCACCAATTTCACCTGCCACGGCAGAAGCTACATCCTCATGCACATCACATACCGCGGTCATAGATACGGTATCGAAATACTTCCGCAATTCTATGTATCCATGTGCATGCCGACGTCCCATCCCCCCACAACCAACTAAACCAATATTAAAAGTCATTTCTTATATCTTCTGTTTACTATTTCAACACCAATGGGACGAACATACATCAACCAGAACGCCCGAGGGAAATTATCAAAACACAAGTCTGTGAATCTATTGCTTTCCTAGCTCTCTAGACTTTCTGAATCGCTCTTTCGTTTCAGTTGAAATGGGATAATACTTACCTGGTGGAACTTGTTCCTCGTCAATCAGGCCAATTACAAATTGTTCTGCCTCTTCTTGCTCGTCAATCCAATCGATCACTTCTAATGCCCTAGTAGCTGGAACCACAACCACACCGTCATCATCGGCAACAATCACATCCCCCGGCATAACTAACACTCCGCCAATATTGACCAGTCGCCCTTCTTCAAAAGACTCTAGAAACGGCAAATTACCCGCAGGTGAACGATTTTTCGCAAAAACAGCAAGATCATACTCATCCGTGATCATTTGAAGATCACGGATGGCTCCGTCAGTAACGAGGCCCCCTGCTTTTTTATGCCATAGCTGTCGTGTTTTCATATTACCCATAGTGCACGAATACTGATCAAAGGTATGGGCCTCTATCACCAGCACATCGTTAGGACCACACTTAGCCATCGCTCGATATTCAGGTGAATCCGCCCCTTTCCTTGTTTCCTCCAATAAATCTGGTCTCGCAGGGAGGTAACGGAGGGTTTGTGCACGGCCTACCAGTTTCTTTCCAGGCGTGAAAGCTTTAACCCCACGCATAAGACACAACTGGTAATTGGCAGAAGCAAACCATTCTTGACCATCCGGCGGAGGCAACCTCCATACAGCGCTATAGGCCGTAGCGGAAGACACATTCCTAAACCGGTCGATTATTTCATTTGATACATGAATCATGTTTGGCAATCCATCTGACGTCTAGCGACTTGAGTGTGACAAAAGTATACGGGTCCTAAGCTATACCCATTTAATGCATAAAACATGGGCAATACATTACGCTATCACTAATCAGTTTCCGTACTTCCAACCTCAACCTTATCGCCTGAATGTACTGAAGAATCCCCCAAAACTGTTCTACGAAATGTCTTATCCATTTGACCGTGAATTCTCATTGCTATGGTTGCGGTTAAAGCCGCGGTAAAAATCATAACAATCGCCACGAGAGGAGACGTGATATCTGACACAGGTATAACTTCTAGCAACTGTGTTACCAGCCAGATTCCTATGGCTAGTAAGAACGCACTCGAAACGCCAAAGATGATAACGTCGCTAACCAGATTTAAATTGTCCGATACTTTGAAACGAATAAATACACGTCGAACTAGTGTCGTCACAATTCTTGACAAAACTCCCCACAGGATAACTGCAGCTGGAACAGCAAGCGTTACAACTATTGAAAGAATTACTACACCTACAAGGTCTGGCATGACCCCCAGCTCAAGGGCTAAACCGATTCCAGCCTTTGAGATCAGTATCCCAGCAACTACGATAAGTCCAATAATCCCAAAGTTGACAGTAAGCGATCGCAAATCACCGACAAAATCATGTGGTACAGATTTTCTCGGAGTGATTGCAACTCTGGCCGTTCCAACGGTTAATGTAAAAGCTGCAAAATCTTCCTTGATTTTCCTTGGCAACAGCCACCCAAAAAACGAACCGATCAGTTTAGGTGACCGGAATACAGTCGGGTAAATAAACGATGACAATAATGTACTTATGGTTACTACTGGATATAGTTGGGACCCAACAGCAGCTGACTCACTACCAGAACGAGCAATCGCCAACGAAAACTCCCCTGGTTGGGGCATAGAGGTGCCTACCTGGAGTGCGGTTTCGCCGTCGTGTCCTGTTAAAAGCGTACCGATAGTGGCTGCAACGATTTTTCCAGCCAAAAGTACTCCTGTAACAATCAAAGCAGTCCCAAAGAACTGAGGTATGTCGCCCATATTGACCAACATCCCAATAGAAACAAAAAATAATGCTGCGAATACATCACGAACAGGAGTTATAAGTCGAGCAACTTGATCTCGGTGTCGTGTATCGCCAAGCACCGTTCCAATCAAGAAAGCACCGGCACCAGCAGATAACCCCATCTCTCTAGCTAAAAGTCCCACACCAAAACATATACCCAAACTTCCGATCAAAAGGGTCTCGCGAGATTTCAGATAATCTAGCAAATCCATCAGTCTTGGAGCGAACAGAGTGCCGAATACTAGAGCTCCAATGGCGAACACACCCATTTTGATTGCAATTGGCCATACTTGGAGAGCATTTTCATCACCCTGGGTCGCGTATCCAGAAAATACTGCCAAGATAACCACTGCCACAAAATCTTCGACGACCAATATACCTACGACCAACTGGCCTCGAAGAGACATCAACTGCCCATTTTCTCTGAGAATCTGCACAAGGACCGCTGAACTAGAAAACGCTAGAGCTGCTCCGAGGTATATCGATGTTGTAGAAGACCATCCAAGCGAAAGGCCCAAAAAGTAACCCAGCAAAATCATCCCCGTGATTTCTACTGCACCTATCAATACGACACGTAGCCCAACTTTTCGAATTCGCTCCCAGCCGAATTCGACACCAATCGAAAACAGCAACACAACTAATCCGACTTCAGCAACCAATGACACAGTTTCGGTATCTTGAACGAATCTGCCCTGCAACGCGAAAGGACCTACTAGCAAGCCCGCGAGCAGATAACCAAGAATCGGTGGTTGCCGAATCAAGCGGAAAAGGATCAAGGCCACAGCTGCTGCGACCATGATCAACGCAAAATCTCTTACAAAATCTGCTGAATGCACATTCTCATAGTAAAAAGCTCAATTTCAGATTTCGCTAGTTCTCTGAACAGAGTTCAAAAGAGTTGAGGTTTAACAAGTGGAAAGTAATAACGCACAATGCACCTAGGAAATCACTGAAAAAGTGAAGCACCCCATAGTGGTTAATACAAATTAAAAGGATAATAGCGAGTTGAAAATACGCCAGTTTTACGCTCTGAAAATTGCTAGCCAGATCATTCATCCTGATCAACGCAATACAAAAGCTTACTCGGAAGATCAAATGAAAGTTCTCGTAACAGGCTCATCCGGACTCATCGGATCGACATTAATCAACGCGCTATCTGACCAATTCGACTTCTCAGGGCTGGATGCTCGGAAGCCAGAGCGAATTCCAGACGTCCCTACTATTATCGCTGATGGTGCCGACTACAAATCAATGTCAAAAGCATTTGCTGGAATCGATGCGGTAATACACCTTGCAGCAAATGCTCCTGTTGAAACCCCTTGGCCTGATGTTTTGAAAAACAACATATCAACTACTCACAATGTTTTTGAGGCATGTCGAAGTAACAGTGTCAAGCGGGTGATTTTTGCGAGCTCAAACCATGCTGTGGGAAATTTCGAAATGGATGAACCATATAGCAGAATTCGGATCGGTGACTATAAAGGACTTGTCCCAGGCAAGTTCAAGCAGATAGATCACAGGGTACCAGTCAGGCCTGATTCTGATTATGGCGTAAGTAAAGTTTTTGGTGAAGCAACTGGACGATACTACAGTGAGCATTTCGGTCTAGAGGTAGCATGCCTTAGGATCGGTACTGTAAATCCACAGAACAGTCCCGAGGGATCGATCCGGTCAATGGCAACATGGCTCAGCCACCGAGATCTAACGCAACTGGTCAGACAATGCCTTACTCAGCCTTTCGATTATGAAATCTTTTACGGAGTGTCGGATAATACCTGGCGATTTTGGGATACCAACCACGCTAAAACGACCATTGGGTATGCACCTGTCGACAACGCGGAAAATTACCGATAATTAACGACTCCGGCCATCTCGGCGAACATTAGACTCACGATTATTTTGAATTTCCTTACGGAAACGACCAGTAGGTGCGCTACGATCACCGAAACTCGATCTATCAGATTCTCCTCGATCCACCACCCTACTTTTAGACGTCGTACGACGGTGATCCAAACGCCTCTCATCATCACCGCCCGCATAACCGTAGTGTCGCTTTGCCATCTCTTCGAGCTTCACCAAACCTACTTCTGTCGCAGTGGTACGGCCAATACCGGTATATCGGGCATAGCCCTGACTCACAAGTTGAGCCATCTTAGCTCGAGCAGTCGCTGGATCGATATTTCGAAACCACCTTGCGATCATCAGGTAACACAACTCAGCGGGAGTCAGACTTTCCTCAGTGCCGACCAACACATACAAAACACGATCAGAAGCATTCTGCATCTCTCGAAAGGCCGGTGCAGACGGAATCATCCCTGTCAAGTCCCAAGCATCAGCTACCCACAACTTTTCTTCTTCGGACAATCGCTTCCAAGCTCGCTGGCGCTTAACTTCCAAATCCTGAGATTGGCCAGGTCGATGCGGAACCGATGAAAGATCTATGTCATGAGTAATTTCAGGCATCCTTAAATGATGAACGCCTTAATAGGGAGCGTCCAGCGACCGTGTAGGTAAAACGAACTGCTAATATCTCGAATATGACCATAATAAACACTCAATTCGCTCTCGCCGCCGATATCGGAGGAACAAACATCAGAGCAGCACTGGTGGACACCGAAGGTCATATGACCGGGCGTGGTTCGATAAACACCGAACCCAACCGGGGCATTAAGGATGCCAGCAACCGATTAAGTCGACTACTCAATTCCGCAAAAGCTACGGCACCAGTCGATTCTACAATCGTTGGAATCGGAGTTTCTACAGCAGGTCCAATTCGACCAGACACCGGAACCTATAATCATCCTCCCAACCTTCTAGGATGGCACGGCAAAACCATGAAACCTCAACTGGCCGCTTCAATGGGTTTACCAGTCTGGGTCGGACACGACGCTACCCTTGCAGCCCTTGCAGAAACTCGATTCGGTGACCATCTCGGAGCGGAGAACCTCATCTACGTAACCATCAGCACAGGTGTTGGAGGAGGAATCATCGCGAATTCAGAAATGGTCACAGGGGCTTCTGGTAGTGCGGGTGAAGTCGGGCACATCTCTGTAAGAACAGGAGCTTATAAATGTAACGTTGGCTGCGACGGTTGCTTCGAAGGTAACGCATCCGGACCAGCGATAGCGCGTATCGCCCAAGATCGCTGGAGCGGCGAAGGCCCCCTTGCCAAAATGGCCAACGGCAACCCTAGTAATATAACCTCAAGGATGGTGTTCGATGCTGCCGATGATGGAGACGAAATTGCCCAGGAAGTGGTGGAATTAACAATCGAAAATGTCAGCATCGGGTTAGGTGGGCTAATAAATGTTTTCAACCCCGAAGCACTAGTAATCGGTGGTGGAGTAGTCCAAGGGTTACAACGACATTGGGACAAGCTAAGGAAAACAGTCATCCAACGGTCACTGCCAGGATACGGCGAAAGTGTTCCTTTAACGGCGACCCGCCTTGGAGATGATGTCAGCTTACTCGGAGCCGCGCAGCTCGCATTCAGGCAGGCCCGCAGACTTTAACCATAAAATAAAAACCTATCGCCTGAAGAAAGTACGTTAAAAATTTTCTTCATGGTCCCAGGGATCTTCAGGCGGGAGATCAATATCAAACGGGTCACCGCGATCAAGGCCCAGTTCCTCAGCCTCGTCAGTAACTCCGGTTCCAAAGTCATCTACCTCACTAGGATCGGGTAGATTCTCCCAGCCTTCCATTTCGGCAGGCTCATAGCCTTCAGTATCAATCCCAGGCAAGGTGTCAGTGGCACCAAACATAGAGCGTGCCATCTCCTGTGTCACTACCTCGTCCAAATCTTCCTCGTCCTTCATTGTCTGCAAGGCCTGCTGGACAAGCTCCACCACTTGAGGCTCTGGGCTGGATAGTTTCAACTCAAGTTTTGCCTTAGCTACATCACCACCAATTCGTTCCACAGCAGAAATTGCAGCGAGTTGAACTGTTAAATCTTCGTCATCAAGAGGTGCGTCCATCACACGCAAATGATGTTCGTCCCCGAGTTCGCCCATTGCCATCGCTGCTTCATACCTCACGGAAGCCGCATCGTGCTCCAGGTCAGGAATTACATATCCAATCCACTTAGGATCGGATGTTTGTCCCATAGCGAAAAGGCTACTTTGCCGAGCCTTTAAATCCCCTGAAGCCCCTGAAGCCCACGCCAACTCGATATGCGTCGTCAAACGCTCAGCAGCAAAAACCGAAACAGCCTCCATGACTTTAAGCTTCACATCTTGAATTTCCTGTTCGTCTTCCAACACACCGTAGAGCGTATCTTCAAGAGTTTCTCTGTATCTCGGGCTAAGCTTACCGATCTCGGCCATCATCGAAAGATGAGCAAGCGGGATGGCGGCAGCTGTCCGTACCTCTGGTGCAGGATCAGACTTCAGTATCTTACTAAGCGGTATTACAAGCGCTCGATCTTCACTCTCTTCAAGCCCTTTGAGTGAAGCAACACGTACAGGCGGATTAGGATGGTTCAAGCCTTGCTTGTAAATAACCTCGAACTCAACATCAGGCTGAGTCTCGCAAAGGGAGACCATCCGTTCAATAATGTTAAGAACCCGTTCAGAACTCCACTCCAGCCAAAGTTGACCGAATTCAATTGCCTCAGGCTCCGTTAATCGAGAAAGTTCGGGCAGAGACGCGTAGTTAATTGCCGATTGATCATCTTCGGGAAGTTGATTAATGAATTCGTCCAGACCCATAAATAAATTCTAACTCGCATTTAAAACGAAATCTCCTATTCAGATTTCGTAGCAACTTCGACGCCTCGACATTGAATGGCAGGAGATCGCAATGATCCAAATATCCACTCTGGCGAATCGCCAACATACTCAACCTGTGAGAGAACACTGTAAACATTTCCAGAAACCATTGTGTCCTTAACACGTCCCACGATCTCACCATTCGTAATCCTGTAACCAAGCGATACATTTGCCCTGAAATCACCACCAAGTTCATTCCCCTGGCCAGCACCGAGCAGTTCTTCAACAATAAGTCCTTCTTTGATGCCTGCAATCATATCCTCAAAATGAGTGTCGCCTGCTGCGACATCTATGACCGATGAGGTCGGTGAAGGAGTAGTGGCCAGCCCACGACCAGCAGCACCTGTTGATAATTTGCCGAGCTGCCCAGCGGTTTGCAAATCTAAAAGCGGCTGACCCGCAATCCCATTCTCAATCAATGCGGTCTTACTACTGGCAACACCTTCATCATCAAAAGGCCTGCTACCGCTTGCACCACCTATCAACGGGTTGTCATAAACCGATATATGTTCGTCAACAATCTTTTCACCCCAACGTTCGCAAAGTGGTGAAGATTCATTAACAACATTTTTGCCATTAAATCCTGAAAGTAACGGATGAAGCAGAGTTGCAGCGAAACCACGAGGAGTGAAAATTACTGGAATATCACCACTACTTGGCGTTGCCTGCGCGATATTTTTAGACCACCGCAACGACCTTCTGACCGTTTGGAGCAAACGATCAAGCTCATTTTCGTCTAATACATGACTGGAACTAGAGCCAGTCCAAATATTCAGCATGTCAGTACCGCGTATTAATTGAGCTCCTAAAGAACAGTAATAACTGGTCCCTTCGTATGCTTGGTCGATCCCAGCCGAATTCATTATCCGCCCACGACCGGTCCCCCAACCAATACGCGCGTCGCACAGCAGATCTGGCCATTCGTCGAGTAAACGCTCGATCAAGTTTTGTCCCGTTTCGACCATCGAACGCTGCGAAACCTGCAGCACCAACGGATCAAAAATATCGACATGCGGATACTCTGTGGGCTCTGGGAAGTTGAAAAAAGCCTCCGATCCAAACGGAGCCAGTGAGCCAGCGCGATCCAAAAGTTCCATTTCAAGTTCGGCACTTGTAGTCGAAGTAAAACCAATTCGCTCATCGTCGATCACTCGCAGAGCTACGCCCGACGTGTCACGTCGCATAATTTCTTTTAACTTGTTCGACTCGAATAAAACCGGATGACTTTCCGACTCGACTCTGTAAACCTCAGCCTGCCCAAATTTTGAAGTGGCAGCAGTTAAAAGTGACTCGCTCAAAATTCTACTCTCAAATTCGTTTTTTTCGGATTTTCATTTATGAATGATTTATGCCCCAGAAATAAGGCACTTCTGTATGCGAATATGAGGGCTACCGTTGGAAACCGGCAAGGGAGACTGACCACCTTTACCACAACCGCCACCTTGATTCATATCCAAATCGTTTCCGACACCATCAAGATTATTAAGAGTCTGAAATAGGTTGCCTGTCAGCATAACGGGTCGAACCGCTTCCTGGACCTCCCCATTACGTATCATGTATGCCTCGCCCGACGAAAAGGTAAACATCTCGTGCTGGGTCATACCTCCATACCAATTTCGAACGTACACTCCTTCCTCAACACCTTGGATAAGGTCATCAAAAGTAGCTTCCCCTTGCTCAATAATCGTATTTGTCATTCGAACAATAGGCGGAAAGTTATAACCGATAGCCCGTGCATTTCCGGTTGGTCGCTCGCCAAGCTTGGCTGCTGTTTCACGTGAGTGCAATCTCCCAACCAATTCGCCATCACGAACTAACGGTGTTCGGGTCGCCAGAGTGCCTTCATCATCATATTTGAAGCTGCCTCGCAAACCGGGCATGGCGGCACCATCGGTGAAATTCAAGTGCTTACCACCGAATTTTCTACCCATGTACATAATATCTTTCAATTTTTTATTTTCGTAAACATTATCACCTTCTGAAAGATGCCCAAATGCCTCGTGAACAAAAACCCCAGCGAGCACTGGATCAAGGATGACGGTTCGCTCCCCACCCTCAAGTGATTTCGCATCTAACAAAGAGACTGCACGCTTCGCTGCAGCAATAACTTGGTCATCTAGATTGAGAACAAGATTAAAATCTCCCTGTGACCCAAGGCTAAATCCAGCTTGCTGAACATCTCCGCCGTCCCGCGCCTGAGCAGAAATACGTGAAATCACATGAACCTGCTCTTGTTCTATATAGGCACCTTCAGAATTTGCGAAAAAGGTTTTTCGCCTAGTGTCTGCATAAATAATATCGGCGCTACTAATACCATTAACTGACAAAAGCAAATCTTTATAGTGATCCATAATTCGCTTCTTTTCAGCGAGAGGAATTCGAGATGGATCACAAACGATATGTGGTGGAACTATGTCCACACAATGATCAATTTCGGCAAGTTCAGTTTTTGAGTCACCAACAGCCTTGGACTGTGCGGTCGCATCGGTTACTTTCGAATGCAATTCATCAAGGTTATTGAAACTGACGAATCCCCATCCACCCTTTGTGGCCGCCCTGACATTTCCACCAAGCCCGCTGGTTTGCCCAATAGTGTCCAGTGAATCCCCTCGATAGGTTAACCGCGTATTATCCGTCTCTTCGATACGGATCTCACAGTAATCAGCTCCATGATTTTGAAGGGCGTTTTCAATAATGTCCCGATATTTCACGAATCTCCTAAGTTTCTTATTTAACATTCGGTTGAATAAATAAAACCAACCATGCTTTTTGAATACTTCAAATAAAAGATATCAATATTTAACAATACAAACTTTAAAGTCGCAGCACGTATGATTGATGTTAATGCCATTGACGCACAATTAAGATCACAACCGAACCATGTCCTTGGAATACAACAAAGCGATATCGCAATTACTTTCTCTCGCTGATTTTGAAAGAAAATCACGCGCTAATGACCCACCCCATTTCCACCTCAAGCGCGTAGAGCGACTTCTTCACTATTTAGGAAACCCACACCAAGGGCAAAAATACATCCATGTTGCAGGCAGTAAGGGAAAGGGAAGTACGTCTGCTTTAATCGCCTGGTCACTTGCAGGCACCGGATATAAAACTGGCCTATTCACATCCCCTTCAATTCATAAAATTACTGAGCGGTTTCGAATAAACGGAGTCCCTATTTCCGAAAACGAATTCTCAGATCTAATTACCAAGCTTTGGCCAGCAGTCGAGCAAGTAACAAGCGATGGTGACATCGGAATCGTCTCTGTATTCGAGTTAGAGACAGCAATGGCATTCTGCCATTTTGCTAACGCTGGAGCCGATATCAGCGTAATCGAAGTTGGCCTAGGTGGTCGACTCGATTCTACAAATATCATCACTCCGCTTGTTTCTGTGATCACACCAATCAGTTTGGACCATGTAAATGTACTAGGCGGAACAATTGAACTAATTGCTAAGGAAAAAGCAGGAATCATCAAGCCCGGAATACCAGTGGTCTTGGCCCCTCAAAATCTAGAGGCATATGAGGCAATCTGTTCAACTGCGCACAAACAAAAAAGTGAAGTGATCGAGTCGCAATCTAATGTGGAAATTATAAATACCAAAGATCTGGGATTAGACGGAGTAAAGTTAGAATTCAACATTGGCAAAGAAATTATACGATCACGTTTGCCTCTTCTAGGGGCACACCAGATCGATAACTTTCGCACCGCTATGGCTGTGCTACAACAAGTAAACATTCAGTCTTTGCCAATAAATTTCTCAGCGAGCGCAGCGCACATAAAAAATATTAAATGGCCCGCCCGAAATCAACTGGTAACTCATGCTTCAGCCAACAAGAATGCGATTTTCGTCGATGGTGCACACAATGATGCTTCGGCACGAGCATTATGCAAATCAATCCAAAGTTTATTCCCTGAACGAAATCGGACTATTTTTATAATTGGCGTAATTGCCGGACACGATCCCGCAGGTCTGGTAGATGAATTAATGCCACTAAATCCTAAAATTATTGTTACAGAGTCAAGACATCCAAAGTCTCTCACCCATTTTCAACTGGCAAGGACTCTAGATGAGAGTAAAATTACCGTAACCGCAACCAGCAGGAACACATTCGATGCCTTAAATAAAGCAAAATGCATGGCTCATAAAGGTGATCTAATTATTGCTACTGGATCACTGTTTATAGCTGCTGAGATAATTGAGATCGAACACAATTTAAATCCTGAAATATACCCAGATATAAACCCGTCTAGATGAGAACGAAAACAACAGAGGCTGCGTAACCATAAAACCGATCAAATGAGTACCACACACGAAAATAGAGTTGTAATCACTGGAATGGGCGCAATTACTTGCCTAGGAAACTCAGTGGATGATTTTTGGACAGGATTAAAAAACGGACAGTCGGGTATCCGTGAAATAAGCCTTGTCAGTCCTACCGGTTTTCCATGCAAAGTCTCTGGAGAAATACAGAATTTCGATACGAACGATTTTATGGATCGCAAAGAAGCCCGGCGAATGGCTCGTTTCTCGCAATTTGCTGTCGCTGCTGCACATCAAGCAATAGGTAACTCCCTGTTAGATCTCGAGCAAGAAGACCCTGATCGTGTGGGTGTCTTAATTGGAAGTGGCTCCGGAGGACTGCCAGAAACTGACCAACAGGCGGAGATTCGAGTTAAGCGCGGTACCGGACGAATGAGCCCGTATTACATTCCTATGATGTTGGCGAACATGGCTGCCGCAAACATTTCAAGAACATTTGGATTAACCGGCTATACCAATACTTGTATCACGGCCTGCGCTGCGGGGACTCAGGCAATAGGCGAAGCATCTGAAATTATTCGCCGGGGTACAGCCGACGTAGTTGTAACTGGTGGAACCGAAGCCGGAATCTGCGAGATAGGTATGGGTGGATTCAGCACCATGCATGCTCTTACAACATGGGACGGAGATCCTAGTAAAGCGAGCCGCCCGTTTGATCTAAAAAGAGATGGCTTCGCTCCGGCTGAAGGAGGCGGAATTCTCGTCGTAGAAAGTTTAAAACATGCTCAAGAACGTGGGGCAAAAATTTACGCAGAAGTCGCAGGATGGGGAGTGTCTTCGGACGCCTATCACCTCGTACAGCCGCATCCAGATGGCATCGGTGCAGGTAAGGCCATATCACGTGCCTTAGATAACGCTGAAGTCGAACCAGATGAAGTCAATTACATCAACGCACATGGGACATCCACACCTATAAACGACAGATCAGAAACAGCCGCTATTAAGATGGTGTTTGGAAAACTCGCTTATGACATTCCAGTTAGTTCGACGAAGTCAATGATTGGGCATTCGCTCGGCGCCTCAGGGTCATTAGAAGCTATCGTCTGTGTGAAGAGCATCGAAGACGGCATATTGCACCCAACAATCAACCAAGAAAATCCTGATCCTGAATGCGATCTCGATTACATCCCAAACACAGCTAGAGAATCCAAAATTGACATAGCCATATCTAATAGCTTTGGTTTTGGTGGACAGAACGCTTGCCTAGTAATTAAAAAATTTTCTCGTTAGCTCTAAATTTCACAGTTATCAGGCACATTTGGAAACACTATCAACGGTAAGTCGTTTCGCGTTTGAACAACCACCCGTTGACCTTTTGATAACCCTTCTGCGGCACGTCGACGTACTCTGATAATCGCACCAGAATCAAGACGTATCGTGTATTCACTAAATTCACCTTCAAACTCGCGAAGCTCGATAATACCTCCACGATCTTCAGTGCCTTTGGCAGCATTGATTTCTAATTCTGAAGCACGCATCAATACAAGAACCTGTTTTGATTCAGATAAAGCATCGTTTGTTAGTGCGCGAGCCGGAAATGTTCCCGCTTCAGTCTCAACCAAACCAGCCCGGTACGACCCTGATATCAACTCGCACGGACCTATAAGCTTGGCAACCGCCGCTGAGACTGGATTCAAATAAACCTCTTCAGGTGTGCCAATCTGTTCAATACTTCGATCGCCCATAACCGCTACCCGATCTGATGTAGCTAAAGCCTCTTCTCGGTCATGTGTAACCAAAATCGTAGTAGCACCAGCTTCAGTAACAATATTTTTTACATCGCGACGAAGTACGGTCCTAAGTTGCTTGTCAAGATTGCTAAAGGGCTCATCCATCAATAAAGCTACTGGATCAGGTGCGAGAGCACGCGCTATTGCAACCCTTTGTTGCTGTCCACCCGATAATTCATGGATATAACGAGATTCGTAACCACCCATCCCAACCATCTCAACTACTGCGGCCACCCTAGAACGTTTTTCCAAAGTTGAACGTCCTCTTAGCCCAAATTCTACGTTGCCAGCAACTGAAAGATGAGGGAATAGTGCATAGTCCTGGAATACCAAGCCAACTCTGCGCTGGTCTGGTGTTATGTGAACAAATGATGAGCCAACTAACTGCCCGCCAATGCGAACATAACCGGATGCTACGTGTTCAAAACCAGCAATGACTCGTAGCGCGGTCGTCTTACCGGCTCCACTTCTACCCAGAATACTTATAAATTCACCGGGTTGAACGAGCAAACTAAAATCACTGATAGCAGGAATCTCTGAACCCGGATAACTACATTCGACACTCTCTAAATGGATCACACCACTCGCCACAGAACTTGGGCTATTTGTGGTTAGCGTCCTGGTTTCAGAGCGGCTTCCCCTCCACGGAGCTTTCATTCAAGATTCCTCATTTGAGGTTACGGTCAAAGTTTGGTTGAGCTTTTCGGGACCGCTGCCATAACCTCGCAAAGTCAAATACGCAGTTGGAACTCCTGCAACCAAAATCAATAGCAGTGCTGCTGCTGCCGTCTTAGCAAAGAATGCTTCCGATGACGCCGACCAAATAGACGTCGAAAGAGTCCTGTAGCCAATAGGCGAAAGAATTAACGTTGCTGGAAGCTCTTTCATTGTAAGCAAAAACACCATGGCACCTCCTGCAAATGCTCCAGGCATTACAAGGGGGATTGTCACCGAAAAGAATACCCTCAACTGTGATTTACCAAGACCCTGAGCAGCTTCTTCTATCCTTGGATTCACCTGCATAAGAGAACTTCTAAGTGCACCAACACTGGTAGGCAAAAATAAGACACCATAAGCAAACACGAGTAACCAAATCGATTGATAAAGCGGGAGAGCCACATTGATAGCGAAAAACACCAATGAAAGCGCGACGACGACCCCGGGTAAACCGAAACCAATATACGTCGACCGGTCAATCAATCTACTCAATCTACTTTTAAACCTCACTACTAAAATCGTCACCGGCAATGCAGCGATCACTGTTACCAATGCAGCCACAAGCGAGACATATAAGGAATTACGAGCTGGAATCAATAATGGTAGTAGTTCTTGACCATGTAAAAGCCCCCTCACGAGCCAATGACAGAGAACTCCAACAGGAATTATCAAACCCACAAGAACAGGCAATGCAACTACTAAGAATCCTATCCACCGCCATCTACCAAGATCAATTCTACGCGAGCTCCGTACGGCACCAACTGTACTGCGATGGTAGGCACCGCTCCCTCTAATAAAACCCTCTCCCAATAACAACAATACTGCAAAAGCCACCAACACAAGGGACAACACTGCCGCAACGGTTCTATCTAAAGATGATTCATATTGAATCATAATCGTCGATGTAAATGTCTGATAGCGAAGCAATGCCACTCCACCAAAATCACTAAGAGTGTACAAAGCAATCAACAAAGATCCCGCCGCTATCGCAGGTCGAATCAAAGGCAAAGTAACCGTTAAAAAAGTACGGAAAGCACCATAACCCATAGCCCGCGCAGCCTCCTCGAGAGAAGGATCCATTCTCCTTAAGGTTCCTCGAATCATCAAAAGAGCATACGGGTAGGTCATCAAGACCAGCACCAAAGTAGCACCTGTCAAACCGTAGATATCTGAAAGGCGACTAAGGCCAAATACAGAAAGCCACCCTTGCAGAATCCCCTTAGGGGAATACATCTCTATCACTGTGGTAGCCATGACAAAACTTGGAATAACCAATGGCAAAACAGACGCCACAGATAGGGCTCTACGTAATGGTATATCTGTTTTTACCGTGAGCCATGCAACTGGTATTGCTACTAATAGGGAAAAAAAAGTGACGAGAATTATTAACAGGAAAGTTCGACCGAAAACAGGCATCGCATTTGCCTGCAAGACAATATCCAGCAAGTCAGATCCGGCTTCTGCCGAGCGTGCAATCAAATAGACAACAGGAAGCAATGATGCAATCGCGACAACGACCGCCGACGTTAGTAATAACGTCGGCGGTCGCGGAGTTCCGGTAGATTTCCACCCGGTCGATTTAACGCCGAGAAAATTCAATCCATCAACTTCCTACTATCCAAAGATCAATGTTGATCTTCTTCTTCTACAGCATGTGATATACACGCTGAAATGACCGATTACCTTCGGCCAAAAACTTCCAACCTGATTAAGGCAAAGCTCCAACCTCTCTAAGGAGATCTTGTGTGCCCTGGAGATCCGTTAAGTCTCCCAAATCGATGCTTGGCTTGGTAATGTCGCCAATCGCTGGCAGCAAATTGTTCGGCTTAGCATTGTCATTCAAAGGAAATTCATATGTCTTGGCTGCAAAAAACTGTTGTCCTGATGCACTCAGCAAAAACTTGATGAATTGTGCAGCCGCATCTTTGTTATCGGAAGCGTCTAGCATTCCTGCCCCAGCTACGAGAACAACAGAACCAGGGTCGGCAGATCGAGTGTAATAGTTACGGGCTGCAAATGATTCCCCTTCTTCAGCGATAAAACGGTGAAGATAATAATGATTTACAAAACCAACGGAAATCTCACCAGCTCCGGCAGCCTTAACGGTCGGAGTATTTTTTTCGTATACCTTTGGCTCATTTGCGACGATACCTTCCAACCAAGCGCGCGTCCGGTCTTCACCCCATTCCTGTCGCATACCCGTGATCATCGCGTGCAATGAACTGTTTGTCGGGGGCCATCCTATACGACCTTTCCACTCAGGCTTAACAAAATCTTCGATCGAATCTGGAAGGTCTGCTTCGGTCAACTCGTCTGTGTTGTAAACAATTACCCGAGCCCGACCAGAAGTTCCAACCCACCTGCTTTCTGGGTCACGCGCCCATTCAGGAACAGCGTTTAACACGTCACTAGGCAACTCAGTTAATAAAGCGTCTACTGCACCAAGTCCGCCTGGATCTTGAGCAAAGAATATATCTGCTGGGGTTTTGTCGCCTTCTTCAAGAAGAGTGGCTGCAAGAGGGCCCGTTTTCGCGTAATTAACCTGAACTTCAATACCAGTCAATTCGGAAAAATCTTCAATCAATGGTCCAACCAGTGATTCGCTACGCCCTGAATATATTACTAGCGGTTTTGCATCAACATCATGATGATCGCTCGCATCAGATTCAACAGGCACTTCTTTGATTACCTCGACTTCTTTTATTACCTCGACTTCTTTTATTACTTCGACTTCTTTTATTACTTCAACTTCTTTTATTACTTCAACTGTTTCTGGGTCAGAGGAACATGCCACAGAAGCCAACGCTACCAACATAATAGCGAGGCCAATAAATGGCAGTTTCAGGGTATTAATAGTTCTACTGCTAACCACAATTTTCTCCAAAATAATTAATACGCCACTAGGTTTATCCCGAAGTGTCGTCTATACACGTAATTTTTTTCGTACGTACAAATCCTTACCTAAATAATACACAATTATTTGCCGTATGCAAGATCTGTCATTGAGTAATATTTGAAACTACTAAAGCTGAGTTTTACTCTTGTAATACACAAATAAAATCTACATTCCCGGTACAAATTATTTTGTTCGTGTAATAAGAATGATCATTGAATTACCTTTTTAAAAACCCAATTTATTCGGTGAAGGCCTATCAGGTTTAGTAAAATAAACGTCGGATTCAAGTCCTCTAAAAATCTCTTAGTGAATGCAATTCATTTCCTCTAAGAAAAGCTCTACTTTGCCTCGAGAATTCTTACAGGCAAAACGGAATATATGCCACTCTGACGATGCATGGCGTAGATATATTAAATGGGCGGAGATAGACGGATTAACTCAGTGAAAAAAATAATGCAGCCTAGTATTTTTATAACGTTACTTGTTCAAACAATTTGTACAGTTGTACAGGAATCTAAAAAAACCGTGGCGTTTTTCAGATATGGCCACGCTCCCGACCATCTCGGTGAAACTTTTTACACCCATAAATGAGAGTAAGTCCTTGAACAGTTCAATTCGGATCTACCTGACCGCTATTTCAATTCTTGCAATTTCGTTGTGGGCCGTCTCATGCTCGCTGGCAGAAACAGAATCAAATGTAAAAAACGATGAGCACGAGACTTCACAAGTACAACCAAAAGCTACAGCCCGACCCACCGTCACGCCAATTCCGCCTCCAACTAGCACTCCTGGGCCTACGCCAACTCCAGCACCTACTCCAACACCGGTACCTCCAACCCCGACCCCACCGCCAACTCCAACGCCATATCCACCAGATTCTCATGTCCAAGAAATGGCAAGACTATTTGAAGTGCATGGAATAGATTTCGGCAAACAATTTGTGTCGTCCGTCGGAGCGGCTGAATGGGACGATGACTCTCTCGGGTGCCCCGAATCGGCAACATACTACGACAACAGACACGCTCCTTACCCAGGACTCCTTTACCGCCTAAGTGACGGGAAAAAAACTTGGGAGTACCACTCAAACGCTGATGACTCGGCTATCGTTCGATGTAGTGAAATAACGCCTGTAACTGGTAAAACCACGAACATCACAAAAGAAGCTAAGTTACGTGATTCCAAAGGTGTAACTCTCCTCAGAAGAAATTTTTCATCAGGAAAATTCGAAGTCCAAAAACCCTTGACACCTGAAGATCATGATTCCCTTGTAAATATATTCGACATCGAAACTGATCTATCAAAAGCAACTAATTGCAACACGATATTTAAACTGGATTTCGACGCTCCAGGAAGGGCCAATGAAATCGAATTTATTTGTGAAAAGAATTACAAGGCATTCGATCTTTTTTGGAATGGTTTACAAGCTAAAGCACCAGTCGTTGGCACGATCATCGGTCCTTATCTGACAGGCAATCCAATCCCAACTCTACCCAAAGCCAGCCCTTAAGGGCACCGCCAATGCCGGACAATCTATCTAATAAGCATCTACGGTCAGGAAAACTGCCTCCCGACTTACTTAAGAGGTTTTTGAGTGATCTCAGAACACCGGAAAAACGAGTTTTACTAGGCCCAAACATAGGAGAAGATTCTGCTTTTATTTCATTCGGTAGTTCGACGTTAATCGCAAAGTCTGACCCGATCACTTTCGCCACAGACCGTATCGGATGGTACGTAATTCAAGTAAATGCAAACGACATCGCTGCTTCGGGTGGAACTCCGAAATGGTTCCTTGGCACCCTTCTTCTACCTGAAGACGAAAAAGCTTCTAAGGTCAAAGAGATTTTCGAGCAAATGCGCGAAGCCGCCGATGAATTAGGGGTGACAATCATAGGGGGCCATACAGAAATCACCGCCGGACTCCCACGCCCAATCATTTCAGGCACAATGCTTGGCGAAGCCGCACCCTCAGAAACTGTGAAAACCTCTTCAGCAGAACCAGGCGACGATATTATTCTCACTTCGGGTATCGCTATCGAAGGCACAGCTATTCTCGCGAGAGAGAGTAAAACGGAGTTATTGGCAGCTGGAGTCTCTGAGAATGAGATCAAAAAAGCGGCAAATCTCTTAGACGCACCTGGGATTTCAATAGTAAAACCAGCCCATATTGCCATGTCAACAGGACAAGTAACTGCAATGCATGATCCAACCGAAGGAGGACTGGCAGGCGCTATCGACGAGCTTGCACGAGCGTCAGGCACCGGGGTGATAATCGATGATGATCAAGTATTGGTATTTGATGAAACAAAAACCATTTGCGAAGCCCTTTTTATAGAACCATGGGGGTTAATTGCCTCAGGGTCACTTATCATCACAACACACCCCAACGGTTCTCCAAAAGTTATTAAAGCCCTGCGCAGGGAAGGAATTGAAGCCAACGTGATAGGGAGAATCACCGATTATAAAAACCAGATCAAATTAATGAAAAAAGGGAAAATACAACCATTCCCAAAGTTCGAACGCGACGAAATTGCTCGTTATTTTGAGACATTAAACTCATAAAAAGGTCCGCTATCGGGTAACCAAAGCTTAGTCCGCTGGCGGACTAAGCTCCATCAAAGCATTACAATAGGGAAGCAAAACGTTAAGCTTCCTTCAATGACCATTACGCAAAAAAGTAACTCATCGAAAGCGCTTCTTGATTCAATTAGTGCGTACCTGCCCGCGGATAGGGCATCGTCCGTCGCAGATGCCCTCAATTACGCATCGAATGCCCATCAAGGCCAGCTTCGTGAATCTGGCGAACCTTTCATCGAACACCCGATTGCCACTGCACTGCGACTTGCAGACATGCGACTCGATACAACCACCATTCAAGCTGCTCTTTTACACGACGTGATAGAAGATTGCGGGATTAGTTTTAAACAACTCGAAACAGATTTCGGCAACGATGTAGCTAAGCTAGTCGATGGTGTCACAAAATTAAAGCGTCTGGACATGATTTCAGAGAACAGCGCAATGCTGAAACAGATTGCCAAACCTGAAGCTACACGCGCTGCGTCCCTTAGGAAAATGCTTGTCGCAATGGCGGACGATGTACGCGTGGTTCTAATAAAGTTGGCAGATAGATTGCACAATATGCAGACTCTCCAATATCTGCCAATCCCGAAACAACAACGCATCTCAAGAGAAACACTGGACATATATTCACCATTAGCCCATCGCCTGGGTATGAGTGACATCAAATGGCAGCTTGAAGATCAAGCATTTCGGTATCTAATGCCACGACAATACAAGTCCATGTCAAGATTGGTCAGTCGCAAACGTGCTGAACGCGAAATCTATACAGAAGCAGCCGTCAAAGCAATCCAAATCCCGTTAAACAATGTCAACATTCCATCTGCGGTTGAAGGTCGAGTAAAGCACCTATTCAGCACATTTAACAAATTGCAACGCTACGAACGTATGGGACGCAAATTCGACGAAATCTACGATTTGATAGCCATCCGAGTTATAACGGAAAGTATTGAAGACTGCTATGCAGCGTTAGGTGTCGTCCACTCTAAATGGCGACCGGTGCCCGGTCAATTTGATGACTACATCGCGAGCCCTAAAGAAAACATGTACCAATCACTGCATACCTCCGTGCGAGGTCCAGGTGGTTACCCAATTGAAGTCCAGATCCGCACACAGGACATGCACGAAATCGCCGAGGGTGGCGTGGCCTCTCACTGGATCTACAAAGAAGACGAAGACACCACACGTCGTGGTGATAATTTCGAAACCAAAATGTCATGGCTCCGTCAGCTTCTCGACTGGCAACGAGAACTTTCTGGTGACGATGAATATCTGGCCACCATCAAGACAGATATTTTGCAAGATCAAGTATTCGTTTACACACCTAATGGAGATGTCAAAGACCTACCGGCAGGGGCGACCCCCATTGATTTCGCGTATCGCATCCACACTGATCTGGGGCACAACGCAGTTGGCGCAATAGTAAACGGAAAACTTTCCGCACTTAACACACCACTTAACAATGGTGACGTGGTCGAAATACGAAAAGCCAGAATCTCTCGTGGCCCCAGCCTTGACTGGCTGAACAAAGACCTAGGATATCTAACGACAGCCAGTGCGCAAACCAAAGTGAAGCAGTGGTTTCGTAAACAAGAGCGCAACAGCAATATCCGGAGGGGCAAAGACCTTCTCAAAAAGGAACTCCGACGGCTTGGAATTAGTTACAACGAAAAAAATATAGCTGCAAGCCTGGATTACGAAAAGTTCGATGAACTGGCAGAATCTCTAGGTGTTGGTCAAATATCGGTCTCTAGAGTTGCTGACACATTGAGCCCACAGCCGGAAGAAATATTTAGGCCCGACATCGGACAATCCCGTCCGCCTACCGACCAAACCAAGGGTCTTGTAGTGATGGGCGAGTCAGGACTGCTTACCCGAATTGCAAAATGCTGCAGCCCCGTTTACGGAGATGAAATTACAGGCTACCTCACAAGAGGAAGGGGAGTAACAGTTCATCGACACAACTGCGCTATTCTTCGAGATTCAAAAGACGCAGAAAGACACATCCCTGTCGCTTGGGGTCATTACGAGACAACTTACGCGTCGAGATTACGGATTGAAGCCTATGACCGCGTTGGTCTCATACGTGACATTACCAACGTCGTTTCATCAGAAAACGTTAATATCCACTCTTTAACATCTACTGAGGATGAAAAAACCAATGCGTGTACGATCTCACTTACGGTGTACACTAGCGGTGTGGAGCAGTTAAGTCGGCTCTTTGCACGCGTGGAAACAATTCCGGGAGTCGATAGTGCATTCCGGGTAAGTGAAGCGAATAGTCCATAATAATATGGACGTAAAATCCGCAATATTATTGTCTTCATAGCATTCGAACAATATTCAAGGAAAACAAATGCCTGCCGCTAAGACTTTACGCGCTCAACAACGCAAAGCATCAATAAACCGATCAACTCGGTCGTTTACCCGTAGCCGAGTAAAGGCTGCATCTGAGCTGATTGCGAGTGGTTCTAAGTCTGATGATGACAGTGCTCTTCGCAGCGCAGTATCGGCACTCGACAAAGCAGTCACAAAAGGTGTCTTGCACCGAAATACTGCAGCCCGGAAAAAATCTCGCCTCGCCAAGCAATACAACAAACTGCCTAGTTAGCCCGGTACCACCCTTTGACTCAGGGTCCACATCATCACGACCATTCGCGCGATAGTACTGAGCGCGTTCCAGCATCCGAATCCAGCGAAACTCAATACAACTGGCGGATACACCATCCATTTGAAGGCGTAGAACATCGCGTAGCTGTTGAAGTAGCACCATGGAAAGGCTTGCTTCCGAGATGGCGATTCGTCATTCCAGGGGATTTCAAAGGTGTCTCGCGTTGGGGTGTGGGTCCATCAGGATCCGGCCATGTAGATGAAAATGTCAAAAGACCCGTCAAAGATGGCCCCATACAAATGACCAATGGACCATTAGTCGTTTGGTTCGGAGGACATGAGTCACTATCCACCACGCAATCGGCATTTTTAGTATTCGAGGGAGAAGCGCCGCACTACGTTGCATTCGGTCAGTCTGAATCTGTAGGAGGGCCGCCAACTAATATTGAAGGCATTTCATTCGGAGATGATCACCCAACCCACCCTCATGATCACAGCGATCATCCATCTGATTCGCATGAAGGCCATAACCACATCCAACACGATCATTAGTTAGAGTAGTCTTCAGCTACTTTGTAATGTACTCACGCTAAAAAATGATTAAATGTGAAATCGGCAATTACGACAGTTTGTAATGCGTTGAGTCCTTGAAAATCCACCTCCAACAACCGTTGCATTCAGCATTGCGACATCAACTGTTGACAGTCATAAAAGGTAATTGTTACTTTTAGAACATTAGTGCGGATAAAATCATATTAACATCCCAGAACCGACTGTACGCTGACTAAGGACCAAGCAAATGGCAAAACTTTCCGAACGCCAGCAGATGATCATGTCGTTCATCGAGAATTTCATCGAGGAAAACGACTACCCGCCAACGATTCGTGACATCCAGAATGGATGTGGTATCAGTTCGACTTCGGTCGTCGCATACAACCTGGATAAACTCAAAGAAGGAGGACAACTCAATCGACACTCGGAAGTTTCACGAGGGCTGAGTCTCGCAAGCGTTGGACCCAATTCCAATAAATTTAAACCAACTGAGATCGACTCAGTAGCTGTTCCACTGCTCGGCACAATCGCCGCAGGCTCACCATTCCCCATGCCAGAAAATGACACGTGGTCGGATCTTTCTGGGTCAGAATTGATTGATCTGCCACAAGCCATCGTTGGCCCTGGCGACAACGTTTACGCACTCAAAGTTCGCGGAGAATCAATGATTGACGCCCTGATTTCTGATGGTGATCTGGTCATAATGGAACAAGCATCATCAGTTCGTAACGGACAAATGGCTGCTGTGCGAATTAAATCTGACAACACCACGACACTTAAAAATTTCTATTCAGAAGGCCCCAGAATTCGTCTCGAACCTGCGAATTCACAAATGGATGCAATGACATTTCCATCTGATGACGTCGAGGTATTAAGCAAAGTACTCGCCGTATGGCGTTATTTAGGCTAATACCTAATCACAGAAAATCGACTTAAAAACAACAACCCGATCTATTAGGGCCTTGAAATAAGCGGCGTATACTGGAGATCGGACTTTGGTCCATATTTATCAGTCCCGTGAACCTACCGGGCAGCTCGGAGTGTTTATCAGTGTTCCAGAACTTTGGCATCTGGCAAATAGCCCTTATCCTCGTAATTGTCCTCCTGCTCTTCGGAGTAGGAAAACTCCCGCAAGTCGGTAAAGGAATGGGTCAGGCAATCAATGAATTCAAATCGGCTATTGGCTCAAAAGACGACGAGTCCAATACAGACGACAAGAATGATGATGCCGCTGCACGCTAAGCCGCAATAGATGAAATCAAATCTATTGCTAGCCAGGTAATGCAAGCGTCTTATTTGTCGCGTCCACGTTCAGCAAATCTCACTAACAACATACCAATCTCAAACAAGAGCATTACTGGTATGGCAACAATAACCTGAGATACTGGATCCGTCGGAGTGACGGCAGCTCCAAAAACAAATGCCAGCAATATCACCCATCGCCGTTTGGTTCTCAACCATTTTGAATTCAGCAGACCAATCTTTGCCAGCAGAAACATCACAATAGGTAGTTCACAAATTGTCCCCAGCCAAAAAACAATACCAACTGTCATAGATACAACTGATGCAGCCGTAATCTGCGGTACAGCGAGGCTACCTTGAAATTTAAGCATGAACTCAAATAGTCGCGGAATCAGCATTTCATAAGCAAATACAGCACCGACAGCAAACGAAATCAACGCTGCTGGTATAAGTAAATACACATACTTCCGCTCATTGGCTTTTAGGCCGGGCGTGAAGAATCTGGACATTTCCCACAAAAAATATGGAAATGACGCGGTCAAACCAATCATTGCCGCTAATTTGGCGGCAGCAACCCATGCTTCAGTCAATGTGAGCTGGATGATGTCTCCACCTGCGGCCTCTATCAGTGCTCTTGAATCGGAGGTGAATTGTTCAAATATCCAAGAAAAATTAACAACTGCTATTGCAATAAATATGACAGCGACAATCGAAACTCTGAAAAGGCGCCGTTTTAGTTCAGATAAATGTCCGAGTACGGATATGGCCTTATCATTCATGACGTTGACTCAGAATCGGCAGAATCACTCGTCGTTTTTTCATCAACTAAGGGTTGAGAATCGAGGCTATCATCCCGGCTTTCTTCCTCAATTGAGGTGTCTGACCAACTTAATTGCCGTTTCCTAGGCACCGAGCTACTCAGGGGTTTTTGAACGTCTTCATTAAGCTGGTCTAAGGCAAGTTCATTTTCCAATGAAGCGGCACTATCTTTAATTTCATCAACACTTACCTGCTTTTTAATTTCTTCCAGATCAATAGCTTCAGTAACCAAAGACTGCAGCGCGTCTCGTTGCCGTTTTAGATCAGTGTAAACACGCCTGCCCTGTCGAATTCCATCCAGCAAACGTTTAGGACCTAATACAAATAAAGCTATAGCCCCGATTAATAAAACTTCAAATCCACCAATACCAAAAATCGTCATTCGCCTACCACAATTTCAGATTCCTGAAGGCCCTTATGTCCATCACAAATACTTGTTGAAAACATATCTGATCTCAACAACCCTGACCCCTGCAATAATTCAAGAGCCGCGCACATAGGCAAACCAACAACATTCAAATAGCAGTCACCGTAACTCGCTACCGGAGCGAATGAGCGATCTTGAATCCCATAACCCCCGGCTTTATCGTAAGGTGACCCACTAGCGACATATTTTGCAATCTCACAGTTCGAAAGCCGGCGCATAGTGACTGATGTTTTAACCGATATAGTCTGGGTGTCGCCACCAGGATCGATCACAGCAACTCCAGTAATCACATCATGATTCCGATCACTTAAAGCATTGAGCATGGCAGTAGCTTCAACAGAGGATTCTGGCTTGCCCAAAATTTGGTGATCAAGTACCACAATCGTATCGGCACCTAAAACGTAACGATTTAACCTCCTGGTTGAAACCGACTTCGCTTTGGAAAGAGCCAAGTGTTCCACAGCACAAGGCAAATTCATATCGGCAGTGAATAATTTGTTTTCATCAACGCCCGAAGGCACAACCTCTAATTGAAATCCAGCACATGAAAGAATTTCTGCACGGCGAGGAGACCCGCTAGCAAGAATAAGTACATCCCCAAATGGTCGTGTCAACAACTTAACCCTGAAGCCTGAGCATGCTAATCGTTTCCACGTGGCGAGTCTGAGGAAACATGTCGACGGGTCGTATTGTTTCTAGGCTATAAATCCCCGTTGAACATAAAAGATTTAAGTCTCGCGCCATCGCTTCTGGTTCACAAGAAATCATTAGCACCTTTTCTGGTTTCAACTTAACGACTGAATCCAGCACATCTGGATGACATCCAACCCGAGGCGGATCCAGCAATAGCACGTCGATATGCTTGTTCAAAGTATTAAGAATATGTTCAGTTTTACCCTCAATAAACTCTATATTGAGAATATCTTTAGAATTAAGTCCTGCATCCTGTATCGCCGACGCCGACTCTTCAATACCGACTATTTTCTGAACGTACGGAGCCAACAAAACGGTGAACACTCCAACACCACAGTAGGCGTCAACCATAACTTCTGTACCGTCAAGTTCGAGCAGGTCACGCACTTCATCTATTGCTCGTGAAAGTTGAGAGGTATTCACCTGGAAAAATGAAGAAGCTGCGACCCTGAAACGGAAACCTCGTACCTCTTCTTCGTAATGCTGTTCACCTGTTACCAACCCGATGTCTGAAAGATCCATACGTGGCTGAATTAACATCGAATTTGTAGTTGAACCAGCCCTAATTGCCACCTGGGTTTGCCCTGCAACATTATCTTGAGCAAGATCGAGTATTTTATTGATTGGCTCATTCATCAACAGGCACTGGTCTATTTTTACGAAATGACGCGTTACAGCGTTTATATAACCAATCTTCCCTCCATCGTCTTTCTTCCCAACGGTAAAGCGTCCATGATTACGGTACCCGAGTTGTGCTTCGCTCCCTATGGTGGTGTCTACAACCACATGTGACAAACTTTGGTACTTTTCAATTTCCCGTTGAACACGCGCCTGTTTTAACTGGAGTTGATAGTCATAAGATGCATGCTGCCACTGACATCCGCTACAAGTGAGAAAATATTCACACTCAGGTACAACACGCTCTTCAGCCTGTTCTAGTACCTCGACCACCTTCGCAACAATCCGCTCAGGAAATCGCTTCTGCACTTCGACAATAACCTTCTCCCCGGGGAGCCCACCAGTTACTTCGACCGGAGCACCTCGAATTTCAGATATCGCAAACCCTGAATCATTTATCTCATTGAGCGTCGTCTGGAATTGGTCCCCCGGATTCAAGTCCACATGCCCTGTAATATCCCGGCCACTATATCTTCGTCTACGTTTATGCTTTGCCATTCGGTATGACCAAACCTCACTTTGTACGATAGGCAATCAGGTATCAGCAATAATTGCAAGAAATATTCTGTCTGTCTGTTATTCTGAACTAGTTGAGAGAACGTTGCCTCCGGTAAAAACGGCGAATGTTCAAATCCCCTAATGTGAATCGAACAATATACTTTGGTTTCCAAATCAGAAAAACCAGGTTCCCCAACAGTTGAACGAAAGTTGCCAGACTGGTTCAGAGTCAAGGCCCCAGGGGGAGAGAATTTTCTTGAAATCCGCAAGAAAATCAAAAATGCCAGCCTAAACACAGTGTGCGAAGAAGCTGCCTGCCCGAACATAGGCGAATGTTGGGATAGAGGCACGGCAACATTCATGATTCTGGGAGACACATGCACAAGGGCATGCTCATATTGCAACGTCAAGACAGGCTGGCCAGGCACCGTCGACATGGCAGAGCCAATACGGGTAGCCACCACAGTAGAACAGATGGGACTGTCCTATGCAGTCATAACCTCCGTCGACCGCGATGACTTGCCAGATTATGGGTCAGATATATTTTCAAAAACTATCACACAGATCAAACACCGAATCGAGCATTGCAAAATCGAAGTTCTAATCCCAGATTTTGAAGGTGATTTCGAATCTCTAGAGCGAGTGGTCAAGTCGGGTCCTCATGTTCTAAACCACAACATTGAAACCGTGCGGCGAGTGTTCCGAAAAGTCCGACCTCGTGGCAATTACGATGTCTCTATAGAACTTTTGGATCGCGTAAAAAAGATCAATCCGCATATGCCTTCTAAATCCGGGATGATGGTCGGTTTGGGTGAAACAAAATCTGAAATCCATGAAACCATGACTGATTTACGAGATGCAAACTGCGATCTGTTGACGATTGGGCAATACCTCCGACCTTCCAAAAGACACCATCCGATCATCCGGTTCTACCATCCTGAAGAGTTCAAAGATCTAGAACAAGCTGGACTTGAAATGGGATTCAAACATGTTGCCGCTGGTCCACTGGTGCGTAGCTCTTATCATGCCGACGACCAGCACAATGCGGCCATCGACAAGATCCTGAACCCTGCCAATTCCTAGACAAAATAGGCTAAATTATGTCAACTCTGTATGTTGTCGCAACACCTATAGGAAATCTCTCGGACCTGACCGAACGCGCTGCCACTATCCTATCGTCCGTACCTACAGTGGCCGCGGAAGACACGCGCGTCACCAGAAAATTGTTGCAACACATAGGCGCCTCACCTCTTCTGGAAAGTCTCCATGAGCACACTTCGCCTCAAAGACTCAAAAAAGTAATCTCAAGACTCGAATCAGGAGATATGGGGTTTGTCACCGATGCAGGAACGCCAGGTATCAGTGATCCGGGAGCTTCCCTAGTGAACGCTGCACTGGCGTCCGGACACAATGTCGTACCGTTGCCTGGTGCTTCAGCATTGACAACAGCATTATCAATAACCGGATGGTCATTTAACCGTTTTTTGTTTTTGGGCTTTTTACCACGAAAAAAACAAGAGCGAATATCGGTCTTGAAAAGTGTAATAACCGAACCTGGACCGGTAGTGATTTATGAATCTCCGCGCCGATTAAAGGCAACGCTTGAGGCTCTCAATGAGGTTGTTGCCAATAGACAGTTAGTGATATGCCGTGAACTTACCAAACTCTATGAGGAAACATTCAGAGGAACCGCAGCACAATCCATCAATCACTTTTCAACGGTTAGAGGTGAATTTGTAATCGTTATCGAAGGTGCAATAGAGGCTAATTCAACGATCACTACCGATAAAGAAATCAGGGGCGTACTCAATAACCTAGAATCACAAGGATTATCCGGACGATCTCTCGTAGACCAGACAGTTAAGATCACAAAAGCTACAAAAAACAGAGTTTACCGGCTATCGTTGAACCATAAGCAATGATTTGCCAGTTTTACAAGAAATCAACTGGCTTTAGAGGAGTTACAGCTATAATAAATGCTTGTTCCAACTCATTATTGGAAAGCAAAGAATAACCTGCTCAACTGTCATTAAATCCTGACTCGTAAAATCGGAATCTTCCCACTTGCCTCGCAAAATTCTTGTCGCCGTAGCTTGGCCGTATGTAAACGGTGAACCACACTTGGGTCACATCGCAGGCATGAACGTGCCAGCCGATATTTTTGCTCGATTCCACCGAATCGTGGGCAATGAAGTCGTAATGGTCTCCGGATCGGACATGCACGGTACGCCAACTACCCTAAAAGCTGCAGATGAAGGCGTCTCTCCAGAAGTCATAGCCACTCGGTATCACGAAATATGGAGCAAGGCGCTTGAAGATATGTCCTTTTCATACGATCTATACACACACACGCATACAGATCGTCATCGTGAAGTAACACAAGAATTATTCACAAAACTTAAGAAAAACGGACACCTAGTTGAAGCCACACAGTCTATGCCATTTTCTGAAACAGAACAGCGCTTCCTATCTGACCGGTTCGTTGTAGGCACATGCCCGCACTGCGCATCTGATTCAGCACGTGGCGACCAATGCGACAGCTGCGGACGCACCCTAGACCCGATCGATCTAATAAATATTCGAAGTAGCCGTGATGGATCAACGCCTATTTTCAAAGATACCACGCACCAAATGCTCAGGCTGGGTGATTTCCAAAGTGCACTCGAAGAGTGGGTAGAAGATAAGAACGACTGGCGACAAAACGTACGCAATCAAACTCTTGGAATTCTCCGTGAAGGACTCCATGACCGGGCTATCACTCGGGATATTGATTGGGGCGTCCCTGTTCCACTTGAAGGGTATGAATCGAAACGGATTTATGTTTGGTTTGAAGCGGTAATTGGCTACCTCTCCGCAACCCGGTCTTGGGCTGAACAACAAGGTACACCTGATGCTTGGAAAAAATGGTGGGTAGAGCCTGATGGGGAATCCTATTACTTTCAAGGTAAAGATAATGTTTCATTTCACACAATCATGTTGCCATCGATCCTTTTAGGAAGCGGCAAATTAAACATGCCGACCGACGTTGTAGCGAATGAGTATCTCAACCTTGGGGGGATCGACTTCTCGAAGAGTCGGGGCCATGCAGTGTGGCTGCCGGACTTTCTAACAAGATACGAACCGGATCCACTACGTTATTACCTTGCATCGATCATGCCCGAAACATCCGACTCTGAATTCACATGGAAGGGATTCCACGCGGCAAACAACAACGAGTTGGTAGCCACCTTCGGAAATTTTGTTCACCGAGTCCTCACAATCACCACCCGCAACTTCGATAATACGGTCCCAACTCCAGACAAAATAGACAAAGATGATGAAGCTGCGCTGACCGCTTGTGACACTGCACTAAGCGAAGTATCCAGTGCGATCGAGGCACGAAAATTTCGAGACGGGCTTAGATCCGCCATGCGACTCGCGCAAGCAGGTAATCGCTATATAGATGCAAAAGAACCGTGGAAAACTGTAAAAATCGATAAAGAGTCCGCTGGAACCGCGCTATGGGTTGGCTTGAACATCATTTCCACCCTTCGGACTGTGTTCTATCCCTACCTGCCAACATCTGCTGACAAGATTCACAACATACTTTTCAAAGATAGCGACACTCTCTCAGATGGTTGGTCCAAGAGAGACATCATTCCCAATGATCCAATTGGAAAACCAACACCACTGTTCCACAAACTGGATGATGCGATCATAGAAGAAGAAAACGCACGACTCACCGGGAACTAACCAGACACACAACAAAAACACCGTTTAGAAGATCCATGGTCGAAGCAATCACACAGGAAATCATTTACAAGCCGGTCGAAGATGACCTGCAAGCGGTAATTGCAGAAATTTCAGCTATCGCTGATAAAACTCCTGAAAATGCTTTAGAACAAGCTGAAAGCCTCGAAGCACAGTTAAGTCATATCCTGGCAACACCAGGTAAAAGGATTCGACCTGCACTTACGCTGTTAGCCTCAAGGCTCTGGGGGCAATACTCCAGCAAATTACAGGTCAGAATGGCCACAGCGGTCGAATTACTACATATCGCAACCCTTGTCCACGACGACACAGTCGATCACGCTGATACAAGACGCGGGCATCAAACTGCCAGCAAGCTATGGGGGCGCAACGTGGCTGTATTGCTGGGAGACTTCCTGTTTGCTACATCAGCAATGTACGTATGTGATACGAACAACATTCGTCTCGTAAGACGGTTCGCAGAAACTATAACTGAGCTAGCGCGAGGTGAGCTCGATGAAATATACACAGCCTGGCAAACAGGCATAACCCTTGAGTTGTACAAACAACGAATCTATAACAAGACCGCATCTTTATTCTGCACTGCAGCAGAAAGTGGTGCAGTCCTAGGTGAATGCGATGAAAAAAGTGCGAGAGATGTACGCAACTACGGCTACAGCATCGGTATGGCCTATCAGGTGTACGATGACCTGCTCGACTACAAAGCGACTAGCGAACAACTCGGAAAACCAGCAGGGAATGACCTGAACTCAGGAATTATCACACTGCCTGCAATTATCGCTGCTGAAAACGGTGCTGAAGATGAAATTGTTAAATTTTTCAACTCTCCTGAGGAAGCAAAAGCTGATCTGCTCCCCAAAACAATTGAAGCAATTAATCGAACGGGCGCCTTAGAGAAAACAAAAGAAGTGGCAAATAACTACATTAAAGCTGCTATGAAATCTCTTGATCATATCCCTCCTTCGAAATACCTAGACTCGATGATGTCTCTCGCCGAATACGTACAAAAGCGCAAATACTAGCCCGATGGCATAACGGATGCCCAAACCAACTCGCAAGCGAAAACCAACTATTAAGCCTGAACTCGTCCAGGAACGCCTTGATGCCATCTACGGGCCCATTGAATGGCGACCACGGATGATCGCTGTGGATGAGTTGATATTCACCGTACTTACACAACACACATCGGATCTTAATGCCGAACGTTCTTACGATGCGTTACGAAAAGCAATGCCAACATGGGCTTCAGTAATCGAAGCAGATACTCAAAAGGTTGCTGATGCCATACACCACGGCGGGCTAGCAAACCAAAAGTCTGTGCGAATACAAAAAATCCTCGTGGAAATATTGCATAGGCTTGGTCATTTCGAATTAGAATTCCTCTCAAACCTCCCACTGGAAGAAGCAAGGAGTTGGCTCACATCCCTTCCCGGAGTAGGACCGAAAACCGCAGCAGTGGTCATGGCTTTTTCACTAAAGATGCCAGCGTTTCCGGTCGATACTCATATTCTCCGCGTATCGAGGCGGCTGGGGCTGATAGGACGCAAGGTCACTGCTGATCAAGCCCACCCAATCATGGAAGATATGATCCGAACTGACGATCGCTACGATATGCACGTACTATTGATCACCCATGGTCGTCAAATTTGCAAAGCACGAGTTCCGCAATGCAGACGCTGTCCACTTAATCAGGAATGCCCAGCGAGCTCGCAAAAAACAAAAAGTTCCAAAAACTAGTTGTAAAAAAAATGCTATGGATAATTAAGAATGAATTTCATCGGGAGTACACCATTACTAAGCCGGTATAAATCGCTGGGAAGCCGAGTCTAAGGTATCCTGATAGGTAGTGCTTAAAGACGACTGGTGCCGAGAGGCGTTACGGTCCTGAAGCGCGGCCCCATCGTCCAGCGGCCTAGGACATCACCCTTTCAAGGTGAAGACCGGAGTTCGAGTCTCCGTGGGGCTACCATATCTCAGATAACAAGACCTCGACAAATTCGAGGTCTTTTACATTAAACTTCATGGACTGAGCATTGAACTAGACAGAGATTACATGCGAGGACACGCACTCTAAGGCTATCGAGACTAGGGAGACAAACATGATCAACTGCATACCAGGAGCACAGGACAACCGACACGATTTTTCAATTATGCCCGTCGCCGTTAGCGCTAATACCACACTGGTATTTAAGATCTGTAGTTACTGCGGAACCTCTTACAGATATGTAGATCAAATCTGGGAAGAGGTGCCCGTAGAAGAATCTGCCAGGTGAAGTCAAAACAGGACAGAAGCTTGATTCTAGATGTTTACATGAACCTTGATAGAGCCAGACGTTTTGTCCCAGGCTGCATCAAATCCATCCTGTATGTCTTCAAGCCCAAATTGGTGAGTGACGATTTCTCTGTACGGAATCTCACCTGATTCCAAAAGGTCAATTGCGACCTCATAGTCATGACGACCGTCGATTACCCCGTAACAAATCACTGATTGAACTCGAATCTCTCGCAAGAGCGGCTCAAACAGGTCGATCTCCAAAGGAATCTTCATTCCACCGAGATAGAGCATCGTACCTTGGTTGCGAGTTGCACTGATCGCTTGTGCGAAAGACTTCGACTGGTGACCTCCTACTGACTCGACTACGAAATCGGCCCCGATGCCACCAGAAGCATCCATACAGGCAGCTTCAAATTCTGCATCCTCTGTACCCACAACAATATCAGCACCCATTCTCTTTGCAGCCTCAGCCTGCTGTTGATGTCTCGCCGAAGCAATCACGGTTCGTGCGCCAAATGCTTTGGCTACCGCAATAGAAGAAAGCCCAATCGTTGCAGAACCAACCACACCGACTATATCCCCCGGCTGCATTCGTCCGTAACGCAACCCATGGACGCTCACAGCCATAGGCTCAACTATTGCCCCATCCAACCATGTAAAAGAATCAGGCAGTTTGAATAGTCCTGCTGGCTTGCGGGTCATGTACTGAGCAAACCCGCCTCCCGTGTCCGGAGCAAGATTCACACAATGTTTGTACTGACCGTACCTGCAAAAATGACATGTCAGACAGGCTCTCCCGGCACCTATCATTTCTATCGCCACTCGATCGCCGATCGTCAGATCATGTTCACCTTGAGGAAGCTCAAGAATCTCACCTGTTGTCTCGTGACCAGATGCCAGTGTTTGAGCCTCCGTTCGACTGGTGGTCATATGAAGATCCGATCCACAAATCCCAGTCTGGCGTATACGAATCATGGCTGCTCCGGGATACATCTCAGGTATCGGAACATCCTGAACAACATATCGCCCTGTTCCGTCATCTAGCGCGGCTCGCATCGTGTCCGACATCAAAGTTCCTCTTCCTTAAGCGACATGTCGCTACAAAAATTTCGACACTATTATTAATTCGATCAGTCATCCCGGTTAATGGCGCATCTTACCTCACATTAATGAGTGTATCCTCATCACTACGTGAACACCGAATCATGTTTTAAATCATCGAGAAACACTGCTAATGACCACAACTTCGAATTTCCGCGGCGTATATGCAATTCCAGCTACACCATTTAACGAAGATCTGACCATAGACTGGCACTCACTTAGAAAGTGCATAGCTTTCAGCATTGACAATGGAGCACACGGAATCGTCTTGCCCGTAAATGCGTCGGAAGGCCCATTTCTTACTGATGCAGAACGTAAAGAGGTACTCAAGACCGGAATCGAAGTCGTTGACGGCGCAGTACCGGTTATTGGTGGAGTTAGCGGTGCTTCCACTGTCATATCAATAGAATTGACCAAAAATGCTGCCAGCCTAGGTGCCGATGCGGTAATGGCCATGCCCCCAAACGGAGCCGGTGGCTCATCTGTTTGGGACCATTACGCAGCAATAGCTGAGGCTGGACAACTTCCGGTTTGGATACAAAATAACAAGCCACCTGCCGGACCTGTGGTTCCTACCAACCAAATGGTCAAGTTGTTGAAAGAGGTCGAGCACGTCGATTACGTGAAGGAGGAAAGCTATCTTCCGGGTCAGGTGATGACTGAGCTCCTGAAAAAAGCAGGAGGCGCAGTTAAAGGACTTATGGGAGGAATGGGTGGACGTTACCTTGTCGACGAGTTCAGACGAGGTTCTTGCGGTACGATGCCGGCAGGTCATATCACTGATGCACACGTAAAGCTATGGAATGCCCTGGAGAACGGCGGAGTTGATGAGGAAGGACTGCAGATAGTGACTGATGAAGCCCGAGGAATCTGGGAGCAGATGATCCCTTCCCTAAACTTCGAATTCATGTTTGGTGTTAATGCATATAAAGCAGCCTACTGGCGACGCGGGATCATACGGACACCGCTAACACGAAAACCTGCTAACAAATCACTAGACAAATTAGACTATGAAGAGTTAGATAAAATCCTTGATCGAATGAATAACCTGCTGAATCGATAAAGTTTTACGTAATATTCCTACGACAAGAAGAGAACATCATAATGCGAGAAAAATTACGCGACAAAACCCGAGATAAACTCGCCGAACAGCTTAATGCTATCGGCGTAACCGCAACTCTGTCCGGACGCGATCGGCCTGAAGAAAAAGTTGGAAACCGTGTATTTAGAAGGTCCCTCGGGATAATTGATATAACCGATGGTGGATTGATCAAGTGGATCAACATTATCAAGCAGGACCGTCAAAAAGATTCCCCTCCACGATGGTGGATTTACCTCGGTGTACCTGGAGACATGCAACTCCCAAAATCTCGTTCGGTAAACATACGAACCAAGCGAAAAAAATCCTTCCCACTCTTCGGAAAAATTATCGGCGTAACCTGGAAAGGACAAGATCGCAACCACGGACTTGCAAAGAAACTTTCAGACGACGTTGAAACTGACAACCTTGCCACCGGTATAGGAAATATCCGTGTTCAGACTCTCCACGAAGATTTCAATGGATGGTCAATTGAAATCGATCGCAGGTTCGACCCAACCCCCGAAATATGGAAGTCACTCCAAAGGGTTGCGGATATCAGTGTCAAATCGATCGCTTATTTCTAGTCGCGTCTGGTGATTCGATGTCTGCGCCAAACAAGCAACATTACCACCACAGGAAACAATACCGTTACCGCTCCCAGGATGAACACCATAGCTGAAGAATGTAGCCCCAGCACGTCATCAATTTTGAGGCTTAGCCACTCCCACAGGGTAGGATCGATTGGTTCCGAATGATGAAGAACCGTTTCAAGTGGATTCGGCATTTAAGAAGCGCCAGCAGTAACTGATCCAGAATCTAGTTCATTGCTCTGATTGATCCTAGTGAATCTGACCGAATTGGTCTTTTCACGAATAGAAAGACAGACAACACCCGCAGCGAGCAAAGTAATTGCACCTACAACAAACGGAACGTTGTAAGAGCCCCAATTAGTAAACGCCCAGCCAAATAAAAATACTGCCAAAGCTCCCCCGAATGCATGGGACATGTTAGCCAATCCAAAAAGCATCCCAAGATTGCGAACTCCGTAAACGTCCGCAGTCAGTGACGCGGTAAGGGGCACTGTCGCAAGCCAGGACATTCCTCCGATAACCGCAAATGCCCAAAGAGCAATATCACCTGGAAGGAAAATCAAGGTCAGGAATGCCAATCCCCGCACAAGATATACACCACCAAGCAAATTCTTCCTCTGGAAACGATCGGACATCAACCCTACCACCAGTACCCCCGCGGCATTGATACCACTCAATAAACCAAACGCTAAAGCAGCAGTTCCAGTTGTTATATCTTCGCTGTTTGCCCACCTAACAAAATGAACCGCAATCGAGGTGGTGGTTATGCCGCAAACAAAATAACCAAAAGACAATTGCCAAATAGGCCTTGAGGAAAGAGCGTCGAACCATTTATCGACAAACTTGGGACCGACAGCAGCAGCAGAACCAAGCAGCCCTTCTTCAGAATTTGGGTCAACACCATCAATAGTAAGTCCAATATCATCGGGCTTACTTTTAACTACTATGAGTAGCAGTGGTATGCCAATAAGCAGCGCAATTAAACCAGTAATTATCCATGCTGCTTGCCATCCAACTTCTATCAAGAGGTAACTAAGAAAGGGGACGAAAACCAATCCTCCAACTGATCCTCCTGAGACCAGCACGGCCATTGCTACCCCGCGCTTCTTTTCAAACCATCTAGCTACGATAACGCCCGTTGTCTGGAAGCCAATACCACCAGATGAAAACGAAATAATAAATCCGTATAAAACCATCAAACCCAAAACACTTGAGATTGTGGCCACGCCCGCCGTAGCCAGGCCAGTTACGAAAAAAGATGCCAATAGGACCGGCCTTCCGCCGAACTTATCGGTAAGCCACCCAAATACCGGTTGTGAGAAACCGTTAACGAGTGTGCCAATCGCCGCAGCAAAAGATATAGCTGCTGTAGAAACAGCCCAATCCTCTTCCCAGGTTTTTACGAATACGCCAAAGCCCTGCCTTGCACCAATGGAAAGAAAAGTCGCAAAAAAAAGGGCTGCGATGATGTACCAGCCATAAAACATTCTAGGCTGATTATGGCTTTTTTCACTCACGTCTTTATTTGTCAATAATCCATCAGGTCCATCACCGAAACTCAATCTACCCCCATTATCGCAACCGCATCCCGATTAATTATCCCCTCAATCTCCTCTTCAGGAATAGTCGGCAGATGATGGTCTTTGGCAAATTTTGGTAGAGCCCTCAAATGGTCTATATTGTCCTGAGGACGTGTAACGGGCCAATCAGAAGCAAACAATATTTTTTCAGTCGCTCCCCATTCGTGAAACAGCCTCATACCCTGCCAAAAAGAGTAAGGACGGTAAAACTGCGCCGATACATCAGCCCAGACGTTAGGGTGCTTACGGACAACTGAAAGACAATCCGCCTGCCATGGATGTGCCAAGTGAGCCAACACCATAGTCAAATTAGGGAACGCCATTGCGATCTTGTCTGAGGTCAGGGGATGCGCATAAGTCAAAGGTGCCTCAGTCATCGGCGACGTTCCTTGATGAAAAACGATAGGGATTTGATCCGCTTCAAGTCTGGCAAATAGTGCGAATGCCTCGGGCCCCGTGGGGTCGAAATCCTGGTAGTTGGGTCCCAACTTGATCCCTTTACATCCAAGATCACCAACACATCGGTCGTACTCGTCATTCACATTCGGGTCAAGCGGATGCAACGACATGAACGGAGTGATCTTATCTGGTGCATGCTTCGCTGTCTCGGAAGCCACGTCATTGTGATTCTTACCCTCTGGCCAGCCGCCTGCAAGAAGAACTGATTTTTCTGGAAGCCACGGGCGTGGAGCGATTCCAAAAATAAACGCTTTATCAACAGCTTCCATATCACGCAAATAATCAGCGATAGAGTTAGTAAGCTGAACCGTCTCACCAGACCGCATAGCTGTTTCGGTCACCATATCGCCGGGGGGGACTGTGTCCTGATGACTCGGTAGATGTGTGTGAACGTCAACGATCATTTTTATTTACTCTCCGAGTTTTACAAAGTGCATTTCGATCGGGGTGCTCAAATATTACGCCAGACAACAGCTTACCGTAAGCGGTCTGAATCATTGGGATGGCATTTACTTGTGCACCAGAATTGATATATACAGCTGGATATGAAGGATATCTCGGTCAATGGTTCAACAACAAAAGGTGACAGCGCAAATTTTCGCAGCTGGCAAAACCGTGTACTTTTCAGTTACACAGCCTTCTACATGTTTGTTTATATGGGCAGGTTCAACCACTGGCCAGCCGGACCGATAATACGAGAAGATATCGGATTCACCCATATCGATATAGGCATCATCAATGCCTGCTTACTTTGGGGTTTCGCCATCGGCGGGTTCACCCACGGAAGAATAGCTGAAACTTACGGTTACAGGTTCTGGATACTGTCTGGAACCATTGCGTCAGTTGCTCTGAACTGGATCACGAGCTTCGGTAATAATCTATCGACAATTGCGATCCCCTGGGCACTCAATGGTTTTGCGAACGCAACGGCCTGGTCACCTGGAATTGGCATGCTCGCTCAATGGTGGGACAGAACCCATCGAGGTCGGGTCATGGGCCTCGTCGGAGTTTCGGCAGGACTATCTATGCTGATCATGTGGGCTGTTACAGGGTGGACCGTGTCTGAGTTCGGATGGAGGGCTGCTTTCAGGTATCCACCATTGCTGATGCTTCCTATGGGAATAGTTTTATTCTTGTTGGTGCGAGACAGACCCTCAGATGTGGGGCTGGAGAACCTTGATCAGTCAGGATCACTCAACAGTGAAAAAGAATTAAACGAACAATTCAGTCAAATAAAAGAAGGTCCGTTTGCTCCTTACAGAGTTCTCTTCTCAAACTGGCGATTCATTGCGACGGCCCAGGTAAAGGGACTGGAAAATGTCGTTCGATACGGTCTTACCACATGGGCACCGCTTTATTACTTCGAGGAAGCAGGACTTTCTATCGAAACAACGGCTGTTGTAACAGTAGCAATACCCATTGGATACCTCACCGCTCCACTTGTTTCGGGATGGATTTCAGATGTCCTTCTTGATGGCAGGCGAAGCCCAATGATCGCTGCATCGGCGGTTATATCAGCAACCGCATTAATCGGTCTCGCGATAATACCTGCCGAAAATATTTACATGGGAGCAGCCTTATTATTTATAGGGGCATTCGCAATGAGCCTCTCCATGACTTCAACACTGGCGGTAGACATGTTCGGCCCCCGTTTCGCAGGTACTGCATCAGGAGTCATCGACGGACATGGGTACGTTTACGCAGGTGCTCAAGCGATCATATTCGCCCTCGTACTAGATACAGCAGGAGCACCATGGCACCTAGTCTTCTTAGGGATGGCAGCGGCAAGAATACTCTCAGCAATTATTGCCTGGCGAGTACGGATTTAAGAAGGACCCGTTGAAAATTTTTAGTAATTTTCCATCATTAATCGATATTAATCACAACCCCAACATAAACCAGGATACGTACTGAAATTTAATGACCCATAAAAATCCGGAACATAAAACCCCCAATCCTGACGGTTGGGATATTCACCACGCAGTAGAAGAAAACCGCACGGACATAATCAGAACACTTCTTAAAGATGAAACGAATTTAGAAAATGAAACCGGAGGTCAAAGCCAGGTAGCTGGAACACGGCCACTTCATACTGCGGCATTTAGCAATTCATCAGACGCAATAAATCTGTTGCTGGACCGAGGCGCAGAACTCGAGGCGAGAAATCAATACGGCCGCACTCCGCTTTTCTGGGCAGTGTTAAATAACTCGGCAGACGCCGTCAATTTAATGATCAAACGGGGAGCCGACATCAAAGCTAGAGACGAAGACGGCGACACACCACTACATCACGCGGCATGGCATAACTCACCCGACGCAATAAAAATTCTTCTCGACAGAAACTCGGATATAGAAGCACTGAATCATATGAGCCAGACCGCGCTAGATTGCGCTATAAAAGTTAAAGCCCGTGAAGCAGCAAAAGCATTATTGTCTTATGGCGCTGACACAAGCGGACGCGACGTCGATTGGATAACGTGATCCAAAGTCGATGACACTGGTATACCTCAAGCAATTTTCAAGAGGTATATGCCCTTAAAATTCTAATTTACCCACACGTGAATTCAGGCTCTCAAAACGCGAAAACCTATCTCGTTACCAAGATTCTTTTTCATTGAAAGCCGAATCATCAACAGTGCGAGATTTTCCAGCAAGATCGAATTCGATAAGGATCCGGCATCAACTGTGTCGAAACCCAGTTCTGCTGTGAGTCGTATGACTATCTGCTTGGAGTCTTCATCGTCCCCACATATAGGTATTGAAATCTGTCTGCCGTCAAGCTTTCTACCATCCAATAACCTTGCATCGACAATATTCAATGCCTTAACCACGTTCGCTCCAGTAGCCCATTCAGCTACAAGTTCTCCCCCAGACTCGTCTTGATTCACTCCAATATTCAGGCCTTTTACAAAGGGATTTGTGGCATCAATCACCGTATATCCAGAAAGGTCGCCAAGAACCATAACGGACTCCTCAGCCGCCTGCCACGGAACAGCCAGAACGACAACATCGGCCCCAACCACCGATTCCGTAAGACTTGTTACCTGAACACCATTCCCGATTTCAGCCACAAGATCGCCAAGCCGTTCAGATTCAGGAGCCCTCGATCCGATCACCACCGAATGCCCAAGGCGAGACCATCCCCGTGCGAGTCCGGATCCTACACTTCCACTCCCTACAATCGCTATCCGCATTAAGACTCAATTTCCAGATGTGATCGAGGAGCCCAACCCAGTAACGCCTTTGCTCGGGACAGGTTATGTTCTTTTTCGTTTTCATCCCCCGCTATAAAAACAGGGTCAAAACGACCATGACCTATCTGGACATTCTCCAGAGCTGCCACATAGGCCCGGGCAAGGTCTGCTTCATCTGTAACAAAAAGCATGTTAGATCCATCAGGTCTTACAAACTTAGGCTGAGCGCGTTCTTCGAGGTAGGCATCTCGCCCGCGCGGGCCCGTAATACGCAGCGCCGTGATATTCATATCAAACCACGATGCGAAATATCTGCAAATACCTTCGCCGAATCCTTTGCTGAGCCCATAGGCAGTCGGAGTATCCAATGGGATCTCATCTTCTGACTTATAGTAATTTCGACCCCTGTAGTGAACACTCATAGAACTCGTATACACACCTCTTGTTAGTCCCGCACCGTGTGCCAGCCACAGGAATGTATGCAGTCCAAGACAATTAACCTCGTAGTTCTCCCGTATCACTTTTAAATCCTGATCGGTGACCATGCCGCCCTGTGGGCTTTTCATTACCAGCCAGATAAAAGCATCAACACCAGCAACGGCCTTTTCAATCGCTTGTGGATCAGTAACCGAACCCTTAACAAACTCGATGCCTTCATGTCGAGGTTGAGCAATGTCAAGAACTCGTAGTTCATGTTTTTCTTGTAGATAAGGGGTGATGAAGGAGCCAACCATTCCAGCACCACCTACAAGTAACACTTTCAATTCATACCCCTTTGTTGCACTGAAAAAGCAAAATGCCGTACGACAACTAATCTATAACTAGACACTTCGATTTTTTATACGACCGATTAAAAGTCGATAACTCGTTAGTCATCATCTTCAAAATCATCATCTGCGCCATCCAAAACAGCACGCATTCCATAAGAAACATTGTCAAGCTTTGCAATCATCTCATCTGGCAACCTAAGCTCGAGAGCTCCAGCCACGTCAGTTATTTGCTCGACAGTATCAGCCCCTGAAATAGCAACTGTAACTTCAGGATGTGACATCACCCAAGCCATAGCGACCTGCGGCATACTAACTCCCAATTCATTTGCCACATCATTGACAGCATTGATTACCCTGCCGGCTTTCCCCCTCATATAAGTCCCAATCTGTCCCTGTCGCCGAGACCCCCACAATGTGCTGTCATCCGGCACCTCTCCATGTTTGTAGGTTCCGCTCAAGAGTCCCACACCGAGAGGGCTGTAGGCCATGAGGCCCACTCCGGTCTCTCGAATCATCGGAAAAAGTTCATCTTCCTGAGTTCTGTTCATCAGTGAATAGGGGTTCTGAACAGCGATGAGGGGCTGAGCATTAATACGCCTCTGTACCTGAAGTGCCTGCACCACCTGCCAAGCCTGGAAATTACTGACTCCAACGTAACGGATCTTACCCTGCTGAATCAGGGTCTCCATCGTACGGAACTGCTCCTCAAATAAAGACATGTCATCTACGCCGTGAAAAATATAGACATCAACATGGTCGGTTTGCAAACGCTTGAGTGACCGTTCAATCTCACGCATAACATGAAATCGAGACGGGCCCCGGTCATTTGGTCCCTCACCAATCGGGCTAAAGACTTTGGATGTGATGACAACATCATCTCTTCGACCCTTTAAGGCTTGCCCAAGAACTTCTTCAGAGCTTCCTATATTTCGCCGATCGTCCATGAACCCATATACGTTGGCGCAATCGATGAGGTTAATACCCGAATCAAGTGCCTGCAGCACTACGCTCTTGGCATCATCTCGATCAAACTGGCCTCTAAAACCCAATCCCAGCGCCATACGCGAGACCTTCACCCCAGCCGTGCCAAAATTTACATATTCAATGCTCAATGAGAAACCCCCTGTAGACGCATTTCAAATAGACTATTGAGCGCCCAATTTCGATTTGTCTGAGCGCAGATTCTAACGTGTTCTCGACAAGATGCCCGCACTCTACAGTCGATTAGAGGATTTATTAAGCAAACATCCAGAGGCAGGCCAGGTAAATAACACCTTGATTGATCCGGTAATCATCGCGAACGACATCAGAAAAAAATACGAAGACATTGATGCCGTAAACGGTATTTCATTTCAAGTTCGACGCGGCGAAATATTCGGTATGCTCGGACCAAACGGTGCAGGCAAAACCACCACCGTAGAAATTCTCGAAGGCATGAGAAACGCTGACTCCGGCGAAGCTATCATCGATGGCATAAACGTGGAAAAAGATCCAACATCAGTAAAGTCCATTATAGGAGTCCAACTCCAGCAGAACGCTTTCTTCGACAATTTAAAACTCTCTGAAATCGTAGGTATGTATGCCCAACTCTATGAGACTAAGGTGGATCCAGTTGAAGTTCTCTCAAGAGTAGGGCTTGAGGGTCGCAAAAATAGTAAGTACGCACAACTTTCAGGAGGTCAGAAACAGAGACTATCTATCGCAGTGGCCTTAGTTAACGAACCTGTAATTTTATTTCTGGATGAACCTACAACCGGACTAGATCCTCAAGCGCGTCGACAGGTTTGGGCATTGGTCAAAAAGATTCGGGACGATGGGGCTACGATAGTGCTCACAACCCATTACATGGAAGAAGCCGAAGAACTTTGCGACCGTATTGCTGTCATCGAAAGCGGCAAGATTATAGCCATAGATACCCCGAACGCTCTTATAGACCAGCTTCTTGCAACTGGTTTCAAGCCTGAAAAGCGATTACGAGAAGCAACTCTCGATGATGTCTTTTTGAACCTAACCGGCCGAGATCTCCGAGACTAAACGATGAAGATTTACCTGGCTCTCACAGTTGTTTCTCTGAAAATGTATTTCCGAAACAGACAGGCGCTTTTCTGGGCGCTTTTTTTCCCGTTACTGGTGATGCTTATTTTCGGGATGATGAATTTTAATGGTTATAACGCACCGAGCGTTGGCGTTCATGATGAAGCCAAGAGTGAGGCATCCCGTAATTTGATAAAGGCACTTCAGGGTGATGAAGAAGAGGTGCTCAAAGTCTCTATCGGAACTCCCGAAGAAATTTTGCATGATTTGGAATTTGGAGAATCACGAGCAGCAATTATCATCCCAAAAAATTACGGAGTACCAGGCGAATTGGCAGTTCTCCAGGTAACTTACGATGAACGTTATACCCAAGAACGTGCAGTTATATCAACAGTGCTAAGGCAGGTAACTGATGGCCTGTTCAAAGAATATGCAGCTGTCCCAGATGAATATCTAGTCGAAAACTCAATTAACGTCAATGAATCATTAATTCAAGGGCAGGGTCAGGGATTCAAAGGCTGGTTAATTCCGGGCATTGCGGCTATGGCCATAATGCAGACCGGCCTTTTCACAGTTGTGTTTTCTTTAGTCAGGTTCAAATCGCAAGGTGTTTTACGACGTTTGAAAGCGACACCTATCGGAGCGGCACATTTTCTCGCCGGACAACTCACCACAAAAGCTATCGTTGTTGTAATTCAAACCTATGTACTGATTATTGTCGGCGCAGTGGCACTTGGAGTATCAGTCAACACCGGACGGCTTGGTGCATGGTTTGACCTAACGATTCTGGCACTCCTGGGCGGGGCATTATTCATCGCTATGGGACTAGCCATATCGGGCTGGGCTAAAAATGAAGAAACTGCAGCCCCTATGGCTAACGTGATCTCAATGCCAATGATGTTTCTTTCAGGCGTTTTTTTCCCAATCTCTGTAATGCCGGAGTGGCTAACCAGATGGTCACAGTACCTTCCTCTAACCTATCTTGCAGATGGCATGAGAGCTATAACGGTTGAAGGCGCAACGGTAACAACACTAGGCAATGAGCTGATTGGTCTCACTGTATGGATTATCATCGTATTCACTATCGCCACAAAAACCTTCCGCTGGGAATGATATTGACACGAAGAAGATATTTGTCAGATAAGCTTCTTATTTAAACGGAAACCGGCACGATTTCAAGATGGGTAGATCTATAGCGAATGCCTTCTGGATGAAAAAAACAAATCCAAATTTATTTGTAGATTTTATGACCAATACACCTAACTCAGAGAAGCCAGATACGAATCACGGTAAAGGCGTCAGTCTCGCAGTTGGAGAACTTTCCCGTCGCACAGGCGTTACAACCGCTACGATCAATTATTACGTACGTATCGGGGTTCTCCCGCAGCCACGGAAAACCAGCAAAACCCGCGCACTTTATCCGGAAAATTTCGAACGTTTAATTTTAAAAATCAAGGAACTCCAGACGGCAGGACTGAACCTGAACGGCATCAAACAGGTCATAAACGGTGATCCAACATCACCCCTCGCTGGGGCGATATCACCAGAACAAAATACCCCGAGGCCTAACAGTTCCGCCCCAACCGGCCCAATTCCTGTCCGAGATTTTCTTGAAGAGAGTGGATTGGATGACGATCTTTACGATAACTTGATCGCAACCAATCTATTAAGACGCCCACGCCTAGGTCCGAATAACACCCCAGCACATGATAGGCGAGACCTTACGGCAGCTCGAGCATTTGCAAGACTCAAAGCGGCCGGAATCGAACACCAATTGCTGGAACGACACGCAGAATACTCTCCTCTATCTAGGGCCGAAGCCCTGTTCCTCGCAGAACACTTGAATTCAGCAACTATTCGATCCACATCTACACAGCCGATAAATCTCGTTGGAGCCTTTGATACGGTTCGACGATACCTACGTAACCTTAAATTAGACGAAGCATTCCCGGATTGGCGTGCACCAAAAGATTAACTGGGATTACGGTGCTTTTCCTTCACATAGTCGATTACTACACCTAGCCCATCGGGCGGTGCCCCAAGCCTAACCGCTTCGTCAAAATCTTTTTCAGACTCTGCGTCCTGTCCGATAGCAGCATGTGCGACCGAACGGTTTCCATAAATATCGGCCACATCGGGTTTAATCTCTATCGCTTTAGTAAAGTTGATGATCGCCTGCTCGAAATCGCCCATAGAAAGATAGGCAGTCCCGAGGTTGAACTGTATTTCATGATTTTCAGGATCCAGCCATGCGGCCTCTTCAAAATCAGATGCTGCCTTATCTAAAATCCCCAGTTGAGCATTCTTAAGCCCGCGTCGAAAAAAATCATCCGATGTCTTTGGTGGAAAATCTATATCTGATTTATTAGCTTCACTTTGAGAATCGTCGAAAATTGTCAAGCCTGAGGAACTCCATGGCAATATTTATGGACGGATTACTGTAATGCCACTATCAATATTAACCCCTAAGCCGGATAATCCAACACTCAGACCATGATGGTGTTAGAAACAACGCTCCATCCCTGAAGAATTTATTTCGTTCAGTCGAAGAGAGAAAAATGAGAATTTCTATTATCGGCCAGTCAGCATTTGGAAAATCAGTCTTAGAAGCATTAGCCGCAAACGACGTTGATGACATCGTAGGAGTATTTGCTCCGCCCACTAGAGAAGGACGACCAGATGATCCTATATCTGAAGCAGCCCGTACACTAAATGTTCCAGTGTTCGGATTCAAACGCCTGCGAGACGAGGAAGCAATAACTCAATTCAAAGTGGTGAAACCGGAAATTTGTATCATGGCATTTGTCACCGACATCGTGCCCATGGAAATGATCAATTATCCAGTTCTAGGTACTATTCAGTATCACCCTTCGCTTCTCCCTCTGCACCGCGGACCCAGTTCAATAAACTGGCCAATAATCAATGGCGAATCCTTCACAGGTCTGACAATATTTTGGCCCGATAATGGTCTTGATACAGGACCAGTACTGATGCAGAAAGAAGTTGAAATCACCACAAAAGAAACTCTTGGCGATCTTTATTTCAAGAAACTCTTCCCACTAGGTGTGGAGGCAATAATCGAATCTGTCGAACTCGTTCGATCTGGGAAAGCACCAAAGATAGTTCAAGATGAATCTATGGCAACCTACGAGGGATGGTGCAAAGCCGATGACGTCCAAGTCAAATGGGAAGAAAATACAAGTACAGTTTTCAATATGATCCGTGGTGCAGATCCACAGCCAGGAGCCAACACTACTTTCAATGGAACAAAACTTTTTTTATATGATGCGGCGGCCTCGTCAGACAATACTGCTATTCCCGGTACTGTGGTTTCCGTAGACGAATTTGGAATACATGTATCGACAGGTGACGGTGCTGTCAACATAAGGCGAGTACGAGAATCAGGTTCAGGGAAGGTTTCGTCATCTGAATGGGCTGAATCGGTCGGACTCGCAGTAGGTGATTTACTGGGCACCTAGGGGTCGTTTAAGAACCCGGTAATAAGATCATTAGCCGTATCAGGGTGGTCCAAAAAGGGCACATGCCGAGCATTCTCAATAATATGCATGTTCACATTGGGTAATAGCCGAGCTAAACGATAACCATGTTCTAATGGGAATACTCGATCTTCTGCACCCCATAAGACAAGTGTGGGGGCGCTTATAGAAGCCAACTCTTCATCCGTAAATATGGATTTTTGACCCAAAACATTTGTAATAGCAGCTAGGCTTGATCGCATGGCATGACCATGTCCGTCCGATAAGGTCACATCGTAAGCGTACTGCTTATATGCTGAAGCCCCAGCAAAATCGTAATTGACAACTTCCATTGTTTTAAAGTAATTATCCTGTCCCCATCGATTTGGCCTAACAATCAATCGACCAAATAGTGGAACAGTCGCCAACTTGAAAATTAAAGGAAAATCCCGACCCAGCCCAGCAGAATCAATAACCACCAATTTACCCAGGCGATCAGGATGCTCAAGCGCCATGGCCAAAGCGGCTTGAGCACCCATAGAAAGTCCTACGACATCGACACGATTCAGACCAAGCTCGTCAAACAGTCGAACCATATAACTCACAAGATTTGGAAGAAACGGCGCTTTATACGCATCCTGGCTCGACAAGCCAAACACCGGATGATCTGGTGCAATCACGCGACGGGTTTTGGATAATACCTGAATCTGTTTAAACCAGATCGCTGATCCTGCGCCACCACCATGAAGCATCAAAACCGGAGGGCCTTCACCATAATCAAGGTAGTGCACCAGATGATCACCCAGATCAATAAATCCACCCTGATAGTCCAGGCCCGCGATATCCAGCAACTTTGACATGCTTAGAAAGATCTGTCGCTCAGGCTCTATGAATTCTTCAGAGTGCATCAGTTACGGTTTTATCTATTAGAAAAATTTATTACCAAAATACAAATCGTAAGACCGAGTATAAACAAGTCAATCACAATACAATCGCCAGCGTCATGAGCCCGCCAAATCAAAAACCCGATATAACACCGACATCTCGAAGTGACCAAAGCACGCTTACAGAACAGTCCACTGCAGAATCTGAACTACAGCAACAAGCTTGGGAATTACTCGAGTTTACTAATGTTCGATCACTCTTAGCCGAGCGTACTCGGTTTTTTATGTCGCGTGAAATGGCGATGACAGTTGAACCATTACTTCACATGGAAGATGTAGAGAGACTCCAGGAGGAGACAGCACAAGCGGTGCTAATGCTGTCAACGGTCGGCGACATCGGTCTAACGGGAACTCGCGATCCCCGTACTATCCTTAGGCGTGCCGCTATCGACGGAATGCTCACTGGAGAGGAAATCGTTTCGATCCTATTCTTACTAGACTCTATATGGACAGCGCGTAACACCGTGGTGTCAATGAAAGGACAAGCGCCTCTACTGGAAGAAATAACCGCAGATATCCCAAGCATGGGAGATCTAAGTGAAGAAATATTTAAGTCAATATCTAGTAAAGGAGAAGTGCTGAGCTCAGCCACCCCAAAGCTGTCCAGATTACGAGCAAACGTAAGTAAAACGTTCCAACGCGTGATGCGTGCGATGGAACGTATCGCAAATAGCAAATCAGTTAGGCAGTCCCTACAGTCAACAGCAATTGCGACACGAGGTGAGCGATTAGTTCTCGAAGTACGCGCCGATGCCAGAGAGTCGGTGCCTGGAATCGTACATGACGTATCGGGCAGCGGATCTACGCTTTTTGTCGAACCACTGAAAGCAGTTGACCTCTGCAACGCATGGCGAGAAACAGCTGCGGAAGCTCAAAGAGAAGAAGAACGAATTTTGCGCCGAGCTTCACGACTGATCGGCAATCGAGAAGAAGATGCACTGATTTCTTTAGAAGCTGCAGCTGCGATCGATCTCATCGTAGCTCGCGCTCGACTATCAATATCGATGGGAGGCAGGCGTATGGGAACTATGCCGGCCGGATCGGATAACGTTATCAACCTTGTTGGTGCCCGGCATCCTCTTCTTGGAAATAATGCAGTACCCATCACAATAAATATCGGCCCCGGATTCCGAGGACTTGTGATTACAGGACCCAATACCGGTGGAAAAACTGTAGCCATCAAAACCATTGGTCTTTTCGCTCTTATGCATCAAGCTGGCATGCAAGTACCTATAACCAATGGAGATATAGCCATTTTCGACGCCGTCTACGCGGATATTGGAGACTCGCAATCTATCGAACGCTCTGTTTCAACATTTTCGTCCCATATGGGTCGAGTAGTCAATATTTTAGGTGAGGCAACCTCAAACTCACTGATTCTTCTCGATGAGCTGGGAACGGGAACTGACCCAGAAGAAGGATCTGCCCTCGCACGATCAGTATTAGCGCATGCAGCTGCCAACGAAATGCCAATCGCTATCACATCACACTACCGAGCAGTCGCTGAGTATGCTGCAGAGTCCGAAAACCTTCAAAACGCTTCGGTTGAGCTTAATCCCGATACGATGATGCCCACTTATCACGTGTTAATGGGCATTCCGGGGCGCAGCTACGCTATTCACGTTGCCAAACATCTAGGAATGCCTAGCCATATGCTCGCTGAGGCTGAATCAATGATGGATCCTAGCCGAGCAGAGGCTGAAAGTATTCTGGAACAACTTCATCGAGAGCGGGAGGAAACCAGTCGAATTCGAGAAGAGGCGGAAAAAGCTAAGATTCAAGCTGAAACAACAAGAAAAGATCTCCAAGACAAATTAAGCAATGTGACTCGCTCACAAGAAAACATGATCGAAAAATCTCGTGTAGAACTTCGACGCGAGACGGAAGAAATCCGACGCAGCTTAAGAAAAATAGTCAGCAAAGTACGTGATGATAAAGATCTTGCAACGGCACAACGCGCGATTGGCCGTATTCGCAATCAGTTCTCCGACCCTACATGGCTGCCGCTGACTCCACCACCAGAAAACGAAATATCAACAGATCCTGACTTAAATCGGCCTCTGCAATCCGGAGATCAAGTGGAAATTAAAGGCCTGGACGTTCAGGCCGTTGTTATAGAGGTTAATCCAGATGGAATCGTTGAACTGCAAATGGGCAATGCCCGTATCGAATTAAACGAACGGCAATTACGTTTGGTTAAAGCGCCTAATGTTCCTGATAGTTCAAAAGAAGCTGCTCGTATCACAGTCAATGCGACGAAAAGCGAAAAAACCGTACAAGAGTTAGATGTACGAGGGTCAAGAGTCGATGAATCTGAGCAACTTGTGACCCAGTTTATTGATAACGCATCGATGCAAGGGCTTACGAGCATTCGAATCATCCATGGGACGGGTACAGGTGCACTAAGAGAGGCAATTCGATCACTGCTGGCAAAGCACCCTCTTGTCGAATCATTCAGCGCCGCACCTCAAAATCAGGGCGGTAATGGTGCAACACTAGTCGATCTCAGCTAAATCATAATGATCTATGGAAAAATGGTTTCTCGTACGAACCGACAAACCTGATCTAATTAATTAGTGAACTACCAACAGCTTCGAGGGTCGATTCAATGTTTTTTTCTGTATGAGCAGTTGAAATAAACCATGCCTCGTACTGTGAAGGCGGAAGATAGACGCCATTTTCAACCATCTGGTGGAAAAATCTGCCATAAGCATCCCTGTCAGATGCTGATGCCGTCTCCATGTCTGTCACTTGGATGTTGGAAAAAAACACGGTCATAAGTCCGCAAGCCCGGTTAATTACTACCGGAATCCCCGCTTCAGCGAATACATTCGTGACTCCATCAGCAAGTTTGTCGGTGGTATCTTGAAGATCTTCGTAAACTCCAGGTCTAGCCAACTCATCCAGCGTAGCTATACCAGCAGCCATAGCTACTGGATTACCAGAAAGAGTTCCTGCTTGATACATGGAGCCAAGAGGAGCTACTTCAGACATAATTTCTGCACTTGCACCGTAAGCACCCACAGGGAACCCGCCACCAATTATTTTCCCGAGACATGTAATATCGGGCATTACTCCCAAACTCGACTGCGCTCCACCGAAAGCAACTCGAAATCCCGAAATCACCTCATCAAAAATCAGTAAACACCCATGCTCATGGGTCAATGCCCGTAAACCCTCAATGAATCCATCAGCAGGTAAAACTACTCCCATATTCCCTGCCACGGGTTCAACAATCACAGCTGCGACCTCTCCAGGATTTGACTCCAATAGCCCTTTCACTGATTCAAGATCGTTATATTCCGATACAAGTGTGCTTGCAGCGTAACCAGGATGAACACCAGATGAAGATGCAATTCCTTGACTCGCTAATCCAGAACCTGCTTCAACAAGCAATGCATCTTCATGGCCGTGATATCCACCCCTGAACTTGATGATCTTATTTCTGCCAGTTTTAGCACGAGCCAGTCTCAGAGCCGACATAGTTGCTTCGGTCCCGGAACTAACAAACCGAATTACCTCAATTGATGGAACGGCGTCAACAACCCTCCGAGACATCTCTACTTCCAACTCAGTTGGAGCGCCGAATGATGTGCCTGCACGTACTGCGTCAATCGCTGCATCAATCACCGCTGGATTGGCATGTCCCAAAATCATTGGACCCCAGGAGCATACGTAATCAACCAGTTCATTGCCATCAACGTCCCAAATACTTGATCCAGCGGCTTTCTCAAAAAAAATAGGGGAGCCTCCCACAGCACCCCATGCGCGAGCTGGACTATTAACTCCACCAGGCATAATCAGCTTGGCATCTGAAAATAGCTGTTCGGATCTAACGCGTGACAATTAACTACTCCATAAAATCCATAATTATCATTAACCAGACATTGTGACGCGAAAACTGAAATGGCAATAGTCCCGATACACCTGTTTAACCCAAGTCTCTGAGGCTATGAGAACCTAATCGGTTTTATCCTCATCTCGCTCAACCAGGGCGAAAACTTTTTGAACTGACTCAGCAGCTTGAGCTTCTTCACTACGAAGGAAACTAATAGGATCTGCAAGAATCCTCCGAACCAGTGATTTGGTCATCTTTTCTACTAACTGCGCCTGGTAGTCTGATAACCCGTCTATTCGGGCCAGTGTTTGCTCAACTTCTTGCTGACGCATACGCTCGATACGTGCGCCAAGAGAACGAATCACCGGCTCACTATCGATACCAATCAAGCGTTCTTTAAAACGAGATACCCCATCGTCAATCAACTCTGCAGCCTCGGCAGCTGCAGATTCTCTGAAAATCCAATTCTCTCTGGACTTTGACTGTAGTTCGGAAAGACTTATAAGCGTCACCCCGAGAATTTCCGCTACATTGGGATCAACATCCCTTGGCATCCCAAGATCAAGAATATTCAAGGAGCGCTCCGGTCGCATATCCAGAGTAGACCTAATAGTTTCGACTGTGATGATCGGGGCTGAAGAAGAAGTACACGTGATCAACATGTCACAATCGACGAGAGTCTCTGGAACTTTTTCAAACGGAACTTGAGAGGAACCAAGATCTTCGGCAAGAACACTACCACGCTCAAACGATCGACTCGATACGACGATTTCGTCGGCGCCATAGCGCCTCAAAGCGTTAGCGGTGAGTCTACCGGTCTTCCCGGCACCAACCAATAAGACCTTCAAACCACTTAGATCCCCGACAATATCTTGAAGTTCCTTAACCCCGAGTGAAGAAATCGAAATGCGATTTCTTCCTATACCAGTCTCTTTACGAATGCGTCTACTGGTTCGTAATGCTGCGTGAAACATACGTGAAAGGGAAGGATCGATCGTACCCGCCTCACCTGAAGCCTGGAGAGCCTTCGTAACCTGCCCAATAATTTCAGATTCACCAAGTGCAATGGAATCCAAACCCGCGGCGACTCTGAACAGGTGTTCAGCGACAGCATCTCCGCTGAGTGTATAGATGTATTGATCAATTTTGGATACTCGAGAACTTTTCGAGGTAGTCTCAATGTATTCCTTCAGACGGTTGATCCCAATCGGAACATCTTCGGTAACAGAGTAAATCTCCATTCTGTTACAAGTGGAAAGTATTACACCCCCACCAGCGTGTGTGGCCAGTCGCTGGAGATGCATCTCAAGATCTTGATTCGGAACAGTTACGCCTTCCAACACTTCCATTGGTGCGTGTTCAATATTTAAACCGGCGAATATGAAATTCAAAGAACAGAAATTACCGCTAAAGTATCAGGTGCCTCATACTTTGATGAGTTATCACGCGAAAACATTATCATGAATAATCAGGTCCTGATCCAGTTCATATAGTGTCCATAAGGATAGCTGATAGCATCTACCATCATCTATTGCTCCCAGGCTAAACCTATCAACCATAAAATTTCTGAAGCCAAGATTACATATGAAACTCAAACCGATAATCTCTCCTGCCGAACGCGGATACACAATGCCCGAGATCTTCGTAACCACCGAATGGCTTGCAGAACATATATCAGACCCTAACGTACGTGTGGTCGACACAGATGTACCCGAAGAGTACGAGACAGGTCACATTCCAGGTTCAGTAAATCCCATAGATCATTACTACAAAACTTCACTTGAAGACCGGACACACATTCAGGGCCCTGAACAATTCGCGGAAACGATGTCAGATCTAGGGATTGGCGACGATACCACAGTGATTGGATATGATCGCTCAGGAGGTGTCTACTCTTTTCGCTTGATGTGGGCACTGCACTATTACGGTCATACGAACGTGAAGTTCCTTGATGGTGGATTACCAAAGTGGAAGGCTGAAGGGCGCGAAATTAGTACCCAGCCTGTTATTACACCCAGCACTACATTCACATCAAGTGCAAATTCAGAACTCTTCGCTTCACGCAATCAAGTCATGAACGCAATTGATGACAAATCAACAATACTTCTGGATGTTCGAGCTGATGATGAATGGGATGGAACTAACAAACGGGGAGGTCCCAGAGGTGGAAGAATCCCGGGTGCAGTTCATCTCGAATGGACCAATTTTCATACCGGCGGTGAAGTCCCCGTTCTAAGATCAGCAGAGGAAATCAGAAAACTACTTGCTGACGTAGGGATCACAGCTGATAAAAATGTAATCACATACTGACAGGGTGGTATCCGTGCGGCGCACGGATTCTGGACCCTCAAGCTCATTGGATTTGAAAATGTTCGAGATTACGATGGATCATGGAGAGAATGGGCTGAAATCCCTTCTTGCCCAGTAGAACACCTCACCTGACAATGATCTGGGTCAAGATCTAAAGGCAGTTTTAAAAAATGCAATTGCAGATAAGAAATTTGTTAGCAAGGACTTCAATTTGACTAATTGGCTAGCGCTTGCCAAATCGAATAGTAACAACTTATTTGATCTAATTGAAAAACTCGTCTCAATTGAAACTCCGACCAGGGACAAGGCCGCTAATGATGATATTTCTTCATTCACCGCCAATTTGATGCGATCAATAGGAGGTGAAGTAACTGTCCATTCTGAAACAGAATTTGGTGATCACATAGCTATTAATTGGCCAGCATCAGGTGGTAACAACGGTAAACAACATGCCCTCGTGGTGGGGCATCTTGATACTGTCTGGCCGCATGGCACGCTAGAACAAATGGGATATTCAGAAAAAGAAGGGCGCTTATATGGTCCGGGCGTACTTGATATGAAGGCCGGGATCGCCACGACCATCGTGGGGCTCCAAACCCTTAAACACAACAATCTCTGGCCAAATCGACCTGTCAGAGTTCTCTTCAACACAGATGAAGAAGTTGGGAGCCCCTCATCCAGACCATTAGTTGAACACTATGCAAAAGGTGCTGCTTACGCGCTAATCATGGAACCAGGGCAAGGTTCAAATGGCGCACTCAAAACCGAACGTAAAGGTCTAGGAGAGTTTCGAATATCAGTGGAAGGCAAAGCGAGCCATGCAGGTGCTTTTCCAGAACGAGGCGCATCTGCTATCCACGAGTTATCGCATAAAGTACTTGAGTTACAGGCAATGAATGATTGGAAAAACGGTATCACTGTAAACACTGGTCTCGTTTCAGGTGGCTCCGCCCGAAACACCATTCCCGCCTACGCTGAAGCAACCATTGACGTACGAGTTCGAACCACAATTCAAGCAACCAAACTCGAAACATCAATTCGCGCATTGAAGCAAACCATAAACGGTACTTCTATAAAAATCGAAGGCGGATTCCATCGCCCACCAATGGAACGTACACCAGAAATAGCCGCTTTAGCAGAGAAACTAATCAAATGGTCAGACAAGCTTGGATTTAAAATGACTGAGGAATCCACTGGAGGAGGAAGCGATGCCAACCTCACTGCGGCTATGGGCGTTCCATCAGCCGACGGCCTTGGATCTATGGGCGAAAATCCCCATGCTGAAGGCGAAAACATCAAAATCAGCGAACAAATCAATCGGCTCGCGCTTTTCATGAAAGCGATAAACTCCCTTTCCTGACCAGTCAAGGCAGCAAACAATGTCGCAACATACAGATCCAAGACAACAAACCCATGAGGACGTTCGACACGATTCAATAAATCGCGGGAAATCCCTGAACTTAAACCGAGTCTTGGTGCCATTAAACGGATCGCAGTATTCAGAACAAATACTTCCATTCGCATCGATGTTCGCTGAATGGTTCTCCGGTGAAATGACACTATTCCATAGCCTCCCCCCAACCCACCCCGCTAGAGGTGCAAGACCGAGACAAGTACACTATCCCGACGCACCTCATGATCGCGGAACAATCCTTGCATCAGCCTACCTAGAAGAGGTGGTCAGCAGGCTTGGGCCCCATGGAGTAAGTTGTCGCTGGGGGATCGCTACTGGTGATTCTGCAACAATGATTACATCACGCGCTACAACAAGTTCGTGCGGTATCATTGCAATTGCAACATCTGCCCGATCAAGAGTCCATCGCCTGGCATCACCAGGCTTATTAGACAAACTCTGGAAAACTACAACTGCTCCATTATTGATCGTTAATCCACACCATAAGTACTTAATCTCTGATGCTCCAAAGGTACCTAAAACCTTAATTATTCCACGTGGTCACAGTAGTTCAGATTCCGTACTACCAATTGCGAGCGCTGTGGCCGGATCAAGCCGATCCAGCATCAAAATCATTGAAAAAAAATCAACCCCAGACAAGAAGAAAGAATCAGAAATTCTCAACTATTTTTCAAATAAAGGTATAGATGCAGAAATAGTACGAGTCGACGGAAATTTCACGCACCAAATTCATAAGATACAAGCCGACGATCATGGATCTTGGATATTAATAGGATCAAAGATGCGATCGGGGATTCGACGGTCTATTCTAGGAAGTTTGGCAGACAGACTTGTAAGAGACGCAGTAGGACCTATAGTGGTGGTTGCTGATTCCAAGGTGATTAAACAAAGAACAAAAGCATCACACAAAGCAATGAAAGCCCTGACTACGGTTCACTGACAGGTAAATACGACATCCCCAGTTATCAACTTGCAGACTTTCTAGGTTATTTATCCGCATTCCTACGGATCATATAACCCCCCAATGCGCCAACTGTGGCTCCAAACCATGTATACGGAATAAGAGCCACAACAACGATCACCCACCAAGTTGTCGGTATCCTTATAACTTCATCTACGCCAAACACAAATTTTATTACCAATACAACAACGACCGGGATGAACATTAGCCCAGCCATCAGTCCGCCAAACTTAATAACCCCATCCTGATTAATATTCGCGATACCACTACCGATAAAACCGGCCACAAATGGGCTCATAGGAGCCGCAACATAGTGAACAACGGGAATCACTAGAGATGCCAGTATTATCCCAAACCCAACCATTACACCTTTAAACATCTAGATTCCTCACACGATACTGTTGAATCATGTAACTTGCTGGGTACACCCTTAAGGATCAAGCTATACAAGATCAAACTTAATTTCGAACTCACCACAAATGTCACGAAACCAATCGATCACTTCAGGATGCAATGGAACACCATTCTTCCGTCGCTCGATTCGTACTTCGTGTTCAGGTAATCCAGCATAGTAAACACGTTCATGCCCAGCCATCGGCTTTGTTGCGGCAAGACCTTTAAGCATTCCATCCATATTCTCTTTGAATTCACTGACGTCACCAAACGCATCAACCGAGTAGGCAGCCACAAAGTGCGCTCGTCGCGTACGGGACAATGTGCCAAACCCAGGCGCAAATGAAAGTTGCCCACAAAGAATGTCCACCATCACGCCGAGACTATAACCTTTATGAGAACCAAGCTCTCGTGTAGATCCTGTCGGTAATTGCATACGCACGGAGTTAGCAGCAAAATCCGCAACAGCTCCTCCGTCCATATCTGGTGTTCCGTCTTCGTTTGCCACCCATCCCGGTGACATACCCTTGCCCATACGATTTGCCAGGCCGATCTTATTCCCCGCTATTGACGTCATTGCAGCGTCAAACATAAACGGAGGTTCATTATTACCTGGCGCCGCAAATGCTATGGGGTTCGTTCCTAGTTGAGGTTCGGCACCAAATGTGGGAACCATTGCTTTTCCACCAGCAGTCATACACCAGCCAAGCATATCTTGATTAGCTGCCATCATCGCATGATAACCAGCAGCTCCCAAATGTCCCGAGTTTCTAACAGCAACAACACCGGTTCCAACTTTCTTGGCCTTCGCAATAGCAATGTCCATGGCCTTTGGTGCAATCATGAGCCCAAGACCACCATCACCATCAATGGTCGCGGTGGAAGGTGTCTCTTTTACAATCTGAAGTCTAGGCTCAGGATTCAGAGTCCCAGAGTTATAAGCCGAAACATAAGAACGAAGCATGTTCGATACACCATGGGTATCGATACCACTTTGATCAGCGAACATAAGCACGTCGGCACCTAAGTACGCTTCGGATTCAGGCACGCCGCATTTCATGAATATCCGCTCAGTGACAGCGCGGAGACTATCGACGTTTACCCTGATCGCTATGTCATCAGGCACTTGAAAATGCTTTAGCAAATTGCACCCCCCGATTTGATGGATCTAACACCACCACTGGTTATCAGTATCAACACTGTCTAGAACATAGTTTCTATGGTGAGACGGCGAAATGGTAGCACCTTATTCACAAAAGGTTGAGACTTCCATGTGACCATTTGCTACGCTAAATTTGTTCTAGATACTAAAAGTTAATCAAATGATTAACTCCATAGCGTTTCTGGGCAGAATAATAACTGAATTAGGGGCTGTAGCTCAGTTGGGAGAGCGCGTCGTTCGCAATGACGAGGTCGGGGGTTCGAATCCCCCCAGCTCCACCAATTCCATAGAGGAATTCCGGAGAAAAAATGGTCCAAATCACCAATAATACCCAAGTGGATTTCGTACTTGAACAGATCGAGAAATTAGTGGCATCTGAGGGAGGGACACTGGATTCAGTCTCTCTGGACGGTAACAGCCTAAAAGTCAAGTACACGCCCGGGGTAAACGAAGAATGCCCAGAATGCGTGCCAACTCACGATATGGTGAATCAGTTTCTCACGGCTTCACTTGGCATACACGCACCACAGGTTGACAATATAGAAGTCAGGTGAACGTTCAACCATCATGACCATTAAAGGCTGATGCCTGCCTGGAAAGTCTTTCATCACGATCCGCAGCAAAGCGTTGTACTGCTTCAAAAATTGAATCCTTATCGAGATGAGCTTCCTTTATAACATCATCCTCAGTCCCACCACTCAGCCACTGATTATCCCAATCGGATGTGAGAGAGTACTCATCAGTTAACGGTCCAACCCCAGTCACCGGCCATACTCGGCGGGTTCCGGTCGTGACAACCATTAGATCGAACTTCTCAGCATCCGTTAGTACAGTATCCCGGTACGATTTAGGCTGCCTATCAAACAATTCCTCGCTTATAGCGGCAATCACCTTCACATTGACTCCAGCTGCTTCGAGTTTTTCCAGAACACTTACCAGATTCACTGTAGAACTGGATCCTTGAGATACAACAACGCCGTCTTTAGGCCTATTAGGATCATAATCCTTGATCAAATAGAATCCCTTGGCAGCAGCAAGAGGATCTGAATCTGCAAAGGTAGAGCGGTCCGCTACTGCAAAGTCGGGCCTTGCAACTTCAAGCACTATCACACCAACCTTGGCGTCACGTGCCGCTATCTCAGCAGCAGCGAAGTAACCTGGTGCCACGTCGTTATAGTCCCAGAAGCTCAGTACGATTACTTGCCCTTTGGGGAACAATTTCCAAACCTGAGGAGCAAAAATTCCAAAATGAGTTCTTGCATCAGCAGCAGTCTCAGGTCCAGAATGCCCAGCCAAAACATGTGCAACTCCAAGTCTGAATGGACTGTCCTGATTCTGCTGACTCCAAACACGTAACGGGAGATACATAAGCGGAGTGAACGCTCCATACGTACCGGATATTGACCAAACACCGTTATGCCTGGCCGGATCTATCGATAGAGACTGGCTAGTAAAACCAACCGCAGTAGAAGCATTTCCAGCCTCTTGTATAGGTGCCTTCAATCGGGTTCCTGCAACATTGTCGATCGGATCGTAATGGCCCCAAAGTGATCCATGATCAACGTTTATCGACTCGGCAAGATCAGCTGCAACGATCACAAAACGGTTTTCAGTAACGTAATTAGCCCATTTGATGATTTCCGAAATAGCCCTACGGGTACCTTTGACTGCACCGGGTTCCTCGAAAAGCGCTATACCAATATCCTTTTTCTCGCCTGTCACAGGATTCGCAGCGGTAACCGTGGTTGCCTCAGTTGGAAGGTTTTTCACCAACAATCGATTGTCCAGAAAAGGATCAGATTTCGGATCCACACGCAGCGGAAGGTTATCGTTCACCTGGTCACCAATCTCAACCAGGCGCTCAGCAAGCCAATCCCCAAGACCGTTCTTTTCAAGAACAGACATAGCGATATCAATATTCGTTTTAAGCTGGAGAAGTCTTTCGCGGTCGTCCGAAACTGCACCGGACCGAATTCCTTCAAAAGTTACACCGTACTTACGCTCAAACGACTCTGCAAGAGCCTGAAAATATTCTCCATTCATCGGCATACCATATGCATGACTGGCATGGTCAACCACTTGGGTCACCCCACCTGGAAGCATCCCGTCTTTAGCCCCCGGCCAAAACCCTTTTACGGTCTTACCAACTACCATCATCGGGCGACGGTCATCCTCATCCCAATCTTCCATGGTCTTTAAAACGCCGACGACTTGATCGTAATTTGTGGCATCATCGACCTTAAACACATTCCATCCGTACGATGACCACTGATCCTCTATTCGATAGGTATCTTCTTTTACAACACTGCCCAGAAGCTCATCATCGATCCCCGCGTTGTTATAAGACATCAGCACTCTCAGTCGTTTGCCAACTCTCTGCGCTACTGCCTGAGTCTTAAATTCCTGTGAATGTCCTGATGTAAGAGCAAATTCTCCTTCAATTGCAATTATCTTCAGAGATGGATCGGCTCCCATCATGTCCCAGAAAGCCGCTTTGCCCGCTGCCGTAGCTATCCCAATTCCTGAAGGACCACCATTTACATCGTTGGTCAAGTCGGTAGTTTCTGAATGCCCTGACAAAGCCCTAATCCCACGAATCTTAGCCTGAGCCATCGCGGGGTGGTCCGCTAGATCATTTTCCTCCAAGATAGTTGCTAATGCGCCTGCACCGCGACGAAATCCAAGAGCATCGATTGAAAGCATTGACGCCTTCGAATCAGCTTTATATCGATCATCACCCGTTATGGCATGCTTTCGGGAAAGCGCTTCGCCCATAATCATCCAAAGAGCATAAGTCGCCGGAGCGTTATGCCCGCCAGCCAGCATGAACTTATCTGCAAACGGATGCTTTGGTCGACGATAATCAAATGTCATACCGCCATTTTCAGGACCTGCCAGATGAGTAGCTACCGTATAAGGCATGTACGCTGTCGGTCCGCCAAAGTGGCCAGTCTGATGATAATTACACATCAATACAAATGTCATTGATGCAAGAAAGCCAACATCCTCAAGTCGTTCCCGATCATATGAAGGAATATCAACTGTTCTAGGGCTGGCTACTTGGTTGAGAGAGGCAGAATGAATGGTGACGGCTGAACTACCGCTGGCTGACATACGTTTTATTACTCCATTCGAATGGTTAAGGGATACAAATTACAAGCGTGTCCGAGGGCGACAGAATATCTGTGAAAACCTTTGCACGCCAGCCCGAAATGATCTCATCCGAGTACTATCAGTGCGAGATATTTCAAAATTCCTAGTTAAGAGCAAACCTTAGCCATTCGGTAGACAGACCAGAGAGTAGAAATATGATCGATACCTCGTTGCGCCAAACCGGTCAAAATTACATTAACGGAAAATGGCAAGACTCTATTTCTGGCCAAACATACCCAATAACAAATCCTGCCAAAACTTCTCAAATCGTCGGGGAGTTCCAGTCCAGTCTCCCGCAAGACGCAGAAAACGCTATTGCTGCAGCAAGTGGCGCCTTTAAAAATTGGGGTAACATGCCTGCGCCGCAACGGGGGGCGATTCTGTATAAAGCACTCGACATCATGGATCGGCGCGCAGGCGAAATGGCAGAGACGATAACACTTGAAGAGGGCAAGCCAATCGCTGATGCAATTGGGGAAGTGAAACGTGCCATGAATATCATCGAATATTCAGCCGGTGAAGGACGCCGATTGCATGGTTATACAACACCCTCTGAACTGCCAGACACGGTTGCATACACAATGAAGCGTCCAATCGGGGTCGTAGCTCTCATCACACCATGGAATTTTCCGCTAGCAATTCCCGCATGGAAGCTTGCCCCTTGCTTGGTTTCTGGAAACACTGTTGTTTACAAGCCGGCGTCCGGAACACCACTTTCTGCAGTAAAGCTAGTTGAAATATTCGAAGAGGCTGGACTACCACCAGGGGTATTAAACCTGGTCACAGGCCCAGGAGGATCCGTAGGAAACACTTTGGTAGAGGATCCGCGTGTCAAAGGAATATCCTTCACAGGCTCAACCGGAATCGGTACCGAAATCACCGCAAGGGGTTCCGAGTTACTCAAAAAAGTTCAATGCGAAATGGGCGGAAAGAACGCTGCAATAATTCTTAATGACGCAGATCTAGAAAAAGCAGTCCCCGGAGTGGTCCAAGGGGCTTTCGGCTCAACTGGACAACGGTGCACGGCTACATCAAGGGTGATCGTCGAAAACGGAATCTACGACGAGTTCATGGAAACATTAATTAATCAGACCAAAGCCTTATCTATTGGTGATGGTATGGATGAATCCAATGATGTGGCGCCACTCTCAAGTCAGAACCAGCTCGATACCGTTCTTAGTTATATTGGGATAGGCACAGAAGAAGGTGCACGACTGACATTTGGAGGACATCAACTCCAGGATGGCGAGTTTGCTGATGGATATTACATTGAGCCAACGATCTTCACAGATGTAGATCGTAAAATGCGCATTGCTAAAGAAGAAATCTTTGGCCCAGTATTAAGCGTGTTCAAAGTATCGAATTTAGAAGAAGCGGTGAATATCTCTAACGACGTAGATTTTGGGCTTTCTTCATCGGTTTACACACGTGATCTCGTTCAAGCCTACGAATATATAAATTCCGCTGAAACAGGAATGGTTCACGTAAATGCTCCAACGCTCGGCGGGGAGGTTCACCTGCCATTTGGAGGTCTTGGATCCTCAGGGACAGGACAACGAGAACAAGGAACAGAAGGCTTTGATTTCTTCACCGAAACTATCAGCGTATATATAGACCATTCAGCTGGAGTCAAAGAACGCTCAAGGTTCATTTAATGAACAAGCAAATTCATATCAAATAATGTGGTAAGCAATTTTTATATGATCTGTTGAGAATGCGAGTAGTTTCTAATGAGTAATCTATGCAAATAACAAAGTTAATATTTCTGGCAACATTCACGTTTACACTGGGAATATTGATTGCCTGTGGATCCGAAAATTCTACAAGTGAAGACCCTTCAGCCAAAGGGGGGGGCAACTCTTCAATACTTCTTTCGGATCGTAACTTCACGCCTGATTCGTTCGTAACGGCAGGATGGAAGAAATCTAAACAGTACGACACCGCCACCGTTCCGGAGTCAACTGAGATTTGGTATGGATTCTTTAATCAAAAAGACATCGAAATTAGATTCTATGAAACTCATCAGGCTGCAGTCGAACTAGGAATTCCTGCGGCTACGAGCTCAATTGAAGGTGCGGTAAAACGTTCAAAGGGTGGCAAACTTTTAGACTTTAGTGGAGGTTCGTTCACCGGATACGCCGATTACTTAGTAGCCGGGAATGCTGTTCTGCTATGTGAATTCGACCGAACAAGGTGCGATCAACTAGTCGCCAACCTAAAATAAAAGTTACAACCGATAAACCTACGAAACATTAGGCAAAACCTCTTTGATAAGCGCCGCCATTGATTCCTGCCAAGGCTCATACGGCTTCCACTCATGTCCCATTGCCAGGAGTGTCCCAAATCCACCAAGCTCACCGTATAAATCATTCAATTTCTGGGTGACCTCTGCAACACTGCCGACAATAAAAACGTTATCTATCAGATAATCAATTGTCACATCGGAATCAGGCATATCGGGATCATTCTTCATGATTCCCAATCTGTCATTTTTTGAAAGCATAGGGATGAAGTATCCTTCAAAATCACGAGCCATTGTACCTTCTACAACCAAACGGCGTGCCTCAGCAGATGTGTCCGCTATAAACACCTCACGCGCGACGCGCCAACGTAAACGGTCTGGTTCATTTCCCGCGTCTTCCGCTCCTTCAGCTATCGAATCCCAGTGCGTCTTAACCTGATTTGGAGGAGCAAGATTTATGCTCATTGGAATCCAACCTAGTTGGCCGGCCATTTTCAAAGTAGGAGAATTGGGTGATACACCCGCTACTCCAATCGGAGGATGTGGCTTTTGATACGGCTGCACGTGCGCCCGCATTCCCATCACATCATCGGGTTCAGGAATTCTAAACTTCCACCACTTGGATTCGTATAACCCAGGTTCGGGATTATTCCAGATTTTCAGTATAGTTTGAAGTGCTTCTCGCGTGTATGCCCCTGCATCCACACCACCATCTTCGTCATAGCCAAAAACATGAGTATCACCAGGAAAACTCCCCGTCCCAATACCCCAATTAAGTCGTCCCTCCGCCATATGATCAAGTTGAGCGATTCTATGAGCTAAAACGAAGGGGTCATGATTAGGCATGCAGGTAACACCGGTACCAAGTCGGATATTTTTTGTTACGCCTAATGCTTGAGCAATGAAAAGTTCAGGCGAGGGAATTGGTTCCCATTCCGCAGTGAAGTGTTCACCGATCCAAGCCTCTTCATACCCCAATTCGTCGAGTTTCACGATCTGATGAAGATCATCCTTTAGCAGTTCCGTCATATCCGCACCGGGTGGGTGCAAGGGCATCGTAAAAAATCCAGGTTTCATCAGTAGGTACCAAAATTATTAAATGTTGAATTCGCTTACAAGTTGGAAGGCAATCTACAGTTCAATATAATGAAGTGCAATATGTACTCCTGCCACCGTGAATCAGGAAAGACTTTAAAATGACATCAATTCCTTCACTGATATGTACAAATTTTAAAAAAACAGACAGACGAAATTGAATGAAGGCAACCCTAGATTCATGCCAGACAGACGGCTTACCCTGATAATCCAAGTAACCGTTAACTATCAGATAAAAATTCTGCCCGCAGGGCCTCAGCGACAATAACAGCTTCACCTGGTTCAAGCGCAACGGGGCTGACATACAGTTCATCTGCATAACTACCTGTTCCAACATGGATCGACGTAGGTCCTTGAGCAAGCCGTTGTTGTATTACAGATGAAGTCGGACCATCCCAATCTTCGTCGAAATAAAAAACAGCTGTAGGCCCTTGTCGATTAGGATCGCCGTCTTCAATGACTGATTTCAAACCAATAATATCTTTACCTGCTTCCACTATCGCCTCAGACCACTGACGCCAAGTAGCCCATTCTTCCTCATGATCCATACTGACAAATCGCTCAAGAGCTACCAAAAGCCCGGCTATTTCCTCTTTGGCAACTTTACTCGCTCTTCCCACTCCAGCATAAGGCGACATATTTAAACGAGCAGCTTCGATCAGGTCAGCTCTTCCAGCCAATATTCCCGTAGATTGTGGACCACGAACCCCTTTCCCTCCGGAGAAAGTCACCATATCCGCACCTTCAACAATGTATCTCCTTAGATTCTCCGCTGGTGGCAACATCGCAGCACCATCAACAAGTACTGGAACATCCCGTTCGTGTGCAATCGCTACAACCTCCTGCAGCGATAACTCACAAGACAACCATGGTCCGAATACATAAGCTACAGCAGCCGTTTGATCATTAATTGCAGATCTAAGCTGCTCTGAAAGTGGTTCTTCCCCCGCCCCCCATTCCTTAAGATTGGCACCTGCGGTGCGATAGCAAACTTCATAACCAAAGCGGTGCTTGTTATGAATTAGGATCTCGCCTTTCATACCGGTTGTATCGGGCAGTTGCACAATCAGATCGGGATCTGAACCGGCCATGCAAGCTGCCGCCTGCATCAAGAGGCCTCCCGAAGCCCCAGAAACTACAAGACCTGCCTCAGCTCCCGTATATTCCGCTATTCGTTCACCTGCAAGCTTATTAAGTTCATTGAAGTCAATAAATGTATCAGCTACATCGTACATAGCTTGGCTAACTTCTGGCACCATTCGACTTCCACCCAGTATCGTCACCCAACTCCTCCCGTTAATAACAGGTTTAAGTCCAAGGTCATCGAATAGATTTGAATTGGCAGAAGTCATTGGTTACTACTAAAACGACATATACAGTGTGCGCAAACTAATATTTTGCACAACATACAGGTTATTGAAGTAGTTGTCAGCCTTTGAATATTAAATCGTTAAATACTCAAATGTCGTATACCTATGTTGGTTCAAGCTGCCAATCAACGAGTTCTAAACTTAGAATAGTCAACATGCCCCTGTAGCTCAGTGGATAGAGCAACGGTTTCCTAAACCGTGTGTCGCGTGTTCGATTCACGCCAGGGGTACCATCTAAATCTTCATTAATGAGCACAATCCGAGTAATCATCCAATAAGTTCTTAGTCGTACTCGGAAAATTCGTTGATAAGAACATCAATCACTATGTACTGCCACTCGTAGTGTTTCTGAATTTATCAATTGAGAAACTCATCATCTAATTTAGTAAAAAGCTATCAAACAAAACAAGAAGATAATCTAGGGGATAGCTAAATTTAAATATGATGTACGAAGCGACTTAAAATGGTCAAAAGAACCCCGCACGATTTGATTGAACGTATCCGCAATGATGCGCAACGCTATATGTTTGTGTGGGCACTTTTGATTTTGGCGTTGACACTGGCTGCATGTAATCGTGAGACCGCGGCAGACATCCACATCGGGCCCACACAAAAATATGACAGTTTTGGGTCGATCGTTGTTGAATCAGAATCTGTTCTAACCTTCGCTGACTTTGAGACAGCGGGTATGAAACATGGCAAGAGCTACAATATCGAGGGTCTTCCAAGTGCTGTTAGCGCGTCACTAGGGTTCCACGATCGCAAAGACGTGGAGATTCGATTCTATCCCAATCATAAAATTGCTATTGAACAAGGCGTTCCCATAGCATTAGAGATCGTCGGGCCAAACGTCGAATTGAAACGTGAAAGCGTCACCTGGTCCTGGCCGATAGCAGATGAACGAGCCTGTTCAGCCCGCGTGCCTGGCGGTGGTCGCGACTGTACTGGTTCTCCCAAATACGGCGACTTTGTGGTCTATGGCAACGTCATCATGTTCTGCGAAGCAAATACTCCATTTGAGGCGCAAAAACGTTGCCAAGCAATCATAGACGCACTAAATAAATCCAACTGACCATTACCCATTATCAGATTTGGCCGGAATCATAAGCTCGTAGAATTCGATCCACTGGTCGATAACCATATCTCTCCCTTCGGACCCTGCATCCCGTACCGACTTAGGAATCACATTTCCTTCACGGTAAGGTGATTCAACTATATCCGCAATCCACTCCATATAGACACGATTCCTCTCACCAGGAATTGTTCCGCCATTAAAGTAAATTCTGGCCGGTGACCTTTGACCAGCAGCCTCATACTCCTCACACATTTTCATTGCTATCGTTGCGTACCGTCGAGCCATTCCGGGTTTAACTTCATACACTCTGCGAATCACATACATGGTTTGCCCAACCTTAATGAAAAACTGCCTGTCACTCCAAGCCCATAATAATAACTTTCATTTCATCTTCATCTGATCGACCATATGGAGTCACTAGACCAAGTACGGTCAACTTTAGAGTTAAACACTTGCAAATTTTTAAAAGAATAACCAGAGCCTTGGCACGTCAATGCAACGCGGCTGTGAAAATTCGAACAGCAATCCTTCAAAATTCAAAGAATACTGGGAATAAAATCCGACGATTTAAATTTCAAATTTAAAATTTAAGACCAGATCAGCCTCTAATCATTTCGCCAGATCACTATAGCTGCCTCAAAGTAGGATCGAAGCGATCTCGCATCCAGTCTCCCAAAAAGTTGCCGGACATCACAACCATCGCTATCGCAATCCCCGGAAAAAATGAGGTCCACCATGCAGCGCCTACGTACATACGCTCATCGCCGACCATTTTCCCCCATGTCGGATCAGGCGGAGGAATCCCAGCGCCCAAAAAACTTAAGCTAGCTTCCGTAAGAATTATCGTACCTGTCCCGAGGGTGGCAGTGACAATCACCATGTTGATAACACCAGGGAGAATATGCCTGAAAATAATCCGTGTATTTGAGGCACCGGCTATTTGCGCTAACAGTACGTAATCCCTGCTGCGTAAAGAAAGTGTCTCTGCTCTGACTAAGCGCACTGCACCGGTCCAAGAAAGCATTGCTAGAACGCCAATCAGCACAAACAGTCCCTGACCAAACGTTAATACAATTATTATTATGATCAAAAGCTGAGGGAGAATGCCCCAAGCGTCAACTATTCTCATCACAACATCATCAACAAAACCTCCGAAATACCCGGTGACCAACCCTAATCCCGTGCCGACAACGACTCCGGTTGTCACCGAAGCCGTTACCACCAATAAAGTTACGCTGGCACCACCAATAATCCTGCTAAGCACATCACGACCCAAGGCATCAGTACCCAATAGAAATTTTGTGTCTCCCCCCTCCATCCAGAAAGGAGGAATATGACGGCTCAGTACATCAGCCCTTATAGGGTCATGTGGTTCCATCCATGTGCCGAATATCGCGGTGATAATCAACAACCCAATGACCATCATCGGAATAATCGGGTAACGCCGCATAATAAAAAACAACCGGATAGTAGCGTTCCATATAGGACGATCTATTTTATTCTCAGTAGTTTTCTTAGTTATCGGAGTGTTCATACGCTCAAATCACTAGCTGTATTTGATTCTCGGGTCCAAGAATGCATAAACAAGATCCAGCATCAATATCATCAGCAAATAAAGGGCCCCAAATATGATCGTTATACCCGCAAGCAACGGGAAATCAGTGGCCCACAACGCCTCAATTGCCAGTCGACCGATACCTGGCCAGGCAAATACTGTCTCGACTATAACCGTACCGTTCACTAAACCGAAAAGAACAAACACTGACAGAGTCAAAGGCGGAATAATCGCATTTCGAAAAGCATGTTTCCACCAGACGGTATACATCCCAACACCCTTTGCCCTTGCAAGCTTTACGTACTCTGTATCCAATACTTCCAACATCGCTGTCCGGGTTATTCTCAAATAAGACGCCGCCGGATACCAGGCCAAAGTAACGGCTGGAAGTAATAGATGCTTGAAGGAAATAAACCCACCCTCTCCTTTGGTTCCCGCAGGTAACCATTGAAGCTGTGCGGCGAAAAAAAAGATCAGGACAATTCCCACCCAGAAAATTGGAAGTGATTGCCCCAGTAATGCAAACCCCCTGAATAAATAATCCAGGAACTTACCGCGATTGGTTGCCGAAAAAACACCAAGCGGGACGCCAATAATCGTACCCAAAATCCAGGCTGCCACGGCAAGTTTGAGTGTGTTGGGTAGTCGATCTTTGATTACCTGTAAAACAGGTCTTTGAAGGGCTATGCTTTCACCAAAATCTCCGCGCACCATGTCACTAACCCAGTAAGCAAACTGTACTGGAACAGGTTTGTCGAGATGGAGTTTTTCACCCATAAGATCCCAGACTTCAGGGTCGATCCCAATCCCCTCTGGACCAATAAAAATATAACGAGGATCTCCTGTCGCTCGGGATAACGAAAAAAGTATCAACATCGCGACAAACAGTGCAATGAACCCAAGAACTATTCTTCTAAGAATTACTTTTGCCATATAAGCAGGAGTCTACTAAATCGTACGAGTAACAAGCTAAAGGGGGCACGCCTGAAAAATAATCAGGCATGCCCCCTAATTTCGTATTAACGTTACCTAACTACTTCAACGTAATGTCTTCTAACGGATAGATAAAGTTAGACGACTGAGTGTGCATCGAAGTGCTCTCTAGCTCCCAATCCATGTACGAACCGGTGTATACGGTGTATATCGGTTCCTCCCACAGAGTTGGGTCCCAGTCCCAGAACGCCTCGTGATCCCCGAACTCAATTGCCATAGCCGTACGCTTGCCTTCGTCAGCCTCACCAAGCATATTGCCGTATATCCGTTGGTAGAACGGTATTCCACCACTCCACATTATTCCACCGGCAAACCAGGCCTGAGCTTCTCTTCCTTTTGCATAGTGAGCTGGCATTCCACCCTGCTCACCGTCAAAGACCAGATGTTGGAACGAACGGTCAACGAACGTCGGTTGCCACACGCTGAAGGGTCCGGTGTGGTACTCAGTTGTTATTCCTAATTCCTGCTCCCACATGCTACTGACAGCCTGATGGATTTCCTGTGGCTCATTTCCGACCCATATACCTATGGTAAAAGGTCCTTGACCAGCTTCTTCCATCAACGCTCTCGCTCCATCCGGATCATGTTTCATACACCACTCGTCTTTATGAGCAGCATTATCAACTGATATCGCCCAGTTACAACCAGGCTTACCAAGCCCATTCAAAAGTCCTTCTACCAGTGCGTCTCTATCGATAGCCATCGACATGGCTCTCCGGACTTTCCTTGGGTTATTCATCTCGTCACAGACATCCGCCTCATCTGGAACTACTTCCAGAAGAATGTCCCAGTTACAGCCGTCTGCAAATGGATCACTAACCCATGGGAATGAAGGATCAAATCCTGGATTATCCAACGGTTCTCCAGACTTAGGATTAATCTTCTCTAGGAAGTTGGGGTTCATACCCATGTGCCTGATACTGACCTCAAGAAGGCGCTTCACTCCACCAGCATCTTCTAATACAGAAACGTTGGGAAGGGAGGTGTGGGTGATATGCGCCTCTCCCGCTTTGAACATCGCTATACGAGATGCTTCTTCAGGCACCTCAAGAAGCGTGACAGTTTTCACATCAGGAGTTTTTCGATAATGATCAACTGCTTCTAGCACGACCCTGTCACCCTGGGTCCATTCCAGTATTTGGTAGGGCCCTGATCCAACAAAAACTTCCCTCATGCCGTCACTGCCAAACTCATCGTAGACTTTTTTACTGCTGATCCCAAAACTATCCCTGAGGTTTGTCATCAGCCAGCCAGGCGCCCTACTGTCGTAGGCTATGATTTCGGTTTCCGCAGTGTATGTGTCAATTACAGTTGTCGGTCCATAACAACATGACATATCACCAGCCACGTCATGCACAGACTCTGGGTTAGTGTTTGAGTTCACTTGATCAAAGCTAAATGCCACGTCCTCAGCCGTTACTTCTCCCCAATCTTTACCACCTCCACCTGCGCCACCTGTGTGGAACGGTATCCCTGGCCTGATGTGCCAAGTGAAACTTGAAAGATCCGGCGCTAGATCCCATGACTCCGCTACTGCAGGAACTACCTTGCCATCAACGTGCCATTGCAAAATAGTGTCAAAAGCACTGTAAAAGTACTTCTCATTTGCACAACCAGGTACACAAAGTCCTGGAGTACCTATTGGGGTTCCAACGGTTTTCAGCGCAGCCGTCAGGGTCCCAGAGGGTCCATCAGCCGCTGCAGGAGCCTTTGGCTCAGCAGCCTTGGCAGGCTTCGCAGCAGCGGTAGTAGCAGTAGGTTTAGCTGCTGGAGCTGCAGCGGAAGAGTCTGAGGCAGTGTCCCCATCATCCCCTCCGCACGCGAGCACTACCAGTAACAGAGAAGAAATAATTGGAACCAGTATTACAAGATTCCAGTTTCTGAATATACGTAGGTTAGACAAGTGAGCTTCCCTTATAAGATGACACGCCCGGACAACCACCTTGGGTTTCACCGTGCGGATTACTTCATTTAGATGTCAGTACAACGGGAAGCTACCACCTACCCAACAGCAGTAGCCACATGTCAAGCATTGAATCAAGCAATATTTATAAGATCGAGCAATAAATGTATCGCGAGGAAATATTTATATGCAAATCCAGTTTTGTGAAATGCTATGCCCACTCCATTGCGGCATTTAACTGCCCTGGTTCCGTTTCCACTCTTCATATTCAGGTCGAGCTTCTTCTGTTAAGGGGTAGTAACGCCTTAAATCGCCTCCAGCTTCCAGTTTTTCTCTACTGAACTCTTCCCACTCAGCATGCTCTTGACCACGTTCAGCCAATTCTTCTGCCAAGTGAATAGGAACGACTACTGCGCCGTCATCATCAGCGATGATGATATCGCCAGGAGCAACGTAGGTACCAGAGCAATTTACTGGAACATTAACCGCGTACGGAAACATCTCTGTTTGCGTGTGGAAGTTAGGGGTTACACCCTTCAGCCAAAGACCTAATCCAATATCTCTACTTTCAGCGTAATCACGAATACATCCATCAACTATCGCGCCTATACCACCGGCACCGTGAAAATATGTAAGCATCATGTTTCCAAATACACCGCTATCGAGACGTCCCATCGCATCCACAACTATGAGATCACCTGGTTGGGTGTTGTACAGGGCGTGGCGATGAAGTTGAGTTTCAGGTTCGACATACTCGCCATCCGGATAGATATCGTCGCGCTTTGGCATAAATTGCAAGGTTAATGCCGGTCCAACCACTTTCTTGCCAGGAGTGAAAGGTAATGGACCCTGTATAAACGCGTTCCGTATGCCGAGTTTATTGAGATCACCTGATGCGGTTGCCGCACTGACATGTTCATATAACGTGGCAATCAACTTTTTAGATGGACGCTTAATATCTTGAATCGGATCCATATCACTCCTCCAGCAATTCGAACATTTTGTATCTGTCATCAAACACTACAGAACGCATCACTCTATGCAAGAGCAACTAAATAATTATTAGAAATAATGAACATTGTTCGCCTACTTCCAATGCGACAAGTGAACACTAAAGATGGTTTCTTTACACCGCAAGCAGCAAAAGTAAATAAACGTGCAACTATCAGATACCGGATTTCGAAATAAAACATTTTTTTTGGTTTTGTACTCTAAATCGTTCAGGAGTAAGAACTAATAACTTTGAATTTGACCCCACAATCAACAAATAATGTTTATCATTGAATGTGCATTCGGCCTGTCAGCCGTAAGACGGCATCAACGAGATGTTGCCTTGCGATGACAAAATGGCAGAGTGCGTAAACAAAGATAGTGGGACGATAACCGTACGGAACGGTACTACATATGCTCAAAAACGAGCAATGGATGGGATTCCCACAAGTACGAGGCTTGATTTATGGGTAAGAAGTTATTTGTTGGTAGCCTGGCCTGGGCGACAGATTCGTCTGGTCTACGAGCAGCTTTCGAGCGATTCGGTGACATTGAAGAGGCGCAGGTAATCAGTGATCGTGAGACCGGAAGGTCACGCGGTTTCGGTTTTGTAACCTTCACTGAAGAAGGTTCAACACAGACGGCCATTTCAGAAATGAATGGCAGTGAGCTCGACGGTCGACCTATCGTTGTAAACGAAGCGCGCGACCAGGCACCCCGTGGTGGCGGTGGCGGCGGCGGCGGCGGCGGATATCGCGGCGGCGGCGGTGGTGGCGGCGGACGCCGAGAGCGCTGGTAGTCATTTAAAACTACTAACCGAATCTTAAACGGGTGCAATCAATCGATTGGACCCGTTTTGTTTTAACAGATCAATACCCAATGAAATACCAAAAATAAAACTACCAGCCCGGCTGAATATCACATCTAAGTTGAAGCACCAGCAAAGCAGCACGATACCTCTCAGCTTTTGAAATACCACACACCGTAACCACACCTTTACCGGTGTTATGAGCTTCAAGCATTATCAACGATGCTTCTGCGGCCGAAAGATGTGGCAACGTCTTCAACAAAGCCCAAATCACGTAATCCATCGAATGATAACTATCATCAAAAAGTACGACCGCCCACCTATCAGATTCAACATCAGAAATTTCAGGCATATCATAGGAATCAGCATATGGAACCTCCTCAACCGAGGCCCCAAGCAACCAATATTCATCCTTCACTTCGGTCTTGACTAGACCCTTTATAAGGAACACCCTGACACGATAATCCTTTTCAACTATTGATCACAAAGGTTCATGATCCATGAAGATTACCGATATCAAACCATTTCCCGTCTGGGTTGGCACACGCAACCAAATGCTGGTAAAAGTTGAAACTGATGAAGGCATATACGGATGGGGAGAATCGGGACTCTCTAGTCGTGAAATTGCAGTGAAAGGAATGGTCGAACATTATCGCGAGTTCCTTATTGGCCGCGATCCAATGCAGCGTGGATCTCTCTGGCAAGAGATGTACCGCAGTCAATACTTTGAAGGCGGACGAACCATGACGGCCGCTATTTCCGCTATCGATATTGCTCTGTACGACATTGTCGGCAAAAAACTTAATGTGCCAGTTTACGAGCTTTTAGGCGGTAAACACCGTAACTGGGTACCGACATTCGCCAGTGGAACAGGTAGTACTCCAGAAGAAATGATCGACGTCGCTCAGCGAATGATTGCTCAAGGATTTGACTGTTTTCGCCTGCACCACTCCTATGGACGCGAAGAGGACGAAAACATTTTCGAGCCACGTGAAGCAATTGCCGAAACCGCAGAAGGACTGATAAAGGCCCGTGAAGTACTTGGACCGCGTCCAGTGATTGGAAATGACTTTCACCACCGGCTATCAGTTGCAGAAGCTGTTTCTTTCTGTCAGATGATGCCAGCACACACGCTAGATTTTCTTGAAGAACCCATCAGAGACGAAACACCCGAGGCCTATGAAACCTTAAGGAATATGACGCCCATGCCATTTGCGCTTGGCGAGGAGTTCGCTTCAAAGTGGCAATTTCTGCCTTACATTGAACGCGGTCTTGCGAACTACATACGTGTAGATATCTGCAACGTAGGAGGAATAACCGAAGCGATGAAGGTAGCAGGATGGGCTGAAGCGCATTACATCGATCTCATGCCACACAACCCTCTAGGACCAATTTGTGTGGCTGCTACTTCACATATGGCAATGGCAGCAGCCAATTTCTCCTGGCTGGAAATAAGAGAGTCGGCCGGTGAAAGCACCGGGTTTTACTCAAAGGAGGTCTTCCCAGTACAACCAGAAGTTACCCCCGGGCGGGTAACCGTGTTGGACAGGCCAGGTCTCGGAGTAGAAGTAGATGAGGAATCTCTCACAGAGCCATTCCGATATTCAGAAATGCCACACCTCAAGCGAAATGATGGTTCCCATACCAACTGGTAGTTCAAATAATTAATAGCGCGAAAGATTCAAAATGAAAATCACAGATATAAAGCCATATGCCGTTTGGGTAGGTCGTCGAAACCAAATGCTGGTAAAAATTGAAACTGACGAAGGTATACACGGATGGGGTGAATCGGGGTTCTCCGGTCGCGAACTCGGGGTGAAGGGCATCATGGAACATTATCGAGAGTTCCTAATAGGCCAAGACCCTATGAAACGTGGAGCCTTATGGCAAGAAATGTATCGCAGCCAGTACTTCGAAGGTGGACGAACTCTAACCGCCGCTATTTCTGCTATCGATATTGCCCTCCACGATATCGTAGGGAAAAAACTTGGTGTGCCGGTGTACGAACTGCTGGGCGGAAAACATCGCCACACAGTGCCAGTATTTGCTACTACCCCTGGCCCTTACGGCCAAAACATGATTGACCAAGCAAAGGAGTTCATGGGTAGGGGCATAAATGCATTTCGTCTGTCTTATGACAACATGGATATTCAAAATAGCGGGTTGTTCGAACCGCGCGAGTCAATTGCCAATTCTGCTGAATGGCTAATCAAAGCCCGGGAACAACTTGGCAACCAGGCAATCATGGGAGTCGATTACCACCACCGCCTATCACCGGCTGAGACTGCCTCATTTTGTCAAATGATGCCCTCGCACACACTAGATTTTCTAGAAGAGCCCATCCGTGACGAATCCCCAGAAGCATACGAAGCACTGCGAAAAATCACAGATGTTCCTTTTGCTATAGGGGAAGAGTTTGCTTCAAAATGGCAATTCTTACCGTATATCGAACGTGGAATCACCCAATATGCAAGGGTAGATATCTGTAATGTTGGCGGATTTACCGAGTCGATGAAGGTCGCCGGCTGGGCAGAAGCACACTATATCGATCTTATGCCACACAATCCTCTTGGACCGATATGCACGGCGGCATCCGTGCACCTTGGAGCTGCTGTTCCAAATTTCGCATGGCTAGAGATAAATATGGAACGTGCGGAAAACCCTGATTTAAATATATTCACAGAACAGGTATTGTTCGAAGGAAACGGCTATAAGGTCCCTGACAAACCAGGTTTAGGAGTCGAGGTTGATGAAAGTAAATTGACACAACCATTTGCCTTTTGGGAAGCTCCACATCCACATCGCGCTGATGGATCCCACACAAACTGGTAAAAAAGTCTGATAAGAATAATGGCGTTAATTGGAGTGAATAAAATCTGCCAATTTTTGTCTACTGGCTGTTACATTTGTTGTCGTTAAAAACTGTTTAAAGAGAAGGCAAAGTAACCCTAATGGCTGTATCGATCGATCTCACTGGAAAGCGGGGCGTGGTTTTTGGTGTCGCAAATCAGCGCAGCATCGCATGGGCTATTTCAGAACGCTTAGCAGAAGCGGGGGCCGAACTGGCATTTACTTATCTCAACGAACGCTTAAAAGAACCTGTTGAAAAAACGACTGCCAAACTTAATAATCCACTACTTCTGCAATGTGATGCCACACAGGACGATCAGGTAGAAAGCGTATACGACCACATAAAAAACGAATGGGCAGAAATCGACTTTGTAGTTCACTGTATCGCATACGCTGAACGAAACGACCTTGGAGGGGATTTTTCATCAACTAATATTCAAGGTTTCCGCACGGCCCTGGAAACCAGCGCCTACACCTTGATGCCCATAGTAGGTAAGGCTTCTCCTTTGTTTGGTGACTCTGGTGGGTCGGTGATTACACTTACTTTTGATGCCTCTCAACGCGTATACCCGGGTTATAACGTCATGGGCACCGCGAAAGCTGCGCTAGAAAATGAAGTCCGGCAGCTAGCAGTAGAATTTGGTGATCGCAACATCAGGGTAAACGCTATCTCAGCTGGTCCCTTGCCCACTCTTGCTGCCCGTAGTATTCCCGGATTTCGAGATATGACTCGAGCTCATCGTGAGCGATCTCCCTTGCGACGAAATATCAACCATCAAGAAGTGGCTGATACAGCTCTATTTTTGCTCAGCCCTATGTCCAGTGGAATCACGGGAGCTATAGTCCCAGTGGACGCTGGATATGGAATCGTTGCCTTATAGTTATGCCATAACTTGAATCACGATTATCAGCAACTACGCAAATAACAGTTCAGGGCGAGGCGCTATAAAAACCGACAGGTCACACCAAGCATCCAATATTTTTTCAAATCCGGCAATGAACATGAAAAAGAAACTTACGTGCGTCGGTGCAATGGATGACCACTTATCAAGTAATGAACCACCAGCCGGATTTCGTATTGACTTCAAACATAAAGCGCCTGCTCAGATTGATAAACAAATGAAGACGGTAGCCAATTTCATAAACTTTTCCGGTAAAAACACTAAAACTTGAAGATACGTCTCTGTGCAAAGATATCCTGATTGGAGCTAAACCTTACCGACGCTAGATTATTTCTCTATGAAAATACAAACGCGGTTTTGGAGCAGGAAGGGAAAATCACACACGATTTATCGGATAACTGAGTACAAGGATATATTTATCTAATGACTACAAAGTCAAACGAGGCCCTGGTTCGTCGCTACGTCGAAGACGTATGGAACAAAGGACAGATTGATCTCGTAGATGAACTGCTGACTCCAGGTCATGTACGACATGACCCAATTTTGCAGCAAGATATTGTCGGAATTGCTTCAGTAAAGAAACAGATAAAATCCCTCCGGCTAGCACTTCCAGACCTCCATTTTAATGTCCGGATTTATCCGGCTGCTGACGGTTTACATGTAACTAGAAAATGGACCATGAGCGGGACACACGAAGGTGAATGGATGGGGACCCCACCAACCGGTTCAAAGATCATTAACACAGGCATGGCCCTGTCACGTATCCTCGATGGGAAGATTGACGAAGAGTGGATACAACGTGATGATGTTGGCCTAAGGCGGCAAATTAGGTCTTAGTATCGGCTAAACCCGCAGACCAAACCCGAGCGCAACCTAATAACACTAATGGCAAATTACACCAGTCACGTCTGATCTGTAGGCTGAGAACTATCCGTAGCGTAAGGAAACTCTTGCACCGCCTTGGTAATGTCCTGACGGGTAACAATGCCAAATACATATCCATCATCCATTACAACCAGTTGCATTACTCCATATTTATCCATGGCATGGAGAGCATCGCGTCCAGAGTCAAATCTTGAGCAAAAGCGTAGGCTTTCAGATCGTGTTATCTCACCAATAATGAGTTTTTCCCGTTGTTCTACAGGAAGTCGTTCAAGATCAATACCTGTAATGAAACCCAGTAATTCTCCTCCCTTAGATACAGGAATTGAATCGGCTCGTTGAGTTACCTGTAGTTCAGCCAACACATCTGAAATGAGTTGATCGTGCTCTATCATTGGCGGCATAGGGGCGATGATATTTCCAATCCTAAAGCTCAACCGATCCTGTTCTAGCACTACTGAACTGGCCTGTTCCTCCTGCTCATTGCGCGCTGAGGACATGAGAAACCAAGCGATAAGCCCTATCCATATTCCACCAACAACGTCGCCATTAAAAATCTGCCAAACCCCCCACCCGATCAACAGATAAAACACAACACGCCCAACGCGTAAGGCAACTTTTGATGCAAGGCGAGTGTTACCGGTGAACCCCCAGACAGCGGCTCGTAAAACTCGACCACCATCCATAGGATAACCTGGAAGCAAATTAAACCCTGCCACTAGAATATTCATCCATCCTGTAAAAAAAATAACCCCATGCAATGGTGTTACCAGATGCTCATGAATCGGATGAAATTTTATCCACCACCCCATCAGTACTAAACCAATGAGCAATGAAACAGCTGGCCCCGCAAACGCTATTAAAAACTCGTTACGTGGGCGAGATGCTTTGCCTTGGATTCTAGATACACCACCAAATAACAAAAGTGTAATACCGCGTACCCTCAACCCCTGTGTTAAAGCAGCGAATGAATGACCCAACTCGTGCGCTAAAACAGATGTGAACAGTAAGAACGTCGTGACAATCCCAGCAATCCAGTATTGCTGCGACGACCACATCTGAAAAAATGCAGGATAAGCGCCAGTGGATAACGACCAAGTGATTATTACAACTGCAATTAGCCATGTTGCATTGATATCAACTGGTATCCCATAAATGGAAAATAGCTTTAATGATCCACGCAAGTGTTCATTTACTTCTTTCGAAAACCCAAGAACTATTTTGTACCCCTGTTACCAACTATCATTCGCTTAATAAATAAAGCGCAACGGGTAGTGATAACTCACACCAAAAACAATCTACATCAAAACTAAGGATACTGAACTAATCTACAAATGAAATTCTTTAAGCAACCATTTTATGGATGGTGGATCGTCGCAACGGGCGGTCTAGTTCAGTGGTATACCTCTGCCATTTTCTGGCGCGGGTTTCAAGCATTCGTACCCCCCATTCTTAACACATTCGGATGGAGTCATGGCGCTACAGCCACTGCAGTGTCTCTCCAGCGTAGTGAGAGCGGAATGATCTCTCCTTTTGTAGGAGTGCTCTTGGACAAATACGGGCCACGAAAGGTGATGGCCTTTGGCGTATTTGTTACGGGCCTAGGATTCATATTAATGAGCCAAATGCAGACACTATGGCATTTCTACGTGACTATAGCATTGCTAACACTTGGAATGTCTTTTGGGACATACATCGTTTTTGTGGTCACAGTCGCTAATTGGTTTATACAAAAGCGAGCTAGAGCATTAGCCATACTGATGACATTTTCAGCTGTTGCAGGCCTCACCCTGCCTTTGCTAGTGGCATCGATCGAACATTTCGGATGGCGAGAGATGCTTATGGCGGCGGGAATAGGATTTTGGATAATTGGTTTTCCTGCAACTTTAGTCATGAAACGTCGTCCAGAAGACCATGGGTTGTTACCGGACGGGATATCCGACGACGGCGATCAATCACAAAAATCACAAAACAGTCGGCTTCAACAAGTACGAGAACACGCCATAACTATGCGCCAAGCTGTCAAGTTGCGATTTTTCTGGCAACTAGCAATAGTGACAAGTCTCGGTCAATTGGTCAGCTCAACAAACCTTTTTCATTTCGCTGCACTTTTAGAATACGGATTAACAACAGCCTTGGCCGCAACAGCTGCAGGTTCGGTAGCAATCGGTGATATTAGTGGCAGGGCGGGCATGGCCTTCCTAGGCGATAAATTTGATAAACGGAAATTACTGACGATCGCTATGTTGATGCAAACCGTCGGAGTGATGGGCCTCGCGGGGATCAACGCATCAATTTGGGGCGTTAACTTAGGTCTATGGCCATTACCTTTTTTCGTTGTCTTTTTTGGATTAGGGTTCGGAGCTTCTATTCCACTTCGACTTTCAATACTCGGTGATTATTTCGGCCGCACAAGTTATGGATCCATAGTAGGTCTAACCAGTTCCGTAAATGCCATATTCGGCGCCGCCGGTCCGGCAATAGTCGGTTTTGTCTATGACTTTTCTGGTACATACAGGATCGGGTTCACAACTCTAGCTGTGGCGATATTAATATCCATTCCACTTACACTGACCCTCGAACCCGCAGGTCGGGTTGCGGCAAAGGCAAGAACACTAACCAAACGAAGACATCAGACAATAAATTAAATCTCACAAGGAAAATAAATACAGATCAATAACCATGTTGAAATAGAACTATTTTCACTCCCGAATCGGACGCCTAAATACATTCACCTCACGCGCTATAAAAGTCCCCCCAGGGTTGCTCACCAGTAAAGCTTTTGCTACAAGCCCTACTTCAGGCTCTTCGCCCAAAATATCTGTCGAGAAATTTACGATAAACACGTTGCCGTCAATTACCCAAGTCTTCCCCCTTATCACTTCTATAACTCCAGACGTTTCCATCTCTACACCGCTACCATCAACTCCCCCTGCAACATCATCAACCTTTATTTGAAATTGGATCGAAATAATCACGCCCAGATCGGAATTCAGAGAATCACGTATAAATAACACTTCGGGAACCATGGCGTTCTTATACGGTCGCTCACCTCCCGAACCATTCATCAACTCGGCTACCGGGGACAACGAATCTATACGCCCACCATTCAGGGACATAATCGTTGAGGGCCCTATCCACAAATCAAATTGTTCTCCAGTAACAAGCTTAACTTGAGAAAATCTCTGATTATCCGATATTGCGACTAAGCTCCCTCGGGATCGAATGTAGTTATCAGAAACAACCGAAAGTTTCTCAATCACACCTGTATCAATGGCATATAAAACAATATCTACTTGGTCGCCACGCTCTACCTCGAGCAAAGAATGAATTGGTTGACCATCTTTTAAAAAGTTAACTCCAAGAGGCTGGTTTGGCATGATTAACTCTAGCTCCCGTGTATCAGATGATTTGCCCGACAAGATGGTTATTTCACCTAACACGGAATTGACTCTTGAGATAATGCCTGCAGCTCGCTCCACTCTGGGAGATTCAACCGAAACCATAGTTGCAACGTTATAAAAAGCACCATTTGAGCCGGCTACGGTATACACACCGCTAACCACCCTTAACCCGGTATGTAACTCTTCGAACTTAACACGCTGTCCGTCCAATATTATCCAAGTATCATCAGTAACAAGCACATTTAATGATTGACCGTTTTCACCCGTTATTAACAAACGTGGAGGCTCTAACCCAATACCAGTAATCGATCCTGTAAACGTTACGTTCGATCTTTCCACTACTACCAGCCGGGTCAATAAATTGGACTCAACTCCGATACGTGTCGCATCTACAACGAGATCTCCCAACTTAATCGCCGACATTGATGCATTTAAGCCGTTGCGAATAACTGGTACTTCTCCAGTAATCACCAAGCGTATTGGAGTACCGTCAGTCGGACGAATTTTTATCTCGTTAACTTCTAGGTCAAGTGCCTCCACAACACCCGAGATATGATCCTCTCCTACGGGTGCTGATGACCGAGATCGTATTGCCGTCGCCCACAAACCGCCCCCATAAGACGTGATATCACCAAGAGAGCCAACCTCGGGAAATTCAAATTGAACGTCAACTAGCTGCCCTGTCATAAGCAACCCAATACCAGATGGCTGACCATCAAGAGTGATTTCAGTATCAGAAGTTATCTTTGCTGCAACTTTCGCCTGGTGGTTATCGTTGGTTGCAATAAGTACTCCCAGTGCTTTATCCAAGGTGTCATCTAGCTCGACAAGGGTAATAACTCCATGGAAGGCACGCAGTGACTCATGGTTGAGAACTGCTTCCACTTCCTCAACTAGCCGTGGCTCCTGAACCTTTATTGAAATCGCAACCCGCTGATTTTCAATAATCGAATACCGCACTTCTAGTTCACTCCCTGCTTCAATCAAATGCTTGGTTTCCGCCAGTAATTGAGGGTTCTCAGCAGCAGCAGACAGAACGTGTAGCAGATCTTGAGGAAAATCAACAGTTGTATGATCCGGATCAAAACTAAAATCTACAGAAAATGGATCTGCTTCCTGTTCACCTAAGGGCACTACCGTAAATATCGACCCTTGAATCTCATCCACAACAGCGCCGGATATCTTCAATAATGGAGCTTCTTCATTGCGTTCGCGTGCAGTGTCCTCGTAGATTTGCTTAAGCTCTACAAACCTGTTTTTTATTTCAATAATTTGAGCGCTGGCTGTTTCGCGAGTCACTTCATCAGCTCGACCGGTATCAACTACCCTTTGCAGGGCTCGGGAAGCGCCATCCAGAGCACTCAGGTGCATGCTTCTTGCATCAATCGCTATTTGTGACAGTCTTAAAGCATCGGCTTTGTCTGACGCTAACTGACTGGCAGTCTCGATCCTCTCAACTGTAGTGCTGGTGAGCTCAAATCCAACAGCTGTAAAAACACCGCTGGCACGATCAAGTCGAGCCACCATAGTTATCCCGTCACCGACCATGGGTTCACCAATCCCAGCTGGAACAACGACACCCACAACATCCCCGTTTCGAGTCTGAATAGAGATGTCATCGCCAATGTAACTAGTAACGATCCCAACAACATGTTTGGTAACGGTTTGTACATGCGCCAATCTGACGATGGTTTTTAAGGCGACAAGATCACCTGAAGAATCGCGTTTAGCTGTAGATATAACGCGATCACCTTCTGAAACGTCAGCAATAAACCCTGATTTAGAACCAATCTTCAGCTCAGAGTTACTGTTAAAGCCAAGGGTGATCAATCCTTTGCTTGATGCAACCACAATGGCATTGGGAGGACGCACTTCAACAGCTGTTCCGAAAATTGGCTCAATATCACCCTCATACGCACTGACAACACTAGTCCCATTGACACCTGTCATGATCCCAAACACCATAAAAAGGCCTAATAGCGGGACGGTTAATTTGGTCAAACTACCTCGGTATAAGTCAGATACACGTTCTCGCAAAATGTGTTCTACAGGTTTCCATAAACAACGTGATCGTTCAAAACTTATAATCGGACTTTTAACTGTCTGGGGATTGACAGCTCGTGGAAATCCAATAATCCGATTATTCACCCGGAATCCTCCGGTATCGAAATTATGGCGAGAGACGAATTAATGGAATTTCCTTCGAGATCGCTGGCGACAATATCGACAATGTTGGGCCCAGGATCGAGTGGCAGTGTGAGCTCGAAAGTACCATCAGACTGGACTTCCAGTATTACGCCATTTACGCTAACAATCGCGTCTGGAGATGTAACGCCATGTAACAAAACCCTATCGCTGCGAACCACACTTTCATTCCCAATGCCTTCGAAATCCAATGAAAGATTAAATGTTCCAGAATTTGGCGTGGACTCTATTGCAACGTCAGACTCTATGGTGGGGACAATGGTTGGGGCAGGCGTGGGAATCGATGCAGGAGTAGGGCTAGGGGCGATCGTGGGAATAGGAAAAGGCGTGGGAGTTTGAGGAACAGGCGTGACTGAAGGTTGAGGCGTAGCGGTAGGATCTGGCAGCACAGTCGATTTGGGAGTCGGCTGTAAAGGCACCACAATAATCGTCGGCGTTGGTACTGCAACAGCGTATCTTGAGCGCGACTCGACACATCCTGTAAACGCGACCATAACCAATCCCACCAAGATAAAGGTTATCTTGGTATTCAACAATCGCGGGAATTGATACAGATCTATCATTCTTCAGCTTAAGATCGATTATCCAAAGGTAGGGATAACGTAAACCTAGTGTATGGTTTTTTAGTTTTATCATCACTCAACTGATTAGTGTCGACGATCAAGTCTCCACCACAACGTTCGGCAAGCGTACTTGCAATGAACAATCCTAATCCAGAACTCTGCTTCTCACTTCGTGCGGATAACTCAGGTGTCCATCCCCTGTCGAACACATGCGCAAGATATGAATCGGCAATTCCAGACCCATCATCTGAAACTCGTACCGAGTAGGATGCATCGTCCCGCGTCAGTTGTATCTCTATTTGATGAGCAGCAAATTTAGTCGCATTGTCCACTAAATTGGTCACCACATGATCCAGGGCTGAGCCGTCACCATAAACGAGGCCAAATTCACTTGGCTCACACCACCAAATCAGGTCTATGCCACGTTCGCGAGCAATCGGTGAATATCGATCGGAAACATTGCGAACGATTGCAGCTATATCCACCGGTTCGATAGCAGGACTAGCGCTTTGATCCTCCAGATCCACCAACACCCGGACGTTTTCTATCATCAACCTATAATTGGGAGCTTGATTTTCTATTTCGTCAAGCAACTCTGTCACCATACGCTGTGTGACTTCTCCAGTTTCATTAAGTAATGCCCTGGCTTCTCGTTGTTTCCCCAGTATCCTTCGTAAAGGTCGCCCCATATCATGCGCGAAGGTATCGAAATAATCCTGTGTGACCTGACTCCACGTTCGACCGTCAGGTCTTCCTGGGTGAGAATTGCGATTCAACTTGACACTCAAGTACCCAACGATAGCCCCAAAAATAAAAAGTCCAGCACCAACATATGCAACAGGCTCAATCCACCAAAGCAAATCTGGAGTGACAGGCTCGCCTATAAAAGGGGACAGCGAAATCAACCCCAAGCCAAGTACAGCCAGAGATAATCCTGCATATTTCAATGCGCTAAATATTCTTTCGCTCAAAATGCCACTCTGATAATTCAATCACATGACTAGTTTCAGTTATTACACTATTCAGTTGGCGGGACCAAACGATATCCTCTGTTTCTAACATTGAGTATCAGTTCAGTGGCGCCAAAATCTCTTGCAACGGCATTGCCAAGTGACACTTTTAACTCTCTTATCCTGACCCTGAGAGAAGCGCGCGAGTCTTCTCCATCCGAAAATCGTTCAAGGCGTGAAAAAGGCACAACCTCGCCCTCCGATCGGTACATTGCAGACGCCAATTCATTGAGTATCGATAGTTTCATTCCCTGAATTTCACGAATCATTTGATGACGACCATTGTTAACCGCATAAACAACAGCATTTTCCGGTTCTAATTCAAATAAATTCCCGATCTTTATAGTTTTAGGAGCACTTCCAATAAGTCTTCGAAGTCGTAAAACAACTTCTTCCGGACTCGCAAGCTTGTCAATAAAATCTACTGAAGCCCCCACACTGAGACTCCCTGTAACGGCAGTATCACGATAAGGACCTCTGGCATATTGAGTAAACATAAGTACAGGCATGCTGCTGTCACGCTCAACAATTTTTTTCAGTATCGATAATCCCTTAAATCTATCAGTGTCATACTCGCCGAACCTAACATCCAACAGGACCGCCGCTGGAGACTCATTTTCTATTGCGAAAAGAGTATGTGTTTCATAATCATCACCTGTGACATGTGGCCCGTCTGGAACTATGGCAATGGGATTAAACCCTTCCGACTCCAACCGACGAAAAACGGAACGCATGAGGTCGGACATGTGCTCGTCATCGACAACGAGTATTGTTTGTTTGCCACCTATGCTTTTTGGAGTCAATTTCGTCCTCGGCTGTTATCTGACGTCATGCAACATCCACCAAAGAAGCGAATGCACGCTGGGGCCAACTCTATATGACCCTACTATGTACAAATAATTATCAGCTAGATTTTATGCTCTTTTGCACCGCTAGCAGATGTCCTCCATTTCATTTTTGCTTGAAAATCGTAAAACCTTGAGAATCTCATCGAAAAATGGCATAAAAAACAACACATCTTGAGGTCATAAATCTAATAACAGGCTCGACGAGAAGTTGAGGGAAGGCTATGCTCCAATACCAACACTTCTCACTCGATATTTTTAGAAAAGTAGCCCGTGACAGACCAGTTCGTCCATCTACATAACCACTCAGAGTATTCTCTTCTCGATGGTTTCAGCAGAATAGACGATATGGTGATGAGAGCAGTGGAGTTGGAGCAACCCGCACTCGCCCTCACTGATCACGGGAATCTTCACGGCGCTATCGACTTTTTCCAGGCTGCCAAAAAGGTTGGAATAAAGCCAATAATTGGAGTAGAAGGTTACGTAGCAGACGGACCGCGTGATGAACGAAATCCTCAAAAGCGATCTGCATTCCACCTGACGGTACTATCGCAAAATCGCATCGGTTATCAAAACCTGCTCAAACTCGTGAGCGCATCGCATATCGAGGGTTTTTACCAAAGGCCCCGAATGGACCGAGAAATCCTCGAAAAATATTCGGAAGGTCTGATAATCCTGTCTGGTTGCCCGTCAAGCGAATTGGGACGGTATATCAATAATGGCGATTTAGATGCTGCGCGCGCAACAATCGAATGGTACGGAAATATATTTCAGGACCGTTACTATCTCGAGATGATGATGCACCAGCACGTTCCAGGGCAGGCGGACATCAATAAGACCATTATTGAGCTAAGCAAACAAACAAACTTGCCGATGGTCGTTACAAACGATTCACATTATGTTCGACGTGACGATTTCGAAGCACAAGACATTCTAACTTGCATCCAGACAAACTCGAACGTAAAAGACCCCAAGCGGTTTCGCATGGAAGATACGTCTTATTATCTGAAAAGCGCTAGTGAAATGCGGGAGGAATGGACCCATCTGCCTGAAGCTCTCGCAAATACCTTAAAGATCGCCGAATCCTGCGAGCTTGATCTCAAATTTGGTCAAACATTCATCCCACGTTACTCCACACCGAATAACAAATCGTCGATGGATTACCTAAGGGAACTTTGCAACAAAGGTCTAAGCAAGCGCTTCAGCAACCCCAGTGAAGAAGTACTTAAACGTCTTGAGCATGAACTAGGGATCATTGAAGAGACCAAGTTCTCAGATTACTTCCTTGTCTGTTGGGACATATTCAATTTCGTCAATGAACGCGGGATTCTGTCGGCCGTACGCGGCTCCGCAGCTGCAAGTCTCGTACTCTACTGCCTTGAGGTTACACAGATAGACCCTGTGGAAGCAGACCTCTTCTTCGAAAGATTCCTAAACATCGAGCGTCGAGAGATGCCAGATATCGATATGGATTTCGCTGATAATCGGCGCGAAGAAGTTATCAAGTACTGCATAGATCATTATGGTCGGGAACACGTCGCTCAAATTGTTACCTTTGGAACACTTGGCGCCAAAGCTGCCATACGAGATACCGCACGAGCGCTAGCATTACCTCTTAGCTTGAGCGACAAACTAGCGAAAATGATTCCCGCAACTCTGAATATTAAGCTGAAAGAAGCAATTGAAGAATCTGCAGAGTTAAGGAATGAGATTAAGCGTGATATTGACACGCGTGACTTGATAAATATGGCGCAGAGGGTTGAGGGCTCTGTTCGACACGCAAGCACACATGCCGCTGCTGTTGTCATCTCTGAAAAACCGCTAACGGAACATGTTCCATTGCAACGGTCTACCAGCGGGAAAGATAACTCCAGTCCCACAACACAATATTCAATGCACCCTGTTGCGGATGTTGGATTGTTAAAAATGGATTTCCTAGGTCTTGCAAATCTTGCGATTCTAGACCGATGTGTAAAGCTGATTGCTGAAACGACCGGTGAGCATATGGGTGTTTACGACGTTCCCATTGATGATAAAAAAACGTTCCAGGTTCTCGGTGAAGGAGAAACATTTGGTGTATTCCAGCTTGAATCAACTGGAATGCGTCGCAATATCAAAGAACTCAAACCCACGACAATCAATGACTTAGCCGCCATGATCGCTCTCTATCGGCCTGGGCCGATGGAACACATTAGCACTTTTATTGAGGCAAAACACGGAAGGGCAGCAATTACGTATCCACACGACGATCTACGTGATCTGCTAGAGCCGACCTATGGTGTGCTCGTTTACCAAGATCAAGTAATGCTGATAGCCCAGGCATTTGGCGGCTACACATTAGGTGAAGCAGATATTCTGCGCAAAGCTATGGGGAAAAAAATCCCATCCGTGATGGAAGCAGAACATGAAAAATTCAATGCCGGAGCTCTGAAAAAGGGCTATAGCAAGGAGCAAGCAGACACAGTTTTCGAACTGATGGCACCATTTGCTGGTTATGGATTTAACAAGGCGCATGCTGTCTCCTACGCTTACATTGCGTACTGGACAGCGTATTTCAAAGCCAACTACTCAACAGAATACATTGCAGCTGTACTGGATTCTGCATCAGGTAATCCTGAAAAGGTTGGGGAAGCCATCCGTGAAGCAACAAGGCTCAACATTTCAGTAAAACCACCAAGCATTAATCACTCTGGTTCAGGTTTTACGATAGAAACCGATAAGGACGGAAATGACATCATCCGCTTTGGACTAGCGGCTGTAAAAAACGTCGGCGCTTCTGCAGTAGATCCAATCGTGGAAGTACGCGAAGCAGGTGGGCCATTTAGAGATCTAGAAGACATATGCCGACGGGTCGATTCAAAGTCGTTAAACCGTCGCACACTAGAAAGTCTGATTCGAGTCGGTGCTTTCGACGAATTCGGTGGGCGGGGCAATTTACTCGAATCAATCGATCGAATCATCTTGACGATACAAAGACAGACTAAGTTGAGAGAGTCCGGTCAAACATCAATGTTCGACATGCTTGGAGAATCCGTACCGGCTCCAATGGTTCAACTGGAAATATCTACTGATGATGACACAACGGATCAGGAACGAGTCATCTGGGAACGGGATCTCCTGGGGGTGGAATTAACTCAAAGCCCTTTTACGCGTGAAATGAGACAGCAACCCAATAACATAATTGTGTTCTCCTCAGATATCACTGTCGATCTAGCAGGTCAAAAACGTGCAGCACTAGGACAAGTGAACAATGTAAGAGAGTTAAACACAAGGAGAGGTGACAAGTTTCTTTCTTTGAACTTGACGCTCCTGGACGGAGACATCGAATTAGTAGTGTGGCCCAATATACTCGAACAGGTACCTGACCTATGGCAAAACGGCAATTTTGTATCGGTCACAGGAGAAGTGCGAGAAAGAATGGGACGGGTATCGATTTCTGTGGAGACAGCCCATGAGTACCAGTTAAAAGCCGAAGGTCAAGCCGAACAGGAATCAGAGTCCGCCAAATACGAACCTGCACCTATCACCAGAGCCGGATTTAACGAAGCCAGCCAGCCACGGGCCATATTGAATGATCCCATACAAATCATGCATACATCTCCAAAAGTAGATCAGGCCGATCCACTACCCCTCAGCCTAAATGAAATTACAGACTCCTCAACAAGTAAACCAGGTGGCGAAGAAACTCCAGAAGAAATAACAATCAACCAGCCAACCGATACTGAGCCGGATGATAACGTCACCCATAACGGCCACTTCATAGTCCACGTAAAAGAAACTGGAGATATCGCCGATGACAGATACAGGTTGGAGGATCTTATGCGACTGTTTGTCGAATTTGATGGATCAGACCCTGTGATATTAGAGATCGATACCGGCAAAAAAGTTGTACGGCTCAATATGCCTTTTAAGGTTCGATCTGGAACAAAACTGACTAACCGATTAAATGAACTTCTTGGGACCGAAACAGTCCATACCAGAACGGTATGAAATAACAGGCGGCGTGCCCAGCGACTGTCCTCGACATAACCGTGAGGTAATACCAAATTGAAATGGGAAGTCTTTGCCACAGCGCCTGACCAACTCACTGCAGAGTCTTGGCTTGTCCTGATGCGAAATTCAGGCATAGAGTGCAAGTTACAACCGGGTGACACAGTTGCATTCCTTGGGGTATCAGGACTTCCGACCCGGATTATGGCTAGATCTGATTATGTAGAAAATGCACTAACAGTGCTTAACGCTTACCTCGGAGATAGTAATGCCGTGCCCTCCGATGATGAAACTACTTGTTAGCCTCCAAGCAAATAAGCTTAGATTTGAGCGAAAGGCCAGCACCTCCAAAACCACCTAAAGCCCCACTTGAAGCTATTACCCGATGACAGGGCACAAGTAGGGCAAGCTTATTCCTCGCCATCGCTTGACCAGCGCCGCGCGCAGCTCTGGAATTCCCTGCCCGCTCAGCTAACCACTGATAACTGCGTGTTTCTCCAAAAGGAATGGAACGGCAGACCTCCCATGCTTTTCTAAAAAATGGAGAAACGTCACGAGTATCAATAGGCACCTCAGACAAATCAACTGACCCGCCTGCGCAATACGCAGATAAAAGTACACGTGCAAATTGCAATCGCTCGGGATCATGCAATGATTTTGTTATTTCAGGGCGCACCAATTCAAGTGCAGCTTCAGGAGAAGATTCTGGGAGGCTGGCTCTCACAATTCCGTTATCCCCGCCGACGACTGCGATCCAGCCCATCTCGGTTTGAAAAACGTCGTAACTTAAATTTCCACTAAAGCCCAACTTATTTGCCTAACTAATACGCAATGTTCCAAATTCCCAGCATTGACGGGTTTATTTGATAATAAACCGGACAAAATATGAATCGTCAATTGACTCTAAATACTACGTTGAACCCACGGCATCAACGCATCGATCACAGATAATGAACAGATCAACACTGTGCCCCACGATCTGGCCTTTTACTTCTCGACCCAGTGGTTCTAACATCAATTCCACATTGGAAAGTCGAATTTCTTGCACATCCGCGCAGTTCACACAATAAGTATGGTGATGGTGCTCAACCCTGGCACGAGTATAGATTGGAGCACCCAAAGGGGTATTCACCCGGCATATCGTTCCGCCGTCAACCAAAACTTTCAACGTGCGAAATACGGTCGCACGTCCTACTTCGGGAAGGCTTTCACTGATCTCTTCAGCAGTAAAAGTTCCGCTACGACTTTCAATCTCAAGAGTCAAAGCCCTGCGGGCTTTAGTAATTCGCAGCCCCTGATCTTGAAGAGCGGCAATAAGATCCGCTTGCATTGATTCAGGTTTCATAAACTTTAATACTCAAATTAGTGCTCGAGATCCAATTCTAACTACGTCCATAGTACTTTGCAGTTATACGCGTACCCGGAAATCACTACCCTTTATCAATACTTGCCACAGTCACCGGAGAATTCATCTGAGAAGATCTTTGAACAGCGCGTGCAACTTGCAAAACATACTTCCCGTCCACAGCAGATAATGGTGCATGATTCCCTGCAAGCATCGAGTCTACAAAATCAAACATCCCGTCCCTGAATGAAGCACCCCAATCCCATTCAATCTCATCCAGACCGACTTCAGTGCGTTTGCCATCCGCGTAAATTACAAGTGGAGGCATTTCCAGCGCCTTACCGGTACATCGATTCACCCAAATAAATCCTCGGGTACCTGATAACTCAAACCACTCATCCTCAGACCAGTAATCAGATTTAACAACCATCTCATCTGACGCCATTGCCTCCCACGAACCCTGCCGATCCCCTTCCGAATGTACCCAACTTATATTTGCAGGTGCATCCCGCACCCATCCTTTTTCATTTTTGGATTCTCTGATCCATGCAAAAACCTGCTCAATCGGACCCAACATATGAACAGCAATCGCAAAAGCATGATAGCCATAGTCAAAAACAACTCTCCCGCCACCGCTCTGTGCATCGTCAAATCTCCAAGAAAGCGTATTTGCGGGAACTTGCCAACCATATTTCAGAGAGCCTTGAACAGACTTGATTCTGATCGATACTGGATCACCGATAACACCCTCACGAAGCAACTCTTTAGCCCTTACCAAAGGAGGGTAGTATCGAAAGTTCTCGAAAACGCGCAAATGGCCTGACGACTTCGCCTCTGCCTGAATCATTTCATCACATTCAGCCTCAGATAAAGCCATCGGCTTTTGAACCGAAACATGTTTACCCGCCCCCAATGATTCAACTGCCATCTGCCTGTGAAGATTGTGTGGGGTGATGATATCCACGGCATCAATTTCCTGCATTTGAAGCAGGTCGCGATAGTCAGTAAAGTATTTTTCGGCTCCCCACTCCGCAGCTCTTGATTCGGCGACATCGGCTCTATTATCGGCAACTGCAACGATACGAGCTTTAGGATGCTTTAAATATCCTGAGGCATGAAGCTCAGAGATCTTGCCAGCACCAATAATGCCAATGTTCAAGCAATCATTAGCCATTTTAATTTCACTCCTGAAAACTTAAACCCAACCGTGCACCAAGAACTAAACTGCTGTCGGCTAAACATTGCTTGTCATTCAAGGTAAACCATGCGTCAGGTTTACTCCACATTGCCCGCAGAATCGAGCGTCATCAGCAATACGCAAGCCACAGCTAAAACAAAATGAGATTTGATCTTCCACAGCCGTTCGTAAGCGCTGTTGAAGATTTGTCCCACAGCGGGCACAGTAATGAGCATATTCGAGATTGCGCAAACTACAACTGATGCAATCCATGAGAACTCATGCTCCCTCGTCAGTCACCTGTTTTTTCGGTAAAAAAACCACGAACTCGAGATTGATAACGCTGATATAACATCCCAGCAGACAGCAAGAGCGTCCCAAGGACTATATAGGCCGCCACCCGGTAAAACTGTTCGAGATTAAAGGTGTCATGAACAAATAGCTTAATCACGGCCAAGGACATCAAAGCAAGTCCGCCAAGACGTATAAATGAAGACCTCGCAATCACACCAGCAATTATTAACAGGGTTGAATAACCCGCCCACAAAACCGTGATGGACAAGAACTTCCATTGATCTGCCGTATCAGCAGATGAAGTCTGTGATTCGATAAATCGACCGAATTCGATCGACAGCATCCAAATTGACAGAAAATTACTAGATAGCAACAGGAATATTTGAGTTGCGTCATACGTAGTAACTCTGTAAAGCCAACGATAGTTCCGATCCAGATCTTCTTGACTGACAATCCATTCTGGGATCGCAGCTACCCTAAGTGAAAATCCGTCTTTATATTTGTTGTAGAAGATCAAACTTAAGTACAGAAGGAATATGAACCACAACGTCGTCAGAGGCCTTACTGCATAACTTGAATCTATCGGGTTGATAGAAACCAAAGCTACCACTGCAAAAATAAACGAAACTAAAGCGAGGAACTTCAATTCATCGCTTTTTAAATACACGGAAAGCCCGAGCAAAAAGGCAGCGTTAGTAGACATACCAATTAGCAGCGGATAACCATCAAATTGCATTGGAACACTAATGAAAATACAAATTAGCCCAATGCCACCGAGCATCATTGCCATGACAGGTTGATTATGATTGGTTCGGAACGACAAATAGGCAACTAACAGATGCGTAATGCCCAATCCAAGTGTCGGTATAGCCCGCCAGTTTTCAAAATTCCCAGCGTCCTGATCCAGAACCCAAGTGTAAGAAATTATCACGTACAAAAGCGCGTTCCATACCATCGGAGAAACATCTAGCGCTCTGGGCGACAAACGACGAATCAGATGAAATCCAGATACCGATAAGAACAGCAAGAAAAACAAAATCGTCAGTGCAAAAATTGCAAAACCAATGGACAAGTTTCGATCTTCATATTCACCGAACCATAATGCAAATCCGGCATAAGATCCGATTACTGATACTAATTTGAACCATCGCCAGTTTTTGAATAGAGCTACCGCTATAACACCGAGGTCTATCACCAGCACATAAATAATCAGAAAGTATTTTTGTCCTGCAAAAAGCTTGTCTATCTGAAAATCCGGATCTGTTATTCCGGCATACAAGAACGGTGCTAACAGACCACCTGCAACTCCCAATAAAGCCAATGGCTGGGAATTTCTTTTAAACGCAAGTCCCACCGAAATCAAACTGACTAACAACAACAAACCTACTGCCAGCCAAACATCAACCGTCCCACGCGAGAGAGCAGCCAACAACGATGAATAAAGAAGGGCGACTCCTCCTCCGCTTAATGCATGCGCATAGATCGGATAGCGAAGCCATAGCAGCTCTCCAAGCACCAAAAATCCAACACCAGAAATCATGCCGGCAAGGACGAGTAATTCCTGAGTAAGAAAATCTTCATCTATGGCCAACTTCATTAAAAAACTTATGCCAATGAAAATTGCAACTACACCGATTCGAACCAGCCAATTGCTACCAAAAAGGTTTTCCAGATTATTCAGTCTGAGTCGTGACTGTAGAGGAATACTTTTGGGTATACCAGTGCCATCACTTTTCTGTGAGGCATCATGATCTGTTTCAGGAATTTCCGCAATGGCCTTCATAGGCGCGTCGACGGACCGATCTGATTCGGTTTCCTCTAAAACTGTTTCAGATAAGCGAATTCCGCAATAAATACAAAAAGTATTGGTGCCGAGATTCTGGCGGCTACATCGTTGACAATTTACGTGCTGTGACAAGGTAATACCAATCTATGATTCTATCGATTGGTATTCAGTCCCATATTTGTTATCACCTTGATCACCTGGACGGGTTGCCCAGTAGAGAAGAAGCAAAATGGGAATGAACAAAAGCCAGAAGAAGAGGAATGCAAATAATATCCACCAACCCGTCCTGTTTATGTCATGTAAACGGCGAACTCCGATTGCAATGTTTGGAATGAGTAAAACCAATCCAACAAATGGAATGAAGCCTGCAATAGTGGAGAACAAAAACCACCACCAGTATTCTGATCTACTGGAACGACCAGAAAAATCAAAATACCTTTGGAATCCTAAAACTATTGCGCCAGCAAGGCTAACCATCTATATGAATACTCCTGAGAAAAGCTAAACAAGTAACTACAGTGATTTATTCTAAACTTAGCGTCTTCCGGTGACCCAACATAGAAGAAACAGGTAATTTGAAATTTAGTTCAAACTACCGTTAGACCGCACATGTTCCTTGTCTTCAGGACCTCCAGCCTCTGGAGCCTGTAGTTCTCTAGGTGCCTGTTCAATATTTGTAATCGACAGTTCCTTATCAGAACCCACTTTGAGATCCGTGAACCGACGCGCCTGAGGTAATAGGCTACGCTCGAGCGAGCCGGTGGCATCATTGAAAGCCCGCACTGCCGAGCCCAAGCGGGTACCCACAGTTGCAAAATGATCAATGAATCGCCCCACACGCTTATGAAGTTCTTTACCCAATTCCGCAATCTCGCGCGCATTTTCAGCGAGAGATTCCTCAGTCCACCCAATTGCGACGGCCTTCAGTACTGTAATTAACGTAATTGGTGAGGCAATAAAAACATGCCGCTCTGCTGCCCACTCAACCAGGTTTGGATCCTTATCGAGCGCCGCCATAAATAAAGAGTCTGCTGGAACAAACATCACCGCTAACTCTGGTGATGATTCAAACTGGTCCCAATACTGTTTAGAGCTGAGATTGGTGACATGAGCCCGCATCTGTTCAAGATGAACTCCTAGGGCCTGTTCTCTTAATTCCTCATCGTCTGTTTCAATCGAGTTCAGATAAGCGTCCATCGGGGTTTTTGCGTCAACAACAATTTGCTTACCCCCTGCAAGTCTGATGGTCATGTCAGGACGTAATCTCTTATCTTCCGGTCCCTCAACGGTAACCTGTTCATCAAAATCACAGTACTCAGTCATACCCGCTATTTCGACTACCCTCCGAAGCTGCATCTCGCCCCATCTACCTCTGATAGCCGGACGCCTCAAAGCATTAGCAAGTTCGCCGGTTTGCTTGGAAAGATTCTCCACTTGAGACTTAAGTGAGCTTTGATCACCGATACGCGCTTTTTCTATCAACTGCAGGGTTTGACCGACCTCTTTAAGCGACTCTTGAACCGGCTTCACCAGTTGTTCGAAGGAATCCTTTTTTTTGTCTAAATCGGTTTTCGCCAGTTGCTGAAAAGTGCCGAGATTTTCCTTGGCGAGAGTGAGAAATGATTCCGAATTATTTTTCAATGACTCGGCAGCCAAGGACTTAAACCGATCACTCATCTCGGATGCATTCGCATGAATTAACTTCACGGCATCTCGTTCAGCTTGCACTTCAGATTTTGCGCTCGAAAGCTGAGATTTCCAACGCAGCGCCCCGATAAGAAGCCCTGTGATCACCCCTACCAACACACCTGTAAGCAAGTACGCAAATTCCAAAATATTCTCTCTTCGGAACGTCCCTATCTCAAACACAAATAAAATCAGTCTCTAGGCATTAGGTAATTAAAGTGATGCCCCATTATTAAGGCGATCCATTAATTTAATTCCTTGGTGTCTCGAGAAGAACGGTAGCACCCATTTCAATATATTTTTCGCGCTGTGTATGATCATTATTGCGGATCATCAATTTAACACCTGAGTCATTACAAGCTTTTACTGCATACTCAATACAAACCTCATCCGACGCTGCCAACGGATGATTTGGATGGGCCTCACGATCAAATGCCAGATCATTAGGACCCCAAGAAACGCAATCAACCCCTGGTTTCGCTAGTCTGGGAATATTTTCTATAGCGTTAATCGATTCAACCTGAAGCATCAATACCCCAAAGCTATTCCACCAATTAGCGTAACCAACACGATCAACATCATCCGTAGGAAATTTTAAGTGACGTTGATCTACGCCAACTCTTGTGACCCCACCCCAGCTTCGCTTTCCAGCTTGCGGATAGTAAAAATAATCTACCGCATCTTGCGCAGTGACCTCTGTCTCGGTTTGCGGAACCTCAATACTGCTTGCCCCTAGGTCTAACCAGTTGCCGATACGGTAAGTCATGTTCGTATGTAATATCCGAAAATGAACGGGTATTGATAAATCTTGTGCAGCAACAAATATGCTCGCTAACTGTGATTCAACCAGAGGACTGTGTTGCGAATCTACAGCTATAAAATGGTACTCGTCGTCTCGGCTCCAAATCTCTTCAATTAGTGACTTAGTTGCATCCCATGGCACACTCACACCAATTGTGATGTCACCTGCTTTTATTCTCTGTTTTAGGTTCAGTTCTTCTGTCAAATTAATGTTTTCTACAGACTCGCGTGGGTTAATAACAACATCATAGCTCAAAACTATAAAACCCTAGACAACATACGTCACTGACATAGGTTGACTGAGTGTCATCCACTAACCCCAGATCCGGCTAGTCCACCGACCTCGGCAATTAGGAATACAGATATCGATAGTAGAACACAGCACTACTCTTGGTGTAGAGTGACCGACCTCATTGGAGGTGCAAACTGATGGGGTTCAAGGTGTATGGCCTCTTTCTGGTACACCTGAATCCGGTAAGACCCCGTGTCGGTAATGAAAAGATGACCCTCAGAGTCAACCGCTATAGACCTTGGCTGCCGAAGCAATTTCTGAGGTCCCAAAACAGCCATGTCCCTTATGCGATTTGGACTGGCGTTTGTCATCATGTACTCTCGTGCTACCTGGGACAACGTGGCATCACCAACGAACTTATCAACATATCCGGCTTCTGCATTAAACAGCTGGACACGGTTGTTACCGCGATCACAAACATAAATGTCGCCATCCATATCTACTGTCACGTCCGTTGGTCGGTTAAATTCTCCATTCCCTGCACCAGAATGGCCAAACTCCATGATGAAATCCCCGTTAGATGTGAATTTTTGAACGCGATCATTACGCCAATCAGCCACGTAAACGTCGCCAAGTTCATCAACTGTTATCCCCCAGGGCAAGTCGAACTGCCCTTCACCATCACCATGGGAGCCCCAACCCAGAATCAATTCTCCATTCTTCGTAAGCTTCTGCAACCGGTGGTTTTTTGAATCAACCACATAAATATTCTCTTCGGCATCGAATGCAAGACCAGCCGGGCGGTCCAACTGACCCTTTTCAGCCCCATACTCGCCGAAGCTGGATATAAATTCACCATCGCTAGAAAAACACGAGATCCTGTTTAAGGCCTCATCAGAAATAAAGAGATTCTCTTCTGAGTCAGCAATTATCGATACGGGCCACTGAAGCTTTCCTTCGTCGTCCCCTACGTCACCAAAATTGCCACCATCCTCATCCTCAAATGAATACTTCCGGACCAAAGCAGTACCGTCCTGACGGCACAAAACGTACATCCACCCCTCAGATCCTAAAGCTATATCGATTGGGAAGTTAGTCAATCTGCGCATACCCAACGATTTGAGATACGGAAAGCCTGCTCGCAATAAACCATATGGCCTGGGCATCAAGTAGTCTCCAACTTATTACTAAGCCACACGGAATGGCTGCAGCTGTTCGTATTTGCCACGGACGATATCAATCGAATCTATGCTCATCCATTGCTCCAGAAGCGTTGCGTAGACACCACGGAAGTCAAACGTGTGCTCCAGATCTTCTCCATTTGCGAAAGTCTTGGGGTCAAGAGAAGGATACTCACTGTAAAGCCCACCCTCGACCCGATCGCCGATAATAAATGCACCGCCCCCCGAACCATGATCTGTACCACTGCCATTGTCTTGGACACGACGCCCGAACTCTGTGAATGCATACACGACGACTTCTTCAGCTGAGTCGTGCTCGCGTAAATCATCCATGAAATCACGCAAGGCTCCGGAAAGCTCCCCTAAAAGCTTCTCGTGAGCTGGCATCTCTACCGCGTGATGATCATATCCGCCATGTTGAACGTAAAAAATACGAGTCCCAAGACCAGCTATGTGCGTCCTTGCTACATCTCGCAAGCTCTTTGCAATGGAATTATCAGCATACTCAACGGTCGACTTATAACGACCTGGAACCGTTTGTAGTTGATCGATCCCTGTTAATACATCATCCCCGGTCTGCTGGAGGTAACTCATGGTCGCACCACTGCCGATTGCCGGGGTATAAAACCGCTTGAAAATATCCATCGCCTCAGCTCGGTCTTCCTTGATATCAACCGATGTCATGAGGCCATAGGTATCCAGGTCTCCGACGGATGTAACCCGAACCCCGGGAGCGGCCATAGCGCGGGGCAAACCACGCCCGAAACTCACTCCAGTTAAAACATCCTTACCCTCAGGATCAAGTTGCCTGATTGCCTTTGCAAGCCAACCCTCTGTGGCAATCGCATTCGGTTCAGCAGTGTGCATAATATCCATTGCACGAAAGTGAGAGCGGTTGGAATTCTCGTAACCTATGCCTTGAACAATTGCCACATCCCCAGCATCAAACATATCCTTGAGTGGTGCCGCCGCAGGATGAAATCCCAATTGATCATTCAGCTCAAGCACGCGGTCTTCGGTGATTCGAACCGTCTGCCTGGAGTCGTAATACAATCCAGAAGTGTATGGAACCAGGGTATTCATAAAGTCATTGCCACCAGTCATCTGAAGTACAACCAAGACTGGCGCTTTTCCCTTTAGATTATTAGCCATTTAATTAATTCCTGATCTTTCAAAGATTTAAGCAAACTGGTATTCGGGCGTGGAAACTATAAGGCTGATAATACGCACTGCCCTTAAACGATCATCAATACCCTCTGAATCTCTCGCAAATTTCATCAGTGCCTCAGAGGTAGAATCCTCGACCGTAATTGGTCCCATAGCGTCGAGGGCACTATCAACAAAATCTTCTGGAGCAACAACTGAGCCACTATCTAGGATGCGATCAATAATCTGTTGAACACCAGGCGATTCCCCATCACCAATCTCACTAACTGCAAAATTAACCCGCTCAGTTAGGTTACCGCCATCAATCCATTCTTTTCCGGTGTGCCAACCTTCGACGGATGGGGGATCAAGAAGTTTCTGCCCCATCACGACAGTCGTCGAATCAGCATATGCTGAGAGACCGGGTCGAAAATCATCGAAATTACCAACCATTTTCAAGATTCCAACTACCAATTCAATAGGGCTTTTTACCTTCTTGAATCGAGCATCTTTAAATGCATTTGAATTGAACATCACGCGAAGCACCGATTTGATATCGCCGCCAGAGTGCATGAAAGTCTCTGACATTGCATCGATCAGGTGAGGATCCTGCGGTGCCACTTCGTTCCAAGTAGGTACCTGTGGCTCATCGGCGACGAAGAAATTGTAGAGGTGACGTGAGATAAATCCAGCGCATGCGGGTTGGTCAACGATAATATCTATAACATCACCCCCATCAAAATTACCCGTATGCCCTAAAAATTCCTTTTCAGAGTTGTCATGATTTTCCGCTTCAAAGACAAAATCACATGGGTAGTAACCGTGTGGGTATAAGGGTGGTGATTGAGCAAAAGTCCAACCTGTAAAGGCACGGGCTGCATTTTTAATATCTATTTCTGTGTAATTGCCGACCCCAAGTGAAAAAAGTTCCAGCAACTCACGCCCATAATTTTCGTTAGGCTCAGACTTATGGTTTTCGTTATTGTCCAGCCAAAAAATCATCGCAGGATCGCGAGATAGGTCAAGAAGTATCGTGCGCATATCAGACATGCCGTTTCCGCGAAACATCTCTATTTGATTCGAAGCAGAAAGCACATGCTCGTTCTTAGCAAGTCCGGTTGCGAAAACATGATGCCAAAATAAAGCCATCTTTTCCTGCAACTGATTTTCAGAATTAATCATCCTGAAAATCCAGGTTGCAAGGTAAGCATGAGGCGACTCGCCTCCCATGTAACGACTTACCTCATCATCATGAACACCGTTAGATGGCAACGGATTTAAAAGAAATTCTACGATGTCAGCGTAATCCCGCTCAGAAAGTCGATCGACCTGTTCCCGAGTGATACCAAAACCAACACGCCTATAAAGATGAGCAACGAGGGCTGGATCAGTTTGGGTTTTTACCGCTTGAACCATGATTCGATGTGACCTCCGCAAAAACAATCACTAAAGACCGAATTTAATACGACGCTCTAACCGTATGCCCGCATCATAATCGAAGTTGATTTTATTTTGTAGTCTTGATGCTATTCGAAAGGACGCTGGAGAACACATCGTTTTATTTGATCGCTAAAAGACACGGAGCTATATATTCCCTTTTTTGAAGTCATGGCTCTGGCGAGAGGGAATGAAAATTTCGTAAACATCGCCATTTAGAGGTACCAAACGAGTGATGTAATCGAAACAAATGATTGCCTTACAACTCTAAAGGCGAATAAGATACCGCAATATTTGAAAATTTCTGGCACGCATGCCAATTGGTAGCTACCTCGTTTTTTCAATGAAGGTCTCTGAATATTACGGAAGGTCATTAGAATGCATTTGCTCGAGGTAATAAATCCCGTTGCACAACAACGCGGAGTTATCAACTCTATGAACGCTAGCCCGCGACCAGTATCACTAGACGGAAAAACCGTGGGGCTTCTATGGAGCGGGACGCATGGTGGGGACATTGCACTAAAGCGTGCAGGAGAGATGCTCCAGGAACGGTTTGATGATGTAACCGTAAATTTCTACACCGGTGGAAACTACCCAGCACCACCTCCGATCGTCAAACAGGCAGGAGAGGAGTGTGACGTCGTAATCGGCGCCACAGCCGACTGAGGGACCTGTGCGTCGTGGATGGTCCACGACATGATAGAGCTCGAGAAAGTCGGGCGTCCGGCCGTAGCGTTAGTCTCAGGTAGATTCGAAGAAGACGCTGTAGCCAGTTCACGTGCTTTTGGTATGCCGGATCTCCAGTGGGTAATTGTTCCGAGGATCTACCGAAACTTAGAGCCGGAATTATGCATATCTCAAACCGAAGACGCCATTGATGACCTCGTAGGGTGTCTTACCAGTTCTATCTCTGAGCGGAGCTCTGGTATCGATACTGTGAACACACGCGTTTATGAAGGTGAAGACCGCCATGACGCGATCCTTAAGATGAACGAAGATTTCATGTTGGAGGATCTTGGTGATGGTTTATTACTCCACCCACCAACTCGTGAGGCTGTTGACCAAATGCTCTCCGGAACCTGTCTTCCAGCTGATCATGTAGTTTGTGATATGCCGCCTGGTTTTGGGTTAGCCACAGTAGAAAAGATTGCTATTAACGCAGTGATGGCCGGAGCAAAACCTGAACATTTGCCAGTTGTTATCGCTGCAGTCAAAGGCATGTCCAAACTGCATAAAGACGGCGGTAAATCGCTTTTGATGTCTACCAGTCCTGAGGCCCCACTGCTTGTCGTAAATGGTCCTATTGGTGAAAAGATTGGACTCAATCCAAAATCTGCATTAGGCCCCGGTAGAGATAACCAGGTCAACACTATTGTGGGACGCGCGTTCGCACTGTGTTTCCGAAATATTGGTTATTGGTACCCGGGCTTAATGGATATGGATACTATCGGGACTACTCGAAAGTTCATCCAATGCGTTTCTGAAAACGAAAAGATGAGTCCCTGGGATCCGTTGCACGTTGATCAAGGTTTCGATGCGGATGAAAGTACTGTGACCATTTTCGTTACCAACGGAGAACTTGACCTGCAAGATCAAGGGAATCACACAGCGGAAGGATTACTACGCACTCTGGCTTATGGCTGTGTCTTTGGAACCCGTGGTTTGCAAGGCGGAAAAATTGGTATACGCGGTGGAGCAGAACGTTTGATTTTCATGCCGCCTGACGTTGCCCAGCCTGTAGGAAACCAGGGGTTTTCAAAACAAGCTGCCAAAGAGTTTATACATGAGAACGCTGTAGGCAGTTTTGGACACATGATCGAATACATGCCATTTGAACAGGACGGTGGTATTCGCGAGTCACGAGTTAGTGACGAATGGCGATGGCTTGAACAACTTACACACCAACAGCGACAAGAAATAACTATGAACATCATGGATTCAGCAGAAAATTGTCACATCGTGGTAGTAGGTGCCGATCGAGCAAAAACTGCTTGCTTCCCATCCAGCGATGGCCCACATACGGAAGGAATAGACCAGTATTTACCTTGAAGGGTCGAGATTTCCTCCAGGTAGATGTTTCTCACGTTAACAATCAATTCTTCATAAGCAGGCCTTTATAAAGCGATTACCACGTTGGGATTGCCGTGCATTAATGAAAATGCTTGGCACAACACATCATAGAAAATGAAAGAACATACAACCCGATGCTCAAACACTTTTTAGTACCTGAAGAAGATCAGGTATTAGTTTCGGAAAAAACCGCACGAGCCGGAACACAGGCAATTTTCGAAAAAATGGGTTTGCCGTCGGACGAAGCCAAGTCCTGTGCAGATGTTCTGATCACCAGTGATCTAAGGGGCTGTGAGAGCCACGGGATCTCAAATATGCTGCGCGCCTATGTTGAAAGTTACAGCAATGGGTCTTACAACGCTCGTCCTAACGTTAAAACAGTACGGGAATCGTCTGTAACAGCAACCTGGGATGGAGATCAAGGACTCGGATTGCACCTTGGCCCAAACGCAATGAACCTTGCGATCGAAAAAGCCCGAGAGCATGGCATGGGTGCTGTCGCAGTGAAAAACACTGCTCACTTCGGAATGCTCGCCTATTATGTTTTGCAGGCAATACAACAAGACATGATTGGAATGGCAATGGTTTCGGCAGGTGGCGGAGCAATGTTGCCAGTACACGGTGCCGAACCGGCATTCGGAACCCAGCCTATCGCATGGGGCGCACCAGCAAACAAAATGCCCCCTTTCGTATTTGATGTGGCTACCACCCAAGTTGCGGCAAACAAGCTGGCACTGACACGGCGAATAGGTTCTAAAATCGAACCCGGATGGATCGCCAATCTCGATGGATCACCAATCATGGAAGCAGTTGACGTGCCGGAATTCGGGCAGTTCAAAATGCTGCCATTTGGTGGGATCCGAGAAAACGGCGGGCACAAAGGATACGGATTTGCAGCAATAGCCGACATCATGTCGGGGATATTGTCAGGAAACGGCCCCGGCTTTATTGCTGACAGAAGCTATTCGTTCTTCGTCATGGCCTTTAATGTTGACGCTTTCCTTGATGTCGACGATTTCAAAGACGACATGGATAAACTGCTGCACAAGCTCGCTAACACCAAACCCGCTCCCGGTCACGAACGGGTTTTCTATGCAGGGCTACCAGAACATGAAGAAACTGAAATTCGTCAGAAAAACGGAATCCCATATCATCGAGAAGTCGTTGACTGGTTTAACTCGATAAACTCGGAATTAAATCTAGGAATATCAATGCCATGAGACAACTCAACATACGGTCAGTAAAGATATAAGGACCGTAACTTGCCGAATCTTCAAAACTAATGATTATGTTTAGCTGCCAGCCAGCCTGAACTAGACGATTAAAGGAGTGAACTTATGTATGGAACTATATTTAACTTGAATGTTAAACCTGGCCACGAACAAGATTTATTAGAACTTATGGATGGAGTCACTCCGAAAGGAGGAGTCGCATGGTTCTTAATGAAACCTGACGATGATAATGCGGATTTAATAGGTGTCGCTGTGTTTGAAAGTAAAGAAGCACATATAGCTAACGCAAACAGCCCCGAACAAAATGAATCGTTCAAGGAATTAATGGAGCACCTTGATTCGGAACCAACCTGGACAGATGGAGAATACATCCAGGGCGTGGTGCTTTAGATTAATATTTTCACGTGTAAACACCTTTACGGTGATTCCTTAATTACATGCAAAGTAATACGCATAAGCTTCACCATGATCCAACAAAACACAAATTGATCAGGAACCTATGACACAGTCACAAACAATCGGAAACTACGAGATCACAACAGTAATAGACACGCTGCCAGGTCCTCGAGATCCTGGTCAGGTTTTCCAATCTATTCCAGCAGAAGCATGGGACCCTTACCGATCGTTTGCGCTGGATGCAGACGGTAAGTGGGTGACAGAGTTCAAAAGTCATCTCATTCGATCCACCAATAAGGAAGGCCCCATCATCCTCGTAGACTCTGGATCAGGGCCTACCGATGATGACCAGGGTAAGTTGCTAGACAACCTAAATGCCCTTGGAGTTCAAGCAACAGACGTGGATATCGTGGTCACTACACACTGCCATGGCGATCACATAGGCTGGAATGTTAGTTATAAAGACGGAAAACCAGAGCTAACTTTCCCAAATGCGAAGCACTGGGTAGCAAAGAACGACTGGGATCATCACACCCAGGAAGCCAACTCAGATCCTGCGTTCGATAACTCCGTAAAGCCCCTTAAAGATCTAGGCGCTTTAAAACTAGTCGATGGTGCAGAGACAATTGCACCCGGTATATCGACCCTCCCCATGAATGGGCACACCCCAGGACATCAAAACGTGCTCATCGAATCCGAAGGTAGCACCGGCGTGATTATCGGAGACCTGTTTCACAATGTCGCACAGGTGACTGAACAAACCTGGTGCCCTGTTTTCGATTGGAACACTGATATGTCCACCGCATGCAGACAGAACTTGCTTGGTCGTGCCATGAACGAGCAATGGATCGTTTTTGCCGGTCACCTTCCAACTGGATCAAGTATTGGCCGAGTGATTGACGACAATGGCACATCCACCTGGCAGCCTGTTTAACTGACGTCCGTTTAAAACAGTTCAACCAAACCAAAATCAGAATTGCGTTATCACGGTCAATCAGGAAAGATCCTTATCAGGCATCCAAGGGTAAATCCTGTCCCACTCCCGCATCGATAGCTTTTCTGTAAACGAAATTTGCTGCTGCAACATCGGTGATGGCAACACCTTGTGATTCAAACAAAGTGATTTCTTGATCCGATTCGCGACCTTTTATATGCCCGCAAACAACGTCAGACAATTCCCGAATCGCACTCCACATAACCCGACCTCGCTCAATCGGAAACAGCAGATCTCCTGACTCAATTTGTGCATCTTCAATACTGTCAGCAACAATTCGATCTGCTTTTCGAATTACATTGTCATCAACTTCTTGACGGATCCAGTGATTACTACCGGCCGCGTTGATGTGCTGCCCTTCTTTGAGCCAATCACCTAAAAGCACCGGGGTCCTGGCAGTGGTCATGGTGATTATTATGTCCACATCAGTAACCGCTTCTTCTGCAGAACCTGCAACAGACGTTTGAACTCCCAAAGAGTCGCCCATCTCATCAGCCATCTTTTGTGCGTTTTCTTCACTGACATCAAAAATTTTGGCTGAGGCAATATCCCTTACAGCACATACGCCTTCAATCTGGCCACGACTTTGAAAACCTGCACCTATGATCCCAACAGTCGATGAATTCGCACGAGACATATGCTTGGTAGCGACACCAGTAACAGCTCCTGTTCTCAGCTGTCCTATCCTGGGTCCCTGGACCATAGCTAAAAGGTCACCGTTGTTCGAGTCATACAACATCGTTGTAAAACGAGTTCCAGATCTAAAACTCGTATATGTCTTGAGCCCAAAAACTTCACTGCCCGCAAGATACGCTGCCATCAAGTGATGAAAACCCCTGGGCATGCGAATTCGCGACCGCGGACGATTCCATACTTTACCGTCACCTGCTTGGTTGAATGCATCTTCCATCACATCAACGCAATCATTCATCGACATGAGAGCCTTAACGTCTGAGTCATTCAAAAGCAGGGGCATATTTTTCTCCTAAATACGAAAAAAATTCACTAAAAGTAATAGTCGTCCAAAACAAGAATACTGTGTATTCGAGCAGTCATTTACAAAATCAAAACAGGTCTCGTACGAGTTCTCAAATTGAACTGTCTTATTTAATCCAAAATACGGTTCAAATATAAGCGCAATAAGCCGTAAAAACGCCGATTAAACGCCAACAATTAGTATGATCACAAAATCCTGTTTCAAATCCAAAAGATAGAGGTCCAAGTTGCCTATCAAATTCGAAAAAAAGAACCACGTCGCATACATAACGATAAACAACCCCGAAAAAGCCAACATCATGGATCGAGAGACGAACAACGAGCTCGATGCAGCGTGGCGAGAAATCTGGGAAGATCTAGACGTTCGCGCTACTATCCTTACCGGGGCAGGTGACAAATATTTCTGTGCAGGACATAACATCCAGGTAAACCCAGACGTTACAGATGAAGAGCGAGAGTTTTTACGTGCAGAAGGGGTGTTCTGGCCGCTGGCCGGTACAGGTAACGGCCAACGCCTGGGTGTTCATGGACAAATGGGAGATCACTTCCCAAGAATCTACAAACCGGTTATTGCAGCTGTAAACGGCTGGGCAGCAGGCGCTGGTTTCTACACACTGCTATCAACAGCAGATATTCGCATAGCCTCGGAAGAAAACGCAAGATTCAAGTTCGCTTTGCTCTCCAACGGATGGGTAGGTGGAGGACCAGGGGCAACATTGCTCACCAGGCAGATTAACTACGCAGATGCAATGCGCATACTTCTCACGGACGAGCCTTTTGATGCTGCAGAAGCCCTTCGCATTGGACTAGTGAACGAAGTTGTCCCGCATGATCAACTAATGGCTCGAGCCGAGGAAACAGCTGAGTTAATTGTTGCTAAACCTCCACTTGCCACGCGCATGATGAAAGAGTTCGTCATACGATTCGGTGACACGCCCACAGACGAAGCCTGGCGTGTACAAACGCTGATGAACACACTGCTCACGCAACTGACCACAGACGGAGACGAAGGGAGATTGGCGTTCCAGGAAAAACGTAAGCCCAATTTCACCGGAGGACTACGCAGGAAGGGAGAGGCATTCGAAGAACTGACTGCAGAGCAAAGAGAACGAATCGACTACCTGAAACGTACCGGTGGAGCTGGATGATCCCTCCTCTCAACTGGCAAAATCAAGGTCCATTTAAAAAGCTATTCAGCTGAGGTGAGTTGTGGCGGTCATAGATTTCCATATAGATAAAAGGTTTTCGTACGCAAACGGATACGAATTTGGCAAGGTAGGTGCTTACGAGCAGATCGATGGCACTCTAACTTTTGGTGTTATTCCATCCTTAGATGCCAACAAATCCATTGTCGACCTCGACCTGGCACCAACCGATCGAGACGGCAAAGTTATATTCACTTCGGACTTTTCGATAATCAAGCCCGTTGATCCTGATCGAGGATCCCAGGGTTTACTTGTTGAACTGCCAAATCGAGGTCGCCGCAGAGTTGTGGACACCTTGAATAGAAGTGGGGCCGACGCAAGTGGGAGTCCTGATCCGGGCGATGGCTTCCTGTTTGAGCGTGGATTAACAGTAGTCTCGATCGGATGGCAATGGGATGTGTACCAGAGTGATGTATTGATGGGGCTGAACCCACCATCAGCGGATCTATCAGGGGAATCTAATGCCGGTCAAACTGTAGTCGAAATCAGACCCAACGAGATGGCCACAACATGGTTGTTAGCCGACCGAGTGCACAAACCTCTCAAGGCCAAAAACATTTCAGACCCTAATGCCATACTTTATATAAAGGAATTTGAGGATGGCGAAGAAACCGCCATACCCCGCGAGAACTGGAAGTTCGCTAAAGAAACACCTGATGGTGTTATACCCAGCGACGAACATATATACCTAAACGGTGGGTTCGAGCCAGGTAAGTGTTACCAGATAGTCTACGAGACAACTGATGCTCCCATTGGAGGAAGCGGTCTCATCGCCCTGAGAGATGTGACATCTTTTCTCAGATACGAATCCGAAGATTTGTTACCAGATCTTGGCAACTTTAATCATGCGATCGGCTACGGGGTTTCACAGACCGGACGCATGCTCAGGCATTTCCTGTACCTGGGTTTAAATGTCGATGAATCAGGAAGAAAAGTCTTCGATGGACTTCTTCCTCACGTGGCTGGCGGCAGAGTCGGTGCCTTCAATCACAGGTTTGCCCAGCCTTCCAATCAATCCTATCCAAGCTTTGGACACCAATTCCCGTTCCATGACGAAGAACTCAAAGACCCGTTTACAGAAAAAAGTGATGGGCTACTAAAGAAACTAGCTGATGGCCATTCAAGACCAAAGGTCATGTACACGAACAGCTCTGCGGAATACTGGCGAGGAGACGGATCATTAGTGCACACGGACCCCTCGGGTCTGAACGATATAGAGCATGCGACAGAATTTGTACGTGTTTACCATTTCGCTGGCACACAACACGGAGCAGGAACTCTACCCCAATCTAACGAACCAGGAGCTGAAGGCGCATTTCCTCTGTTCGCACCAAATGTAATTGACTACTCCCCGCTTTTGAGAGCTGCCTTTGTCAACTTACAAAAATGGATCACGGACGGAATAGAGCCACCTGATAGCAAGCATCCAAGAATCGACGATGGAACCGCGGTGGAAAGAGACGATGTACTAAACGTGTTCGATCAACTACCTGAGCAAGTTACACCAGACAGATCAAAGCTCTGGGTCATAAGAGCAATGGATCTAGGTGGACGATCTGAAAATGGAGTCGGAATATATCCAACGAAGGAATATGAACGCTACGCATGTCTCGTCTCATCGGTGGACATGGATGGAAACGAGCTCAGCGGAATCCGACTTCCTGATCTGACTCAACCCGTTGGCACCCATTCAGGCTGGAATGTACGCCACCCAAAAACAGGTGCCCCTGATCAGCCTGTACCGATGATCGGTTTTTCAAGATGGTTCCCGCCAACAGAAACTGACCGAGCCAGCGCAGATGATCCGAGACCTTCTATTCAAACCAGATATATCAATCGCGATACATACACTGACCTGGTCACACAAGACGCTCAACAACTTTCAGATGATGGATACATACTGGAAAGCGACATAGACATAGTGGTAAAAAACGCGGTTGACCGGTACGACGTTGCCATAGACCGGTGACGTGAATCAGGTGTTTTAGGTAAGAGCTCCGGCTTTTTCCATGCGGTCAATATCCTCATCGGAATAACCGAGAATAGAACGCAGCACAAACCTGGTATCGCCACCAAGATCAGGTGGACGTCCAAAGTTCAAAGTAATGTCGCCATCCCAGTGCCACGGCAAGGTAGGCAAGAGTCTGCTTTCGCCATTCCTGTCATCGAGCATTTCGAAAAAGCCGCGTTCATTCAAGTGATGGCTGTGCGTGAGCTGTTCACTGGTAAATGACGCGCTGGCAGGGACACCAGCCTCCTGCAAAATCTCCATTGCTGTTTCTGGGGCGATACTGGAGATCCAGGCATTAATAGATTTTTCTACTACATCTGAACGCTGTCTGCGCTGCTCTAGATTCAACTCCATAAGATCTGCAGGCGCATCCACTATTTTGGCAAACGTCCTCCACTGGTCTTGATCAGTTACAGCGATAGCGACCCACGAATCATCTCCAAGGGCTTTAAAGACTCCATGGGGATAGAAGTTTTCATCTGTGTTACCACTTCTTTCAGATCGATCCCCGGTTAACTGGTATTCGATGAGCGGTCCCGGCATTGTTGCCAGTACTGCCTCGACCATGGAGAAGTCGATATGGCTGCCTTCGGATGTATTCCGACTAGATCGTAGAGCTGCCACCGCAGCATGAGCCAGTAACATCCCGCACAAGGGATCTGCCCATGCCATGCCGATCGACGGTGGATTTTCCGGGTATCCGTTCAGTCCCGCAAATCCTGTGTATATCTGTAGAAGCGTCCCGTAGGCAGCATAGTGACGGGTAGGACCCGATTGCCCGGTACCTGACGCTGAAATCATCACCAGTTTAGGATTTATCTCCTTGAGAACATCCCAACCCAGCCCGAGCCTTTCCATCACCCCAGGAGCAAAGTTTTCTACGATGATGTCGCTTTTGGCCACAAGGGTCTTTATCGCAGCAAGCCCATCCTCAGACTTCAGGTTAAGAGTAATTCCTAATTTGCCCTGTCCAAGTACATCGTGCAGCTGGCCTACACGACCAGGATCCGGACGGCTAGAAGTCTCAACCTTTACAACTTCAGCTCCCATAGACGCCAGGTAACGGGTACAGGTCGGTCCTGCTATTACCCAGCTAAGATCCGCAACTCTCACACCTTTTAGCGGCAGATTACCTCGAGAGAAATCACCAACAGGTTGATCATTATTTGAGATTGACCGCTCCAGCCAGGAAATGTCGGCCGATGATTCATGGCCCACTGCTTTCTTACTGGTAGTCGCGTCTGGATTAGCTTTGCTTATTCTGAACGGCCTGCCTGGAACCTTTATCTCTGACTGCCGTCCAATATCCACGAGATCAAAATAATCCCGTGCCTTCAGTTGTTCTGAGTCCAGATGTTCTGCAGGGTTCATCATAGGAAAACATGGAATGTGGTTCTCCTGTAAGAGATGAAATAGCTCCAACTTGGGATACTTTGAACTCCACTCAGAAAGAAGGCCGATAATTTCTTTTGCGTTTCCCTGTCGTAGCGTCCGATCAGCAAATTTAGGATCAGAGCCCCAATCCGGACTACCTAGTAATTTGAGAAAGTTTTTCCACTGGCGTTCTTCACGAGGAGATATAGCAATGTGTCCATCCGACGCTGGAAGCAGGGTAAGGTTCGGACCTTGAACAGACTCAAGCTTTCGAGGTCGTCCTGGTTTGCCAAAGGATGCCGCAGAAAGACTGATTATGTCCATGAAGGCAAGAGCTTCCTGCATAGAAACGTCTATGACGGCACCCTGACCCGTCTCTTCTTTCCTGAAGATTCCGAACATCGCTGAACATGCAGCTGCGACGCCGGCTATGAATTCCGACTGTTGGCCACTGGCTCTGACCGGCGGGGTTGTTTCAGGATTTTCTACCGGACCGATAAGACTTTTAGATAAACCACTTGAATGAAAAATTACAAGATCAGGACCAAGGTATTCAGAAAGGGGTCCGGTAAGCCCGAATGGAGTTATATAAGTAATCACCAAGTTGGGATTCAAGCTACGCAAAGAATCCGCATCCAATGACAGTTTTTTCAAATCAGTGGGGTGAAAGCCACTAACAATCAGATCAGCATCGACCGCCAGTCGCTTGAACTCATCCAAGCCATCACTGTCTTGAAGATCGAGATCAACAATACGCTTGCCAAGATGTTGAGAAGTAGAGACAGCACTACCAACACTTACGTCCCCGTGACCGTTTTGACCCACATCCGACGTTGAGTTTTCACCGGCATGCCGTATTTTTATTACGTCAGCACCAAGTTCAGCAAAAAGGCGAGCAGATACTGAACTCGCCAATCGAGAACCGACTTCTAAAACTCTGAAACCTGTTAGCAACTCTTGTTGATTATGGGGCTTGGCCATTTCAGTAAACCGGTGTTCTATTTAGACCTTTATACAAGCTACGTTTTTACCTGGACTAACTTCACGCAGTGGCGGGACGGTGGTAGCACATTCTTCGTCCGCCAACGGGCATCTTGTTCTAAATACACATCCAGAAGGAGGGTTTGTCGGACTTGGTATATCTCCGTAGAGAATAGTACGGTCACGTCCACTTTCTATTTCTGGGTCAGGAACGGGAACAGCTGAAAGAAGCGCCTTGGTATAGGGATGAAGTGGATTCTCATAAATGTCTTCCTTCGTTCCCACTTCCATTAACTTGCCCAGGTACATCACCGCAACCCTGTCGCTCACATGGCGTACAACAGAAAGATCATGGGCGATGAACAGGTACGCCATGTTGAACTCCTTTTGAAGTTCATCAAGCAAGTTAACGACCTGCGCCTGTATTGAAACGTCGAGAGCAGATACGGGCTCATCAAGAATTATAAGATCAGGGTCCGAAGCTATAGCCCTCGCTATTCCGAGTCTCTGGCGCTGTCCTCCACTAAATTCATGCGGATAACGATCGGACATATTCGCGTTCAGACCTACAATTTCAAGCAGATCACGCACTCGCTTACGTCGTTCATCCTTGTCGGGGTACAAGCCGTGAGTAACAAGTGGTTCAGCGATGATTCTCTCAGCCGACATCCTGGGGTCAAGCGAGCCAAATGGATCCTGAAATACAACACCTACCCGTTTGCGAAATTCCCTTAACGCCCCACCTGAAAGGCCCGAGACCCTGTCACCCTGGAAATCTATTTCGCCGTCTGTTGGCTCGACCAGTCTTATCACAGCCTTACCAACAGTCGTTTTTCCTGATCCGCTCTCCCCTACGAGTCCAAGGGTCTCACGAGGGTCTATTTTCAGGCTCACGCCGTCCACGGCCTTCACAGAACCTTTGTTCCTAACAAAAACAATTCCGCGGTTAACCTGAAAGTGAACCTTTAGATCTCTGATTTCGAGAACTGGTTTTACTTCTGTGGTCATTATTATTTTGAACCTTGCACTTTTTCAGCTTCCCAGCATGCGGCTATGTGTTCAGCGCCGACTGCTTGCAGTGATGGATCTTCAGTCCTGCATCGATCCTGTGCGAACGTACATCTTGGTTCAAAAGCACATCCACTTGGCAGGTTAGACAGGTCAGGAATTTCACCCTCGATTGAATCTAACTTACCCTCGGTAGAAGCCATAAGATTCGGGACAGAACCGAGTAGTCCTACGGTATATGGATGGGCGCTTTTCTTGTATACATCAACCGCGCTGCCACTCTCACGAAGCTTGCCCGCGTACATCACATTTACACGATCAGCGTAACGGGCGACTATTCCAAGGTTATGTGTGATGATTATCAAGGCAGTACGCGATTCCTGAGTGACGTTTATCAGGAGCTCAAGTATCTGGGCCTGTACAGTCACATCAAGTGCAGTGGTAGCCTCATCTGCAATCAGTAATTTGGGCTCACAGCTCATAGCAATCGCTATCATTACCCGCTGCCGCTGTCCTCCGCTCATCTGGTGTGGATAATCATCCATCTTCAGTCGAGCGTCAGAGACTCCAACGGATATAAGTAACTCCTCTGCCCGATCCAGGGCGGCTTCTTTGCTCATGCCTTTGTGGATCATTAGAGACTCTGCTATCTGAGCACCGATGGTCATTACCGGATTTAGAGATGTCATCGGCTCCTGGAAGATCATGCCAATCTGGCCACCTCGGACCTGTCGCATCTCCTCATTCCGCAGCTGGAGTAAGTCCTGTCCACCAAATAACACTTGTCCATCGGTAATCTCTCCGGGAGGTGTAGGAACCAGACGCATGACCGATAGAGCACTGACGCTTTTACCACACCCGCTTTCACCTACGATGGCAAGAACTTCGCCTTCCTTGACATTGAAAGAAACATTATCGACCGCCTTTATTACACCAGCCTGAGTACGGAACTGGGTCGACAGGTTACGTACATCAAGAACAGTGTCTGATGCAACATCGAGTTTTTCTTGTTGGTGTGTCGTCTGTGTCATGTATTGATGTCTATAAATCCGCTGTGCTTGTAGTACGACGGAGATTATTTATATTCCTAGATCTTTCCTCTTAATCTCGGGTCAAGAACGTCTCTTAATCCATCTCCGACAAAGCTGAAAGAGATAACAACCAGAACAATCGCTATTCCTGGTGGATACATCAGATGAGGAGCACTGCGTAGATTGTCGAAAGCAAGTGAGAGCATGTTCCCCCATGTTGGAGTTGGTGGGGTTACACCCAACCCAAGGAAACTAAGACCCGCCTCTCCCAAGATCGCAAATCCTACACCCAGGCTCGCCTGGACGATAACCGGCTGTATCGAGTTAGGGAGCATGTGTATAAACATCAATTTGAAATTTGAAACTCCCATTGCCCTTGCAGCTTGAAAGTACTCTCGTTCTTTAACCGATAGCGCCTGGCTTCTTATAAGCCTCGACTGTGCGCTCGATAAACCGAATCCCAGGGCAAAGCTAACCGTCATAATACTGCCGCCTAAAGTCAGAAGGAGCAACATTGAAAGCATAAGACCGGGAATAGCCATCTTTGCATCTATAAACCGCATTATGGCCGCATCAATCCACCCCCCGTAAAATGCAGCCAACACACCCAGAGGAACACCGATTAGGGCTGCAATAATTACCGATAGCAGCCCGACTGTTAACGAAATTTGTGTTCCATAGATCAGCCTGCTCGTGACATCTCGCCCAACGTAGTCGGTGCCCAGTGGGTGCCCAAACGAAGGAGGGTTCAAAAGCTTATCGTAATCCTGTTGAAGTGGATCATAAGGTGAGATAACCGAGGCTGATATCGCGACAAATACCGATAGGAAGATAATTACCAGGCCGAACACGGATAACTTGTGTCTTAAAAGCCCAATCAACCAGTCCGGCATATTAAATCTGGATGCCCTTGGATTCATAGCTTCTTCGGCTGTAGAAAGCTCAGTCAATCGTCTGATTCCTTTGACTACGCATATCTGATCCTCGGATCAATATAAGAATAAGCAAGGTCCGTAACCAGGTTCGCTACTATGATCGCTATCGAAGAAATCATGGTTACTGCCATGATGACTGGATAGTCAGCTTTAGTAAGTGCGGTTACTGACATCTGACCAATCCCAGGTATGGCGAACATGACTTCGATAATTATTGCTCCACCGATTATCCTGCCGATTCTCAAACCAAGGATCGTAACCACCGGTAATAAAGAGTTCCGTAAAGCATGTTTGATTATGACAACACGCTCAGGTACTCCCTTCGAACGAGCAGTACGGATAAAGTCTTCACCCATAGTCTCAAGCATCGAAGACCGGCTCTGGCGCATAAGGGTAGCTGCCCCTCCGATTCCGAGCGCAAGCCACGGCAATATTGAAGATTGAATAGCAAATAGAGGATCCTGCCATATCAGTGCAGATCCAAAAACGGGCAGAAGATCCAGGTATACGGAAAAAACAAGTATTAATACCAGCGCAAGCCAGAATTCCGGCAACGCCAGCGCTACCATCGCACTGGAAGTGGCGATCGCGTCCCACTTAGTGTTTCGCTTTAAAGCGGCAACCACACCTGTTGATATTCCGAATACAACACCGATCACCAGTGCGCCAAGTGCCAGCTGAATGGTAAACGGCAGCTTTCTATTGATCATCCTGGTGACAGGTAATCCGTTTTGGAACGAATTACCCCAGTCGCCTACAACGAAAGCACTAAGCCAATCAAAGTACTGAACCGGAAGCGGCTTATCAAGTCCATAATCGGCTTTTATCTTTGCCACCTGTTCGGGGGTATAACCTTCCGAGTCCTCTCCGACAATAGAGTAGATCGGGTCTTCTGGCAAAATTCTAAGTGCCCCGAACACCATGGCACTGACCATTAGGAAAACAATGATCGCCTGACCCAATCTATTCAGAAGAAATCGTGTCAAAAATCATGTCCCCCCAGGACAATCAAAACGTACAGCAGAACCCCGCCTGCTGTTTATTATCTGTTGCGGCCAGCCAGATCTCTCCAGCTGGCCGCAACATTCAATTCGAAAACTTACCTATCTAGAACTATCGTTCCAGATACATCCCATACATTTTCAAGCTTGTGTCCGAAGGGAAGAAGACTTCCGTGAAGTCAGGGTAGCCATCGTACCTTACGTCTTCACTCCAGTACTTGAATGAAGGAGCGTTTGCCAGCTTCACCCCACCAAGAGCATGCTCAAGGTAGATCTGCTGACATTTCTTGTAGAGACGTACCTGTTCCTGGTAGTCGAATGCCTCACCGGCTGCTTTTAGCGTCTCATGGAGTTCCATCTGGGCGTCAGAGGTACCGTAGGAACCGTTGTTCCAGTAGCCACCGTAACCCATGTAAGAGTCCATGCTTCCTGCCGGATGGGGTCGTACACCGAACCCACGCAGGGAGAACGAAGCTTCTTTGGTGACGAACGTCCTGGGACCTTCTTTACCTTCACCTAGATTCATAGTTACTTCAAACCCAACCGCGTTGTATGCAGCGGCTTCGAATTCCGCTCTAGCAACGTTAGCAGCCGAGGTCGTAGTAGTCACAGTAATCGGAGCTTCAACCAGGTCGGTACAGCCAATCTCCAACTGCTCATCAGTGCACTTGAACGCACTCATGGTAGTCAGAGGAAGTGTAAGACCCTTTTCTGCCGCGTACTCTTCAAGAAGTTCTCTTGCCTTTTCGGGGTTGTACTCGTACATGTACTCGTCAACCTTGTAAGCAAACGCAGAAGTCGGTGGTAGCACCGAACCCATGTAGACATGGCCTTCTCCGCCCTGTAGCACCTCGTTCCACGCCGCACGGTCTATAGCCATCTGTGCAGCCTGACGGACACGAATGTCGTCAAATGGAGCACGGGCTGCGTTGTGGTGTGAAAGCCGAACTCCGGCCATTCCCTTAGCTTCAAAGATACCGTCTGTACCTCGAAGCTGAGCGATAACATCCTTCGCCTTAGAGTCGATGCCAGCAACGTCTATCTGTCCTGTTGCTAAAGCTGCCCCACGGACCTGTGTATCAGGGATTTCCACCCAGACAATCTCATCCAGATACGGGTAGGTGTTTTCCTGGTGATAGTGTTCACGGTTAGCTTTGAATACGGTTTTCTCACCCTGAATCCATTCTTCTACCATGAACGGTCCGGTGGAAGATGCACCAAATGTCCTGAGATGGTCTTCACCCTTTTCTTCGTACTCTATCTTGGAGAAGGGCATTCCACCCATCATACCGAGAGCGTTGAGTAGCGGAGTGTAAACACGGTCTGTATGAATCTCCAGCGTAGTGTCGTCAATCGCGGTAACCTTGTCTATCGCTGAGATCTGCGGCCGTGTTACGGCTGCATTGTCCGGGTCAAGAACCCAGTTCAGGTTCCATGCGTGAACTTCGGCGTTGTAGTCAGTTCCATCATGGAACTTCACGCCCTCTCGCACTTTGAATGTAATCGTCTGCCCGTCGGATGAAACCTCGAACGATTCAGCCATGGACTTCTCAGGAAGCCACTCAGAACCTTTGCCGTAGGCCATCAACGGATCACCGATATTCATCGCCCATGCAGCACCAGCTCCAGGCGTGTACTGCTGGAAGAAAACGTGGTTGTTGTTAGGCCCTTCACCCCAATTGAGGGTTCCACCGTTTTTAGATGAAACAACCGGGGCCGTTGTAGCAGTTGGCTCAGCCTTCTTAACCGAAACTGCGGTTGCAGTTGCTGCTGCACCGGAGGCTGCCGAATCATCTTTCTTATCGGCATCTTCGTGAACTGATTTTTTTACTATCGCAGTTGGAGCTGCTTTCTCTTCAGCCGCTGGAGCAGCTGCAGAATCGCTTGCGGAATCATCGTCACCACCACAAGCGATGGCAAACATCAACATTAAACCTGCCAATAAAAGCAGCAGCTTCACCGTTGAAGTCCTTATCACTGAGTTAATCATTACTATGAAAACCTTTCATATGTTCGAAACGTCCAGACATCAGGTCGTAATCATATTGAAAATTCATATTAGGAACCTATGCCCAAGATAACTTTGGGAAGATAGCATACATACCAACGATATATGTAAGAGATTTATATCCCTTTTTCCACATTATTTGTTTTTGATGAGCCAGGGTCTCACAACGTCCAAAAACCCTGCAGGATTATCCCCCGGAACAAGGTGACCGGAATCCGGAACTTCCGCACTTTCCGCCAGTAGATTACGCTCGGTCATTTCCGTAACAGTTTTACTATCGAGTACATCACTGTTTCCACCTCGAACTATCAACGATGGACATTTCACAGATTCCCAGTAATCCCATAACTGGTCTTGTGAAGCAGTCGGTCTACGGTAGTCAGGGTTACGCAACAAACGATCGTATTTCCATGTCCACTTTCCATTTTCCATTTTGCGAATGTTGTTCAACAACGAATTACTTATCTGTTCGAGAGACCTGTGTGGAACGTAGGAATGTACCCGTTCAACGAATTCTTCGAATGTGTCGAGTTCATCGGGCATAGTCACGAAGTTTCTAATCCGGCTGCGTCCTGATCGAATTCCCTGGGGTCCCGTATCAACAACCACCAGGTTAGAAATCAGATGAGGGTTTCTGGAGGCAAAAACATATGCGTTTCTACCGCCCATGGACAATCCCACCAGATTAATTCGGCTCACACCAAGGGATTTTATGAACTCATCAAGATCATTTTGCTGTGTTTCTAGTGAGTAGTCACCGTCAGGTGCCCATTCGCTATCCCCATGACCACGCTGGTCCAGGCTGATCAGGTGAAATCTATCAGCAAGGCCCAACGTAATGAGATCCCATGCATGCGAAGTCTGTGCAAAGCCGTGCAACAAGACAACCGGCGTTAAACCTGGGTCTCCCCATTCGGTGTAGCTGAGCCGCACTTCACTTGTATCAAAAGTTCGGGTAGTCGGGACAAACTCTTCAGCGAACTCAACGCCACGACCTCTGGCAGCCTTGTAAAGCGACTCAAGTGTAGCCCCCTGATTACTAGGCATCAGGTGCTACGGTTGCCTCCGCAACTCCAACCAGTCGACCAGTTTTATCGATTCCCTTGATAGCAAAATCTACAAAATTTTTACCATTTTCTGTCCGCTTATCGACGACCTCGCCCGTAAAAACCACCACGTCCCCATCGCGGAAGGGATTGATACCTTTGTAGGTGAGAGTTCCGCCGTTGTAGAACGACTCGGCCGGAAAACATGCTTCGATCATCTGGTTAACGTACGCCATGGTCATAACACCTGCGTTAGCCGTTGTGCCAAACAGGGATTTCTTCGCAAAATCCGGATCGTTGTGAAGGTTTTTTCTCTCTTCCTTCGGCTTCATACCTTTAACTTCGGGGACACGTGTATGCACTTGTGGAGCATCCATGGTTTCCTGCGTTTCCCCGATCTCGAACGCTGGCAACTTATCGCCAACATTGATCGATTCAAAACTTGGATTCTTCGTCAACTGGGTCATTTCTCAAACCTTCCTTACGAACTCTTGATACTAGAAATTTTTACGAAAGATTCTGTCCTTTGGCGTACTCGAAAATGCACGTGTAATCGTACTCAGCTACTTTGTCCTCGTCCTGATTGGTCAACTCGACACGGAAGGTCACAAATTTGCTGCCTCTTTTGTCATATTTCTCCAAGACATGTGCGCAGCTTGTGATCGTGTCACCAACCTTTATGGGCTTAAACCATCGGGCAGTACATTTGGCGAAGGGCGTTTGTCGATTATTTTTTTCAACGTTCTCTAATGCCGTGTAACCCGCAGACTGGGCCATGGAATGTCTTCGAAGCGGAGCTTCCCTGAATATGGTGGTCGGCATCGCAAATTCACCTTCAGATGCATTAACGTACCTGGGATTAAAGTTCCTTGCGTCACTTGCGTATGTCGCGACCGTCTCAGAAGTAATGTCCAGCGTAAGCTCGTCACCTCTGGTTCCGGGCTCTACAACGTCCCATTCCCATCTTTTGTCATTGATTATGAAGTCGCGCAATATTGATGCCTTCCTGATCTAATGATCTGCTAATTATCCACACGAACTGACTCAGAATCCATCATCGATTGAATTTCTTGTTCCGTGTAGTTCAGTTCCTCAAGTATCTCTCGAGTATGCTGACCGAGAGTCGGGGCAGCACGATCCACAGACCCTGGCGTCTCCGAAAGTTTGACAGGTACGCCAAGTGTTTTCATTTTTCCAACTATCGGATGATCTACTTCCACAACCATTTCTCTAACCTTGGTATGCGGGTCATCATCCAGGATATCTGCAATCGTATTTATCGGCCCTACCGGAACCCCAACCTTCTTAAATGCTTCAATCCATTCGGCAGATGGCCGTCTGAGGAATTCCTGCTGAAATTCTGCAGTCAACGCCTTATTATTCTTGCCACGGCTTTTTATAACGGCGAATCTTTCATCTTCCAAAAGATCAGGACGCTCGATCACGTCACATGCGACAGTGAAAAGCTTTTGAGAAGTAGCCGCAATATTCACCCAACGGTCATCGGAGCAAAGAAATGACCGGTAAGTACCACCCCCACTGCCTTGAGGTTCTGGAATATCTCCTGATTCCCAGTACTCAGCAGCCCTCCAGGTCAACCAGGAAATCGGGGTATCGAGCAATGTGGCTTCCACATGTTGACCTTTACCTGTCCTGTCACGTTCTCTCAAAGCTGCGAGAATTCCAATCACCCCGTACATCCCTGTGCCCATATCCGTAATAGGAGTTCCCGTCTTGATTGGTTCGTTACTGTCTGGCAGTCCGGTCAGGGTCATTAGGCTGCTCATACCCTGCGCTATCAGATCCAAACCCCCTAACTTGCCATATGGAGATCCTTCACCAAAACCGGTGACGGTGCAATAAATCAATCCCGGTTTCTTCTTCCTGAGATCTTCCCAGCTAAGTCCCAGGCGCTCCATGACTCCCGGACGGAAGTTTTGTACCAGGATATCCGCTGTATCAAGCAGTCTGAAAAAGACTTCTTTACCGGCATCAGACTTAAGGTCGATAGCCATGCCACGTTTATTGCGGTTGGTTATCATGAACTTACCGTTCTCGCCCTTATAAGGACCGAGGTCTTCGGCAGCAGATTCATCCGAACCAGACGATTTCTTTTCTATCGCCTCCGATGCTACAAGCCTCATATCCGCACTGTTAGGGGGCTCGATTTTTATTACATCCGCACCAAGGTCAGCAAGTATGAGAGAGGCATAGGGCCCAGCAAGCGCCAGAGTGCAATCCAAAACTCTTAAATCCTGCAAGGGTCCTGTCATTTGTTCCTCGTTAGAAATTGCCGTGAGACGCTATTAGAACCATTATCTACTTTGAAAAATTAACACCAGACAATGGGCCAAGATCATGAAAAATACCACGCTAATCATACGGCTTCAACGCCTAAATGGCGCGAATTATCACCCGCTCAGTAAATCGATTGACACTGACATTTGGGGTGTTTTCGTGGGTAATATGAAAACCAATCTCATAAAAATTGCTTAGAGACATACATTAGATTCGGTTGCATAACCATAGGTTTTGAAAAGTATGATCGAACATGGTTTCGAAATTATTGATTTCCATTCACACTTCCCTGTCCCTACTGACTTTTCCGGCAGACAATCCCCCGGGCCGGAAAACGAAAAAAGCGAACATTTAACTAAAGCACGCTCAGAAGAGTCAAAGGAAATTCTTTCAGATTACGCTCAGAAGTTACGCGCTGAGTGGAGGCTCGCTCACGGATTTAACGCTCCAGAGACAAAAGAAATGTCTGATGATGAGCTCGCTGAGAAATGGTCCGAGGAAGTTGATCGTTACGGAATCGACAAAGTTGTCTTTGTCACGGGCGGTGGCAACGAGCGACTCGCAAATATCGTCTCACGTTATCCAGACCAATTTATAGGATTCGCCCATCACAACCCACACGAAAAAGGTGCAGACAATCTGCTACGAAAATCAGTGAACGAAATGGGCCTGAGAGGCTACAAAATCATCGCTCCAGCCCTCGACACACCAATCGATCACCCTTCCGCGTACCCAACATGGGAAGCTGCAGCAGATTTAGAAATACCTGTGTTAATACACTTCGGCGTACTGGGTGGTGGTGGTGGCGTTTCGCATCACGTGAATATGTCTCCCCTCAGTTTGCATGATGTAGCCAGAGATTTCGCATCAGTACAGTTCGTGATACCCCATTTGGGATGTGGTTACGTACGAGAGCTTTTACATTTGATGTGGTCATGCCCCAATGTGCATGTCGATACATCCGGATCCAACCAATGGATACGGTGGATGCCAGAAGAAATTACCGTGAAATCCCTGTTGCGTAAGTACCTCGAAACTGTAGGACACGAACGAATAATATTCGGGAGTGACTCAAGCTGGTTCCCACGCGGGTTTTCTGTCAGGTATTTTGAAGACCAAGTAAGGGATCTGCGTGAATTGAATGCGTCCAATGACCAGATGGAGGCCATATTCAACGGCAACGCCCGAAAACTACTCAAGCTTTAAACAACCGACAATAAAAAGTAGTTTTTATACATTATTTATTATAATTTGTCTGATATATAAGATATAGTAGTCTATCGTGATCTCGATCAAAATGTATTTAACCCTAAGAAAATACCTGTGACAATTTCAGTAACCGCTAAAGAACTCATTCAATCACTGATTGAAAACATCAGCACGGTGATCGTAGGAAAGAATGAAACGATCGAACTGGCGCTGGTCGCTCTAATCAGTGGCGGGCATGTCTTGATAGAAGACGTCCCCGGCGTCGGTAAAACTATGCTGGCACGTTCAGTCGCCACATCAACCGGTTGTGAATTCCGCCGTATGCAATTCACACCTGACCTGCTACCAAGTGATGTTACGGGAGCTTCAGTATTCAATCAGAAGACTGGAGAATTTGATTTCAGAGCCGGTCCTATCATGGCCCAAATCGTATTAGCGGATGAAATCAACAGGGCCACACCGAAAACTCAATCTGCACTTCTTGAAGCTATGGGTGAGCACCAGGTGACCGTTGAGGGCACGACGCGCATGCTGCCGGATCCATTCATGGTGATGGCAACTCAAAATCCGATCGAATATGAAGGCACTTTCCCGCTACCCGAGGCTCAACTCGACCGATTTTTCATGCGAATTTCGCTTGGATACCCTGATGTGGACCAAGAGGTGGCAATCATGGATCAACGGGAGCAAGCAGACCCAATAAACCAGATTAAAAGTGTACGCACTCCAGCTGAAATCATTGAACTCCAATCAAAAGCCAGCGACGTCTATATCGACCCGCTGGTGAAGCAGTACATTGTCGATATTACTCAAGCCACGCGTCAGCATCCTGAAGCAGCTCTGGGAGTATCTCCCCGGGCCTCGATCAACCTTATGAAAGGTGGCAAGGCAAAAGCACTTATGAGTGATCGCGACTACGTGATTCCCGACGATATCAAAGACATAGCTACCGCAACGCTAGCTCACCGAATACTCCTAACGCCTTCCGCCAGAATGCGAGAGGTAGAACAAGAAAACATAATCGCAGATGTGCTAGATGGAATTTCAATACCTGGTGCCAGCACTAAGAAATAGCCCCCAAGCAGCAAATAGATAAGCCCGACAACCCACAGTTTGAGCAAATGTAGCGTGCCTGAATGCCGACCGAAAACAGCATGATATCTACCAGGACTATCGGTGGCAGAAAACGTGTGGTTCGCCGTTTAAAACGACACCCCGTTCTCTATGGAATTTTAGGGGTCATAACACTTGAATTCCTGACAGGGTTGGGGACAGGATTTGATCTGTCGGTGAGACTTTATTACGCACTGGGAATTCTCTTAGTAGTCGGATGGTTCTGGGCTCGCAGCAGTTCCAAGAACCTGACAGCCGAAATCGAAAGGTCCAAGGGACCACACACAGTAGGCGGAAAGATATCTGAAGTCGTCACGATGCGTAACGGCGGTGGAACCCCCAAGGCATGGGTCGAAGTGGAGGATCGAACCGATCTACCGGGCATAAAATTCAAACATGTAGCCAGCCTGGGACTAACCGTATCTTTCGATCGCGTTGAAATGTCTCAGACTGCCACCCGCAGGGGAGAGTACAAGATCGGTCCTCTGGTCGTGCGAACATCTGATCCTTTCGGGATGTTCCCGCAAGAGGTGGTTTTCGGATCCGAAGAGACCATCTTAGTGAATCCGAAAATTATCGACATCCCTGATTTCGCAACCACTGCAATCCAACATCTTGGAGAGACTTCTCGACGCCAACGCACGAGGGTACTAAGCACTGATGTCGCGTCTGTAAGAGAATATGAATCTGGTGATGACCTGAGCAAAATTCACTGGTTGTCGACTGCAAGAACCGGACAGATGATGGTCAAACAATTTGACCAGGGTTCATCAGGTGACATGTGGGTACTTTTCGACCAACATACAAATTCCGTTATCAACAACGATACTGACTCCACTGATGAAATCGCAGCTACGGTCGCTGCTTCTGTGGTAGATCGGTACACCCGAACGTTTTTACCCGTCGGATACATATCTCACGGAAGTCAATCACTTGTCGCCTTGCCAGATCGCTCTTCACACCACAGGGATCAAATCATCCGCCACATTGCCACGAGCAAACCCACTGGCGATATCACAATTCTTGAAGCTCTTTCAGACATCGAACGCGAATTCGGGCAAAACACATCTCTGGTTGTCATAACAGCCGCCAACGACGGACCATGGGTCGAAGCCCTCGCAGGATTATCCAAACGTGGAATACGCATCAGCACTGTATTAATAAATCGCCATTCATACGGCGGTGATTCAAATGAAAGTGCCCTGTCCCACTTGGCGGCATCTGGAGTTTCCGCCTATCCACTACGTATGGGTCAATCAATTCCTGACGCATTAAAAACCCCGTTCGGACGAGGAAAAGACGCAGAGCTAGTCCCTAACGACTCTAACCAATCATCAAGACCTGAAGCGAATTCCAGTCAACCTGAATTATCCGATATCAAACATTGAGCACAGCCACCGAATTCCTAAACCAGTCGAGCCAATTGCCTCCAGAAACCGTGGAACAGGCAAGTGAGAAAAACTCGTCTAATTGGGCCGTACTAAAATTTGCACCGATATACGAGTGGATAAGCTTAGGGATCCTAACGAGCATGATGATCATCGTTGGATGGTCTGTTGAGCTCGCAGGATGGGGTGATCTACCCTCAGTTATTCCCACGCTCGTAATCGGTACAATCATCGCGTTTGTTATTTCGAGATTAAGTATCCATCCGTTTCTCGTTTCTATCCTGGTGATATTGCTGGGGATATTAATCGTTATTTGGCAGGCTTCAGCGCAGGCAGTCGGCGATAATCCAATTACACGCGCAATTGACTCCCTTGTTCGTATGGTTTCGTGGGTAAACGTGGCTCAGTCGGGTGGAATAAGCACGGACACCATACCTTTCGCATTAATGTTTATGACAGCCGCATGGATCGTCGGATACACGGTGACGTCATTGACACTTCGCTTCAGAATTCCATGGCTCCCAACTGTCTTGCTATCGCTAGTAATTCTCACGAATCTTAGCTACCGACACGGAGAGCACGAGCATACATTCTTTTTGTTTTTGATTGCCGGGATCGTACTTTTCGCCCACCTGACAACAGTCCGTCGTTTCGAAACCTGGAGGGCAGAGGGCATCCGCTATCCACGCTACCTCGGATGGACGACGGTACAGGATGGCCTGGTATTCGCCATTCCAATCGTCGTCGTGAGCATGCTTCTACCACTTTGGGAACCGCGATCCGATCAACTGGAAGACACCTGGGACGTCATTAGAACGCCCTTTTACGCATTGAGAGACCCGGCAAACAGGTTATTAGGGGGAGTAAATAGCCCTCTAAAGGGAAACCTGCTTTCAGTGCCTTCACAATCCCGAGCATTCGGCGGACCTTTAGAGCTAACAGATGAGCCACTGATGGCAATTAAATCTAAATATGTCGTTCCGTATGCAAGCCGGATTTATCAAAGGTACACATCCGCAGGATGGATGACCGATCCAAACACCCGGGTGAAAGCAATCTCCGGAGCCTCATTAGCACCGATTGTCGATAACCTCGAAAGAGAACAGGTATCCCAGGAATACGTACCGTTGATGGACACCAAGGCAGTTGTCCCGGCAGGTGGTATTTTCTCGGTTGATCGTGCGGCAAACTATGAATTGCTGCGACCTATGAAATGGCAGGTCCCCCTATCAGCTTCAGCGGATGAACTATCAGTAATTCCGGTCGACCTACGTGATCTCGTTACGAGCGTGCAGTCTTCTTTGAATGATCTTGTCCCAATTAGATCTGATGAAATAAGCCCGTCAAGAAAATATGAAATGGTCGAACAAAAATTATTAGAGCGCGTGCTGAAGGGTCTGATGACAGCCTCGAGCTCCAAGGAAGATCAAACAATCACTAGAACTGTAGAAGATGAAGTAGGGCGAAAGAATATTCTTGAAACTGTGCTGTTACCTGTTAAGTCGGGAGATGAAAATCTAAACTGGGACACCTTTTCAGTGGGGATCGCGTCGGATCGTCAAACGAGGGTTGTCCGGTGGCTCGTTTTAGAGCGGAAGCCTGTAGTCGAACAAGTCGGTGTTCAACTTGTAGAAGAGATTTCCAAAGACGATACATTTTCTGTAAAGACATTCATATCCCATGCTAAAGACGAGCAATTGAATGATGCAGGTACAGACTATCCAATGGCCATTACTGACCGATATCTTCAATTACCAGATTCACTGCCGATTGAAGTGAAATCCCTTGCAGACCAGATCGTCAAAGATGCCGATGCTATAACCCCTTTCGAAAAAGCCGAGGCGGTAAAAGCATTTCTTACCAATCAGGAATATTCGCTGGAGATTAAAGGCCCTGATTTTGGTGTAGACGGCATTTATTATTTTCTATTCCAAACTCCCTCAGAACCATGCGCCAGTAATCGCGAAAATTGTGATGCCGATAAAATAAAGGGCTACAGCCAATATTTCGGGTCTGCTGCTGCAGTTCTTTTGAGATCTGTCGGAATTCCAGCAAGATACGTCGCCGGGTGGGGACCCGGTGAGTACCTTTCCGAAGAAGAGATATTCCTCATACGAGATAACGACCGCCACGGTTGGTCTCAGGTTTACTTCCCCGAATACGGGTGGATTGACTATGAGGTCACACCTGGCCGACCCACAATTGGACGCGGCCAAATGCCTGATGCTCCAAGAAACAATGGTGGCTTGGGACCTGGAGCTGTTGAATCGTTCGAGGAGGATCCTGACTATCTGGCTTACCTGTTGGATCTAGAAGAATTAGAACAATTCGAACTAGATGCAAGAAATTTACCTGGAAGATCAGGCTTAACAGGCGAAACCACGACCATTAACAAATTGAGACCATATCTCGTCATTGGCGCAATTACGCTAGTGACATTAATTCCCATATTGAGTTGGAACTTAAGTCTCAGAGGGTTAAATACACCGGCAAAAACCTATGCCAAGATAGGCAGAATAGCTTCATTGGTCGGAATGAAACGGAAACCGGAAGAAACGGTGGCTGAATTCGTAAACAACCTGAGCGACAAAGTGCCTGACTCTAGAGAAAATTTGAATTTTATCGGCAGGACATATGAACAAAATGTTTATGCCAACGCAGATAAAACCCAAAGCATTGAGCAAACAGAGATCGAGAGACTTAACAGCGCTTGGAGACAATCTGCGAGAACGCTCATCTTCCACCGGGTACGAAATTTGATTCGAATTTAATAATCGCACCGCGCAGATCTAATTTTTGATGGAAATTTTCGCTCCCCCACTAACTGTGAACTAACTGAAATAAAGGTCGTTTGCCTCTAGCCTCGTTTTTTAAAATGGCTTCTTCATCTGAATTAATAGACGTAAAATTCTGGGCCAATTCGACTGCCATTTTCCATAGTTCTGGGTCTCCTGGAGGTATCACGGCTGTGACCGGCTGGGAGAGAGTCCAGCGAAGAGCTAATTCCATCAATTCACTATCTTCAATTGGCGCGTACCAGCATTTTTCTCTAACCCTGTCTCGCCTATCTGATAAAGCATGATGGGCAGCACCTTTAAGTGCCAGGCGATAAATCCCGCGCCGCTCAGCTTCCGCCATTATTTGAGGTCCGAAACCAGATTCATACCAAGTCGTAAAATTAACAGGAAATAACACTGAATCAAACTCAAATCGGTTCATGAGTTCGAGAGCAACTTCTACTGAATGAGCAGAAAATCCGAGGTGCCGTACCTTGCCGGCCTCTCTAGCGCGTAAAAGCACTTCAAGTGCTCCCCCTGGTCCAGTTGCTATCTCGAGATCTTCCTCGCTCGACATAGCGTGCAACTGATATAAGTCGAAGTGATCAGTACGAAGCAGTCGAAGTGACTCTTCTAGTTCCGCTTGCGCAGTTTGTGCATCACGCTTATTGGTCTTACAAGCCAGGAATACGTCTTTACGGTATGGCTCGAGAGCAGGACCCAACATGCTCTGCGCATTGCCATAAGAGGGGGCTACGTCAAAGTAATTAATCCCTTGATCTATCGCCCATGAGACATAGCGCTCTGAGTCTTCAGAAGTTTCATTACTCACGACTATCCCTGCAAAAGCGACGATAGAAAGCGAGTCACCAGATGAACCATACTCTCTATACTCCAAGTTTTTCTCCTTAATTTCTGATCTCTAAAACTTCTGGAAAAGCCTATCAGCAAGTGATGAATTTTGTGATCAGGCTGATCCATAGAAATCGACGAACGTTGTACAATCCGCCAACCTGTAAATTACGGAGGCATACTCATGAAAGTCGCGACCTGGCGAGGCAAAGCTAAGTTCACGATTGACGAAGTCCCGATGCCCAAACTCGAGGCAGGCCTGGTCATAGTCAAGGTCGATTCAGCAGGTGTCTGCGGAACCGATGTTCATGTCACTCAAGGGCTTTTCACTGAATGGAAACCACCGATGGTTCTAGGGCACGAGTTCAGTGGAGTCATCGTGGACGTTGGGCAAGGAGTTCCGAGTGAACGCATCGGCGAGCGTGTAGTGTGCCTGCCCCAACCAGGCTGTGGACAGTGCGGTCCCTGCAAAACCTGGACCATCGGACACTGCGAGCAACTGCCACGACGCGCCGGAAGTTTTGCCGAGTACGTGATGGTGGACCAGAACGCTGCCTACATATTGCCGGAAAAACTGGACCTCGAAACGGCATCCATGGTGGAACCCGCGTCTTGCGCACTGTCATGCGTCGATTCGCTCGGGCCACAGGAAAAAGGATTCAATGCGCTGGTCATAGGCGCCGGGCTACTCGGACTTTTTACAGTAGCTTTTCTCAAGTTACGCGGCGCCGGCAGGGTCATAGCCTCAGAGCCACATCCGATTCGACGGGAAATGGCACGGCAATTTGGGGCAGACTTTGTTCATGACCCATCAAAATCGTCTTTAGAAGAAACTGTAGAAGATCTGACCGATGGAACGGGGGTTCATGTGGCAGTAGAAGCCGTCGGCAAACCGGAGTTGGTAGCAAAGTGCGTGGAACTGGCAAGGCCTCGAGGACACGTATTAATGGTCGGAGTATCGCCAAGAAGATCACCATTAATGATCGATCTCTTCGAAATGCATTTCAAAGAGATCAGCATACGTGGCGCAATGGGTGCCGGTAACTCGTTTGGTGCAGCTCTTAACCTGTTTCCAAAGATCAATTTGGAAGGTGTCGTAGGCGGACGTCATCCATTGGAAGAGATAGCATCGGTCATACAAATGTCCGCAGCCGGTGAACAGGTGAAATTCATCATAGCCCCGAACGATTAGCGCCAATTATCCAGCAGGACGACTAACCTTAAAATCCTAGAAATCAGCTAACTGTAACTGTAGCTCCAACCGCAGCGTTGAACCGAGGCAACAACTCACCGGTAAATAGTTCCGTGCTGTGAAGCCACGCACGTCGATCATCTTCATCAATCCAGCCAAACTCCATCATCGACAAAGTCCCAAAAGGACCGGTTTCTTCCCACAATTGCAGTAATCGATCCAAGGCCGTATCTACGTCGCCGGCGATGACAAGTTCGTTCATAAAATAATCGACATCGACATCAGAATCAGGCATAGATAAATCCCGTTTCATCACTCCCAGGCCCCCACGTCGTCCAATTGCTTTTCCAACATACTCATATGCCGTAGTAACAGCATTGCGGCGAGCTCGGTCTTCAGCCTCTTTCGTCGTATCAGCCAAGAAAACTGTGCGGGCAATTTTCCAGTTGTCCCTGCTTGGTTTTAAACCAGCACCGTCTGCAGTCGACTCATAGGTATCCCATTGATCCTTAAGAACATTACCTGGAATGATCGAGTGACTAAAAGGATGAAATCCTAATAAGGCAGCAGCTTTAACCGAACCTGAACCACGAGAGGTCACGGGTACGGAAATAGGCGGATACGGACGCTGCAACGGTTTTTGAACAACCCCGAAGCCCATCTCATCACCACTAGATTCAAGTTTCACGGTCCAGTGATCCCCAACGAGCTCATATGGACCATCAGAGGTCCATATTTTTAGAATGACTCCCATCGCCTCAGCAAGGCGAGACTGCATCTCGCCAGGCTCCTGATCATACATCGAAAAATCTGCAGGAGACCCACCGTACCCGAACGCCAGATTCAGTCTTCCATGTGAGAAGTGGTCCAGAAATGCCAGGCGATGCGCCACCTGTGCCGGGTGATGAAGGTTCAGGAGAATGGGCGCAGGACCAAGTCGCATACGCTTGGTTTGACGAAACACGGCTGCGATAAACATCTCTGGACTAACAATCGGCTCCCAGGCCAGCGTGTGGTGTTCACCAACCCAGAACTCATCATAGCCAAGTTCCTCAGCGCGTAGAGCCAGTTCCATATCCTCGTCGTGACACTGGGCTAAAGGCTTGTCAGGTGAATGAAACGGCATGATAAAGATACCGCTTTTAACGCTTTGCAATGTAAACCTCGACTCTGCATTTAAATGTGCGCGGAGTTTAGTGCAGGCCAGTGCAAGAAGCAATGCCCACGTCGATACACAGATGCACGCGAAAAGTCCTCGCATTACTGCAAGGACTTTTCATTAATTCGTTGTCGAAAAAAATGCGGATCAATTTTTTATGATGCGCAATTACATCTGTATGAATTTTCCAATGAACTGAATTATCCGAACGATCTTACAACCTCAAACAGAGCACGATTAAGTTGAGTGAAATTGCTTATCCACTCTCGTACGTCTTCAACTACATCTGCAGGCCAGTCACCGGGGGATGCACTTATATACTGTTCAGCAGCTTCCAGAGAAGGCAGTCCGACACGATGGATAACACGATTCATCGGGACACCAGTCAACGGACGTAATAAACTTGATGAAATCCCATTTTTCAGCTGATCAGGACCAATTTTGTCTTCTACCCTGCGGGCAATCTCAACGACATTTGCTACTGCACCGATCTTAACAGGACCGCCAGTCATTACCACATATTTGGCCTTACCCACTAAAGTGCCGTCTGGATCGTTAGTAACCTCCATGTTGAAAAAACCCTGGTCGAGCAATTTTGGGCTGCCGGCCCGGTCCCAAAGCCCAGATTCCATAGCCTTTTTGTTTTCTAAAGCCTGCACCTGCTGTTCAGCCAATGACTCATAAACGCCACCGACTATGATGAGAGAAGGCTTCGCCAGGTTTTGCCCCATTGCAACGTTTTTTCGATTGTGAGCATCGTTGTGTGCGTTGAATGCTTCAATAAATTTTGAAGGCTGGCTTGCCTCAAAACTTCTCATAAGAATTATTGACACTAATTTGTCTCCTGTAGATTGTTAAAGTCGCCGACGGGACACTAACTGAAAGAAGTATTTTTCGGCTGAAAACTTTAAATAAGAAATACTCATAAATATCAAAAAACGTTATTTACTGTAAGCACATCGGCTTTCAATGCACGCCATAGAATCTGCTTGCCGCTCGGCGAAAAAGCTGTCAGGCTTTCATATATCGAACGTCGAATCCACGAAAACTCTGGTAATTACATTCCAGTAAGCAAACTGTTAAAGCTAAAACCCAATTAGGAGACTTAACTTATGGCCTCACTCGAAACACGATCATTCGAAAATCCTGATCAATCAATGGCGCCAGATAAAACAGACGCCAGGGTGATCAATTTCGGAAGCGTTGCAGCAGCAAAAGTAACCCTTCAACCAGGCTGGAGTTGGAGCAGTTGTATTAAGCCAGCAGTAGGGACCGAAAGTTGCGAGACTGGACATATCGGGGTAGTTACCAAGGGGAAACTGCGCGTCAAGCACGATGATGGAACGGAAGTCGTGATAGTTGCCGGTGAAGCATACTCACTAGCGCCCGGGCACGACGGTTGGGTCGAAGGAAACGAGACTGTTGAAGCTTATGAATTCAACAACACAGGCAAAACCTATGCAGTCTGGGATGAAGGTTAAACACCAACAAATTCGAGTGATACGAGTTTTTCTAAATGAACCTTTCTCCTGTTCCTAATAAGCTAAGGAGTCCTCTCGACTTACAGAATGTTCAGACGTTTTAATCAGTGATATTTAGGAGTTCATCAAGATGTCAAGAATTGAAAGCCCTGAGCCCTTTTATTCGATGTCACGTCGCGCCGGAGACATGCTCTTTCTTTCTGGATTCGGTCCCGTAGAGAACGGCAAAGTAATTGGTGCAAACATCGAAGAACAGACAATTTTCACAATGGATGCCATGAAAGACGTCCTCGAGAGCGAAGGAGCCACATGGGATCACGCCATGCGGGTGAACGTGTTTCTTCTGGATATGCAGGATCGGGATGGCTTCAACGCCACATACATGGACTACTTCAAAAAACGACAGCGCATGCCAACGCGTCGCCTTATCGGTGCGGGTGATATGTATCTGGGGATTTTAGTAGAAATAGATGCTGTCGCATATCTCGGCGATACTTAAGATAGGTCTCAAAAAGCCGTAAAGCTTGTTACCGCACCTTTTTCCAAAAAACGGAAATATAGCAAGAGCTGTGATCGTCTTACTACAGAAATGTTTGTACTAGATTCGATTCTTCTTATGGCCTGCGCAGCGGAAGGCGCATCTGGGAACTTACGGTACAGATACCAGATTTGTACAAAGTACTTAAAACATCTTAACAGGGCTTTTAGCTGTATCAGTGCTGGCAATTAAATTACTAACTCCATTACGCCAATGTTAGTTATTAATTACCACGGGTAGACTATCTCCATAGCCCTCATATCAATGGGTAGTAAAAAATCTTAGGAAGGAACATATGACTATCAGGCTCGGGATCGCAGGGGGCAACAGAGGCGGATCTTTCGAACAGTCGCTCGCTAGCCTCGAAGAGGAAATAGAGTTAGTCGCTGTTTGTGATCCATCTGATGAAGTACTTCGCGGATGGATCGATAAACGTACGGGACTTGAAGCTTTTTCAAATTTCGAAGATCTAATCGAAAGTCCAAACATAGATGCCGTTTTTATTGCTACACCCATGCCCTTTCATGCAACTCAGTCGATGATGGCACTGAATGCAGGCAAGCATGTTCTTTCGGAAGTGATTGCCGCCACTACCCTGGATGAATGTTACGCATTAGTGGAAACGGTCGAACAAACCGGCATGACGTACATGATGGCGGAAAATTACTGCTACCGGCGAGAGGCCATGATGATCAAGAACATGACCGACTCTCAAGCTTTCGGAGATCTGACTTACGCTGAAGGTGCATATATTCATGATTGTAGAGACCTGATGTTTGACTCCAATCTTGCACGTACATGGAGGGGCGGATCATGGGGTGCAAGTGGAGACGTAAAAACCCACTCGTCACGTGGAAACGGCTACCCAACACATTCTCTTGGACCGATAGCACAATGGTTGGGAATCAACCGAAGCGATCGATTAACACTTACCACGACGTTTGTAACCAGTTCATTGGCAAGGCGAGACTGGGCTCTGTCCGTATTACCTGAAGGACACATTGATGCTACAGAAGATGCATGGTCAGATTTCACTGATTCAGCTACGACGTTGATCCAAACTGAAAAAGGCAGAGTTATCTGCCTAAGGAAAGATTCCGCGAGCCCAAGGCCTCACAATATGGCACTTCACAGCTTGCAAGGTACCAAAGGTGCCTACATATCCGGCAGGCATACCGATGAAGATCCACTGGTATGGATAAACGGAATTTCGTCTGGAGTAAGTCCAGCTAACTTCAGATATAAAGATATGGCTAGACCGCCTGAATCATCAGATGCTTCTAGTGCTGAATGGCAGCCACTGTGGGAATTGAGCAACGAGTATGAACACCCTTACTGGAAAGAGTACGGAACAGAAGCTACAAAGACGGGTCACGGTGGAGGAGACTATTTCATAATGCGAGATTTTGCCTTAGCGGTATCCGGAAAAATAGATCCTCCAATCGATGTATACGATGCCGCCACATGGAGTAGTGTTTTCCCGATTTCAATGGAAAACGTTAACCGTATGGGAGAACCCCTAGAAATCCCGAATTTCAGGAAAAATAGGTAACCAGTTAAACAGTCTCAGCGCCTTTATCAGGAGAACAGTTGAAGCAAAATAAATCATCTGAACTATTCCTTTCTAACGCCCGTAGAGGATTGAATCACTGGCCCAGGTGGTTGTTAGGAATATTGCTGGTCCTATTCATGTGGCAGGCAGTAGGCGCAATTCCGTTTTTCACCGTTTGCGAATACCTCCAAAACATAGAAATAACTCAGTTCCAATGTGATGGCACGCAGATAACGGGAGACTCCGTATTACCTGACTACCTGTTAAGTAACTACATGTTCATCATTGGCATAATCGGCGTGTGGATAGCCGTAAGGGTATTGCATAAGAAAACTCTGACTCAGGTGGTAACCGGTCGTAAAACCTTTGACTACAACAGGGTTATCTATGCGATATGGGTGGGATTTCTACTGCATGCGGCATTGTTGGTTTTGGATGTATTGTTCATACATACCGAAATAACCTTCCGCTCACCCAGCTTTTCCGAATATATAACGTTCTTTTTATTCGCAGTGGTATTAACCACTTATCAGGCGGGTTTTGAGGAAGTTTTCTTCAGGGGATACTTACTACAAGGACTATCGCTAATCGCCAGAAACAGAATTGTCATCACAATCGTTTCTAGCCTGCTGTTCGTCTTACCACATCTGGCCAACCCAGAACCATTTGAATACGGATTTGCACCATATGCAACTTCCCTATTCATGTTTGCTTTATTCATGACTGTCGTTGTTCTTGTCGACGGTGGAATTGAATTGGCTATTGGATATCACGCACTCAACAATCTCTGGATAGGCTTGATTGCTAACACTGAGGTTACTGCTTTACAAACCCCTTCACTGTTAATAGTCCCAATAGAACGTTATGCAATGTTCCCAGACGTTCCAGTACAGTTGATCGTATATATCGTGTTTCTAGTTATTCTCAACAAGAAATACAAGTGGTTCACATGGAAAACGCTTATGCCAAGAAATGCTAAGTAGAATCAGCACATTCAGGTTAATAGCAACAGTTAAAACACGATTACACATCTGCCGCGTGTGCCGCCAGCCTCAAGCTTTTCATGTGCTTTGGCTGCTGCCTCGGCAGGAAATGTTTCTGCCAACCGCAAGGTGAGGATTCCATCTTCGACCTGTCGACTGAGTTGATCGAGAAGATCAGCCCTATGAAAATAATCACTGACTGACGTTTGATGAAACTCGATATCTCTCTCAGCAGTCCCCTCCCAATATCGCACGGACACGAAACTACCACCGTCTCGTACTGCGCCTACCGAAAGATGATTTTGCACAGATCCATCGGCAAGTCCATCAACCCCTTCTGGTACAACTTTTCTCATTTGTTGCGCTATATCGTCTCCCCGAGGAACCACAATATCCGCACCTAATTCGCTTACAAGATCTTCATCGTTAGGTAAAGCATCAGCTATAACACGAAGACCTTCGGATTTAGCCAACTGAACCACGTATCCACCGTAACAACCCGCTGCTCCAGTAACGCCAATGGTTTGCCCCTTGCTTAAACCAAGTTGATCTAGAGATTGACGGGCAGTGAGCCCGTTCATAGACAACGTGGAGGCTTCGACGATGGATACATTTTTAGGTGCTGGTGAAACCGAATCAACTGGTAGCACAATGCTTTCACGGTATGCTCCCATGCCTTCTCTAGGAAGCACCATCGCGATCACGGCATCCCCGACACCAAAGTTTGTTTCAGTATTAGGTCCAACCTCATCGATATTTCCTGCTAAATCCATTCCGACAATAAATGGGGTAGGCTCCTCAGAATCGAACTGTTTACTGACCCGCATCATCGTGTCCACGGGATTCACCGTGACCGCCCTAACTCTTATTCGAACCTCTTGGGGTCCTGCATGGACCTCAGGAAGTTCGCAGATCCCAAAGACATCTGGACCTCCAGATTCCGTTATTCCTATCCCACGCATACTAATATCACCTCGATTTTGAGTGTTTTACTGACATTTCCATAGCTTGCTTTCAAACCAACAAATGCTGTGGGGTTTGAACTTCAAATAGCTCGACAAGTATAAGTAAGGTTTTACTAACCATTTCCACCGCGCAATACAAATAACAGACGTCGATGATCTGAGTGGTATTTCTGACTGTATCAGGCCAGCTCAATCATTCAGCAGGGGCAATTTAAGCGAAACTCCGAGTTTAGGGCAGAATAGTTTTATCCATAAGCTACAAAAATCGACTGTCCGGTTTTAGCAAAACAACCGGCAATCCTCGAATGTAACTCTCTGTCTGAACACGCCAATTACAGTATCTACCGAGGGTCTCAACTTTCCGGTCATCGCCGACGGCACTTTGCATCGCATGGATGCCCTGATAATTTCGCCATACGTAGGCGATTTTTTCGTTCGATACATCAAAAGCATGGTACAGAAAAGGCAAATTAAACTGGGCGAAAGCTCCAACACATAGTCTTACCAATGCATCATCATTATCAAATATCATCGGCATGATCAGACGCAGCTTAGGTGGCTCCGCAACACCACTCTCAATTGCAGCCTTATAAAGGGACGAATCATCATTCCATGGTGCAAATTTAAACAAATCTTCCAAATCTTCGGTCGGATAATTACTGATCTCTCGTTCTGCAAGTTCCCACAGGATGCTGAATTGCGATATTAGGTCAACCCGATCACCATGTGGATCGTCAAACTCCCCAAGAATACGATCACTCAACCCTGCTTCTAGAGCACTCAGTCTATGACCCTTCATAAGTGATTCTTTGACCAGGGAAAGACGCGCTGCATAACTACGCGCTCGACCAGGAACTTCAGATGGCAAATACGACTCTTCAACGCCACGAAATTTAACGCCAGATATCAAACGTGAAATCGTTCGTTCAGAAAGAACATTCTCACGGTATTTACTTTTCAGAATATTCCCGATTGCAGGCGCACCTATTGGCGTGCCCGTAGGGTATCCATCACGTTTTAACCTTTTTACCTCATGCTTCTGCTTGTCCTCTGCCAATACAGTTTCATTACCAGCAGACATGTTGGCGAACCAACTTGTTGTTAATGGCGAATATTCGTTATTTATATGGCGAGTCATATAAAAAGACTATTAGATTCCACCGATATTTACAACGATCCCCATCTTCGGCCAGAGATATTTTCGCGAGTAGAAAAGAGGGATTCCGCAGAAAATCATTACCAAAATCGTCTGCGATACCTATCACGCCCACATAGGGTTGCGTCAATGTCAATGATCAAGTCTTAAATAGACGACAGGCTGACTATTGGTATCTATGAGTCATCAGGATGCAGCAAGCTGGATCAAATAGGTAGATTGAGCAGAAATAACCAGGTTGATAGGTCCGATCAATATACAAATCCTTGAGTGCTCAATAGAACCTGATCAACCCTTAAAAACACCGGACAAGCAACAATACAATTGATGGAATAAAAGACCCTACAAATGCATTTATGCGTAAGTCGCAAATATTGGCGAATGAGAGTAATTTATTTGGCGAGGCAACATTAGAAATATGGCGACATACTATTTAATGGCGTCAAATAAACCTTGGCAATCCTCGATGTCAAGTTCGCATAACAATATGAGATTACCAACAATTGCATAAGTCGAGTAACTCATGCGTGTAGTAAAAAACCCTGCTCCTTCGCCTGTCCTATCCGGCTTCCCTCGACCGGTAGCTTCATCAGCCGGTCCTGTCCCCGAATTCATGGCGGTTTCATGCGAATCATAAATTCGCACTTCAATATCTCGCTGGTTATAGAAGCCGTACCAAACGCTGGTCGCACCAGGAAGCGTTTCAGATGAAAGCTCCTTGGACTTTTTCCATCCGGCTGCAACAACATCATCCACAGTAAACAAACCGGTTGGATTAAGAATCTGAACGGATTCTTCGCCCTGGGATGAGTTTGCTACATCGCCGGCAGTTTCAGACTCGTCAGAGGTGCAACTAAGAGCTGATAGCAACATCACAGTAATCAAAAAAAATATACTTAAAGCCAACCGTAATGGAAATTTATAAATCGGCATCCATACTCCTAATGGTGTTGAGGTGAGGAAAGTTCGGATTACTCGTCCGTCCAGTCAATACCACTATCAACTATAGCCTTGAGGTCGTCTGCAAATTCCAAAGCCTCCGCCTTTGTGACTGCGGATTTACTCTCGATCTTGGCCTTGAACTGATGCAATAACCACTCATCAGTTGTGCCGTGAGGAATATCAAACGTATCACGATCAAAATGAGGTAATTTACCTGAGTCGAAGTAACCTTTTCCGCGCATCGCATAACCTTCTAAGTCGGATGTGCCTTTACCCAGTATCTCCCCGGTGTCAACGTAATGCTCCATAACGGGTTTCATCCCGTATCTTTGGATCGGACAAACCTTCATACAAACACCACAACCCTCATATTTGACCATGATTGGTCGACACCGATCGTAAATAAGTTTGTTTTTTAGTACTCCGCGATACCAAACTCTCTCTTTGACAAGAGCACGACCAGGGCATCTGGCTACGCATACCTGACATTGATCACAGAATTTATTGATGCCGTAGTCCACAGCATCGTCATATATTACCGGCGCATCGGTAGTGATTATCGTCAACCGAGCTCTTGACCCAAAATGTGGCGACAGTAATTGCCCGTTTGCTCCCAATTGCCCAAGCCCAGCATTTACAAACAGCGGTATATAAACCCCACTGTTGTCGCTAGGACTATGGATTTGCGCGTGGTAACCAATAGCTCGTATATGTCCCGCAAGTTGCAAGGCCAAATCACCTGCGACCTCATAAGTTCCATAATGAGCGTGTTCTGCCTCGAGACTTGGTATCGCCTGCGTTTGATCGTAATCTTGCTCAAGCGCGAGACAAATTGCATGTTGGTACTTTACCCAGCGCTTCTTGCTGGTGTAGGTATATCTTCGATCATATTTTGTAAACCCAACCTCGCCAAATCCTAACTCACGAGCCTTTTTGCGGATACTGGATGTGGCATCATCGCGACCACTAGGTTTTCCAGTAGGTTCCACATCGCCAGATGTCGTCGCTGCCTCTACCAATGGCTCAACGGCTTTTGCGTGAGCTTTGCTGTAATCCTGAATTTCTTTGGAATACGCCGTCTTCGCCCATACACGATCTGCTGATTTTTCAATTGTTTGACTCTCAGCAGGATATTCTCGGGAATAAAACGACACATCGTGCTCGCGAGTTGGTGATCCAGGTACCGATACCAGATCGGCTGCGATAGGGATTTCTACGTCAGCATCACCAATTTTGTGTCCAGGGCGTTTAACCACATGATTTACTTTTTTCTTCATTAGTGACCACTACCTAATTGGTTACACAGATCTAACTGGCGCAAAGGTTATCTTAAACACAACTGATTGCGAAACGAATTAACGAATTCGTTAATTAGCATCAACTTATCGGTTCAGACGGATAATCCCATACTTCACCACGGCTTTAACGTATTCGAAGCAAGACAGGAAACCCTTTACTGGGTCCAAAGGTCAGATGAATAGAGTGTTTGTGTGGATTTGATTTAAATATGGCCAATAGAAACTAAAACATCCGACAAAGCGTCTGTTATCTCTACATTTTCAGGCTCCGTACGAATTGCTACCCGCAGAAACTCCCCATCCAGGCCGATCTTATCCCCACAAGACCGGACATAGATACCGTGCCTGATAAGCATCAGACTGGTGAACAAATCAGAAGAAACACCTGAAGGCATCTGCATCAATTGGAAATTCGCGTCGGTCGGATATGCCTGAAGAAAATTAATGCGACTTGTCATCGAAGTAAAGCGTTCAATATATTTCAAATACGTGTTCAATATATCCCTGTACTCATAGAGGAATATCGAACGATTGAATAAGGAAAAAAAGTATTCAGCTATACCACTGATATTCCACAAGTAACCATGATCGAGTAATCGATCCACTCTAGAAGGATTCATGATGGCGTATCCAGCGCGTATTCCCGCTATCCCAAAATCCTTCGACATACTCTTGATCACCGTCACATTCTCGAACTGCTCTGTAATACCAACCAGTGTTGGCAAGGCACCATCGGCACCTTCATGGCTGGAATCAACGGTATCTCGACTTGCGAAATGAATAAAACTTTCATCGACAATCACCGTACTTAAATCCGAAAGTTTTGAAAGTATCCAGTTCAGTTCGGAATCTGGAATAAGATAACCATCCGGGTTATTAGGTGAAATCAATACGGCAGTATCGGCGCCGCTTTTCAATACTGAATCAACATATCGTTGCGGATCAACTACAAAGTTTTCTGTAGGATCCAATTGGAATCTGGTAACTCGGTGTTCTGAGCCTGCAAACTCATAATAAGGTGAAAAAGTTGGAACGTTAATATGAATATGAGATGAGAAATTTTGCACTACCGCTTGAATAGCTTCTGTTGCACCGTTCGAGACAAAAATAGATCTCGGTTCGACCCCGACCATGGAAGATAATTTCTCAGCAACAACCCTGTTCTGTGATGGGTACGCTTCGATCATACGTTTGAAAGACTGTGAATTTTGAGGTGCATCCGTATTAAAGTACGACCAGAAAAGATCAGTCGCGAGCGGATTCGAAAGAAAACAGGCATCGATATTCACATTTAGTTCAGGAATTGCCTCTTGAATCGTAGCAGTACTAGGCGAATGCGATCCAGAATTCGCATTCAATAACTGCAGCCTGTTAATTAGAAGCTGTTCCTCTGGTGATACTTCAATAACAATGTCTTCTACTGGCATTGGGGTCCTTATCTCTAGTAGTGGGGCCAAAATCTGGCAATCCCATATCAATACCAAAAGCCAATCACCTGGACACACGAAAAACATTAGTCCAAAAGATCGAGAACCATGAATCTACTCAAGATTCAAAAACGATCTATGTATGATTAAGGTCTAACCTGCAGCTATAAATACGCACAGGAAAATCGACGTGAAAAATTCCTACGCGATGTGCAATCAACTAATTTAGCCCATACCGGAATACATAATTGCCCACCGATGCAATTCACACGGCGAAACAAATATCCAGAAACTGACTCAAAGCCATGAAACCAATAGTTTTCGAACCTATGGATATGCCCACAGCCGAGTCGCTTTTGAAAGAAGCGAAGATGATCCTTGATCAACTCGGAATAGATTTCTTCTTGAGACATGGTACATGTTTGGGGGCAGTTAGAGACCAAGCCTTCATTCCGTGGGATGATGATCTGGACATTGGATCAGTAATCGGTCTGCATGGGCTCACAGAAAAAAAAGTATACGAAACAGCCGAAGCGTTCAAAGAAAACGGTTACAACATGAAGGTCATCGACAGTGACCTTCATTTAAGCGTTGATCTAAAAAAATTCGGCATCCAAATGGACTGGACCTGTTATCGAATCATAGACGACAGTATTTACCAATGGCCGGTAATCAAGATTCCAGTTAGCTTGCACGTTAATCTGAAACCAATCAAGTTTCTCGGGGAGACTTTCATGGTGCCCAACCCCCCTGAAGAGTACTTCAGATTGAAGTATGGGCCAAACTGGATGACCCCGAAAGAAGCAGGTGGGTTCGAGCAGGAAGTCCTAGACCTCATGGAAGAAGTTTCATCTACAGGAAACGACAACTCTAGAGGTGTTTTATTACTGTCGGACAAGCACGATCCTAAAAACCACAATAGCAGCTTGAAGGTCGTCGATTATGAAGGTCAACCATTTACTGAGGCATCAGTATCTCTAGCTGCTACCACGGTTCTGACCGGTCTTGACAAATCAGACACCGATGAAAATGGCTACGTATATTTCTGTATCCCGGAAGAAGCTTGCTACGTCGTTGCCATTCAAAGTAACGAATACAACGAGATCTTATACTTAGAAGAACTCTCCCCCGGTATAAATTACATCTACACCCCCGATCCTGAACATCCCTCTGGCAGAATGAATGCCCTTGTACCAAACAGAATCTAACCGACCTAGTAAAAACCCGTTATAAACATAAATTACTTAGCCAGGAGCGATTAAAATCACACGAGTCTATGTTGATATGGTGGCCGATCTTTTTCACTATGGCCATGTGAATTTTCTCAGAAAAGCTAGCTCACACGGAGACTTCCTGTTAGTAGGCGTTCATGCTGATGAAGTAGTGATGACATACAAGCGTCGTCCGATTCTCTCAATGGAGGAACGCGTGGCATCTGTTGAAGGGTGTCGCTATGCTGATGAAGTAATTCCAAATGCCCCGTTGGAAATCGACCGCAATTTTATCGAAAAACACAATATCGACCTTGTGATGCACGGTGATGATTTTTCCAATGATCTGGAAAAACTTTGCTACAAAATTCCCATGGAAATGGGCATTTATCGAACTGTTGGTTACACAGAGGGAATTTCTACCACCGATTTAATCGATCGCGTCAAAGCCGCCAATACACAGACATCAGGAGAATCAAGTCGAAAGACATCCTAGTATTAAAACGACGTCTTAATGCTCAGAATGTTTTTTATACATCCCGCTCTACTAGACGAGTTGGATGAAAGAAAATTGGTTCTACTTTGTTTCCGTTTTAGGAATGATCCTAGTGCTATCAAAGAATATTAGTTACTAACGTCAAAAGAGGCAGTATAGACAAGGCACAAGCTTCTTTTGCCAGTATGAAACTTTGGCTAATTGCCCATCACGCTAAGTTGAGATCCAATTACTTTGGATAAACGGTAACATCAAAGAAATCTTCACCGACTCGTAATTTATAAGAACGAGAAGAGGTAGATGTACCATCACCGGAGGCAGGCTTCACATCTTCCTTGTATCTAATCCCATCTTTCCCGTCACCCTTGAGGAATGAAATCCCCTGTGAGCCACAAGTTGCAGAAATAAAAATATTTTCCTCTGTAACTTCTAAACCCTCGTCCTCCAACAATTTTTTATTGTAATCAACACCTAATTTTAAATTACGGTCATTAATATCGTGTATGTCCTCATCCGTAGGCTCAAGATTTAACTGAGTAGAGGCAAGTTCTTTGATATTTTGATCGGGTTCAACGGGTGTCTTCCCAAAGTATCCGAGCAACATTTTTCCGTAGCTCTCAGTAATTGTTGACCATTTTTCTTGAACGGTATTAGCAAACGCCTGTTGAAAATAAAATTGAGATACAGGTGTAACAGACGATCCATATCCGCCTTTTGCAACAACTTCTCTCATGTTCTCAATGACCTTAGGAAACAGATCAAGAGAATCATTGTCCCGCATCATTTGTGTATTTGCTGTCAAGGCTCCACCAGGCATGGGAGAGAACGGTATGACAGGATTGACAGCAACTGCTTCTGGGGGCAGGTAATACTTATCCATATGATCGGTAAACATTTTTTCTACCTCTAGAATTTTTTCCGGATCGATATCTATCGTGAATCCCGTATCCCTTAGCCTGTGCCACATAGTAAGAATATCTACTTGCGACGTGCCTCCACTAACTGGATCCATTGCCAAGTCGATGATGTCAGCTCCTGCCTCGATCGCTGCATAATTGGCAGCGACTCCCATTCCAGCAGTGTCGTGAGTGTGAAACTGAATTATTGTTCCTGGAGGTAACAATTCCCTCGCATTTTTTATCGATTTGTACACTATCGCCGGTGGCGTCGTACCTGAGGCATCTTTAAATCCAACGCTGTCAAAAGGTACATCAGCGTCCAAAATTTCCTTCAACTTATCTGTATAGAATTCTGGAGTATGACAATAGGTTTCGTTCAAGCCCGGCGGTAATCCCATCAGTGCAATAACTACTTGATGCTTTAAACCGGCGTTGGTAATACACTCACCCGAATAAGCTAGATTCCTTATATCCATCAGCGCATCAAAATTTCGTATGGTAGTTATGCCATGTTTTTTAAATAATTTTGCATGCAAATCAATGATGTCTCTTGATTGCGACTCTAACCCAACAACGTTGGCGCCCCTGGACAATGTTTGAAGATTGATATCAGGGCCAACAACATTTCTTGCTGCATCCATCATCTGGAATGCATCTTCTTGACAATAGAAATAAAGGCTTTGAAATCGAGCCCCTCCCCCTATCTCGAAATTTTCATTACCCGCTGAGACTGCAGCCTCTAAAACCGGTAAAAAATCCTGTGTTTTAACACGCGCACCAAAACACGATTGAAAACCATCGCGAAATGATGTGTCCATAAACTGGATTTTTTTCTTTTTCATAATTTAAGTATCGATTTTTTTTGTTTGTTGTGACATAGGTTTGTTAATGAGATACAAGCTTGGACTACATCAAAACAAACACGCGAAAAACCCCCGTATTAATACGAGAATTCCTTCATTTTCAATTGAGATTGATGGGCGGTGGAAAACTCGAAGCTCCTACCGCCGATCTGTAATTTATGTTCGTACTGTTTCTGGTCGACCTCATACTTCAGTTTAGTCGCAACTTGAACAGTAGCCAAATATTTCTGGTTGATTAAAACTGTTTATCAGCGGCCAATGAAGTTTTAGGATAACAATGTTAAGGCCATGCTACCTGCTGCCTTGGTGAAATAATTCCAAGCATGGGCGCCCAGTTTGCCGATGGATCCCATGGGTTTGCCTCGACCCACTCCTCGTTGATACTTATACCTAAACCTGGCTCCTCAGGCACGGGCAGAAATCCGTCCTTTTGTTTAGGGAATTCTCCGTTAACCGCATCCTGGAACCATGAATGTAATCCACCCTCCTGAATCAAAAAATTGGGTGTACATGCGTCCAGATGGAGCGATGCGACAGTACATATAGGTCCATATGGGTTATGTGGCTGGAATCCCACGTAATGAGCCTCGGCCATTGCGGCTATCTTTTTTAACTCTGATAAGCCGCCTGCTTGAACAATGTCGGGCTGAATCATCGCTACAGCCTGTAAAGGAAATAAATCAACATAGTCCCATTTCGTGAAAAGCCTTTCACCTGTCGCTATTGGAATATTAATCGAATCGGATACTTTTTTTAGTGCCTCGAGATTTTGTGGCGGCACAGGCTCTTCGTACATAAAGGGTCGGTACTCCTCCATCGCGAGCCCAACTCTAATGGCATCGGCAGTTGAAAGGCGCCCATGCACTTCGACCAGAAGTTCGATATCTTCACCAACATGTTCCCGAACTCTGCGCATCTTTTCAATCGCTCGTTTTTCTGACTCCCTGTCGATGAAAATGCCCTGATGATCAAATGGATCACCTTTAAGAGCTGTTATTCCCTGCGAAATAAAACTTTCTGCGCGCTCGATGCATTGTTCAGGGGTCAACCCGTCCCACCTGCCATAGCACCACATTTTATCCCTGATCTTACCTCCCAAAAGTTCATATATCGGAACTCCTAAGGCTTTGCCCTTAATGTCCCACAATGCTATTTCTATTCCGCTAATCGCTGACATCTGAATGGCTCCACCACGCAGAGAATGTTGGTAGTGGTAGAGTTTTTGCCAGTGTTTTTCAATTTGGTGCGGATCTTCGCCGACGAGTAATGATCCAAATTCATCAATAAGAGTAGCTACGGCTTTAGGACCAATTGTTGATTCACCCCATCCAGTTATCCCCTCATCAGTTTCAATTTTTACAAAGACGAAATTTCGAGAACTATCAGCATGGGTGTCTTTACTGACATTGTTAGCTGTTACTGATTTAACCGACGTTATTTTCAATTTAGTATCTCCTAAGATTTGAACAAATCATCTTTTTGAAATTAATAATTGGAATTTGTTAATGCCTGACAGAAGCGTCGACAGACCAGCGGCTCATGACGTCTTCATCAAGATCGATTCCAAGCCCCGGCTTATCGGGAGCAACACCGTAACCTGAGTGAATCTGCAAGGGTGCTGAAGCTAAATCGTCGACATGAAGTAAAGGTCCGAGTAGATCACAAGGATAAATACGATTTGGCATGGCAGTGCCAAGGTGTAAAGCAGCCGAAATTTTTATCGACGAATCGTGACTCGTACCAAGAGTCCAGCCAATACCTGCGGTCTCAAGAGCCCCAACAATTTGAGCAGAACGGTATAAGCCCCAATAGGTTGTCATTATGTTGACGCACCCGACCCGTGATTTACCTGCCCTAATAATGGTACTGAGATCTGAAAATGAGGACCATCCTCCATGTATGGATATCTGTAAATCAAAAAGATCTCCTATTTCCTGAAAGTCATCGAAATTAGTAGGGCATGGATCTTCCACCAACTCCAATGACACGCCCTCTCGCCTCAATGTTGTAAGCTGCGCAATTGCCTCAGCTTTTGAGTGCCCCATATTACTATCAGGTCTGATTGGGATACCTTTAATCGATCTGGCAACGGCAAGAAGATGCTCAGTGTCCCCAGGTATACCAACTTTCATTTTGACTGCATGGACGAATCCTTCAGAAACTCGACTCGTGGCTTGGAGAACCTGTTCTTCGATAGATAGATAAGGCAAAGTCCACACAAGTGGCACCTTGTCTCTGGTCTTGCCTCCTAACAACTCGTACACCGGGACACCAAATGACTTCCCCTTGATGTCATGTAAAGCAAAATCAATACCTGCAACAAGTGCCCCGTGACCAAATTCGCGTTCTAGTATGGGAATTATTCGAGATATTTCCGTCGGATTCTCACCAACAAGTATTTTATTGAGTTTTTTTAATGCCACATCCGAAATACCTGAGGCAACATCTGCCGCTGCGTCTCCTTCGAGACCATCTGTCCGGAACTCTCCTAAGCCCGTAATTTCATCGCTGGTTTTTATTTCGATAATCGATGTGCGAAGATGAGTCATCGGCGTGCCAGCTTCTTCAGTGTGGCGATTTCTCCACGGAACCTTATAGGGAATACTTACCGGTCTAATGGAGATATCTGAGATCGTAAGCACGGTAAAATTTCCTTTTAAGCCTGAGCACACAAAAACGTGACGTTAAACTGCAGCTTTTTTGATTTATCTATATTTTGTGAAAATCAACGGAGATTATGCAGTACGATCACGCTGACTCACAACATTTTTTATCCCCTTGACACACCAAATACATAATGCGAAATGGGTTCATAGTAAATGAGTAACGGATTATCCAATGATCGCCTGAAAAATATTGATCAATTCTTTCAAGAAAAATATATAGATACTGGCAGACTATCTGGTGCACTTACCCTAGTGGCTAGGCGAGGAGAAGTAGCTCATTTCTCTCCATTAGGAAATATGGATCACGAAAACCTAAGGCCTACTAAAAAAGACACTATTTATAGAATTTTTTCAATGACAAAGGCGATCACGTCCGTCGCCCTTATGATGCTTTATGAAGAAGGTCATTTTCAATTAAATGACCCGATACATAAATTTCTTCCAGAATGGAAAAATACTGAAGTTTGGATCAGTGGAGATCACCCAAATTTCAAAACTAAACCCGCTGAGCGAAGTATTACATTTACAGATTTACTGTCACATCAATCTGGGCTCACTTACGGCATTGGGTATATCGGAAACGATCATCCAGTTGATAAGGCGTATCAACAATTTATTCGCCCGGATGTTTTCGATGGATCACTATCAAAATGGTCCAAAACCCTATCTGAATTTCCCTTAGCATTTTCACCTGGCGCAGCCTGGAATTACTCTGTTTCAACGGACATGTGTGGTTATTTGGTAGAAGTCATATCAGGAAAATCATTGGACAATTTCTTCAAAGAAAGAATCATAGATCCTCTAGAAATGACAGATACGGGATTTACAGTTCCAGAAGAAAAGTTGAATCGCTTTGCGGCTTTGTATAAAGCTACTTCTGAAAATAGTTTTGAATTGATGGAAGATATGGAAACCATGACCTACAGAGAAAAGCCGACTTTTCTTTCTGGTGGTGGAGGATTAGTTTCCACTGGACCAGACTATTACAAATTTTTGGAAATGCTATTACGTGGAGGAACAGTTGCAGGGCATCAATATTTGAGCAGAAAAACCATTGAACTAATGACCACAAACCATCTTCCAAATGGTAAATCGCTCGGAGAACATGCTCTTCCAAAACGTTGGAGTGAAACGGCATTTGATGGGGTGGGGTTTGGGTTAGGTTTTTCGGTATTGATGAATCCAAATGATTCACAAATCGTCGGATCGCCTGGTCACTACGCATGGGGAGGGGCCGCAAGCACTGCATTCTGGGTGGACCCAATAGAAGAAATAATCGTTATCTTTATGACACAACTCATGCCATCTAGCTTTTATCCAATTAGAAGAGAATTACAGGTCCTGGTAAATTCTGCAATCGAAAACTAAATCTACGAAAATGCTAAAAATACCGATGTACGCTACTGCAATTCGGTTAGTGGTGATAATTGCCATAGCGATCTTTGGGTCATCATGTTCATCTGGTGATGGCGATAGTGAAGATACTTTTTCGAAGATTAACGCGGATCAGACCTTTCGAGATATAAGTGATTTCGAAGGAGCGCCTTTCAAACTGTCCAAAGAGTACGACGTTTCCACACTACCCATGGCAAATGCAGCATATATGGGGTTTTACACTCCACCTGATAGCAAACCAATTCAGTATGAAATACGAATTTACCCTGACCACATGAATGCAGTCGAGAAAGGCACTGAATATGCGGAAGAAGTTACCGGAGAAGACGCTCTGCTTCGATCCGTGGACGTAAGTTGGGACGAGGGTACTAACGATCGCCGAGGAGGCGGTGCGGCGCGTGGATCTTTGACTCCACTTTATGGTGATTACGCAATTATTGGCAACGTGATAATGCTTTGCCAGGGACGTAATTCAACACAGTCTTTGAATCGATGCGAAGCCCTACTCTTGGCTATAGGAATTGGTAAGTAACAATTAATACTGCAATGTGGTTGCAATATTTACCCCGACGCTTGATTGATCAAACTTCAGAAGAACTAGTGCTTACGCTTTTTCTTTAGACCCTTATCTTCCCACTTGGACCGCAACTCACCCTTCATCCATTTATCATGTGATTTGCTGAATCCGTGCTTCTTTTTTACTGACCCGTTAGGAATTACCTTGGAGATATCCGCATAAGCTTTGACGGGTTTATCTTCTAACCACTCACTAAAAGCGCTTGCCTCAGCCTCATCAATCTTCCCTATCTCAACCAGTCTTGCCAGGCCTACATCTGTTGCCATTCGTCCCTTTATCCAGTCAGAACCCTCAGGCCGGTTATCTTGCCATGCAATGATTTCAGAGACTTGATCTTCTGTTATCAACCCCTTGGCCACCATGCCATCCAGTTTTTCCTGGCGTTTCTCTTCCTCGATCTCCCGCTTGGCAACCTCAAATGCGTTGATAAGTTCACCTTCATCTATATTTAAAAGTTCTGCCACCCTTGCATGTAATCCGTGGCCTTTGCTCTTTGACGCAGAAGGTCCCTGCGCCAAAACGGAACCAACCGCAAGAGCGGTAGCTAACAGTCCAATTACTAAAGCTAAGATGAATTTTCGTTGCATATAAATTTCTATCGCTTTTTAATGGTCGACACTAGTAGTAAACCTAACAAGAAGAAGTTTAGCTGAAAAAAAGATCATCTATTTGTATAAGGCATGCAAAAGTGCACATTACACCTAAGCCAACTGCTCCAGTGCATCATCAGCAGTTGTTTTAAGCGGTGTGAAGTCCCGATTGTTCTGATACCACGGTCGCTCATCACTCTTACACGCGTTACTTACAGCGTTGAAGTTCAAATAGCTAATAGCCCTACGCCATGGTGATACATTATTGGCTGATCCATGAACCACGTTGCAGTGCACGAATGCGACGGTTCCTGCCTTGCCCATGATCGGCTCGATACCACCTTCGTCTGCAAGTTTGGCAAGTGCAGCGCGATCGATATGGTGCAGTGCATATCCACGGCCTTCAGCGTCTTCGTGCAATTTCGAATCAAGCAACCCGTGATGCTGTGAGCCTGGAATTGCCAGCAAAGGCGATGTCGCCGGTGTGCAATCATCAATAAACACCGAGACCATAATGCACTGCGGTTCAGGCATGCCATCGATCAGGTGCCAGGGCGGGAAATCCTGATGCCACTCCCATCCGCCACCGGCTCCAAAACCGGGCTTCGGGTTCAGTCGACTCTGATGTATGTATACATCGTCTCTGAGCAAGTCCCGAACAGGTTGCAAAATTCTAGGCAATTGAACAAGTCGCGCAAATGGTTCTGAATAATAATGAGGTCCGAACGCGAGCCTTGCCGTTTCCGGACTGTCAGATTCTCGAACTATCTCCGGCCCGGTCCTGACGAGAATATCGGGCATTGCATCTTGTAAGATTTTCACTTCCATCTCATTCAAGAGACCCTGGATAGAAATATATCCTCTTTCATCGAACTCCGAGATCTGGCTGTCAGACAGCTGCATAACGTTCTCCCGATACGACACTTATCAAATCAGTTAACTCCCTAGGACCTGAGCTTCCAGGGATGTTATCCAACCGTGAACCTTACATGTCAAGAAAAGCCCTGTATTTCTGAGAGGACTCCTTTGATTTGGTTTACCCAGAGAAGCAGAACGCTGAACTTTGCCGAATAAAAAACCAATAATCCCTGAAATTGCATTCGACCCGGGAATTCATGAAGATTGCACTATCGGACTGGTAATCACAAGCGGGGTAAGAAATATTGGCGAAATTACACGTGTTGGGGTCAGGTGGACCAAGACCGACAAAGGCGCGATTTGGATCCTCGCACATCGTCGATGTGGGTGGCAGAAAGATCATGTTCGATTGTGGACCTGCAACGACCTACAAGATGGCGCAGACCGGATTACATCCGCTGGACATCGATTATTTGTTCTTCACGCACCACCATTTCGACCACGATGTTGATTATCCATGTTTCATGATGACGCGCTGGGATGAAAGCGTTGGTAAAGAAAACCCGTTGAGAGCATTCGGCCCGAATAACACTGAGTCAATTACGGAAAGACTGATCGGTGAAAAAGGAGCTTTCGCATACGATATAAACGCCCGCACCAATCATCCGTTGAGCAAATCAACGTATGAACTACGAGGCGGAATATTACCGAGGCCTCGGATGAACGTGATGGCAAAAGATGTTGGCCCAGGAACCGTGTTCACAGGGAACGATTTCGAGGTAACCGCTGCTCCTGCCGAGCATGTTGAGCCATTTCATGATTCGTTAGCATACCGCCTAGACACATCAGAAGGCTCAATAGTATTCACCGGTGATACCGAACCCTGTGAGCGAATCGTCGAACTGGCCCGCGGTGCGGACGCTCTGGTGTCTATGTGCGGGAACTTCGAATCGGTATACGACTCAAGGAGACCTGCAGATATAGGGCAAACTGGAACACTTGGCGCCGCTGAAATGGCAGCAGAGGCAGGAGTCAAAGAGCTATTCCTGGTCCACGTTGGACCTGATTTATCAGATCCCAAAAACCGTGGACGTGGCATCACTGAAATAAAAACCGTGTTCGATGGAGAAGTTACTCTAACCGACGAGTTAACGACTTATGATTGGCGCAAACACGATCATAGCCATGACGACCCTCCGCATGGCCCTGCGGTACACCCACATATACATCGCCATTAGGTTATCCAACAGGCTGCTGCGATCTAGCAAACTACCAAACAAAATATCAGTTCCGTATATTTATATCCATTTGTAGTTTGCAATTTGCATACCGCGGAATACTTCTTTCCATTACTGTTGCGCCGTCAACTTCACTAAGTTTCAGGAGACGAGTAATGCCAATCGGACTATACCGCGAGTTAGAAACACCCCAACCAAGAGATTTTATCGAAGCGGTGAACTCTCTTAATGACAACCTCGGAAAGAAGAATGTCCAAATTCTTCACGGCATTGCTAAACCCAACCAAGTTTTAATTTTCGCAGGATACAAGTCCCTGGCTGAATGCGAGTCTCAGTCTGATGAATACGTATCAGCTGGCCTGCCGCAGATAGTCAGAGACCACGGCGTGAGTTTAGTAAATCAGGGATTTTTCGTCCCGGAAGCATCCAATGATCCTGAACGCACTATGCTGGGGACGCATGACTATGTTGTACTCACCGGCGGTTTGGTCAAAATTGGCAAAATGGCTGAGGTAATCGCATCTGGATCACGCGTAATTGAAAAAATAGGCCCCGAACTACTCTCGCATGGCATTGGCTCAATGTTAATCAGAGCTGTATCGGGAACGAATTTAAATATGGTGGCAAACCGTGTAGCACTACCAACGAGCGAAGCTGCTGAGGAATTTATTACAAGAAGCCCAGGTGGCCGTCCTGAAATCGCAGAGGATATGAAAGAGTGGCTTGGCAATATGAAATCCATTACACGGGGCGTTTTCAAGGTCAAAAGGAAGTGGGGACCATTCGATTAATCCGAACTAAATATTGATTTTTTCTCTGCCCCGCTAAATTTTTAGCGGGGCAGAGTTTTTGCCGCTTCAATTTCTTTTGTTCCTTAATTCCGCTATGTTTCCACCAAGTCCAACCCAGGTTAAAAGTACTGCTCCAGAACCAGCACCACCAATCACACCACTAAGAACGTCATAGCTAAACACAAAGGTCAAAAGACCCCCAATTAACCCGCCGACAAGAATTCCTCGAGTTATCAATATCGCATATTTGTTAATAGCATTTCTCTTCATACAGACTTCACCATAGCCTCCACTGCCTGCTCTAGGTCTTCAACGAGTTCAATAGATCTGAAATTGAAATATATCCTCGTTCATCAAACTCTGCGATCTGGCTATCGTACAGCTTCATAACATTCTCTTGGCACGACCCTTATCAATTCATATAAGTTCCAACAACCTGAAAACGCATCAACTTTATCCGACCGGATAGCTTGTATGTAATGGCTCAGGTTTTATTAAATATTTGTAGTAGTACAGAGCAACTATCGGTGCATAGATACCATTGACTTCAGACATTAAACTATAATTTGGTTTGTTCCCGACAGGATTCATAAAGTAATTGACTTGCCGCAATTACAACTACGACATGTCAATCCATTAAAACAATAAATTATGAGCAACAAAGACATCAACCTAATGGCTCACCTGATGCGCAGGGCGGGGTTCGGAGCAACTAGGAAAAGACTTAACGAACTGGCGGCTCAGGGCTACGAGAATTCGGTCGAAGAATTATTTGCTGCCACCAAAAATCCTAATCGATTAAGTGATAGTTTGATCCGTAGGTATCACCCTGAATACTCCGGAATGATAGGCCCTCTACCACCGGGAGCAAACTGGCTCTATCGGATGGTAACGACCGATGCCCCACTCCGAGAAAAAATAGGCCTCATGTGGCACGGTATTTTTGCCACCGGATTTTCAAAATTGCCACATGGTAAGGTTCTTCACGATCAAATCCGAATGTTTGAAAGACACGGCATGGGTAACTTCCAGAACTTACTCATCGAGTTATCTAAAAACCCTGCAATGATTGTGTGGCTCGATAATTCCGAAAATCATAATGGTTCTGTAAATGAAAACTACGGCCGGGAACTTCTGGAACTCTTTTCCATGGGCGTCGGCAACTACAGCGAAAAAGACGTCAGAGAAGCCGCCCGAGCATTTACAGGTTGGACAATCGCGAACACCGATTACATGACACTGAAGTGTATGCGTGATTCCGTCTGGCCTTATGGACGAATCTCATTCCATTTCGAATACAAGGAAGACGACCACGATAACGGCGACAAGGAATTTCTGGGCCATAAAGGAAATCTAAATGGAGAAGACATCGTAGATATCATTTGTAAGGAGCCAGCGACGGCAGCTTTTCTCTCTCGTCACATGTACAACTTCTTCGTTGCGGACGAAGCCCCAGTTCCAGAATGGCCATATACGCCTCCACGCGACCCTGATGCAATAAACGCACTATCTAAAGTTTATTTCGAATCCGGATATAACGTTGCAGAAATGCTCAAGTTCTTGTTCAAGTCAGACTTTTTCAAAGCTGAAGAAGCACGGTACCAGCGAGTGAAAAGCCCGGTGGAGTTAACCGCAGGAGTGTTAAAACTCACAAAAGAATTCGAACGCCCGAAAAACGAAATGCATTCGACGTACCTTCAGACAACATACATGGGCCAGTGGCTTTTAAATCCCCCTTCAGTTGAAGGTTGGCATTGGGGTGCAGAATGGATCGATTCGGGATCACTTGTAGAAAGAGTGAACTTCGCGTCAGAGAGACTTGGGAACCTTAACAGCCCCGGGGTTCAGACATTAGTTGACCAGATTCTTTCTAACAATAGTGACAGTGTTCTAATAGCAGAAGATATAGTCGAAGATGCACTACATGAGTTATGTATTGACCAAGTTTCGAAGCGGACACGATCTGCATTGATCGCGTTTACCAAAACGCAACTGAATAAGGACAATGGCCGATCATCAAATGGCAACTCAGAACGTGAAAAAATTGCAAGCGTTCTAAAAGTGATCGGTGCGACCCCTGAATTCCAGATGGCATAAACGACTGCAAATTCATGGCCCCTAGGACTAAATCCTCGATAACCCGGCTGAAATATAACCGCACAATTGGCGTTGCCGCCATGCAGGGACGCGGCTTCTTTTACCCATGGTCAGTGGCCCTCGCAAAAAATGGCAAGATCTTCGTGCTGGGCCGAGGCTCAGAAGGCGACCCTCGAGGCGTGCGCATCACGGTAATGAACCTCGAAGAAGAATACTTTGGAACTTTTGGTTCCTTTGGTAAAGGGGAAGGCCAGGCGATCTGGAACGCATCGATTGCAATAGATAGCAAACAACGTCTGTTTACAAGCGATGATTATCTAAACAGAATATTAGTCCGCACTCAAGAAGGTGAACTCCTAGACACGTGGGGCGAGCATGGTACTGAAGAAGGGCAGTTGAACGGTCCAAACGGAATTACTTTTAACTCGAAAGATGAATTAATCGTTAGTGACCACCTGAATGGTCGAATCCAGAAATTTACGAGTGGCGGTAAGCATCTGACAACATTCGGAGAGCCTGGGTCCGGTGACGGGCAGCTGAACTTGCCATGGGAAGTTTGCACCGATCTTGAAGATAACGTTTACGTCGCGGACTGGGGCAACCACCGCATTGCAAAATTTTCTTCCGATGGACAATTCCATGCTAATTTTGGTACACCAGGTCGTGACGACGGAGAATTAATCGAGCCCTCAAGTGTATGCGTTGACACTAACGGATACATTTACGTAGCGGACTGGGGTAACCAGAGAATACAAATCTTCGATTCAACAGGCGATTTTGTGCAGTTGAATAGAGGACAGGCAACTATTTCCAAGTGGGCTCAGGATTTTTTGGACACAAATGTTGAGGAAGGCCAAGCACGAGCTAAGGCCAATTTAGAGCTTGATATCAACTTCGACACCGATGATCCTCATGAAGCATCGGCCCATATAGAAAAATACTTCTGGGGCCCAACTTCACTTGCAATAGACAAAGACGATCACTTACTCGTTGTAGACAGCAACCGCCATAGGCTACAGGTTTTCGACATCCTGCCCTCCTGAAACCGACCTAAGATGCAATGCGATCATGAGCGACCCTTTTCGTGCGACCGTCCATACAACAACTAATCACATATCACTACAAACAGTGCTCCCACCTGAGCCGGGAATGTGTCCAGATTCCTTCACGTATTGGATATTTTCTTTCATAAACTCACCAAGCACTTCCATGGATGGAGTTTGTAAGACAATATGAATTGCACTGGTATCACTCAAGTCATGCCCACGATACAAGACTTCGATTCCGGAGGCTTTACGAACATCATCATGACCGTCAAATGCTGAGACCCAGTGGTCGTATGATTTCTCTAGCTTTCCGCTAATAATTACAGTCGGCATTACCATCTCCTTAAATTTCTTTGTTATCTGTAATCCCAATTCACTAACCCCACAACTCTCACATATCTCAAATATCGATCCCGTTTATTTGCCATGCCGGGAATCTTCGACATCTGCAACTGTCGGACTAGGTCAATTAGCCCCAAAAATCGAACGGTCTTCGCCCGGGCCAGATCGCATTACAGTTTTCTCAAGTTCTCCTGCCGCCTCGCTTAGTGCCACACTGATCATCTTCAATCTATTACTCACGGGTTCAGCTTCGAGTATTCGTTGTCGTATCTCTCCGGAGAGCCCGAGAAGAACGGTTCCAAGAAAGTCCAAAAGCGCCAAGGGATCGTTCGGAAGTTCAGGTTGGCGGTGCCACTCACCGCGTACAGCAAACAACAACCGGATATAGCGATCAACTTCCTGTCGTGCGTGCGCTGCGGCTCTCTCTGCGACCTCGTCTACGACTTCCTCAAGCAGCCTCACGTCAGCGACTAGATATGGTAGTGAATGGTCTAAGCTGACAATCCGAAATCTCTCCACACCGCGCGCAATTATCGGAATTGAACCCTGATTCTCCTCATCGACGCGCTCGATTCGTGCGACAGTCCCCAACTCATATGGAGTTGCCGAAGCACCCACTTCCTTACCACTCTTGATGAGCGCTACGCCAAATCGGCCATTCCCGTCCAAACATCGCTCAAGCATCTGTCGATAGCGAGGTTCGAAGATACGCAACGGCATAAGCGCGCCAGGAAATAGCACCGTGTTTAGAGGAAATATTGGGATCGTTTCTGACATTAGTCATGTCTCTCTCATAAATTCAACGCAAAGGAGCGATACTCCAGACTCAAACGTTTAGAGCGGCTCGCACCCTCAAAGCGCGACTATCCACCGTATCCTTCAATAACGTGGGCTCGCATGTAATCCTTGTCCAACTCGACGCCAAGTCCCGATCTATCTGGTAGGTAGATCTTGTCGCCCCTGATATCGAGTGGATGATCGATAAACTCGTCGTATGCATTCAACTTGGCCTTGAACGTCTCGACCCTGTAGTGATTCGGTACTGAGGCCATGACATGAGCTCCCGCAAGGACGTTGATCGGCCCGCTAGCATCATGGGGCGAAATTGGCACGTAGTACGCCTCGGCCATCGTCGCTATCTTCTTAATTTCGGATATGCCACCGGTCCAAGTAACATCAGGCATGATGAAGTCAGCTAACTCGTTCTCAAGAATCGGCAAGAACTCCCAACGGGTGTGAATTCTTTCACCGACGCAGATAGGGACATTTACGTTTTCACGCACTTGCTTGAGGGCATGGGTGCTTTCAACAGGAACCGGTTCCTCGAACCAGAAAATGTCGTACGGTTCAAGGGTACGAGCAAGTCGGATGGCGGTTGGGGCATCGAAACGTCCATGGCAATCGATAAGTATTTCGATATCAGGCCCAACGGCTTCCCTCATGGCAGCGATTCGGTCGGCTCCCAGGTTTTCAGCTTCAGCACTGAGTTTGCCAGTCAGGTAGCCGTTCTTTTCCTCCTCGTGATGCGGATGCCAGGGATCAGTTTTCATAGATTTTTGGCCGGTTTCTACGATCGCTTTGGCATGTTGTGCCATATCGTCAACGGATGAGCCGTCTTTGGGATGACAGTAGATCGGAACACCATCACGTACTGGACCACCGAACAGCTCAGATATCGGCAATCCCAAAACCTTGCCTCGGATGTCCCAAAGTGCGATGTCTATACCACTAATAATATTGGTGGCTGCACCTCGGGAACCCATGTAGGTGTAAGCCCTAAAAATTTTGTTCCATATCATTTCGATTAATCTGGGATCGTCGCCTTCGATCAGATCGCCAACGTGCCGTAAAGCTGCACAAACAGATCGGTTTGCCACCGGACTTGTACCTGTGATTTCCCCCCAGCCGGTAATACCTTCATCCGTATTGACTTCTACAAATAGATACTCACGCATCTGGGGGTTTTGGTCATCGTTGGCGGTGTCAAGATAAGGTTGAAGGGCTGATATCAACCAAGGCGTGACTTTCGTAATTTTCAAATGAGATCTCCTGAAGTTTGAATTGCCCTCGATGACAGCGCCGAGGGGTATAGTACGCCTATGGTCAACCTTGTTCCCAAAATGGAATCAATGTCTTGGGAATCCAACACATATCAGCGCCTTAGCACTGACCTAAAGGTCTATCTTAATGCCGTGTTTTTACCAACAACCACATCTTGGTATTGATTAGAGGGATAATAACGTGTCCAACGAACCGAATTTAAAGCAACGCATAAAAAATGGCTTACTCACAATTGGCGTCCAAGTACCATGGAACGCAACCAAAACTCAAATTGAAGATATATGGAGCCGGGACGACGAGTACAACTACATTTCAGTAGATTCGCAACATAATCCACTGCATGAACCTCAGCTTCAGTCATTGTGCGTCTCAGCCCAGGAACTCTCCATTCCTGTTCATTTCAGGATCAAACATACCTATTACACATTCCAGATCGGTAACTGGCTGGATTTGGGTCCCAGCATCATTGAAGTACCTCAAACAGAAACCGAACACACGGCCCAAGAAGCGGTGGACTACTTCTATTACAGCCCATTTGGCAAACGCAGCGCGGGCGGTCAAACACGAGTCGGCATAGCAGAGCAATCTGATGAAGATAACTATCTGCCCTGGTGGAACGACTATGGGGTTTTGATGCTTCAGGTCGAATCGGTACAGGCTATCGTTAACATTCCGAAGTTGCACCGAGAAGGGGTCGACTGCATATCATGGGGACCAGCCGACCTCGCAATAGATCGATCCAAGCATCCACATCACCCAATAGCCGAATCAGATGACGCTGCAGTCGATTACGCTTCAAAAGTATGCAAAGACTCTGGGGTAAAGCTGATGATTCGCAACTACGACTGGAAGTTACGGCAGAAATATATTGACATGGGAGTTTCAGTGCTACTAGAAAGGCCTAAATAACAAGATTGATGCATGAGCTTTGTGTGATAATTTCAGTAATTACAAACGCTGGAGGCTCACATGCTATCCCGAACGGTTGTACTAATAGTCATATCTGTATTTGCAGTCCTGACATTTGGCTGCTCAAGTGAAACAGGTACTGCAAATTCTAAAAATGCCACTGTAGAAAAAATCACCAATGAGAGTGGAATATATTCCATTGAAGATTTTATAAATACAGGATTTAAAGTCGTCAAAGAATATGATGTTTCTGAACTGCAAGATTCCACTGGAGCCTGGTTTGGATTTTGGAAAAATGATTCCACCAAATCTATCGTTCTGGATTATGAAATAAGAACTTATCCTTCTCAACAATTGGCCTTAGATAAAGGAGTGGAATATGTTGAAGAAGTAATAGGTGAAGATGCCATATTAGGTAAATCACTTTCATCGTGGGGAGAAGGAATTCAAGATAGAAGGACGAGAAGCGGCAGGGGTATGAGTGGAAGTGAATCTAATACCGTAAGAGCAAAGTATCTGGACTACATAGTATTTGGCAACACAATGATTTTATGTGAAGGTTTGGACTTAACCGATTCCAGACAAAATTGTGCTGCTTTAGTTAATGCTTTGGATAAATAATCTCCACACCCTGGCACCCACTGACTGATTTATCTTCATGCTGTGCCTATCGAATAGGGACTCAAAAGCAGTAAAAGTACACAGTTAACTTTTTTCGTAGGATAAGAAATTATCGATTAGTTCGGCACATCTAATCAAAGCCTCTTCAGAATCAAGACCGTCACATAGAATCACCATATTCCCAAGTATCGTCCAGTCGGGATAAGTTGGACCAACAGAGCCCAAAGGATTGGCATGCCATCTGTCCTTCACGCCCTCGGTCCAAGTCTGTTTTTTTTTGAAGATTCGGTATCCCGAATTTTCTCCGCTGGAAAACAAGGGCTGTGTTGTATCGCGATTAGCTTCAAACTCTGCCCCGCTTGATTCAATCGCAATAGGCTTACCACTTGAAACGGCAAGGTCATGAGATGAATAAAAACGAATCTCATAATCATGACGCTCATAAGGATCCAGACCCCAGAAGCCTTTCCATGCATCGAGTCCGTCAGGTAACCCCTTAACGTCATAGTGCTTAGAAGTTTTAAAACCAAAGGCTTTCAGATCTTCAATCGTGTAATTATCCGGAGCCGTCCTGATTTGCACGAACTCCTCAATTTCCGATCCATCACCTTCACATCCTGTTAATGCAAAGAACAGCACCACGGTTAGCACAATGACAATATTGATCGGTAGCTTCAACATGACGAAACCATAGCACTATCTCAAAACCCCGACACCCACCTACCTATTTGTCTCAGTGCGGTGACTCTATCGGCGCACCGTTCGATGTGGCCTCCAGACAACTGGTCACATGTCAGTACAAATGGTCACTTCAGTTGATTCAGGGATGTGTCCAGCTTCCTTTATAACGTCGGCATTTTCTTTCATGAATTTTCCGATTAACTCGACAGAAGGTGTGTACTGAACGACATGAATCGTGGTTGGGTCGTTTAGTTCATGTCCTCGATAAAGCACTTTGAAACCAACTGCTTCCCTAGCATCGTTATTACCGTCAAAAGCTGAGACCCAATGTTCATAAGATTTCTCAAGTTTCGCTCTCAAAATTACAACTGGCATTGAAATTTCCTTAACTATTTTTGATATATGTAATTCCTAATTTACTATTCTCACATACCTCAAATAAGGCAACAAATAGCTTTTTATTCGGCGTATTGGGTCAACTAAACCCAACTGTCCAGATATAAAACTGATGCTGATCGGGTTGTGGTTGTGGTGACTGGACTCAGCACCCTGGCCTCGACATCATGACCACCGTTCCACCGACACTAGGCGTGTTTCGTAGGTTGCTGCCCGTTCGAAAGTTCTGAAACCACTCGTAGGGCGCTCAATACTGCAGACTCGAGGCCGGAGTTTTCCGTGTAGTCCCCACAGTAGTGAATGTTGTTGTGCGATGCACGTATATCGTCGATCGCATCCAGCCTGCCGATCCGCCACGGACAGATCGCGTATGGCCAATGTTTGAGAGAGCGATCAAGTATGAGTCCACGAGCAGCAGGAAAGATATGGAACAGGTCATTTTCAAACACTTCTAGTGCCTCGTCATATGACATCCGTTGAAGCATTCGTGATCCATAATCCCCAGCGTACAACCTGATCAACCCACGACCGTCTTGCAGTTTCATATCTTCGGAGTAAGTGAATGTGGGATCTCCGATTCCTATGGTCGTCATTCCAACCACTGGGACACGCCAATTTCCTTTGCCGAATAAGTACTCAGAGGGTTTGTCGACCAGAAATGCCGCTGATGACATTGCGCCGTATTCGCACTGCGCCAACGCAGCTCGCTTCGTACTAGGTAGATCACGAAGAACACTAAGTGCCAGCGGAGCCGGAACGGCCATGACGCACTTACGAGCTTGGACACTATGAGTTGTCCCGTTTTGCTCATACTGGATTTCTACGCCCGTCTCGGTTGGAGTGACTCCTGTGACGCTTGCGCTTGTCGCCACTCTGGCTTCAGTTTGGTTCGCAAGCGCTCGTGTGACTTCGATCGTGCCTCCCTCGACGAAAAATTCGTCAGCTGCGTGGTGAAGGAACGTGTTAACAGGCTGGAACGCTGCAACCTCATCGGCACGGAGCGTGCTGGACGATTTAGAAATCGAATCCCAAAGTGCCTTCACATCCGGATCACGAATATTCAACAGGTCAACGAGAGTTTTCTCAGCCAACTCTTGGAATTTCGGATCGTCCGAACGAGGCGACTTGTCCACAACATCGCTGTAGCGAGATCGCATACGCAGGATTTTTAGGCCCATCTTGATTTTTTCTACCACCGGAATCGGTAGAGCCAGCAGGTATTTGAACTCCGATGAGGCTACAACGAACTTATCGTTGATGTACGTGGACGTTTTTGTCTTGTTGATGAGAGTCAGCGCTACGCCTAACTCGTCGGCGAGCTTGGCGACGTTCGTATCACCGCCAGGAATCATCTGAGCTCCCTGGTTGAATACATATGGACCCATATTCATTGAGAGTGTACGACCTCCGGCAACTGGCTCTTTTTCGAGCAGCAGAACGTTCTTGTTGTCGAGTCGGTATGCGACAGTCAGACCTGCGATCCCACCACCGACGACAACGACGTCATAAGTATGTGAGGCGCTGGTCGAAGGATTTGATTGGGTAGTCATATCAACCAGAGATTATCGGAAATTTTGGTGTAAGTTCGCTGGGTCTATTACAACTTTTCAACAAATACGCGAAAAGTCAGACTTGGCTTGCCCTCAATCGCTACCAGGAATACACTCTCCACTCGACAAGAAAACTTTCTAGAAGGAGTGTAGATCCTTATGAACGGAGATAGGGTTGCGGTGATCACGGGAGCCGGAAGTGGAGTGGGTCGAAGCGCGGCGCTGGCACTACTCGGAGCTGGCTATAAGGTGACTCTTGTCGGCCGAAGAGTTGAAGCGCTGGAAGAGACTGCGAGCTTGGCCGGTAACAACTCGGGAAACGCATTGCCTATTTCCGCAGACGCAGGTAATGCCGATTCGGTATCCCGTGTATTCAAGGAGACCGTGGACTCTTTTGGCCGGCTAAATGTTCTTTTCAACAACGCCGGCATAAGCGCGGGAGCGCCATCACTCGAGCAGATCACACCAGAACAATGGCAGTCGGTCGTTGATATCAACCTCACCGGAACCTTTCTCTGCACCCGTGAAGCTATGCTCATAATGAAAAATCAGACACCGATGGGCGGCCGAATCATTAACAACGGTTCGATCTCTGCACACGTGCCCCGGCCTGGTTCTGCACCGTATTCCGCGACCAAGCATGGCGTCACTGGCCTGACTCGCTCAACCGCGCTCGATGGACGCAAGTACGACATTGCTTGTTCACAGATAGATATCGGCAATGCCGCCACCCCTATGACCGCGAGGATGTCTGGCGGCGTTCCGCAGGCCAATGGCGAGATGGCTCCCGAACCCACGTTTGATGTGGACTACGTGGGCGAACAGGTCCTGTTTATAGCCAATTTGCCGCTAGATACGAACATCCAGTTCATGACGATCATGGCAACAAAGATGCCGTATGTAGGTCGAGGATAGCCACCGGTAGATGGTTCCCTGTCGTGGTGACTGGAATCAGCATCTACGATATTGAAATGCCTAAGTCCTATGCCTCATGTATTGAGATTGGTGGACGGTGGAGAACTCGATTATCAATGAATGATGTTTGTATTCATGTTTTTGATCGTTACCATTTAGTAAAACAGATATATCAAGAATAGTTATCGTTAATGTATTTTGATCTTCGCCTATGGGCATTGACACGCGGATTCAGGCTAAGAATTGCTTTCGCCGTGTTATATGGAATTCTCACCGCTACTGCAGGTATTGCCCGTTTGGTGCTATTGGGTGTCCTCTTGGGAGAGATTCTTAAAGGAGAACGGTTAGAAGATCTTGTAATGTTGATTTTGGGTGCAGGGGGGATGGTATTACTTAGAGCGATTCTGCAATACCACAAAGAGATGATCGCCCATCGGACTGCAGCTTCTATACAGCTATCTATCCGTGAATCATTGCAACATCATGTTATCGCCCTCGGCCCGGCATATTTTGCACAGCAACGCACGGGTGATGCGATGCTTTCGATTGTTGACGGAGTCGAACAACTGGAGACTTTTTTCGGCCAATACCTGCCTCAGCTCTTCACAGCGATTTTGACGCCGATAGGTATCTTCTTTTACCTGATGTACCTAGATCTGCCGATGGCACTGATAGCTTTGGGATTTTCGATATTGACGATATTTGCCCCTGCCGCTTTTCATCGCTGGAATAAGAATGCGTCTATATACAGACGAGAAGCATACGGTGATTTTGCAGCGGAGTTTCTAGATGCTGTTCAAGGATTATTCACCTTGAAATCTTTTGGGCAGAGTAATGCTAAAGCAAATGTTCTGGCAGAAAAGGCACATGCGGTTTTCAAGTCAACGATGTGGGTTCTTGCAACCAATGCAGGATCATTAGGTGTAACCATTGCCGGGGTGGCGATAGGGGCAGCCATAATGCTGGTGGTTGGTGCTAATCGTGTGGATTCAGGCGAGATGCGGTTCGAGGAACTGTTGATCATTCTGATGCTCGGGATAGAGCTTTTTAGGCCGTTTCGTGAGCTCAGCCAGCTATTCCACCAAGGACTTAACGGTCTCTCTGCCGCGCATGGTGTTTTCTCATTTCTTGATACTAATCCGAGTGTTACTGATAATCAATTCGATGGCATCGAGCCAGAAACTACGGGTCTATCTTTCCAAAATGTGTCATTCAGCTATCCCGGTAGTCGGCAACCCGCATTAAAGAATTTCGATCTCGAAGTTTTACCTGGTCAGACAGCCGCGATTGTAGGCGAAAGCGGTGCTGGAAAAAGTTCCGTAATACGCTTGCTTTTGAGATTTTTCGACGTGGACAATGGGTCGGTTCTGATAAGTGACAAACCTGTTAATGGTCTTAGTCGTGAACGATTATCTAGTCTCCTTGCGGTCGTATCACAGGACACCTATCTCTTCCATGGGACCGTTGCTGAGAATCTCAGGTTTGGTAATCAATCCGCTAGTCTAAAAGACCTCGAAAAAGCGGCTGAACTCGCCAACGCAGCCGAGTTCATTAATCGTTTGCCGAATGGTTACGAAACATTGATAGGTGAAAGAGGTATTAAACTTTCGGGAGGACAGCGTCAGCGGATTGCCATAGCAAGAGCACTGCTAAAAGACGCGCCAGTGCTCGTCCTTGACGAAGCACTTTCAGCGGTTGACTCTGAAAACGAACACGTGATACAAGACGCACTCGATCGCCTGATGAAGGGTCGAACTGTTTTAGTAATAGCACACCGTCTTTCAAGTGTAAAAAACGCTGATCAAATTCACGTTATGCGGACGGGCACTGTGGTTGAATCCGGAAGTCACGACGAATTATTAAACAAAAAGGGTGAATACGCTCGGTTGATGGCTGCACAGGAGGCAGCTGAATCTGAGTCGACGAATCACCAGTTCTCAGGAATCGAGAGAAAGACTGAAGTTACGCCTGTTCGCACCGGTCAAATAGATGATCGAGTTAACATGGAACCTACTGATGCCATCCTCAGAGCTGAAGGTATGGGTTGGCTTCAAACCTTCGGGGTGTTAATGGGATTAATACGCCCCTGGTGGAAAAAGTTATCCCTTAGTTTCTTCCTTGGTTTGGCACGTTTCGTCACATTAATCGGTGTCGGAATAACCAGCGGACTAATCGTAGCTGCCGTAAGGTCAGGTGATCCACGTGAAAACCTAGTACTTATACTTCTGGTGATAGCCCCGATTACCGCGATACTTCATTGGGCCGAGTCCTGGGTTTCTCACGACGTGGCATTCAGGTTGCTCTCAGAAATGCGTATTTCGCTTTTCAGAAAACTTGACCACCTAGCGCCTGCTTACCTTGTTCGAAGACGTACCGGGGATCTCGTCAGTATGGCTACTCAGGACGTTGAGACCGTCGAGTATTTCTTCGCTCATATCGTCGCTCCCGCATTCGTGGCAGTAGCCGTGCCTGCCGCAGTCCTGGTGACGCTTGGAATATACGGTTGGCCCCTTGCGATGGTTGCGGCACCGTTCCTGATATTGACGGCAATTAGCCCGCTCGTAGCGAGAGATCGCGTTGATAGCTTGGGAGGCAGGTCCAGAGAGAAACTCGGTGAAATGAATTCGCATAGCGTTGATACCGTTCAGGGCTTGCATGAAGTTTCTGCCTTTAACATGGGAGAACATAGGCGCAATGAATTCATGCGTATGGCACAGGAATACGTGGACGTTAGGATTCCTTTTTTCAGGGAGCTTACACTTCAGAAAATTTATTTGGAGTTGATCACCGGATTAGGTGGTTTGGCCGTTGCCATAGTTGGAGCATATCTCGTTTCACAAGGTTCTCTGGATGCGGGGTTATTACCGTTATTAACGATTGTTACGATGTCTGCTTTTTTGCCGATCTCAGAGATATCCACGGTGGGAAGATTACTTGCGGATACGATAGGTTCTACCCGCAGGATTTACGCGGTGCAACTGGAACCTGTGCTGGTATCGGACGGAGATGAACGCGATCTTGTAGATACAGAAATCAATTTGGAAGATGTCGGGTTCAGTTATGATTTCACTGACTTCAAAGCGCTCGACCAAGTCGAATTCTCCATAACCCAAGGTGATACAGTTGCTCTTGTCGGACCCTCCGGTGCTGGTAAAACAACGGCGGCACACCTGATAATGCGCTTCTGGGATCCGCAGTCCGGCGCAGTCAGTCTTGGTGGTAAGGATCTGCGAAATTACGTCCTTTCAAAGCTTAGGGAAAGCCTGGCACTTGTAGCCCAGGATACTTACCTTTTCAATACGTCGTTACGTGAGAATTTTTTGATCGCTAATCCTTCTGCTACGGACGATGAGGTAACTACTGCAGTCGCCATGGCGGGGTTAAGTGATTTCGTTGAAACGCTTCCAGAGGGTCTCGATACGGTTGTAGGCGAAAGAGGATCGCAGTTATCGGGGGGTGAGAGACAAAGAGTCTCTATTGGAAGGGCTTTCCTCAAAGATGCTCCAATACTCGTGCTGGATGAAGCAACATCTCACCTTGATGCAGTTAATGAGTACGCGGTAAGGACTGCACTTGATAAATTGGCCTCAGGTAGGACAACACTGGTTATAGCGCACAGGTTATCCACCGTTATGACCGCCGACCTGATAGTCGTGATGAACCAGGGTCAAGTCGTTGAATACGGGACGCATGAGGAATTGTTGGAACGAGGAGGTCTTTACACAAGACTTGTGTCTCGCCAGCTAACCACTACTCGCTCTAAGGGTTAGTCGAACTTACGCCCCTGATGTCGATCATCAAAAGGTATTTATTTGGGGCGGTTACAACAATTAACCGAAAAGCCCCCACACTTCTGTGAGGAGTTCTTCAGTTTGAATTGAGATTGGTGGGCGGTGGAGGACTCGAACCTCCGACCCCCTGCTTGTAAGTTATGTATCCCCTGTATCTCATCGTCTCAGGATAACCATAACCCTGAGATTGAGGGCAACTTAGATAGTCCATAGATGTCTCACGTCGTCTCAGAGGGTTTATATACATTCGCTACTGAAACGATGCTGAAACTTAGGCCTCGATGATGGGATTGCCGTCGTCCTAACTGGTACTGGCTTACCGAAGCCCCTGTCAGCTAACCATGTGGCAGCTCCCATACGTTCTTTTTAAAGCCGACTTAACTGTCGCTGATTTGGATTTAGCTAATCAGATGCCGGATCAATTTAGATGCGATGGAAGATTGAAAACTGTTCGCAGCTTATGCGAATTTCCGGTAGGTTATACATCGAAAATAAAGTGCTTGGTAACTTAATCAGGAGCCTGGAATGTTCGACTTTGTAGTTAAGAATGGCACTGTGATCGACGGAACCGGAGCCGAACCGGTGAGGGCGGATGTGGCGATCACTGGTGATAAGGTGATTGCCGTCGGACACTTACCGGTAGAGGCAGCCAGGACGATTGACGCTACAGGACTTGTTGTATCGCCGGGATTTATCGACCTTCACGCCCACAGCGATATATCGTTCCTAGTAGATCCACTGGCCGACAGTAAATTGCGGCAAGGAGTCACCCTGGAATTGCTTGGCAATTGTGGAATGAGTTTCTGTGCCCCAATGAACGATAAAACTTTAGGGTCCTTTAGGTCATGGGCGAAGCGTTCGAGTCCTGATCTGGAGCCAACCTGGGCCAATTTCGCTGGCTATTTGAGTGCGCTAGAGCAGGCCGGATCAGTTATCAATATAGCTACTCAGATAGGTCACAACCAGATCCGCTCATTTGTGATGGGGGATGTCGCAAGGGCACCCAGCGCCGACGAGTTGCTAGATATGGAGAGGAACGTCGTGGAGGCGCTGGAGGCTGGTGCAATGGGCCTGTCGACCGGTCTTTACTTTGCGCCAGGCAGTTACTCACTCACCGATGAAGTCATCTCTCTAACGCTACCGGTCGCCCAACGGGACAAGTTGTACTCAAGCCACATGCGTTCGGAGTCAGACGAGAGTCCCGGCCTGTTCACTGCGATACAGGAGTCAATCGAAATTGGTCGTCGGACAGGTGCCCGCATTGAAATTTCTCACGTCAAGGCACATGGTCCACGAGTATGGGGACGCTCAGCCGCAATCCTTGAGTCAATAACGGAGGCCCGCAGAGAAGGCATCGATGTTGCTGGCGATCAATATCCCTACGTGGCATGCAGCACTCCACTAAGTGGCGCGATATTTAATCGTTGGGCCCACGATGGGGGTCGTCCGGCCCTGCTAGAACGGCTGGGTGATAGTGATTTGCGTCCAAAGCTGCGCGAAGAGGCAGAATATTCGTCGGTAAGGTTTCAGGGTGCCGAAGGTTGCGTAATAGCCGGTTATCCACCAAACACAAAATACGAAGGGATGACGCTCGCCGAGGTAGCAGATAGACAGGGCAAGGACCCCGTTGACGCGGCCTTCAGCATGATCGAGAAGTCCGAGGTGTCAGTAGTTCTGTATTCAATGTCTGATTCTGACGTGGAAACAATTGCAGCATCGCCAAATATCTCTGTCTGCTCCGATGGCAACTCACTTCGGACAACAGGACCACTCGGGAAAGGCAAGCCCCACCCTCGGAGTTACGGCTCGAACGCCGGATATTTGCAAAGAATGGTGCGGGAGAAGAACCTAGTTTCGCTGCCGGAGGCGATCCGAAAGATGACTTTGCTTCCGGCGCAACGACTGGGCCTTCGTAATCGCGGGCGGATTGCTCCCGGTTACTTCGCAGATATTGCCGTGTTCAATCCTGAGACGATAGCCGAGCATGCTACTTTTGCAAACCCACACCAGTATTCAACTGGTGTATCCCATGTGCTGGTTAACGGGCGATCGGCCCTTATCGACGGAGAACCTTCTGGCGACCTGCCGGGACGAGTCATTAGAGCTCATACCGACTGATTTGGGATGAAATACAGAGTGGCCCCAGCGGTAGCCATACCATCAGTAAAGATTTAAATAGGAACCTCTTGAAGGCAGACGCGCTTACCGTATATCAAGTTATATCCATCTCGGCGGGTGGAAAGACGAAGAGGCTTGGGCGGACATCAGCGAAGCTTAAGTGGATCGAATGTCGACTTCCACGCAGCATAATTCCGATTTAAAGCCCACTTAACTCATGTCGATTGGGTTGTGGTCACTGGTCTCAGCACTCTAACGCAGCACAACGAGTTAAATTTCAGTTAGTCACTAGTGGTCTCCAAAGGGTGGTACTGATGATTAATCCCTTTGCGTGTAACTTCGACCCTTCGGAACCCAGACGGGTCCTGGTAAGACGGATATCCGACAGGTCCGGATGCTACTACCTCGATATAGTCGGTCGATACGATATTGTTGCGGTGCAAATGTCCAGCGAAGTTCGCTTCTATGCCGTGCTTCTTAGCCATTTCAAGTAGAGGGTTTCGATATTTTTTTTCGATAGACCAATTGCTGTCTTCCTCATCAGGGTACTTAGTGAAAAGAGGATGATGGCTAAAAAGAACGATTCTTTCATACTTGGCGTTCGCTGCCTCGTGTTCGACGAATGCCACTTGGTCCCAAGCCTCTTTAAGAAGTAGTGTATTTGGCGGTGTAAGTAGGGTTGAATTGATTACGATAAAACGGATATTTTGATGGGAGAACGCATAGTAATCTGGCCCGAAATTTTCACGATAGAGATCTATCAATTCTTGATCAGGAGAGATACGGTCGAAGGCTACGTCATGATTGCCTGAAACCCATCGTATAGTGATGGACTTATCTAAGAGCGAGGCAATCCGTTTTACTTCGGCTATTTGATCCTCGCTACCTGCTTCATTGATTATGTCGCCAGAAACAACCATGAAAGCCGCATTTGATCGTTGAACTTGTTCAATTGCAAGTGAGAACAATCTCGTCTCATCGGCAAATCCAGTAATTTTGGGTGTTTTTTTTAGGATTTGACCGCGCTTAGCGGCTTCGGATATCTCTGCATCGGTTTTACCACTTCGATCAGCGAATAGGCCAAATTGAGGATCAGCAAGTTGTATGAAAGAAAAATTGGTCAACATGAAATTATTGTTATGACTTCTAAATCTTGATCATTAAGCGCATAACGCTCTCAGACATGCAAGTGGATTAACGAGATAATCCATTCCAAGATCACTTTCAAATGGAGCTTAAACGCAACGAAGAAATAGTTATATTGACTTCTCGAAGAGACGTATATTATTTGTTCCAAGAATACCCTCAATTATCCTCGGACTATGCCCGCGTTCAAGTAACCCATTTGTGACCAGCGGCATGCAAGATATGTCATCTAACCCCGCAGCAAAATACGACGCACCATCGAAATCACTCCCGATACCTACGTTTTCAGGTCCTGCTAATTTAATTGCCAGATCGAATTGATCTAACAGCATATCCATCGGCGGGCTATAACCGCTTACTTTCTTGGTGAGTAAGTCAAACGGATCAACCATATTGTCGGGATCCGGTTTCTTCGGAATTTCATCTTCACTCGATGGTTGCCCACCCACAAAACCAGAGACAAAATTTACGTTCACTACACCTTGAGCTTCGGATAAAGCCAATATCATATCGTTAGTCATATTTCGCGTATGATTTTGCAAAGACCTACAGCATGAATGTGATGCGAAAATTGGTCGTTGAGATATTTCGAGCACGTCCCAAAATGCTTTGTCGGATACGTGTGATATGTCTACCAACATTCCAAGTTGCTGCATTTCTTTTACAACAGATCTGCCGAAATCAGTAAGGCCGCCATGGACATGATCGTTATGACTATCGATCCAGTCTGACGCGGCACTCCACGCGAGCGTTATAGACCTTACACCGAGACGATAGAAAGTCCGTAATATCCCTAAATCGTCGTCTATACATCGCCCACCTTCTATAGAAATTAGTACCGCGATTTTTCCTTCTGATCTAGCTGTGAGAACATCTGCGGCACAAAGAGCAATTACCAGATCATCAGAATTAGCTTCTACGGTTCTGTGAATTGCATCAATTTCCCTGATGGCAAGCCTCATGGCATCCATATCGCTATTTTCTTCACTGATCCATACAGCAAAAAAAGCAGCATCCACACCGCCTTCTTTTAATCTTGGAATATCTACGTGACCCGCTTCTAACCTCTGACTGAAATCTGGATCACGCCATAGCAAATGTGTTGCTGTATCGATGTGAGCATCGAAAACAATAGATTCAGAATGAATTTTTTGAGCTTCTGAAGAAATTTTTAAATTAATCATTTGTATTGAAATGCTTTATCTTCGGTTCAACGACATGTTCTGGAATTATAAAGCTAGTTCACGCGTGCAAACCCGTGACCGGTGTATGTAAGTGCTAATGAGAATTTAATACCAGTTATCGCCTGTGGATCGTCAAATGGCGATGGATCCGATTCGGATTCGGTCGCTGAGCCGGAACTTAACGCCATACAAATGACGCTTCCAGACAGCGTTTTCACCGCCGACGATGTAGCTGCTGCGGGATGGAAAAAATCGAAAGAACTTTCGTCTGAAACATTGCCCGGTGCAACTAGTGTTTGGTATGGGTTCTATCAGCAACGCGACGTCGAAGTACGCGTGTATGAATCACAAGACGAAGCGATTAGCTTAGGTCAGGATTTAGCGGATACGGCGACTGGACGAAACAAGCCACAATTAACATCAATGCAAAACGGAACGAGGACTAGTTACATGTCGTATGCGATTGTCGGTAACTTGATTTTGCTGTGCGAGATAAAAATCGAAGACTGCCAGAGCCTGCTCGACGGTATCGGGCAATAGAATTTCGGTGAAGAAATCGAAGACTCCTCCTCTCTCAGCATTCTGACCCCTACACACTGATTTCTTATAGTACGCGGCGAGTATCGCCGACCCTTTGGATACGGTCTCTTGATATCAGCCTCAGTGAGACATCACAGGTCATTCGGGCACAAAGCGGACAGCCTAACCTGAGAGATTCTTTGCAAACAGCCAGATTATTGTCACGACAAGCCATATAACGACGAACAGTTTGGGATTTATCACACTGGTGATTATCTATTTATTTGGGGCTATTGGTGCAAAATTGGTGCAAAACAAAGAAAAGCCCCTGCATTTCCAGAAGAACGACTCTAGTTAATTTTCAATTTGGCGGAGCCTACGGGATTCGATCAAAATCGCCCGCACCAACGAAAAAGCCACACAAGGGCACATTTATGACACTTTGGTAAATATCGTTACTTAGCCACAAATTGAATCTTAAATAACGTAAAAGTCAAACATTGAACAATTTTTAGTCCCTTCACGTTAATGGCAATCCATTCGAAGACCAAAATACAACAATCAGTGTTGCTTTTTCAAACTGATTAACGTGATCGATTCTGTATAGAACATCTGCTGGTTAACGGGTAGAAATAGAAGTTACGTTACCGAAAAAGGTCGTGATTCCGTTATTGGATTCCTACAAATCACACAAAGATCAATGAAGAAATTATTTAAACTCTTTGCCATCGCTTTAACGGTGGTCTTGGCTATTCATGCTGACAATTTACATAACCCGTTAGAAGTAGCTTTGGCCGACCATAGTTATAGTGAGCTTGAGTTCAAAGTTAACGTGCAGTCGGTAAATACAACGGGTGGTTGTATCGATGATTGGCTTTTTGGATGCGGAGACGCTGATTTCTATCCTGAAGTTAGTTTGAATGCCGGTGCGAACGTAACTTATAGCTACGCCGACGATGACAACTCTATTTCACCGAATTGGATGTTCCCTAAGGCAGGAGCTGAAAATCATCCAGTCTTAATGCAGAAGCGTGCAGATTTCGTTATCAAGATTTGGGATAGGGACGGTGGATTACGAGGGGATGACGATCCCATAGATATCAAACCGAATGCAGGAAGATCTTTGATCGGACATGTCGAATGGGATTTTGAAGAAGCTGATCCAGCGAATACTTTTACAAGTGCAAAACTTGTTATAGATGGTGCCGGCCCTAACGGCGCTGACTTCGAAACTAATTTTGAAGTCGACCCACCTAACGGTTTTCGCATAGAAGACATTCAATTCTCTGGGAATTCGGGAGACAGGGCGAGAGTTACTCTAGATTTCATTCTGGAGGTTTCCGGCGGTATCGCCGTTGATGAGCCTGGCAGCAAAGTAAGGCCGCTCGGTATTCATACACCTATTCATCCTGATCCTAATGACGATCTGACCATAACGGCAGGACTTATTGATGAGTATGGAGATGCCGTTAGTTTCGATACTTTAGAAATTTGGATCGACGAAGACGGCCTAGAAAGTACAAAGGATGATCGTTCAATCCTACAAGGAACCACAGGTGGTAATTGCTGGATCAGTGGATCATCATCTGGATCAACTTGCAGTGAAATAGTAGCCCTCTCCGGAATACCTGAGGCTCCAGGCTTAGGTCCTGATGTCCAAAGGACTTTTTCTTACGGAATCTACGCCAAGAATGTGGTAACTCATAGTGGAGCACTATGGTCTGGTTGGCGAACATTGACTGTTGGAAACCGTACTGGAGCTAACTTCATAGGGTTTTCTCTTGGACAAGGTAATCCAAAAAATGCCGTGGATTTACTGTATACCCCGCATGCTGAAGACTATGGAGCTAGTGGATGCGATACACAGGCTGTTAGCCCTGAAGATATTAACCTAGGAGTTTACGATTCAGATGGTGATGGCCTGTTCATGCCACCAACAATGCCGGTGTGCGCAACACCAGTCGCAAAAACACAATTTACCAATGGAATAGAGGATAACTGGAAAAACACTTTCTTCTCTTCCGTTGATTGGGAGACTGATGTGTACCCCGCGGTAGACACGCCTGCGCATTTAGACGTAATTGTGCTGTACCAAGACCGATTTAACTTCTGGTACACAACAGAACCGGGAATCGGTAGTGGTTTCGTAGATGGTTCATGTGGTGTCGTGACACCTAAGACGATTCAAAATGGAATCGTGCTACCCGTAGCATCCTTTGCAGATACAGCATTTTTATTACACACAACTCCTTGGCGAGATTGTGCACCTGGCGGTGGCAAAAGAGTCACGATTCAGCAGGGTCAATACCGCACGACACTTCACGAAACGGGGCACCGTCCGTTCGGAGCATCAGATATTTATTGTTGCGACGGAGGATATCACCAAGCAGGTGCATTCCCAAATCTTTACGCTGAACAAGAAGAATTTTTGTTGTGGGCTCCGTTTCAATCATACGCGGAAGGGGTCGATGAAGATTACGATTGGGGAGATTCGGTACCTGGTTGTGAAGATGAACCTTTACTAGGGTCTTCAGGTATGCCACTTCCGGATGCGAACAGCGATCCTTGTCCAAGTTTTGAGGACAATCATTTTGGTAGTAGCGACTGGTTCCGGCCTGAGCCAGTTGGAAGTTTAATGGGCAACCATTGGACTACCGTCAATATCCCTGATGGAAGAACAGTACATGTCCAAGCAGCGCCCAGTACTTTCCATAGGATCCAGTGGTATATCGGCATCTGCGACGGAGGAGGGTGCTAATGACTAATCGTTTCTTCTTTTTTCCGATTCCAGTAAGTGTACGTATGATCGGTTTAATCATCTTGACGATCGTGATATCTACCGTTACATCCGTAGACGTAGTGACAGCAGACGGCGAAGAACCCCACCCGGCAATAACTGACACTGTTCCTGAAATTGACATGACAGACAGCGAACTGTTGATAAATCTAAAAATTTCAGTCGACCCAAATGGAGAGCTTACCCTAAAGAACCACCACTTCCGAGAAGCCGTTATCAGCTCTCCAATAGCCACACCCTGGTTTTGGGCAGCTCGAATAATTACTTTCGACAACCGATGTTCTAGATTGAGTCCTTTGGAGGATCCTACGATCAGTCGGTTTATCGATCCTGAGAATTCGGACGATCCCCACCATCCGGATGAAGCATGGGGCAAAAATTCTACGGCCACTGAACTGGTAGTAGAATTACCGGTCGATGCAGGAATGCATGAGATAGAGATTCTCAATTCCGATTACGAAATCGTTGCCAATTACAACGCTGCGATCCTTCTAGACTCTTTTTGCGAGGGCGATCCAGAGAATTCGCTCTGTAAGCTCAGAAAATCTTTACTGATTCTTTTAGATGATGATGATGGGATGGAAGATTTTTCTATCGAATCGTCAGATTCATTCCAAGACTTAAACCATCTGGAAAAGGTTAGTGAGCGAGAGGGTTACAAATTACTTTCAGCGGATGAGACTCCTCTTTATCTCGTGGATCTAGCTAACACTTCCTTCCCTTGGGATCAAGCTCACAGCATCACAAATCCATTCGAATCACCGTCGGGAAAAGGTGTGTACAACGGATACAAAGGTTTGCGGTCAGGGGAAATCAACGAATACGAAGGATCTTTGAGGATTTCTTTACAGGAGCCAGCAAAAGGTATTGGGATGAAACTCGGCTTCATGACCCCGAGTCAGGTCATGAAACAAGATGACGTAACTATTGAGATGGCGAAGATCCTTGCAGACTACGAGGAAGATATTCCATCCGAGCTTATTGAAAAAGTGTCGAAAGAGTTGATTGGCACCAAAGAACCGGTGGTTGCTAGTTTTGCGGTATACGATTCTGAAGGTAAGAAAATCAACTCTGCGGAAAAAACGATCGCGCCATTGCCTGGCCTACATACATTCGTGGGTCTAATAACACCGAATAATACAATTTCTTACATAGACATTAAATATTCTGGTTCATCAAACTCCAAAGATGCGTCAGCTGAATTCATAACAGACGTTTTATTATTTTCTGCAGACGCCGAAAAATTGGATCCCAGACCTTTTGAAATCAATGACAAACCATGCGAAAGTCCGATACTTTTTTACACAGGCATCTTTAGTGACTTCAAGCCCCTCCCTGAGCTTGATCGTTTTGTAGCACCTGAACCCCAAGATGACAACCCAGGAGATGTAGCGAATCCAACTCCTACGCCAATTATTAAAAGCCCGGTTGTTCCTACCCCTACATCAACCCCAACCGTAACTCCACCACGCCCAGAATTATCAGGTCCTAGGTCTGGAACGGGTGTAAACCCATTAACTGGGGGTAGCAGTAGTGATGAAAGACCAGTAGTAGCGGATAATCGCGAGCAGAATAATCAAGATGAAGATACTCAGGAAGGTGCAGCAAGCTGTAATCTGTCTTCTGGTGGACAAGCTAATTCTATCGGACTGGTAATTACACTATTGATTCCGATACTGTTCAGATTTAAGCGCTCGATCAATCCACGCAAGCAAACACCATGACACCTACCATCCTTAGTGCCGTGGCTCTATCGGCGACGGTACTCCTCGATAGTGAAGTCGAGGTAGGTTGCGTCTCGCATGGTTATTCGGTCCAGAAGGAGTAGAGCTCAGCCTGCCAGAGGTGGAAGCGGAGCCGAACGGTCTTGCCGCGGAGTCCCGTGAGGTCGCGTTTGTCTTGCCAGCGGGCGACTTCATCGATCGAGTCAATGTTGGTCGCGATGGAATCGTCTTCGGTGTAGCCGGGGATTGGGTCCATCGATTCGGAGTCGAGGATTTCTGTTTTTACACGGCCTCGCCAGGAGTCGGTGTTGATGTGGAGTTGGGCGCCGGTTACCTCGATGGGTTTTGTAGTGACGCGGCCCCATTCGATGCCGCCTTTGAGTGAGACGAAACCGTCGAGGCGGAGGCGGGCCATGGAGATTGCGGATGAGTCGAGGTAGCCGAAGTTGAGGGCGTCGGCGATTGGCAGGCTGCGTTGTTTTGAGCCCATGCAGTAGAACCAGAGTTCGTCATTACGGCGAATTACGCCGTTGGTAGTGCCGATCGCGCCGGTATCGTAGCGACCCTCACCGATCGGGGAGAGCTCCATGAATGGAGCCCGGTTGGCTACGCGATGCCAGTTGTGGAGGTCTCGGCTGGAGGCCAGCTCGACGGACTTGCGGCTGTCGACGTTTTCGTAGAGAGGCGGATGTTTGCCAGCCCAGTGGTGCATGGTTGGGAGAGCTAGGTACATGTCTTCGTAGCGGAAGACGGGGAAGTGGTAGATGTCGGTGCGCCACTCCTCGGGACGGTTGCGGACGGGTGTGAGGTAGCGGTCGTCGTCGAAGAACTTCTGGAGGCGTTCGAAGCCGTTTTCCTGGTCCGTCTGGTCGGCGTGGAAGATCAGCTCCTGTTCGGTCCAGGTCTCGAAGTCTTTGCTAGTGGAGAGGAAGAAGCTGCGGCCGTAGTAGGTGCGGTGCTTGATCGTTGAGATGAAGAGGTCTTCGGTCTTGTCGTAGTAGAGCTCGGATACATCGAGGCTATTGTGGGGTGGGATTTCGTCTAGCTCTTCCCAGTGGATGCAGTCGGGTGAGGCGGCGGCGTAGAGGGCTTTGTCACGATAGATCTGGGCTTTGAAGCGGCGGTTCGGATCGGGCTCCGTGGCGTGGTAGACGGGGCCTCGGATATGGCCGTTGATTGACGGGATGATGTTGTTGTCTGTGCCGATGGGCGACTTGTCCCAAAGCTTGCCGTCATATTCGTAGAGCCCGATGAACGGCTTCTCCCAGTTGACGCCGTCTTCGGAGGTTGCGTAGCAGGAGTAGTTCCCGCTGGTGCCGGATGCTCCGGTTTCGTCGAGCGTGACTGCGGAGCCGGTGCCGAGTGCGGAGATGTCCTGTCCAGCGGTGCCGAGGTAGATGATCTTGAACAGCTCTTCGGATGGGTCCCAGACGGGTCCGCCCCACATGCGGACGTACATGTTCTCCCAGCGGTGCTCGGGCCGGATGATGGTGTTGGCGTGGAACTTCTCGGGCTGGTGGATTTTGCGCGCGAGGTTCCAGATATCTTCGATCTCGTGGTTATCGATGAAGAGGTGTTTGGTCATCTGAATCTGTTGATTAATCTCGGTATCAATGGTGAAAATCCGAACGTGGTCACACAGACGGGCCGAGGTAGCTTACGACTAAAAAGCCTACTTCGCTATATGTTGGGCCAGTTGCTACTGGAAGTTACGAAACACCTATTTAATTGGTGCTATTGGAACAACATTGGAACAACTTCGCGAAAAGCCCCTGCATTTCTGCAAGGGCTTCTTCAGTTTGAATTGAGATTGGTGGGCGGTGGAGGACTCGAACCTCCGACCCCCTGCTTGTAAGTTATGTATCCCCTGTATCTCATCGTCTCAGGATAACCATTGCCCTTAGATTGAGGGCAACTTAGACACTCTATAAATGTCTCAGGTTGTCTCACAGAGTTTTTATACGTCCGTTGCTGTAACTCTGCTGTAACTAGGCTTCGATCATTGGGTTGCCATCGTCCTGATGGTCATTGATCACAATGGTGAAATCACCGATGCCAGGCACATCATCGTTTCTAACTGGTGCTGGCTTACCAAAGCCCCTGTCAGCTAGCCACGTTGCAGCATCCATGCGTTCTTTGTTGCTGGCGTTCTGGTCACGCAGGACAGCCAGAACTACATCTACGAGTTCACTACCGTCCGCTGTGCTTTGCTTGATCTGTTCGCGAAAGCCCACGGGACGACCGCCGGGGTTCCCGCTTTGTCCTGCTATGAAGCGACCTGTTAAGTCCCTGTTCTGAGGTGAGTTATGCATCTTAACTAACGACCATTTGGTAGGAGTACTCCACGATATCTCCATTATCACTCTTGATTCTCAAATAAATCTGGAACGTACCCGCCGATTGATAAGCATGACTCAAATTTATTATTACGCCGGTATCCACTAGTATTGGTACTCCTATCCACTCATCATTATTGTCGCCCCATTTAACACTCGCACTAACTCCACCTAAATTGTTGAGTTCGTCGAGGTTTACAACACGGAAGTTCTGGAGTTCAAAATTCTCCCCGACATTAACTGAATGATGCGATAGCGTTCCTTCAATGAACTGGATCTTGACAGTTTGAGGCGTAGAAGTGGGTGTGGGTGTTGGTGTTGAAGTGGGTGCTGGTGTTGAAGTGGGTGCTGGTGTTGGTTCCACGCATAAACCGGTGTTTGTAAAAAGGACTACGTTACACGGAGTGGGTTCGGAGCATGAACCGGTATTACGGAACACGTTTAAGTCACACTGTTCAAGGCCCGGCCACCCATTGGGGATTGGCAGCGATTCCCATGATTCATTGGGATTATCCGAACTAGCAACTCCTCCCGATCGCCATTCATCCCCGGTTGATCCGATTGCGCAAATCTGCTCGGAACATTGAATGAAGATTGTTCCATCCACGCCAATCACTGGGAAGCCGTAAAAACCAGGGCTAACAGACCGAGTTTGGACAGTCGGAGAACCCGGTTGGGGAGGGGGTGCGGTAGACATTTTTCGATAATGTTGTGCCCATCCGGTTTGGAGGCCCCAGTCTGTAACCCCGGTATCGGGGTTGACGGCGATAAACCATTCTCTATTGTGAGTATAAATCGTACCCAGACCGTCTAGCACTGGTGCAGCGTACGTTCCAGAATATCTTCCGACGTCAGATAGGGTTAGATCAATTGTCCATTGTGTCTTGCCATTGTTGTCAATTGAGTGAAGTATTTCTCTCCAAGTTGTACCCTCTGGTCCTCCAGAATCGTACGACAAACCTGCACTGAAGTAACTGGTTCCATCTGAGAAAACAGATATTGGTGAGGGATGTGTTCCATCGATCTGAGCTTGGAAATTCACAGTTCCATCGGCACGTAATGATGTCAGGAATCCAATGTTTTCCGATCCCGCTTCTGTAAATCCATATATATTCGACTGTTTATCTATCACAGGCGGGATACAGAACTCTAACTCGACATACTTGGACAAATCCACGTCGAGTGAGAAATCATCGCCAGCCAGCCATTGTCCGACTTGACACTTGGTTGCAGTCAAAACTGCGTCGCTTGCTACATCGATCGCATGTGCATCAGCACGCGAACCCGACCACAATATCTTCCCTGTCGAAGAAATTCCCGATCTACCTGCAACTATCGTGCCATTGCTTAGGACACCAATATTGATCAATTTGCTATCAGCATCACCACTGGCACCAATGTCCTGATACCAATCAAGATCGCCTGTTTTCATATCTATTGCGTACAGTCGCCCAGCAGCATCCAAAAAATAAACCTGTTGTAATTGAATCGAAATCGCTGGATGGGCTTTTATATTGACATTTTCACCAATTGTTCTGGTGACATTTTCATTAACGTTCTCGGCATTAACTTTCGTAGATAACGGACGATTTTCCACTCCGACTCGCCATTTGACGGAACCGTCACCGGGATTAAGCGCGTAGAAACTGCCTCCTTTTGAAAAAAATAAGGTCCCATCGGGACCGATAACCATCGGGGAGTATCCACCACCCTCTCCGTAGGTACTACCGTCAGATACCAGTGTGTTCCATTTTAGTTTCGGGACTTCAGGACCCCAGGCAGTACTGTTTCCGGTGTTACCACTGTCGTTCTGGAACGAAAGCCAGCCAGTACTTATCGGTCCTACTCTTACCGGACTTGGTGTAGGCGTCGCTGTCTGAAATATATAGGTAGGAAAAGGGGTCGGTGTGAAAGATGACTTAATGGCCGTTGGGGTGACTGTTGGATCGGCGACTACTAGAGTCCCGTTAACTGAAAAAATAACACCTTCTTCAAATAATGATGTCGACTCACGACTACATTCTTCATCCTGACCACGAGATACCAATAACACCAGATTCCCTTTCAACTTTGAGGGTACGAGATGAGAATGCTGAATCGTACGTAGTAACTTCCGAAGTCCCTCACAACCTTCATCCACAACCTCATCTTTGGTAGTGTCAGCCGGTGTAACAGTGGGTTCCGGAGTAGGGACAGGTGCAGGAACAGGTACAGATGTAGCAGTTGGCTCTGGGATCAGTGTAGGCACGGGAGCAGCGGTTGGCTCCGGAGCAGGAGTATCTGTCGGAAGCGTTTCTGGCGTAGATGTAGCCGTAGGAGCAGCAGTGGCTGGTTGAGCTGCTGCAAGTGTTGCACTAACCGCCTTGTCGATAGCACCCTGATCTGATGACGAGCAGCCCACCGCAACTACTGTTAGCAGCATGGATACGATTGCTATTACTCGTAGTTTCAACATCCCGAAACTTTACACCAAAATCCACTTCCTACCCGAACTTCGCCATAGCCACTCGTACCTGCTCTAAGTCTTCGCGTAACTCGTGAGCATAGATACCCATTGTTATTGCAGGATTCGCGTGTCCCAGAATCTTGCTGACTGCTGTGATCGGTACATTCTCAGACAGTAGATAACTACCTGCGTTATGCCTTAGATGATGCCACGTTAGGTGAGGAAGACCTAGTTCCTTCAGCAGTGGAGTCAGGCACGGGTTACCAGCCCGGGGTTGGCATTTCGGTCAATAGTTTGAATAAGGGGAAGCCCTTTATGAACAAATAAGGTTTGAGCAGTGAGCTACTTTTAGGTCACTGTTGCCCCGATAGCTAATCAGCCCAAGACCGTCTGCACCGATCGTGATAGATGTGTACTCACCAGCAATCCCGTCTGAATCAACGGTAGATGTCGTTGCTGATGTGCACGCAGTGTCTGAGCAGTGAGCTGTTTTTAGGTCTTTGCCGGGAACGACGTCGTCGAGACCACGGAAGTAGCTAATCAGCCCAAGACCGTCTGCACCGATCGTGATAGATGTCCATAAGCCAACCCGTTGCCACGAATCAATTCCCATTGAATCAACGGTAGATGTCGTTGCTGATGTGCACGCAGTGTCTGAGCAGTGAGCTACTTTTAGGTCACCAAGGTTGGGTTCAGAAGAGTCGTAGTAGCTGATCAGCCCAAGACCGTCTGCACCGATCGTGATAGATGAGAAACTACCAGCATGCCGGTGTGAATGAATGGTAGATGTCGTTGCTGATGTGCACGCAGTGTCTGAGCAGTGAGATACTTTTAGACCGGCGGTGCTGCCGTAGCTAATCAGCCCAAGACCGTCTGCACCGATCGTGATAGAAGAATCAAAACCGTCTACACCGACTGAATCAATGGTAGATGTATCGGCTGATGTACACGCAGTGTTATCGCAGTGAGCTAGTTTTAGGTCACGGTTGGTCTGGTCGTAATAGCTGATCAGCCCAAGACCGTCTGCACCGATCGTGATAGATGTGTACTTGCCAACTTCCCCTTCTGAATCAATCGTAGATGTAGTTGCTGATGTGCACGCAGTGTTATCGCAGTGAGCTACTTTTAGGTCGTCGTTGGTCCCGTCGTAATAGCTGATCAGCCCAAGACCGTCTGCACCGATCGTGATAGATGTGTGCAAGCCAACATCCCCGTCTGAATCACTCGTAGATGTCGTTGCTGATGTGCACGCAGTGTTATCGCAGTGAGCTACTTTTAGGTCACGGTTGGCGTAGGAGTAATAGCTAATCAGCGCAAGACCGTCTGCACCGATCATGATAGATGTGTCATAGTCAATACCTGAATCAATCGTAGATTTAATGGCTGATGGCGTAGGCGTAGGCGTTGGCGTAGGCGTAGCAGTAGGCACTGGTGTAGGAGTAACCGTCGGCGTTGGCGTGATTGTGGGTGTAGCCGTCGGAAGCGGTGTTGGCGTAGGTACAGCTGTCGGTGCTGGTGCTGATGGTGTAGCGACCACAACTGGAGTAGGAGTAGGAACTATTTCTGGTGTTGGTACGGCAACAGGTGTTGGTATAGATGTCGGAACTACAACTACTGTTGAAGTGGAAAGCACACTCCCAATAGACCCAGTTACGATGGATGTAGACTCCGTTACGATCGATGTAGCAGTTGCAACCTGAACAACCACTGAAGCAGTTGGAGTTACTGCACCTGCCGATGCGGTGACTGTGGACGTAACAGCAGATTGAATGACAACAGTTGGGGTTGTTACGACAGGGGCTGGAGTAGGTGTCGGAGCCATAGCTTCAACGGTTGCATCAACGGCAGCAGCAACTTCCATAGCCTTTACTGTCGCAGAGGCTGCTTCTTCAACTGAGGTATCCACCTCTGCAACTTTAGGTGTCGGGGCTTTTCCAATAGGCTGCGGGGTAGGTGTCTCGGTTGGTTCGGGAGCCATCGCCTGAATAGTTGCATCGACAGCACCCTCTACCGACATTGCCTTTACTGTTGCAGCAGCTGCATCCTCCACCGATATATCCGAGCTGCCCACATTCTGTATCTCGGGGGTGGCAGATGACGTGCAAGCAGATAGAACCGCTACCATCAGCAGCGAAACGAGTGTTAGTTCCCGTAGATTCCACATGCCGATACTTTACACCGTCTCAGCACCCTGACACCCACCTACCTATTTGTCTTAGTGCGTGGCGGGTATCGGCGACCCTTTACATACGGTCTCTTGGAATAAGCCTCAGTGAGACCTCACAGGTCATCCGGACACGAAGCCAACAGCCTTCCTACCAATCAACCAGATTATTGTCACAACAATCCATATGACGACGAACAGCTTGGGGTTTATCACAATGAGAATTGCCTATTTATTTGGTCGTATCGCTGTAACTTTGCTGTAACTTCGCGAAAAGCCCCTGCATTTCTGCAAGGACTTCTTCAGTTTGAATTGAGATTGGTGGGCGGTGGAGGACTCGAACCTCCGACCCCCTGCTTGTAAGGCAGGTGCTCTAACCAACTGAGCTAACCGCCCAATCTAAACAACAAAAATGGCGCGCTTGGCGGGATTCGAACCCACGACCTCAGCCTTCGCAGGGCTGCGCTCTATCCAGCTGAGCTACAAGCGCATTATGCAATAAACGCGTATATGAATGTTACTCCAATAAAAAAAATTGGTGCCGAGAGCGAGAGTCGAACTCGCACGCCCTTGCGGGCACTACGCCCTGAACGTAGCGCGTCTGCCATTTCGCCACCTCGGCACAAGAGGTTAAATTGTAATTAACCCACTTGGTGGGCGATGGGGGACTCGAACCTCCGACCTCTTACGTGTGAAGCAAGCGCTCTAACCAACTGAGCTAATCGCCCTGATTTCAAATTATACCTTCTGAAAGTCGTATTCCAGACAATAACCAACGAATACATCAAAGATCAAAGTCTAGAAATATGAATGGTGGCGATGGTGAGACTTGAACTCACGACCTCACGCTTATGAAGCGCGCGCTCTAACCAGCTGAGCTACATCGCCACGATGTTGAACAGAAACCGTGATTACAGGTTCCAGCCAATCATGTTAGCCACGGGCTAAACCGTGGTCAACGACATCGGATATCACTGTTTTTATCAATTAGTAAACAAACTGAGGGTCAAGACGATACGTAATCACCGCTCTTTCCACCACTCTTACTCAATAGCCTCAATCCTTCGATACTAATAGCACGATCGACTGACTTGCACATATCGTAAATGGTCAGCGCAGTTAGACTTGCTGAGGTTAAAGCCTCCATCTCCACACCCGTCTTACCAGACGTGCGAACAGTCGCAGTAACAGCGATACCTACCCCGTCTGGCAGATCCTCAAAATCAATTGTTATCTGATCGATATCCAACGGATGACATAACGGAATAAGTTCGGAAGTCCGCTTACCGGCCATAATTCCTGCCACCCGTGCTACCCCTAGTACATCACCTTTATCGAATCCACCTGATCGGATAAGATCGAGGGTGGACTGAAGCATATGAAGTTCACAACGTGCTACAGCAGCTCGATCTGTCACGTCCTTTGATCCAACATCTACCATCCGCGCGTTACCTGATTCATCAATATGGCTTAAGTTAGATGATCCTTCAGTCATTTAGGCACCTGTCTCAATAAATCCTTCGTCGAGTATTTGATCTCCACCCCTCGCAGCATTATTCGCCAATTCATCACAACGTTCATTCTCCAGATGACCTGTATGTCCGCGAATCCACTCAAAACGTACATCATGTCGATTACATGCTTCTAACAATCGCTCCCACATATCAGGATTAAGAGCCCGCTCCTTCTTGTTACGCATCCACCCGTTTGCCTGCCATCTAGCTGCCCATCCTTTTTCAATCCCGTTGATCACATACTGCGAATCTGTTGTCAGCACCACCCGCTGACGACTCTTGAGTGCATCCAGAGCTGTAATAGCACCCAACAACTCCATACGGTTATTTGTGGTGCGAACATACCCTTGGCTAAATTCTTTTACATTTTCACCGTATCTAAGAACTACCCCATATCCACCAGGGCCTGGATTTCCAATTGCTGATCCATCGGAAAAAGCATAAACAGTCGTATCGATATCTTTTAACATTTACCTAAAGTCATCCTGAAGTAGCAACATGGCGATACGCAGGACTAACCACCGATGTAATACATTTCAACTTTGCTGTCATCTGAGTTATTTTCAAACTCAGTATCATTCGATCGTAACTCCGAATAACGATCGTTCCTACCTGTCCAAACTTTAGTAATTATCGCAGCAAGCTCCGCATCAGTAGCCCCAGAACGCATAGGAGTTTTGAGATCCGTACCACCTGATGCAAATAAGCAGGTAATCAACTTTCCGTCCGTAGATAGTCGAGCCCTTGTGCAATCACCACAAAACGGCTTAGACACTGAAGATATAACACCGATCTCACCACTACCATCAACATATCTATACCGGCTCGCAACCTCTCCTTTGTAATTGGGTTCAATGGGTTCCAGCGGAAATTCTGAATTAATGGTCTGGATAACTTCATCGGACGTAAAAACCTGTGAAAGCTCCCAGCCGTTCTTGGTTCCGACATCCATGAACTCAATAAACCTGACGATAGCTCCAGTTCCTTTAAAGCATCGAGCAGTATCAACCAACGTGTGCTCGTTGACACCGCGTTGAACTACAACGTTAACCTTAATTTGTTCAAAACCAAGTGATGCCGCTGCTTTTATGCCCGCGAGGGTATTTTCTGGCCCCTGCGGACGCCCTGACATCTCTTTGAATACCTCTGGGTCGATCGAATCAAGAGAAATAGTCAATCGATTCAGCCCAGCATCTTTTAATTGTTGTGCATTGTTCTCAAGCAAATACCCGTTAGTTGTAAGGGCTATATCATCAATGCCGTCAATAACACACAATTTTGATACAAGATCGGGAAGATTCGCCCGTACGAGTGGTTCACCACCGGTAATCCGAACCTTCGAAACACCGATTCTCACGAATAGCCTTGTTAATCGCTCAATTTCTTCAAAAGAAAGAATATGAGGCCGCGGTAAAAACTCATACTTTTCCCCATAAACCTCAGCAGGCATGCAGTACGGACACCTGAAATTACAGCGATCCGTCACGGAAATACGCAAGTCGCGAACCGGCCGACCGAACTTATCGGTCACAGATTTAGAAATGTAAGAATCAGCAGTTTGAGACATGATGTTCAGGAGAATGTGAAAAATTAACCGTGCCGAACCGTATGTTCAATATTATCGTGACGCATTTTCACATTCATTACCATCAGTAAAAATTAACTCGAAAACAAAACCTTAAAAGTGTTACTCATCCGTCGTAACGCTATACCCCTATGACTAATAGCATCCTTTTCAGACGCTGACATTTGAGCAGTTGTTTTAGTGCAACGGGGTATCCAAAATACAGGATCATATCCAAAGCCATCATGCCCAATCGGCTCGTGCATGATAGCCCCTTCGACCACACCTTCACTTGTCACGAGCCCACCAGGTACGCCAGGTCCAACCAGTGCAATCACCGCAACAAATCGCGCCGTACGTTGCCATCCGGGAACTTCATGCATATTCTCCAGAAGCAAATTAACACGCTCATCATCGTCAAGCCCATCACCACCGTATCTAGCTGATAAGACTCCGGGAGCACCCTTCAATGCATCGACAACTAGGCCGGAATCATCAGCCAGTGTCACTTCTCCTGATGCATCAGCATACTGCCGTGCCTTGAGCACGGCATTTTCTTCAAACGTAGATCCTGTTTCTTCTACTTCAATGTCTATTCGAAGATCATCAAGACCAACGACATCAAACACCAGGTCAGTCGATAATTTCGACAGCATTCGTGAAAACTCACGAATCTTCCCCGAATTGCGTGTAGCGATTAGCAATTTCTTCACCATAAGACTAAACCTACTCTCACTCACACAATTACGGTAATCGAAAGCAAACGAAAAAGATAAGTTATTCAGGATTCAATAACCGTTGCGGCTAGAAATTACGGATGTTAGGCTTCTGATACTTTAAATGCTTTATTCGCCGATCTTTGCGGTCGGTATTTTTTTGTCAGGAAACTGACAGTAATCTAACAATCATAAATTTACGTACCGCTACCAGATGCACCGAGTTTCAAAGCTTCCATTCTCACTCCGTACTGCTCTACTTCTAATTGTCCCCGTTGCGGCAGGACTTCTTGCAGCATGTACGCCTGACAATAATCAATCCACATTCGGCACAGCCGGTCCAGTAGCCTCTGACCAGGCAGATCTATTCATATTCATATTCTGGATTGCTGTAGTTGTTTTCATTCTTGTTGAAGGTGCGATCATATATGCGTCTATCAGGTATAGGCGGCGTTCAGATTCGGACAAACTACCGTACCAAACCCACGGTAATGACAAGCTAGAGATCACATGGACGATCATTCCAGCCATCATCTTGTTGGCCGTCGCCATCCCGACGCTCACTGACATCTGGGAACAACAAAATGGCGCTCCCACTGACAGAGGAGAAGTCCTGAACGTCGAGGCAATTGGCCACCAGTGGTGGTTTGAATTCCGATATCCCGACCATGAGGTTATAACTGCCAACGAGCTACATATCCCAGTAAATCGTCCGGTGGGATTCAAACTCGAGTCACAGGACGTCATACACAGTTTCTGGGTGCCAAAAATCGCGGGCAAGGTTGATATGGTCCCGCTGAATGATAACTACCTGTGGATGATGGGTGACCAGGTAGGAGAGTACTACGGACAATGCGCAGAATTCTGTGGAATAGCACACGCCCATATGCGATTCCGGGTGATCGTGCACACCGAAGAAGATTTCAATGCATGGGTAGCAGGTATGCACACCCCAGCTGATCCGCCAGCAGCTGGTTCAGCAGAAGCCTCCGGAAAAAGTCTGTTCGCTGGAAATTGTTCCTCATGCCATACTACTGACTCAACATCGCCCGGATCTTACGCACAAGAAATAAGTTCTCAGCAAGCGCGCTGGAACGGATGGGTATCGGATATTGAAAACTCAGCCATAGTTTCTGCACCTAACCTAACCCATTTCGGGACTCGTTCAACACTGGCTTCCGGAATCAAAGACCTTAATCAAGAATCGCTCGTTCAGTGGATCACTGACCCATCGGCAATCAAGATCGGCACTCGAATGCAGGATCACGCAGCCGTCTACAATACCGCTGACGGTAAAGCAAAACTAACCAACACTGAAATTTCAGATATAGCTACATACCTGTTGTCTCTAAAGCCTGGTTCGGGCACCGCGAATCAGACAATGGATATGTCCGGTGGTGGAGATGTAGACGCTGTTGAGTTATTCAGCGCTAACTGCTCTGCATGTCACTCGACTGGTGATGACAAGATCGTAGGCCCTGGATTGGCTGGAATAGGAGACAGAGCCGGCAGCCGTGTAAGTGGCCTGAGTGCCGATGAATACCTTGAACAATCATTAAGAGATCCCGATGCTTTCATCGTCGATGGATTCACTCCAGGACTTATGCCGAATTGGGAGAAACTTGGTGACGATTCGATTGATGCCCTTGTGACTTATTTAAAGACCTTAAAGTAACTACCTGTACAGGCCTAATTAGTAAGCCTGTCAGCGGAGCTGACTAGTGACAACAAATGCACTGACATTCCCAAGATTCTTCCCCCGCCCTCAATCTGAAACGGGTATTTGGGGCTGGATCGGAACAGTCGATCACAAGCGTATTGGAACGCTGTATGGAATCACATCGTTTTTGTGGTTCTTGATCGCTGGTGTGGAGGCATTACTAATACGGGTGCAGCTGGCCTCAGCAGAAAGCACCTTTATTGGACCGGAGTTCTACAACCAACTCTTCACTATGCACGGTACGACAATGGTGTTCCTCGTAATCATGCCGTTGTCCGCTGCGTTCTTTAACTGGCTCATTCCGTTACAGATAGGTGCCCGTGACGTGGCTTTCCCACGGCTTAACGCGCTCAGTTACTGGGTATTCCTGTTCGGTTCGTTGATCATGAATGCCGGTTGGATCACAGGTGATGCTCCTAACGGTGGGTGGTTCGGTTACGCACCAAACTCAGGAGTGACGTTCAACCCGGGAATCGGTATGACCTACTGGGTCGTCGGGTTGAATATATTAGGTGTCGCTTCAATCGCAGCCGGACTCAACTTCATTGTCACGATTTTGAACATGCGTGCACCGGGCATGAGCATGTTCAAAATGCCCGTATTTACATGGATGACTCTTATAACTTCCGTGCTACTGGTACTGGCCATGCCAATACTTGCCGTAGCTGGTATCCAGTTACAAACTGACCGTGTTTACGGCACTCACTTCTTCAACTCTCTGGCTGGTGGAGACCCAGTAATGTGGCAACACATATTCTGGTTGTTTGGACACCCCGAGGTCTACATCCTCATCCTCCCTGCAATGGGAATCGTATCCGAAGTGCTACCGACTTTTTCACGGAAGCCATTATTCGGTTACTCATTCGTTGTGTTTGCAGGGATAGCAATCGGATTCATGGGTTGGTTCGTGTGGAGTCACCACATGTTCACTGTGGGTTTAGGACCCGCTGCAAATACCGCTTTTGCAATGTCAACAATGCTTATCGCTGTTCCGACAGGAGTAAAAATCTTCAACTGGATAGGCACACTCTGGCGAGGAAATATCCAACTTAATACGGCAATGCTGTTTTCGATATCGTTTATCGCGATGTTCACCATTGGTGGGCTTAGTGGTGTAATGCACGCATCACCTCCCACCGACTCCCAACAACAGGACACTTACTTCGTTGTAGCACACTTCCATTACGTTCTCGTAGGAGGCGCCTTACTCGGAATATTCAGCGGAATTTACTTCTGGTGGCCAAAATTCACAGGCTGGTTCCTAAACGAAAAACTTGGTATTGCTAACTGGGCTTTGATGATGATCGGATTCAATCTACAGTTTGGCCCACAGCACTGGCTTGGTATGGATGGAATGCCACGGCGTATTTATACATACGCTGAGAACATGGGATGGGAGGGATCAAACCTCGCCGCATCAATTGGTGGGTTCATACTGGGCTTTGGAATCCTTCTATTTATAATCAACATGATCTATTCTCGAATAAATAAAAAAGTAGCCCCGGCTGACCCATGGGATGGACGCACCCTCGAATGGTCCACATCCTCCCCACCTCCAGTCCACGACTTTGATGAAGTACCTCAAGTGATGTACCGGGATGATTTCTGGTTCAAAAAACATCCTGAGACCATCTCAGAGTACTACCATGATGAGCATGATCTTGAAGTCGAAGAAGCAGCCCCAGTAGTGGCCCATGATGCAGAAGACCACGGAGATGCTCACGGGGGACACGGAGGCATACATCTGCCTGACAAGTCCTACTATCCGTTCATACTTGGAGTAGGCATTGCCATCTTCGGCATAGGGTTCCTGACAAACACCTATGTAATTGCTGCCGGTGTCCCGATATTTATATGGGGTATGCTCGGCTGGTCAATGGAACCGGTAAACGACCCAACGTAATCAACTTGGAAAACAAGAGTTCAATTTCCATCTCAAGGATTCAACGAACGTGACACAGGCCGCAATAACAGAACATCATACGCCGGTAGAGGAAACTACAACCGGTCTGAATAGCAGGAAACTCCTTATGTGGGCGTTCCTGGGGTCAGACGTGATGTTCTTCGGAGCATTCATCGCCACCTACCTGGTATACCGAGGCAAGAGCCTTGTCGGTCCGTATCCATCGGAAGTTCTGAATATTCCAATAACGACGGTATCTACTTTCGTATTGCTCATGAGTTCTCTTGCAATGGTCTTAGCTCTTCACTACGTGAAAGAAGGCGAAAAGAACAAGGGAACACTTTGGATACTGATGGTAGTGGTTTTGGGTGCAATATTCATGGGATTCCAATTCGTTGAATTTAGAGAATTCGCTCATTTGGGTTTAACACCTAGAACGAATATTTTCGGAACGACATTCTTCATACTCACCGGTATTCACGGTGCCCACGTAACAATCGGGGTCATTTGGATGGCATTTCTCGCGTACAGCTCAAATAATGGAGCCCTCCGCGCCGACAACGCTTTGGATCTAGAAATTGCAGGCTTATACTGGCACTTCGTCGACATTGTGTGGATCGTGATTTTTACAGTTATCTATCTAATTTCAGCAAATGATGCACCACCACTTGGTATGGAAACAATTACCCACTGATAGCGATAAAAGATAGGCAGAGGATTTAATAATGGCCAGTCTTTGGCGAAAATTAACGCATCACGACGGCAACGGTTGGTGGAACCTCCCGCACACAGCCAGTAATGAACCTAACCCACCCCATGAGGGTCCAATCGGTGGTGAGTGGTTAGGCAATATGTGGCGTATCCTCACACATGGTGGTGTCTCGCATGCAGGGCCGGGTTTTTACTGGCTTGTTGGTCTTTTCTTAGCCATCGTAACCCTTGTAGAAGTATGGTTATTCGGTGTTGAAGGACTGGGTAGCTGGTATATACCACTACTGTTGTTCCTGTCGCTTTTAAAGTTCATAGGCGTAGTCGCTTTCTTCATGCACTTGCGATTTGATCATCGATTGTTTACATACCTGTTTGGGGCGTCGATGGTTGTTGGTATTTTCATATTCACACTGCTCCTGTTGCTATTAGAGTTTGGTAATCAACCACCGAATTAATCGGATTACAAAGATTCTCCGATGACTCACGACTGACTTACGCAAAAGTCAAGAAACCAGGGAAGGCACAAGCCAAATTCCCACAAGACTGGCTCACCATTACGGGTGACAGATATCAAGAATGAACCGACGCTATGAATGACGGCCCAGAGCCTGACCTGATCAATAGTTTCGGGGAGTTCGCGCTTGCGTGGGACTTCTCGTCCCCTCCGGCCGTATTGTTCCTCTTGTTAACTAGTGCCTATTTGATCGGCACCACACGCTTGGCCATTCGTTCTGATAGAGACGGACGCTTCTGGCATAAATTCACTGCGAGTCTTTTTGGTCTCATCCTGTTGGCAATCGCCCTGGCCGGCCCACTCGACTACTACTCAGGCGACTTATTCGCTGCGCATATGTCACAACATATTGTTATCGCCATGTTCGCTGCACCGCTCCTCTTGCTAGCCAGGCCCATGCCCGCTTACATATGGGCTTTGCCTCGTCCTTTCCGCGTGGGCGTTGGAACCGCGCTGACAGACACAGGAGTGATCATCAAGGTCATGAGGATTCTTACGAGGCCAACAGTTGCATTACCAGTCTTCATAGGCACGTTGTACGCATGGCATATTCCCGAAGCATACAACCAGTCTCTAAAGGATGAGTGGCTTCATCTTTTCATGCACTTCACTATGTTCACAACAGCCGTTCTCTTTTGGTGGCCAATAATAGGGCCACCACCTATTCGCACCAAACTTAAACACCCACAGAGAATCGTTTACCTACTCCTGGCCGTCACGCCGACGGCCCTACTGGCGGCAATTATCACCCTGTCCAAATCGGTTTTATTCGACTTCTATCTGGACAGTCCCGGACATTTCAGTTGGTCACCTACAGAAGACCAGCGAACGGGTGGACTGCTGATGTGGATTCCAGGCAATTTCGTTTACCTGACAACTATGACCATACTTTTCTTCAGATGGTTTAAGGAAGAAGAGCAAAAAACATCGCGAGAAGCCACATTACGTAGACGACAGGTCATATCGTCCTACGGTTCAAAGATTACGCAGGACAAAGCAAAAAACAACGATGATCACACCAACTAGCGTTTAGTACTACGACGACGGCGTCGAGTGGGGGCGCGTCTGATGAAATAGTCGTTTTCTTGCTCGAGCATTCGACGCAAAACCTCATCAGAAAGGTTCTTCAGATAAATAACGCTGGCCCAAGCATCTGTAAGACCAGATTGTATCTCCGCCAGCGTCATCGCCTTATTAGAATTTGCGAGTAACAACCTGAAAACTGCTTCAGTGATCGGAGTTCCAGGCAGAAGGAATTCAGGTTCGTTTGCACAAACGTTACTCATCACCTTCATATATTCAGCAGCAGTTCCGAAACCCCCGGGTGTCTTACTATCGTCGACAACAGCTTTACCTCCTGTCGACAACCTCGAATAAACTGCATACCCAAACGATCTGCCAGTAGCATCGAAGGCCTTGGCATCAACCTGGTATTTAGGCTCTGGTTCCGGCTCTGCTACGGTTTCTTGTGTCTGTTCTGTCTGATTGGTCATATATTTTTCTGCACGCGTTAATCGAGCTTTATAAGATTCTAAAAAATATCATCTGGCCAGTCGAGCATCTCGACCTTGGCATTCTCATCTACATCAATCATACCAATGTCATCGGGACATATGGCTAATCCATTCGCAATAGCCATTGAACTCAATACACCAGAGCTTTGGTTACCAGTCAATTTTGCACGATATGACCCCGAGTCGTCTACATACACATGTACTCGAGCATACACACGGCGCCCGTCGTAATTATTGATCCGGTCATCCATTAACACATCTATCGAAGGCTTTTCTGCCTGCGGTTTACCCATCATAAGACGCATAGCCGGACGTCCAAATTGTTCAAATGCCACCATGGCGCTCACAGGGTTACCGGGAAGGCCGAGATGAGGAACTCGGGTTCCGTCTTTACGGTCAAGTAACCCAAAAGCCAATGGCTTTGCTGGGCGCATACGCACAGACCACAGGGCAATTTCACCCTTGGATGCCAGCACATCTTTGACAACATCGTAATCACCTTTTGAGACTCCTGCAGACGTGACAACCAAGTCCGCAGCAAGCGCACCGTCTAGTGCAGTTTCTAGTGATTCAACTGTGTCTTTCGCTATTCCCTGAACGCTTGGGATCCCCCCATATTTCGTCACCATAGCTGCGATGCTATAAGCGTTAGAGTTGTAGATCTTGCCCGGCCTATATTCCTCACCCGGCTGCAAGAGTTCATCACCTGTTGAAACTATCGCAACAACTGGTCTGCGCACAGCTTGAATCTCGGAACGTCCCAAGGAAGCAATAACACCAACCTCGCCCGCACCTAAAATATGTCCTGCCTCGAATACGTTGTCACCCTCACGAATGTCTTCGCCTGCCTGCCGAATATTGTCATTTGGTTCTGCCTCAATATGTATAGCTACAGTGTCGCCTGACTTTACAGTTTCTCCACCTTCAAGCTCATCTGTATCCTCAAATGGAACAACTGCGTCAGCGTTTTGGGGAACCGGGGCACCTGTCATAATCCGAATTGCAGTACCTGGTTTTAGAGGCTGGTCTGCTATCTGTCCGGCTGCCACGACACCAATGACCTGCAATACACTCGGTGCATTCTTCGTTGACCCTGTTGTATCAGAAGAGAATACAGCGTACCCGTCCATCGCTGAATTCGTGAGTTGAGGTACATGAAACGGAGCTACAACGCATTCACCCAAAACTTGCCCTAAAGAACCGAGCAGTGGAGTGGATTCCAGCGAAAGTCGCGAAAAGTACGAAAGAATCCGCCCACGTGCTTCTTCCACACTTAACATCTCAGCTTCGTAATGATGACGATGAGGGCGATCGTGTTCTTCTTTATGATTACGGGGCATTGTGGCTCGATACTTATTTCAGGCGCGTAGTTCAGCGCCAAGTTCTTTTTTCAGCTGATTCAGAATCTGTTGTTCAATTTTGCCTATCTGTTCGGCTGTGAGCGTCTTTTTCGGTGATTGATACACAAGCCGCACGGCAACAGCTTTCTTTCCATCAGGAACACCCTGACCTTCGAACAAGTCAAAAACCGTTGCTGACGCCACGATCCTATTACGTCGTGCGATTTCAACTATTTCTCCTGCAGTTGATTGTGTATGAACGATTAAAGATAGATCACGATGGGATGCGGGCACGCGAACGAACTCTTCGAACTTCCCGTTACCGCCATATTGCATCGATCCAGAAATGATCTCTAAGACGGACTGTAGGTCGAGCTCGAACAATGCGACTCTATCGACTTCTGCATCAAACAGGGAAAGTACTTCTGTAGAAATTTCACCAACCACTCCGATTACCGCATGATTTGCAGCCGGCACCTTGATAATCGCTGTCCGCCCAATTGCGAACGTGGAATCCTCGCCTGGCTCAAAGACTGGCGAAATACCTAGATTGGCAAGAACGAACTCTACAGCGCCTTTCGCGTCGTAAAAGTCTGACGTATCGCTCGAAAGATCCCAGTGAAGATCATTCCTTGGCCCGGCAAAAGCCCCTGTCGCCATCTGACGCTCCTCGGGCAACCCCTCACCATAATCTAAGAAAACCCGTCCCGCCTCGAAGACAGCGATGGGTCCGCGCCATGTACGTGAATTACGTGCAACAGTCATCAGTAGGCCTTCACGAAGGGTTCTCCGCATAACTGCAAAATCCGAACTTATCGGGTTTCGCAATTTAATTTGCGGTGCAACGGATTCATCCAGAGAAACACGCGCCTCACCTTCACTGGTAGTAGCAGAGTAATTAATGGTCTCTCGCATACCCGATTGAACCAGTAAATCGGTCACCCGCTGTCGCAGATCCATCTCCGGTTGAGGCTGCCACTGAGGCGGTCTACCTGAAAGAATTGTTGTCGGGATGTTGTCATAACCAACTATCCGAGCTATCTCTTCTACAAGGTCTTCAGATATAGAAATGTCAGGACGCCAGTAAGGAATTAACACATCCCAACCTGTTGCATCCCCTGTTAAATCAAACCCAAGACCTCGCAATGTGGTTTCGACGACACCCCTATCAAATTCAACACCAAGAACTCTCGTAATATGGCTATATTCAAGGCGAACAGATTCCAACTCTTGACCAGCACTGGGATTCACATCAATGATCCCTGATGCTGCCTTTCCACCGGCGATTTCCAAAATAAGTTTTGTCGCACGGCGAAGACCAACCTCTGCTAATCCCGATCTTAAACTCTTCTCGAACCTGAGCGTGGCCTGGCTAGACAACTCCAACGTACGCGCCGTACGGCGATTATTCACGCCCTCAAATGTTGCTGATTCTAAAAGCACGGTACCAGTAGATTCTGATATTTCGGAATTAGCTCCACCCATCACTCCAGCCAATCCAATCCCACGGTCAGGATCAGCAATAAGAAGCATATCCGTATCGAGCTCTCGTTCTTTATTGTCTAGGGTTGTCAACTTTTCACCGGACATAGCTCGTCTCACAATAATCTTGTGATCGGCTACCTTGTCGTAGTCAAATGCGTGAAGCGGTTGCCCTACTTCAAACATCACAAAATTCGTGATATCAACTATGTTGTTAATTGGACGCTCACCAATTGCAAGAAGACGATCTTTAAGCCATTTTGGTGACTCACCGATCGTTACTCCTTCGATAACAGAAAGCGTGTAGCGAAGACACAGATCAGGATCTGCTATCTCAACGGATGCCAGCGTGTCAATATCAGGCCCTCGCGCGTCAAAATCTACTGCAGGTTCCTTTAAAGGGTTTCCGGTGATCGCCGCAACATCACGCGCGACCCCCACGACACCTAAACAATCTGGTCGATTAGGGGTAAGTTCAATATCTAAAACAGACTCGCCTAGAATCTCTCCTATCGGGGTGCCGACCTCAGCATGATCATCAAGCACGAGAATCCCCTCATGGTCATCACCAATTCCAAGTTCTCGCACCGAGCAGACCATTCCCTCTGACACGACACCACGTATTTTCGAACGCTTAAGTTTTTTAGTTTTACCTGGTTCGCTGGAGTAAGCATCCTGAAGAACTGCACCTATGGAGGCATACGCAATCTTCTGTCCTTCAGCAACATTGGGGGCACCACACACAACCTCCGCCTCACCATTCCCATGGTCAACTGTCACAAGCCGCAAACGATCTGCATCCGGATGCTGTCTGACGCTTTTCACCAAACCGACTACAACATTTTCTATCCAACCCGTTCGATCGATAGATCCAACCTCATTACCGGCCATCGTCAAACGATGTGACAGGTCGTCAAGACCGATATCAATATCTACGTACTCGCTAAGCCAGGAAACAGGAACCTTCATACATTTATCTCAATCACAAACATTACATATGGAAATAGAAACTACGAACCAATTTAAGTTCTTTAAAATATCGCTAAAACTGAGTTAAAAATCTCAGATCATTAGAGAAAAAATGTCGAATGTCTGTTATTTCATTACGCAACATTGAAATCCTCTCTGGACCCATCCCAAACGCAAACCCTGTGTATTTAGTTGAGTCGTAACCGGAATTTTCTAGGACTCGCGGGTGAACCATCCCGGCACCAAGAATCTCGATCCATCGCCCATTCCAATCAATAGACATATCCACCCCAGGCTCAACGAATGGGAAGAAATCACAACGAAAGCGCACTTTTCGTGACTGCCCAAATATACGCCTAGCGAACTCGTAAAGCGTTCCTTTTAAATCGGCAAATGTAATCCCCTCATCGACTGCCAGCCCTTCAACTTGATTGAAATGCCATTCATGAGTGGAGTCAGTAGATTCATATCGGTAGCATTTGCCCGGGACCACTACACGAATCGGCGGATCATTATTTTCCATGACCCTTGCCTGCATAGGAGAAGTGTGCGTGCGCAAAAGCACATCGTCATGCTTTTCCGAATCGACCCATATCGTGTCCCACTGATCACGAGCCGGATGGCCTGCCGGTATATTGAGCATGTCAAAGTTGTACTTCTCAAGCTCGACCTCAGGCCCCTCGACGGTTTGAAATCCCATTTCGTTAAACGCCTGGGTGATTTCCCTGATCATTTGCGTCGAAGGATGTAACCCACCAAGAGCAGGCTTACGTCCGGGAAGAGTGACATCTAATGAGCCAGCAGGCGCATTGGATGATCTCGCCTGTCTTTCGCGTGCTTCATAAAGTGAGTCGAGATCCGAACGAAGAATATTCGCTGCAGCACCCACTATTTTCCGCTCTTCGATTTCCAGAGAACCTAATCCCCTCAAAAGCGCGGTCAAGCGACCTTTTCGCCCAAGAAAATCAACCCGCCAGGATTCGATTTGCTCGCTTGAATCGGCTGAATTTAGAGCTGAAACTGCAGCCTCTCTCAATTGCTCTACTGACTCACTGGGATGAACTTCTGACACGAAAATCTACCTACCCTAAATTAACTCTAATTGAGCGTGAACGAACGCCTATCAAAAGTGCAGTGCACAGTGATGCTAGACACAAAATTATATTAGATCACCACAGTACAAATCACTGTTATCTCAATCTCAAATGCAGTTGGGAAACAGGTTATCCGTTAAAAGTCCCATGAATTTACCTAAATTTCCTTCTAATTTTTATAATTGCGAAAATTTAATGTTTTCAGCTATATTTCCATGACTATATTACGATTTTCGTACTGTTTTATACATGAACAAACGTTAATACATCGTAATTAAGTGTATATATGAACCTACTACTGGTCGCCCCCCCGCAACTTTAAGCGCCAAACTAGCGACAAGTTCAAAAAGATGTAGTAGGGTCGATCGACAATATGAGATCGGCCGCAGTAACGCACGATGCGTTCGAGAAGCGGAAAAACAACAACCATCCACGAGTAACGGGGGGATCCCATGGAAGCCTATTGTATGAAGTGTAAGACCAAGCGTGATATGCAGAATCCACAGCAAATCACAATGAAAAACGGTCGCCCCGCATCGCAAGGCAGCTGCCCTGTATGTAGCACCAAAATGTTTAAGATCGGTAAAGCTTCATAAGCCTCGGCTATTGAATGAATTGACCCGTGCTTTTTGCACGGGTCTTTTTTTTGCCAAAAAATTCCCTAATGCAAGTTTAATTGCCTTTAACTGGGAGTAATCTTCGTTGGCATTCTACGTTGGGTAATCAATCCAATAACAGATATGCGAAAGGAGTTACCAATGCAGACTACGAGGTTTGGCAATACTGGATTTGAAACCAGTAGGTTAGGTATCGGGCTGGCAGAGGTTGGTTACGAGCTCTCACTCAAGGACCAGAAACAGGCCTCAGCAGTTATACACTCCGCTCTAGACCAGGGAATTAATTTCCTTGATACCGCTGCCTGTTACGACTTATCGGAAGAATTAATCGGAAATGGTGTCTCAGATCGTAGAGACGAATTTTTTCTTGCCACAAAGGCAGGACACATTACCGGTGAATCTAAAGGGGATGAATGGACCTACGATACAGTCATCGAATCAATTGACCGAAGCCTGATCCGCCTTAAGACTGACCATGTAGACCTTGTCCAGCTCCATTCGTGCGAGATCGATATCCTTGAACAGGGAGAGGTCATTAAGGCACTTGAAGAGGCACGCGACGCTGGCAAAACACGATTCATTGGCTACTCGGGCGACAATGAAGCCGCACACTGGGCAGTCGAATCTGGAATATTCTCGACTCTGCAGACAAGCTACAACCTGGTCGAACAACGTGCCCGAACCTCAGGACTTCTTGAAAAAGCGACCGCCGCCGGTATGGGTACAATCATCAAACGTCCTATAGCGGGTGGTAGCTGGGCTAAATCCCGTAACGACCAATCCAAACCAAGCGTTCGCGGATACGACGAACCCTATCTGGAGCGCGCTAATGCCATACGGGCACTCGGCAACATTCAGAACGAACCAGAAGACGGGATACTCACATCCCTCGGGTATACGCTGGCAGACCCTAACGTCAACGTAGCCATCGTTGGTACAAAGAGTCCATCGCATATGGAAGCAAATATAAAACAGGTGGAAAACGATCTACCAATACCCTCCGATGTAGTAAATGAGCTGAACAGGAGATTTGAGGAACTCGATACCGACTGGGAACAGCGCACGTAACCGGTAAACATGAAGAAAGAGCATCCAATCGAATGAGAATAGAACGTATAGAGGTTCGATTCGTCGAAGCAGAACTGGACAAGCCGTTCGGCTGGTCACAGAGATGGACAGATGTACGCAGTGTGATCGTGTTAAAAGTCACCACGGATAACGGGATCGTCGGTTGGGGTGAAACGTACGGCTCACAGGACTCCGTCCCGGGCATAGCCACGGTTGCCCAAATCGCTATTGGCGAAGACCCTTCTCACATAGGCAAAATCTGGCACAAGCTGCACAGAGCGGTATACCAGAGCCACGTCTTTGCTAAAGGCGGTGCGAACGCTATCAGTGCGCTGGATACCGCCCTCTATGACATAACCGGCAAGAGCTCAGGTAAGTCGGCGGCCGAGCTCTTGGGCGGGAGAATACACGATTCAATACCGGTTTACGCCACAGGACTTTACTACGTAGATAACTACGCCCTCGCGCCTCTTCTTGAGGAAGCATCCGGTTACGTTGAGCAGGGATTCTCAGGAATGAAGATGAAAGTTGGCGCCATGTCGCTTGCTGAAGATGCTGAGCGCATCAAAAAGACCCGCGAGGCAATCGGCGGAGATGTAAGGCTAATGTTCGACGCGAACGAGTCCTATGATCCCTCTACGGCCCTAACATTCGCCAACATGGTTGCGGACCACGACCTGACATGGTTCGAAGAGCCATGCGCATCACGAGACGACCAGGCAAACAAGATCGTTCAAGAAAGATCACCTATCCCTACCTCTGGCGGCGAAAGCCTGTCGACCCGATGGGAGTTTACGTCAAGGTTAGCCAACCGCACGTTCGATATCATCCAGCCAGATATATGCGGTGTTGGTGGTCCTTCGGAGATGCACAGGGTCGGTCTTATGTCACAAGCTTTTGGGGTGAAATTCAACCCGCACTTCTGGGGCACTGGAATAAGTTTCGCAGCAGCTCTACACTCGTTGGCCGTCCAACCGATAGGTCAGATCGGACAAACCAATATCCCTTATCACAACGAATCTGTTCTAGAGTTTGACCAGACACCACACCCAATAAGAGAAAACCTTACAGAACCATTCTTTACACAATCAGACAGTAGGGTCATCGTTCCAAGTACTCCGGGACTCGGTATCGAGGTTGATGAATCGGTTCTCGAACGTTTCACACGCGGCGAAGTCGTTGTAACTGATAAACCCTCTGTCGGCCAGCGGGTCTTTTAGATACCTTGACCATCAGTAAAAATACGAGGCAACTATGAAGATCACAGACCTTAGCGTGACACTGTTCAAGTGGGAAGGCATACCCACGATTAACTACAGTCCGCTGTCTGGAAAAATAGGTGGAGAGTCCGATCTAGGACTTGTGACCATATCTACCGATGAGGGAGTTGAAGGTCATGCATTCCTTGGCAGCTCAAGTCAACCCGCAAGCCTTGACGCCAACTCACTCATTAAATTCGTGAAGCCGGTCCTTATGGGTCAAAATCCGTTGAACCGAGAACTTCTCTGGCAAAACATGAACATGGTTATCAGAAAGTCGGGCATACGCGTCATAGGCGCATGCGACGTAGCCCTGTGGGACATCGGTGGAAAGATCGCCAATATGCCAATACACGAGATGCTTGGATCGTACAGGTCAGAGGTACGAGCATATGCATCATCAACGGTGCACCAAGATCCAGAGATTTACGCTAATGAAGCTGCGAGTATGAAGTCCGACGGATGGACCGCGTACAAGATACATCCGCCAACCGATCCAGCACTTGACATCGAATGCTGCCGACAAATCAGAGAAGCAGTAGGCGATGATCACACACTTATGCTCGACTCAACCTGGGCCTATGACTATCCTTCAGCTGTACGGGTAGGCAGAGCGATACAGGAAATGAACTACTACTGGTACGAAGATCCACTTGCCGACGATGATATTTACAACTACACAAAGCTCCGCCAGCAGCTCCACATCCCGATTATGGCAACTGAATATTCGCCGGGCGGATTCACAGCATATGCACCCTGGTTAACGGCTCAGGCAACTGACTACCTTAGAGGGGATGTTGCTGTAAAAGGTGGAATTACAGCCCTGATGAAAACTGCCCATCTGGCAGAGGCATTTCATATGAATTACGAAGTTCATCATGGTGGTAACTCGCTGAACAACGTCGCAAATATGCACGCTATTATGGCAATGAAAAATTGCGAGTTTTTCGAAGTACTACTCCCGTCTGGGGCTCAAAAGTACGGGCTCGCCGAAGAGATAGATATTGACTCCAACGGCAATGTCCACGCATTCACCGGCCCGGGACTTGGTGCGGAGATCGACTTCGACCTTATAGAACATCATAAAGTTGGAGTTATCAGCTAAAAATACTGATGACCTTCTCCCAGTAAAACAATCATCACCTTATACCTAAGAATCTTGGAATACATTCGAGCGATACTTCAAATTAAACCATGGAACAAAAATTGACAGAAAACGAAACCACAAATGTACCTGCAGCGGACCCTGCGAAGGCAAAAAGCTACGAACGAGTGAAACTGGTTATGTCCCTCGTATCGATGGCACTTAATTTCGTTATCCCAATACTGTTCCTTCTCCTCGGCGGATCTGAAGCTATCAGAAACCTTGCTGAAGGCTGGACAGGTTCGGCAGCACTGATTGTTGTGATCTACCTGTTGATCTCGGGCGCGGGCCTCCAGGCCATCGAGTTCCCTTTAGAAATTTTCTCGGGATTCATAGTCGAAAAAAGATATGGCCTGAGTAAGATTTCGATCCGCGGCTGGCTATGGGACTGGCTTAAAGGAACCATGATTCAAACGGTATTAGCCGTCGTATTGATTTCTGGAATCTACTGGCTTTTGCGTTCCCAGCCTGAAATGTGGTGGGCATGGGCAGCGATCGGAGCGATAGTGCTGATGATAATCATGATGGCGCTTGTTCCTATAGTGCTACTGCCGCTTTTTTACAGGTTCGAACCAATCCCTGAAGGTGAGCTTAAGGACAGACTATTTGCCCTGGCCGACCGAATAGGCACCAATGTAAAAGGTGTCTATGTGTGGCATCTGGGGGATAAGTCATCAAAGGCCAACGCCGCCGTGACAGGCTGGGGTAGGACAAGAAGAATCATCATTTCCGACACCCTGATCGAATCAAATACAGTGGAAGAAATTGAAGTGGTTATGGCACACGAACTGGGGCACCATGTGAGAGGGGACGTGTGGAAAATGTTGGTTGTACAGGCCGCCCTGGTATTCATCAGCTTTTTCGTAATCGACCTAGCCCTGGTAGCTTGGATAGATGCTCTTGGGCTAAGAGGAATTGCCGATATCGCAGGCCTACCCCTTGTACTCATAGTCGGTGCATGCGTCTCACTTGTGGCTCTTCCGATTGCAAATTGGCTGTCACGTAAAGCAGAGACCGCAGCTGATATGTATGCACTAAATCTAACGGGTATGAAAGATGATTTCATATCGGCTATGACCAAGCTCGGCGATCAAAACCTCTCACAAAAACAACCCAACGCAGTCGTCGAGTTCATATTTCACTCTCATCCATCGATCCAACACCGAATCGACAACGCTAACGCGTGGTTTACAACGGGTGCTGAGAAATCAGAGAAAAGTCAGTGACTGAATTCAACCCGAAGACCGAAATTTCTCTAGAAGGGGATAAGTTCCTGGTCAACGGCACACCAACCAACGAAGCAACCACCTTCCGGGGCGTTTCGATGGAAGGCTTGATGATGAACAGTCGGATGGCTAACGCTGTGTTCGACGACGATAACGAGTTCACTCGGCACCTCTGGGCTTATCCAGACAATGAAAAGTGGGATGCCGACCGCAACACGAACGAGTTGATCGAAATGCTTCCGACTTACAAGTCGAAAGGGCTATCTTGCATCGACGTGAATCTCCAGGGCGCTTCACCACTTGGCTACTACAAGTCCAGCCCAGAAGGTCTATCTGACTTGATGGCCCGAATCCGATCCAAATTCCCAGATGCAACTGAACCTGATATATGGGCGGGACTTCCTGGCACACGTTCACAACCATGGAACTCTGGAGCTTTCACAGAAAATGGGGACCTGAAACCTGACTTTATGAAGCGGGTAGCGAAGGTTATCGAGGCAGCCGATGAAATTGGAATGATCGTGTGCCTCGGACTCTTCTATTTTGGGCAGGATGAACGCATCAGTGATGAAAAATCTGTAAAAACAGCCGTCGAAAAAGCAACCAACTGGGTTCTTGCCAAGGGATACACAAACGTACTTCTAGAGATCAATAATGAGTGCGATGTACCGCTCTACGAACACGAAATCCTATGTCCAGACAGGGTTCATGAACTGATAAATCTTGCGAAATCTATATCCAAAGATGGAGCCCGACTCCTGGTCAGCACCAGCTTCACGAGGCGGATGGTTCCGACAGAAAAAGTGATCGATTCATCTGACTTCATACTGCTGCATGGGAACGGGATGCACGATCCGGTAGAAATCACCAACAGAGTCCAAGAGACCCGCAATGCAAATTCCTATAAAGGTCAGCCTATATTTTTCAACGAAGATGATCATTTCGAATTTGAAAATGAGTCAAATAACTTTGTAGCTGCCATCGAACAAAGGGCCGGATGGGGATTTTTCGATCCTGGATCTGGAGCGGGTGGAACGGCTGCATACGGAAATTACGTCGACGGATACCAGAATCCGCCCATCAACTGGACCATCAACACCCCTCGCAAAGAAAGTTTCTTCTGGATCCTTTCGAAGCTGACCGGCAGGTAATCCACACGAAAGTAAAGGAATCCCAAACAATGGCCCCATCTCAAAATATCTCTCTCGAAGGAAAGGTTGCGTTTATAAGCGGAGCGTCAAAAGGAATAGGTGTGGCCATATCCGAGGCCTTCTCCAATGCGGGCGCTGACCTCGCGTTAACCGCCCGCAACGCAGAAGAATTAGAACAAACCGCAGAATCAGCACGAAAATCTGGATCAAAAGTCTGGACACAAACAGCCGAAATGGCAGATGCACAAGAAGTTAAATCTCTCGCCGAAGATACGTTAAAACATTTCGGCCGAGTAGACATACTGGTCAATAACGCAGGCGTGACAATCCCTCAACCAATCCTTGAGGCGGAAATAGAAAATTTCCACACCATCATCAACGTAAATGTCCTGGCTCCCCTGCTTCTAACACAGGCGTTTGCCCCGGGAATGATCGAACAGGGGCACGGAAAAATTATCAACATTTCTTCTCGAGCAGCTATTCGGGCGTTCCCAACCGGAGGGATCTACAGCGCCTCCAAGAGCGCCTTACAGCTTCTCACTCAGACCATGGCAGTAGAATTCGGACCGCACAATGTTCAGGCAAACTGCATCGCTCCTACGGTAACAATGACCCCTATGGGCGAGAGTGCCTGGCCTCCGAGCCCTAGAAGAGATGTGAAACTTAGCCGTATTCCGACAGGACGATTTGCAGAAGCTGAAGAAGTGGCCTCCGCCGCTCTGTTCCTGGCATCGTCTCAATCCGACTTCATCAGCGGCGTTGAGTTACCGATCGACGGCGGTGAGGGAGCCGGGTAAACCAGCGCGACACGAACCGAAAAAACACTGTTAGGACCATCACAAGGTGCCGGGTCGTAAGGTCGATCTTTATCTACCGATATCGATGCGCATAAACTTTTCGGCGAGTTCGACTCCATGTTCTTTTCCGGCTTCACCTAAACGCTTACGAGATCTAGCGTCGCGTTCATCGCTACGCTCTCCAACCTGGCTAACGTGGGAATGGAGAGCATTTTGACGAGTCTCAAAAAAATTCGTCACATCAACATAGTGGTTGGGCTTCTCGGGTCTAAATAACCAGACCTCCTGAACCTTGTGCGGCTCGATGCCTGCAGCAAGATGCTCAGGATAGGCTCCATGATCGCGGGCATATGGAAACACCGCGTCCAAAGCCACGCGGCCCGTGATCGAATGGTCCCTGTGCCGTATGTAGTTCCTGTAGGGATCTATCGTTAAGAGCAGTCGTGGTTTGTGTATGCGAATTTGACGGACAAGCTTCTCACGAAACTCGTCATTGTCTTCAAGCCCCTGATCCTTGAGCCTTAAAAACTCAACACCGGCAAGGCCGTACGCCTTAGCAGCATTCAGGGTCTCCAATTCTCGTGTCGCTGCTAAGTCTTCCGGTTTTATCGACCGGTCACTGGTGCCCTTATCGCCGTTTGTACAGACGACCAACACCACTTTTTTGCCTTCAGCGCACCATTTAGCGATAGTGCCACCGGCAGCAGATTCTGAATCATCTGGATGCGGCGTCACCACGAGTATTGAGTCGGGTTCGTTTTCTGACATTTGCTTCCTGATCGTATCTTTGGACCTCGTCACATTCAAAGTGCGGAGGCATTCTCTATTTCGATTGTGTGAAGTTCGCCTGCCGGACTAAATCCCAGCACCCGCCCATAAAAGTAAAGTTCCCCTTCAAGCGATGCGATTATGTTCTTGGATTGACGGAATCCATGTTGTTCCCCTTCAAACATCATGAGTGAGAAAGGGATGCCTTTATCCCGCAAGGCTCCAGCCATGATCTCCGCCTGCGAAGGAGGTACGATCTTGTCCTCAAGACCTTGAAGTATCAACATTGGACATGCCAATCGATCGGCGAAATTTATTGCCGACCGATCATGATAAAGCTGCTTTGCCTCGGGGTAGGGACCTATGAGACTGTCGAGGTAACGGGACTCGTATTTATGCGTGTCACCTACAAATACGCTGAGATCGGCGATGCCATAATATGTTGCGCCCGCTGCGAACCTGTCATGAAAGGTCAGGGCGTTTATGGTGGTATATCCACCTGCTGAGCTGCCCTTAATGGCCACACGATCGGTATCGACAAGGCCTTGACCTACAAGATAGTCTGCCGCAGCAATACAGTCGTCCGTGTCATAGACTCCCCAGTTACCTTTCAATGCATCACGAAACGCCTTACCGTGACCCACCGAACCGCGGTAGTTCACATCGACAACCGCAAAACCCCTGCTGGTCCAAAACTGTGTAGATAGGCTCAGGGAAGCACTGGTAGCACTGGTAGGCCCGCCATGGCTGATAACGAGAAGCGGCGGTTTTTCCGAATCGTCAGATTCAAAAAGCGGGTTAGTTGGGGCATAGTAAAACGCATGCGCCTCCCCATCTTCTGTTGTTGGAAACTTGATGGCTTCTGGCACCGACATATATGACGCGTCGACATCGATATCGCTCGAAGTCTTAAGGGTCTGGGTACTTCCATCTCCTAGCTGGGCACATACAACTTCAGCGGCGGATGTAGGAGAAGATCCCACATACACCACATGATTTTCATTAAGGATAGTTACATCTGCAATCGAAGTATGAGGAACCACAGTCTGAGACAGAACCTGGCCATTCAGGCCAATTTCACGAAGACGTCCCTCACCGTTATTTGAATCCTTTAACAGAATTCGAACATCATCCCTGGAAAGAAATGCATAAGTGCTGAAGCCAAACTGCCATGCAGGACCACCATGATCGCTCTTTTCCGAAAGTATCGTCGATGAAACGCCGTTTTCCAGCTTGGCAAGATTCCACCAGCCTGATTCATCGGTTATGAACACCAGTGTCCCGTCGGGGGCCCACTCGGGCTGAACGATGCTCGTGGACCTATCACCTGCCACCTTTATTGGGTTGGATACCAGGCCCGATAGGGAGTCAAAGTCAGCCACCCACAGTTCACATCCATCCCATGGCATGTCAGGATGATTCCATGAAAGCCAGGAGACACGGTCACCTGAAGGGCTCTGCCTCATGGATGAGTAGAAATCGTACCCCGTGGCAAGGGCATTTACTTCACAAGACCCGTCCGCCTTCACCGCTACGAGTTCGTTATCTGCCTCCCTGTCTTCGAAATGACGCTCCCTGACACACAAAATCCAATTCGAATCATTGCTCAAGATGAGATCGGCGTATCTATCGCCCTGATCTATATCCGGTTCAGCCGTGATCGGAACCGGGCTCGAGTTGTCGGCAACGCTATAGATTCTCTGGTCATCCCAATTTGCAAAATAGACCACTCCATCCCGGACGGCAAATGATGCACCACCGTATTCATGGACCGCGTTTCTGGCGTTGAAAGGGGTCGGATTAATATCTATCACCGACCCATCAGAAGTCCTTCTTACTACGACATGGCGACCCGATTCCTCCGGGCGGCCCTCAAGCCAGTAGATATCCGCACCATCTACACGAACTTCACCAAGCCGAAGTCCTCCCTGGGTGATGAGCTCAGCAGTTATGGGCGAGACCCATGAGCCGTAAGGCGATATCTTTTTATCGGGCATAGAGAACTCCATTGAAACGGACTGTTCGAAAAAGACTGACAGATGAAATCTAAGTCGGCAACGACACAGGTTAACGAAATACATCGAAACCGGGTGCAAATTATGCATCAGAATTTTACGGAGAATTACAGACTATTTAGATTATTAGAGTAATTGATATTTTCAACTCCCATCAGATACAAGTAACCTGATTCAAAAGACATATAAAACATGGCGGTAAAGTGAACATTCATTTGTTATCAGAATTTCAGCGATCGGCTTCATTTCGACTCGTGCAAATAGCAGTACCACTTGCCTTTATTCTGATGGCAACGATTCTGATGGCCAGTTGTGCTTCTGTGCAAAATCCAGAACCTGCTCAAGATTCGAAACAGGCTACCGAAAATAAACCTAAAAGTTCTGAGAACAATAAAAAAGAGATCATGGAGTCTCAAACAGCCACCGCCGTTCACACACAGGCGCCAACTCCAGCCAAGCAGCCAACCAAAGAAGCAGTTTCAACACGGGCGACATCCCCGGAAAAACGGTCAACCAGAGAAGCGGTTTCGACACGAGAACGTTCTGCCGCGCCTACAGCTGTGAAAAAACCTACAAAGGTGTCACGAACCAAAGGGGTGCAGAGATCACACCCGGTAGCTCGACCCACAGTCGCTTCAAAAGCGGGTACTGCTGTAGTAGAAAGACTTAAAGAATCACTCAACATAACGGTAACTCCCACTCCTGACATTTCACCGACCGAAGAACCGACACTAACAGTGGTTGAATCGAGTACTAAGACCATCGGTAACCCGACATCCACGCTGGATCCTCCGCCTACTTCAACCGTCGAGCCAACACCTACGGATCCTCCAGTCACCCCAACTCCCAAACCCACAGTCGTCCCTGAACCCATCCCAACGCCTGAAGTGATAAGCAGAACAACGACAATAAAAGGATCTGTTTTTTCTGAGTCCGAAATAAGTGTGAAAAAAGGGACAAAAGTAATATGGGAGAACCTCGACGCATGGGGTCATACTGTTACTTCAACAGACGGGATATTCGACTCGAAAACAATCAGCGGGAACATGACTTTCGAACGTGTTTTCAGTGAACCAGGAACATTTGGTTTCCTTTGTGTTATCCACCCGAGTATGACGGGACAGATAACCGTTCAGGAGTAATCATCACTGTCGTCTCTGATTACTCTTCCTGTTAGCGTCACATAGATTTTTGGATTATTTATTAAAAATAGAATCCAGCCTGAGCACCCTGACACCCTCCAATAGATTTGTCTTAGTGCGGGGCGAGTATCGGCGACGCTTTGTTGGACTAATTGTTTTTCACGAACGATATGCTAGGCCACACATCGGTCTGGGGTGCATACCCGCTTCCATTGCCGGACGGCCCAAGAAGGTCACCAGCGGTGACATAAATGTCAACTCCATCAGTAACCATTTTTTCCTTACTGAAAAAGGACAATTGATCGTTAGGATCCAATACTCCTAAAGCGAACGAAATTTCTCCGGTTGATTCAATATAATCCGTGATTTCTACTGACAAGGAGGAGGATGCATCAATCGTGGAAATGCTCTGTAAAGTTGTCAATAAACTGTGATCTAATAAACCTAAATTATTTGAATCTAACTTCTCTCCCCAACCCTGATAATTGTATTTATATAACATAATTTGGCCATTTGATGAGTTTACAGTTTCTGGGGTCAAGTTCAGAAAAACCTGGTAGTCAGAGTTAATAGAAGATGGGATATCAAATCTCATGAAAGACAAAACCCCATCCGACAAACTCAGACTTTTATTATGGTTTGGAATGAGTTTTTCATCATCGGCATCAACATCAACAGACCTATCATTTAATGGGTGAATTTTATTAGCTACCGTGAAGCTCCATATTTGGCTGCTAACCTCACCAACTTCAACCGACCAAGTATAAGTTTGGCCTGGCAGAAACGTTTCAAAAACCACATTATTTGGATAAGTCAAAGAGACGGTCTTATTTAGTCCTGGACCATTTATTGTGACTTCAGCTGTAATACCTGAATAATCTGTTTTCCAGGGGTAATTAAACGCCAGACCATATTCCATAGGAACATCAACTGCCCCATTCCCGGGAATAGGGACAGTAGGATAATAATATCTGTATCCTGGAATCCAGTAGACAGAATCGCCATACTCATAGGCACCTATATCTGGAGCTTCACCTACGAATTTTCTGTGCTGTCCAAGATATGATGGAGAATGGTTAGGAGCCTTATTTGGGTCAATATCCTCTCCATTATTAATGCCTGAAATTACTACACCGCCATCTACTAACGGTGAACCCTTTCTAGGCCTAAAATCATAACCTTGTACACCCCCTGTAAATGGATTTAATCCAAACTGTGATTGCAAGGATGTATCGGATCTTTCTCGATTTTCAACCCACGGATCTTGTAGTTCAAAATGAGGATAGGTATAAGGAGCTATTTTATCTTCATCCAATGCCCTTCCATACCAAAGCCCAGACTGGTTAAGTAGAAATTCGTTACTGGTATTTTCCGCAATCAAATCGCCTTGGCCTAGAGTGATATTCGGATCACCGGCGTCAGGGGTATGTGCCGATATATTCTTTTCTGCAACTGAATTAAGTAGGCGAGAATTTAAATTGCCTGCCATAGTTTCAGAAGTGTCATTTACAGGGTCATCTCCGCAATATTTATGTCTAGGCATAGAAAGATCATTTTGATTGGTATCGTAGCCAAGTAAATGGAATGCTCTGTGTCTGTCGCCTTTTAATCTGAAGGCTAATTTGTTCCCTGCCGATACCACATTATGTACAACAGCATCAGTCCCACCGCAACTGCTATCAAGTCTCATTCCGTTGCGCTGATTATTTAAAAGCCAGCTATATCGAGTCGTTGAATTCGTTGCATTGCCTCTGGTTCTCTGAATTCCACTCCCATCGATATTTATATATTGGTCTTGGATTCTTGCATACTCAACCAGTGAGTTTAATCCTGGATTAATGCCACCGGTATGATTTTGTTGGCTGGTGACATATCGCCAAGTACTCCCACCGACAATACTTGTTGCGTCATGCCATTTGTTGCCTCCTCTGAAATTATCATTCGAGGTAGCAGACCATACTGTGTTCTTAAACCAGTCGTTATATTGAAATAAAACGTTCTCAACTAATGGATACATCGATCCGCTGAACTTCAGAGCTCTTGCATCATTTATATATTGAAAAATAGCATTTCTTACGGTGTTATTTGTTCCACGCTTAAAAGTATTCCCTCGCATCCAGCCCTCATCGTATCCTGGGCGAAGGTAACTGATTCCGGCTTCCCAACTATGGGAGAACTTAGAATCTTCAAAGAGGATATAGCTAGACTCTAAAAAATTAAATGCGCCGGCAAAAAAATGTAAATTATGGAATTCCAGATTATCCGAAAATTCTATATTGACAATTTTTGTACGGACCCTTACTCGCACATTTTCTGAATCCGGAATCTTATCCCCTGGAATCAAATACAACTTCTTATTTACTTCATCAAATGACCATTCCTCTATAGCATCCAAGTTATTTATATCGCCAACGATATACTCATCTTGCATTTCTAAAGTCTGTTCTCCTGGTAGGTAATAAGGAGAAGTTAGATTTAAATCAAATACAGTGCCAATTTCCGGATTGTTTTGAGTGCTTGTTGAAACATCTGTAGGATTGGTGAAATTAACAGGCATTGCCGGAATCATATACCTGTCATCTACCCACAAAGCATAAATGTTTTCAACTTTTGCGCCGGCGGCATTTGACAGTTGGTTCATGTCAACTGAAGCCTCATATCTACCGTTCACGAGTTGCCAGTTTGCTATTAAGGGGACAGTTCCGTCCAATATGACATTTGTACTTTCACCCCTGAGCGTAACTTTTGGACCATTTGTCTCGTGAGATTGATTGAATAATTCTTTGAAGATTACCTCAGGATATCTACCATCTTTTATAAATATGCTATCTCCTGCTTGAGCAGTATCCAATGCTTCTCTTATCGTTGGATATGGACAGGCCAAAGTACCATTGGCGTTAGGGCAATCCAATGAGCTGTGCCTCTGGAGAATTTCGACATTTGTAATAGTGGCGTGATGATTATTTGGGCCTTTATCAATTAATTCCCAATTTTGATCAACGTCCATCGGATAATAGGCAATCAGTCCCGGTTCGTTACCAATGAGTTCACCTGTCAATGTGGATTGAATATCCTCTTGAGTTCTGGCTATGCTCCAAATACGGACTTCATCCATTTTCCCTAAAAATAACCTGCCAATAATTGAAAGAGGTACTGGATGTGGTGTTAAACCTGATGCAAAATCAGAGCTGTCAATTTCTACGCCATCAATGAATAATTTGGTGGTGGTGCCATCAAAGGTAAAAGCGATGTGATACCACTGGTGTTCAGCCATATCAGTATTAATGATTCTTCGTTTTCCTTTTGAATCAGGTCCAACGCCGAATCCATATCTGATTTGGTTTATCCCATTTTCCTTATTAATCGTAATAGTTGGGGGTCTGACCCTGTCGTTTTTTTTAGGATTGGCATCATTCCCAATGATTGTTCTATGAGCCATATTTGGGTGGTCAACTGATGAGTAGACTTGAACTTCAATAGTGAAGACATTTCCTAGGATTGGAAAATCACTTGGAAGAGAAACAGTGTCGGTAGGATCAGGCTTAGGTATTAAATTTTGATTATAAGTTGATGTATTAGCATTATTACCTTGGTATTCTCCATGGAAATCAAATGAGTCAAAATGTAGGTAATTGTCTGGGCTATATTGATTTAAAATACTTTGGTCAACAATTTTCTCCCCGGATACAGGAGAATATTTGATATGAGGATCAATTACATCACTACCACTTCTATTGTTTACAGGCTCAACAATCGAATTTGAGGTCGCTCCAGCAGAGACCGTTGAAGTCGGAGTTACAACGTCAGCAGCCAATGTAATGGTGGGTACGGCAGTTGCTATGTCACCAAGGTTCATCACTATGGTGATTGGCACGCTTGCCAGCACCTCATCGGTACTTATGCTCACAAGCCTGATCTCTCCCGAGAAAGATCCGCCTGAAGTAAATGTGTGGTTCGCAAGAATCTCACCAGTCCCCTGCATCACAGATACCGGCTGGTAGTCGTTGCTGTCGCCCCATTTGATCTGTGTTGATATCAGGTCAGATACAAGATCGTAGTTTTCAACGGAAAAGCCCCTAAGCCTGTAGTTGTAACCACTTGTGCCTATCGGGGTAGTCCCCTCAATTATGTTGTAGTTAAGGGAAATCGGGGTAGGAGTCGGAGTGGGTCTCAGAGTAGGAGTCGGAGTGGGTCTCAGAGTAGGAGTCGGAGTGGGTACGGGTACAGGGCTGGGAACCGTTATAGGTTTTGCGGCTGCTGTTGCAATTACAGTCTCAATCGATCCTCTTACTATCAACGTGGGTGTTGCAACCTGAACGACTACTGAAGGAGTCGGAGTTACTGTAACTGTCGATTCTGTAACAGTAGATGTAACTGTCGATTCTGTAACAGTAGATGTAACTGTCGATTCTGTAACAGTAGATGTAGCAGCAGTCTCAATTACAACGGCTGGGTCTACAACGGTTGGGTCTACAACGGTTGGGTCTAGTGTTGGAGTCGCCGTCTCAATGGGAGCAACTGCCATCGCCTCAACGGTTGCATCAACAGCACCAGAGATTTTTGTCGCCTGAATGGTTGCATCAACAGCATCAGTAATTTCCTGTGCTTTTACTATCGCAGCGGCTGCATCCTCAACCGAGATGTCTGAGAGAGCCGCACTCTCTATACTAGTGTCACTGGATGACGTGCAAGCAGATAGAACCGCTACCGTCAGCAGCGGAATGAGTGTTATGACTCGCAATTTCGACATGCCGATATTTTAATCCATACCAGCATCCTGACCCCCCACCAATAGATTTGTTAATGTGCGTGCCGAGTATCGGCGACCCTTTAGATACGATCTCAAGAAAACATAAGGGCGTAATATTACGCCGATACGGCTTTATCAATACCTCTAACACTACAATCCCCAAATGAAGCACGTGGAAATACACAAATTTATAACACGTGCCAGGCGCTTAAAGTACGTTAACCAGAAGCGTTTTATCAGCGTGCTGATCGCCACCTTGATGGTCTTTATCCTCTCGGACTCACCGGTGGACGCATGGTCGACATCCGACGGGGCTGTGCTGATCAACTCAACCAGTTCATCCCAAGGTTCGGTTTTTGACGTCGAGGTAGACGGTTCCGGTAACATCTACTCTTGTGGTAAGTTTCGCGGAACCGGTGACGTCGACCCCGACCCTGGAACAACCGAAAACGAGACGGCAACCGGGCAGAACTCGTCGCTAGTCACCAAGTACAACTCGTCGGGAAACCGATTGTGGCATGTCCTGCTGGATGCTGACGACATCGACGAAGCCTTGGACTGTGCTCTCTCCTCTGATGGTCGCGTGGCCGTCGCTGGCCGGTTCAAGGGGACCATGGACTTCGACAGTGATAGAGGGTCATTGGGGACAGTTACATCAGCCGGCGACTGGGACGCATACGTCGCCTTGATCGAAGCAGATGGAACGGTAGCTTGGGGCAAGTCGCTCGGTGGTACCGGGGACGACCAGGCCACCGGCGTGGACTTCGGCCCGTCGAACAATGTCTACGTGACCGGTTATTTCAGCGACACCGCAGATGTCGACTTCGAACCATCAACCACCACTAACATAACGTCAGCAGGGTGGCAGGACGTGTTCTTTAGCAAGATCACCTCGGGAGGCACTGTGAACTGGGTCAAGACGTGGGGTGGCATCAATAGCGATATCTCCAACGACCTGGCGATTGACCAATCTGCGGACCGTATCTATATCGGCGGCTATCTTGGCAACGACGCCAGTGATTACGATCCTGGTGCAGGCACGGTGTTGATTGGCGGTACATCCGGTGGCCAGGGCGGACAGGACTCCTGGATCTCGAAATTTACCCCGACGGGAGAGCTGGACTGGGCCAAAAACTTCGGCTCCAGCGGGCACGACAGGATCGAAGGTCTCGCAGCGGATTCGTCAGGTAATGTGTACGCCACCGGAGTGCAGAAGGGAACAGGTGGCGACTGGGACACTGGATCGGGCACTATACAACTTGGTAGCAGTAGCAATGATCCATACACCGTCAAGCTCGACTCGCACGGAGTGACCCAGTGGGCGTTCGCCGTAGGCGGATCTGACAACAATAAAGGTTTAGGCGTCACTGTGGACGGATCCGGCAACGTATACACCACTGGCTACTACCGGGGAACAGCCGACCTCGACTCCGGGTCGGGTACGAGCAACTTCACCTCTAACGTATCGGACAAGAACGAGACGTTCCTGCTCAAACACAACTCTTCGGGCGTACACCAGTGGGCAAAGGTATTTCCATCGGGTTCACACGCACAGGGCAATGGAGTAACGACCGACGGGCCAGGAAACGTATATATCTCAGGGGCCTTTAAATCCTGGATGGATTTCGATCCTTCGGCAGGGGACGCCACCGTGATCTCAGCAGGCAATAGCGATGGGTTTGTCGCCAGATACTCACCGGACGGTATTTTGGCCTCAGGCAACGCCCCGTTAACTGCGAACCCGCCATCTGGATACCAAGTAGTCCACGGACCCGTTAACGACGCTGAAATGCAGGGTTTCGAAGCCGAGGTGGTCAATACCACGCCACTTTGCTCCAGCGGTCGATGGCAGTTTAATCGACCTGGTGACGGAGTAGCTGTCCGGCACTACGTGGTCGAAACCTCAGCACTTAACGCATCAGGGTTAGGCATTGGTGCATACATCAAGAATAATTTCACAGCTGGTGGCTCAACAAAGCCGCACCATAACCTGTTGTGGGTAGGCAGCCAGATCGACCATGACGGAAACACATCATCAAGGAGGGCAGCATTCAAAAACCTCGGATGGAACACTGGCGCATTCAATTTCGACGTTGCCTCGGGTGCACAACCAGTCACATTCCAGGTCAACACTGATCGAAGTTTCAAATGGATCAAAAACGGGGTGTCCAACTGGTCAGACAGCACAGTCGACTACGATGAATCCGGTAGCGCCGCCACTGGCGTAGTGCCACCGGGCTGGTGTGTCTACATGGCCTTCGCTGCCAAGAGCGCCCAGACCAAGACGATCCCTGATTCACCGTTGAACGCCACTCTTAAGGGTTTCACCTTGTCAGAATCTTCATTGACAGTATCTGAATCAGGGACAACCCAGACATTCACTGTAGTGTTGATCGGCCCACCATCATCGGACGTGGTCATCGACGGATATAGTTCCAACACCAACGAGGCTACGGTATCAGGTTCCCTAACGTTCACTTCAGGTAATTGGAGTGCCCAACAGATCATGACGGTGACCGGAGTCGACGACAGCTCGATCGATGGTAATCAGGGCTCTACCATCACTGTATCGGTCAATGATGACTCCTCGGATGACACTTTTGATGACCTGCCTGATCAAACCATAGCCGTAACGACTACAGACGACGACGTCGCCACTCCGACTCCTACACCTGTTCCACCAACGGCTACACCTTTGCCACCAACTGCTACACCTTTGCCACCAACTGCTACACCTTTGCCACCAACTGCTACACCTGTGCCTCCGACTGCTACACCTTTACCACCAACTGCTACACCTGTGTCTCCGACTGCTACACCCGTAATTACGCCTACAAGGGGGGGATCATCTGAACCGGAAGGTAGCCCGGATAACGCGCCTCCCGAAAGCGGAGGACATACGCCAACACCGACGCCAACACCGGCGCCAACACCGATGCCAACGCCGACACCGACACCGACACCGACACCGACACCGACGCCGACGCCGACACCGACACAGACACCGACACCGATACCGACACAGACACCGACAGTTACGGCGGTACCTACAGTCCCCACATCAACTCCAAACCCAGCGACACCAACACCCACCACAATGCCGACTGTTCCACCAATACCTCCACCATCACCACCGTTACCGCCGCCACCGCCGCCGCCCACGACAACTCCAGAACCCCCAGAAGAACCACAAGAACCACCACCTGGACCAAGTAACGCTCGCGCTCGTAATCTACTAGCGATTTTGATCCTGTTAGTATCTCCTATCCTTCTTATAGCCCACGCACATGCAATGCGTACCAGAACTCGTACCAAATAGATTAATCACACTGAAGGCCTGTATTGAAAATTGACTGATGGTGTCGTTAGGGCTTATCCTCGAATACAGTTCGAATTTAATATCTGCGACGATCGGGACTAGTAGGTTTCGGTACGGATCAAAGAGAATCGGGGCAAGGTGTAAACCCGATATCACGACCGTAACTGAATGGCCCCGTGAGCTTCGAAGCGAAAGATTATCGAGTAGTTTCCGACGGAGTTGGCACCGTTATCAGAGCCTAGGGCCTACGGTCTCAAATGCCTTGACCGCGTGCCTGACAAAGATGCCAGATCAGGATTCCTGATAGGGCAATAAGGGTGGCACCGCGGGAAATCCTCGCCCCTTGCACTGGGAGCGAGGTTTTTTTATGCCGAATTTCTGTGGAAAACACAAAAGAAAAATTCGGAATGACTCAACCTCGATTATCAATCAAATCGAAAGTCAGTCGACAGCATGGCCGCCAACGAACAAAAAAAGAGAATACTCACCGGCATCCGTCCAACCGGAGCACTACACCTAGGTCACTATGTAGGCGCGTTGCACAACTGGGTCGATCTGCAGAACCAGTACGAGTGCTATTTCCTTATAGCTGACTACCAGGCGCTCGGCGACCATTTCCACGACATCGACCTTATTAGAGACTCAGTATTGCAAGTCACACTGGACTGGCTTGCAGTCGGACTCGACCCCGAAAACTCATCATTCGCAGTACAAAGCTACGTTCCAGAGTTTGCAGAACTTACGATGCTGCTCAGCTTCATCACACCCCTTGGGATGCTTGAACGCAACCCTACTTTGAAAGGGGAGCTGGATGCGCTTGAAGTGGAACGACGGACTGTAGGATTTTTCAATTATCCGATGAGTCAGGTTGCAGATATCTTGATTCCAAGAGCCCACCTCGTACCAGTTGGGGATGATCAGTCACCCCACGTGGAAATGACGCGCGAAGTAGCTCGCAAGTTCAACCGCATGTTTGGTGAAGTATTCCCAGAGGCAGAAACGTTAATTGGAAAAGTCCCAAGACTCTCGGGAACCGACGGCCAGGGCAAGATGAGCAAGTCCAAAGGCAACGTGATCATGCTCGGAGATGATGAACAGACAGTCACAAAGAAAGTTCGTGGAATGTTCACTGATCCCAACCGTATAAGAGCCGACATACCGGGTAAGGTCGAAGGAAACCCGCTTTTCCAATACCACGATGCATTCAACCCAGACACAGCCCAAATAGAAGATTTCAAAACCCGTTACCGAGAAGGCAACATTGGCGACGTGGAGGTCAAGATGGCACTGGCCGAAGCCATAAACAACTTCCTGGATCCTATACGTGAGAAACGCCATTATTACGAACAGAACATGAACCTTGTTGAGGATGCACTGATGGCAGGGGTTGCACGCACACGTGTCATCGCTGCAGAAACAATGAAAATGGTCAGAGACGCTATGCGCATATCAAGCTACACAAAGAACTGGAAATAAACAGATCAAGTAACACTAGTGACGAATAACCACAGAACTTCAAAGAGAAAAAATTCACTGTGCAATGAACCGATATTGACTTTCGTTCAAGCCAACTTCTATCTCCACGAGGTAAACAAACATGGCTAGCTACACACCAGACCTCAACACATTCAAAAATCTTTCAACTGACCACAATCTGATCCCTGTTTATCGCGAGATCAGTGCAGATCTCGAAACTCCCGTTTCTGCCTTCTTAAAGACAGCAGTGGGGTCCCACTCATTCCTTTTCGAATCAGTAGAAGGTGGGGAGAACGTGGCCCGCTACAGCATCCTGGGTACCGAACCATCAGAGGTGCTCACAACCGGAGCGGGTACTGAGCTCGGTGAGGTCGACCCGCTCGACTTACTGCGCGATCGAATGTCTACCGTCAAATACGCAACTGTCGATGGTCTTCCAAAATTCCACGGTGGAGCCGTGGGATTCCTTTCTTACGATACGATCCGCTATTTTGAACCGACAGTACCGCCCATCAGCGAAGAAAAATCAGGACTCAACGTCCCCGAATCAGTTTTCATGCTCACTGACTCGGTGCTCATATTCGACCACGTTCGCCACACCATATTCGTAGTCTCCCACGCAAGTGTGAATGGAAATTCGGATGAGTCTTACAAAAAGGCAACCGCAAAAATAGAAGAGGTGATTACTCGACTAGATAAGCCAATCCCAGCAGGAAGCTCCAGGCGAAATTTCCTCCCACCTTCAGGGTTCACCTCACGCGACCCAAATCTCGACTACAACGCCGTCGGGCATCCTGAGCAACCACCCATTGAACATGGCGAAGTCACAGCTCAACCCTACGTACCAAACATGACCCGCGAGTACTATGGCGAAGCCGTTGCAAAGTGCAAGCAAGCCATACAAGAAGGTGAAGTAATCCAAGTAGTATTCTCGCAACGGCTGGCACGCAGAACACCAGTCAAACCGTTCGACCTTTACCGTTCACTGAGAGCGATAAACCCGTCTCCTTATATGTTTTTTGTTGAGTTAGACGACTTCCACATTGTCGGGGCGTCGCCAGAACTTCTAACCCAGGTGATCGACGGCAAGATGGCGGTTCATCCCATTGCTGGAACACGTCCCAGAGGGACTACACCAGAACACGACGATGAACTCGAAAATGAACTTATCAATGATGAAAAAGAAGTGGCAGAGCACGTAATGCTGCTCGACCTGGGACGGAACGACGTCGGGCGTGTCTCAGACCCGGGAAGCGTGGATGTCACGCAGAGCTTCGAAATCGAAAAGTACTCCCACGTAATGCATATAGTTTCACACGTTACGGGTGACCTCTCTGACAAATACGACGCCTTCGACGCCATGAAAGCCGCTTTCCCTGCGGGTACCGTTTCTGGTGCTCCAAAAGTACGAGCTATGCAACTTATCGCTGAATTAGAGCCAGACAAACGAGGCCCTTACAGTGGTGCGGTCGGATACTTCAGCTTCACAGGTAACATGGATACAGCTATCTCCCTAAGAACGATGGTTCTCAAAGACGGAGTAGCCTATCTCCAGGCGGGTGGTGGAATCGTCGCCGACAGTGACACCCAAACCGAGTACGAAGAGACACTCCATAAAATGGGGGCGCTTATGAGGGCTATCGACCACGCTGAAGAATCCGCAAATACATAGTCTGACCATCAAAATACTCTGGAAAGTTCAACCCAACGTTAAAGACGCTCACTAGCGCAACAGTTACAACCGAGCCATAAAAATGCTTTTGCTAATCGATAACTACGATAGTTTCACCTACAACCTGTTCCAATACCTATCAGAACTTGGTGCTGATGTGGAGGTCGTCAGGAACGACAAGGCAACCATCGAAGAACTCTCAAGCCTTAATCCTGATCGAGTGGTTATCTCACCTGGCCCATCAACACCAGATAATGCTGGCATCTCGGTGGAAGTGATTAAGCACTTCGCTGGAAAAGTACCCGTACTGGGTGTTTGTCTCGGACATCAATGCATAGCGCAGGCCTTTGGAGGAATAGTCAAAGGTGCCGGTGAAATACGACACGGGAAAACCTCCTCAATCCATCACACGGGAGAAGGGGTGTTCGCCAGCTTGCCGCAACCTTTCGAAGCTGTCAGATACCACTCACTCGCTGTCGAGCCAGATACGGTTCCTGATGACTTCGATGTAACAGCCAAGACAGAAAACGGCATCATCATGGGAATACGCCACAAGGACCTCGATGTTGAGGGAGTTCAGTTCCACCCCGAATCCATCATGACAGAAGCAGGAAAGGAACTGCTGCAAAACTTTCTGGACAAGCCATCTCCTAGTAAATAAAACTGCAAACCAACCTGAATACGAGATTAAACAAAATGAACATTCAACAGGCGATACAAACTGCAGTCGAGGGAATAGACCTTGAGCATGACCAGGCTGCCGATGCCATGCGCGAGATCATGACAGGCCAGGCTACGCCAGCACAATTTGGAGCATTCCTTACTGCCATGCGTATGAAAGGAGAGACTTCGCAGGAAATTGCAGGAATGGCGGGTGTAATGCGCGAAGTTTCGCTACATATCGATACCGATATGGACATGGTTGACACATGCGGCACCGGCGGTAGCGGACTGAATTGGTTCAACATTTCAACAGCGTCCGCATTTGTTGTCGCAGGTGCAGGGGTTAATGTTGCAAAGCACGGAAATAGAGCAATGTCGGGTTCTACTGGCAGCGCAGATGTACTCGAAGCGCTCGGAGTTGATATAACGCTCGGTCCCAAAGAAGTGCAAAACTGTTTTACAAATGCCGGAATAGGATTCATGTTCGCCCAGGCATTTCACCCCGCTATGAAATTCGCCGGACCACTGCGACCGCAACTTGGAATCCGCACGATATTCAACTTTCTTGGCCCCCTGACCAATCCCGCGGGAGCAAGCCGGCAGGTTATCGGTGTCTCTGATAAAGCATTTGCTGAACGAATTGCGAAAGCCCTCGAAATTCTTGGAACACAATATGCGTTCGTGGTAAATGCTGAATCTGGAGCAGATGAGGTAGACGTTGAAGAGCACACCCTGATCTACCAGGTCAATGCTGACGGCGTGAAACGTCGACGTACTCGCCCTGCAGATTTTGGCCTTCAGGAAGGAAAAAGAGACCATCTGGTTGCAGAATCAGTAGATCACTCAGCTCAAATTATCCGCGATATTTTCGATGGATCAGGGGGCGGCCACAATCCACCTATTGCTCCCGAAACGTCCAGACGTAATGTCGTCGTATTAAATTCTGCAACAGCGCTCATGGCGGCCGGTAAAGCTACCGCATTCCAGGAAGCAGCGGAAATAGCACAGGACTCGATCGACTCAGGATCCGCACAGGCAAAATTAAATGCCTTGATCAAAGCGAGTCAGGAGCAATCTTGAACGAAATACCCGGAATACTCGGTGAAATCGTTGCAAAACGTTTAGGAACAATCGAGCAAGCAAAGCGACTGCACAGCCTAGAAGAGGTCCGAAATGTTGCGGAAAATTCTGAAACACCACTTTCTCTTCAGGAATCTCTCAGGACAAAAAACGGAATCTCTCTTATTGCTGAAATGAAACGGTCATCCCCATCAGCTGGTTCACTAGACCCTGATCTGGATCCTGCGCAAAGAGCAACGCTTTATTGCGATGCAGGGGCTGCAGCAATTTCTGTTCTTACCGAACATGATTATTTCTCAGGTTCTATCGAAGACCTTACTGCTGCTACCCGGATTGCACGCCCATCTAGCGTGCCAGTTCTACGTAAAGATTTCATCGTGGATGAATATCAAATCCACGAGGCACGTTCAGCAGGGGCAGACTGCATACTTTTGATCATCGCCATACTCGATCCCAGCCAATACACAGATCTCTTTGCAATTTCAACTTCGATGGGAATGGACGTACTCGTAGAGGTTTTTGACGAACCAGAACTCGACATAGCAATGGAAATTGAACCACCAATAATCGGTGTGAACAACCGAAACCTAAAAACTCTGAAAACATCACTTTCAGTATTTGAACAATTAGCCAAAAAAATACCTGCCGATCGAATCAAAGTCGCTGAAAGCGGAATGAAAAACTCAACCGATGTAAGGCGAATGGGTCGAGCGGGCGCTAAAGCCGTTCTCGTAGGTGAATCATTGATGAAAGCAGGCGGTAACGTAGGTAATCTGGCAAGAGAAATGGCTGAAATTCAAGTCAGTTGATGAGATGACCAAGAACTACACGCAAATAAAAATATGCGGGCTACGCAGCGCAGAAGCAGCATCAGTGGCATCTGAATGCGGAGCAGATTTTCTAGGCTTCGTATTTGTAGATGGAGTGCGTAGACAGCTTCAACCTGAAGAAGCTGCGCAAATAATCAATGAGTACCGGAGCTCCACTCAAGTCTCTAAATCAACAAAATTGGTAGGCCTTTTTAGAAATCAAAGCCTCGATTTTGTCAACCAAACTGCGGCCGAAACAGATCTAGACTTCGTACAGCTATGCGGAGAAGAGGATCCCGATTACGTCTCGAGATTGAATTTGCCTATCTTCAGACAAATACGAGTCAAAGACGGTACGAAGCCAAACGACCTCTACAAAATCGTTGAATCACATCTCATTGCAGGACATAGGGTGATTCTCGATCGTTTTGACATTGATACACCTGGTGGATCTGGAAGATCTTTCAACTGGTCCGCAGCTGAGGGTGTCGCCGAACAGAGCAACGTTTTGCTTGCGGGCGGACTTAAATCAGAAAATGTTCAAGCTGCGATATCACAGCTTGCTCCATGGGGCGTCGATGTCTCAAGTGGAGTAGAAACAGATGGCGTAAAAGATCCCAAACTGATCAAGACATTCATTGAGGCAGTGCGCGCAATCTAAGCACGGCGTAAACTGCTGCGACACTCGCTGTTCATACCTCGCAACAAATATCAAAGTTGCACAATCAGACGGAGAAACTGTTCAGATGCCCGAAAAACTTCGAATGGCTCAAATAGGAACAAAGCATGGCCATGCACAAGGTGTAATGCAGGTCATGAACGAACATCCTGAAGTTGAACTGGTTGGAGTTTTTGAACCAGACAAGATTCGCCGAAAACAGGTAGAAGGAAGCGAGTCTTGGAATCAAACGAATTTCCTAGATAGCGCCGAAGAAATACTGGAAGACCCCTCAATCGTCGCCGTCTCATCAGAAGGCTCAAATCAAGAAAGCCTGGAACACACAGAAAAAATCGTGAGAGCAGGCAAACACGTTTTTTACGACAAACCAGCCGGCAACGACTACCAGCGATTTGAACGCGTGGTTGAGCTGGCGCGATCCCAGGGAACCCTATTACAGATGGGATACATGTTTCGAAAGCATGATGGATTCGAAAGAATTGCTAACTGGGCTAGATCTGGGTTCCTAGGTCATATATTTCAGGTAAGGGCACACATGTCAACCTGGCTACCTGAAAAAAATCCCGAAGGACAGCTTATTGGACGGGAAGGTCTGGCACATTACCAGGGCGGTGTCATGTTTGACCTGGGTGGACACATGCTTGATCAAGTCGTCTGGATACTAGGACGGCCAAACAAAGTTACGCGGTTCTTCCAAAATTCCGCATCAGACACACGCGAGATGATGGACAACACACTCGGCGTATTTGAATACACCAGAGCAATTGCAACCATCGATATCGCTGCGATGGAAACAAAACCGATGGCAAGAAGGTTCGAAGTTTATGGAACAAAGGGTTCAGCAATAATGGAACCTTTCGAGCCAGCCGACACTATAAGGCTGACGCTTGAACAAGATCAGGGCGCTTACACTGCCGGCGTCAACATCGTGAAAATCGAAGACCGGGCCCGTTACGTCGATACTTTTGCTGAACTTGTGCGAAACCTACGCGGAGAATCCGAACCACTTCGTTCACTTGATCACGAGTTACTAGTACAGGAAACTTTGATGCGCGTTACAGGTGGCCTGGGTGGCTAAGGTCAATCGACCCGGATTAGCCATATGCAGAAACGTCGTACCCTTCTGGCCAAGCTACCTTGTATATCTTTGCGGCTTTAAAATTCGCACCGCTGATAACAGCTTCTCGCAGCACGCAACGGTAAAGTGATGCACTGGCAAGGTCCGTATCAGTCAGGTTGGCACCCGCACAATTTGATCGATAGAGAATTGCTCTTTTCATAGAGGCACCAGAAAAATCAGCGTATCGCATCCTCGCCTCGGTAAAGACAGCATCATCGAGATTTGAACCTGAAAAGTTAACTCCATCGAGTATTGCACGAGAAAAATCCCGTCCACTCAAATCTCGCCCCGAGAGATCAGCACTCTTTAGATCCAGTTGCAACGGAGAGTTACTACGATGCCACTTAGTCAAGTCATCAGCGGTACCGTCCAAGAGTTTGAAATGTTCAGGGTCCATAACAAGATTATGTAGTTTGAAAAGGCGTGAGTCGAATTTTGTTTATGCTATTTCAGCACTTTTCGCAAGATTCCGACACATGCATCAAAATAGAAACACTCTTGAAACACGTCTGAAGTAACTTAATACTGCGTCAATCAAAATGGACGGTTGACCAACTAGCCGAAGGCGTACTTGACGCGTAAAATGCGCCATATACAAAATCGGATACACCACTCAGATCACATGGGTCCTGAGCGCGCTGTGACAGAACGAGGAATAACAACCATGGCCTATATAGCCGAATATATATGGATTGACGGCACCGAGCCAACCGCCAAGCTGCGGTCAAAGGCCCAGGTAATCGCAGACGATAAAGAACCCGGTATTTGGGGATTCGATGGATCTTCCACAAACCAGGCAAGTGGTGATCAGTCGGACGTTGTATTGAATCCGGTCCTTGTCACTCCAGACCCAATTAGAGGTGACAACAACAAATTGGTGATGTGCGAAACCCTGCTGACAGATATGTCACCACACCCAACTAATACTCGCGCTAAATGCGCCGCTTCAGCTGAACAGTACGGCAATCTCGATACCTGGTTCGGATTAGAGCAGGAATATACATTCTTCGAAGGAAGCTCCCCACTTGGCTGGCCAGACAATGGCTTCCCTGCACCACAGGGTGGATATTACTGTGGAGTTGGATCCGAAGAAATTTTCGGTCGCGAAGTGGTAAACGCTCATCTCCAAGCATGTATCGACGCTGGATTACACATTGCAGGCATCAATGCCGAAGTAATGCCAGGGCAATGGGAATTCCAGATAGGCCCGGTTGCAGCACCACTAGTAGGTGATGAACTATGGTTAGCCCGTTGGATGCTTTATCGAATCGCTGAAGAATTCCTTGGACCCAAAGGCACGCCGATTTCGGCAACCCTGGATCCAAAACCTGTCGCTGGTGATTGGAATGGAGCTGGTTGTCACACAAACTTCTCAACTACAGAAATGCGTGAATCAATCGACGCATGTACCGCTGCTGCTGAAGCCCTCGGAGCTCCTGGAAAGCCGGATACTCACATAGCCGGATACGGTGATGGCGTCGAGCTTAGACTAACTGGTGAACACGAAACTCAGCGATACGATCAGTTCTCATACGGTGTATCTGACCGTGGCGCTTCGATACGAATTCCATGGCAGGTCGATAAGGCAGGTAAAGGTTACATAGAGGACCGACGACCAAACGCAAACTGCGATCCTTACGTAGTTACACAACTGATTATTGATACTGTCTGTTCGGCTGCCAGTAAATAACGTTTCAATAGACTTTCTGAAAGGGGATGGATTAAACCATCCCCTTTCTTTATTAAACAATGTTCGGAACAGTCTCCAGTTTCACTATGTAATACTGTCTTTAATGGTTGCCCATATTAGATATAAGCAGGGGATCAGATATCCTTCGGTCCCATCTCCTTAGCCTTATGACTTGACGCCAGACGCACTTAGCGAGTCCAAAATCTTTAAAATCCGAAAAATACACTATGGCTGGGTAGTCGTAATCGGCACTGCGCTGATGTTATTCGGCGGTGCGGGATCAAGATTTTCATTCGGTATATTCCTCAAACCAGTAACAGAAGAATTTGACTGGACCCGTGGGTCACTCGCAGGAGCAATTGCAATTGCAGGCCTTGCAACAGGCGGCCTACGCCCGGTCGCTGGAATGCTGGCAGACCGATATGACCCTAAAATTGTAGCGACCATAGGTGTGGCGATTGGCGGTTTAGCTCTTGCTGGAATGTCCGCAGTACAAGAACTCTGGCATGCCTATGTTGTATTCATAGTCATGGGGATTGGATTCACCGTGGCCTCGCCTGGTGCGGTCGCAAAAATTGTTGGAGCTTGGTTCACCCGTCGACGAGCCCTTGCAATGTCAGTCGCAGGTTCAGGCTCAGCAGTTGGTGAAACAGCTCTAGTCCCCGTTGCTGCGATAGCGGTGGCATTTATAGGCTGGCGCGAGGGGTACCTCATACTTGCCGGAATATTATTGGTACTTATCTTGCCGCTAATGATCCTGCTTATTAAAAGCAGGCCGGGACCAGGCGAACATGCGGACGAGGCTGACAGAAATAACGGATCAACAGGCGAATTCAATGACGACCTGGCCAATCCGAATATTGGAATGTCATTAGGACAAGCCTGTCGAACAGGATTATTCTGGCGACTGACAATAGGCTTTTTCATATGAGGCTACACAATGGGTTTCGTGAATGCCCATTTCGTTGCCTACACGACAGATTTAGGCGCCACGGCGGTCCAGGGAGCGGGAGCACTCGCAACGGTCGGTGTGGCAGGTCTTATCGGAGGTTTAGGATTCGGATACTTCGCTGACAAGTTTGGCCGGCGGCCTTTGCTCACAATCGCCTACTCTATGCGAGCACTCGGATACGTAGTCTTATTGATTGCCACAAACCTGCCACTGGCCATACTCGGCGTCGTCATCATCGGAAGCTCATGGACATCCGTAATATCGCTTACCGGCACAGTCACTTCGGATGAATTTGGACTCAGAAGGCTGGGCACAATTTACGGCACGATGTTCGTAGTAATGCCATTCGGTGCGTCGAGTGCTGTTTGGCTAGCAGGCCAGTTGTACGACACGATGGGCAACTATGATTTGGCAATGTGGATAAGCTTGGCAATGGGATTAATCGCCACACTGGCAGTTGGAATCCCCAATACCGGCATATCGAAACGGATATGGGAGAAATCCCCATATAAAAGCTGACTAGCAGCGATTACAGCCATCGCCCAGTCCGATTACTGTACTTTATGTATATCTCTCCAAACACATGCTCCAGGTAAGCCTCTTCTCGCCGTATTACAAGTGCAGTGAGAGCTGCAACACCGAAAAAAACCGAAATCAGCATGGCCATGGCATTAAGTGCGATCGCCAGCCCGGCCGCCAAGAGTAAAAAGCCTGAATAAATCGGATTCCGAGTTCGCTTAAAAGGACCTGACGTCACTAAGGTTTGAGTAGGCATACGCGGCTCAGGATGCTCACCATGGGCGCGCATGACTTTCCAGGTCCAATAAATCATCCAGAGCCCGATTAATACAAGAATCACGCCAACCACCACACCTGTTATCCCGTCAATAATGCCATGCCGCCAAACAAGTACATGTATCAACGCGCCGATAAGCACGGGAACACCAAAAATCACAGGTGGAAGCGCAGGTAACTCAAGTCTAGGTTTATCTGAATTATTGTTCATATCAAAACTTCCAAAATTTAAACTAAAATCCCTACATGGCAGATGCAGGATCCAAAATCACATCTGCCGCAATCAATCTATCCTGCAGATCGGTCATCGGCACGCTACGACTACCCACATCCATCACCGTTGCCATCGCGGCAGCAGTGCCAGCAGCCTGCCCCATGCCCATCGAGTTGGCTGTGACTCGACTTGATGCCAGAGCCTCAGAAGTTGCGGAGTGGCAACGACCCGCAACCCAGAGATTTTCTACGCCCTGAGGCAGCAACGTTCTGTACGAAATATCGTATGGAGGCACAATCGGCTGATCATGATATCCGGCTGCATCATCAGGATGCCGGTCTATCCTCCAGGCTCCAAGTACTACCACGTCATCCTGTCTTTGCGCAGTTCGTATATCGTTACCGGTCAGTATGTAATCCCCGACGATTCTTCTTGATTCTCGCGATCCCGCAGTCGGTCCACTAGTGAAAAAATATGCGTCCTTAAATTCAGGTAAAGCTTCTTTCCACAGCTCGAACATGGTCCAGGCATCACGACGTCCCTGAATTTCGGCATTCGTCCAGTCCTTCGGATTAGTCGCGTTACCGGGAGTACGAATCACATTGAAATAGATATCTCGACCTGAGAAAGTCGCCGGCCACGGACCTCCATAAAGACCAATCTTTCCTCCGGAACGTGCATCCTCCAGAACAGCAGCACATTTACGGCGCAACTCAAAGGTAAGTTCAACGAAGCCAATTCGGAAATGTAAGCTCATCGGCTGAAGCGACTCGGCAACCTCATATGGGCATCCTGCCCAAGCGGCTACATCGGCATCACCTGTCGCATCGATAACGTTCTTAGGTCGTATAGCAACGAGACCGTCTTTGTTACTGACAATGACAGTATCGACACGGTCACCATCCATGATCACATCAGACACCTGGGTGTGGAATAGCAGATTCACGCCAGACTGGATTAATACATCGTCTGAAGCTTTCTTAAACAACTCAGGATCAGTACGCGGAATTACGCGATCAGGGTGTTTTTCTACCTCTGTGAAATCACCATTCACGTTGTATGAAAGACTTCCAGCCTGCCCCGGCTCAACGACACCCATACGCTCGAGCATCTCAAAAACAAGCCCCCCGACAACAGGCTTCCCAGTCTCTTCATAAACGAATCCATCGAATGCCGAGCCAATGATGTTGGTGAAAAAACCACCGGCGAATCCCATGCGGTCCACTGCCATCACAGAAGCACCGTTCCGCGCAGCGCCAACAGCCGCACCAATACCCGCCAACCCCGTTCCACAAACAAGAACATCTGGTTCAGCGATTATGGGAAGTGATTTTGTGTACTGAATAACTGGCATAAATTAATAACAACGACTCTCTAGACCGCCATCCAAAATGAGAATCCACCTACCTGGTCAAACTCTCGCAAAATGAAGCGCTTTCACGTTCACGAAAGGCGACATTCACACCAAGTTTTTCGAGTGTCTGTTGAAGTGTCAATTGACCCTGAGGGACATCGTGGTTTTCAAAGAACGCAAGGACGTCAGAAGCTTGTTCAGGTTGACTCAGGGAGGTCACTCCCGAAAGCATCCGAACGATGCTGTTCGAAGGGAAAGCCTCGTTAATCTTGTCCCAGTTCTCCTTCACGAAATCCCATGCGAGGTGCCCCTGGTACTTGTTTCGCATGCAGACCGCAAGTAAGTACGGAGCATCTTGAGTACGTACTGTGCCGTCAAGAGTCATCTTCAATGTACGTTTCATCTCTGCCTCACCCGGGAAGGCGGATAACGCAGACTGGTATCTCCGTTCTTCTTGTGGTGTCGAAGGGTTCCGATATTTTTCAAGAAACAGATCATACTTATCAGCATCGCCCTTCGATGCTACAACGCCCGTAACTGCGGCTGCCATATTTGGCTCAACCGAACCAGCATCACGCAAATAAGAATCATGCAGGTCACTGGCATTTTCTAGCGCAAGGTCGTCATTTCCAACATTTGCAAGCAATCGAATAAATAACCCGCGTAATTCGAGGTCACGGGGTGAATCCGTATCTCTAGGTTCCCAGCCGAGCCGGTCGAGTCCAGGCTGCGCCAAATCTCTCACAACAGCCCTGTATTGGTTCTCGGCTTCACCTTCAAGCAATTTTTCAAGACCCGAAAGACATCCTGAGAGAACCGTCCAAACATCTAGGTCAGTTTCTAATTGAAAACTCCGTGCAAACTCAAGAAAATCTTCTGCGGATGTACGACCAGCCATAACCGAAGACCATGTGTCGTCAACAAGTCCATATCGCTCAATCGAGCTAAGATTCGAGAACATACTGCTTGAAACCGATTTCAACATGTCCTTCGTATACCGCGACCGAAAGAACCCGCTTCCTCCGGCATTAACTACAACCCAGTCGGCTGGTGAATCAAGTTTTACTTCAGAAGATTTTTCCTCAAGTAAGTATCTGATTTCTGAAACCTCAGAACCTGATCCAACCTTCAGCACAACAGGAACAGACCAGATTGTGGCATCGGTTATCTCATCACGGGTGTATAGAAACCTATCTTGCTCAAGATGAATTGTTGAACCATCTTCAGATACCGAAGCACTAACCAATGGATAACCGCGTTGGAATATCCACGAATCCATAATTCTGCGCGCCGGTTGATTCGTAACATGCTCTATGGCATCCCACAGGTCATTAGTCTCGGTGTTAGCGTACTTATGCTTATTTAGGTAATAACTGATGCCATCTCGGAATTCTTCTTCTCCGAGGAACTGCTCAAGCATTCGCAGCACTGATCCACCCTTCTCGTAAGTAAGAAGGTCAAACATCCCCTCTGCATCAACCGGTGAATTCACCTCGATTTCAATCGGCCTTGTATTTTTTAGAGAGTCGACATCAAATGCCATTGAACGCTCAAGACTGAACTGGTTCCACCGCCCCCAGTCACGGTTGAAATTATCAGAAGCCATAGTAGCCATAAACGTTGCAAAGGCCTCATTAAGCCATATGCCATTCCACCACTCCATCGTTACAAGGTCCCCGAACCACATATGGGCGATCTCGTGCGCAATAACATCAGCTATACGAAGGAGTTCAGGCTCGGTTGATCGATCCCTGTCCACGAGCAAGAGTACTTCTCGATAAGTAATACATCCAAGATTCTCCATTGCCCCAAATGCAAAGTCAGGCACAGCAACCATGTCTAATTTTTGTCCCGGATATGGTATGCCGTAATACTTGGAAAAGAACTCAAGTGCAAACGCGCCGGCTTCGAGTGAGTAATCGGTCAGATGGCCCTTCCCAATCGGATGGACAATACGGAGGGGCACACCATTTACATCTACAGGGTCTGTCGCTTCGAACGGGCCTACAATAAACGCGACCAAGTAAGTCGACATGACCATCGTATCTTCGAACACTACTTGTCTTCGACCATTTTTTAGATCTGTCTCAGAAATAATCGGACCGTTTGATACGGCAAACTGTTCGGAAGGAACAATAAGCGTCACACCGTAAGACGCCTTGAAGGCAGGTTCATCAAAACACGGAAACGCGCGGCGCGCGTGGGTGCTTTCGAATTGAGTTGTGGCAATCGTATGGTCCACGCCATCATCGTCTGTAAACGTTGAACGGTAAAACCCGTGCAACTGGTCGTTCAAGACACCGGTGAACTCAGCGACGATTGTATGCGGACCTGAAGAGATCTGAGAATCAAAACTTAGTGTGAGGCGTTCCATTTCTGCATCTAGGAAAATATCGGCCACTTCAGTATTCGAACCAACCGAATCAACAACTCTTGCTGATTGAATCGCGAGATCGGCTGCATTCATCTGTATGGTATCGGTGGGATTATTAACTTCTACCTCGATCTCAACGCTACCGATAAAGGTGGCCTTTTCAAGATTCGGTTCAAGTTTGATGCGGTAATGCGATGGCACCACTGAGGATGGAAGACGGTGCGGATTAGATGCGATGTCGGTCAAAATTCACTCCAAGTTGAAAAATGTATCTCTGGAGCGTACCGCGATGCATAGCTGACCGCTACCGGTCATTGGTAGCCATATGGATAAGTGAGTCAGCCATATTTTTTCGCCATGCCTCAATAGATTCTACTGTCCAATCGTAAAATCCTCTCCCTGTCTTCACTCCAAGATCTCCAGCGTGGATCTTATCCATCAAAACACCCGGCAACGACCGATCCTTGGCCAACATAGGAAATTCGCTTTCAGCCAAAGCAAGCACAAAGTCTAGGCCCTGATTATCAGCTAGCTCGAATGGCCCTGCGACGGATAGTAGCTTACCCATCCTTGATCTAACTACCCGGTCAATCTCAGGCGCTGTGGCATGCCCACTTGTAACGATTGCCATCGCTTCACGAAGCAGAGCAACTTGCAAACGATTTCCAATAAAACCTTGGATTTCTTTATGAATTAATGCGGGCCTCTTACCGATCGAGGTGTAAAACCCTGTTAGCAATTCAACCGTATCACCAGATGTTTCAGGTCCTTTTATTATCTCCACCCCAGGGAGCAAATGAGGGGGATTGTAGTAATGAACACCCGCAACTTGAAGTGGACGCTGCGTGGCCACAGCTAGTGCACTTGGTAGAAAAGTAGACGTATTCGAAACTAGTACTGCGCTGGACGGAGCTATTTTGTCGACTTTACGAAATAAACAGCGCTTGAGATCAAGATTCTCCGAAACGGCTTCGATCACGAGATCGGTATTCTCTACTGTTTCACTCAAGTCTAAGCTGGTCGAAATTCGAGATACAGAAGTCTCGATTTCGTCGAAGGAAATTAAGCCTGCCTGGTTTAACGCTTTCAACCCGACACGGCAACGATTAACAGCTTTATCCAGCAATTGTTCGGACACATCATAAAGATGAACGGACCGGTGGTGCGCTGCGAGCTCAAGCGCTATTCCGTGGCCCATTAATCCAGCACCCAACACTGCAACTTTTTTTATGTCACGAGGTGCTGTCACTGGTGAACACCACCAACTGAATCTTCCGCTCCTGAACCATCAAATCGTTGACGTATCTCAGCAATATCTTCTTTGGACCACTCATAAAACCCGCTACCAGTCTCAACACCCAATTGACCAGAGTTGACTCGACTTCTTAATAGATCCATCCGCCCTTCAGAATTCGAAATCTCTTTGAAAAGTTCTCCTGCAATTGTTTGAACCAAGTCCCATCCGATCTGCTCCCAGATCTCGAATGGGCCACCAACGGCCAGTCTACGTCCAATAGTGTTTTTGACCACCGTATCGATATCTTCTGGAGAAGCAATACCATCCTCAACTAAGGCCAAGCACTCCCTAAATAGCGCGGCCTGAAGTTTTGTCTCAATGAGACTAACCATCTGTTTATTCTGGGGCATCAATATTCAATGTTAATTATCTGCAAAACACTAGACCGAGTAGCCAACTGAGCCGTCGGTTCGCATGGGAATAACCTGTAAGTCACGTGGTGCATACGGTTGCGACTTCAATGATTCCACCTCAAGGTCTATCCCGATTCCTGAGGTGTCTGGAACGGGAATGAAACCACCGACTCTTTTCCATGACGAATTAAATATCGCATTGAAAGGTTGCTCATCTTCCATTGAGTATTCCTGTGTAAGGAAATTAGGAATGGAGGTATCTATATTGCAGGCAGCAGCCGTCAACACAGGACCCAGGAAGTTATGGGTGACAAGAGCTGAATGGTACGATTCAGCGAGGCCAGCTATCTTCTTCACACCGGTTACACCACCTCCAAGCCCAAGATCAGGCCTGACGTACTGACTGCCCCCAGCTTCGAACAATTCCCGGAACTCCCAAATGGAGTGCATGCGTTCACCATTGGCTACAGGAAGTTTAGTAAGTTTCGCTATTTCTCCTTGAGATTTAACCGAATCTATTTGAATAGGATCTTCGTAAAACAGGGGACTAAACTCAATTAGCTGCTCAGCAAGAGCTATAGCATTCATAGGGGTCAACTTACGATGTATTTCAAGAATAATATCGACATCTAAACCAGCACCCTCGCGCATCGCAGCTACATTCTCCCTCGTGTCATGTATCAACCTGGGAAGAGTCATTGATTGAAAGCCATCAGGCAAAGGATCGATCTTGATTGCCGTATAGCCTTCTTCCGCAGCATCTCGAGAATTCAATCGAATGCCTTCAGGGGTCGTCCCCTGATCGGCGGCATCAGGACGAATTCCTCCCATGAGCAAATGAAGTCTGATTTTATCCCTGACTTTGCCTCCGAGGAGTTGCCAAACAGGGGCTTCGAGCGCCTTACCTTTTATATCCCATAGTGCAATGTCAACGGCACTGACGGCACCTGAGATAACCGAACCGCGGAATGGCCCCATGCGATACATATACTGCCAGTGATGTTCTATATCCAGAGGGTCTTTTCCGACAAGGTAATCTGCAAATTTCTTCACAACCGCGTCCGTGGCTTCTAAGTAACCCCAACACGCAGATTGACCTACCCCAATTAACCCATTATCAGTAATAACCCTTACTATCTGGCTGTTACCGGCCAGGATCGATTCGACTCGTTCAATTTTCATGACGGCTAGATCTCATTTCTTTTTGTAAGCACGGTTGATTAACCGAAAAGGTGACTCGAGCTACTGGCGCCGCGCTCATCATCAGATAAGGGCCACGGCTGTGTCCATATCGACAGCCCGAGGATAAGTCTCATAATCGGGATGTCCACCGTACCGATCCATCAATATCGGATGCATGCCTGCATTTTGAGCACCTTGTATATCAGAATCAAGTTGATCCCCAATAAATACTGCCTCCCCTGCAAGTACGCCAGCTTTAGAAAGAGCCATCTGGAATATTCGAGAGTCGGGTTTTTCAAAACCTGTCTCACCCGACGTTACTGCGAAGTCAACATACCCTGTGAGATTCATATCCTCACACAAAAGTTCACCCGTTTGATTCATATTTGATATGACTGCAACGATCAAATCACGTTCTCTAAGTCGACTGAGTCCACCAATCACATCAGGGAACAAAGTCAAACGATACTGTTGTTTACTAACCTCCTTCCAAACTTTTTCAGCAACATCCAAGTCAACACTGTGCCCTGCGCCTTTTAGTACCAGTTGTTCATATTTGGAAAAAAACGCCCTTCGTTCAGCGGCGTTCAAAGTTCGAACGGGTTTACTGGAGTTTTGCCGAGTCAGAAACTGATCCGCAATATGGTATCCGGAATCTATTCCATCCTTTGTCAAAACAAACCCGAGTTTTTCAGCAGCGCGCATCTGTATATCCTCTCGGGGAGGATCAAAACCAGCAAGAGTCCCATAAATATCAAAAAAAACAGCTTTTATACCACTCATATTTAAATCATTTCAAATTTGCAATCTAGAGAAAATCCCCTGGTGAATTTCTTAACGAAGGCTGATGCACTCCAGTATGAAATTTCTAAAACTCAATTCCTATAGACCATAAATATACGGCGCCTCCACAACAAGTTAATTGGTCGTCCCAGATGAAACATGTGCTATCGGAACGTATCTATATATAACAACGGGAGTTTCCTTATCTGACCCATTTGGCGGATACACCTGGACAAGTCCATCAGCTGCCATGCTTTTGAATTTAGATATGCCTACAGAGTGATATTTAGCTCGTTCCAGTTCACCGATATAAACATACTTCACCTGGTATTTGTTAAGGATTTTCAATGCAGAACTTCTAAGCGGCGTATCATAAAAACCATCAATCTCATCTCTTCGTTCAGAGACGCTCGAGGCATACTTAACTCGCTGCTGACGCTGATGCCAATCCCAACCAATCACAGCAGGTAATCCGGTATATATGGACACTCGATTACCCCAACGGTACAAATCGGTCAAACCCTCAATAATCACCGGCGATCCTTCAACATTCTCTTGCATCCACTCAATCGCCTCAAGGTCGTATTTCAATGTCAACGGTGTTCCATCATTTTGATACGTGACAGATTCCATATAAGCCATACCATCCAAACCCAGCCCAGTCATATCAAACCTGGTGCTATTACGATCTCTGGTCCCAAGAATCGGGTACACCATCACCCCTACAAATAAAATCGAAAGCAAACCCACCCAAACACCTCTACCCAGTCGAACACCACTCAACGACAACTTACGCGCATCAGCTAAAACCCAGAGAAAATACGCTGAAGCTATGCCAAGTAAGACCCAGGCCTGCAAATAAAACTTAAACACCGTGTTCATACGACCGATATCGTCCTTCACGGTAAATATATCCACGCCAATCGCCAGCGCCATAGCCATGACGACGAAACCAACTGCCACTAATGAATACCTACTACCGGAAATACCGGATCGATGAGCGACCAGGCCGGCAGCGAATACAGATGCACCGATCATCAAAGCAAATGCGATGACAGCAAAACCTGTGACAGCAAGAGAGGCAACCACTGCCAATAGAAAAATCATGAGGACCTGCCACGTCCAACCTCTTAAACCTGATCCTGGCATAGGTGCATTAGCAACCAATGTAAACGCATGGTAAAGACGCTCTCTCAACATAAAAACGAGCCAACTAATGATCAAAAATACAAAGACAGAATTTATGAGAATGTAACGCCATAACTCGGTTGTAAACTCACTCTTGACGACTCCGTTGTTGAACAGTTCAAAGCTTGCGTGAAACGGCAAATAAACAACATATCCAACAACGATTACAAACGTCGTGCTCGCGACACCAATTATCAATCCCTCCAAGAGAACCCTGCGGGAATTCAATAGCTGCCCGCCTATCAGAAAAATACCTGTAAGTATCAATTGCGTCGGAAAATCCCACGCATTGATGGTTCGGAGTGATCCCACTAGAATTCCAATCACCGTCAAGCCGACCAATGTTTCGATTTTGGATCGGTTCCTGCCGATACGTAGGAATGCTGCTGCTGCTGCTCCAAGAGCTGTTATTGCCACCGGAATAGCGATCAAATGCGCATGTAGATCAGCAAAAAGGAACGTGAAAAAGGGAAATTCTGTAATTTCATGCCCCAATGAATCAGGCGCCATCATTCTAGAACTTCTCCAAAAATCGAATTGCCCAAAAGCGCCATCTTGGAAAAATACTCTGATCGCTCCCTGAAATAGTTGAATAAGACCATCGATATTTCCAGCCACTACTACAAATATGACACCCAGTAGGCCTGCGAAAATAGGTGACCGACGAGACCATGGAGGAACCCGTTTTGCACGCAGAGTCAACTCCGCTAGTCCATAGACAATCGAGAACACACCTCCAGCCGTGAGCGCAAACAGCCACGGAATAGCGAGGTTATAGGCGACGGACGGCACAATCCCTGTAAAGCGAATTAAAGAAGCGACCATGAACTGCCCAAAATAGTAATAATTCAAATAACCGCCTGCGTACCACGGATCGTAAGGCGGTACTGTTGATGACTTCACCACAGCATTGAGGTAGGCGAAGTCCATGGGCTTCTCTCCACCTTTCCACGGGTGCCACAAATCAGGGTTGGCCGCACGCACGAGCAAAAACCCTACAAAAGCCACGATCAACAACATTTCCATCCAAACTATTCTGCGCAAATTGGACCTGACATGACTCACGAGATCATTTCCGATGAAGCGATGGGTCAACAATGAAATGCCGGCAAGTATCAAAACACCAATCAATACTGCGGAAAAACTGAACGAAACAATGTTTGTGCTCACCAAGAGCCATGTAACCGTTGCCACGAGAACCAAACCTAGTGGCTTAGCAAAAAGATACCCGCGATCAGGCCATGGTCTAAAAACTACAAACGCTATAGGCAGGACGATAAAAGCAAACAGCTGAGCGGCCACGTACCAAACAACCGGAGTAATCCAATCCGGTAACCAACGTGAAAAGAAAATCGAACTCCAGGTCCCCCCAGATTGCTGGGACAACGCATCGCCCTCAGAAAGTAGCAAACCCGTACCATTTTTTTTAAGTTGAGTCCCTTTCAAGTCTCCAGAGCCGATTTCCTCACTCAGCTGCTGCCTCGTGAAACGACCTTCATTAGTGAAGATAAAGGTTTGAGGGTGCTCATAAACTGAGAAGCTTTCGTCCGCCCATCCGAAACGAATATTAAACAATCCCTCAGATGGTGGGCGGAACTGCTCAGGCGGACCAAAATCCACCCTGGCAAATGGATCCTCATAGTAGTCAACACCCAGTCCGCCAATATGACGTCCACTTGAATACGCCATTTCATATCCAAGTTCGCCAGAAAAAAGTTTCTCGTAAAAGGTGGATGTGACGGGATAACGCTCGGGTAGTCTCGGGATAGTTGCATAAAGCCTGTTACTTAACAGAACAAAATAGTCAGATTCCGAAAGAAGAGTGGTCAGCTTATCGAACTTTTTATAATTCTCATCGTTATAGAGTTCAGCCCTCTCATGCATACGCAAACCAACAACCCCTGGTATTCCCTCTTCCCAATGCTCTTGCACAACTTGAGAGCCAGAATCAGCGTTACTCCTAAGCCAGTTAGAAACCTCGTTTACTGGATGCGGACCTGAGTACACGCTCATGAATGACAGCGAGTAATGAACGGTGAGCAACAAAACCAATCCAATTGGTAATGTTTGCAACCAACGTTTTGAAGGTTGCAGAGACTTGATCACTTCGAAAATCCACCAAAGAAAACGGGCACCATACAGAATGAGAAACGGAGTTATCGGCATCATGTAACGCATGAACTTCACATCAAACCATCCGGTAATCAACAGATAAGGAATCACCCAGGCGAGAATTACAAGATCAACTTTTCTTTGCGCCAGTACTCCGGCAATAGCCGAACCAATCAAACCGAGCCACACCGTTATTCCCAAGGCCGGACCAAGCCCCCAGGTTCCAAGTTGGACTATCTGGTAAAAATACCTTGGGGTGTCCTCATATTGACGGGTAAATGGAAAATCCACCTCTCTACGAACCATCTGCCCTTGGGTTGAAATATTGTCGATGTAAGTTTTGAAATCTATGAACATATAAGGCTGAACAACTATCAAAACCACGAAAAAAACCGCTGCCGTAATCAAGAGGTTCTGATAAGCAATACGACGCTGATTGGTTGCCTCGCCCGGGGCTACACCAGATGAGTCATATCGATCACCTTTGCGTGAGGTTGCAAATATCAAATGAGCAAAAACAAGTGCTAGTCCCAATGGCAAAACTGAGAATTTAGTAGCAACTGCCATACCAAACATGACCGCGGCCAAAACTGTATCGCTACGACGACCCTCTTTCGCAACACGAATGGAATAAAAAATTGTGGCGACAATGAATGTCGTCATGAAAGTGTCAACAGCAAAGAAATGGCTTAGCTGGATTTGCTGGACAGCAATCGCTGACAACAAAGCTGCCAGGAGACCAACCCTAGAACTAAAGACTGTTCGACCAATCATAAAAATGAGCAAAACAGTGAACGTATCTGAAATGGCCGAAAGCGCACGACCTGCGTAACGCAAATCGAAAATACTCATCCATTTGTATGGGGCGACGAGATAATGAACCGACTTGAGCGCGTAGTGAGGTAGGCTGCCCCAATTAAATGATCCCGGATTAAGAGTGCTTTCATCGGGATCGAAGACGTTAGCCCACTCGTCACCTTCTGGAAATTGAAGATCGTACACCTGGGATAAAAAGGCCCGCTCATCTGGATGAAAAAGACCTCCTTGATCCCAGTCAATTCCCCATAACCGAAGTACCAAAGCTACCAACAAAATCAGGGCTAAAATTTTCCACGTCGAAAACCCAAACTTATATTTACCCGATGGCTGGTTACGTGTATCTCGTTCAGAAATCTGGCGAGCTTCAATATCGGGAGTTCCCACATCCCTTTGTGCGACGTCCTGAGATTTAGCATCCTGTAAATCGTTCATGAATGAGAATTCTAACGTCGGGCACCACCTGCTCGCTGCACGAAAAATTCCACCAAAACACCGAATCATGAATCTAACGGTCGAAATCAAAAAAAGTTTGACCGCTGATCTAATCGCACCTACGCTTGATCTTGGCGTTTTTAAGCGCGTGGACAATATATAGAAAGTAAAAATCTTCCGTTGAAAACATCACCATCCCAGCAACTTGTCTCAAGTTCTTTTAATCGAACTGTGCTGCCCAATGGCATACGAGTTCTCTCCAGCAGTTTTAGACACACCAATGCTGTGAGCATTATTTTCCTGTTTGGCGCCGGTTCGAGATATGAGACTCCCGAACTCGCAGGAGCCTCTCACCTATTCGAACACATGCTATTCAAAGGCACGCCTGAGCGACCTACTCCAAGGGATATTTCAGAAGTGGTTGAAGGAGTGGGCGGCACATTAAACGCATTTACAGACCGAGAGGTGACCGGATATTGGTGTCGGCTAGCCCAGCCAAATTATCGAGATGGTATAGACCTATTATCGGACATGACCCTCAACTCCCTATTCAGAGAAGAAGACATCGCAAAAGAAAAACAGGTGGTGTACGAAGAAATACGCGCCTCTTTTGACTCTCCTGGTGCACGAGTCTCGATGATGCTGGATGATCTGTTGTGGCCCGACCAACCGATGGGACGTGACATCGCGGGTTCTGTCGAATCAGTCGGGTCAATTTCACGAGATGACATGTGTAAATACCTGGAAACTCAATACGTCGGATCTAACACAGTCATCGCCATCGCAGGAAATATCGAACACCAGGAGGTTGTTGATCAGATCACCAGCTCTCTCGGCAGCCTTCATGATGGAAAAATACTCCCAATGTTTCCTCACGAGAAAAAAGCCCTTTCAAAGCGAGTAGCACTGGAACACCGCCCAACGGAACAAGCACATCTTGCAATCGGACTTGCCGGATTTGCAAATGACGATCCCGATCGTCACGCGCTTTCGATTATGTCGGTAATACTCGGAGAAACTATGAGTAGCCGCCTTTTCGAAGAAGTTCGGGAGCAACGCGGACTCGCATATGACATACATAGCGGTGCTCATTTTTACAGTGACTGCGGTGCGCTCGTGGTTGAATCTGGTATCGACCCTAATCGAGTTGATGAGGCTATTCCGGTGATTCTGAAGGAACTAGCTAAAATGCGTGATGGCGTCACTGAAGGAGAATGGAAACAGGCCTTGCAACTGACAAAGGGCAGGATGATGCTACGAATGGAGGAAAGCCGAGCTGTATCAAGCTTCCTGGGCATACAAGAGCTCATTCGTGGTGAAGTACAGTCAGTCGACGAAGTCATAGCAAACATCTCGGCCGTCACCCAAGAAGACATCAAGCGAGCTGCCAACAGGGTCATCAAATCAGAGAATCTTGTACTCTCCATCGTTGGACCTTTTGATGATTCGGATCACTTCGAAGCCATGCTTAACTTAGATTGATATCTGCTTAAAACAGCTTTATTGGACACTAAGTACAGGTGATCTAGTGTTTGCAGAATTCGCCCAACCGTGTAAAAAAAACGCTAGGGCTTAAGAAAAAAAGCAGCGTAGCTTGCTATTTATGTTGACAAGACAAGGACCTCCAACCGACTTTAAATGGCAAGCGGATAGCATCCGAGCCCTGCGTTCCCACCTAGAACTTTCGCAAACTGCCCTATCCCGAGAAATCGGCATTAGACAGCAAACCATCAGCGAATGGGAGACAGGAATGTACGCACCTCGAGGCGCATCTGTGACCATCCTAACATTGCTGGCTGTTAGTTCGAATTTCCCGTTCGAACAGAGCAGTGAAAGCGAAATAAAATCGACACGAACCCAAGGGTTCACGCCAAGGCGACTCGCAGACTCTGGCCCCGTGACGCCACAAGCAGATTCACCTGTGCCCGCCCAACGCCTGACGTACGAGGCAGCAAAGGTTGCCCAGGCTACTCAACGACCCGCTACATATAATTCAACCTACTTCGAGTCTCATCCATCGGCAGCCGTACGAAGACTTGAAGTTCCTATGTAATCAAAATCGATCCCACCGGCAACCTAAGTCTCTTTTATCCATACCATTCACGCGCCCTATATGTGTCTTCGCTTTGACACTTGCATCAATATCCCAATAGGATTGCGCCATTGATCGATGGAGAGAACACTTGACTACACGTGTGTATATCCTAATTGAAACAACGGTCGGCATGACAGCAGAAGTCGCACAGGCCCTAGAAGGCTTGCAAATGATTACATCTGTCGACACAGTAACCGGGCCTTACAACATTATCGGTGTAGCAGAAGCGGAAGATCTTGCAAGTATCGGTGACCTGATCAGTGACGGTATGCACCGCATACCGGGAATTGAAAAAACCATTACGTGTCTATCTGTTAGCAATTGACACACATTTAGTCCGGTCTGATCCGGCATGGAATCCACAAATATTGCGTTTTGAGTTCACTGCGGAAGAATCTGATTTCAAACGTGATCTGAGCGCGTTTCTCGACAACGCGTTACCTCATGACTGGCAAGGCCCTGCAGATGAATCACGCGATGACCACTGGGACCTAAACCAAAAAATCAAGCAGGGGCTAGCCGAACGAGGTTGGCTGGTTATGAGCTGGCCAAAAAAATATGGCGGTTCAGATTCAACACCTATGATGAACACCATATTCGCCGAGGAAATGGCGTACCGAAGGGCACCAGGACACGACCGATTTGGTACTCGGATGTTTGGGCCAACTCTTATGCGATTTGGATCGGAAGATCAACGCATTAAATACCTCGGATCAATAGCACGCGGTGAAATTCAATGGTGTCAGGGATACTCTGAGCCAAACTCCGGTTCAGATCTAGCCTCCCTGCAAACAAAAGCCGTCGACAATGGTGATCACTTCACGGTAACTGGAGCAAAGATTTGGACGTCCCTAGCCCACCGAGCAGACATGATGTTCATGTTGGTAAGAACAGATACGGACTCTCCACCACACAAAGGGATCAGTTTGATCATGGTCGACATGAAATCTCCTGGAGTCGAAATACAACCGATCATTAACATGGCTGGCGTACATAGTTTCAATCAAGTGATATTTAGCGAGGTGCGTGTCCCAAAAGAAAATCTTGTTGGAGATTTAAACGATGGCTGGCGAGTTGGTATGACTGTATTGAACTTCGAAAGATCTGGTATCGACTATGCAGCCTGGGCACGTGCCGCTTTAGAAGAACTCGTCGATTATGTCTCAGGTAATGATCCAATCATAGGAGCGATTAGTTCAGACCCAATAGTTCGAAGCAATTTAGCAGAATTAAAAACTGAAATAGAAGCTGCCCGACTCATGTGCTTCGATGTCGCATGGCGGCAAGGACAAGGCGAAGTTCCATCTTCAGAAGCGTCGATGAGCAAAGTTGCAGGCACAGAAATATACACAAAGGTACTCGACTATGGAGTCGAGTTACTAGGAATGTACGGAGTGCTGGAACCCGGGTCGAGTCAATCGGAACTGGAAGGACGTTTCCTCAAGATGAGATTGTTCTACACATCTGGACCAATTCTCGCTGGAACCAACGAGATCCAAAAAAACATCATAGCCCAACGAGGTTTGGGACTTCCCAGGAAGTAGACATAAACATGGATTTCGGGCTTACAGAGACACAAGAGCTTATTCGGCGGTCAGCAAGAGAGTTTTTAAAAGACGCATCTAATTCAGACACGATCCGCGCTGTAGCATCAGGCAATCACGATGCTCTTGAGAACTTATGGAATAGGATGCTAGGACTCGGCTGGCCTGCACTCATAATTCCTGAGGAGTTTGGAGGTGCGGGTTTTTCTTTTGGTGATCTCGCCGTGCTACTGGAGGAACTGGGGGCGACCCTAGCGCCCGTTCCAATAGTCGAATCTGCGATCACTTCGTGGATTATCGAACGATATGGTTCAGAATCCATGAAGTCAGAAATCCTTCCGCAAATTTCATCCGGTGACATTTTATTGACACCATCGATTGTCGAACGTAATGGTTCCTGGGACAAGTCTTCTACAACAGTCGCTGCCACGAAATCTGGTACTAACCTTGTAATAACCGGCGAGAAAAGATTCGTAGCATTTGCTCAACAGGCTACTCACTCATTAGCAACAATCAGACTGGACAATGGTCAACCTGCCCTAATCGCAATACCGATATGGAAAGCAACAGGCGTCCATAAAACTCCAATGGATCATGCTGGAGGAGTTCCAGTATCTTCCATAACTTTCAATGAGGTGGTCGTACCTGAAGCAAATATCGTCGCAACCGGTAATAAAGCCATTCAAGCTGTTGAAGAACTGGTTTCTGCCGGCGGAGTAGCCCGGGCTGCGCAACTTGCCGGTCTCGGCAAAGCCGTTTTAGATACTACTGTCAGTTACGCGGCTAACCGTGAACAATTTGGGCAACCAATCGGTACATTTCAAGCTGTCCAACACCATCTTGCTGAAATGGCTATAGCCGCTAAGCAAGTAAACCATCTTGCACACTCGGCAGCTTATAGTTTTTCACGTAACGGATACTCATACGAAAGGGCCGCGCAGGCAAAAATCGCTGCCAGTGAGAAAATTTTAGCCCTGTGTTGGACAGCGCATCAGTGTCACGGTGCAATTGGTTTCACCTGGGAACACAATTTACATCTTTATACTCGAAGAGCACTGGCATGGAAAACTGACTACGGCGATGCAAATTTTCATAAATCAAATCTCGCTGACGCAATGGGTTTATAAGGTGATCAGAAGCAGAGGACAATAATCAGGTGGAAAAACCTAAATGTATATTTTGCAGTATCGTACAAGGGAAATTGCCTTCAACAAACATTTATTCTGATGACCAGTGCATCGCATTCAATGACATTAATCCCGTGGCAAACACCCATGTGCTTGTGATCCCACGAGAACACATCACCTATCTGACAGAGACGACAAAACGACACGAAAAACTTCTTGGACATTTGATGCGTGTAGCATCTGAAGTGGCCGAACAAATGGGTACAGCAGAAGACGGCTATAGAGTTAGCGTAAATCAAGGAATAAATGCAGGTCAGATTGTCGATCATCTTCACCTACATGTACTTGGCGGGGAGCAACTCAATTCACTCTGAACAACAATCGCTACTCGAGAATATGTATCTGCGCAACACGAAAACTGAAATTCCAGTTACGGTGACCGAAGAGCCGATCACATAGTGCATATAAGTATTCTTTCAGGCACCAGTTACTCTGCCTTCAAATACCGCGAATACCGGCTATTTTGGGTGGCTGCGGCTTTCTCGAACATTGGCATGTGGTCTCTTGTTTATGGGCGGCTGTTTCTAATGCGAACACTTACAGGTTCAGAAGTCATGCTGGGACTTGTCGCTACAGCAAACTTGGCTCCGGTCCTGATTTTCTCTATGTGGGGAGGTGTTCTGGCAGATCGATTCAATCGATTAAAAATTGTCCGATTCACCCGATTAATGTTTGCAATAGCAACATTTGGTACGGGAATACTAATCCAAAGCGGAGCTGTTGAGCCGTGGCATATTCTAGCTATCTCATCGGTAACTGGGACACTTCTCGCTTTCGATATACCTTCGAGATCTGCGATGGTAGCTACGATCGTTCCGAAGGATCATCTGGGTGGAGCGATCGCACTCTATTCAATCGTATTTGGAGCAGCAGCGATTATTGGCCCTATTCTGATCGAACCGCTCGTTTCAAATTGGGGGCTTGAAGGACTGTTCTACATCATAGGTGCATCTTATGTGCTAACCGTCATAACTCTTTTCATGATGCAGACAAACGGTCACAAAGTAACAGCTACAACTAGAACTGCATTAGCTGGTTTGATAGAAGGATTAGCGTACCTAAAACAGCAACGGTCTATATTCTCCGTCATATTACTTGGCATCACACTTGGAGTCTTTGGAACATCATTCGACACACTTCTTCCAGTATTCACGGATGAAATCTTCCAAGGCGGCCTCGGAGTTTATGGCCAACTTCTCTTAGGAGTGGGAATTGGAGGATTGATTGCCACAGTAGCAATCACACTGATCGGTAATAGAATCCGACCCGCCGTTTATCTTACAGTTGGCGGCGTCGGACTTGGCGCTGCGCAAATTGCCTTTGCACAAGCCAATGTTTTAGATTTAGCGGTTGTTGTAGCGGGTGTGATTGGTGGATTCAAAGTCTTGATGGGAACAATGAATACCACCGTTGTACAAACCCTGGTCGACGAAGAATTCCGAGGACGCGTTTTAAGTATAAATCAACTAACTTGGGGAGCTTCTGCATTAGGAGGTTTATTGATGGGTTATCTGGCACAGAGATTCAACGCTCCGTTCGCTATGACACTCGGTGGTTCAATAGCAATTATCGCAACGCTATATGTAGGACAGAGCTTATTACGTAGTTTCGGTTTAGGGTCACAACCGAATCCGATAAATAAACCAACGCAAGAAAATACGCTCGATAACAAACCGCAGAGCACAAGTTGAACTTTATATTTTCACTGCCAATTTTCTTCACAAAACGACATTGATTAGTTGCGAGAAAGCCCCTATTACGGGCATAATGGGCCTTCTCGCCATCAGTACATCGTCGTGATGTTGTTAGATGGGCACCCGATACCGGGTTTTCTTGCTGTTATTCCAGTGTTACCAGCTTGAATATTCTGAATAAACACTTGAAAGGAGAGGGCTCTTGCATCCGTTTGCATACGTTGCCCCAAACACGGTTGAAGAAGCAGTGGCCGTGCTAAACGAACATGGTGATCGAGCGCGTCCACTTGCGGGTGGAACCGACCTATTAGTAAAAGCTCGTGCCAACGTCTGGGAGTTAGACGCTGTGGTCGACGTCAAAAACATTCCCGAGCTTATGAATCTTGCGGTCGGAAAAAACGGACTGAGCATTGGTGCAGGCGTGCCGTGCTATCAAGTCTATGAAAACGATCAGGTCGCTGATGAATACCCAGGAATTATTGATGGCACATCAATAATCGGTGGCATCCAGATCCAATCGCGTGCAGGCTTAGGCGGAAACCTTTGCAACGCAGCACCATCTGGAGATGGAATTCCTGCGCTAATAGCACACAGCGCAGTCGCCCGCATCGCAGGCCCTAACGGAACTCGTGAAGTAGCGGTTGAAGAATTCTGCACAGGACCGAGCCGAACAGTACTTGAGCCTGGTGAACTTCTTGTTAGCATCGAGGTACCAAAACCGGCAGCAAATTCTGGGGCAGCTTACACCCGTTTTATCCCGCGGAATGAAATGGACATAGCGGTAGCTGGCGTTGGTGTCTATGTTGTGCTTGATAACTCGGGCAATAACTTCGAAAGCGCTAGGATCGCATTAGCATCAGTGGGTCCGATTCCTATATTGGCAAATGAAGCTGGTGACAGCCTGTCCGGCAAGCCCGTCAACGACGAAACCATTGCAGCTGCTGCCAAGCTGGCAAGAAATGCGGCCAGTCCCATTACCGACATGCGTGGAACGATTGAACAGCGAAAACATCTGATAGAAGTGCTCACAGACCGAATGATCAAACAGGCTGTCGAGCGAGCGAAGGGCTAAAGATACACATGACTACTTCATCCCCGAGCAAGGTTCATGTCACAACGACAATAAATGGCCAAGAGCATGAGTTGCTTGTACCGCCATACATGAGCCTCCTCGACACACTCCGTGAACTAATCGGGCTGACAGGAACAAAAGAAGGCTGCCTGGACGGAAATTGTGGTGCCTGCACAGTCAGCGTAGACGGCAGAATCGTCGATTCATGCTTGGTGCTCGGACCTGAGGTTGACGGAAAGACCGTTGACACCGTCGAGGGCATGGCTACAACGGACGGCCTTCACCCATTACAACAAGCTTTTCTGGAAGAAGCGGCGCTGCAATGCGGTATTTGCACTCCAGGGTTCTTGGTAGCCGCTAAAGGTCTATTAGACAACGAACCTTCACCCAGTGAAGGCCGGATCCGACACTGGCTTGCTGGGAACCTATGCCGCTGCACAGGCTACGACAAAATCGTACGAGCGGTCCAAAAAGCGAGTAGCTGATACTAAATTAAACGCCTGACGGTAAATTCCAACAGGCGCCCCACCTAATACATGGGATGGTCTGGAGATAAGTAATGGTCGCAACATTTGAACCAAAAACTGACTACAAAGTAGTTGGCACACGCCCGATTCGACATGACGGTTACGACAAGGTAACTGGACGAGCAGTTTACGGTGCGGACATGAAACTGCCAGGGTTAATCTGGGCAGTCTGCGTACGGAGCCCGCACGCCCACGCGAAAATCAAGTCTATCGATACGTCCGCAGCCGAAGCATCAGACGGCGTATTTGCCGTCATCACGGGCGCGGATATGCCAAAGGCCCCAAGCAAACTTGTCGATCTTGGTGAGGGCAATATCAACTTCAAATGGGCGTCAAATAAATTGATGGCTGACGATAAGGTCCTATACAAGGGTCACCCGGTGGCAGCAGTAGCGGCAACTGACAGATACGCTGCTGAAGAAGCTGCAAGGAAGGTGGTTGTGGAGTATGAAGTACTCGCGTCAGTCACAAATGTTGTAGACGCTCTTGCCGAAGATGCTCCTATTCTCTTGGAAGACTTGGTCGGGGATGATCTCGGTAAAGACGTTACCAACACAAATATGGCAGCGCACGCAAGACATGAATTCGGTGATGTTGAAGGTGCGATGAAAACTGCCGCTCACACTATTGAACGTGAGTACAACATGCAGATGGTTCACCAAGGGTATATTGAGCCACACAACGCGACTGCTACTTGGGACGAAGAAAATCGAATTAAGGTTTGGACAAGTACCCAAGGTGCATTCCCTGCAAGAACTCAAATTGCAGGAATACTTCAAATTCCTGTTTCAAGCGTAAAAGTCACTCCACTCGAAATCGGTGGTGGATTTGGAGGCAAGATCCCGGTTTATTTCGAACCACTTGCAGCCCTTCTCTCAAAGAAATCTGGGCGGCCCGTCAAAATGGTCATGGAGCGAACAGCTGTATTCGAAACCACAGGCCCGACACCAGGGGCCAGAATGATCATAAAACTTGGCGCAGATGCAAATGGAAAGCTGATCGCAGCGACAGCCGACATCTGGTTCGAAGCAGGGGCAAACCCCGGCGCATTTATAGAACCAGCAGCAATGTGCGTATACGCTCCGTATGAAATACCAAATACACGGATCGACGGTTGGGACGTCTTAGTCAACAAGCCCAAGGTGGCTCCTTACCGAGCACCGGGTTCACCTCAGGTTGCATTCGCTATGGAAACTGCTGTAGATGAATTGTGCGAACAGGCTGGCTGGGACTCGATGCAATTCAGAATCGACAATGCATCCAAAGAAGGCACACGCCGTGGAGACGGAGTCCTTTTCTCAAAGATAGGTATGCAGGAGGTCTTAGAAGCAGCCACAGCGTCCGATCACTGGAACTCGCCAATTGGCGAAGCTCCCGAAGGCAAAAAGCGTGGTCGGGGTATAGCAAATGGTTACTGGTTCAATATCGGCCTGAAGTCCTCGGCAAACCTGTCACTCAATAGCGATGGTACGGTGCAATTAACAGAAGGGTCGACAGATATCGGTGGGTCACGAACATCAATGGCCATGCATGTTGCTGAAGTATTGGGTATTGGAGCACATGACGTTAGGCCGACTGTGGGTGACACCGAATCCATAGGATATACAGACGTAACCGGTGGATCACGTACAACCTATGCCACTGGATACGCTTGCTGGATAGCAGCAAACAACCTTGTTGAAGAACTCAAGAAACGCGTCGCAATCCTATGGGATATCGACGAAAACGATGTCGATTTCAACGATGGAGTTTTCAGCTCTAAATCCGAGCAAAAAAAGACCATAGGATTTAAAGATCTGGCAGGAAAACTTGAGGACCTCGGTGGACCAGCAAATTCCACTGGAAGCGTTGACCTAGAATCTGCTGGTGACGGGTTCGGAATGCACATAGCGGACCTGGAGATTGACCTGAAAACGGGTAAAACCGATATCGTGCGTTATACCACCATTCATGATGTCGGCACTGCAATTCATCCTTCATATGTTGAAGGGCAAATGCAGGGTGGGGCAGTTCAAGGAATCGGATGGGCACTCAACGAGGAATACTTCATGACAGATGAAGGCTCCATGGCAAATTCCAGCTTCCTTGACTACCGTATGCCAACCAGCCTTGATTTGCCAAAGATCGAGACTGTAATTGTTGAAGTGCCAAATCCGCTGCACCCATATGGGGTACGTGGCGTCGGAGAGACTCCAATATGTCCTCCAATTCCAGCTATTGCCAACGCAATAAAAGACGCAGTCGGAGTTCGGCTGTACAACACCCCTATGAACGCGGGAAGCATTGTGGATGCACTTAAGTAAAAAAGGTCTCTAAATAAATCACAAACCAGTGAGCCGGAAGTCATCAACAACTTTCCGGCTCACTTGCTTAGAAATATCTTTGAACTACACTAGAACTCAACGGTTCAATAATCGAATCTAACGAGGAAATCGAATGGTCGCAACGTACGAAACCAAAACTGACTACAAAGTAGTGGGCAAAACTCCTATCAGACACGATGCTCTGGAAAAAGTTACAGGAAGAGCTGTATATGGAGGAGACGTTAAAGCCCCAGGTTTGATATGGGGAGACGTTGTGCGTAGTCCGCATTCACACGCAAGGATCAAAAGCATTGACACTTCAGAGGCCCTGAAGTTAGAAGGCGTTTTTGCTGTCTTAACCCATGACGATTTTCCAATCGCAGAGGAACGCGAGTTTGAATCCGGTGAAGACGTAGTGAACCTGAAACGAGACCAAGCCAACGTTATGGCAAACGACAAGGTGCATTACAAGGGACACGTCGTAGCAGCAGTAGCAGCAGTTGACAGAAATACTGCTGAAGAAGCAGCTTCAAGAATCAAAGTTGAATACGATGTCTTGCAAAACGTATCAGATGTGGACAGTGCGATGTCTGATGACGCCCCGATCATTCTTGAAAATCTGGTCGGAGATCATCTTGGAGAAGATGTCCCTAATACTAATATCGCCAAGATATTCCGATATGAGTTTGGAAATCTAGATGATGCATTCAACAATTCGGATCTCGTTGTAGAACGTACCGTGACCATGTCGATGATACATCAAGGCTACATTGAGCCGCACAATGCGACAGCTATTTGGGCGGAAGACGGTCAAATTACAGTCTGGTCAAGCACGCAAGGCTCTTTTGGTGTGCGATCACAGACCGCAGGTATGGTGGGAGTCGCAGAGTCCAAGGTAAAAGTCAACTATGTCGAAATAGGTGGCGGATTTGGCGGAAAGACCAAAGTTTACCTTGCTCCGATAGCCGCACTTCTATCAAAAAAATCTGGTGGGCGACCAGTGAAATTGGTGATGGACCGAACGTCAGTATTCGAAGCCACAGGTCCTGCCCCTGGCGGTAAAATTCGAATGAAGATCGGCGTTAATAAAGATGGCAAAATTACAGCTGCCGATACCGACATAATGTTTGAATCCGGTGGATACCCGGGTTCTGCAGTGAGTGCTGCTGCAAACTGTATTTTCGCTTGCTACGACCTGCCTGTTTCCCGAATTACTGGTTACGATATTCTGGTCAACAAGCCCAAATCAGCCGCATACCGCGCTCCGGGATCTCCCCAAGCTTCGTTTGCGATCGAACAAGTTGTAGATGAAATATGTGAAGAAATGGGATTCGACAAACTTCAGTTTAGAATCGACAATGCTGCTCATGAAGGAACACGACGTGGTGACGGTGTTAGGTTCATTAGGATTGGACTGGAAGAATGCTTACAAGCGGTTAAAGAGTCAGAACACTGGAACTCACCATTAGGAGAAGCACCTCCCGGAAAAGCCAGAGGCAGAGGCTTGGCTTCTGCATACTGGATGAACGGTGGAGGAAAATCCACGTGTGATTTAATGCTCCAAGACGATGGGACAGTCACAATGAATGAAGGTTCCGCAGATATTGGTGGAACTCGCACTTCAATCGCTATGCAAGCAGCAGAAGTCCTTGGCATACCCGTGGAGGATTTTCACCCAAGTATTCCAGACACAGACTCAATAGGGTGGACTGGTACTACTGGTGGATCACGCACCACTTACACTACCGGTTTGGCGGCATACAACGCTGCCCACAAGCTTGTTGACGAGCTAAAGGAGCGCGTAGCAAATCTATGGGAGACAGAAGTAGAAAAAGTAAGTTTCCAAGATGGAGTATTCACATCCAATGGTGAATCAATAGGCATTCAGGAATTGGCAGGCAAACTTGATCCTACCGGTGGTCCTGCAACTTCAACTGCTTCTGTAAACCTTGCGGATGCCGGAAATGCGTACGGTGTTCATATATGCGATTTAGAAGTTGATTTAGCTACAGGTAAGACAGATGTTGTTAGGTACACCGCAGTCCAGGATGTTGGAAAGGCCGTCCACCCTCAATATGCAGAGGGTCAGGTTCAAGGCGGTGCCGTTCAAGGAATAGGCTGGGCGTTAAATGAAGAATACTTCATAACTGACGATGGCTCTATGGCCAACAAATCATTCCTCGATTACCGAATGCCAACATCTCTGGACATGCCAATGATCGAAACCATCATGGTTGAAGTGCCAAACCCACTACATCCATACGGTGTTCGTGGAGTAGGGGAAGTCCCTATTTCTCCTCCTCTTTCGGCAGCAGCGCAAGCGGTGGGTCAAGCAACTGGTAAACGCTACTTCGATCTGCCCGTAAAGCCAGGACGGATTTTAGAAGCCACAATTGGTCATTAGAGATAAGATCACAAACAACGGGGACTGAAAAATGGCTCATGTCTTCCTCCCGTATGTATTACGTAAGTATGCTGACGGCGTGGAAACAGTTGATGTGCCCGCGGACACCTTGGGTGAGTTGATTGAAAAGCTTGAGACCACCTATCCAGGTATGAAGCGGCACTTGATTGTTGATGATGCGCTCAAACCAGGCCTTGCTGCCATAGTAGGCCATACAGCGACTCGAAGAGGCCTACTGCAAAAGCTTACTCCTGACGTAGAAGTGCACTTTATAAAGGCTATTTCAGGCGGTTAAAGTCATAGTCATCAGAAACTAACAACGATCATTAGATCCCATCCTCATATGCAACTACAAATTACAGAGTAGGAACCCACGCAATGACGATCTCTAAAGCTCCAGCGAACATTATTTCCGGTAATGCTGATTTCCAAGACGGCAAATTACTGAATGTGCAATGCAAACGTAAACTTGCCGACGGTATATCTGGGTTGCTTTCAGCTATTGGTAATGGTGTCGATATGGAAGGGACAGCCAAAACTCCCACACGCGTCGCAAATATGTACGACGATCTGCTATCCGGATATACGGTAGACACCACCGAACTTCTAAACGGCGCTTTGTTCGAGGTTGAATACGACGAGATGGTTGTATTAAAAGACATCGACTTCTACTCACTCTGCGAACACCATTTACTACCTTTCTACGGGAAAGTGCATGTTGGCTACCTGCCGGATCAAAAAATTGTCGGGCTCTCTAAAATTCCTAGACTAGTGGAAATGTTTGCTAGGCGACTTCAGGTACAAGAGCGCATGACTCAACAAATTGCAACTGTAATGGACGAATTAATCGAACCAATCGGGGTTGGGGTGGTAATCGAAGCACAACACCTTTGCGCGTCAATGCGAGGTGTAAGAAAACCCAACACCATAATGACTACAAGCGCAGTACGTGGCCTTTTCAAACGTAATTCGACAACCCGGGACGAGTTCATGGGACACGTCCGACATCCCTAACGCCAATTAACAAAACAAATGGATCCAAACGCAAAAGTATCGTTAGTGACCGGAGCAGGAAGACGTATTGGACGCGCCCTGGCGTTAGCCCTTGGTGACACAGGTTGCCGGGTTGCCGTCCACTACAATCAATCAGAGCAGGATGCTAACGAAACTGCCTCGCTGATTAAAGCAATGGGCAACGAAGCCATTACCTTCAAGGCTGATCTTGAAGATCCTACTCAAGTCGAAGACCTTGCTACACAGGTAAACGAGCAACTTGGCCCAATTGAAATCATAGTTAATAATGCATCTGTATTTGACAAGTTGGGGCTGAAAGAAGTTTCAGCCCAAGAGTTAGATCGCCATTTCGCAATAAACGTAAGAGCACCTTTTCTTTTAGCAAAATCGATGAACGAACAACTTACGAATGGCTCTCCCGGCAAAATTATAAATCTCAACGATTGGCGTAAAGCACGTCCAACTCGTTTGGCGTACGGAGTTACAAAATCTGCTCTAACAGGACTTACGCGTACGCTAGCACTTTCACTAGCGCCCAATATCCAAGTAAACGAAATTGCATTAGGTGCAATATTGCCGCCCTCAGATATACCCATTGATCGACCACGTGACAAGATCGCCATAAACTTGGGCCCGGCTGATCGAATGGGATCCCTCAACGAAGTGGCCAACGCGATGATGATGTTAATCCAAAACGATTTCATCACCGGAGAAACAATCAACGTCGATGGTGGTCGCCACATAAACTGAGCCAAAGATAGCCATCATATCTAGTCTGAATTATTTCCTAATGCAAACAAACAATGATAAGTCTCTCGACACAGTCAGAATAGAACGACTTGAACTAGATTGCATTATCGGAATTAACCCATGGGAGCGCTTAACCAAACAGCAGATCACTGTAGACATAGAAATTGACACTGACCTTTCTGCCGCAGGTAAGTCAGATGCTATTGAAGACACTATCAACTACCGCACGATAGCTAAAACCGTAACAAACGAAATTGAAAAATCACATTATGGGCTGGTTGAATCTATTGGCGCAAAGATAGCGGATATTTGCCTCAAGGACGATCGTGTCTTCTCGGTTAAAGTAACGGTGCGCAAACCAGGTGCGGTCAGAAAAGCCTCAGCTGTCGGAATAGTTATCAGACGAAATCGCGCAGAATAAATATAAAATTCTGGCAGGGCTCTTAGCCTAGTCAGCAATCGGTTTACGAGATTTTTATTCTTGGGGTTGAGATGATTTGCGACCACGCAACGGAACCTCACGTATAAACGCCGTGGCCACAACTGCGAAAAGCACAAAAATAAAACATAAAAAGAAAACATCGCCTACTGCACCCGCCAATGATTCTCGTATCGACCCGACTACTTGTGCGCCAATAAGTGCTCCCGATTCACCAGAAGCAGCAAACGCGTTCGTCAGATTATCCGAAGCCTCAGGGCTAAGTAGAGCATTTGGATTCCCGGTAATCTGATCAAGTAACTGAGGCGGAACATATTCGGATGCCTCACCGGGAAGGTTTTGCGTCATCCCATCCTTGAAACGTCGAACCATATAAGAACCAAACACAGCAAGACCTATGGCGCCTCCAACAGAGCGGAAAAACTGAGCGGAGGACGTCGCAATACCCAAGTATTGTTGTGGCACTCCGTTCTGTATAGCGATCGTATACAACGGAAAAGAAGTTCCGAGACCAAATCCCATAACTACAGCCGATATCAACGCATAACTATGCGTCGTTTCTGCTGACACGCGGCTAAGCATGAGAGTGCCTATACCCATTATCGACAGACCAAGAATACCCTGTACGCGATAGTGACCGCCGGTGCGGGACAATACCTGACCGCTAATCGCAGCGCCAAACACGATTCCCAGCATCATGGGTGTCAAGAAACTACCACTCGCCGTAGGCGATGCCCCAAGAACTCCCTGGAACAACAGTGGCACAAAGAATATGCCTCCGAACATAGCGAAACCCGTCAACAAAATAACAAACAACGCTATTCCAACAACGCGATTCTTGAACACAGCCAAAGGTAATATCGGATCAACCACCCGAGTCTCGTACAGTGCGAAGATAACCACCATAAAGGCACCAAAAGCCAAAGATCCTAAAACTACTGGATGAGACCATTCGTACTGATTGCCACCCCAAGATAAACCTAACAACGCCGGGACAATCGCGAGAACAATTAGAACAGCTCCACCAGCGTCAACTTTTCTTTTTGGACCGGCTTTTTTAGCATTCGGGAAAAGACGAATAAATAAAAGAATAATCGGAATGCCTAATGGAATATTTACAAGAAAAATCCATTCCCACGAAAATTGATCGGTGATAACCCCCCCAAGCGTTGGGCCTAAAACAGAAGAAATCCCGAACATCGCAGCAATGATCCCCTGATATTTAGCTCGTTCTGCAGGTGGAAATAGATCACCAACCGTAACAAACTATAGTGCCATGATCATTCCGCCACCAAGCCCTTGAATTCCACGAAATATAATCAAGGCATTCATAGACTGCGAACTAGCCGCGAGTACTGAACCAATTAAAAATATCGTTATGCCGCCAACAAACAACCATTTGCGACCATAAACATCAGATACTGCTCCAGTAATCAATACAACCGAGGTTGAAGCCACAATGTATGCACTTGAGACCCAGGTAACGCGATCGAATCCATCAAGATCTGCCATGATTCTAGGAATCGCTGTCGCAACAATCGTCTGGTCTAAAGAAGCCAAAAACATAGCGAACATAACGCCAATCAATGTCAGGCGTATCTGTCGATCAGTTAGCCCAGGATCATTCCACTCGGCCTGAAAAGACCCCTTTTCCATTTGGGCCAATACTGCTTACTCCATAAACTGAAAAACGTTGAAGTAGATCTACGAAGATCCCTTCATAGTCGCAAATACCCGTTCAGGGCTCATCGGCAAGCTCGTCATTCGGACACCTATTGCATCATGAACGGCGTTTGCAATCGCTGCAGGCGGGGCGATAATCGGTGGCTCTCCAACCCCTCTAATTCCAAACGCTCCATCATCTGCAGGCGTTTCTAAAATCACCGTCCCTATCATAGGTAGGTCGAGGGCCGTGGGCATCCGATAATCAAGGAAAGAAGCATTACGCATCAAACCCTGATCATCATAAACGTACTCTTCGGAAAGCGCCCATCCAATACCCTGAACAGCACCACCCTGCATTTGGTTCTCAACCTGAGTCGGATTCACACATTTCCCTACATCTTGAAAGATTGTAAAGTCAGTTAGTTGAATCTTTCCCGTTTCAGGATCCACCTCTACATCAGCAATAGACATAGCGTACCCATTCGCAGGTCGCATACCAGGATCATTAGATGCTGTAGCTACAATATTAGATCCGTTCTTCGTGACGGCAGCGCCCGCGTCCTTAAACGACACCTTTGAATCTTGATTATCTCTGGCATAAAAATAGCCACCTTCATATTCCACAAATTCAGTGTCAACTCCGAACCTAACAGCCATCTTTCCTTTCATTTGGGCAATAACTGCCGATCCTGCCTTGAAAACCGCCTGACTGAGAGTTCGTGTGATTCGAGAACCCGCTGCATTACCGGTATAAGGGATACCCTCGGTGTCGGCGGTATGCACATTCACTTGATCGGGTTCAATGCCAAGGGTTTCAGCTGCTACCTGTGCGGTTCCGGTACGGATACCGTGTAAATCAACAGCACCGATAGAAACATCAACTCCACCGTCGTGATTCACCATGACTCTTGCGCTCGAAATTTCAATTCCGCAAGGCCACCAACCAATTCCTACACCTCTACCCACAGGCCACCCATTTTTGCTTGGCTTTATCGGACGATTGTATTCATCGGATATTTTTACTTGCTCTAGCATTTCAACAATACCGATACGGGTATATTCTTCATCGTCAATATTTGAATCACCAGTCTTGGAAGCATTTTTGATTCGGAAGTCCATAGGGTCATATCCGATGGCAGCGGCAAGTTCATCGAGGGTAGATTCACCACAGAATGTCGCCACCGTAGCTCCAGGAGCACGATACGCCGCTACACGCGGAGCATTAGTAACAACATCATATGCATCTACCTTGGAATGCTCAGGTTGATAACAAGCGAATATAGTCTGCATACCCCGCAGAACCGGTGATCCTGGGAACCCCCCGGCTCCAAATACAAGGCGGGATTGAGCCGCTTTCAGTATGCCATCCTTAGTAGCGCCCATTTTCACTGTGACAACTGCACCAGATGCTGGCCCTGTGGCCTTCAGCACCTCCTCCCGATTGAGCACAATCTTTACAGGTTTGCCTGACTTACGGGATAAGATCGCCGCCACAGGAGTCACACGTGGAGTGTTTTTTGCACCAAATGCACCACCTACTTCAAGCGGAATCACTTTTATTTTGCTCACATCGACACCAAGAAGGTTCGACATGTTTTGCCTGAGAGGAAAAGATCCTTGAGAGTTAGCCCACACGTCCATGCGGCCATCAGCATGCCAATGAACCGTTTCTGCTTCTGGCTCAATATAGCCTTGATGTACCAAAGCCGTCTTGTAAGTGCGCTCTATAACCACATCTGATTCGGCAAAACCTTGCTCAACGTCACCTTTCCCACCTTCCATGTGACCCGCTATATTGCTGGGTTGGTCAGCTGAACCAGACAAAGATGTTGCAATCAGGCCCTCATGAAGTAATGGAGCGTCTGGTGACATTGCCTCAATCGGGTCTGTGACAGCAGGAAGAACATCGTATTCAACTTTCACAAGTTTCGCCGCTTCTTCGGCAATGTGAATATCAGTAGCGGCAACTGCTGCAACGGGATGACCTTCAAACAACGCTTTTCGACGACCCATAATCAGGTTGGCAAGAAATTGAATTCCTATTTCAACTTCACCTGTGTCAACATCACCTGAGACCTCTGATGGAAAATCAGCAGCGGTACAAACAGTTTCCACACCGGGCATTGCCTCGGCTTCGGAAGTGTCAATTGACAAAATACGGGCGTGAGCATGGGGACTACGAACAATCTTTGCAAATAACGAACCTTGCGCCGTAAAATCAGCTCCGAAAACTGCACGCCCAGTTACCTTCTCATCACCATCAACTTTTCGATATCGCTTACCGAACTGATCGAAGTTTAGACCGTCCGCAGAGACCCGAGTTTCAGTCGTCACAGAAAGACCTGCCAAACGTATTTATTGGTTGAAAATCACTATCTCGACCTACTAATATTAAAGTGGCCATTGAACACGCCACTGTACCAGAGTAATCCTAAGTCGATATCTAATTGCAAACTTCATTAAGTGGAAATTGACCTAAGAAACCGTTGGGATAATCACGTAAATCTAAAGTCGTAGTATTCGCTATATACAGAACTAACCAGAGTAAATACTGCACTGTAACAACCGACAAATACTTCTATGATGACAGGGTATGAATGGTCAAACAGTCAATAGCGCATAAATCTTATTGGACAACAAATGACTGAATCCTCAATAGCGCTGAATGCGGAGGCAGTCACGAACGAGTTTAACCGTCAAATATCCGATGGCTACCACTCTTCTGCAACTCTTGCGGTATTCATCGACGGTAAGCCTGTAATAGATATGACGCGTGGAGCACTGCACGCAAAGCCACTATTCAGAGTGTTCTCGGTAGGGAAACCATTAGCTGCTGCTATTTTGTGGAGGCAAAAAGCTAAGGGGCGCTTTGATTGGGATACTCCCATTGCAGAATACTGGCCCGAATTCGGAACACGCGGAAAATCTACCATCACTGTCGAACAGGTTCTTGCCCACTCGGCAGGACTGTCTGACCATTCAAACATCCCGCCAACAGACTATAACGACTGGGGCAGAATCATATCGCACATCGAAGATATGACACCTCAGACGGAGCCGGGATCCGCAGTCAGTTACCACGCTCATACATTCGGGTGGATAGTTGGAGAATTCGCGTCGAGGGTGTCTGGTTTATCATTCGATGAAGTGTTCAAGCGAGAAGTTACCCTGCCACTGGGGTTAAAAAATACTGCATATACTCTCGAACCTGTTGAGTTTGGACGCGTAGTCCCTCTTGAAATAAGCGATGAGTGGGATGACAAAGAAATCGCTACTAACATGGATTTAATACTGAGAGCACAAGTATCAATGCCTGCAGGTTCAATGATCACAACAGCAAGTGATGTTGCAAAGTTTTATGCTGCCATATCTAGCAGCGGGGTCATGAACGGTGTTCGGTGGTTACCAGAAGAAGTTGTATCAGATATAACTTCAGTAAAAGCAGAGGGCATTGATGGAACATCAGGCGCATACTCACGCGTTGGGCTTGGTGTGAGATTGCCATCTGATCCTCCGAATCAATACGCCAGCTTAAACAATAGTGACACCGTAGGACACAGCGGGCTTGGAACATGCACGAGCTGGGCGAGCTTAACGAGCAACGTATCGGTTGCTTATGTAACGAATCGTTTTCAACCTGACATGAAAAACGATTATCGACTACATGAAATGTCAAAAACAATCAGAGCTTCTGTAAACACAACCTAATCAAAGATGAAGATCTGAGACAAGCAATTGGCAAATCAGGCAGATAAGAAAACATTCCCTGGTAAAGAGTGGAAGCTTTCCGAACCCGATGAAGCAGGCATTGATCGAAACAGACTGGATAAAGCCAGGAAATTTCAGGTTGAGCAATCAGGAAACAGGCCTTACCGAATATTGATTGCAAGACATGGAAAGATTGTTGCTGAATGGAATCGGGATATCGACCCCAAAAAGAAGGCCGCACAGGCATCGGCGTCGAAATCGACTTTTTCTTCCGTACTTGGCATCGCTATTGAAGAAGGTGTGATTCGATCTGAAAATGACAGAGTTGTTGACTATTATCCCGAGATGCTCGAAGTCGCATCCGGCCAAGGTCCTAAAAAGGGACGCTTCGCTTTTGCCGATAACGAGGAAATCACATTCAGGCAATTAATTGGAAATACCTCCGGTTACATGAAACCTGGAGAAGCTCCAGGCAAAGTATTCAACTACCAAACTTTCGGCATGAACGTGTTAACACACGCCGTAGCATCTGCTTACTCTTTATACAAAACTGCAAATCCGCATCAAGGGGCAGGTTTTGGAACACTTACCGAATGGAAAATACGAAATCCCATCGAAGGTTCATGGTCATGGGTATATAAAAACTTTGAAATGCACCCGAAGGCTCGAATAGATATTTTCGGCTACATGACGGCCTACCAGATGACACCGCGCGACATGGCAAGAGTTGGTTGGCTGTGGCTAAATCGAGGCAATTGGAATGGGAGTCAAATAATCCCCTCAGATTGGATAGATAAAGCAACCAAAGTATCGGATGAAATTATTGCCAATGAGCCCGTAAAACGCCACGTATATGGTCTGGGTTTCTGGTGCAACGATCAAGCGCAAGTCTGGCCAGACCTTCCATCAGTTTCCTTTGCAGCAAGTGGAGCAGGTAACCAACATATATGGGTCTGCCCATCTCTAGAATTGGTCGTGGCTCAATCGCCAGGGACTTACCCATCAAGAGGCGTATTCGACTCAGATGAACAGATCAGTGACCGCAAGGAGATGCAAGGACTGCTGGGGAGAATCGTCGAATCTATCGAATAATCATGGAAGTATTAGTCGAATGATATGACGCCAAGCATATCGTGAGGAAATGGTAACTGCTGGTAACCTGCTTAGCACTGACAGCAATTTCAATTGAGGACAGCCAATGAGTGATCAATTTTTCGCCCTTAGTATCGCCGGCGGAAGGGGTGAGCGCCTACGTCCATTAACTGATGATCGTCCAAAACCCATGGTTGAAATCAATGGCAAACCAATAATTAGCTACCAGGTTGATTGGATGCGGTCTCAAGGAGTAACGGATGTGATATTCCTCTGCGGCTATAAGGGCGAGATGATACAGAACTACTTTGACAATGGATCCAAACACGGCATCACCGCACACTATTCATTTGAGGACACACCGCTGGGTCGAGGAGGCGCACTCAAACAAGGCCTTTCGCTGGCACCAGACAATGCAACAAATGTACTGGTTGCCAACGGCGACATCATTACAAACCAGCCACTTGCTCCTATCTCCGATCTACATCACAAAACAGGTGCAATAGGCACAATCATGTTAGTTCCATACAACAGCCAATATGGAATAGTTGAATCCAATAACCAAAACATCGTGACCAAATTCACTGAAAAGGGTCCGTTGCCATTTTGGATCAATGCTGGTGTTTACCTATTCAACAGGCAGATTGAATCGCTTTTACCAGATTTAGGTGATCATGAAACGACAACATTCCGAAATCTTGCAGAAGAAGGACAACTAGCCGCCTATCACTCCAGCAGCACTTGGACGAGCATAGAAAGCCCAAAGGACTTGAATGACATCTCAGATCAAATCACAAAAGGCCACATTAAACTCACTGCAATGCCAGAACAGGATTAGTCAGAATTAGCAAATAATGCCAAGAGATCGTGACGAGAAATCATCCCCACCGGTACACCATCATCAACCACCGGCAAATGATGATTGCCACCTGAAACCATAATCTTGGCAACATCAGCTAAATGCGTATGAGATGTGACGGTTGTGGAATCCGATTGCATAGCGTCTCCGACAAGCGTGTTACGCGTATTGTGTATCACTTCTTCAATATTTTCAGGGTCTCCGAGCTCACTGCCCAGAAGTCGCAAAACTGATTGACGAAGATAAGGCAATACAGTTTCTTCAGGCAAGTATTTAGACTCTGAAAGTAATCCTATAAACATGCCCTGAGCGTCAATGACAACCAGTGACCCAATGCTATTTTCTAGCATGGTTTTTGCTGCTTCGGAAACAGGCCTGTCAGCAGTAATCGTTACTACAGGGGATGTCATTATTTGTCTGGCGGATTTAGTTAGCATGGAGTCAATTATGCCCTCTATACCTAGACAAGAGTATCTGAAAAACCTCGACCGCTAATCACTCAACCAATAATCAAGCAGTTTGAAAAGCCATAGATTGTCGGGCAAACTTAGCCACTTTTATCGAAGCAACCGGAATACTTTCCAAGCTTGTATCAATCGATATGTCGTAGAGATTACGATCATCTGGCTGAGCACCATGAATATCCGAAAAATACTCTCGCTGTAGCTTCTCTCGCTGCTTGATAGAGTATTCAGCGTCAGAAACGGATTTCAATCCTTCCCTGCTCATAACTCGTGCGACACGATCTCCCCAAGAAGCAAATAAACCAACCTTTAATGCACTACGATCACCAGCCTCAACACATCCCGCACGATGAACCATAACGGTATTTCCAAGATCGAAAACCCCATCGACGCCAGCAGGATGAAAATCCTTCATGTTTGCGGCTATAGGACCATCACTATCCCACGTCAATGGTAAAAGGAGGTCTGCAGGTACGTGAAAGTACGGATCACCAATTGCGTTTCCACTGGCAATCCCCGAAACAGCGCGCTCGACAAACAACCAGAAACGATCTGAAAAAGTATTCACATCTTTACGATCATCTCTAACAGATGATCGTGGAAGAGCGATCTTATCAACAAGATTAAAATCCATCATTTGGGCTATGCGCCTACCTACTTCAATACCACCTGCACCTATTTGTCCATCAATCGTTATTACAGACACTTTAATCGCTTCCTTCCTCTTTCAAGTGAAGATCGGCATCTTCATCGGAAAATTCAAGAGAGGTTCTAAATAAAACCCACATTGCAACTGCATTTTCACTCAGCGGGTGAGTAGATGGATCAAACAACCACCTGGTCACAGCTGACTGGATCATCCCAAAAAATATCATCGCAGCAGCATCCGGTGAAACAGTCTTGTCTATTTCACCGCGTTCAATCCCCTGGGTAATGATCTCAGATACCAGTGAAAGGTATTTTTCAACCAATTTACGACCGGCAGATCTAACTCTTGGCTCTTCGAACTGTGCTGCCTGAGCTATAACCACAAATGATATGCCCTGCCTCAATTCAACATACGACACATGGAGTTGAAGCATGTGCTCTAGGCGTTCAAGCGCGTGACGATCTGAACGGGTTGCACGTGATATCGCCTGAAACAACGATTCTTGAACTTCTTGCAGAAGAAGAAGCATAACTTCCTCTTTGGAAGCAACATGCCTATAAATAGCAGCCTCAGTCACTCCAACTCGCGATGCAAGACCTCTGATAGTCAAAGAGTCGACACCGCCAGTGGCGATTAGCTCACGTGCTGCTTCAACAATCTGGTGTTGGCGTGTTTGATGATCGAGCCTTGTTCGTGTTGCCATGCTTGAAATCTTGAATGTTAGTAATCGCTTACAAACATCATATTACGCTAATTACTTCACATAGTAAAAAGCTACAGCATTATGGGCGTTTACAAATTGCTGAGGTTTCGTATAAAAAAATCGGACCCGCTTCGAACGGGACCGATTCAATATAAACACATCAATTCATCTCAATAGATAAAAAATTAAACCCTTGAAAACGAATTAGCCTCCACTATTCGGAGTAGACAGGAATTTCAAAAGATCACTATCAGGATCGAGAATAACCGTCGTTTGAGAATCCATGAACACCTTGTAAGCCTCAAGTGATCGACGGAAATCATAAAACTCCGGATCTTTCTCAAGTGACTTCGCCAAAATGGTTATCGCCTCTTGCTCGGCCTCGCCTCTCAACAAAGCCGATCTACCCTCGGCTGTTTCCAAGATAATGTTTACACGCCTATCAACTTCGGCACGTATTTCAGAGTCTCTTTGTGTACCTTCAGCACGCAATCCACTTGCGATTCTTTCACGCTCAGCCTCCATGCGCGCAAACACACTTGTTTCTATATCTGGCGGGAAGTCAGCACGTTTTATCCTAACGTCGATAATCTCTATACCCAAAGCCTCTCGGACGCTCGCTGAATAGGTAATTCCGAAGCCATCAAGTTCCGGAGGATTTTCACTAGCTTCAAGTAAAGCTATCTCCACTGGTGTTGCTGATCTTGAGCGAATCGTATCTGTAGTGTCCTCATCAATAAAGATAGCAACCGCCGGATGAACAAGCGACCCATAGTCACTGAACAGATCCGCCCGGGAAACTTCAATTCTGTTGCTGGCTCTCGTCACACGATTCATGATGTCCTCACGAGTTTCAGATATAACTTCTGTCTGAAGGTCTCGTGCAACTTCCTGACGAAGCTGTGCGTTTACGATGTCACCTACTCGGGCATCTGCTCCCGTCTCATTTCTAAGATTTTTAAAGAACACCAAGGGATTTACAATTTTGTACCTGGCGTATGAGTCAATCAGAAGATTTCTCTTGTCCTTGGTCAAAATTGAGGCAGGTGCAACATCCACACGCAACAATCGCTTATCAAATTTGGTCACCTGCTCAGCAAAAGGTGTCTTAACCTGCAAACCTGGAAGTTTATGTGATCGCTTAAACTCACCAAATCTGGTGACGATAGCAACTTGAGTTTCATCCACGACGAACAATGTTTGTGGAAGAATCACAACCACAGCGATAACTATTACGATAAGTGGAATCGCGAGTTTTCCCATTATTGCTGACCCCCTGCTCCAGTAGTGGTTCCAGTACCCGAAACAGCTCCGTCAAGAGGTAAGAACGGCAATACCGATGAATCGGACAAAATAAACTTCTTGATGCCCGGCAATACTTCTTCCATTGCCTCTAAATAGAGACGCTTCCGTGTTACATCTGGAGACTCAATATAACCCTGTAATATTGCCTCAAACCCATCCGCTTCACCCTGGGCTCGTGCGATACGCCCCTGTTTAAATCCTTCTGCAGATTCAGTAATTTTCGCAGCTTCACCTGTTGCCTTAGGAATCTCTGCCGCTTGATAAGCCTCAGCAAGATTGATTAACCGATCCTTATCTTCACGAGCCCGAACAACATCTTCAAAAGCTGACTGCACTTCTAGAGGAGGATTGACGTTTTGCAGCAAAACCTGCAAAACATCGATCCCTGTATTGTAATTCCCCGATAACTCACGCATTTTGAGAAGAACTTCTGTCTGAACTTGTTCTTTTTCCGTAGTCAGCACATCATCAATGTTTCTAGATCCAACCACCTGGCGCAATGCAGTCTCTGCCATATCTCGCAGTGTTCTACCTTCCGGATTTCCCGGCGCAACCCCTCGATCAGCATCACCAGGATCATCCACTTCAAACAAGAAATTCTTCAAATCCGCTATACGATACTGAACAACCGCCTGGACATCGACGATATTTTCATCCCCCGTAATCATCAGAGATTCATTCGTAACCGACTGAGACACTGTAAATCCATCAGCACCAGACCGGAATCCGAGCTCCATGCGGCGCGTTGTAGTAACAGCTACAACGTCTCTCTTACCAACGGGACCAGGGTAGTGCCAATGCAAGCCCCCGGTTGTAGTGCCCGTGTACTTACCAAATGTTCGCAGCACAGCCTCTTGATCGGGGCCCACGGTATAGAAACCAGTCGCAGACCAGACAATCGCAACTACTATCAGAACTGCCAGAATCAAACCAAATGATCCCGAGCCACCTAATCCTGGGATTTTAGGCATCGAGTTTCGTAGCCGCTCTATAACTTCATCGAGCGTAATCTGAGCTTCTTCCTGTTGCGGCGGTCTGTACATCTTATTGTCAGCAACCTGTGCATCATCGGTTCTCGGAACCATCAAATCTCCTCGCAAGGGTTGAATCTATAACGGGTGCGTAATCGAACATGGGGGCAACCGCCCACCAGATACGATCGTATATTCAATCATCCCAGTCATTCATAAGTGAAACAAGCCGAAGTCAGACTAACATCGACTCATTCAAGTATAACGATGGCAAATGATTTCTTCATAAGTTTTCCAACGCTAAATTTCGCGCAATTTATTTTCCACCTAAGTGAAGAATCTAATAGTTGTGCTCCAATTCCACGCCCTGATCAACTAGCAACTGCTCGAATTGCTCATACGTTTTTAGCCCTCGAAGCATCTTAACTAATTCTCCAACCGTATCCACCTGTTCTCTCAAATCCCATATATATCGAGCTATCGGGCTAGCAGAAGACGGACTCTCTCCATATGTGCCATGAAAAGCAAAATATGCTTGATTGATCTTGCGAATCGAATAGCCATGACCCAACAGTTGAATCCGACGTGTTTCCATATATGCTTCAGCCTCTTCGACAAGACCATCAAGCAGTAAATTATCAGTACGGTCTCGCGTCTCACTCATAAACTGATTGAAACTGAATTGATTGAGATTCTCCTTTTTCTCCAAGGCTTTACCCGAATTCCAATTTAGAGATGCTGTTTCAGGTCTAACGGGTGCCACGTATGGTTGATCCGTGATCTTTGCATAAACCCTCTGACCAATTTCACGTCCAAATAAGTCAGACAATGTTTCATTCACCGAACGCATTTCACCATCACCAAAATATGACCGGCCAAGCGGATAAAAAATTAGGTGCCCGTGAAGCCACTCATGCGCCGCAATATCCATCAGTCGCTGTAAGTCAACCATGGGAACAACACTAGGAAAACTCGCGAGTCCACCAGTTTGAATAATAAGGGCAGAAACGTCGTGCAACTCAACGAGTTCACGTTCGATACTTAAAGTTTCTTCTACTGAAATATCTGGATCAATCAAAATTCCTTCTACTCGACGAATTTCATTTCTTGGGGATGTCACAAGCAGTTTTGGGGGACTGTCTATGCGGAAATCAACGGGCGGCCACACAAAAAACCCAACCAAACCTACTTCATCTGTCCTTACAGTTTCAGAAATAATCTGTTCAAGATATTCCTCAAGGCCATCGCGTAACTTGTCACGCTCTATGACTATCTGATCCACTCTGCGCTGAGCGTCATTGAGAAGCTGAATATTAGGATCAATAGAGGAAGTTACATCTTTCAGTAAATCATCAGCGACACGATACTCTTCCACTAGCACCATATAACGATCCAAAGATGCCCGACGATCCGCTTCACTGGTCGGCGTCCATGGCAAGACAGTCCAGAAGCGATGGCCCCACTTGCCAAGGACATTCTCTAACTCCCAGGAAACCAAGCGATACTCGTGCCCAAGGGACGCAAATTTTGCAGCACTGCCAGTCCTATTATCGCCAATTGGAATTAACCATATGAGAAAGAGAATGGCCATTAACATGACGATGAAAACCCATCTTAATCGTCGCCTGTTGATCATTATGACAATGCGTTAATTTGCCGAACGAGCCCATAGCGTTTCGTATTGGTCGCCGGTTATCAATTGAGCCAACTCCCGCCGCTCCATACTTACCAGCTCATCAAAAGCCTTATCTGCAGCTTCTAAAGCTTCTGCGTAGCCAGATTCTTCAATACGGGCGATGATTTTGTTCCACAAGCCAGAAGATTGCATCGCTTCGACATATCCGACCCATGGGACCGCAACAATATCTCGAGGACGAGGCAGAGCAGGACGCATTTTCTTGATTGACCGAAGTCTGTCAGCAATCGACCTAGCCATAGGAACGACTCGGACAAGGGGTGGATCCGATTCTTTAACACGCACGTCGATCACTACCGAGTGACCAAATTTCGGGAAAAAAACAGCCATGACTTCAGCATTCTCAATAAATTTGAAAACACCGCTCACCCCACTGCCATAACCAAAATCCAATTTCTGTCCTTTTCAAATTAAAAGTGTTCTCTAGCTTACGATCTGACTAGGATTTAATATCCCTCACAGCCGATAAAAATGCAGGCAATACCTTCTCCCAATCTCCCACTACACCATATCTTGCTTCTTTAAAAATATTCGAATCAGCGTCCTTGTTGATAGCTACGATCGCACGAGAACTAGAACAGCCTGCCATATGTTGGCTAGCACCCGAAATTCCAACCGCAATGTATACATCTGGACTTACCGATTTACCGGTTAACCCAACCTGATATGCGTGATCAATCCAGCCAGCATCGCATGCAGCTCGAGAGGCGCCAACAGCACCCTCCAAAACATTCGCCAAGTCATGAAGGACACTGAATGGTTCAGGACCACCCAAACCGCGACCACCACTCACGATGACGTTTGCGTCTTCCAATCGCACGCCTTCTCGTGATTCCTCAATAGTGTCCAACACGGAAGCCCTTTGATCCACAGCCACATCAGAAATGAATTCTTCTACTGATGGATTTCCTGTTTCAGTACTAGCAGGGAAAGAACCAGCCCTCAGTGTAATAACAGACTGTGATGTAGCAACTTCAAAATCCGCTAACGCACTACCCCCAAAAACAGGGCGAGTCACCACTATGGAACCCTCGGCATCTGAAATTTCCATACAGTCGGATGCGAAGACTGCGCCTAATCGAAAGGCCACACGCGGTCCAACCAAAGATCCAAAATCAGATTTATTAAACAGAACTACATCCGGATTAACGCGATTAATAATCTCGCAAATATCACTAGTAGCCTGCTCGTAAATTCCAATATCGCTTTCAACTACATTGGAAATGCTCAGTACTAGACCAACCGGCAATGATGATGCTGACGCAGGCAAATCGCCAACTATAACCACGGTTATTTCCGGGTCAGTTAATCGATTGGCTGCTGCAATCGCCTGTAGAGCAGGTTGCCCTACTGAACCACTGTCATCACTTTCTGCAACCAAAAGTACAGATGTCACTAGATTAATTTCTCCTCATGAAGACGTAATGCCAGTTTTTTGCCTGAGTCCGCTTCGTCTTCTCCTTCGATCAATTCGACCTCTCGATTAGATTCTGGAATGTATAACTTTTTAATCTCAAGTTTCGGAATAATGTCAGAGCTTGAAAGTCCAATATCATCCAAAGTAAATATTTCCGCTTGTTTACGACTCGCTTGCATTATGCCGCGCAAGTTAGGATACCTAGGTTCACCAAGTTCGTTAGTGACGCTTAAAACCAACGGACAACGAGCGGATATCACCTGGTAACCATCCGGAATAACCCGCTGAACTGTCGCCAAATCTTCATGCAATTCTAGTTTCTGAATGAGTGATACCAATGGAAGGCCAAGCACTTCTGCAAGACCGATAATCACGTGAGCCTGGTCCCAGTCAGAGGCCTGTCGACCTCCAAGAATCAAATCAAAAGGACCGTCTATGGCTATCATCGCGGATAGCACTTTCACAGTTGCCGCCGAATCAATTTGACTCAGTAAGGGATCATCAACCAGCACCAATCGATCCGCACCCATCGCCAACGGTTTCTTCATAGCGTCCATAGCGAATTCGTTTCCAACAGAAAGAACCGTGATCTCAATATCGAGACCGGAATCGCGCAGACGCAAAGCTGCTTCAACAGCGTTTAGATCAAAACCGTTTACTACAGGCGGCACTCCATTTGGTGGAAGCACATTATTAGTTGATTCATCAACCTTAAACTGCGAAGGAGGAACTTCCGGATCGGGAACTTGCTTCGCCAAGACTACAATACGGAGGACCAAATCAGTTTTCCAATTCTCTATCGACGATCACCTAAAAAGTACCAGTTACAAAAATAATAAGAACGTCGTTTTACAGGGTTGCTGTCCGATTACACCCTATAACATTACCGCTCGAATTCTATTTGTGCTTTCTCTTTTTCAACAAAGCTAACCGCACAGATGCACCTAAATAAGCCAATATCGAATCTATCCCTCAGCAATAGATAACCAAGAAAGACCATCCTTAACCAGTGGATTTTCTAAGAGCAGCAGCCCACACACTTGGCGTCAATCTCAATAACAACCAACAGGCTCAGTTCGAGCGTTACCGAGAGTTAATAGAAGTACGTAACAGACAATTCAATCTAACCGGATTGAAAACATGGGAGAAAATCCGAGAGGAACTTTTTATACGATCTTTGCGTGTCTTATCCCCAGCAGGCGGCAACGTACCGACGCCCGAATGGTTCACGGGCAAACGAGCAATAGATATAGGAACCGGCGCTGGAATTCCAGGAATAGTATTGAAAATCGCCCTGCCTGAACTTCACATCACGCTGGTCGATTCGAATCAAAAGAAAACAAATTTCCTAACTGAAGTAGTCAACGCACTCGAATTATCTAACACCAATGTTATAAACGGTCGCGCCGAAGAATTAGCCCAACAAATTGATCACCGCGAACAATATGATCTGGTCCTTGCTAGAGCCGTAGCACGACTGAATGAACTGGCAGAATTGACGATCCCATTTGCAAACATCGGAGGGACCGTAATCCTGCCAAAAAGCCATGGATCCGAAGAGGAAGTTGAAGAAGCTGCAGCCGCAGCGGAAATATTAGGAGCAGCGCCTGCAATCACAATTCCGGTTAATAAACCCGGTAATTCACCGCCAGACGATATGGTCTATTGGATGAAAATCTCTTTGACTCCAGATAAATTTCCAAGAAGGAATGGCATTCCACACCAATCCCCTATTAAATCTCGAGAAGATCAAAGCGCTTGATCATGTGCCCACTTCACTTGAACAAAACTTCATAAGTATCAAATGACGAAGCCAACAATCGAAAATACAGCTCAACATGACACCAAATCCGAATCGGTCATCCCAGATGTCACGATGTTACGCAAACGTGTCCTTTCCTTACCCACATTAATCACAATCATCATTGGTGCAACATTACTAGGGTTCGCCCTATGGCGGATTTTCGATTTTGACTGGGATGAAGTTTGGTCAAACATCAAAGGCGTCAATGTATACAAATACCTCCTAGCATTAGCCCTCTACTACGTGAGTTTCTGGTTTCGTGGTTTACGCTGGAAATCCTTGGCAAAAACCGCAAACATCGGCGGGAATCACGGCAATAACGTCCCAGGATCCACTACGCTGGCAGGAATAATCCTGATGGGCTGGTTCGCCAACTCTGTCGCATTCTTCCGGCTGGGAGATGCCTATAGAGGGTGGTCGCTTGCGAAGGAAACCAACAGTACATTCCCTTCATGTCTAGGAACAGTAGTAGCAGAACGAGTTCAAGATATGGTCGCAGTGCTAATTCTGGTTCTAATAGGTGCAATTTGGATCACTATAGAAGGCGATTCCAAAGTACCAGGGTGGGTCGTTATAGTAGCGTTTCTACTGGTTGGGATACTCACTATGGGAATCATAATGTTGCGCGTTTCAGGCGAACGACTTGCCAGACGATTACCGTATAAGTTCGAGACGTCATATATGAATTTCCGCCATGGCACACTTGACAGTTTCTCTGGTCGAGGCATCCCACCTCAACTAATGCTCGGCATTATTGGTTGGATATTAGAAATATCTCGCTTTTATTTTGTCGCTGATGCTATGGGGATAGAAATTTCATTCGGTATCGTAATGTTCGCTGCCCTTGCCAACGCTATGCTCACAACCATCCCGACTCCCGGAGGATTCGGATTTGTAGAAGGTGGATTAACAGGGTTACTTATACTTTTTGGCCGTACCGATACAGAGGCAATAAGTCTCGTTGCGGTTGACAGGACTATCAGTTGGCTTAGCGTCGTACTTTTTGGCGGAATATTATTTGTAGTGTGGCATGCAGTAAAAGTTAAAAAAGCCTCAACAGAATTACCGGCATCAAACAATTAACAACTAGCGCTGATCTAAAACTCCGCTAGTATCGTGAACGATAAAAAAACAGATTTACAAGTACAAAGGTTCATTCAAATGGTGAACAAGAAAAAAGTATTAGTCACTGGACTAAGCGGCCTCGTGGGAACAGCCCTACGCAAAGATTTTGAAGAGCGCTATGAACTTTCATCATTTTCGCGCTACGGCACGGATGGTATTGACAGCACCCATAATTTCAAGGGTAATATCGCTGAGCTCGATACCATGGTTAAAGCGTTTGAAGGTCAACATACCGTTGTTCATCTAGCGGCTGATCGAAGCGCAAATGCTGATTGGGAATCCGCACTACGAAATAACTTCATCGGTGTTTACAACGTTTACGAAGCTGCTAAACGCACGGGTGTTAAGCGAGTAGTTTTCGGGAGTTCTCAACACGCTATAGGAGGCTATTATCAGGATGAACCTTACAAAACTATCCTCGCAGGAAACCTCGATCAGGTAAAACGCCCATACAAACTAATTGATGAAACTGTCCCGATCCGACCTGACGGATATTATGGTGCCTCAAAGGCATACGCGGAAGGTCTTGGAAGTTATTACAGCGAGTTCCACGGAATATCATCCATCAATATACGGATCGGATGGACGATATCCAACGACGATCCCACTGTCGCTGGTGGCGGGCTGGCGATGTGGCTTTCGCACAGAGACACAGCGCAAATACACGTAAAAGCAGTAGATGCACCAGATTCACTTATGTACACAGTTGTATTCGCTATGAGTAATAACTACTGGAATATATTTTCGCTAGATAAGGCACGCAAAGTTCTTGGATACGAACCGCAAGACGATGCAGGAAAAACATTAAATCTCGACCGTGAATTACCCGTAAGGGACAATACTGAATACAAACAACACGAAGAAGATCCAGATACTTACTAGCAAATGTAAATCGCACAAAATAAAAGGTGCATAAGCATTTCACTGTGCTACGATTTTTTAGTTGAGATCAACAAGTTTGCGAAGCACAGGTCTCACATAAATAGGGGCTGTAGCTCAATTGGGAGAGCGCTTCAATGGCATTGAAGAGGTAGAGGGTTCGAATCCCTCCAGCTCCACCAAAAATTGCTTTGAGCGGCACCACTTCACAACAGCCTCGACTTTTCTTTTAATAATGGAAAGGTTAGCTCCACATATATAGGTAATCTAGGTGTTAGTATCGCCTCCATTCAGCAAGGGTCAATAAAGCTAGATAGTGTCACGACCTCAGCACAAATTGGAGGAAGCTCCCATGTCCATGGCATCTCACAAATCATTAGATCCTGAAAACCCGGACATACTTTATGGCTCTACCAGTTCTCTTTGGGACGCGCGCCACTCTATCGAATGGGGGATCAAACGAATTGCTGCCCTTGGTTTACAAGGTATAGAACCATACGCGAAACAGATAGAACAACACCGTTCTAACCCGCTGGCACTCAAGGAAAAATTCACTGCAGCTAACGTCACGCTTATCGATGTCTCGAACGGAGCAAAGGACCAGTCGACAAATTTCATCGACCCGGAAGAAACTGAGAAAACAATCGAAGACCATGTAGCATTCGCCCGTGACTTCCTTCAGCCCCTCGGTTGTGATCTCTGGAAATGCAACATGGGTGCTCGACCGATCGGTGGCACGACAGAAGAACAGTTAAAAACACTTGCCGAAACCCTTAACGAGATTGGTCGCCAAACGATCGATATGGGTATTCGACTTGCTCCGCATCCTCACATCTGGGGTCCGGTAGAACGCGAACACGAGGTCCGAGGCATGCTTGACCTCACAAACCCTGACTACGTCTGGTTGACACCTGACACCGGACACCTGTGCCTTGGCGGCATGGATCCTGTCCAAGTCATGAGTGATTACCTGCCTCGCATCGCCGAGGTACACCTGAAGGACACCTACGCAAAGTATCGCGGGAACAACGCTACCCCAACACGCGAGCAGCACACCAAAACTAGCGTTTACCACAATATGGGCGGGGGAGGTGTGGACTTCGTAGCTGTAATGAAGTTATTGAGAGACCAGCACTATAAAGGCTGGGTTGTACTGGATATGGATGGCCCACGTGAGGGTGATGACGGCTTTGAAGCAATCGGCGGAAATCTCGATCTAGCTATAGACGACTACCTAGCCCATAACATCAATTTTCTGAGGGTAATACTGGGCGTAAACCTTCCACCGCTTTAGAACGGTAAATTCCTAAATCAACTAAATGAACTCCGATAATATTCGATAGACACGCATACTGCTTTCCTTCACAATCCTTTGTGAACATCAAGCTCACTAAGACGAAAGCGACCTTTGTATAACTGGAGATACTGATGTCTGATTTGAAACTTTATTCCCCGGCAGAATCGTTCAGCGCAGATGCCCACATAAAGAGCCTGGATGAATACAGGTCTGAATACGATCGGTCAATTGCCGACCCGGATGCATTCTGGGCAGAAAAAGCAAGTGAATACCATTGGTTCAAAAAATGGGACAAAGTACGCGAATACAACTACGATGTGCGCAAAGGCCCTGTGTCCATAAAGTGGTTCGAGGGCGGACAGACTAATATCGCCTACAACTGCCTCGATCGACATCTAAACACTCGCGGCGATCAAACCGCCATCATATGGGAAGGCAATGAACCCGGAGAACAACGTGAAATCTCTTATAACGAACTTCACCGAGAAGTAAGTAAATTCTCCAATGTACTGAAATCTCGCGGGGTGAAAAAAGGCGATCGGGTTTCCATTTATCTGCCAATGATTCCTGAACTTGCTGTTGCTATGTTGGCCTGTGCACGCATTGGGGCAATTCACTCTATCGTGTTCGGTGGATTCTCAGCCGACGCGCTCGCAGATCGCATTGCAGACGCATCTTGCACCACCCTTATAACGTGTAATGGAACTCACCGAGGCGACAAGCCAGTTCCAATGAAAACTGTTGCAGATGAAGCAATGGCATCTGCAGAAAAACAAATGGCCAAAGCTGTCGGTACATGCATAGTCGTAGAAAGAATTCCAGATAGTAAAAATGTCGAACATGACATGAAAGACGGTCGAGACCTTTGGTACGCGGATGTCATGGCAGATATGTCAGATCAATCTGAGGCAGAAGCAATGGAGTCGGAAGATCCTCTATTCATCCTCTATACCTCAGGTTCGACAGGTCGACCCAAGGGAGTGCTGCACACTACCGCGGGTTATATGGTTTACGCCAGTCAAACCCACAAGTACGTTTTCGACTACCACGATGGTGATATTTACTTCTGTACCGCAGATATCGGATGGGTAACCGGACATTCCTACATCGTGTACGGGCCATTAGCCAATGGCGCGACAACGATCATGTTTGAAGGTATACCGACATACCCTGGGCCAGATAGATTTTGGCAGATCGTAGAAAAATGGAATGTGAATCAGTTTTACACAGCTCCAACAGCAATCAGGGCAATTGCACGACTTGGAAATGAGTACCCCGATCAATATGAAATGCCATCATTAAAGTTGCTAGGCTCCGTCGGAGAACCGATAAACCCGGAAGCCTGGCGATGGTACAACACACATGTAGGAAAAGGACGCTGTCCGATCGTTGACACATGGTGGCAAACGGAAACTGGCGGAATCTTGATCACGCCAATTCCGGGTGCCATCGCAACTAAACCAGGTGCCGCAACACTTCCGTTTTTCGGCATAGAACCGGAGATTCTCGATCCAGAAAGCGGTAATCCACTTGAAGGCGATGGTGTCTCAGGCGTTCTTGCCCTCAAAGCCAGTTGGCCCGGACAGATGAGAACTCTGTACGGCGACCATAAACGATTTGAAAATACTTACTTTGATACTTATAAGGGATATTACTTCACTGGTGATGGGTCGACCCGTGATGAAGATGGCTATTACTGGGTGACCGGACGAGTAGACGACGTTATAAACGTATCTGGGCACCGAATGGGCACCGCTGAGGTAGAAAGCGCTCTGGTTCTCCACAGCACCGTAGCCGAAGCCGCCGTAGTGGGATTCCCACATGACATTAAAGGGCAGGGAATATACGCCTACGTGACATTAAACGTTGGTGAAGAATACTCGGAAGAACTAAAACAAACACTCCGAGGGCAAGTACGATCGGTCATAGGTCCCATCGCATCTCCGGATGTAATTCACTGGGCTCCAGCTTTACCTAAAACACGATCTGGAAAAATCATGCGGCGAATTCTACGAAAGATCGCTACGGACGAAATCGACACAATCGGAGACACATCCACCTTAGCCGAACCAGAAGTAGTTGAGGATCTAATATCTCGAAAAGGTCAATGAGCCACACAGCTTATGGTGAATCTATTTGAAAAATTCTGATACCTATCAACACGTACACCAAAGCTACACACAGATCATCGCTCTAGGGATGATCTGTGTGCTTGTGCTACTTGGGATGTCATGTGCAGACGAGCCGGCACCTTCAGATAGCTCTGCTGGGACCTATGAATCATGCGAAGGATTTATAGACTCAAATATGATAGAAAATCTAACTGGAGTAGTTGGATTGATAGAGCGAGCACAGACCTTGGATAGTAACGATATTCCAGGACTCGCCGAAAGTGGCGCCGTCAACAACTGCATAATCGAAGTTTTCCGTACAGTCGGCAGCACAGATGAGCCATCACCTGGAGATTCACTAGTAATACAAATTGTCCAGTTTGAAACAAATGAACAAGCCCTGCTTTTATTTAACTCAGCCCTGGCATCCGCTTTAATCACTACAGAACAACTACAAGAACAACTAGGGGATCTAGCTGTGATACAGCAAGGCCTAATTGGATCTGATTCTTACTTAATGGATGTAAAAACAGGTGGCATAGGAGCAATGGCCGTCTACGTTCATGAAACCGCTTTCATATCCATGAGCTCGACAGCCAATTCAGATGGAAAAACTCTTTTGGACGCCGGAGGCCTGACGGCTGCTGCAATAATGGTGCAAGAACGGCTACCCTAGCTAGTTAATCACGACAGCAATTGAAAAAAGTGACTAGCAACGTAAATACAAATAAGTAAACGATTCTTGTTTGATAATTCGTTATATCCGGGTTTATTTCAAGAAAAGGACGATATGAATTACAGGCTTTTCGGACGAACAGGGGTATACATAAGTCCTCTAATTTTGGGCTGCATGATGTTCGGTCAAAAAACCGACCAAAATGACACCTGCGAAATCATAGATCGTGCTATCGATCATGGAATAAATTTTCTGGACACCGCCGATGTTTATGGCAAAGGTGCATCTGAAGAGTTCGTGGGCGAAGCACTCAAACGTAACGCTAGCCGTGAAAAAATTTTTCTCGCCACCAAAGTAAATGGTCGGATGTCAGAGCACCCTAACCACATAGGGAATAGCCGACTGCACATCATAGAGGGTTGCGAAAATAGCCTTAGGCGTCTAAAAACTGAATACATTGATCTATATCAATTACATCGACCAGACTCCCACATCGCTATAGATGAATCGCTTAGAGCGATGGATGATCTGGTTTCAGCAGGAAAAATTCGATATGCAGGAACAAGTAACTTCGGTTCATGGCAAATCGTCGAATCCCTGTGGGCATCAGAAAAACACTCAACAGTACGATTTGCAAGTGACCAATCCCCTTTCAATTTAACCGATAGGCGGGCTGAACGCGAGCACATACCAATGTGCCAAACCTATGGGATGGCATTCATCCCATGGTCGCCGCTGGCTGGAGGAGGATTAACTGGAAAGTACAAAAAGACAAAAAATCAACGTACAGGTACCAGATTCGGTGATGAAACAGATCCAGGAAAACTTAAGCGGTTCAGCCCTGAGGTAATCGACATAACAGACGCTCTTCAACCAATAGCTGTAGCGCATACGGCAACAGTTGCTCAAATTGCTTTAGCATGGGTCATGCATCAACCTGGTGTAACGGCTCCAATCATTGGACCGCGAACAATCGAACAACTAGAAGATAATCTTGGAGCCATAAATCTAAAGTTAAGTAGTGAGGAACTAACTCTGATTGACGAATTGGCTCAACCTGGAACAAACGTCACTGATTACTATGAAGCCAGTTTCAAACCAAACGAACACCGCTTCTAGGACTACACAACAAATATTCAACGGGATGACGAACTAAAGCTCGAACAAAAATAGCATGATGTAGTAGCTTATTTTCGATTAAATGACTGATACAAAAAAAGTTTTGATTACCGGAGGTGCTGGCCTGATTGGTTCGATCATAATCAACAGGCTCGGCAATAAATATGAGTTTTCATCCCTAGATCTCCGCGCTGTTGATGGCGTGCCATCAACAGTAGCGAATCTCGATAACCTAGAAGCGATCATTCCTGCATTCAATTTAATCGATACTGTTATTCATCTAGCGGCCGATCGATCACCGGAAGGGTCCTGGGATTCGATACTAAAAAACAATTTGATCGCCACTTACAATGTATTCGAAGCTTCAAAACTGGCAGGTGTGAAAAGAGTCATATGCGCTAGCTCCAACCATGCCGAAGGCGGATTTTACCTTGATGCACCTTGGAAGCACATAAACGACGGCAACTTCCATCTGTTAGAACAAGACAACTACGAGCTGTTAACTGAAAAGTGCATGATACGACCCGACAGTTACTACGGTGTCTCTAAGGCGTACGGCGAATCTCTAGGTAGCTACTACAACGACTATCACAAATTGAGCTCGTTCCACCTAAGGATTGGATGGGTACTTGAAGATGATGACCCAACATTTTCTCCCTACGCTCTTTCACTATGGCTGAGTCACCGAGACACAGCACAAATCCTGGATCTTTGCATTGAAGCTCCCCTATCCCACCGATATGACATTTTCAATGCAACTTCTGATAACGCCTGGAAGATATTCGATATCAAACATTTAAAAAAAACACTTGGCTACATACCGGAGGATCGCGCTGGGTCAAATTTTATTAGACGCGAATATACTCGCCGCGATTAATTAATCAGAATTCTCATAGTGACGGCCTCTATAACTTTGCCGCCACCCCTCCATCAACGTTGATAATTTCTCCTGTAATGAAACGAGATTCATTGGACACGAGGAAAAGTACAAGATTCGCTACATCCTCTGGATAGCCCGGACCTGGTGTGATTTGCATCAAATCAAACATCTTCTCGAAAGCGTGATGCCCACCATCTGGATCTTTGATTGTTCCACGTGTTGCTTGGGGGGTCATTATCTGACCCGGCCTGACTCCGTTAACTCTTATTCCACTTCTACCACCAACTCCCGCCATATAGCGAGTTAAAGCATCTACTCCAGCCTTGGCGGCCCAGTAAGAGGACGATGTTGAACCGAATTCATCAACCATTCTCGGACTTGCGCCTCTTTGAGCAGCAAGTGATGACATATTAACTACGGCACCACCACCTGCTTCAATCAGGTGAGGCCAAACAGCGCGACTCATATAAAAGGTTCCATTCAAGTTAACGTTAATCACTCGCTGAAAATCCTCAGCTGCCTCGTCAGGAAAGTTGCCGCTTGCTCCATGTCCTGCGTTATTGAACAGAATATTTATCGCCCCATAGGTACGAACGGCGTCTATCACAGCCGCATTAACCGCATTTTCATCAGATACGTCACATTCAATAAATTTGGCATCTCCACCAGTACTCTTAATAGAAGCTTCAACCGCCAGGCCCTCCTGTTCACGTCTAGCCATCAGAATCACCTTTGCACCTTCTTGTGCAAAAAGTTGAGCTGTACCTTCACCTATGCCGCTATTACCCCCGGTGATCAAAGCGACCTTACCGTCAAGCCTATTTGCCATTTTGGTTACCCCTTGATTGATGTACATAAACAGTCTATTGCAGACCATAGGTCAGCACACAGGAACAACAATTAAACGATCTGGTTACGAAGATCTGAACGGCCATTCCATATACGAGCAAGGTTGTCATCCAAGATATCTATCACCCGCTCTTCATACATTCGAGTTTCTCCCCCGGTATGTGGTGTGATGATTACATTCTCGAGGTCCCACAATACTGACCCTTCGCCAAGTGGCTCATCCCAAAAATGATCAAGCCCGGCACCAGCGATCTGACCAGACGTCAATGCCTCTGCCAACGCTGGTTCTTCAACACATTGTCCTCTAGCAACATTAATTAAGTAAGCTGTAGTTTTCATCGCTTCCAAAACCCGTGCATCTACTACGTTTTTAGTCTCAGCAGTAAGTGGGCAAGTCAACGCAACGAAGTCGGCTTGTGGAACTAATTCATGCAACTTATCAGGGGTAAATACTTCATCTATTTGTGTAGCTACCGTACCGGGATTGCGCTTAGTACCAACCACACGCATATCGAATGCTTTAGCAAAACGCGCCAATCTTGAACCTATAGTCCCCATGCCAATTATCAGAAGAGTCTTACCAATTAACTCATCCTCCCGCTTTGTGATATCACCAAGCATTCCACGCCAGGTGTGAGTATTTTGGTTATCGCGCCCAATGTGAATATGCCGATTCAATCCAAGCATCAACGACATAGCATGTTCGGCTACTGCGTTCTGATTAACTCCTGCTGCATTTGCAAGCACAATTCCACGCCTCGACAACTCATCCAGGGGAAACTGGTCAAAACCGGCTCCAACCGACTGAATGTACTTGAGTTTTGGAGCTCGTTCCAATAAATCGTCATCCCAGAATCCAGACACAACAAACACGTCAGCATCATCAATACGACGCGTAGTCTCTTCGGACGTCCAAGTTTGAAAGTAGTTCACTTCTGGATCTCGAAGAGCGTAACGTTCCTCCATTCGATACGCTACATGAGCGAAGTGAACAGTGGTGTTCACCGGGGATGGAAATACTTCGAACATCCGTCTCTCCTCGTTTTTTTTGATCCGATATATTTATCTGACACGGTCAATTACTCAAAATACATGTGTTTGACCTTGTATGTAGGCGTACAGGAACTATGCTCTCGATATACCCATATAAACCTACATACCGCCCAAATAATAGCTCCGAATTGACCTTAAGAATCAATAATGCCCGAAAACATCAAGATTAAAAACAATCACGCACAGGTAACTATATCTCCTGAAGCCGGAGCTTCTCTCCGGTCGATAAAAGTAAAAAAGGGGGATCGGCATTATGAGTTACTTTCTGGTGGTGTTAATAACCACAATCCAACGAGACTCCCTCCCGGTGAAGGATCCTTCGTGATGGCTCCTTGGGTTAACAGAATCCGAGACGGCAAACTTGTCACACCTAACGGTGTTCACCAAATTCCATTAAACGCTCCCCCCCATGCTATCCACGGTTTAGTTAGAGAATCCAAATGGCAAATCAATTCAATTACTGATCTCGCTATTGAAATGTCGATTAATTTGTCAAAGCCATGGCCGTTCAAAGGACACATAAAATACTCTATCTACCTCCAAGGACGATCTCTTGTTCAGACAATGCAAATGTTTGCTGACAATGATGAAAATAGAGCATTCCCTGGAGGCCTCGGTTGGCATCCATGGTTTAACAGATCCTTGGGTTCAGATACGATGAAAGTGAAAGCGGAAGTGTCAGATCAATGGGAGCTCGATCAAAGTTCAACAGCCACAGGTAATTTAGTTGATTCGACGTTCACAAATCGACTTAAAAATGGTGTCTGTTTAATGCCGGGGGATATAGATGATTGTTTTCTTAGACTTCCAAATGGCAAAGTAACAATCACCTGGCCGGAATTGAAACTGGAAATTTCAGGATCAGATGCCATCACGCACTTTATGCTGTATTCACCAGAACATGCTATTTGCGTCGAGCCTCAAACATCGACGGTTGATGCCGCACGATTAGCTGAAAATGGTATCGCCCGTACAGGTCATGTTCTTGTCGACCGCGAACACCCATTAATAGCCACAACAACATGGACATGGGACGAATAACCGTGTAGCCCCAAAGTGATTACATAAATCCAAAATTTCGGCTACTCGGTATATATAAATAACCCAAGACAAGTCTCGCAGTACTACAATTCTGAAAATCCCATGGGCCTATTTACCGCCCTGCTAAATGCTGACTTCAGTTTCGATTAACAAACGCTCATTTTGGTACTTATGTCTTCAAACACACTCGCACATCTTCTCAACCCATCGAATCCATCCGATGATGCAATCATCATCCCCGATGGCCCAACGATCTCTTATTCACAATACGCAGATGAAATCGAACGTGTAGCCGGGATCCTCGCCGGAGCAGGAGTCATGCCCGGAAGACCGGTGTCAATAATCCTTCCAAATTCACTCGAGTTCATGATCCTATTCCTGGCGGTAGCGCAAGCTGGTGCGGTAGCGGCACCCTTGAACTCGGAATACACAATAGAAGAGTTCAAATTTTTCATGGAAGACGCGAATTCTCAGCTAGCAATTGTCCCTGAAGGCGCTCATAAAGGCCGAGATGCAGCAAATGAACTTGGCATTACGGTTATTGATGCATCTCTTGACAATGGATCGCTCGTATTGCACGAGAATGGTAAAACTCTGACCAATTCCTCTGACCCCCAACCTCCCTCAGAGGAAGACGTAGCACTGTTTCTACACACCTCTGGTACAACAAGCCGACCCAAGGGCGTTCCGCTAACACACGCCAACTTAATGAAGTCAATCGACAACATAAAAACTCACTACGAACTGTCGCCAGAAGACACATCTATAATCGTAATGCCCCTATTTCATGTACATGGTCTGATGGGCGCGTCACTTTCAACTCTCAACTCTGGTGGCTCCCTTGTTATACCTCCGCGTTTCTCGGCATCTAACTTCTGGGAATTGCAGAAAACCAACTCAGCAACCTGGTACTCCGCTGTGCCCACCATTCACCAGATCCTACTTATGCGAGCCGACGAAGAGAATGCACCGCATGAATCGTTTCGATTTATACGGTCCTGCTCGTCCGCACTAGCTCCAGCAGTATTTGAGCGTTTGGAAAACCGTTTTGGATCTCCTGTTTTAGAAGCCTACGGGATGACTGAGGCCTCTCACCAGATGTCATCCAGTCCAATGCCTCCCGGAAAACGAATCCCAGGAACAGTAGGGCAGGCAACTGGCGTTGATATCGCAATTATGGATATGGAGGCAACTGGAAAATTACAAAACACAGGTGATATAGGTGAAGTGGTTATAAAGGGCGACAACGTCATGCATGGTTATAACAACAACCCGGAAGCCAATGCTGAATCATTTGTTAATGGCTGGTTCAGAACCGGTGATCAGGGCTTCCTCGATTCTGAAGGTTATCTGTCGCTTACGGGTCGCATAAAAGAGTTGATCAATCGTGGAGGAGAGAAGATATCTCCTCTAGAAATCGATGGCATCCTGCTGAAACACCCTGCCGTTGCTGAAGCAGTTTGTTTCGCTGTGCCGGATGAAAAATACGGCGAAGTGGTTCATGCTGCTGTTGTTCTGAAAAGCGAAACTGATGAAGACGCCATACGAACTTACTGTAGAGATGAGATGGCAAGCTTTAAAGTGCCGGATACCATTTACATAACCGATAAACTTCCCAGAACTGCAACGGGCAAAATTCAACGTCGGCACATGGTAGAGGCATTCACTAAATTAGGATAAACGTTCATCCTATTTGCCAAAGCCGGTGACATGTCACACATAAATCTGATTGCAACAAACTAACAAGTTGCTAAAGTGTTTAGCATTCAATCTGATATTTGCGGAAAGGTATTCTCATGCTGCTAGGTGTCGCAGGTCTGGTTCCCGGAGACTGGAAATCTATCGATGGAGCCGTGCTTGATAATGTCGCCCAACACGGTTTCAAAACAGTACAGATTCGAGTTGATGACCCTCAATCAATCAACGACAAAGACGTTATTAGATTGAAATCTATGTTCGATAGCCGAGGGTTTCCAATGCCACAAACTGTAGGTAACTATGGCGGAGATCTGGTCGCTGAAGACGAAAACGTAAGAAAAAACGAAATCAAATTCGTTAAACGGATGGTAAATGTAAGTTCACGCCTCGGCTGCCCTAACACATATTTACGCCCAGGTAGCCTGAATCCGAAAGGCGGATGGACGCCACATCCAAAAAATCACTCTACTGAAGTGTGGGATCGACTGGTGGACAGCACAAAACAGATTTGCCACGTTGCGGAAAACGAAGGGGTGATGATAGCTGTCGAAGGGGGAACAGTGTGCCCCGTCGATACACCTCAGAAAATGAAGGATCTAATCGATGATGTTGGGTCGAAAAATCTCGGACTGAACATGGATCCTGTAAATTTCATCGGATCTCTCGACATCGCATATGACACAACCTCACTAATTAATGAGTTCTACAAGCTGATTCCAGACCGTATCCTCGGGGCCCATGCAAAGGATTTCACAGTCGTCGACGGATTACTTCCCCACTTCGAAGAATCTATCATTGGCCAACCAAAAAGCATGCTCGACAACGAAGCCCTTCTTTTGGGGCTTCAAAAGGTTAATCCAAATGCCCACGTTCTTGTAGAGCACCTTCCAGATGACAAAATTCCGTTGGCAGCAGCAGGAATACGTGAAATTGCTGAACGCATAGGCATCAAATGGGACTAACGAACACCATTATTTTCGTTCCCACGCAGAAAAATTAAACTATATGTAGAACAGGTTTGAATCTCTTACGTAAGCACACGCACGATTTTCCTTTCATAAATCTCAGGAGTTAAACATGGCATCTGATCTTTCCGGCAAGCGAATAATTGTCACTGGAGCAGCTACCGGTATAGGACGTGCAACAACGCTGCGCGTTTCTGCCAGCGGTGCCAAAGTCGCAGCATTTGATATCAACGATGCTGATGGGGCAGCGACTATAAGCGATGTAAACGAATCTGGTGGTGATGCACGTTACTGGCATGTAGACGTGCGAGATGAAACAGCTGTGGCTGGAGCAGTTGCTGCGGCGGAAGTATGGTTAGGGGGGGTAGATGTATTAATTCATATCGCAGGAGTGCTGCAAGGTGCAGCAGTGGAGTTAGATGAATTTCCTGAAGATATTTGGGACACCGTACTCGATATAAACCTACGAGGATCATTCACGATATGTAAATATGTCACAGCCGTCATGAAAAAATATGGATCAGGTGTAATCATCCTGACTGCTTCGGGTGCAGGAGTTACCGGCGGGAGTTCATCACTCGCCTACGGCTCATCAAAAGGCGGTGTCCACGGATTATCCCTTGTGATGGAATCACATTTAGAAAAATACAATATTCGAGTAAACGATGTGATGCCTGGCTCAGTAGATACACCTCTGAAGGTGGCAAATGTCCAAGACATGCATGAGGCTGGTGGCAAAAAAGGGAGCCTCGAAGAAAAAATCAGCGCTCTTGTATCACCAGATGACGTATCCAAGGTCTATGCATTTTTAGCCAGCGACGATGCCAGTATGATTAGAGGAAGTGTTCGAACCAGATAAGAGTCACTCTCTTCCATTGAAACATTTACCAGATCTTCCCGATGTAATCGCACCTGACGGATCAGAGATACGATTTATCAAATCGGATACCGAAGAATCGAGTATGGTGCATGCTCTACTTAAACCAGGTCGCACCACCCAAGCTGTTCGCCACCAAACGGTTAAAGAACGTTGGGTTTGTATCGCCGGTCAAGGCAAGCTATGGCGTTCAAACGGACATAACGAATCTGTGATTACCCTGAAATCCGGAGTCAAGTGCAATATCCCGGCAGAAACTAAATTCCAATTTCAGGCCGATGACGGGGATACCCCATTGGAAATCATAATTACGACTACTCCACCATGGCCAGGAGATGAAGAAGCTGTCAAATGCTCAGGTAAGTGGTCTCCAGTTCTTTAACATTCCTACACATTCTCTGGACAGGTTCCACACAGTCATTTATTAGATTGGTAAGCAGCCAATCAATTTGGTCGATATTCTGGCCAAGGACTGTAGAAAAGGTTTTAGAAATGTTCAAACGAAAAATCACCCTGAGTGTAATCACCGGGTTGCTTGGCGCACTCGCCATATCAGGCACGGTATTCGCTCAAGAGAAACAATCTGATAGCAGACCCCACAATTCAGTCAATGAACGGATAGCTGAAATCCTGGGTATCGAACGAGAAACTCTCGACTCAGCAATCAAAACGGCTCGTCAGGAATACCGTGAAGCAAAACAGATTAAGAGTCTAGCCGGGATGGTAGAAGCAGGGACAATCAGTCAGGAACAAGCTAATGAGATCGATACCTGGAAAGACAATAAACCTGAGGTCATAGACCGTCTCAAAAAGCTAGTGCGAGAAAATGGCGGAGTCAAAAGGCACCCGGAAGCCAATCTAAGCAATCTAGTAGAAAAAGAAGTAATCACCCAGGCAGAAGCCGATGAGATTTTAGCCTGGAAAGACGCCAAGCCATCCTATCTCAATAAACTCCGTGAAAGTCTCAAATATAGACGCGACATGAAAGGCCCAAAAAGTCGATACGGTCAAGCACGGAACCAGCACCCTGACTATGAACGACCAGGTTTATCTAATTAAACCCCAACGAATTCCTGCGTCTGTAACCAATAAATTCTCCACTATCGATGAAAAGTAACTAAACGTTTAGGTACGTGTTAGTCAAGTTCACGACAGGTCTCTTGTGTCCCCCTAAAAAACTCCTCTCGAATATTCGGGGGGAGTTTTTTCTTTCCAGTCACTTAAAAAGGCAGATTAGTGCCGACACTAAAATCCACAAAGCCTAATATGTGTATGGAAAACGATTCGAGAAACTATTTCAAAACGTCCTAACATTATTCAACTTACGCTCGGACTTAGGAATCTCTTTAATGGATCAACGTTCAAACAACAAGACACAACGACTACAACAGTGGTTCGATGAACGCCCCAGGTGGGATCACGCCTCATACGGAGAGTTCATGCACATTGGTGCAAATCAAACCATCTTTCGAATCGCATTGGAAGAACAGGAAATTGGTACGGAAACGAAGGTGCTCGACACCGCTTGCGCAGTTGGTGGTAACGCTCGTTGGATGGCATCTTTGTTCGGATGCCAGGTTTGGGGCAACGATATCGACGAAGAAGCTTTGATGGTGGCTAGAGATCTTGCGGAAATAGAAAACATCTCTGAACTATGCACATTCGTAGAGGCCCCCGTTGAAGCACTACCCTTCGACGACAACACATTTAATATTGTCGTAACTACTGACGTTTTTGACTCTCAAGAAGTCAAACGAGTACTTAAGCCCGACGGCAGTTTCATCGTTATATCACTTTTCGAAGATCCAAAGATCACTCCTATACAGCTCGCAAAAAAATGGGGTTTGGAACTGGAAACATCACTCGATGTTACCGATCTAGCATTTGCATTCAACAGAGCTAAAGAAACCGAAGCTCGACTACTACACGAATCTGATTTAATCGGCGCTCGTGAACTAATCGATATCATGAACAAGAGCATCGCTCCGTACACGCATGGTGGCCGCCACTACATCATGCGCCTACGAAAAAAGTAAGGAGATTCCTAAACCACAATGACCACAAACTCAATCAGCCAATATCGTGGGATTTTTGGAATCCCCGCCACACCTTTTAACGAAGACGAAACACTCGATGTTCACTCTCTAGAAAGCGTTCTCAATTTCTCTGTTGAGAGCGGTTGCCATGGAATCGTTATGCCAGTCATGGCCAGCGAATACCAGTCGCTTACCGACGTAGAGCGACGGAAGATCTTCGATGTAACCATAAAAATCGTCAACGGCAGGGTTCCAACTGTCGCTGGAGTCACCGGAGTTTCGAATATCCACTCAATCGAACTTGCAAAATATGCTCAGAATGCAGGATTTGATTCCGTAATCACTATGCCACCTCATAGCCTGACACCATCCAACAGTGAGAATTTAACATACTTCGATCAACTGGACGCAGCTTTAAAAATTCCGATATGGATACAAAATCACCCGGCAGGAGTAACGCTATCCGCACCTCAAGTTATCCAAATCTGTGAAACATTTGAAAATATCCGCTATGTCAAACAAGAAGGCCCTTCAGCTGGACATGTTGCAACCGCATTAATTGATCACGAAACGAAGTCGGTAGAGGGTGTGATGGGTGGAGCCGGTTGTAAATACCTAATTGCCGACTACAACCGTGGTATGTGCGGCAACATGCCTGCCTCCCACTATGGTGATATCCACTCGAAAATCTGGAATCTTCTCGAGCAGGGAGAAGAATCAAGCGCAAGAGAAATACATACTCGTATGACTCCGCTAAATAACTTTGAGAGTGGCCTTCACGGTATGCGGGCATTCAAAGAAATTCTTTACCGCCGCGGTGTCATTACATCCCCAACGATCCGTTCACCAGGGAAAAAGTATCTCGATAAATACGATATGCATGAGCTAGACACCCTTTTAGCCTCAATTGACGATCTGATGACGTGGAAAGCGTAGTAAAACTTGAGAATCGAAGCTATCGATCTTTTTTACGTAGCATTACCCGTTATCACTAGAACTGCTGACGGTACACAAGATTCGCTGGTAGTACGCGTGCGAACCGACAACGGACTAGAGGGCTGGGGCGAATGCGATGCATCACCATTGATATCGATGGCCGCTTACGTAATGCCGATGTCGCATTCAAACATAATCAACATCTCAGAGGCGCTTGTTGGCGGGACGCTCAATTCACCCAAAGATCTTGTACACCTAAGGAACAAGGCTGGGACGTACGGTCTCGATATACAACAGTTAGATCACGCCGTATCGGGTGCGGATATAGCAATGTGGGATGTACTGGGTAAGTACCTAGATGAACCCGTTTGGAAATTAATTGGCCATTCCAAATCACACACAAAACTCCCATATGCAAGTGTGTTGTTCGGTAACGACCCTGATGAAACACATGCCATTGCAACTTCTATTATCGAGCGTAATTTTCAGGCTGCCAAATTTGGATGGGGACCAATCGGACGTGGATCACTCGCTGATGATGTAGCACTAGTTCAAGCTGCACGTGATGGTCTGGGACCCAGTACAAAGTTAATGGTTGATGCAGGCGTCATTTGGGGTAACGACGTCAATGCTGCATATGAACGAGCAGTGAAATTCGCTGATCTGGGAGTAACTTGGCTTGAAGAACCTCTGAAAACCGAAGAGGTTAATGCTTACAAAAAATTAGGTGAGCGAATCAAGGCGAATAACATAAACATCGGCATTGCTGGTGGGGAAGGTGCAGATTTTTATCGATCAGCCGACGATATGATGACAAACGGTGGACTTGATTATGTCCAAATTGATGTTGGCCGTATCGGAGGCATTACTGAAGCCAAGCGAGTTGCAGATCGCGCAAAAGCACTGGGTATTCAGTACGTGAATCACACTTTTAAAAGTCATCTGTCTATCGCTGCTTCGATACATGTTTTCGCCGGCTATAAAAGTTTCGACGTTATCGAATACCCTGCTGGAAATTCGCCGCTGATTCTCGATCTCACTGCGCCATCGGGGATTTTTAGAGATTCAAACGGCTTTGTTCAAGCACCTGATGCTCCGGGCCTTGGAGTCGATGTAAATCTAGAAACTATTAGAACATTCCAACGTTCAGTTAACATCGAAATCGATGGTCAAACAGTGTTCAAGTCATCACAACCTTAGATTTCTGATTCATCCTGTATTCACCATATGTCCGTTCCCTAACAGTTGACGCAAGGTGAAACGGTTAATAAAATTTCCCTAACTGGCACTCTAACCTTTCGACTGCTAGCAGTTGAAAAGGGAAGGTGCTAATTAACAATTCGGTCTAATTTGATATTGATCTGGTGTGTCCGCACCATTCATTAAACAGTCAAATAGCCGAACGCTCAAGTCACTACTAAGGAGAAAATATTCAGTGGCACTGAACCTCACACCACTCGGTGACAGGGTAATCATTGAGCCCGCCGATGAAGAGGCCTCGACCTCGTCTGGCGGGATCATCATTCCCGATACCGCGAAAGAGAAACCCCAACAGGGCTCTGTTGTAGCAGCTGGCCCAGGCCGAACAACTGACGAAGGCACAGTCATCGACATGCCGGTCAAAATAGGTCAAACCGTTATCTACTCGAAGTACGCAGGTACTGAATATGCAGAAGACGGAACAGATTATCTGATCGTTCGAGAGAGCGACATTCTTGCAATTGTTGGCTAGTTGATTTGAAATTAGCCGTCTAATATTGGAGATAAATACCTAATGGCAGCAAAAGAACTCAAGTTCAGCGATGATGCTCGATCTCGCCTTAAAGCAGGCATCGACGTTCTCGCTGACACTCTTAAGCCGACGCTCGGCCCACGTGGTCGAAACATTATCGTCGACAAAAAATTTGGCCCTCCACAGGTCAACTCTGATGGTGTAACCATCGCAAAGGAGATCGACCTCGAAGACCCCTTTGAAAACATGGGTGCACAGCTACTCAAAGAAGTCTCAAAGAAGACAAACGACGACGCTGGTGATGGCACAACTACTTCAACTGTTCTCGCTCAGGCAATCATCGCCGAAGGTTTCAAGAACGTTGCAGCAGGTACCGACCCAATGGCATTGAAGCGCGGTATGGACATGGGGATGGCAGCTATTCGTGAATCGATAGCCGGCCAATCAACCCCGGTTGATTCGAAAGATCAAATTGAAAGCGTTGCAATCCTCTCATCACATGATGACGAGATGGGCAGCCTCATATCCGACGTTATGGACAAGGTTGGTAAAGACGGAGTTATCACCGTTGATGAATCAAAGTCTCTCTCATACGAGACTGAATTCGTGGAAGGGATGCAAATAGATCGTGGATTTCTTTCCCCCTACTTCGTAACTAACTCCGAACGACAGGAATCTGTCCTCGCCGATCCTTACGTCTTAATCACTTCACAGAAGATTTCTGCGATTTCAGATCTCCTACCAGTTCTTGAAAAGGTTCTTCAAACCAATAAGAACGTTTTGGTGATTGCAGAAGACGTAGAAGGTGAGGCTCTTGCGACTCTGGTAGTAAACAAGCTTCGTGGGACACTTAACGTCGCAGCCGTTAAAGCTCCTGGCTTCGGCGACCGACGCAAAGCTATGCTCGAAGATATCGCTATTCTCACTGGCGGCACGGTTATTTCAGAGGAGATAGGTCGCAAATTAGAGACTGTGACTCTGGATGACCTCGGTAAGTGTAAGCAGATCGTAGTAAGCAAAGACGAAACCACTTTCGTAGATGGTGATGGCTCAGTTGATGCTCTCAATGGCCGAAAAGCCGAGATCGAAACACAAATAGCAGACACATCATCTGACTATGACCGTGAGAAGCTCCAAGAACGCTTGGCTAAGCTTTCTGGCGGAGTTGCAATTCTCAAAGTCGGTGCAGCAACCGAAATCGAGATGAAAGAGAAAAAGCAACGGATGGAAGATGCTCTTTCAGCCACACGGGCAGCAGTCGAAGAAGGAATCGTTCCAGGTGGCGGAACCGTCTTAATCAAAGCATCTGCTTCACTCAGTGAAGTAACGTCAGATAACGACGATGAACAGACTGGAATCGAAGTACTTAAACGCTCGCTCTTGGCCCCAATTAGGGTTATAGCCGCTAATTCCGGCTACGAAGGCGCTGTCATCTTGAACAACGTCGCTGAAAACGATGAGAACAACTACGGTTTCGACGCCCACAAGGGTGAGTACGGCGACATGGTGGAGATGGGCATTGTTGATCCTGCCAAGGTAACTCGTGCAGCAGTCGAAAATGCAGTCTCTGTCGCTGGAATGATCCTCACAACCGAGGCGCTTATCAGTGAGCAGGACGAACCGCCAATGCCGCCAATGCCAGGCGGACCTCCAGGGGGAGACATGGGCTTCTAGCCTCTCCTTTCAAAGGTATTTGAAAAGGCCGCTCCAAATTGGAGCGGCCTTTTTTTCTCTAAAACCAACGATCTTTTGCCGTTATACAACTGTCAAAAAAATCACGTAACTACGAAAACACATACAACAACATCCTACAATCCCTGAACCGCAAAAACACAACTCAACTATGCTCAGGGAATATCTCCTTCAACCACTTCACGATCGCTCAAGCGATCCGATCCGCTAATAGACAGCCCTTCGTAGAGACGAGTCATACCTTCAAGCCACCTAGTCTGCACAGATGGATCCCAAGCGGGATCAAAATCAGGGTATTTCGCTAGGATTCGATCGGCTAGCTCCAATTGATTCGATAGCTCTTGTGATCCAGGATCAACATCCACCACACGTTCATTCTTTACTGTATTAACAGGTTGCGCTGCCACTGCACGTGAACGAACAGAAGTCCCTGAATTACGTAATCTGCCAGCTCCATGACGACCAGCGAGAATTCGCTGTGAAAGCTTTATCCCAGCCGCCTGTGCAGCACGTATAAAAAAAGCTTCGCATTTCGTTAATACGCCTTCTTTAGTTCCAAACTTTCTAAATGCATCGCGAAATTGGCCTTTACTGGCACGAGATAAATCCAGTTCGAAAACGGGCGTATAAAACCCCTCAAGAATATCGCGCAGTAATGCTCGCCTCTCTTCACCTTCGGCATGTACAAGCCGATCAAGCTTATCGTCTGGATGGGCTTCAGAATCAACCAACTCAAGAACTTTCAAAGCGGTCATCAATTGGGTACCGGAGCTACCTGAAAACCTCGGGCCCCAAACCGTTTTATCGATTCTTCCAGGAATACCCTCTTCAAGTAGGAATTCCAAAAAAGTTTGGAACGTACGATAGGGAACGTACGGGGGAATAGCGGGAGTTTGTTCTTGAGGCGTCATTTGAACTCGTATTTACACATTCCAAGCTTATCGCACAACTAAGGTATCTCCCAGCAATTCCAAAGTCAAATATATTTTGGAATGCCGTTTCCCCGGGGGGGACAGTTTATGAAACTTCTTTTTGGAACGCGGACAATACTCTTCAGCGTTTTGGAATGAAATATAAACAGTATCCGTTAGTGCGATAAATAAATTCTGAGAGGCTCTCAAAATCAACAATTCACCACTCAGCACTATCAAGAATAGGACAACAAATTGAAGATTCCTATAGATCAGATCTTCCCTGACCCAGACCTTCCACTATCGAAAAGCTCAAAAAATGGGAGACGGGAAAGCGCTCGGTCTGTGCGCTCGAAGCGTGATCCAGTGGTTTTATTCAAAGATAACGGATACTTACTGTTATCAGGCCAGCGAAAACTCAGTGCCGCAAAAGAAGCTGGTGAATTGACAGTTGAATGCACCGTTAAAGAAGAAGTTACAGCACAAGAGCGTTGGGAATTTTCACTGGCCGAACAGTACCACTCATCACTTGTACCAGCGATGGAGTTGGGTAAGGCATTCATGGAATACAGAGATTCTCATAATGTCACACAGCAAGAACTTGCTCGACGGACAGGAATAACACCTGGCACCATTCACCATTACGAAAGTCTCATACGAACATTAGATCCGGGCTTAGGTGAAAAGGTGAATACTGGAGAACTGACCTTCAAAGAAGCACGGTCTATCGCAGATATCGAGGACCATGCCAGACAACGAGAAATAGCCCAACCATTTATCGAAGGTCGTCTTTCTAGTGTTCATGTCGAGAGGATCGTAGGGCGAGCTAAAACTTCAAGTACTCTTTCAATCGAAGACATTATTGAAGAAGTCGTGAATGGTAAGCGAGCGGCCGAAACCGATCCAGAACCAGCTCCAGTATTTCAAAGAGCAAGACCTGTCGAAGCCGACACAGCGCTAATTGAAAATGCCGTATTAAAAATCGCTGGTGAATTAGATGCGCTGCAATTACAAGTTATCCCGGAATACCGACGTTTAAAACTGATCAGCAGTTTGAGAATTCTCGATAGCCGGTTGAAATCCGCACTTATGACTCTAAACGGAGGCATAGCAGCAACAACGGCGGTACCGCAACAATTATCAACAAGAACTGAAGTGCGTGTATAGCAAACCTAGTAAAAACTAAAGTCAACCACACTACATCCCCTAGGGAGATCAACGACAAACTAGATATCGCGTAGAGACAAAACAATGAAATGCTGAGGTTTGTGCGGACACACAAACCTCACGCCGTAAGCAATTTTATGGCTCAAAAATTACTTACACAGTCTCCGCTAAGAGCCCATGCGCCCCTCCAAACACGCCTCCGGAGGGGCGCATTACGTTAAACACATATTTCAACTTATAACCACAATAATAAACAATATAAGAAAGACAATAATCTAGGACAAATTCAGGATTCTGGCAGCATTGTCATGAAGTATCAGTGGGCGAGCCTCATCACGAATATCTAGCTCCTGAAACTGCTCCAACCAAGTAACCGGAGAAATATACGGATAGTCAGAGCCAAATAAAACTTTTTTCCTTAATCGACCGCTAGCTTCGGCGATCAAGTCTTTCGGAATATAACGCGGAGCCCAACCTGAAAGATCTATGAAAACGTTCGCTTTGTGTAATGCAACTGCGACCTGTTCCTGGATCCACGGCCATGCCGGATGAGCCATAATAATCGTTAAGTCAGGATGTCGTGCCGCCAGTGAATCCACATGCGGTATAGGGCGTGAGTATGCAAGTTCAAATCCTCCCCCACCTGGCGCGTTAGCGCCTGCTGCAGCGTACCCCGAATGCATAAGTACAGGTATCCCAAGTTCTTCAGCCTTAGCAAATAATGGAATAAATGCAGGGTCATCAGGAAAAAACGCCTGATGAATCGGATGAAGTTTCAAGCCTCGTAACCCGAGAGATAGTACCGAACGTTCCAATTCTTCAACCGCTGCTTCTCCCTTCCGAGGATCCACGCTACAAAATCCAACGAACACATCCGGATAAGAATCTACTGCATGGGCCACATAATCGTTCGGATCGGGTAAATCTCCTGTTTCAGTTTCGGCATCAACAGAAAAGATCACAGCCCTAGTATCGATAGCACGATAGGTCTCAACCATCTTCTCAATGCTTATTGACTCATCAGCCATACGGAACATTTGACGTAGGCCTGGCTCAATACCGTATTCGGAAAGACCTGGCATTCGAGGAATATGAGCATGTATATCGATGGCTTTCATAAATAAATCCTGATGAAATTAATTTTCTTTAGCTTAGAAAAGTAAAACTTTTTGATCATTACGTCGACAAATAGGTAGTAAATTACATTCACTTGCGCAAACAACACACCTAAGTATTAGCTTGGGCTTTCATTGGTAAAACCAGTGAAAGTATCGCTCCTGCAGCAGCTATAATTCCTGCAAATATCACTACACCTTCAAATCCATTTGACTGATTGATAAATCCAGCTGCAATCGGCGTTAATGATCCAATAACTGCTCCACCTGTGAACATCAAGGCCGTTCCAGAGCCTTCGGATCCTTTATCAATCATATCCATCGCAGCAGCATTAATAATCGGCATTACTGAAAAGAAAAATAGGCCCAGCACTGCGATTAATGCAGTCATGCTCCAGCCTGAGTCAAATAATAAGAAAAGAAATATCAAAATCGTCATCGCAGTCATTGCGAACGCTATTACAGGCCGGCGTCCCACCCGATCAGATACGTTACCCATGATTGGTGTCGAAATAATTCCCGCCATGGTTATCAATGCAACATGCAAGCCAACAAAGGTATCCGAATAGCTAAGTTCTTCACGCATGTATATAACGAGAAATACTTGAAATGACGTGTGCACTGCTCCACGCATGGCACCCAATAAAGCCATACCCAAAACACCACGATTACTGACAAGGCGCCCTGCGGATCTAAAGTAATCCGAAAACGTGACATCTCCTTTAGCCTCAATACCTGCAGTTTTGAATCTCGAAATAACCGCTAAAGCTGTCACAACCATCGGAACGGATATAAATGCAGCAATCCATCTCCACTCTATTCCACCAAAAATAACCCAGGATCCGATCGTTCCCGCCAACAAGAATCCGATGATTAATGGAGAAGCAGTATTACCTATCTGCGCGCCCGTTAAGTGTGCTGCCATAGCAAAACCGCGGCGTTCAGGATATCTAGCCGCCAACGTGCCAAACGCAGGCGCATGCCACATCGAAGTTCCGAATCCGACGATCACCACTCCAACTAGGAGTGCCCAGTAAACAGGTGATATAGCAATCAGAAAATATCCAAAACCAACCATCATCATCGAAGCAAAAAGAATCCATGCAATTTTTTTACGAAACATATCCGTAAGAATGCCAGCTGGAATATTTGCGATACCGGAAGATATTGATTGAGCCGAAGACATGCCACCCACAGCAACATCTGAAAGTCCTAAAGTTGCCCTTATGCTCGGAATCATGACTAATAGCGCACCTTGACCAAAGTGCTTGATCCCATGACCTGCAGACAACCCATACATCAAGCCAAGTGATGTATGTTTTTGATCATCAGAAGGATGTAAATCTCCTGAATCTTTGGGATGGTTCGCGGAAGTGCTGCCATCGGACTGTACAGTATGAGGAGTGGTTTCTGTCAAAGCAAACAAACTTTAGGTCGCCGTAGACGGCTGAGTCGAACCGGATATATGGCCAACCAAACAATGAAGTGCACAAATCGCTCACGCCCACTATATGAAGGTGAAATCATGACTGGATAATGCCTTAATACCACAGTCTACAAGCCCAACCGCCGCTCAACCGCTCCAAGCGATTCGTCAATAACGCTACACAGAGTCTCAGCCTCGTCAGCCGTAATTGTGAGAGGTGGAGCAATCGGCAGAATATAGGCTGGAACTCGTATCCAAACCCCGCGTTTTCTTAGTTCTTCAGTGAGCATGGCGTTTACGCCAACTGATGAATCAAAGTGCTCCTTCGTTTGACGGTCTTTCACAAATTCAATGCCCTGGATAAGCCCCACTCCACGTACATCACCAATAATTCCATGCTTATCTTTCATGGCAAGTAAACTCTCCGAGATTTGCTCACCTCGTATTCGGGCGTTATCAACTAAATTCTCTCGCTCAACTATAGCTAAGTTTGCAAATGCTGCTGCTGCACCACCTGGGTGAGCCGAATACGTATACATGTGACTCCACACTTTTTCGGGTCCACCTGCGAAGGCATCAGCCACCTGCTGTGTGGAGATCGAACCGCCCACAGGGAAGTAACCCGATGTGATCCCCTTCGCGAAGCTCATAATGTCAGGAGTAACTCCTACAAAGTCGGCACCAAACCATTCACCAAGGCGTCCAAAACCCGTAATCACCTCATCAAAAATCAACAACACGCCATACTTATCGCATATGTCACGTACCATCGGCCAGTAATTGGACGGGGGTACAACACCTCCAAGAGGTTGCGATACGGGTTCTCCAATAACTGCCGAAACAGACTCAGGTCCTTCAAATATAATCGCCTGTTCAATTTCCTCTGCAGCGCGCTCACCATTCTCTTCTGGTGATGAAGCTCCATATTCATCGTGATAATAATGTGGCTGTCCAACGGTCACAACATTGGCTGGTTTAGGTTGATAGTCGATGCGTGGAAATCCGGGGTGCCCACCTAACCACATAGTTCCATAAGTCGAACCATGGTACGAACCACGACGAGAAATCACTTTGTAACGGCCAGCATCGCCTCTACGCACATGATATGCCTGCGCCATTTTAAGTGATGACTCATTGGCCTCTGAGCCACCCTGGCAAAAGAACGTGCGTGTAAGGTCACCCGGAGTTATTTCAGATAACTTGGCAGCAAGCTGGATAGTCTTTGGCGTGGCACCTGAATAGACATTCATACTTACGCTGGATAGCTGATCGTAAATAGCTTTAGCAATTTCCTCACGACCATGGCCAGCGTTGCGAAAGTACATACCTGATATGCCATCAATAAATTTATTGCCTTCAACATCAGTTACATATATACCGTCGGCCGACTCCATCAAAAGAGGTCCGCCTTCCTCCGCAAGAATAGTGTGATTGGTCATGCCAACATGCATGTGATCAAGTACGGCTTGGCGTAAGGATTTTGGGTCGTTCGCTGCTGGAATTGTCATTAAATTTCAGTTCGGATCTAAGCTTTTAATTGTTTGAATACTGATTGTTAATCAAAAAAAGAAATATAGCTAGCAGTGTTGCAGTGAATATAAGCACTAGTTAAATGGTGCAGTTTGGCAAAGTTCACGATACGGTTGAATTGCGATGTTTAATTTTGTTCATAAAACACGTCCGGCCATAGTGGGATTAATTCTGGGCTCAACGGTAGGCTTGATGATTGCATTGGGCTACGGCCTAACTAGTATTTGGCTTTGTTCAGGCATCAGAAAATGCCCTGAAAACTGGATTCCATTTGCTGTTGTATCAGCAATTATTTTCATAGTAATTACACCGATCGGTGTAGCAGTGGCTGTTATCGGATCTCGACTGTATAAAATTTTTGACACGGCGTTGTACACGGGCGATAACGAACTGGACGATTAACTCACGCAATAAGTTTTATTTAATTGCATTTGTTTATGGCCTCCGCTTAAACACCCTATCTGAGACTTGAGAGATAGGATGATAAGTTAGGATTGGCATTGTTTGCCGGTTCAATTCAAACGTATAATCTCGAAGTTGATTTTGTAAGTTACAAAACAATTTCAATAGATAATCCAGTAAATTTCTTCAACTGAGATACACATTTAAATTGATTGTCTGGCTTGACCGGACTAATCGTAGGAATATTTCGAATGTCAGAAACGAGCTTCGATATCGTCGTCATAGGTGCAGGTCCAGGTGGCTATCACGCCGCTATTAGAGGTGCACAATTGGGGCTAAGCGTAGCGGTAGTTGAAAAAGATGACGGCACAGGAATCGGTGGACTCGGTGGAGTCTGCTTAAACTGGGGCTGCATCCCATCAAAATCACTTTTGAAAAACGCTGAAATAGTCAACCATGTGGCCCACGCACAAGACTGGGGCATCGAAGTCGGTGAGTGGTCCGCTAGCATGAGCAAGGCGATTGATCGCAGTCGAAAAGTCTCCAAATCTCTTACCAGCGGTATCGGATTCTTGTTCAAGAAAAACAAAATCACGCTGGTGACCGGTAAAGGCATTCTAAAGTCCTCAACGCAAATCGACATTGAAGGGGGTGAAACGCTAACAGCCAAGAATATAGTTATCGCGACCGGTGCGCGAGCACGAAGCCTACCAAGCCTGCAAATAGATGGAACTGACATCATCACCTCGCGTCATGCCCTTGAACTTCGCGACAAGCCAGAAGCCGTTGCCATTATCGGAGCTTCCGCGATAGGTTGTGAATTCGCTTACTATTTCAACTCCTACGGCGTCAATGTGATGATGTTTGAAATGCTCCAACATCTTGTCCCAAGAGAAGATGAAGACGTTTCTATCGAACTTGAACGGCAGTTCGGCCAACAGGGAATCGAATTTGCAACTTCCGCTGACGTTTCAGGAGTTGAAAAAAAAGATGGACGACTCGCTGTTCAATACGAAGTCTCAGGTAAAAAACAAGAATTCATATGTGACAAAGTACTTCTTGGTGTAGGCGTCCAACCGAACACCGATCAAATTGGTCTTGAAAACGTTGGCATCAACACAAACGATGCTGGATATATCGAAGTGGACGGGAACATGAGAACCAATGTTAGTGGCGTATACGCTGTAGGAGACGTAAACGGCAAACTGCAGTTAGCGCATGTAGCATTCGATCAAGGTGTAGTGGCGGCAGAAACAATTGCTGGTCACGAAACAACTCCCATTGATAATTACACCAATATGCCCAGATGCACGTACTGCCAGCCACAAATAGCTTCGATTGGTCTTACTGAAGCTCAAGCTAAAGAACAAGGAATCAATGTAAAAATCGGCAAAGTTCCATTCCAAGTAGCTGGAAAATCAGTAGCAATCGGCGAGCCATACGGTTTCGCAAAAGTGATCACAGATGATGATTCAGGAGAGGTAATTGGAGCACATATCATCGGGCCCGAAGCTACTGAACTAATAGCTGAAATCGGAATGCTACAGCTACTTGAGGGCACTAACCTTGAACTACATAAGATGACACATGCGCACCCGACATTGTCCGAAGCTGTCAAAGAAGCCGGAGCGGCAGTATCCAACGAAGCTATCCATTTTTAATCGAATGCACATCCCTGATCTTTGGCGGCAAGCCAACCATTCCGTTGCACACGCAGTCATGTTTTGCCGATTCCTGAATTCGCCAAAACATGCGTTTAATTTTGAATTAGAAAGATAGGCGGACTAGAACAAAATGAAGGTAACTAGAATTTATACCGGGGATGATAATCGCTCACATTTCGAAGACATCGAAATTGACATAGCACCCAGTAAATCGGGCCTCATTTCGGAAACTATCCCTGCAACAGGCGTGATTTTTAGAGAGACCGGTGGTGACTACGATTACGACTTTCACACAGCACCGCGTCGCCAGTACATTATCAACCTAGATGCCGCTGTAGAAATCACCGTGGGAAGTGGTGAAAAACGAATACTCAAGCAAGGTGAAGTATTTTTAGCAGAAGACACTACGGGTCAAGGTCACATAAGCCGTGCAGTGGACGGCAAAATACGACATTCGATGTTTATAACCTTGGATTAGTTTTTAGGTGAAAATATCAACCTGATGCAGTACCAGAACGAACTGCACTTAACATTTCATCCAATCGATTCTGATCGACCCCAAGCAATCTGGCTTTTTCCACATCTTGATCTGATCGCGCGGTATCACCCTGTTCTGCATAAACCACAGCACGATTAGCGTACGCTTCAGCCCAAGAATCATTTAAACGGATTGCCTCAGAAAAATCTTTCACTGCTTTTTCAAGATCACCTATTGCGTATCGAGAGTTACCTCGATCTAAATATGTGTCAGGATAGTCAGGATTCATACGCACAGCTGTGTCGTAGTCGATTATCGCTTCAGAATGTTGTTCGCTTTTGGCATATGCATCAGCACGGTGATGAAACAACTTAGATACATTTGGAGCCTGATAAATAGCGGCGGTGAAATGCTCAACTGCGTCTATCATCTTTCCTCGACCTACTGCTTTTACACCCTTTTCATAAGAACCCAAAGATTTTTCGGCCGATGATGGCTTTGAGTAACCAATTAGGTTAAACAACTTCGATAGCAAGCTTGCGATAGTCACTGCTAGTTCGCTTTAGAATCTTCGGGTTTGGAATCACGTGACACCATTTCTAACCAATTTCCGTCAAGATCCTGAAAATATATTGCATACCTTGCCCATGGATACCCAAGGTCTCGTTCGTATTTAGGGCCAAAAACCTTGATTCCTAATGCTTCAATCCGTTCCCGCCATGCCGGGACATCGTCCACCACCATGGCTGCGTGTGCTGATCCGGGCCTATTGCGATCAATCTGATCGGATCTAACTTCGCCCCTTGGGTGGATATATTCGATGAGCTCTATTGAGTGTCCATCTCCGACACCTACATATGCCTGACGCATGATTACATCTGGATAGCCCACTACCTCAGATAACCAGGGGGTATCAGAAAGGGTAGGCTCCCGTTCGATATCCATCCCCAAAACCTGTGTATAAAACTCAAGAGCCCTGTCAAGGTTTTCAACAATAAAGCCTGTGTGATAGATACTTTGAACTACTGGCATTATTAGATGCGATAGTACTTTTCGGCGTTTGTACAAAAGAGTTTGGCACGTTCAGAGTCGGTAAAGTCACACGTTATTTCGTCGTATGCCTTCCAGACTGTCTCGTAGTCACTAAAAAGACTGTCCACTGGAAAATTAGACCCGAACATACAACGATCTACGCCTAAAATATCGATGATGTCTAATACAAACGGAGCAATCGATTCAGCATCCCAAGTCTGATCCAGCATTCCTAAAGCGGATATCTTGGCGGATACGTTCGGCGCCTCACCCAGTGACTCTAACCCTTTACGCCACTCCCGTAGCTCACCAGGAGATCGGCCGATGGGCATTGCGGTATGGTTGAGGATAATGGGTACTTCAGGAATGTCATTCCCCAGCCTGGCTGCCTCCTCAAGTTGCCAAGGCCAAATTTGCAGATCGAATGAGCCGTTGAATTTTCCGATTAATTTAAACCCTTCTCTCCATTGACTATCCAACATCAATCCGCCAGATCCGGCGAATCGAAAGTTCACCTTATCGTCAGACCAATTGAGCATATGGCGGATACCACGCCAGTTGGCATTATCAGCATGCCTTTCAAGAGTCGCTTCAACATCGGGATCCGAGAGATCTGCAAATCCGATGATAGCGTTTGGCATACCACGCGAGCCAGGATCGTCAGCTACAGACTGCAACCAGATAGTTTCACCAACTGGATCTAGGTTATGGTCCCATTCAGCCTGAACGTGAACGGATTTTATAAGCGGCACGTTTTTCGCTCCCTCGTGAAGGTCGCTAACAAGCCATGATTTGCGAATGGCCGAGTAGTCGCCGACAAAATGATCAATGGGTTCGACAAGCCACGGATAGGGGTTGTTCTCAAGGTCCCAGAGATGGTGGTGCGTATCTATGAATTGAGGGATCACTGAATAGGTTTCCTCGGCGTTTTCTAACGGATAGTCATCAACAATTGCACCGACTACGCTCTACGAGCTATCAGAGATTGTATGATCTGCGGTGCAGCTTCAATAGCTCGTTCTCTGATTTGTTCAGGTGTTAGGCTGCCAATCGGATGCTGAATTATTACAAATGGATAATCCGGTATTCCACCCAGATTCGCCATAGCTTGAGCGCCGGATTCAAATGGCTCGGTACAAATTGCGATCGCAGGTACACCTAGTGCTTCTAGCTTGAGTGAGTCGTACACACTGGACGACGAACAGCTTCCTCAGTCCCCATTTGCCAGGAGTGCAACATCAACTTCATTAGAAAAATCAGATAGAAAATCAGGATCTGCTGGACGAGATGCATCACCTTTATTTACTCGATAGGCGTTTGCGAATTCAAAACGTTCTGAGAGGACATCATAAATAGCATCCAAAAGTGATTCTGAGTTCAATTTATCATTGCGCAAAAGTCCAATGCGCATACCTACAAGAGAATTGGGCCGATCAGCCATGCCAGCAGTAGCTACAGACGGGGTTGCTGTCGGATCTAAGACTTGGAATGATTTTTCTTCTGCCATTTTCGACTCCTATAATGCCATATTACCCGTTTGTGATGATGGAGCGCGTAACAACTTTGGATCGTATTCCTAGTGACCAGGGTGGTATGACCGCGCTCCAAGCCCCTCCTGCACCGCCAATAACAATAGGAATTGCCGATTCAGGTGAAGCCAGAACACTTGTTGGCTGGTCTTCGTAGCCAGCAGGAAGACCCATAGCAGCCCAATCGGAACTTGATTTACGTGCATTTTCGAATAAATACTGCCCGACTTGTTGTTTACTCCAACCCGCCTTATCGAAGTGAGCAATATGCTCGGGACAGATGGCCAAAACAACCTCCTCCACCCCTGGACCCATTGGATAAAGGCGCTCAGCAAATGCATCAAGAATTGCTTCGGGTGTATTGGCTTCATGTTCGCCAAACTGGGTTGCGCTTAGCCCGGAAACTACAGTTACGGCACTTTCTGTTTCGACAATACCCCTCGTTGCACTCAACGACTCCCATGCGACAGGTAAGAATTCTTCGTTCTCAGCGACGCACCACGTGTATTTTCCAGGGTGCCCAAGAGTAGCCTTATCGAGTCCATCCTTGCTACGGGTCCCGAGCACATTCATAACAATTAACCTGATAGCACGACCGATAGTCGCATTAGCTCTATAGCCTGGGCCAAATGCCGAAACTCCCGAATTGATCTCAAGTTCTTTAGTGATGGGTCCATTCACAATAATCATTATTGCGGCCCCCATCGTGGAAACCGTGATTCCATGGAGGTTAAACTCTGGTTTTGTGATGGCATCAACCGCAGCAACGATTACCGGCATATACTCCGGCTTACAACCAGCCATCACTGCATTGATCGCCGCTTTTTCAGCTGTGATCACAGCACCTTTTACAGGCTCTATCCCGAGTATCGCCTCGGGAGACAAGTTAGCCGTTTCAAGTATTGCCGATACCGATTCAGGTGTAGGTGGTACAACAGGAAGCCCGTCAGACCAACCTTTATTGAAGTACATCTCAATAGCTTCAAGCGGGCCTGGCGCTTCTATTAATTCGGAGTGGAGACGTATTGGTTTATTCATAGAATCGAAGTTTATCTGGCATTATTGACTAATCAGCATGAAAAACTTCTCGCCATTGGATCATGTTTTTATCAGGATGAGCCCCTTTGGGAAGTTGAAAAAAAGGTGACATGTCGTCTTGCCATTTCTGATTCACTTCCTCCCTAGACATTCCGTCCAGTGACACTTCAAATGACTCTTCACATTCAACGTATCCGAATAGTGTCCCGTCTTCTTTAAAGAAAATCGTATAGTTTCGCCATCCCGTACGGACCAGAGCGGCTGACATTTCAGGCCATATATCATCGTGACGCTGTTTATACTCTTCTACCATTTCGGGGTGGATTTTCATCTCGAATCCCACACGTTGCATAACATTCATCCTTTACAGGCTTACAATTGGCCGATATTTCATATGCTGCAGAGTGTAGGCCATGGGCCGATCGAAATCAGCCTATTACAACACGCACACCGCTTTTGAAGTGGAGAGAAAACGAATGTCAAAATCAATAGCTCAGGTGCTGGATCTAAAAAATGACCCCGAAATAATTGCTAAATACGAGGAATACCATCGCAATGTCTGGCCGGAAGTTATTGATGCTCTAAAAGGAATCGGAATTGAACGAATGGAGATTTTCCGAAGCGGCAACCACCTGTTCATGTATTGCACTGTTCCAGACGAATTCGATCCCCGTAGAGATTTCCAGGGTTACGCAGAATCAAAACGAGCTGAAGAATGGAACGATCTAATGTCCACTTTCCAACAAAAAGTCCCTGAAGCAAACGAAACCGACTGGTGGTGCCCAATGTCGCTAGCATTCGATTCACAATGGTTCGACTAGGCAAACCGTCTATAAAACATATTGACCAACCCTGGCTATGGGGGTCCTTGAGCATCGGGTGGATGGCTGTCATCTACACGTTGTCAGACATGCCAGCCAAAGATTTCGACAACACCAGAAACATCCTTACATGGCTGCCATTTGCAAATTCGCTAGTTCATATCGGACTGTTCATGGTACTAAGCGTATTTGTTCTCCGCACGCTTGTCTTATCACGATTGGTTTCCGAACCACTGATAGCCTATTTAACTATATTTGTAGCCTTGACGTACGGGGTCCTGGACGAAATGCACCAATCCAACATAGAAGGCCGCACATCTGAGACTATAGACGTTGTATCGGATATTTTCGGATCAGCCCTTATTGTGATATTTTGGCTTCTGCTCAAAAAATTTCCCGCAAAAACACAAAAAAATGGTAATCAAAGAAGCTGAAGATCTCTGGCCTTTGGGACAAGACGTCCTAAATACACTGGATGAAGCCGTACAGATGGCAGAAGAAGTTTCCGCACCACCTGCAGAACGATGGGTTGCTCGCGCTATAAGTGACAAATTAATTCCAAGCCTATACGCCGCACGTACATATATAGAAGTCGGACAGCTATCTTCCCCCGAAATACGACTTGGCATCTTAAGTGCACGATCTGAAGCCGGAAAACTCGCAGACACAGATTCAAGATATGCACCTCTTTATTCCAAAATCCGCGTACTTGCAGAAGAAGCCGAAGTCGCCTCTAGAATAGGCTGACGCTAAAGCTCGATTTCGTCTCAACCCATGCTAGGATGACGGCACAGTGACACCTTCATCCAACACTAATCTGTCTCATATTAGAAATGACCATGTAGAAGTTATATGCGATATGGAACCAGTTTCCTCGCCGACAATTTCCATGGTAAAGAAAGCCGCTGAATCTACCCTTCAGGCTGAACATAAGGCTGGGCCTATCGATGTAACGGTTATGATTACCAACGATGAGCAAATCCGAAAGTTAAACCGGGAATTCAAAGGTGAGGATGAAATTACCGACGTGCTTGCATTCAACCCTTACACTAAAGATGAAAGTACGTATGGGGATGTGTGGCCTGATTTCGCTGATTCCGATATTGGAAGTCAAGTTAATCAAGAGCAACTCGGTGATATTGCAATCTCTCTTCCACAGGTAGCCCGTCAAGCAAAAGAAAACGGAAATACGACGAATAATGAATTGGCTATGTTGACAATCCACGGAGTGTTGCATCTGCTAGGTTATGATCATCGCAGTCCTGAAGAAGAGACTGTCATGTTTGGTAAAACTGAAGTAATTCTGTCAAAGGTTTTTAATTAGTGATCCCGCATACTCCAAAACTGAAATTATTCCTGTGACTACTAATCAAGTTTTTTATAGAAAATGGCGGCCGACCCGTTTCGACGAGGTTGCAGGCCAAGACCACATCACCAAAACTCTCAAACGTGCTGTGGTTTCAGATCGCGTTGCACACGCATACCTTTTCAACGGGCCACGCGGCGTTGGTAAAACTTCGACTGCAAGAATCCTGGCAAAAGCACTTAACTCTGAAATCACAGAAGAAGGTGAACCTCTCGCAGACTCAGACGTTTCTATTGCCATCGACGAAGGCCGCTATATGGATCTAATTGAGATCGACGCAGCATCAAACCGTCGAATTGACGATATTAGAGAACTACAAAAAAAGACAGAATTCAGACCAGTTTCGGGTAAATACAAGGTGTACATCATTGATGAAGTACACATGCTTACGACGGAAGCATTCAACGCTTTGCTCAAAACACTCGAAGAACCACCACCAAATATTGTGATGATCCTGGCCACTACAGACGCTCACAGGCTCCCAGCCACAGTTGTAAGCAGGTGCCAACGCTTCGACTTTAAACGTTTGTCCAACGATGATGTCATCCACAGACTAGTTGAAGTCTGCGACGCTGAAGAGATCGAAACCGAGCCTGCAGTGCTAGAAATGATTGCCCGATCCGCTTGGGGGAGCTTACGTGATGCAGAAAATCTTCTTGAGCAATTATTCGTTTCATACGGTCAGGCAGGTGAAAACGCAGAGCCCTATGAAATAACCGAATCACAAGCACGTGAGCTTTTAGGGCTTGGAGATACGGCGATAAGTGCTGAGCTTGCTACAGCACTTCTTGCCAAAGATGCCGCTCAAGCTTTAACAGTTATAAACCGCGAAGCACAACGAGGTGCAGATCTAAGAGCATTGCATTCGGGAGCTGTGGATGCACTGCGCGTCGCACTTCTAATGAAAGCCGGAGTGGAAGATTCGATCAGTGAGGGTTCGGAATTCGCTACAACGATGTCTGCAGCGGCACGACCAGCAAAACTAAACCAGATTTTGCATATTCTTACTTCATTGGGAAAAGCTGACATGAAAGTTAGTTCATCATCCCCTTTGTCATTAGAACTAGCGGTACTGCACGCAACCACTAATCCTGCTACCAATAACGTTGATTCAATAAGAAATACTGAGCCTGCAACAAATCACCAACGAACAGTTAATCCTCAATCTCGGGTTTCTGTTCAACCGACCGTAGCTGATTCCGAATTTGAAAAACCGAAGCCACGCCGGGATAGAACTCCAGCCGAAGAAAAGTGGGACAAAGTCATTCAAAAAACGAGACGTACCAAAAACCGTCGTTTTGCGGTTGGTCCGCTATTACGAAACATACAGGTGCCAGAACCTGTTGCGGGAAAGATTTCACTGCGCTTCAAAAGCAACGCCCTTAAAAACAACTTCATGGAAGAAATGGAGGACAAACGTTCAAGAGACGCACTGAAAGCTGCTATCACCGATACTTACGGAACAGAGCTTGAATTGGAAATTATTTCGCCTCGCGAAGTAGATCAAACCAATAATCCAAATACTAACTCAACCATAAATTCCGAAAACGAACAATCAGTTTCGCCCGAAAAAGAAAGTGCAATGGTTCGAGCTGCGATGGCAGTAGGCGGAACTATTGTCAATGAAGATCAAGAAGAACGCTGATAATACATGCAAGCGTTGTAACAATATTAATCCCAATTGCCAGTATTAGATTTAATCACCAATTAAAGATTTCAAGCTCACTGGTAACGACGTATGATTATCGAGTCCTGTTTTATTCGAGACTCTGGACGATCAACCAAGGCATCTAGGATCACCTTTTAATGATGAATCGGAATATGATCAAGCAAGCCCAGCAAATGCAGGCTCGACTTGCCGCTGTACAAGAAGAAATTTCACTGGCACGAACAGAAGCCACCTCTGGTGGCGGGGTAGTGAAAGTTTGTGTAGTCGGCGGCTCAAAGATCGAATCAATCACAATCGACCGAGAAGTCGTCGATCCTGAAGACGTAGAGATGCTTGAGGACCTAATCCTTGCAGCCGTGAACGAGGCCATGGATACAGCGCAAAAATTAGCGTCGGAAAAAATGGCTGCAATAACAGGCGGAATGAACATTCCTGGCCTGACATAATCATGGCTCCTTCGAATATCGCACGATCGGCTGCCCCTCCTATCGCCCGATTAATCGAGGCTTTTCACCGTTTGCCCGGAATTGGGCCCAAGAGCGCACAGCGATTAACGTATCACCTGATTCGAATGCCCGAAGAAGAAGCCAATGAGTTTGCTGCTGCAATTCTTGGTGTTAAAGAAAAAATTATTCTATGCAATATATGTGCCAACATATCTGAGGGTGAAGAATGTGCAATATGCAGTGATCTACAACGAGATCAAACTCGTATCTGCGTAGTTGAAGAGCCACTTGATGTCATCGCTATTGAAAGAGCAAATGTTTACTCCGGCCAGTACCACGTACTGCATGGAATAATCTCCCCTGTTAACGGCATCGGACCAAAAGACTTGAAATTACGAGAACTGATTTCAAGACTACAAAATGAAACCGTCGCAGAGATCATCATCGCAACCAGCCCCAACCTAGAGGGTGATGCGACTGCCATGTACATACAAAAATTAATCGGCCCCTCAGGAATAACTATCACTCGACTTGCACGCGGGCTTCCAAGCGGTTCAGACATCGAATATGCCGATGATTCGACATTAGCTCATGCTCTAGAAAGCAGGACGGAAATACCTCAAAGCCCTGGCGACTCGTCTGGGTAAGTTGCAGAGAAGATAACTTTGATACACGGTATCGAAATTGGTCAAATACAGTAGAGATTTGATCCTGACTACACGCTAACAATAGCTCTAACGACCACTAAAGCCAGTCTTACACGGTAAACAAATACCTCTAACCGTGTAAGACTGAATGTGATATTCACAATTAAATAATCGCCAAACCAATATCAAAAATCACAATGACCAAATGAAATGACATCCAAGCGCCCATTCACATACACAACCGATGCTGTTGTGCTGCGAATAAGCAATCTTGGGGAAGCAGATCGGATCGTGACCCTCATCGCACCCATTCATGGATTAATACGGGGTGTTGCAAAATCTGCCCGAAAACCTAATTCAAAACTCGGAGGTCATCTAGACCTTTTCAGACATGTAATTGTTTCTGTTCGCGAAACTCGCTCCCTCCATGGTTTAAGCCAAGTTTCGACGGTGAATGGCTTCCGCGGCTTACGTGACAATCTACAACGATTTTCGCATGCTGCATACGTTTCAGAATTATCAGAACGTTTTTCCGTTGAGAGCGGCGCAAACAGACCATTATTCCAATTACTCATAAACGTATTGGAATCACTAGAAACAACTACAAACCAAGAAATGACCGTTCGTTTCTTTGAGATGAGACTCTTGCAACTTAACGGTTTCGCTCCCGAGCTTTCTCGATGTGTGGAAACTGGGGTTGAACTAGAACCAAATAATCATCTCTATTCACCAGATCGAGGTGGTCTCATTCACAGTAATTATCAGCCATCGGGGGAAACCGCACTCCTGCCAGCGAGCTTGAACACAATAAAATTATTACGATTTCTGTCTAAAACCGATATAACGCACGCTGGAAAGCTGAAAGCTAAGGAAAGTGATATTCGACAACTCTCAAGGATATTGCGAGAGCAAATCCATCATGTGCTTGATCGACGATTAAGATCCGAGCCTTTCATGGACGAGGTTCGTACTCGCCATGACAGTAACCAGATAAGTAAACAAATTGAGCGTTCAGACTCAGATTAGTGCCGTAAAAACCTGAGAATCCACCAGAGATTGTTACACTCGATTGAAGTTGCGTTGAAAAACATTCATCGATGAACAGTACATCCTTAGCCAAGCACGGTTCGACAATCTGAAATATGCCTGACGCAGATATCGTCATTCGCGGCGCACGCGAACACAACCTAAAAAACTTCAACCTTCGTATACCAAGAGATACCCTAACGGTAATTACAGGGGTTTCAGGTTCAGGTAAAAGTAGTCTTGCGTTTGACACGATATTTGCCGAAGGACAAAGACGATATGTTGAATCCCTTTCTGCGTATGCACGGCAATTCTTAGGTCGCATGGAAAAACCCGATGTGGATCACATCGAAGGATTGAGTCCATCAATATCTATAGATCAAAAAGGAGTTTCGAAAAACCCCCGATCCACCGTCGGAACCGTCACAGAAATTTACGATTACCTGCGTTTATTATTCGCTAGGGCCGGAAGGCCACATTGCCATAATTGCGGTCGACCAGTTCAACGCCAAACGATTCAACAGATCGTCGACTCAATACTTTCGATGGAAAATGAAACCCGATTACAAGTTCTAGCCCCTATGGTCACACACATGAAGGGTGAGCATACTCAAGTTTTTGAGGCAGCTCGTAGAGAAGGTTTCGTACGCGTGCGAATCAACGGAGAAACCCGTGATCTTTCAGAAGAATTTAAGTTAGCAAAAACCAAGTGGCATGACATTGATGTTGTAGTGGATCGAATAATCGTTCGTGATGACACGGACCCAGGGCGGCTAACCGAGTCTGTCGAAGCAGCGTTACGCCTTACTGGAGGCAATCTGATTGCGTCTAAACTCGCTCGAAACGGTAATAAAGACGTAGATATTGTTTACTCTGAGCACTTCGCCTGTGTTCATTGCGATCTCTCGATATCAGAACTTGAACCACGTAATTTCTCTTTTAACACACCATTCGGCGCATGCTCAACCTGCACAGGCCTCGGATACAAACTTGAAGTCGACCCAAATCTTGTAATTCAAGACAAGTCTTTAAGCCTGAATGATGGAGCAATTACTCCGTGGGCTAGATCTGGTTCCAACTCCCCCTGGTATCACTCAACCTTGCAATCACTCTCCAAGCACTTTGGGTTTTCAATGGAAATCCCCATTCGTGATATAGACCAATCTCATTTGAGTGTCATTTTGTACGGTACCGGTGGGAAAAAACTAGAAATTTCACACCAAACTCAAAAAGGACGCGTATATGGATGGCACACCACTTTTGACGGTGTAATACCAAACATGGAGCGTCGACACGTAGACACAGAATCTGACAGCGTACGAGAAGACATCGCCAGATATATGAACCAGCAACCATGCGTAACCTGTAATGGTGCCCGATTAAAACCCGAAGTATTAGCAGTGACTGTCCTTGGGATGAATGTTATAGAGGTCACTGGTCTGTCTGTAGAAAACGCCCTAAAGTGGGTTGAGGCTTGTCGAACCGGTATTTGGTCTGGGAAGAAAAATCGACAAGCAGAAGATCCACTCAACAATCGAGAGCAAACTATCGCAACCCAAATATTGAAAGAGGTTGAAGCAAGGTTAGGCTTCCTGTCACGAGTAGGTTTAGGTTATTTGACACTGGACAGAGCCGCGTCAACGCTTTCAGGTGGAGAGGGACAGCGCATTAGGCTCGCGACTCAAATTGGTTCCGGCTTAATGGGAGTCTTGTACGTATGCGATGAGCCATCTGTTGGACTGCATCCATCAGATAACGACCGATTAATCGGAACTCTCAAGAATCTCCGAGATGTTGGAAACACCGTCCTGATCGTTGAGCATGATGAAGCCGTTATGCGGGCAGCTGATCATATTGTTGATCTGGGGCCACTTGCGGGAGAACTCGGCGGAAATGTGGTTGTCGAAGGCACAATTGAAACCGTGCTTAAAAACAAACAATCCCTGACCGGCGCATATTTAAGTGGCAGAAAATCAATTCCCGTTCCCAAGAAACGACGCACAGGAAATGGAAATGAAATCAGAATCATTGGCGCAAAAGCGAATAACTTAAAAAATGTTTCCATCGCTATCCCATTAGGAATTCTGACCTGTATCACAGGAGTTTCAGGCTCTGGTAAAAGTACTTTGGTTAACGAAATACTTTCCAAAAAGCTTTCTCAATATTTTTATCGATCAAAAGATCGTCCTGGAGATCACGAAGAGATAACAGGTCTCGAAAACATCGATAAAGTCATAAATATTGATCAATCGCCTATTGGACGAACGCCACGGTCCAATCCTGCGACATACACAGGGGTTTTCACAAATATACGAGAAATTTTTGCTTCAATGCCAGAAGCTAAAGCTCGCGGCTACAAAGCGGGTCGCTTTTCATTCAACGTCAAAGGCGGTCGTTGTGAAGCATGCAGTGGCGCCGGTTACGTCCAAATCGAAATGCAGTTCCTGCCAGACGTCACTGTGCCCTGCGAGATATGCCTTGGTGCCCGATATAACCGGGAAGCGCTTGAAATAAAATTCAAAAGTAAATCCATCGCTGAAGTGCTCGATATGACTGTTTCAGAGGCAAGTAAATTATTCGAAAACATCCCCGCTATCGCTAATCGAATGAAAACACTTACCGACGTAGGTCTCGGATATGTTCATCTTGGGCAGCCAGCTACAACCTTGTCAGGAGGGGAAGCCCAACGCATCAAGCTAGCATCTGAATTGTCGAAACGATCAACGGGAAAAACGGTCTATATTCTGGATGAACCAACCACTGGACTATCCTTTGATGATGCAGCCAAACTGATGTTGGTTCTTCACCGTTTAACAGACGCTGGAAATTCAGTAATTTTGATCGAACATCATTTAGACCTAATCAAAAACGCTGATTGGATTATTGATTTAGGCCCTGAAGCTGGCGAACAAGGCGGCAAGCTTGTCGCGGAAGGGACACCTGAATACGTGTCTTCCATAAAAACCTCTCATACAGGGCAATACCTAGCCAAAATAAAAGGCATCAAACCCGATTCAAAATCCCCAGGAACTACCAAACCTCGAAAATTCAAATCATCTAAGAAGCAAACCTCGGACAATTTTTTCTCTTTACCAGACAGGCCTGCAAGTTCGTTGAATGGAGCGAGTAAATCGCGAAAGCGCTCACGGAGATTCCGCCGCAGGCGTCGGTCTGCAATAGCGTCAAGCTGAAACCTCCAAATGCAGATTAAGCACCGAGCAAGAAAGAAATTATTAACGCTTTCCACCAGCAAGATTTCTTGATTCAGGAAGCGAACGTAAACGGAGCATAGCGGCAATTCCTACTACTGGTCCTAATGTAAGAATTGCAAAAGCCCAACCCCAACCCGACAGGTCTTTAACAATGGGCAAAAGCCAAATTGATACAACAGTAAGGGCAAATCCTACCCCTGTTTGAAATGTGAGCATTGTCCCACGATAAACAGGATCGCTGAGCTCCGTTATCGCGGTTGAGAATTGAGCAGAGTCTGCAATAACCGACGCACCCCAAATCAACACGAAAATAACAATCAATACGCTCCATTGAACAGGTATAAACCCAACAAATAGTGCAACACAACCGCTAATAACCATTGCAATGATCGCAACAGCAGTTCTACCTATTTTTTCAGACCAAGCACCAGCAAGAGAACTGGCTACCGCACCTACAGCAAAAACAAGAAATGTGATTACACTAGCAAGTTGAATCCCATCACCAAAAAGTGATCTTTCATCCAAAACATAAAACATAAAACTTCCAATCCAAGCCCACATCGCGTAAAGCTCCCACTGATGACCAAGATATCCAATCAATGCCAGCCTAGGACCGCGCTCAGATAATGCCGAAATAAGGTATCGAGGATTGAATTTCGCGCCTACAACATCATGTGGACCATCACGAACAAATGCCTTAATTATGACTCCTCCCGTGGCAGCCAAGATAGAACTTACAATAATTACCATTTGCCAGTTTTCACTGAATACCGACATCAAAATATGAGGAGTCCCAGAGCCTAGGGTGACGGCACCAACCAGTGTTCCAATTGCAAATCCTCGACCTGAAACATACCAGCCAGATAGAACTTTCATACCCATTGGATAAACGCCACCTAAAAATGCCCCTGTGGCAAATCGTGAAACCATCAAAGCATCAGTCGAATCCAAAGGGATCACTAAAAAATTTGTTACAGCCGCCAGTATTGATGAAACGGCAAAAAGTGTTCGGGCATTTATAAGGTCCGACAAATTAGTAAAAGATATAAACAATGTCCCAAACACAAATCCAATTTGGACTGCAATAGTGAGAACAGCCATAGAAGATTGATCAATCGATTTTTCGGTTTCCAGTGCAATTGATACAGCATTTGTAGAAAACCAAACAGAAAGTGACAACAACGTGGCAACTGTCACCAACAAAAGTGCAATCTGTTTTGATCGAGGTTTTATCATGCTCATTAAGTGTTAAGTACGCGAATCAAAATAAACCATGTCACCAACCTCATTCAAATCACTTGCACCATGATCCGAAAGCCTTATCGTATGGTGTGGTTAAATACCTAAGAGTCAATGAATGATGTTCGAGGAGCAGTATGAGCCAAAGTGAACTTAATCGCACGTATTTTCAAGACGGACTTCACGACAATCACTGCTACGGATGTGGAGCATGGAATGATCAAGGGCTACGCATTAAGTCATACTGGGACGGCGATGAAGCTGTATGCACTTTCCAGCCAGAAGCACATCATGCCGCTATGCCTCCAGATGTCATGAACGGTGGAACGATTGCAGCTGTTATAGATTGCCACGGTGTCTGCACGTCGATCGCTGAGGCATATAAGACCGAAGGAAGGGAGATTGGTGTTGGTCAAAAAATTTGGTACGCCACGGCGTCATTAACAGTGAACTATCGTAAGCCAACACCGATTGATGGTCCCATAACCGCCCGAGCACGAGTGACAGAGAAAACGAGCAAAAAGTCACTTGTTTGTGTTGACCTGTTCTCATACAAGGGTGTGTTGACGTGCGATGCAACCGTGTTATCGCTAAGAGTTCCTGATAGATGGACGGACCCAAAAGGACTTTTTGACAATATCAACTAATCAAATATCTTTTCACCAATTTATACGCAGGAGAAAGCTAAATGCGATTAGGTGTAGGTAGTGACCATGCAGGGTTCCCAATGAAAGGCCCTGTTATTGAGTATTTGCAGTCGAAAGGTCACCAAGTTATAGATTACGGGACATATTCTGAAGACCCGGTAGATTTTCCGGATATCACTGAACAGGTAACTTCAGCAATACTCTCCAACAAAGTAAAACGCGGCATCCTTGTTTGCGGAACAGGAGTGGGGGCTGCAATTGCAGGCAATAAAGTCCCTGGAATCAGGGCAGCAGTAACCCATGACACTTACTGTGCCCACCAAGGCGTTGAGCATGATGATGTCAACTTGATATGTATCGGCGCCTGGATCATAGGGCTATCGGTGGCGAAAGAAGTGCTCGACGCTTTCGTAAACGCGAATTTTTCAGATGATCCCAACTTCAAGCGCAGGGTCAGTAAGCTCAGCGAAATGGAACTTAAGTACGCGGAACAACTACTGAGCAAAAACTAGTTAACCAAATCGCAATCAATGAATATGCAAATTACTTGCAATATCCCACTCATGTCCCAAAGCTTGGTTCCTCTTCTCGTTCAATTTTGTCAGAATCAAGATCCATAGCCATTCCAGCCGTTAAAGGCACATTTATAAAACCTTTTTCAGGTTTAACCGGATCTTTTAAGAAATGCTGATGAACTGTATTCCACTTGATCAAATACTCTTGATACGGAGTATGAATAGGAGACTGACTTACAGAAAAATGAATGCCTGCATTGGTTGAGTGACCATGTGGAATGGTAATGAGATCAGCGGTTGTAGCGACCGCGGCTATTTTCAAAACCTCAGATAACCCGCCCGCCCAATAAATATCAGGCTGCAGAATATCTAAAGCTTCTGCATCTATGAATTCCTTCATGCCCCAACGTGTGTAGTGGTGCTCAGCACCAGACAAGGGAATGTTTGTAGATTCACGAATTTTTCTGTAAGAATCGATTCGATCTGGCATTGCACACTCTTCAAGCCAGCGAGGATTAAATTCTTCAATCTCTTCAGCCAATCTAATAACATAGTTCACGTCCATAGACTGCCAGCAATCAAGCATGATGTCATCATCATCGCCCAGGGTATTACGCAATGCCGCAACCATCTCAACATTTTTCTTCAACCCTTCAGAGCCGGACATTGGTCCGTGTCGGAAAAACCATTTCTGAGCAGTGTATCCAAGCTCTTGATATTGCTTAGCGCGTTCCTTAACCAATCCAATATCAAGGACACTGAAACCAAGCATAGAAGCATACGCAGGAATTTCTGAACGAGTCGGGCCACCAATAATCGAATAAACAGGCATTCCTAGATAACGCCCTTTAAGGTCCCAGAGTGCATTGTCTATCGCACTGATCGCGATCATCGTATTGCCCTGACGGCCATGAACCATTGCGCGGTGCAAGATATCCCAGATAAATTCTGTAGCTAAAGGATCGCGACCTATTAAATAATGAGCAAGCTCATTTTGAACAATAAATGCAACCGACATATCCATCGGTCCGCCAATTCCGACAACTCCTTCGTCCGTTTCGATTTGAACAAAATATGCGTCATGAGGCATGTGGTCATCGGCGGTTTGATCACTCCATTTAACCCGATTATCGCTATCGCGAAACTCTGAGTACACGTCAAGCGGCATTGCCAGGCGCTCTTCCCAAAAAAGACCATCTGTCTCTATTGTTCCAAATACATGTCGGATACGAATTTTTTCAATTTTCATATGTTTTCTAATTTTCGTTTTAGGAACTTCTTCTATAAGTAAAGGATATGAATAACAAACTAATACTAAATTTGTTTAGCAGACCTTATCGCATTTTTATGTGAAAAATCTGACAAACAAACAAGTTCATTTCAACCCACTGAAATAGTCAACAAGCACTGAACAAAATTGGCTCAATGATACTGCTAATAAATAAATTTAAATCGAAGCGAGCATTTTATGTGCCTTAACAGGCCAATCAATTGTTGTTCCGGTAGCTCCTGACTTGTACGCACGTTTCAAAGCTTGCACAGAATTACCAATACCCCAAGTTCTAACAGACAGGCCAAATTCATTTGCACGATCGATTTGGTGTTTAGTAACTTTCATGGCATTTGGATAAATACCTGCTAGCCCTAGATCCAATGCAACCGTTAAGGAACTCTTGTTAATTTTCTCAAGCAACCACCCGTGTGCAACTTCAGGCATTAGTGCAATGGAACGTTCAAGCTGTTTCGGATGAAACGATGAGATAGTGATCCCCGGGGATACGTAATCGCCCGTGTGTTGACCAAGAAAATCCCAGTTTTTCAAACACTCCATAACTTTAACAGCCAGCTCAGGCTGAGTAGATTTTAATTCAAGATGAACATGGATTTTTTTTGCATAACGCTCGAGGAATTCATCCAAGGTCGGCACGAAAGAATCAGGATATGCAAGTGGACCTGTGGATCCAGCCCCATCATCTGGACCCTCAAACCAAAGACCAGCATTCAGTGATTTAATTTTGGCTATGCTAGTCTCAGCAACAAGACCTTGAATACCAGTGGTTCGATACAACAATTCATCATGAATTAGAACACAACGTCCATCACTGGATAATTGGACATCCGTCTCAATATTGTCAAACCCCATTTCCAGTGCGAGGTCGAACGCTTCGAATGTATTCTCAGGAGCATCATACGATGCTCCCCTATGAGCAATCAGGGCGAATTGTTTTTCACTATTTTTTCTCGGCAAGAAATTAACCCTACTTCATAATCTAATGTCAACCATTAATCGTTGTAAGTGTAAATGTTAGGTTGTACAAGTCTTGTTTTAATTTTTCAACGTCATAAAAAGCATTAATTCTTCTTCAATTGGAAAGTTCATGCTTATAAATTTCCTGATCGATACATGTAAACTCTAATCATGTTTGAATCACTTTCCGACAAGCTTAATGGAGTCTTTGGCAAGCTAACAAATAGTGGCAAGTTGTCGGAAAAAAATATAGATGACGCCCTACGTGAAGTACGCCTTTCTCTGCTCGAAGCTGATGTAGATTTCAAAGTCACACGCCAGTTTGTAAAAAACATTAAACAAAGAGCAAGTGGCGATAGGGTTTATAACTCTCTAACTCCGGGACAAACAGTAATTAGAATTGTCCGAGAAGAGTTAATAAACATTCTCGGTGGAGAAACTGTTGGGTTAGAAAGAGCTGACCAACCACCAAGCGTAATTATGTTGGCGGGCCTACAAGGAGCTGGCAAAACTACATCTGCCGCTAAACTAGCTCTCCATCTGCGTAAACAAAAACACTCAGTAATGATGGCCGCATGTGACCTGCAGCGACCAGCCGCTATCGAACAAATCAAACAATTAGGTCTACAGCTCGATCTCGATGTTTACACCGAACAATCACCCAACTCCACGCCATTAGCCGTTGCTAAAGCTGCCGTTGCTAAAGCTGCCAAAGAGCGGGTCCACTACCTAATCCTTGACACTGCTGGTCGACTCGCCGTCAATGATGAATTAATGAACGAACTAGAAGAAATACGAAATGCTACATCTCCCGTAGAAACACTTCTTGTTGTTGACGCCATGACCGGACAGGACGCGGTGAATTCAGGTAGTACATTCAATTCACGAATAGGGATAACAGGAATAATTTTAACTAAGATGGACGGAGACGCCCGTGGGGGTGCCGCACTCTCAATGCGGTCAGTAACTGGTGTTCCGGTCAAATATATAACTGTTGGAGAAAGACCCGACCAATTAGAGGTTTATCACCCTGATCGAATTGCATCCAGAATCCTCGGAATGGGTGATGTCGAATCTCTGATTGAAAAGGCTGAAACTCAATTCAATACCGAACAAGCCGTTGCACTTGAAAATAAAATCCGCAAAAATCAGTTTGACCTCGACGACATGCTCGAACAATTCAACACCATCAAAAAAATGGGCTCCATCAGTGACATTCTAGGTATGGTGCCAGGTGTTGGTGCACTAAAAGGAAAAATAAACTCCAAAGATCTTGACGAACGTCAAATATCACGAGTAGAAGCTATTATCCATTCGATGACACCAACTGAACGGCGAGAACCCACAATCATTAATGGTTCGAGGCGTAAACGAATAGCTCTAGGCTCTGGAACGTCCATCACGCAAGTAAACCAACTACTATCCCAGTTCAAACAAATGCAAAAGATGATGAAAAAATTATCCGGACCTGGTGGCAAACGAGCCCTAATGGGAATGATGAAGCGATAGCAATTGCATTACAAAGAATTTATGAATTCCCAAACAATAGTTTTAACGAACAAAACGCTGGAAAATTTATTGTAAGAGTAAGATCGCTTTAAATCATTCCAGTGCCCTTAACCAATCAATACGGAGACACCCTGAACAATGACCATCGCCCACTTGCGTACCTACACCATCAACAAAGGTCAGCTCGATAGCTGGCTCGAACTTTTTCCAAAGCTAATCCCATTAATGGAAGAAGCAAATATTAAAGTTGAATGCTCATGGGTCAACGAAGAGCGCACCCAGTTTATTTGGATTCGCTCATATGGCGATTCAGTAGACAACATTGCAAAATGTGAAGCACAGTTCTACGGTAGTGATTGGTGGTTAGCCAACGTTGATCACGTGCGAAGTCATATCGCCCACCGAGAGATTGTCCAGATTGAAACCGCATAAAATTTGCATGGTTATTTCCCCAAAATCACTCCATTGATTTCAGGGTAGCCACGGACAAAATCAGATGCCATGACCGCCTGACGTCCTTCCAGTTGCAATTGAATGATTTCAAGTAATCCATCACCAGTGCTAACACTTAAATGTCCGTTACTAAACGCAACTTCACCTGGGTTTGTCGCAACGCCGTCGATTAATTGAGAACGAAGAATTTTGACGTTTTTTCCGTGCCATGTAGTAAAAGTACCTGGCCATATATCGTAAGCCCGTACCATACGTTCGATATACACAGCCGATGTCGTCCACTCAATTTCACCATCTGACCGATGCAGTAATTGAGTGACAGATGCTGCGGCATTGTCTTGCATAACAGGAGTAATAGTTCCCGATTGAAGCTTTGTTAATACATCCAACAACAACGACCCAGATTCTCTGAAAAGACGCGCTTGCAACTCACTCCGCCGTTCACGCCCTGACAAATTAATGGGAAGAGACTGTGCGAGAATCGGCCCGGTGTCCATCCCTTCATCCAACAGCATCAATGAAACCCCCGTATGTGATTGTCCATCAAGAATCGCGGCCGCCACGGGACTCGGGCCGCGATATAAAGGCAACAAAGAGGGATGAACATTAATAACACCAAATGGCGGTATGCCAAGGATTTTTGTTGGCAAAATACGGCCATATGCAACAACGACAAATACATCTGCCGCAATGTTCGACATACGCGTCAACTCAACTTCGTCATCACGAAGGTTTACAGGAGTAAATATTTCTAAGCCGGACTGTTGGGAAAAAATTTTCACAGCTGTCGCCTGTTTTGCACGACCTCTACCAACTCGACGATCAGGCTGAGTATAGACCGCCGCAATTTCATGACCCGCAGTAATTAGAGAGCCTAATAATTGAACAGCGTCATCAGGTGAGCCAAAAAAAACAATTCTCATATAACAGCTTTACTAATGTCGCGACATAGGACGCTTGCCAAAATCCACTGTGCGGTCCCGGCGCGCCAAGGCACTTAAGAGGTGATTATTAAGGTTGTTCAAACTGAGTCGTGAATGTTGTCACAATATTGTTGGGAAATTAATGTCAAATCTGGGCAAAATAGACCGCTGAAGGGGTTGCAAGCCCCTCCCTAATACATGGTACGGTTGCCCTTAGGCCAACACCACCTCAGGTAACGTCCAGCTACCGATTTCGTTGGTCTATGTATTCCACATATTGGTTAGTTTTTTGATTATCCGGCAAGTCCGGCCTAGGGCTTCTTGTGCCTAATTTATAGTGAGGGTTTGGAAACGATTAACGCAAGAAAAATTTGGTTAGCTGCTCTAGGCCAGCTCCAATTAGAAATACCCAGACCAAACTATGAAACATGGTTAAAACCAACTATTCCCAGTAGTCTAGAAAACGACACTCTCATAATTTCAACCCCAAGCCCTTTTGCTGCTGAAATGCTTGAGAAACGACTCTCCGGAACTATCCACCGTACTGTGTCTCGCGTAGCTGGGCGCGAGCTTACAGTTGAATTCACAGTACAAGGATCAGCCAGTCCTGCGACCCTTAAAAAACAGCAAAAAACAATTTCCGAAAACGTAAAGTCCCAAACCACTAAACAAAACGGAACAATAGATTATGCACAATCATATTCTCTAAAAAATTCATTCACTTTTGACACATTCATAGTCGGCCCATCCAATCGTTTAGCACAGGCTGCCGCCATCAAAATCACGGAAGCCCCAGGAAAAATTTATAACCCCCTTTATATCTATTCGGAAGTTGGTCTTGGTAAAACACACCTGCTACATGCCATTGGACATGCCTTGAAGCAACATCAACTCAAAGTCATGTACGTAAGTAGTGAACGCTTCACGAATGAATACATCAATGCCATTCGAGAAGGATCTGCCAATCATTTCCGAGAGAGATACCGTAATACAGATGTGTTATTGGTAGACGATATTCAGTTCATAACATCAAAGCCACAAACCCAAGAAGGTTTCTTCCATACTTTCAACGAACTACACATGGCCGGCAAGCAAATCGTGATTAGTGGAGACGAGCCAGCAAGTAAAAGTTTGCTCCAGGAAAGAATTCAATCTAGGCTAGCAGGAGGATTAGAAGTCGATCTTCAGCCACCAGATTACGAATCACGCTATGCAATTCTGCAAAGTAAAATGCCTGACCTTAACCCAGACGTACTTAACGAAATTGCACAGCGCCCTCATCGAAATGTTCGTGAATTAGAGGGAGCACTTAACAGAGTCATTGCCTACTCCCAACTCGTTGGCGATCCCATAACAATTCAACTTGCCAGCCAAGCTCTCAAAAGTTTATTGGCAGAAACACCAGCTGATGTCATATCAATAGATCAGGTATTATCAGCCGTTTCAGAACACACAGGTGTTTCTGTTGACCGAATCATTGGAAAACGTCGTGACCAAGCGACTGCAGAAGCTCGACGAATAGCAATGTATATGCTTCGAGAAGATGCCCATTTGACCTCAACACGAATAGGCCAAGCTATAGGTGGTAAAGACCATTCGACTGTTTTATATGCTCAAAAACGATTTGAACAGTTAATGGAAATCGATAGTTCAAAACGTGATCATTTAGCTGCAATTAGAAACATATTGACTCGATCACGTAGAGTGCCTACTCAAGCCCATTAATTTTTTCTAAAGCAAAAACATTCTTTAGATTTTTACACTATGATCACTGTGTTACTGCGCAATTAAAATTCAACTTGAATCTATAACTTTTACTTCATAAAATTCGTTATATGGCAATCAAATTAACTGTTGATAACCGTGTTGGTTTTTATAAATAACTATTCGTTATTTCTGAATAACTTTATACATTTGGGAATCTGTATTCCACGTGATTCAGAGTTTTACACAAAAAAAACAAACTTCTATTACATATCCACTTAATTCCCTGATGGTCCTCATCTAATTCACAGATCCTTTTATAGTCACAACGTGAAGGATATTCACATATCAACATCCATTACTGTTATTACTATTAAATAATAGAGAAACAAAAATGATCTTATCTTTCACATGATTGATTCAACAGTAATAGAAGTACGCTCAGGTAATGGGGGTCATGGAATGGTCTCTTTTATAAGAGAGGCTCTTTTACCTCGTGGTGGACCAGGAGGTGGTGATGGAGGACACGGTGGAGATATTGTGTTAGTCGCTGATTCTTCAATTAACACACTTACAAAATTTCACTGGCAGCCACATTTCATTGCAAAAAACGGTTCAAATGGTCAAGGACATCATAGAAATGGAGCTAACGGTGAAACTGTTGAAGTTTCTGTACCAATCGGAACAGAAGTTTGGATTTGGGAAGATAGTAAAGATAAAGAATTAATGGGTGAGCTTATTAATGAAGGGGATCAAATAATCGTTGCTCAAGGAGGACGAGGAGGTAGAGGCAATGCTCATTTTGTAAGTGCTACTCATCAAGAACCTCTTTTAGCTGAAGCTGGCGGGGATGGTGAAGTTCGTCGCATACGTCTTAATCTTAAACTTTTGGCAGATATAGGTCTTATTGGTATGCCTAATGCTGGAAAATCCAGCATATTAACTGCAATTAGTGCTGCTCGGCCAAAAATTGCTGATTATCCATTTACAACCATTGAACCTGTTTTAGGAGTTGTAGATTACAGTCATAAAAGTTTTGTGGTTGTGGATATTCCAGGGTTAATAAAAGGAGCACACCAAGGTGTAGGTCTGGGTGATGAATTTCTAAAACACATACAAAGAACTCGTGTGCTCGTACATGTTGTAGACGGCAGTGAAGACAATATTGTTGAACGAATAATAAGTATTAATAATGAAATATCACGTTTTGATGCCGAACTTGCTAAAAAACCTCAAATACTGGTCATCAATAAATTTGATCTTGATGAAGTTTCAGTATTAGAAAGTGAAATTATCGAATCAGTTAAATCTGCTAAGGGGTTACATTCAACAATCGTATTTGTTTCAGCTGCAACATATGCAGGTATGAATGAACTTAAACATGCTATGTCTGATTATTTAGAGCAAAGAGGTCAACAAAAAACAACTTTTGCAGTTTCGAACAGGGATGCTGTGATAATAAAACCTAAAGTAAAAAAGCCTGAAAAAGTAATCGTGCGTAATCAAAATGGTTCATGGCGTATAGTTCATCAAAAAGCTGTTCGTCTGGCTCGCGGTAGTAATCTTGAGACCTGGGAAGCTCGTATTCAATTCCAACACCGATTAGAACAGCTCAAAGTAACTAAAGCACTACGTAGCGCCGGTATTGAAATCGGTGACACCGTTATGGTTGGAGATTGGGAATTCAACTGGGATTAATATGACTCCACCAACCGACATTGAAAAAATCGGAGTTTTTGGTGGCACGTTTGATCCTATTCATAATGGTCATTTAGCGATAGCAGAATTTGTACGCCTTAACTTGGGTTTGGATAGAGTTATATTTGTTGTAGCTAGTGATCAGTGGTTAAGACAATACCCTCCAGAAGCATCAGCTACTGATCGATTTAATATGGTTGAATTAGCCGTAAGAAATCGGGCGTATTTTTCGGTTTCGGATGTGGATATTGTTCGCCAGGGGCATACTTATACCATCGATACATTAAGAGATTTACGTACGCAGTTGGGTCATTCAGTTGTCTTGAAACTGATCATAGGCGCAGATGCTGCCAATTCATTTGATCAATGGAAATGTGCTGAAGAAATTCAATCTTTTGCGACAGTTGTGGTTGTTGGACGACCTGCCATGCAAATTAAAGCTCCTTTGCTAGGCAGTGACTTAAATATTGGTATAAAAGTCGAATACCTTGAGGGACCCATGGTAGATGTATCGGCGACGATGATTCGTAATTTTAATAAGTCCAAAAAACAAATTGAAGAATTTACGACTCAAGCAGTTACCGATTACATAAAATTAAAAGGTCTCTATCGTAAACAGGAGTAGGCATGATCCAAAAATCCGATCTCAATAAGATTGCAACACGCTTGTATGAAAGAGCGCTTGAACTGGATTCACTGAAATTTGGACAATTCGTGCTGTCTTCAGGACAGCAAAGTTCTTATTATTTTGATGGACGCATGCTTTCTACAGATCCTGAAGGTTCAGATTTGATATCCAGAGCTTTTAGCTTTGCAATTGATGAATCTCATGTTGACGCATTCGGTGGCCCCAGCGTTGCAGCTGTGCCAATTGTTGGTTCGATAGCTCTTCGTTCACACCTAGAAGGTAAAACTAATACTGGATTTTTTGTACGACCTGAAGCAAAAGAACATGGTGTTGGTAGACAGATTGAAGGCAATTTAAAACCTGGTATGAGGGTAGCGGTATTCGATGATACTGTTTCTACTGGTGGCAGCCTTTTCAAGGCGATTGATGCTGTACAAGATTATGGTTGTACTGTTGTAACTGTGATGGCTGTTTTAGATCGACATCAGGGAGGAGGGGATGAGTTAGAGCGTCGGGGGATACCGTTTTTCAAGCTTTGGGAATCCACGCCTCAAGGCAAAATCACTGTAGTAGTGTGAACCGTTGGCCTGTATTTCAAAATATCCAGATATAAAAAATTTGATGAATATTTAAAATGGTATTTTGATTGTTAGTTAAACATCAAGGTTTTTAACTTCTAGTGCGTTCGCCCGAATGAAGTTTCGTCGTGGTTCGACATCGTCTCCCATCAGAGTTCGGAACATGTCGTCGGCAGCCATCGCATCATCAGCGGTCACTCGCAGCATGACTCTTTCATTAGGATCCATGGTGGTCTCCCACAGCTGTTCAGGATTCATTTCACCGAGACCCTTGTACCTTTGTACGTTTACTCCCGATCTGTCAGAGTTATTATCTAACGTTGCAGGAAGCTGATGCCATTCAATATTGTCAGCAACTACGTTATCGCCCTTTGTAATAGTTAGTGCTCCGGCTTCAAGAACTTGTTGAATAACCGGATATAACGAGTGCAGGCGTCGGACAGCGGGATTGTTGAAGATGTCTTTGGTTAGGGTGTAACCGTCGATGTCGAATGTTTTATCTGGAAGAATTACCGGTTCTGCCTCTTCGACAACTTCGCTTGCAGATTCAGCCGATTCATCGAATAAAGAAACCTGTTCGGCTTCTGAAACGATTTCATGTTCCGTTTTTATAGGTTGTTCAGGCCTGAAGTCTAGCGAAGCGTATTCCGGGTCTTTTATAAGTTTTTCAATGACATTTTCTGGAATATTAAGAACTCTCGCTACTTCAAGTGAGTCGACGTATTCACGCAGAGGTGTCAGCACTCGTCCTATTTTTGTACTTTTTAAATTCAGGCTAGGTGAAGATTTAGACTTAATGTTTATCGTTCCATATAAACGATTTGCGGTCCATTCGTCTAATTCGCCTTCAGAGTAAAGCCATTTTGCAGAACGTCCTCTTGAAGCGCGATATAAAGGTGGCTGCGCTATGTAAAGATGGCCGTTACCTATGACTTGTGGCATGTTTCGGAAGAAGAATGTGAGTAGCAGTGTTCTTATGTGAGCTCCGTCAACGTCCGCGTCAGTCATGATGATGACGCGGTGGTATCGTAACTTTTCTTCGTCATAATCTTCACCTAGCCCGGCCCCAAGTGCAGTGATTAGTGCAGCGATTTCTTCATGTGCGAGCATTCGTTCGGGACGCGCTTTTTCAACGTTTAGAATCTTACCGCGTAATGGTAATATTGCCTGGAATTGCCTGTCTCTTCCTTGTTTTGCAGATCCACCTGCGGACTCACCCTCGACGATGTATATTTCTGAACTGGCAGGATCTTTTTCGGTACAGTCGGCGAGTTTACCTGGTAGCGATCCCCCGTCCATGGCATTTTTTCGAATGACGAGATCACGTGCTTTCTTGGCCGCGGCGCGAGCACGTGCGGCAGTTGTGGATTTGTTGATGATTGACGCGCCATCTCCAGGGTTGTCCTCAAGAAATTCTGTAAGTTGGCGTCCGACGATTTGCTCCACTGCCCCTTTGACTTCTGGGTTACCAAGGCGACCCTTTGTTTGGCCTTCGAATTGAGGGTCTTTAACTTTGACGCTTATAACCGCCATTAAACCTTCTCGTACGTCTTCACCTGACAGGTTTTTTATATCGTCTTTTCCCACTCCAAATACGTTGTTTTTACGTGCATAGTCATTGAGGACACGTGTAAGTGCTGAGCGAAATCCTGTCACGTGTGATCCCCCGTCACCCGTTCGAATGACGTTTGCAAAAGACAGGCAATTTTCGATGAAAGAATCGTTGTATTGAAGTGCTACTTCTACAACGATGTCATCGACAGTTTCCTGTGCATACATAACATTCGGATGGACAGAACCACGTTGTCGATTTAGCGATCTAACAAAGCTTTGGACACCACCGTCGAACATGTAAGTTACATCGTTAAATGGCCAAACGTTGTCGTGCCAGTGAGACATGAGGTGGATAGTTAAACCTTGGTTTAAATAGGCCATTTCTTTAAATCGTCCCGCAATGGTGTCCCAATCGTAATTGATTTCAGGGAATATCTTGTTGTCAGGCATCCATGAGACACTTGTCCCGGTGCCTGGCGGATCATCGTTTGTCGCTTCGCGAACATCCATATCTCCGATGGTTTTGCCGCGCTCGTACATTTGGGTGCTGACCTTATTGTCCCGTCTCACCTCGACTTTTGTCCACTCCGACAAAGCATTTACAACTGAGGCACCAACGCCGTGCAACCCACCTGACACTTGGTAGCCCTTGTCGCCGAACTTCCCCCCCGCGTGAAGAGTGGTCATCACTGTTTCTAGAGCAGAGAGGCCGGTTTTTTTATGTTTATCTACGGGGATCCCGCGCCCATCATCAACTACTGTTACTGATCCATCTTTATGGATTGTTATGTCTATTCTGCTTGCAAAGCCCGCCATGGCCTCGTCGACGCTGTTATCGACGATCTCCCTGATTAAGTGAAATACTCCTTCTGTACCGGTTGTACCTATGTACATACCAGGGCGTTTACGTACGGCCTCAAGGCCTTCCATTACCGTTATGTCTTCAGCGCTGTACTGGGATGAGCCACCGGTGATGCTGGATGTGCCGTTTTTTCGCTTTGCCATTCGTCGTCCTTACCCTGCGATTAATAACAGGAGTTTAGATTTAGCCCACACCATTTGATTTACCCTGAGGAACACAAATCAAACTTTTGTAAAACATGAACACGGGCTAGGAGAATAAGGATGAATCAGATTAGATTCACAGGTGTTTACTTAAGTTGTAAACGAGACCGTAATAGTACCATTTTCTTGACTTATCTGATGAGTTTAGCTTCAGTATAAAACGCTGTATAGTTTTTTTGTAAAGAAAGCTTTTTCCATGATCAACAGTTTGGTTGATGTTTATAACACTTTTCAGTTTGTCAATTTGTGGGTGTTAATATCTGTGGTTTTAAACATTGGTTCTGCTGTAGTGGTTTGGCTTGATAAACGAAAAGCTCAGAATGGAAAAAAACGTATACCTGAACACACGCTCTTAGTATGGGCTGTAGTTGGGGGGTGGCTTGGTGGTCTTTGTGCCATGTATGCATTAAGTCATAAAACTTCTAAAGGTTTGTTTTTAGCTAAATATTGGTTAATGGTGCTAATTTGTATTTCAGGATTATTTTTGGTTGGATATGCGATGATTCAACAAATGAATACCCTAAAGTGATCACCACCTTGTCCCTATCGGGTCTATAATCCCGCCATCCCATTCAGGGTTATCTATTCCCCTGAACGAGTTGTTTCCCCGGAAATGGTGATTCATGGTTGCAAAAAGATGATTCCCACTATTTGAATAGCTTATATGTAGAGGTTCTAGAGGAAAAAAATGGATATTGACCGTGATCTTCTATTGTTGATGCTTCGACGTATGTGGATGATTCGAAATTTTGAATTAAAAGTAATCGAAGTCCACTCGGCTGGCGAATTCGCTGGCGGTGCACATCCATACATAGGTGAAGAAGCTGTGGCGGTTGGTGCGTGTGCTGCGTTAAAGGACACGGATTATATTGCCGGGAATCATCGTTCACACGGACATCCGATTGCTAAAGGTGGTCGCGTGGATAAGGCTATGGCGGAGCTTTACGGGCGGGTAGACGGGTATTGCAAAGGCAAAGGCGGGTCTATGCACCTCGCTGATTATTCGATCGGAATTCTGGGAGAGTCTGGAATTCTGGGATCGTCTGTACCGGTGGCTGTGGGTGCTGCTCTTGCAGCTAGTATCAAAGGTGAAAAATTTGTTTCCCTTGCTTTTTTTGGGGATGGAGCCTCAAATCAAGGCGCACTGCATGAGTCTATGAACCTGGCTTCGGTGTGGAGCCTACCGATTATATTCATATGCGAAAACAACCAATACGCAGTGACAACTTCCTATGCTGAAACTGTTGCAGTTGAACATGTTTCAGATAGGGCCTCGGCTTATAACATGCCTGGAATCCTTGTTGATGGTCAGGATGCTATTGCCATGTATGAAGCAACATCTGCAGCTGTAAAGCGGGCGCGTGCAGGTGATGGCCCAAGTCTTATCGAAGGACTCACGTATAGGTTTGAGGAACATTCTTTGGGACTTGGCCGCGTACGTCGAGGTGAATACAGGACACAGGAAGAAATCGATAATTGGCGCAAGCGTGACCCATTGGATATTCTCGAGCAAAATATAATTTCGCAGGGTGTAGCAACTCGCGCAGAATGTGATGACATCAACTCAGAAACAGTGGAAGAGGTTGAGAAGGCAACAGAGTTTGCTCGAAATAGCCCGTTCCCCGAACCGTCTGATTTGTTCGATGATATGTGGGCTGATCCCATAGCGTTTCCATAATAAATTGAATGCGATATTTTTTTAGAAATTCCTTATTTCATAGGTAATAGATAGCAATGGCCCAGACAGTATTTATAGAAGCAATTAATCAGGCAATTATTGAAGAGATGAGACGAGATGAAAATGTCTTCATCATGGGTGAAGATATTCGCAGGTCTGTTTATGGAGCTACCGCGAATCTCCTTACTGAATTTGGCGAAAAACGAGTTTTGGATACCCCACTCTCAGAAAATGGCTTTTTTGGAGCTGCAATCGGGGCATCACTTGTAGGTATGCGTCCCATAGTCGAAACTCTTACCAGTTTCATGTGGGTTGGTATGGACCAGTTGATCAGTCAGGCTGCAAAAATGCGGTATATGTTTGGAGGCCAGGCAACGCTTCCTGTTGTTTACCGCGCAAGTATGTTCTACGGTGGTGGATCCGCTGCCCACCATTCAGATCGCTCCTATCCTATGTTTATGAACATGCCTGGTATTAAGATTATCGTTCCATCCAACCCTGCGGATATGAAAGGTCTTCTCAAGTCTGCAGTTCGCGATAATGACCCCTGTATTGTTTTCGAGGACGGCACCTTGGCCGGTATGCGTGGTGAAGTCCCTGAAAATGAAGATCTTCCCGGGGATGAGCTAGTCGTGCCGTTCGGGCAAGCCAAAATGGTACGTGAAGGAACTGACTGCACAATAGTGGGGGTTGCTGGCGGTGTAAACATTGCAGCTTCTGTTTCTGATCAACTTGCGCAAGAAGGAATATCGGTAGAAGTTATTGATCCCAGAACTTTAGTTCCGTTAGATAAGAAAACTATTTTAAGTTCTGTAGAAAAAACAGGCCGGCTTGTCATTACAGATCCTGCTCATAAAGTTTGTAGTGCTGCTGCAGAAATTGCATCGATTGTTGCAGAAGAGGGTTTCTGGTCACTTCAGGCGCCAATTCAAAAGGTTGCTTCTGAGCAAGTACATATTCCTTATACTCCAGCCCTTGAGCCACATGTGTATCCGGATGTCGAAAAGGTTACTGCTGCTGTAAAGCGCACACTTGAGAGCTGAGATATTCAGGTTTTTTACTAGCTGAAGATTTTTATTGGCAAAGCGTTTTATGCTCTGATAAAGACCGGTCAATTTAACAGGTAACAAAGTTTGATTAGAGCATAAATGAGACAGAAATAGTGTTAAACCCTGTATTTCAAAACTGTAAAGCTCTTACCTTTGATCTGTTTGGTACGGTTCTCGATTTGGGTGGATCTCTTACGCCTCATTTAAAGATTTTTATAGACAGTCATGGATCCGATATCGATCCTCACACAATGTGGCAACAACTTCGTTACAGGCAGAGGATAGAACAGTATCAAGACACACTTCTCGAGTTAGGCCATTCGGGCTACCTGGAAACCGTACAAAAAGCATTTGTATATGTAGCCCGAGCGAACAAGCTAGATCCGAAAAATGAGGAAATTAGTCGTTTTATGGAAGGGTGGCAGTTGCTGTCGCCCTTTACTGAATGTATGGCTGCGCTACGCAAATTGCGTGAACACTACAAGCTGGTGGCGCTTTCTAATGGCAATCCGTCGTTTCTTGATCATCTCGTAGAAAATCGAATTCAGTTTGATTTTCATGATGTTATATCGGTTGAGCAGGCAGGCTTTTTTAAACCTAAATCAGGCGTTTACCGTCGTGCTGCTCGAAACTTGCAGCTGGAGCCCGGAGAGATAATTATGGTTTCAGCAAACTCTTTTGATGTTATGGGTGCTAGAAGTTGTGGTTTTCGTGGCGTATATGTGAATCGATATGACCTGCCGTTTGAAGCGACCCATGAAATATATGAACCCGACTTAACCGTTGCAGATTTCACGCAATTATCATTTGAACTTACCTAGGTTCACTATCATTCAAGTGTATGATCGGCCTCCGATTTACCTTATATCTGCGCTAAGATAACCGCCGACGCTAATTTTGATCAATATATTCAGAGCCCAAATAGTTTTGCAATAATGCGACTGGGCATGGCCAAAGTACGTTGCGTCCGTCAATTGGCCCGAGAATAGTAATTATGCCTGTACCAATCATCCTTCCTCAGTGGGGCATGGGGATGAACGATGGCGAGATCATAAAATGGCTGAAATCTGTCGGCGACCCGGTTGCTAGCGGCGACCAACTTGTCGAAATAGAGTCTGCCAAAGTTAATGCTGAAGTCGAATCCACCGCCGATGGAACGCTTGGTAGGATCGACGTTGAAGCAGGCCGTATAGTCGATGTTGGAACCGTACTGGGATACGTCCTGGAGGCTGGAGATTCAGAATCGGACCTTCCAGATGTTGCACCGGTAGTTGGCTCTGCATCCACACCTGCGCCAGTTGTTGCCGCTAAATCGCCTTCCGTGCGGTCTGCAGCTCCAAAAGGCGGCAAGCAGGTCGTCACCCCTCGAGCGCGTCGACTGGCTAAAGAAATCGGAGTTGATTTAGCCAACGTGATGGGGACTGGACCAAGCGGGCGGGTGACGGAAGATGATGTGAAATCTGCTGCGGAAAGCACCAGCTCGGCCGGAACGTCGAGTGCTTCTTTGGTGGAGTCAGTGGTCCCGGTCAGGGAGACGATTAAATTGTCGGGTTTGCGGGGTACAATCGCTCGTCGGATGTCCGAGAGCGCAGTTGTTCCTACAGTCACACTATCCACAACGGCTGATGTTACTGACATGATTGGCTATCAGCGTGAGTTAGTTGCAGATTGGCGACCTCATAAGATACGACCTCAATATCAGGACCTAGTTATTGCAGCGACAGCCAGAGCACTTAAAGACGCTCCAAAAGCTAATGCGCATTTAATTGGTGATGAGGTTCGAATATTGGATGAAATCAATGTCGGCGTTGCCATGGCGGTATCTGAAGGCCTTCTAGTTCCGGTTGTTAAGAATGCCGACGAGAAATCACTATTGGAAATAGCGCAAAACATTCGTGATTTAGCTCGAAAAGCTAAAGCGAATAGCCTTTCAATTGATGAGATGACGAATGGTACATTTTCGATCACTAATTTAAATTCTTACGGGATTGATACGTTTAATCCATTGTTAAACCCGCCTGAAATAGGAATACTCGGGGTTGGAACGATAAAAGACACTCCTGTTGTAATTGATGGAGAAATTTTGGTTCGTTCAATTGCAAATCTGAGCCTGAGTTTTGATCATAGAGCGTGGGATGGAGCTCCTGCTGCGGAATTCATACAATCGATAGCCAGATTGTTGAGTGACCCAGGTTGGATGAGGGCTTAAGCGTTACTCGATGCTAGAGGAATTGGTTAATTGAGTACCGTTGGAATTATCGCTAACCCGGCCGCCGGGAAAGACATACGTCGACTCGTCGCACACGGTCGAGTAGTTTCTAATCAGGAAAAAGCGAATATTCTTCGTCGTGTTTTTGCTGGGATTGTTTCTACAGGTACTGAACGAATCTTGATAATGCCAGATCACTCTGGATTGGCGCGTCCGGCAACCGCAGATGTTGAAAATCAAATAGGAATAGATTTTGTTGACATGCCTACTGCGGACCACCAAGGGGCTTCAACGAATGCTGCAATGGCGATGGTTGAACAGGGTGTGGATTGCATAGTTACACTCGGAGGGGATGGAACTAACAGAGTTGTTGCTAAAGGTTGTCTTGAGGTTCCATTGGTTCCTATTTCGACTGGTACAAACAATGTTTTTCCAGCCAACATAGAAGGGACCCTTGCCGGTATCGCAGCTGGCTCACTAGCTACGCGGACATTGACACGAGATGATGCATGCCGGCGTTCGAAGAGGATAGATATTTACATAGATAATGAGTTATGTGACGATGCTCTGGTGGACGCCGCTGTTTCCACTCAAATGTTTGTCGGAGCGCGCGCTGTTTGGGACACAAGCACTTTGCACGCTATGTTTTTGACCCGGGCAGAGCCCGCAAGCATAGGGCTTTCTTCTATAGGTTCAAGGCTTGAGCCGATTGCTATTGACGATCCGTTTGGTCTTTATATACGTATGGATGGCGCGCCGGGTTCAAACGTTACTAAAGTTCGAGCTCCAATTGCGCCTGGCACGGTTTCGGATGTCGATATTATGGACTGGCGCAAGATAATGCCGGGTGAGCAGATTGCGATTGATTTGCACCCCGGTACGATTGCTTTAGATGGTGAACGTGAGGTTGAGCTTTTGCCCAATCAAAAAGTTCATGCCATGTTGAGCCTTGATGGCCCGTGGGTAGTTGATGTTCCCCGCACAATGATGTTGTTGGCAAATCTTTAGCCGGATCAATTTCATCTTTGAATTCTGAAAAGTACACACACGGGCATCACCGATCAGTTACACAAGCTCACTCAATTAGGAGGGCTAGTGATTCCGCATCATTTGTTTTGCCACGACTTAAATCACCGATGCGGCTGTTAGATTTCGGCTGTGGTCCAGGAACAATCACTGTAGATCTCGCAGAGCACCTACTTCCAGGTGGTTCGGTAGTGGGTATAGATAACTCAAGTGCGGTAATTGATCAGGCTCTTGTTGGATCAGCTGAAAAGGGTACACAAAATGTTAGTTTTGAGGTCAGAAATATCTATGACACAGGTTATGGCGCTGAAACATTTGATGCCGTTTATGCCCACCAAGTTTTGCAGCATCTTTCCGAACCTATCAAGGCATTATCTGAGGCTCGGCGAGTTTTAAAACCTAGAGGAATTTGTGCCGTGCGAGAAGTGGACTGGGGGACTTCTGCACTGTGGCCGCTTGATGAACGGCTTATTGCATTCTTAGATGTTTATAGTCGTGTTGCGGCACGTAACGGAGGTGATGCCAGCGCGGGTCGGCAACTGAAAGAATGGTTTATACAGGCGGAGTTTTCGGATTTGGAGGTCACAACTTCAAACTGGTCGTTTTCAGAGCAAAACGGTTTGAAATGGTGGGGCGAGCAATGGTCCGAGCGTATTTTGCATTCCGAACTTGGTAAGCGTGCAATAGATTATGGAATAGCCACAAATCATGACCTTGAGGAAATTTCACAAGGTTGGCTTGATTGGGTTAAGATTCCCGGCGCGTTCTTTGCGTTTATTCAAGTAGAAGTTATTGGAGTTTCTGATTAAATTAATCAGATATCTCGAAGATTTCTGTGTTGTGAGTTTTGGCTAGAAGTGGATATATCTGGTCGAATAGGGATGTTATTTCCTGGGTTTTTCTTACTGTGACTCTCGACCGTTCATAATCGGTAATTGAATCCCATAATTGTTCTGTCTGTAGAGCCCCGTGTGATCCATGCCATGCTTTATATACAGTTGGCTTGTTGAATCCTGCGGATTGCATGGCATCACAGGCCTGTTTTACAAGTGTGGCTAACTTTCCGCCGGTTCCTGGTTTTGGAAGATATGTTCGTCGTACTGCAATCATTGGAATTGTTTCCATTCAAAAAATTGTTTTGCTTCTTTAAATTTTAAAGTTGCGCCAATCTCGTTCAAATCGATCTTTGTGTTTCTTTCCTGAGACGGTTGGATCGCTCAATGTGGTTTCGGGACCTGAACCAGTTAGGAATTTTCCTCCAACTGTCGCTGAACGACCGCCTGAATATGATAGATAACAGAGCCCCACACCATCGTAAGGGTCCGGAGTGTCTGACTGGTTGATTTGGCTGGCGATGATTTCTCCAACCTTTTTTCCTTGCCCCGATGCAAATACTCCTGCCTTAGGTATTGCGAACTCGCCTGATGGAATTACGTTTACATCTCCTATAGCGAAAACATTTGTAATCGAGGTTTCCAGAGTTTTTGAATTAACTGGAACCCATGGTTTACCTTTTGAAATACCTGAATCGGCGACAACGTCTGGAATTTTGTGAACTGGAATTGTTGAAATCACGTCTGCAAATGTCGATGATCCATCTGCAAACGAAGCCTCACGCCCGTTGGGCGATACTTCTACAACTCCCGCTTCGGTTACCAGTTCTATCCCCCGTTGCCCAAGCGCGTTTCTGACTCGCTTTGATGCTTCTTTACCTGCAACCCCCAGAGGTCCTGGCTCAGGTATATACACTGAGATCTCGATGTTTTTGCGCATTCCTTTTTTTCGAGCCCACCAGTTGAGCATCATGGCAGTTTCAAAAGGCGCGGGAGGACACTTGTACGGTGGCTTTGCAGCAGCAAGTACGATTTTGCCCCGTTTTAAACGGCTTAAACGTCGTCGTAGACGACGTGCATAGTCGAAATCATAGAAAGAATAAGCATCTTTGGATCCAGGAACTGCGTTCCAGTCATACTGCGCACCAAGTGCGATAACAAGATAGTCATAATCCAAGGTTTCCACTGATGTAATGACTTTTTGGTCTTGAGTGTTAATGGAATTGACATGCGCCTCCATGAACTTCACGCCTCGGTTGGATAACCTGCCAAGTGACCTTCCGGTCTTGTTGGCATCTTGTTCACCTACTATTAGTAAAGGATTCATTCCGCACAGGTGTGTGACTCGGTGCTGGTCGACGATTGTGACTTCATGTGTTGAATCGAGGGCAGCGCGAGCGGTTATTGCTGCTTGTACTCCTCCGAAGCCCCCACCCAGAACCAAAACTTTGCTACCCACCATGTAAATTTGCTCCTGGTATTTTTCTATAAATAAACATTTGGAAAAGCTTACCGATTTTTCATGCTGTTGGCAGATCAAAAACTATTTGTAACTTAAATAAATTTAATGCGTTTTAAGCTTCTGGCTGAACTGCTATCGGAATTATAGGATTCTTGACGATCTGCGTGAATTTACAACTGGATTGACAGCATAGGCTGTTACTTAAGTTGGAGCGGTGATTATTTCCTGCCCAACCGTGTATGGTTTAGTTGTTATTAGCCCTGTTGTCAATCCAGACAGATATTGAGGGAATTAAAGTGAAGGCCCGACAGATTTCTTTACCGGAAAGCGCTCGTTGGCTTGAATCGTGTGACACGATGGTTGCGCTGGGGAGCGCGACCCGTGGGCGAAATACGGTTTTCGCAAAAAATAGCGATCGCCCACAGGAAGAGGCCCAACCACTAGTAATGGTTGCCGGCTCTGATCATTCAGGTGGATATTCTGGGACACAATTTATTGATGTCCCACAGGTTGGTCATACTTATCGCCACGTAGGATCAAAGCCATATTGGTGTGCAGGCTATGAACATGGCTTCAATGAGCACCAAGTGGTCATTGGGAATGAGGCATTACCTTCGAAGCTGAAGGAGGCTAAGACTCCTAAACTCGTGGGTATGGAAGTTCTCAGAATAGGTCTTGAACGTTCAAGGTCAGCGCAAGAAGCAGTAGATGTCATAACAGATCTTGTTTCCGAGTTTGGTCAGGGTAAATTTGCAAATTCGGACGGCGTTAGAACATATGACAACATATATTTGATAGCTGACCCCACTTCTGCGTATGTGGTCGAATGTGTCGGGCATGAATGGGCCGTGAGTCAAGTCAAGAGCCTAAGATCGATCTCTAACGTTTCTCAAATAGGAGATGATGGCTATAGGGTTTCTCACGGAGCTGAACTTCAAGCAACTGATCAGGGATTATTCAATAGTGGTATTGATGGCCAATTTAGTTTTTCACGCGTATTCGGGGATTTAAATGATTCTGCTAGTGGAATCAAACGGCAATGTCGTTCCGAGTCAATGTTGAATCGCGGTTATGGAAAGTTAGACGTTCGGTCAATGATGGAGGTGTTGTCTGATCACTCTGATTGCGAAGACTCTGAGGAGCTACCAGTTTTAGATATAAAAGGCGATGTTTCCATTTGTTTACACCGAAACTCTGGAGAGTCCATGGGAGCTTCAACCGCTAGTTTAATTGCGGATCTATGTGCTACTGGTGAGCGGTTGCCAGTGTATTGGACAGGGATGTACTCACCTTGCATGACGGTTTTTATGCCTGTGTTTATTGAGGGTGATTTGCCACCTATGCTTGCTGTTGGTGGACCGGTGGAAAGTTATGAAAGCCCTTGGTGGGATTTTTATAGACTGACGCATTATGGGATGCAAGCCGGTGTCGAAGCTAGGATGGGAATTCGGTCTGAACTGAGCTCTCTGCAGGCCGAGTTGTTTGACTCAGCCTATGAAATTGCTCAACAGGGTCGTGTATTGGCTGTAAATGGAGATATTACGGCACTGAGAATTTTACTCACGAATTACATGTTTGAAAATGTAAGAAGCGTGATTTCGAAAGTAAAATCTATGATCCCTGCGAATGTATAGTTTCTACATCTCACAGATGACCAAGAATTACGGGTTTTTACTTGAACAAACAGAATGAGATTGACCTTCATCAGATTCTGGTTGCTGCTGATTCCGCAACAGCGGCAGCAGAAAAAGTCCTGCTTGATCGATTTAGACCTGAAAACATCGATTCATTAGAGGCGTTTTATAAATCATCGAACGCTTTGGTTACTGGTGCAGATCTTGCTAGTGATAAGGCGATCATTGAGGCCTTAAAAGCTGCTGGCGTACCTGGCCGGATCCTATCTGAAGAGAGTGAAACTAGGCTTTCGTCCGATCAAACCCTCACTTGGCTTGTGGATCCTTTATGTGGAACCGTGCCATTTAGTACGGGTATGGATCATTGGGGCGTGAGTGTTGCTTTAAGGCGACATCAGGATTTGATTGCGGCATCTGTTGTATTGCCTTCTTTGGGTGAACATCTGTCAGGAATAAAAGGGGGAGGAGTCATTGTTAACGGTAGTTCATTTTCCTCCGCTTCACCCCGGGAGAAATTATCTGAATCTACTGTTGGACTTGAGGTAGATGGGCCAGACGAATGGAGACAGAAATTGGCGTCTGGCCTCGAATGGATACCGTCTGTTAGTCAGATCAACACGTTTGCTTCGGCTGCATATCCAATCTCCTTGGTTTGTTTGGGTCGTTTACCTGCTGCTGTGTTTTATGGGATTGAGCCGGTTCATCTGGCCGGTGGCGCTTTGATTGCAGCCGAACTGGGAATACGAGTCACGGACGATAGCGGAGAAGCAATAGACTGGTCTACAGATGTGGAATTACCGGCAGTAGTTGTAGGGTGGCCGAAGATTCACGACCAGCTGATCGCGGCGATGTAATTGAGTTTAACGTGTTTGATATATCGAACCTGTTTCGTTTCTAGATGCTGTTAAAAGATCATGGAAACTATGGAATCACTTTTCATTTCTACAAAACCAGAGTTACTGGTAACTGGGTTCGTCTTTACAGAAGGGCCTTTATGGCATCCTGATCAGGTCTTGTACGTATCAGACGTTGACGCGCATATACATTACAAAGTTCAGCTTGGGGAGAAGGTAGTTACCGAAGTTATAAGAAATAGTTCAGGTGGCGCCAACGGGGCCGTTTTCGATAAAAATGGGTGTTTAGTGGTTTGTGAACAAGACGCACGTAGAGTAGTTAGATATGAGCTAGATGGTTCAATAACCGTTTTAGTTGATAATTACGGTGGAAAACGCCTCAACCGTTCCAATGACATTATTCTTCATCATGATAGCTCGCTTTATTTTACTGATCCCGATAAAAAAGGCCTTGAGGAATCTGACAAAGAACTTGGATTCGCTTCCATATTCCGGATCAACGTTGACGGAGATTTAGTGTTGTTGGCAAACGACATGAATCATCCCAACGGACTAGGGTTTTCAGTTGATGGAAAGACTTTGTATGTGTCAAACAGTAGGCCTGACCCCCATCTTCATGCATATTCAGTCGATAGCAGTGGTCTGCTGATTAATTCCAGGATTGTGGCCGAGATGCCATATGGCAATCTAGGGGAGCTTAGTGGAGTTCCCGATGGCCTTAAACTGGATGCAGAGGGCAATATTTACGTTACTGGTCCGGGTGGAATATGGATATGGGATAAACATGAAGAATTCCTTGGAGTGATTGAACTCCCCGAATTACCAGCCAACATCGGCTGGGGCGGAATTGATAACTGCACTATGTTCGTAACGGCAAGGACGTCTGTATATACATTTAAAATGACAACACCTGGTATTCCAAAACAATTTTGAAATAGCTTGATGTCTTAGGTGTTTGACGAGTTCGGTGTTTATCAGTAGCCTCAACGAGCAATTTTCTGACGATATATTGCCGAGCCAATTACAGTACGAGAGAAACAATGCCATTTAACGTAAATCACATTCACCTGAAATCCACCGATCCTAAGAAGACTGCCGATTGGTTTGTCGAAGCTTTCAACGTTCAGATAACCTCAGATAGCGTTCGTCCTGTGGGAGATAGGTTTATTACGACCATGACTGAGGGTGGCCTGGCTATAAATATTTCTTCGGAAAGGACTGATGAAAAACTGGGACCTGCCGATGCTGACCCTCATTATGGGCTAGAGCATTTTGGGTTCGATACTGATGATATGAACGGTGATATTGCGCGACTAGAAAGTATGGGTGCTGTTCTTAAGGAAGGTCCTATCAATAATGGTGGTGGCGTAACCATTGCATTCATTGCCGCTCCCGGTGATATACGAATTGAATTGATTAACAGAGAGTAGTCGTTATCGCTAGGTTCCTGTGTGTTGATGGTTGGTTATGGAATTGCATAGCCAGCTAAGATGCCTGTTACAGATTCGTTTGCAACAGCTATCTCACCGTTAACTATCACATATGGTACGCCCTCAGGATGCAGACTGGGATCCTCGAAAGAGGATCTGTCATTCACGGTTTTTTCATTGAAAATGACGAGATCTGCGAATTTGCCTTTTCCTATTAGCCCGCGATCTGTTAGGCCAAATCTTTCCGCAGGATTTTGGGTTATTCGTTGTACTACTTGCTCCAATGGGTAGTTGTATCTTCGACGCAATCGACCAACCAGCCGAACAAAGCAACCATAAGCACGTGGATGCGGCATGCCGCCAACCGGAATAGAGTCAGATCCGACCATGTAGTCTGTGCGTGCCATTAAACTCATCACGTCTTCTTCTACCTGCCTCCACAATCGAACGTTACCCGGAGGCGCAACTCGCATTCCGCAAGAGAGAGATGTTTCAACCATCATTCGGCACATCATTTCTTCCACACTTACTTTCCACTCTTCAGCAACATCTTTAAATAGCCACCCCTCAAACCTTTGGTCTCCCTTGTCTCCTATATGCGTCCAGACGTTTTCTCTTGGGTCTGAATAGTCGATTTCGCTCATTTTGTCGATTAATATTTTTCGATCCTCTGTATCAGTGAGAATTTTTATCATTGCTTCCGGTCCGCCCTCATGGAAATAGCCAGGGAAGAATGCTTGCGGAAATGATGATCCGACGGGATACGGGTACGTTTCGAGAGTGATATCAACTCCTGATGATTTAGCTTTGTCGATAGGTTCCAAGAGCTTGTCTATTTGCCCAGCTGAATCAGCGGAAGTTCGGTAGTGTTCGAAGTGTAGTTTTGTATCGGTTCGTCGTGCAATTTCTATTGCTTCTGGTATTCCACCGCCACCATATGCCCTGTCGATATTGTGGTTTCGCAGGTGAATAGACATAGGTCGATCGAACTCTTTTGTAATGCTCATTAATTCACAGAGTTCGTCGGTGTCGGACCAGCTGTTCGGGTAATAAGAGAGGCCGGTGGAGAATCCAACAGCGCCCTGCTCAAGAGATTCCCTCAATAAAATTTTAGCGGTCTCTAACTCATCGTCGATCAATGGGACATCATTCATACCGGCAGATTCGAGTCTTATAGGGCCGTGACCAGCGAATGTAGCAACGTTGCATGAGGTTTTACGGTGGTAATTCTTTTTTGACATCTCAATGGAAGACATGTCAAGTTGCTCTGGAGCAAGCCCCAGAATTCCTGATAAATACCACCTGTACATTTGGTAGTTTTTCTTTGAAAGTGGAGCGAGAGACAGTCCGTCAGGACAAATAATTTCAGTTGTGACTCCTTGGCGAATACCGTTGCTGTGTTGGCCATCATTTAAAAGCGCAGCATCTGCATGGGAATGGACGTCTATGAAACCGGGTGAAATATGGAGGCCTGAGGCGTCTATTGTTTTCGTGGAGTCGGTGCCCGAATCCGGAATGATGTCGAGAACTTTAATGCGATCGTCAATTATTCCGATATCTGTACGTATGGGAGGCGTTCCAGTTCCGTCAACAACTGTTCCACCTTTAATAACCAGATCAAATGCCAATAGAATTCTTCTTTCACTTGATAGCAGATTCCAATCGAGGTTGGCCATGATGGATCTGCGTCTACAACGCGTCTTGTCGGGGTATTATATGGCGGTTGTTACCCCTCAAGTTATGTAGTTGCATTCGGTTCAGTCGATAGTGGGTATTTCAAAAATTTAGTAGCGAGGCAAAATTCATGGGAAGGTTTGATGATCGAGCTGCGATTGTTACTGGTGGCGCGCTGGGTATTGGTGGTGGATGTGCGCGACGTTTAGTAGGGGATGGCGCCAGCGTCTTGATTGTTGATATTAATGAAGAAGCAGGACTGGAAACGGTCAAAGAAATTCGTGCGGCAGGCGGCAAAGTTGATCTGATGATCGGTGATGTCGCTAATGAGTCAGTGGCTTTTGACATGGTTGAAAAATCTATGTCCTTATATGGGCGGCTAGATCTACTGGTGCAGAATGCGTACGGAGGTGGTTCAGACACTGCGGGCTCTGCGGTTGATGTCACCCAAGAGGCGTGGAGTAAAGGCATGGATCTTCTCGTGGGAGCTTTGTATCTTGGGGCAAAGTTTGGTGTGCCTGCAATGGAAGAATCAGGAACCGACCCGAATTTTGAACCTTCTGTATGGGAAGGGGCAGGCCGTCGCCATGGACCAAGACCAAGAGAGAATGTCGGCCGTATAGTAAATATGTCCTCTGTTCACGGCTTGTTGAATGCACCTCGCTCTTTGGTATATGAGTCAGGTAAAGCTGCGGTCATAGGCCTTACTCGACAGATGGCTGTAGATTTCGGCCCTATGGGCATTACAGTTAATGCCATAGCGCCGGGGCATATTGTGACCGAGAGAGGTAGTGAGATGTGGAACGAGGCCGGAAACGATGCAGGGTTCAAGTTATTTGAGATTCAATATCCAGTTCGGCGCACAGGTATTCCGGCGGATATTGCTAATGCTGTTGGATTTCTTTGTTCGAATGAAGCATCGTTTATCAGTGGTCAAATTCTGGCCGTCGATGGTGGATTGTCTATCCAGTTGCAAGAAGACATTGTGATGGATACGAAAGACTATATTGTGTCTAACCCACACCTGCGCACTCATTTTGACGCTAGACCTGAAAAGACCGATCGCTGGTAACTTATCTATACATCCGTTGAGTTCTAAGGCATCCGTCGGTGCTGGAAGGGCAATTTAGACATATGTTCATTTCATCATCAATTTGGATTGGTGTTACGTTTTGATAAAAAAAACATCTAAAGTAATTGAGTTATACCGTCATCCAGTGAAATCGTTCACGTCCGAGCGTCTCGATCAACTGGAGGTGTCAAATGGAAAGGTGGAAGGTGACAGGGTTCTGGCGTTCCGTTTTGCTGACAAAGGCGCACCAGATGATTTTTCTTGGCAAAAGAAGCATAATTTCGTTGCTTTGGTAAACACTCCTGGAATATCACGACTTGAGATGAGATTTGATACAGATTCAAGGATCCTTTCACTGAAACTTGGGCGTGAACTTCTGATGTCTGGGTCAATTGATTCAGAAGAGGAGCGATCAGATCTGAGTGAAGCAGTGAGTAAGTTCGTCTCTTCTCTCGAAATAAACCCTCTCGTTGGACATCCGGAGAGACTTCCGTTAAATCTCATAGGAGATGGACGACAGGCCCTGTTTCATGATTCGGAAATAGGAGGCGTGACACTCTACAGCTTAGAATCCTTGGCTGCGCTACAAGCATCTGTTGGTACGGATGTGGATGGTCGTAGATTTCGTACTAATGTTGTGATCAGTGGTGTCGAGGCTTGGGAGGAGCTTTCTTGGACTGGTCGTTTGAGTATAGGTGATGGTGAATTTGAAATTGAGAAAACGGTTACGCGATGCCTGGCTACTCACGTTAACCCGTTAGATGGTTGTCGTGACCAGGAAATCATGCGGAGCTTGATTGAAGCTAATGAATTTAAACTCCCGACATTTGCTATTCGTTTGAACCCGTTAAATGTCGATAGTATTATTCGTGTTGGTGATGTTGTTTCTACTAGATAGACTGCTCTAGTAAACGAGCCAAGCGTTTACAAAAAACTGAAACACAAAAGCCCAGTTGCTTCTTTGATTGATAAAATCCGGGATCTGGCAAGTTTTACGTTTTACCGTTAGTGGTTCAATTGAATGAGACTGCCTCGCGTTGCTAAATCGATCACGGAGAAGTTCGGATAGATATATTGACTACGACGGATAAGATTCCTGGCGGTTCCGATAGTGGAGATTATGGTAATGACTTAGATCGTTACATTCCTTCTGATATCGAACAAAAATGGCAATCAAAATGGGAATCTGATGGCATTTACAATGCCGAAGACCACGTCGAAGGCAAGAAGAACTATTACGCCTTGACGATGTTCCCTTACCCATCAGGAGACCTCCATATGGGTCATTGGTATGCCTATGCCCCGGCAGATGCATATGCTCGATTTAAGCGTATGCAGGGATACAACGTTATGCATCCTCAAGGCTTTGACTCATTCGGGCTGCCTGCCGAAAATGCAGCAATTGAACGAGGTGCGGATGCACGTCAATGGACTTACGAAAATATTGAAACAGCCCGAAGACAATTCCGCGCCATGGGTACTTCTTATGACTGGTCACGGGAGTTGGTTACATCGGATCCCGAATACTATAGATGGAATCAATATTTCTTTTTGCAGTTCTATAAAAATGGTTTGGCTTACCGTGAGCATGGTCAGGTCAACTGGTGCCCGAAAGATCAGACCACTCTTGCAAATGAACAGGTAAAGGATGGTTCTTGTGAACGTTGCGGCGCGAGCGTGGTTAAGCGTGCGCTTCCTCAGTGGTTCTTCGCCATTACTAAATATGCCGATGAACTACTTCAAATGGATAGTATTGATTGGCCCGAGAAAATTAAGACGATGCAGCGCAACTGGATCGGTCGTTCTACTGGAACCACGATCGGATTTGACGTAGGCGAATTTGCATCCGGAGAAAAAATTGAGACGTTTACGACGCGTATAGACACGGTGTACGGAGTTACTTTTGTTGTATTGGCCCCTGAGCATCCTCTGGTTGAAAAATTAACTCAGGAATCTCAAAGGAAGGTTGTTGAGCAATACGTTGCACAGGCAGGTAAAGAAACTGAAATCGAGCGTACTTCAACCGAGAGAGAGAAGACTGGGGTGGCAACTGGGGCCTATTGCATTAATCCATTGAATGGTGAACGAGTTCCCGTGCTAGTTGGTGATTATGTGCTTGCCACATATGGAACAGGTGCTGTGATGGGTGTGCCTGCACATGATGAAAGGGACTTCATCTTTGCAAAAAAATATGATTTGGAAATTCGAGTCGTAGTTGCACCACCTGATTGGGACGGCGCCGGGTTGTCGAAAGCATGGATAAAAGATGGTCTGCAAGTAAATTCAGCAGAGTTCAACGGGATGTCCAGTAAAGATGGAAAAGAGGCCATCGCCGATAAAATCGAAGCGGAAAAATGGGGAGCAAGAACGGTTACGTACCATCTCCGTGACTGGTTGATTTCACGCCAGCGTTATTGGGGTACACCTATTCCAATTATCTATTGTGATGATTGCGGCACGAAGCCGGTTCCAGAACAAGATTTACCTGTCTTGCTTCCGGAAAATGTCAAGTTCAGCCCTGATGGCAAATCACCATTAACCAAGCATGCTGAGTTTTTGAACACTACATGCCCTGAATGTGGAAAAGCCGCAAAGCGTGAAACCGATACTCTGGATACATTTGTTTGTTCATCTTGGTATCACCTACGATTCGCCAGTCCGAAACCGGATGCTCATCCGGTAGACTCGAAAAAAATCAGTGCATGGATGCCTGTTAGTCAGTACATGGGTGGAGCCGAGCACGCAGTGATGCATTTGCTCTTCTCGCGTTTCTTCAATAAGGCTTTACGAGATCTGGGGTATGTTGATTTCGATGAACCATATTCACGTTTGATGAACCAGGGAATGTTGATTAAAGACCATAAGAAGATTTCTAAACGATCGAACCCCCTGACACCAGATCCAGTAGTGGCAAAACATGGAGCAGATACTATCCGATGCTATTTGATGTTTCTTGGCCCTTGGGATCAAGGTGGTGACTGGTCGGATTCCGGGATCAACGGTATTCGACGATGGTTGGGTCGTGTGTGGGGACTGGCTCAACGAGATGAATCTACTTTGAATGGATCCGAGGGCGAACGCAGTTTGGAGCAGGCATCTCATATAACGACTCAGCGTGTCATCACGGACATGGAGTCATTCAAATTTAATACATCTATAGCTGCTCTTATGGAATACACCACGGAATTGATACGTCGTTTTGATGCAGGTGATATTTCTGCTAATTCATGGCGCGAAGGTGTAGACCGATTGTTATTACAGATGGCCCCGTTCGCCCCTCATTTGACTGAAGAATTGTGGGAACGAACCGGTCATTCAAGTTCTATCCATTTAGAACTTTTACCTCAGTTCGATGAAAACTTGACGACAAGCGATATGATCACGCTTGCTGTTCAAGTGAATGGTAAGCTCCGTGACCAGATTAAGGTTGCCGCGGATATTGATCAAGATGGTGCCATATCAGCGGTGCGGGGAAGTCAAAACGTTGCCCGCCATATGGAAGGCATGACCGAGGTTAAAGTTATCTACGTTCCAGGCAGGCTGGTTAATATTGTTGTTAAGCCCAGTAAGTAGAATGCTCTAGTTGTGGATAAACTTTTATCCGTTGTGGGATTGGAATAATTTTTGAGGATTGTTTGTTAATGCGCGTGATGACCTGGCATGGGGGATCGGATTTTTCACTTGACCGAATACCCGACCTAGAAGCTTCCGCTGGAGAAGTCATTGTAAAAGTGGACACAGTCGGTGTTTGCGGTACTGATGTACACATCACACAAGGTTTATTTCCCGCCATACCACCCAAGGTGCTTGGACATGAAGGCTCGGGCACAATTATTTCTGTTGGTGAAGATGTAGACGCAAGTCGTATTGGTGAACGAGTGGTAATGAATACGACCAGTCATTGTGGTGAGTGTCAAGCATGTATTGGATGGTCGCAATCGCGTTGTCAGAATGCTTATCTTACTTCTGGAATGTTTGCCGAATACGCAACTGCTCCCTCTCAATCTGCGGTGAAGATACCTGACACACTGGATCTTGAACAAGCTGCATTGACTGAACCTGCATCATGTTGCCTTTCGGGTGCGGAGATGATGAGAATCGATGACAATGGTTTTGGAGTTGTAGTGGGGGGTGGAATCATGGGGCTATTTACGTTGGCATTTTTGAAACGGCTAGGCGTGGATCGGATGGTGATGTCTGAGCCGGTGGCAAGCAGGCGTGAAATGGCAACTCAATTTGGTGCGGACCTGCTTCATGACCCAGGAGAGGGTGATCTTCAGGAATTTATAAAAGATCATAATCATGGTAATGGAGCGAACATTGCTGCTGAAGCGGTAGGACAGCCGAATCTTGTAGCTAAGTGCTTCGAGATTGTTAGGCCGCGTGGTCAAGTACTGATGATCGGAGTTAACCCCGAGGGGGCTGCTTTACCTGTCGATATGTACGATATCCATTATCGGGAGATAACCTTGACAGGGGCGTTTGGTCGCGGGGATGTGTTTGCTCGAACTCCAACTGAAATCGATACGCTGAACCTGGATGGAGTAATTTCTGATCATTATGGCCTTGAGGATGTTCCGCAAGCGATTATTGATTCTGGTGAAGGAAAAGGCGTCAAGTTTGTCATTAAGCCTCATTGGTAGTCGTGGGGGTGATGAAATTTAAAAATGACGTACTTGCCTCATTCATCGAATTAAACGAGCCATCTGCTACCGCGGCACATAAGGCAGCGCCGATGGCTGCTTCTTCGTTGTGCTGGCTCAGTTGAACAGGCATTCCTAACTCATCATTGATAGATTCCCATAGGACGGGATTCAGTTTTAGTCCGTTTCCCGATCCTACGAGAAATGAGCGCTCTCCTGCTCCTAGTTTTACCGCTTCTCTGTAAGATCCTGCCAGTTGGGATGCCATCGCTTCGAAAAGAGCACGTGCTATGTGTCCGGGCGTGAACGTCCCTGGAGTTATCTCACGTATTGCCGCTTTCGCTCTAGGGTCGCTACGAGAACCTGTGAACAGCGGGTCTACGAGGACTCCTTCTGAACCGGCCGGTATATTGGTTGCCAGTTCAACTAATTTTTCGTACATCACATCTGAATCTAGTTCGTAACCGGTCAATGCACTGCTGGCGTTGTTAAAGAAATCTTTGAGAGTACGGAACGTTCGACCTCCGACTACTCCTACTCCAGCGAGCAGGTAGCCGCCTTGAATAAATGGTCTAAGCTCAAGCCATCCACGTGAGATGGGGTGCTCAACATAGACCGATGCCTGTCCTCCTGTGCCGATGTTTATGGCTAGTGTGTTTTCATAATCGGTGACAGTCCCTGCGAAGCTGCACTGGTGATCGCCCGAAGCGACAGAAACGGGAATTCCAGCTTTTGCTCCGAGTTTTGCTGCCATCTGTGTGGTCAGGGTTCCTGCTGGCGTACATGACTCTGCGAGATCCGATAGTAGCGACTGGTGTAGACCAAGCGAATCGATCAGGTTGTAGTTCCATTCCATTTTGCTTAAATCGTAGACGCCCCAACTGACAGCATCGGTTGGGTCGGTGACGGGACGACTTCCAGTCAAACGCGATACAACGAATTCAGGAGCGGTTGTTCCATGGATACTGGAAACGTTTGACGAGAGCTCTTTATTAACCTTAAGCCAGTATAGATTTGGAGCGGTATAACCTGTGACGATCGGGCAACCTGTGTTTTCAAAGGCTGGGAGTCCACCAGTTTCAGTTTTTGCACCTCCAAGCTTGCCCATTGCATCGAGGTAGGTGTGGTTTTTGCCTCGGATTAAGTCTTTGGAACGCTGATCTTGCCAGGATATGAAATTACCGACTGTCTCGAGTTGGTTGTCTAAAAGCTGTAGTCCTTGCTGTTGGCCGGTAATTCCAATAGCTGCGGGCTGTGAGTTGGTGTGTTTGATGAGATTTGCTGCGTTTGTGATCGCAATATCAGCCATGCGTTCGAGATCCCATTCAGATCGGCCGATTTTCTTGTCTGCAGCTGAGGTGATTTCGGATGCGTTGGCCGCACTAGACGATCCGACAACCGATTTGGATTCGATATCGATAATTACAGCGCTCAAAGATGTCGACCCTACGTCGAGAGAAAGATATTGAGTAGACATTTAGTTATGTTACCGGTCGAAAAATCGATGAGATTGTTTCGTTGAAGCTATGGAATTTCTAAGTTAATGTTGAAATATTTTCGTCGGCATTACTTTTGTTCTTCTTGACCTTACGGGACGTTTGGTGAGAAGAAGTTAGCTACTTTTTGTCCAGGGTCTTTGAATCCCACGGGTTCCCAGATTCGAGCCTCAGTAGTTTGTTCTACGTGGACGTCATGTCTATCAAAAACACTGGTTTTTAGATGGGTGCCCAGTCCCGGCCCTTCGGGTGCAAGTAGGTAGCCATCCTGGATGATGATGTTCGGTTCTATGAATTTGTCGTACCAGCCACGGTAATAGGCGCGGTTGGTTTCTTGAATCATTACGTTTTGGCAATTCATCGATATGTGAGCGCAGGCGAAGACGTTTACCGGTCCTGTCCAATCGTGCGGCGCAATAGGGGTTTGATAAGTATCGGCCAGTGTCGCTATTTTTTTAGTTTCTGATATTCCACCAGTCCATATCAGGTCGGGCATTACAATTTCTGCAGCGCCCGTTTCAATGTATTCACGGAATTCGAAACGAGTCATCAATCGTTCAGCCGCACATATTGGCGTTTTGGTTTCGTTGGCCAACTTTAGGTGAGTTTGGACGTTTACCGGATGGATCATCTCTTCCTGCCAAAGCAGATCGAATTCGTCCATCGCTTGAGTGATCCTGATGGCTGGAGCTAATGCCCATTGACCGCCGCCATCATGAGCGATTTCGATTTGATCTCCCAGCGCTTTTCGCTGTTTTTCGAGTGGCGCCAAACCTTCTTTGATCTGCTTTGCCGAAACGAAGTTACCACCGGACTCCGCGGCATAAGGTGCCATGTAGTAAGCCTTCGCTGCAGTGATTCCTTCGTCAATCAGACTTTGTAAGAAACCAACGGGATCCTGTTGTTCAAATTCGTTGTCCTGCCATTTACCGTAGCTGCCAATGGTGTTGTAAATGCGGATTTTGTCGCGGCATTTTCCACCTAGAAGATTGTAAATTGGCTGGTCAAGCGCCTGGCCTACGATGTCCCATAATGCTATGTCGATTGCGGAGAGTGCTCTTAGCTCCGCACCTGAGTATGTGAATATGCCTGCAAGCTTAAATAATTCGTCCCATATTCCTTCACGATCCATGGGATCTCGGTCAATTAAAGTGGGGCCGAAGATTTCGTGGACCACGGCGGCGACTGACCTTGGTAAATACCATGTTTCGCCTAGTCCGATCTCTCCAGAGTCAGTGTGAATACGTATCCAGCACATTTGCCAGAATTCGTCAACGTAAATGGTTTCAACCTTGTTAATTTTCATTTCATCAGGTTTTTCGTATCGTTACGCTTTGTGATTTTATTCCTGCTGTGTATTAGGATCCATTTCCTGTCGCAATTGTCACAACACATAAACGTCCAGTGAGTGATACGCGATGAATCCTTGTGTTGATCTATCGAACGTCTTCCAGGACGATATCGAAAACTAGGTCCGCATTTGGTGGAATTGCTGCACCCGCACCTTGTGGGCCATATCCTTGATCGGAAGGTATGTACACACGTCGTTGTCCTCCGACTTTCATACCCAGTATTGCGTCTCGGAAGCCTGGGATAACTCCGCCGACGGGGAATGAGATCGACTGACCTCTTGCATATGAAGAATCAAATACGCAGCCGTCAGATGCGAGCCATCCTGTGTAGTGGACATCAACCCGGTTAGTTTGATCTGGGGTTTTACCATCACCTAATTTTATGTCGAACACACGAATCCCCGATGCCTCGGTTGTGTATTGATCTTCGGTCACATCTTCGAACTGTGGAGCCGTTTCAGGGTAATCAGAATTATCACAATCAGACACTATGGACCCTCCCTCGGGTGTCGTAGTAGGAACTGGAGTAGCCGTCGCATTGGCAGCAATGACTGTAGCCGTGGCAATTGCCTGTGCGGGCGTCAGGACGCTGACCAGTTCAATTTCATAAGTTAGTGTGGCGTTGGGCGGGATCATTGGTGGTGATCCGATTTCTTTGTATGCAAGAGGAGCCGGGATTTCCACACGCCTTATGGTTCCCGGGGGCATAGTTAACATTGCTTCTCTCCATCCTTGTATCACGGATACGAGGATGAGATCAGTGGTTGTGCCGCGCGAATAAGAAGAGTCAAACACACATCCGTCATCAAGCCAGCCAGTGTAATTGACCGTAACCATATCTTCGATTGTTGGGGGTGTACCGGTTCCTGTTACTCTATCGTAAATTTTTATCCCATCTACTTCACCGACAAGTTGATCAGTGGAAACATCCTCGAATCTTGGGGCTTCCTGCGGATACGCTTTGTTATGGCATAAAGAGGTATCAGCAGTTGGCTGAATAATTGGAATTTTGACGTTGTCAGGATTCTTACCGGCGGCCTGACATGCAGACAGGATTGATAGGGTGGAGATTAAAGCAACCACCATAAGTCGTTTTGACATCAATGTGTTCAATTCGTTAAATCTTGTCTTGGTTATTTGGCAGCGTTTGCGTTTGCAACGAATTCATTAAAACCGTTGGCGATCCAGGGGCCGGCACCTGTCATAAAGAACCTGACTCCCATTTCAGTGTAACTGGCGACATTATCGTTTGTGGCGAGAGCGCCAGCATTACGACCTCCGGCGATAATTCGTGAAATCGAGTCGTTGATTTTCTCTTGTACATCAGGGTGTTGGATATCGCCCATATGCCCCATCGATGATGCAAAATCAGAAGGCGCAACGAAGAAAACGTCTATATCTTCAACCGCTATGATTTCGTCTAGGTTTTCCCATGCGATGATGTCCTCTATGAGAACGATCAACATGGATTGGTCATTGGCGCTATCAAAATAGTTTGAAACTCCCAGACCTTGTCGACTGGTGAACATTCCTCGCTTGCCTATGGGTGTGAATTTGCCACCTTCCACTACGTTTTGAGCTTCAGCCGCGTTGTTCACATGCGGTACGACAATAGCTTGAGCTCCACGGTCTAGGGTGCGGTAGATGAGCCCCTGCTCGTTTAGATTGATTCGGGCAACGGAAGTCATTCCCCAGATATCACATGCCCTAGTTAGATTTCCTAGGTCGGAAGCATCCGTCGCTCCGTGTTCCCCTTCTAGCCATATCCCATCAAATCCCAATGGCCCTACGGCATCTATATCATCGGGATGAGTAATTCCACTTACGATGGTGACGATTTCACCGTTAGCGAGTTTCTGTTTGGCGCGATTTACCCTGAGTTCCAATAGAGTGCTCCCAGAAAAATAACCGAAAACGAATCGTGTGACTTAAATTATGAGAATTCTAACCCTTGAGATGCATTTGGTGTTGCATTTTAGGCACGTGGCAAAATTGAATAGTAAGTTCAATTCTAATTCTTAAAGTTAATTGTCCGGTATCAGCAGGCTAAACTGCCCCATCGATTACGGCGTCTATCACCAGTGGCTTATTCAATTCACATCCTCTGCGAATTTGGGCGGTTAATTCATCTGGCGTTTCTACCCTGACACCTTCAACTCCGTAAGCATCTGCTTGCGATTTAAAGTCGAGCGGCAGGTCGAAGTCTGAGGCAACGTAGCTGTCCGGTGTTGGTAGTCCTTGCCGCCTATGGTAAACATTTGAATTGAGTTTTAATATCCTGTATGAACGGTTGTTGCAGATAACAAAAACAGCAGGGATATTAGAATTGGCGGCTGTCCATAAAGCCTGTATCGTCATGATGGCCGTTCCATCGCCCATGACCCCTACTACTGGTCTATCCGGCAGGCCTAGTTGAACTCCCATAGTTGCTCCCATTCCCCATCCGATAGCCCCTCCACGAATCGCGAAGTAGCTTCCTCGTTTATCCGGGCTTATTGCTTCGAAAATTAACCCTCCGGTACTTATCCCATCGTTAAATACGCTGGCATCAGATGGCAATGCGTCAGCGAACGTGGCTGCAAAGGTAGCCGGGCTCATAGGAGACATTTTTCGTTGTTTAATTGCTGATTCAGCAAATGCTTCTCTACGTGCGGTTGATACTACCGCGGCATCTTTTACCCTGAGGGCTGCTTCTTCAGCTTTGGTCCCGGTGAATTCATATGAAACAGCTTCAGCCAGCTGACTTATTACTTCCGAAGGTGCAGCAAGAATTGCAATGTCGGTTGGTTCGGACTTACCTACTGAACTTGGATCTGAATCGATGTGTACCAATTTAGCGCTTTTGGGAATTATGTCTTCGGCTTGGTAGAAAAAATCATCAAATACCGTACAGCCAGCAGCGATGATCAGATCCGCAGATCTAATTGCTTTGACTGCGTCCGGGTTACGCACAGATAGGTTGCCCTGCCATAGAGGATGTGTTGCTGGGAAGTTGACTTCGAATGAGCCATGGCCGTAAACCGGAATACCTGCCGTTTCAGCTAATTTTAATGCTGCTTGGTTCGCTCCATTAAGTCGGTCTCCAATAATCATGATTGGTTTGCTGGCTGTGGCAAGAAGATCACATACTTCCCCAATTGCGTTTAGGTCAGTTGATGAATTCTGCACAACATCTGTCGATGGTTGGATGTTCACGTCTGCGACATCATCGAAAGCATTAGCACTCATTCCGACGAATACTGGTCCGGTTGGTGAAGTTTTGGCCTCCTGGAACGCTCGTCGTATGACTGATGGAACTTGTCCGGCGTGGGTGATTTCTGCGCTCCATTTGGCAAAAGGCCGGGCCAGTTCTGCAAGGTCTGAGCGGCCTGGACCTAATTTTCTAATATCTTTATTTCCAGCTGTCATTACCATCGGTGTTCCTGAACGCAACTGGTCAATCATCAGCGATAGGCCGTTGGCCATTCCGTTGTCAATGTGTAGAGACACCAGCGGCACGGTTCCTGTGCTTCTCCCGTATCCCTCTGCCATTCCTACAGCGACTCCCTCTTGGAGGACAAGCATGTAATTTAAGTCTTTATATTCAGGCAAAATGGTCATCATAGGAGTTTCACTGGTGCCTGGATTCCCGAACACATAGTTCACTCCTTCAGCTACAAACATTTGGAGTAAAGCGTGTTTGCCTGCGAGCTTCATGATGTAGGGCCCTTTCCTTTAAAGTTTCTTGCCAGGTCGATCAATAGATATTTGACAATCATTTATGTGTTGTCTGCCGGCGAATGATGAAGTTTTAATCTATAGAAGATCGAATCAATCGCCCTGGCCTGTTCCCCGTGACTTTTCGATTTCTTACTACAACAGTTCCGTTTACAAAAACGTCTTCTATGCCTTTTGAATATTTGTGTGGTTCTTGGAAAGTAGCGATATCTTCTATTTCCGAGGGGTCGAGTATGGTGATATCGGCAAAATATCCCGGAGCCAAACGTCCTCTACGCGTAAGCTGAAGGCGTTCAGCAGGAAGAGTTGTCATTTTCCTTATAGCCTCTTCAAGAGATACTAGATTTGTTTCCCGAACCCTTTTTAGGAATCTTGGAAAAGTCCCATAGCTGCGCGGATGGGGTTTACCTGCACTCAAAGGACCAGTTGACCGAAGCGAACTGCCATCTGATGCTATGGCGACCGATGGTGCAGCGCTGATGAGGTCCACATCTTGCTGCGCCATTCCGGTGATTACGAGTTGGGCGTCGAATCCTTCGTAAATACGAGCTAATGCTTCACTTTCAGTACAGTTCATTTGGCTGGCGATTTCTGGTAGTTGTTTTCCTTCGAGACTTGCATCTGGTGCGTAATTCGCGATCGCTATTTTGCTAGGTCCTGAAAATTTTTCAAATGCTTGTTCCAGCCCATCAACTATCTGTGCTCGTAGGTCGGCGTCTTGTAGTCTCTCCAAGGCCTGTTCCCTGCCTCCTTCAAGCGCCCAGCGCGGAAAAACGTTTCCGCTCATTGGTCCGCTGGCAGATACGTATGGATAAACGTCAGCGGCTGCATCGATACCGTCGCTTTGCGCTTTATCAATCATTTCTATTAGATCTGAGGATCTTCCTCGTAAAGGTCCATTGGCCTTGAGATGTGAGACCTGTACTTTGGCTCCGGTTCTACGGCCTGCCTCCAGAGCTTCCATAGTTGCCACGAACAGTCCCGGACCTTCGGTAGATGAGTCACGTATGTGGGATGAATAAAGCTTGTTTCTGTCAGCTGCCACCTGAACAAGTTCGAATACTTCGATCGCGAGTGAGTAGTATCCGGGTGCCATCGAGAGGCCAGTTGAAAACCCAAGCGCACCCGCATCAAGACCTTCTGCTACGAGTGCTTGCATCTGTTTGATTTCACCAGAATCTGGAGCGCGTGTATCCATTCCCATGATGGCTTTTCTAACTGTGCCGTGTCCTACTTGTGTAGCTACGTTGATATTAGAACCAGTCTTTTCTAGGGCATCTAGAAAATCACTGAAACTTGTCCAATCGGGTGACCAGTCTGTGTCATACCAGGCTTTGCGGGTGTTTAAGTCGGAAGCAGCTTCACCGATCAGTGGGGCGCAAAAGCTAATACCGCAATTTCCGACGTACTCGAAAGTTACGCCTTGCGTTATCTTGCTGTCCGCGTCTGGGTCGATAAAAAATGACATGTCCGCATGGCTATGTAGATCGATGAAGCCAGGCGTTACGACTTTACCGGTTGCATCGACCGATTGATGCGCCTCCGCTTCTATAGAATTCCCTATCGCAACGATTGTGTCGCCCTGAATGGCCAAATCAGCAGAATATCCCGTGGTACCAGTGCCGTCTATTAATGTTCCGCCACGGATTACAACATCGAACATTTACGCCTCCTCTGGAACTGATCCATGCTCTGAACTGTCAGATTTGTACCAGTCGCCTTTTATGCATGCAGCGCGATGATTCCCTGAAATACTTTGTAGTTCTGGCACTTGGGTACTGCATTCTTTGGTAGCCAGCGGGCAACGTGTACGAAACACACATCCCGAGGGCGGGTTTAATGGGCTGGGAATATCTCCTTCAAGGACGATGCGTTCACGGTTACGTTCTAATTCAGGGTTAGCGGTGGGTACCGCTGAAAGCAATGCTTGCGTGTAAGGGTGCTTTGGGTGATTGTAGATATCATCCCGAGAACCAATCTCGACGATTTTTCCTAGATACATTACTGCGACACGATCGCTTATATTGCGTACTACAGATAGGTCGTGGGCTATGAATATATACGCGAGTCCAAATTCAGTCTGTAAATCTTTGATTAGGTTAATAACCTGGGCCTGAATCGATACATCAAGGGCCGAAACAGGTTCATCAAGCACCATTACATCTGGTTTTGCCGCCAATGCACGCGCTACTCCAATTCTCTGGCGCTGACCACCTGAAAACTCATGAGGATATCGACCGGCCATCATGGAGTTGAGGCCTACAATTTTTAATAATTCTGCAACTCTTCGTTTGTAATCACTTTTCGTTGTTGTTAAGCCATGTATCTTTAACGGCTCTCCAATGAGATTGCCTGCCGACATGCGTGGGTTTAGGGATCCGAAGGGATCTTGGAAAACCATTCCTAGGCGACGTCGAAAATCTCTCAGGCGGTTTCCGCTGGATTTTGTAATATCCTCTCCGTTGAGCAAGATTTGACCTTCGGTGGCATTTTCCAACTTGAGAATTGCCCTGCCAATAGTGGTCTTTCCGGAACCGCTCTCTCCTACAAGTCCAAGAGTTTCTCCCGGGCTAACGCTCAGGTTTACACCGTCCACAGCTTTAATGACGCCGACCTGTCGCTGAATGATAAAACCTTCAGTCACAGGGAAATGAACTTTTAAGTCTCGGATATCTAGTAAAGGAGATTGTGAGTTTGAGTTGGTTTCGTCTGTTGTCGAGTGAGCTGTCGTGATTGTCACGGAGTTATTCCCTGCAGGTTTTTGCCAACTCGTCTGTGTTCCCAACATGCTCCGAAATGCGCATCTTCGACCTCTTCGAGTTCGGGTTCAGACTCTTCACATTTTTGTGTAGCGTAGTCACATCGATCGATAAATGCGCAACCTTCTGGCAAATCAGTTAGGTTTGGTATTTCACCGCGTATAGGTTGCAGTCTTACATCAGCGTCTAGATCTAATGTAGGTACGGAGTTTAAAAGTCCCACGGTGTAAGGGTGTTTAGGTTCTTTGTAAACTTGATCTAAGCTTCCGGATTCTCGTAGTTTTCCGGCATACATGACATTCACACTGTCAGCGTAACGGGCAACAACCCCAAGGTTGTGCGTAATGATGATTACGGATGTGCCAAGTCGGTCAGTAAGTTCCTTGATGATTTCTAAAATCTGTGCCTGAATGGTCACGTCGAGCGCGGTAGTGGCCTCGTCTGCTATCAGTAGCTTGGGTTCACAGCTTAGGGCCATTGCGATCATGATTCTCTGGCGCTGACCACCTGAAGTCTGGTGGGGGAATGTTTTAAGTCTCGTTGCTGGATCGGGTATCCCGACCAGTTCAAGTAGTTCGCTGGACCTACTCAATGACTGTTGTTTGGTCATACCCAGGTGTAGTTCAAGCGGTTCACGTAATTGGCGTCCTATACTGAGTACTGGATTCAACGACGTCATGGGCTCTTGAAAAATCATTCCAATATCGCGTCCTCTGACGTTCTGCATTTCCGCTTCTGATATTTTCAAAAGGTTTTGGCCTTGGAAAATCACATCGCCGGATACGATTCGCCCTGGGGGAGATGGGACGAGGCGCATTATGGAAAGTGCCGTGACGCTTTTGCCGCACCCGCTCTCCCCAACCAGCCCTAATGTTTCACCTTCTCTTAGCTCAAATGAAACGTCGTTTACGGCTTTAATCGTTCCTGCGGAGGTATTGAAATGGGTCGAAAGATTTTTGATATCGAGCAATGTCGACATAGTCAATTACACTCCTCGTGATCTTTCTCGGGAGGTGCACATAAATCCTGCACTAAGGCGATTCATTTAGGTCCTTTCTACGCGTACAAGTTTAATATCCAAGTACAATTTTGCAGTTCGTCAGCGTAAGGATTCTGTTCTCAGGATCCCATGTAGCAAGTGTCCCAACGACCGAGTTAGTGCCGTCAGGTGTAAATCTACGAAGTTCAGCATCGGTGATGACTTCGAAAATACACGTCACACGTCCTTTCCCAGCCTTGAAGCTGACATAGGACTCGCCATCTGTGTTAGTGCCAGCTTCCAGGACATTACCTTGCACTACGAATTGCTTGCCGATTTTCGGATTCGCAGTATCAGGGGATTTACGGAATTCTTTTTCAAGGTCCCTTGCACTGGTTCGCGTGTAGTCGTCAGCAGATAGTTCATCTACAAGTCCACCTGTAGATTCTTCGTCAATGGTTTTACTTGGTGGCGTGGGTGTTGGAGTGGCTTGAACATTTTTCTCAACTGTCGGTGATGGGGCTACCGTTGCTTCCTCAAGGGGGGCTCCTATCACGGGAGATATTTTCTCCTGCTGGAACATCAGATTATTTTCCGAATCGTCTTTATTCGTATTGGCTGTGTTGTTTTCAGTCGTAGTTCCTGGATTAGAGGCCCCATCATCTGATCCTCCACATGCGAGAATGCCTGATAGAAGAGCAGCCGAGAATATGAATGTAATTATTAGAGTTACGAATTTTTTCATTTATTCTTCTCCTCGCAGACGTGGATCCAAAACATCTCGAAGTCCATCTCCAACTATGTTTGCAGCAAATACTGTTAGAGCCAGGAATACTCCAGGGAAGAATGCTATCCAAAAACCCACCCTTATGAATTCGCGGCCAGAAGAAATGATATTACCCCAACTGGGGATAAATTCTGGTGTTCCAACTCCCAGAAATCCCAATGCTGCTTCGGTCAGGATTGCACCGCCAAAAAATATTGAAGCCTGAATGATTACAGGAGCCAGTGTATTGGGTGCTATGTGCAAGAAAAGAATGCGCTTTGTGCTTGCACCTGATGCGCGGGCTGCATCTACGTAGGTTCTTTCTCGCAGGCTTAAAACCACTGCCCGTACTACGCGTGTCATACTCGGGGTATCGACAATTGCAATTATGAGAATGACATTGGTAAGGCTGCTACCTAGTGCTGCTACAAGAGCGAGCGCAAGGATCAATGTAGGAAACGACATCATGCCGTCCATAACCCGCATCACTATATTGTCGGCAACACGGTTATACCCAACGATTACGCCCAGCGAAGTACCTACTATGGTCACGATGATTGCGACACCAATACCGACATACAATGATGTTTTTGCGCCGTGAAGGGTACGTGAATACACGTCACGTCCTAGTTTGTCAGTTCCAAACCAGTGATCAGCCGATGGCCCATTAATTCGATCACGTACTGCGAGTTCCGTAGGATCATAACGTGCCACTGTTGAAGCGGTGGGCAGTAAAGTCAATATAGCGATACCCACCATCACGGTTAGGATTATTGACCCGATCATCAGATTTGGATTGGACTTTAATGTCTTCCAACTTGTCGCAAATGCTTTGCGAACACGAGCTTTGAGCGGAGGGTCCTCGTAAATATCTACGGTTGTTTCGTAAGTAGTTTCCACTTAGAGCCTCACTCTTGGATCGAAAAAAACGTATGCGAGGTCGACCATAAGATTTATAAATACGTAGAATGACGCCAGAAGCATAAGCATTGATTGAACTACTGGAAAATCACGATTTTGTACCGTTTCGGCAACCAGTCTTCCAAGTCCTGGTATGGTGAATACTGTTTCGGTTACCACAACGCCTGTAATCAAGGCTCCGGCCAGTGTCCCTATTACCGTGATAATCGGAATAGCGCCGGCTCGTAATGCGTGCCTGAATAGCACGGGCTTGTTTGCCAATCCCTTGGCTCTGGCTGTACGAATAAAATCTTCTCTGAGCACTTCAAGTATTGAACCGCGCGTCATTCGTATGATTACCGATGAACCGCTTATGGCAAGAAGTGACACTGGCAATGTAATTGACCTTATCCAGCCTGTGAAATCTTCTGTTACAGATACATATCCGATCACCGGAAACCATCTCAAATATACGGCAAACGCTAGAATGAATATGAATCCTAGCCAGAATCCTGGCACAGAAATACCCAAAGCGGCGAATATTTGGATGCCTCGATCCCACCGGGATCCGGCCCTCCATGCGGCAAAAACTCCCAGAGGAATTCCGAGGAGTACCGCAAGGGTACCGCCTACAATTGTAAGGCTGATAGTAGGTTCTAATCTTTGACTGACAAGCTCAGCCACTGTTCTACCCGAATATATTGATTTTCCGAAATCGCCCCTGAGGGTACGGCTAGCCCATTCGACGAATTGGGTGGTGACCGGCTTGTCTAGTCCCAATTCAGCCCGTATGAGTTTCACATCATCCGGACCGGCGTAATCACCTGCCATGATATTGGCGGCATCGCCTGGTGCGATGTGAACTAGTGAAAAGGTTGCGATTCCAACAAAGATCAATATTGGAATTACGGCTAGCACGCGCTTAAAAATATAAGCAGTCAATTAAACGTTCAAACCTTTATTTTCTAATCTCTGCGAAGTCTGTCAAAAACTAGCTATTTGTGAGATCAGCTAATTGTTCTAGTTAGTTTGGTTAAGTTTAGTTATACACGTGTTGTAATGCTGACAAGCAGGCGGCGAGACTCTTTCGAGTCCCGCCGCCTGTGATCAGTTGTACTTATCACTCAACAATCAAAAGAAATTACTTTGATCGCCAAGCGTTGTAGACGTTCCAAGACATGCTATACAAGCTTTGAGAACCTTGAACGTCAGCACGTACTGCACCGACTCCAAAACTGTCACCGAAGGAAATGTACGGTACGTCTTGCCAGAAGATATTCTGCATATCCTTTACGATGGCAAGCTGCTCGTCAGCTGAAGATGCTCTTGCGAGACTCTCCATTCCTGCAGTCATAGCACCAGATTCATCTTGATACTTGTTCCAGTACTTGTTCTTGGCCAAAGAGCTGTTGAGCAACGGGTTAGCGGCCCAGGCTCCTCCACCTGCGGTGTGGAATACGTCCCAAAGTTCTGGCTTTTCACGCCAGTTAGTTTGGGTGGCCCAGTCAGTTTGCTTGAAGATGACGTTAAAACCCATCTTTTCAAGTGTCTGACGAGAGATTTCAGCAGGTCCTGAGAACCTTGCTCGGTCTCCAGCTTGAAGGACAGTTATGTCCGTGCCGACCAATCCCAGATCTTTGATGGTTTGCTTCGCAGCTTCAAGTCCACCTTTGTCGTGGTAGTTGTAAACACCTTCAGATCCGTCAGCCCAGCCACCCCATTTACCTGCACAGGCCATCATTGATGGGCAGAGAGTGTAGAACCGGCTGTCTCCGTGACCTGCAATCAGGGCGTCCTCTACAGGGAAGGCCATCGCGAATGCACGTCGAACTCTTGCGTCGGTAAATGGACCATCTATGTTGTCAATCCATGCACCTTCACGAGCAGGGCTTGTAGTGGCGACCGCAACTCTAACATCAGGATTTGCTGTTAGCGTATCTACCATGTCAGCCGGAACGTCACGGCCCAACAGATCGATCTGGCCCACTTCCAAAGCAGCGACTCTGGCATTGGAGTCCGGGATAACGACGTAATCGACAGTGTCGAAGAAAGCGTCTTTACGACCTGCCATAAACGAAGCGGCAGAGTCTGCAGGGCTGTAATCCTCATAACGCTTTACACGCAGATGGTCACCAGTAGCCCATTCATCTAGTTCATACGGTCCGGTTCCGATTAGTACGTCAGCACCCTCAGCCGCCGCGACGTCGTACATTTCAGGCGGCATCATTACAGGAGCGTATCCACCTATGCGGGCTAAGGCTTCAAGTACCAGAGCTGTAGGTTCGACCATGTCTATAGAAAACGAGAGGTCTCCGGTTACGGATATGTCATCAACGAAACCGAAAATCAGTGAACCATAGTTGTCACGTTCTGCCCAGCGCTCCCATGATTTGACAGCATGCTCTGCATTGAACGGAACTCCATTATGGAATTTGATTCCGTCGCGGAGCGTGAAATTCCATTGCATACCATCAGCAGAGACTTCCCAGGTATCCACCAGTAGCGGCGTAGCCTGCAGGTCACTGTTATAAGCCATCATCCGCTCTTGAACAGCAAATGAAGGATCATAAGCGGTCGTACCAGTGGTTCGATGGACGTCGAGTGTGGATATAGCGGCACCGAGGGCTACTTTCAATTCACCGCCGTATCGGTCATCCGTTTGAGGAGCCTCGACTTCTTTTACGACTTCGACTTCTTTTACGACTTCGACTTCTTTTATAACTTCGACTTCTTTGTCGACTTCTTTTACGACTTCGACTTCTTTAACCACTTCTTTTTCAACTACTACTGTTTCTACAACAGTGATAGTTTCTGCATCGCCTCCGCAAGCCATAATCAGCATGGTGACTAATGACAGGGAGGTAATGACAAGAAGCCAAGTCTTTTTTCGAAATACCATTGGGAACGTATCTCCTGAGAATATAGGTAACACAGTAGCCTTCGATGGAGCACACTGCCGAAATACAGTACATCAGGCCGGGAGGGTAGTATTCCGGTAGTGATATAACTGAAGCGTATAAATATCGCTTTTATTTATAATAGTTTTTTAGGCGTGTGAGTGAAATTATGAATACGCTCAAATTCCAACTGAAGAAATGGCCTTGTGTTTTCATTGACCATTTCAACGAAATAAATTTGAATTTCAAAAATAGTTAAAGCCCCAGCTTTAATAGGTGAACAAAAAATGAATCGCATTGAAGCCAAGTTTGTTGAGATGCATCCGAAATCAAAGCCATTAGCCGATAAGGCTAACGGTTTATTTGCGGAAGGCGTGACTCATGTCTCTCGTCAAATGTTTCCTTACCCTGTATACATGGAGCGCGGATTGGGGCCACTCAAATGGGACGTTGATGGGAATGAGTATATTGACTATAAAACCGGTCATGGATCTATGATCTTGGGTCAGGCTCATCCAGCGATTGTTAATGCTGTTCAGTCTCAGATGGCAAATGGTACTCATCTAAGTTCTGGAACGCGTTTTGAGGTTGAATGGGGTGATGCCGTATGTAGATTGGTTCCATCGGTAGAAAAACTCCGTTTTGTTGGATCTGGTACAGAGGCTCTCATGATGGCCTTTAAGATGGCGAGAGTTTTTAGCGGTAAAGAGAAGATTGTTAAATTCGCGGGTGCGTTTCACGGTTGGTCTGATCCGGCTTATGTTACGGATCCGGAGACAGATCGCCAGTATGGAATTCCAAGCGGCACCAGTGATTCTATAATCAATGCTCCCCCCCACGATCTTGATGCGATAGACGAAATTCTCACAGGTCATGATGATATTGCAGCTGTTGTGTTCCAGGGAAATGACATTGCTCCTCCAGAGTTCATCAGCGGCTTGCGCCAACTAACGACAGCTCACGGTGTTTTGTTGATTTTTGATGAGGTTGTAAGTGGGTTTAGATGGTCTAATGCCGGATGCCAGGGGCGGTACGGCATAACCCCTGACTTGAGTGCTTTTGCAAAAATACTTGCAGGAGGATTACCTGGTGGATGTGTAGGTGGTAGAGCCGATGTGGTCGGTACTGTCGGAGAAGGAGGTATTCGTCATCCGGGGACATTTAACGCAAATCCTTTATCAGCCTCTGCAGGAAGTACAGCTCTCGGGATAGTTGAACGTGACGGGATTGTCGAAATTGCTGAGAAGCAGGCAGTGCGATTGAAGGATGGGATAAATAAAGTTCTTCAGTCGATGGAAATCCCTGGAGGAGCATACGGTGTGTCGTCGATAGTAATGGTTAGCCTTGGTACGCCAGTTGATACCGATGATCCTCATGCTGTCCCTGTAGGTGTTGAGCAGGGAGGTCGTCCGGTAGCGAATGAAGTCCTGGATCAGCTACAACTTGCGATTATTAATGAAGGGTTATGGACGCATCCTGCGTCGATGATACTGTCGGCTACCCACAGTGATCATGACATAGATGAGACTGTGAATAAATACGAGGCAGGACTGCAAGCCGTGCGCTCGTCTGGTTTAATCTAACCAAATAAGTGTCACAGCGTTACATAGTCCTTGCAGCAGATCCTCGTTCGCTGGAGGTTCTTGCTGCTATTTCGTCGATATTAAGGGATTTTTCTGGCCATTGGTCAGGAGTGGTGTGAGACACACGCAAGAGCAATCTTGCGAGTAGTCCTGCATACTCTTTAAGCTCTCGAGTTCGAACTTTATCCAACGTATCTGATGAGCTGTGCCCAAAGCTCGCATCAGGGTGTCTGCCGACGAATCTCCAGCGCCAGAGCATTCCCGATTGTATTCCCCTTAAAGCAAACGGGAACATATCTCCCGAAGAGTCCATTTGTGACATCACATGACAAGTCAGTCCTTCATTCATAGCATCCAGTTCTCGTTGAATTAGTGGACGTAATTCTGGGAATTGCAGAGCGACGCCTTTCATAGCACCTGTTGCGAGTTCATCTAGGTTGATCATTAATCGCGGGATTGGATCATTGCCGTAGTGTTTTTTTACAAACGCTGTAGAGCCTTGTAGCCCTTGTTCTTCAGAGCCGAAGGTAGCGAAACGTATAGATCGACCTGGACTTATGTTGTATTCCTGCTGTAGTTGAGCGAGTAGGCGCGCAGTTTCTAAAACTACTGTGCAGCCCGAAGCATTGTCATTTGCACCTGGAGAATCTACGGTGGTGTCGTGATGAGCACCAAGGATTATCCATTCATCTGGCCAGTTTGTACCCGTCAGATCGCCAATTACGTTCGAAGAGGTCTCATTGAGTTGCTTGGAATCAACGCGCACAGTTACAGAAGTTCCTGCAGCGGCTCTGCGCATCAATAATGCTCCGTCTTCGCGGGAGGTATGGATTAACGGCAAAGGAACATCATTAGGATTATGGTCACGCCAGTCACTTGCATGACCGTGTGCTGTATGGCGGCCACCGGTAGCGTGGGGAGTAATACACCCTACTACACCTAATTTGGACAGGCGTTCAAGCCGCAAGGTTAACGATTCAGGGAAAGTAAACGGTTCATAGCCGCTTGCCATCAAGGCAACGGTCCCCTTTAGGCTTTGATTTAAGGCTTTGATTTCATGCGGCATTCCGAATCCGACGTTTACCAACGGTGCCGTAACGTTTATCGACGGACAAAACAGGCTGGCTCTTGCATCAATTGTCCTGTCTGCTTCATCACTGATTAAAATATCAGCAGATTTAGCTTCCCAAGAATTAACTTGAAAATTTTCGATTGAAGTTGATCTCAGGCCAAAAGATTCAAATTGTGATCGTATGTATTCTGCCGCGTGTCGCTCACCTTCGGATCCTCCCCAGCGGATTCCGATCGAATCACATAGCATGTTAATGTGTTTATTGGCGAGGGAATCTGTTGAAGCGCTCCCCATGAGCCACCTTTCAGCCGTAGACCAATCAACCGTCATGTTTAGTCCTTTTTAAATTGAGAGTATTGTTCGATCTTTGATTTGATCCCATTTAATTTCTCTTCCTAACCCTGGCGTTTGTGGTACATGCATATATCCGTTTTTAATCCAATGGGTGTTCCTGATTAACTTCGAAGTTTCAGCTGTGAGTACACGATCTGGTGATGTAGGTTGCCACGCCGGATGCTCCCACCAATCGTCATTTCTGATAGCTGCTACCACATGGGGGTTACCGCCATGACAGTTTGCTCCGAACATCTCGGCCAAGTTGGCTAGTTTAATTTGCCCTGTTATACCTAATCCTGTTTGGCGCACTATGTCTATGGATCCCGAACTTAAATATGGCACTGCCAGATAAGGTGCTCCCTGAACAGATTCCAAGGCGAGAATAGCTATATCTAGGGCGTCAGAAATTCGTTTAAGGCCATTGATGTCTGATTCCTGTAGGGGCTCTTCCATCCACAGAAAACCTAGCTTTTCGAGTTCTCTGCCGACTTTTATAGCTTCATCTACTGTGTATTGCTGGACTGGATCATGCATTAAAACCATATCGTCGCCAACGACATTACGTAATTCACCTGCCAATTTAATATTGGTTGATACTCCTAGAATCGCATGGTCTTTAAATCCTAGAAATCCCTGAGCTTTGGCTCTCTCTGCAGAGGCTAAAGTGTCTTCAAATGAAACGGCAGTTTCTGTCAGGTATGCCGGTACCTTGTCCCGGAATCCGCCAATCAATTTATGTACTGGTAATCCCGACTTTTGACCGGCAAGATCCCAAAGTAATTCGTCAATAAGTGATAAAGGAGCGATTGTAGGCATGTGAAAATAACGACGAGCCATCCACATTTTGTGCCAAATGTATTCCCGGTCCAGAGCGTTCATGCCTACAAGTTCGGGATCCCATTGAACTTTGAATGTTCGTGAATCCCACTCTAATTGTTCCTTGCTCCAGGAAGACCAGAGTACCCCAGGAGTTTCAATTCCCTCAGCAGTTTGTATATTTAATATCGCAGCGTAAGCGGGTGTTGGATCTCCGGTGACACCCGCTCCCTCAAACGGTCTATGAGCGAATTTGGTACGGTGTGAGTCGGGATATTCTTGCATTTGGCGTAGGGGTCGCCATTCGGGTTTGAGTACGCCCAGCTCGATTATGTCCACACGTAGTTCTTCAATCTTCATTATTTGATCCGGTTGTATAGATTTTGATGTCCAATAATGACCAGTTTTAGCGTGTGATTGACGCCTGTCTCATTCGTGAAGATCTCTAGGGGCAAAAAATTCATGCACGGCTTCTTTGCTTATATCTTTTTTATCCATCATTAGCGGATGGTATTGGTTATTCAAGGTTTCCATTACTCTGTCGTCGTAATTAACACTGCCAGGCTGGCCTGATTGTCCAGCTAGGGTAGCGCCCCAGGCCATATTTGGTTCTGACATGTCTACAAATAGTCGATAACTGACGCCACTGGCATTTTCAAAACCACTATCTGTTTCAACAGGCCTACGATTGTTCACTGTTCCGCCACCACCTGGACAGTTGAAGGGACCGAGGTTGAAAAGTTGTTTCATAGCTTGAGTTTTTGCCGCAGGATGAACTAATTTCACCGTGTGTGCCTGAGTCCATGCCCAATTCTTAATGTCTGGCCCAAATGTTTTCTTGAGGTAAGTTATTGCTTCATTTGCTGCCTTATCGACTATCGATTTCAAATTGATCTTATAATCTGCAGGATTTTCTTTTCCAGTCAATAATGAACGAACGAACCCCCCGGCTGATTCGGCCATTAGATTCGCTGCGGGTTGTCCAAGTACTGCATTACCTATATCAATTACTAATCTTTTCCATAAAGCTTCCCATATGGCGGGCGCGGGACTTGTCCCCTCAAATCTGCAGTTCCATGACTCAAGTGATTGGGCAGCACACAGACTTCCGGTTCCTCCTGCGGACTTAAGCAGGCGAATAAGTTTACTTTTCAGTTCGACTGCTCTGGGATCTAAATTATCCCATTGCAAGGCTTTGACAGTTTCAGGTGATACCGTGTTGTTTTCGCTTAGTATTTGCTTGATTCGCCTGAACCTATACCCATCAGCATAGGCACCAGTTATTTCACCTAAAAGTGAACGAGGTGCAGGTGTGTTGTTAGCGCTGCCTGTCCAACCTCGTTTTGGGTTGTGAAGGCCAGGCAGCGTGTCAGTATCGCTGTAACCAATCCATTGGTCTTCCAATGCCGACGCATCACGAGTTCCACGAGTTTTTCGTTCGCGTTTGGGTATGTTTCCGCTCATCTGATACCCATAATTTCCATTGTCATCTGCGTATATGGCATTCCATACAGAAAGTCTCCAAGTTGAGAGGATACTTTTGATTTCATCTGCGGATTGAGCATGATTTAGTTCAAAAAGTGATTTCAAGTCATCAATCCGTTCATGACCGATCCACTTAAGAGATATAGGGCCATCTCCATGAGGATCAACCGATGGAATGAATTGATTCACTATTGGGCCCCTAGTGGTCAAGTTGATTTTCAACTCAGATAATCCACTACCTTTGACAGCAATTTGTTCTCTAATAATTTCAAAAGGGACTGATTGAATTCCATCAATGTATTTGGATGGATTATTTGGGTCCACTTGTTCGTGGTAAAGATCGCGGGTGGAAGAACTGTTGTTTGTACGCGCCCATGTTGCGTGACGAGTACGACCGAAAATTACTGGCGGCGCTCCAGCGTATGCAGCTCCGATGCAATCTATTTCAGGGCCAACTAAATGCTGTTCGTACCATAAATCCGGAAAATGTATCGGCCAATGCGGGTCTGATGCGAGCAATGGTAGACCTGTTGTGGATTTTGGTGCTCCAACTATCCAATTATTAGAACCGGTCCCATCATCGCCTCCTCCTTCGGGGTGTAATTCCGCTGAACAGGACTGGTCGGGCACTATGTACTCCGCGGCTTCGGGTTGAAGAAATTTATCTGCTAACTCCGGAGACGTATGGCGTATTACTCTTTCAGGCCCAACTATTTGTTGAAGCCGTCCAGTAAGAGACCACCAGAACTCTCTCATTACTGCAAGAGTGGCGGTAGATGACCAGGCCAGAGGTTCATAATCCAACACATCAAATTCAACGGGTAATTTATCTATAGCCGTATCGATCCATGCGTTGACTCCGCGGGTGTAAGAATCTATTGATGAAGCTGATCGATCATCCAGTGTTTTTAGTTCAAGCTTTGCTGCACGTTCGAATCCGATTGTTCTACTCTGCTTGTCACTGTGGAGATTGTCTTCGCCGGTTACCTCTGCCAGTTTTCCTGTAACTGATCGATGTCTGTAGTCTAGTTGCCATAAACGATCCTGAGCTTGAGCGTATCCGCAGGCGAACCATAGATCTTTCTCGTTTTCGGCGAAGATATGCGGTATTCCGAAACGATCACGAATTACTCTCGCACCACCACCTTCAGGGTGATTTTTAAGTAATTCCTCCGGAAGTTTGGAATTTAAATACTGTTTGTAATTTGCGAATAAAGGGGATTTTTTATTGTCGATGTTGGTATTTTTGTCACGCAACGACGCAATTAAATTTGCTTTTTCATAGCTCATGTTTAGGCTCACTATTTCATAGTTAGCAGTACGTTATATTCTGTTATGTCGTTACGTGTCATGGATCAACGTTTTAACCTGGAACAAGCAATATCGCTTTAGCTATGATTGCGGACTTTGTGAGGATTAGGTTAACTCTGGGTCCATGTGAATATCATGAGGGTCAATTTCATCTGGACTAAGCTCTCGGCAAAGTTTTTTGTAAACCTGTATTCGATAGCGTCCTGAATCGACCATGAGAATGCTGCCATCAGGGCCTATCGTTACCGATGTGGGGTTCTTGAATCTTTTTTCATCGTCGAGATTGACAACGTTTTCACGTATTCGAACCATGTCTAGATTAGTCATTAGTTTTCTGATGCCCCGCTCATTAAGGGTTGCATCTCCACGGAATGACTCTATGTACATGCCTCTTGGGTTGAACATTACAACTCTATGGTTGTTGCGGTCTGCGACGTATATATCTCCATGGCTGTCAACTGCTACTCCGCTGGGGCGATTAAGCTCACCAGGTCCGTTCCCGGATTTACCAATCACTTGAAGAAGTTCGCCATCGTAGTTAAATCGTTGCAAGCGATCATTACGCCAGTCAGCTATCACCAGAGTGTTGGTTATAGGGTCTGATGTGATACCCCAAGGGTGGTTGAGTTGGCCGGGTTTGATCCCAAATGTTCCGAATCCAGAAATGTGATTCCCATTTGGGCCGAACCTTTCTAACCTGTGATTCAGGGTGCTTACTACCCAAACGTTCCCATCAGAATCCAGTGTTATGCCAGATGGGCCGTTTAGTTCTCCTGGCTTATCACCTGTTTTCCCCCAATGATCAACCGCTGTCCCTGTTGACGAGTCAAATCTGGCTACTACGCCTGCATGCTCGTCAGTCACGTAAAGTATTCCGTTATTGTCAATTGTGCACATTACCGGCGACGGAAGTGTTTCGGATCCCACCACATCCGGTTCACCTGACAATGAGATTACGATATCGTCTTCATAGCCATCGTCGTCTAAACGCACGCGCACGAAACGACTTCTGGGAACGGCAGTTCCTGATTCTGAAAAGCGGTTTATTACGTACAGCCATCCATCAGGACCTACGGCGACATCCTGGGGACCTTTGAAACCACCTTGCGCTAATCTTTGACCAAGGGATATCTCATAGCGATGGCCAATACGTAGCATCGGTGGATACAGATTAAGAGGATCAAATGTTTCTGAACTATGGCCAACGTTTGGAGTGGTTATTGTCGTCATGTGATCAGTCTTTCGAATAGAGACTACAAAGGGTTGAGAATTCCTTCAAATTTTTCGAACTTACCGTTCACTATCGGTTCTGGCTGGACATTCATCCAGTCGTCGAGAATTGATGAATAAGTTGAGCGGAAGTCGTTGTTATAAGCCATGTCGCCACTTACCTGTTTGGTTGGCGAGAGACTTGGGTATTCACCGTACAGGCCTCCGTTTACCCGTTTTCCTATCAGTAACGCGCCTCCACCCGAACCATGGTCGGTTCCATTTCCATTGTCTCTAACACGTCTACCAAATTCGGAAAAAACCAGCATGATCACTTCTTCATCTGCATTGTGTTGCTGAAGATCAGTGAAAAAATCGTCAACAGCACGAGACACTTGTCCCCATAATTTTGTTTGGGTTTGTATCTGGCTTCCATGCACGTCATAGCCGCCATGCTGCGCATAGAACACCCTGGTTCCTATTCCTGCCAAATGGACTTGTGCAATCCCTCGCAGGCTTTGTGAAAGTGGATCATCTGCATATTCAACTTTTGACTTGTACTGGGTAGAAACGTCACTAAGAGCTTCAATGCCAGCCATTGCATCAGTACCGGTCTGTCCGATGTGTTTCATCACCATTGCAGCTTCATCAAACTCTTCTGGTGTGTACATGCGTGTAAAGGCGTTTAACGCTCGACGTTGTGCTTTACCTGCTAGTGATGTCAGTAGTCCATAACTCTCTAGTTCGGTTACTGATATGGCTGGTGTACCACTCAAGTACATTGCACGTGGTAGGCCTGATCCGAAACTCACTCCCGTCACTACGTTATGTTTTTTTGGATCCAGTTCTCTTATAGCCCTCCCAAGCCAACCTTCGCTGCTAAATTTATGCGGCTCTGCGGTATGCCATATATCCATTGACCTGAAGTGCGATCGGTCAGGATCGGGGTATCCGATACCCTGAATTATCGCCACATCACCCTTGTCATAAAGGGATTTGATGGCTCCCATAGATGGATGAAATCCTACTTGGTTGTTTATGTGAAGAATTTCATGTTCGAGCAGACCGACTGTTTTTCGGAAATCGTAATAAAGTGTGTTCCCGTAGGGTACGACTGTGTTCATGAAGTCGTTTCCGCCTGAAAGCTGCAGTACTACCAGTGTCGGTAGCGCAGATTTTTCATTTCCGTTGGCATTAATTGACATTGTTGTCGCTTTCTTGGATGCTTTTCTGGATCATCCGCAGGTCTTGTGAATACAGAATTGAATTTTTCACAGCATCTGGTATTCCTTTGACGTGCTGATCATGGTCAGCACTTCGGCTACGGCACTAGTGAATTCTCCACCTTCACATTTGACGTCGTCATTTGATGACAATTCCTGCAGAAGTACTGTCCTTGTGGAGTCATCAAGATCGACGCATACAAATTCGCTTGCGCATAGATCCAGGAGATTTTCTCTGGTGATTGTTGAATGCTCGGCGCCAATTCTGTTGGAAATTTCGATAATTCCAGGTGATTTGGTATCACTTAACTTTTCTGTAGCGAAATTTAATCTTTCCACTAGAAATGCTGAATCTATCCATTCCCTACCTGTGTGCCATCCTTCAACTGTGGGAGGATTCAACAGTTCCTGTCCCATCATGGATGAAAGTTCCGCGAGCTTGGCGAGTCCGAATTGATGTGGGCTTCGGTGTTGTCCGGCCAGCTGCACTGTACCGACAATGAACTCTATCGGGCTTTTAACCCGGTTGAATCTTGCTGATTTGAAGAAATCCGAGTTGAATACGAAACGCAGCACGTCACGTATTTCGTACTTACTGTTCAGATAGGCATCGGCTATTTGATCCACAGCGTCATCATCAGTTTCATCCGCGACAAAAAACTTATAAATCTCTTGAGCAACGAATCTGCTTGTCGCAGGTTGCTTGACAATGATTTCTATCACGTCATCGCCGTTGAAGTTTCCTGTTTCGCCCAGGAATGTTTTTTCATTATCATCGTGGTCTTCACTGTTGTATATAAATTCCGAGGGCCAGTACCCCGTTGGATAGCGAGGCAAAACGTGTGTTATCGTCCAACCACTGAACGCTCGTGCACAGGATCTGACATCTTCTTCGGTGTAATTACCTCGTCCCATGCTGAATAGTTCTAGTAGCTCTCGACCGTAGTTTTCATTCACAGCCTCGGCGTGGTTGGTTTGTTGATCCAGCCAATAAAGCATGGCTGGATCTCGGGATAATTTTTGTAAGAGAGTTTGAAAGTTTCCAAGGCCGTGCTCTCTTAACATCTCATACTGCCTGGTCATCATGGGTCCGTTGGTTACCTTGGCCCACCCTGTAGCGAACACGCCGTGCCACATTAGAGTTATTTTTTCTTCCAAGGGATTTTTAGTGTTGATCATTCTGAAAACCCATTTGACGGCTGACCATCGTGGTGATTCTTCATCACAATGTTCGGAGTGAAAACGGTCCAATAAGTCTTCGTATATGCCTTCGTTTGTTGTTGGGCTTAGAAGACTCTCGACAGTTTTTTGGTAACCAGCTTCTAATGCTGAATCTATGTCCGAGTGATTTGCACTAAACCCGGATCTTCGGAGCAAATGCGCAATAAGTTCACGATCTTCGTTGGACATAATTGACTCCACTACGGTTAATGAATGATCGCCGGCATTATGGCATGAAATCTATATAGCTGCACCTGCCAACCTGTCGAGTATTATTTGAACAAATAGCTTGCACTCAGCTTCTTTGTTTTTTTCGTCAGGTAATGCTTTTCCATAAAAATGCAGAGTATTCGAGAAATATCTGATTTTTACTAGGTTATTTGCGATTAGTTGCTAGGACTAAAAAACATCAAGTCTTGTGTGATGCGGAAATTACTTAAGTTGATCCATGGCATCGCTTGAATTTTTTCCCGCTATCGCAGGGGCAATTATCGTTGCGTCCTACTCCTGTATAGGGGTTGTGGGATGACTCTGGTATGAGACTGGTTTTCTGCATTATGTTTGCAGCCGGTTGACCGTTCCTAAGTTCTTTAACCATTGCATTCATGTAGGGTTGGGTGTGGCCGAAGAATGTCTTGTACCCTGCGCAGAGATAGTTTAATCCGTCTTCACCGTCCGGCGTTTTGGTAAATCGCTGTTTGGGACAGCCGCCGTTACAAACGGAACGGAAGTCACAATTTAGACAGTACTCTGGAAGCGTATCTCTTTTGTCGGTTCCAAATTTTCGCTGTTTTGGACTTTCTGCCATTTCACGAATGGTTGTATCTGCCACATTGCCGAGGTTGTACTCTGGATAGACGAAATGGTCACATGAATACACGTCGCCATTGTGCTCGATGATCATTGCGTCACCGCAGGTTTCTGCAAATATGCAAAGCCCTGGATTTTGGCCCATCCATCCCGCCAGAGTGGTATCGAAAATTTGTATGAAATACTGTCCGATATCCTTTCGAACCCACTGATCAAACACACCATTCAGGAAGCGACCGTACTGTTCGGATCCGACCGACCATTCAGTAACGGTTGCACCGTCTCTAAATTCCGGGCCAACCAGTTGGAGGAAGTGGGCAGGAAGTTTGTCGGCTACTCGTTCAACGATGGGGATAAATTGCAGGAAATGGCTGCCTACTTCTCTGGTCAGGAACTGGTATAGCTCTTTAGGGTGGTCAGCATTGTGTTTATGTAACACCGTAAGTGTGTTGAATTCCACCTTATGCTTCTTGAGCACTTCGATGCCGGACATCACTTTGTCCCAGGTCGGCTCACCGCCGCGTCCGACCCTGTATCGATTGTGAATATCTTCGGGTCCGTCTATTGAAACACCGACGAGGAATTTTTCTTTTGCTAGAAACTCACCCCATTCGTCGTCTATTAAGATTGCATTGGTCTGAAAAGCGTTTGAAATTTGTTTTTTCCCGGCGTATTGCTTTTGAAGTTTCACGGCCTTCCGATAGAAATCGACTCCCATTAGCGTGGGTTCGCCGCCCTGCCAAGCAAAGTTTACGACCGGGATGTCTTGGGCCTCTATGTATTGTTTTACATAAGCCTCGAGCTCTTCATCGCCCATTTTCCACTGCCCGCGGGCTTTGTCAGGATAGAGCTTCTCTTTTTCAAGGTAGAAACAGTATGTGCAATCGATATTACAAATAGCTCCGCTCGGCTTTGCCATGACGTGCACGGCGAGCGGGCGTTTCATTTTTGGTCGTTGTTGATGGATTGTGGTCATTGTTTGGGTTTGGTGATTGTACGGGATTCTACGATCGTGCAGGTATATGTTCACCAAACCATAGAATTTGTGCGGTTTTACCTAGAATGGCTGTTTTATCAGTTTGCGAAAGCCCTAATTCATCGGTAAATAGTGAAAGGTTTTGTGCATAGCTTGTGCCTTTCGACCAAAGTGCGTTTGGAAAATTGGATCCCCACACGCATCTATCAGGAGTAAACGCATCGATCACCTGCTTCAAAAGTCCGTGCATGTCTTCATGCGGGTACACTCGTGCCGAGCCGTGAGTTCCACTGGTTAATTTGGCGTACAGGTTGGGGAGGCGTGACAATTTTTTCATGCAGTCGATAGTTGATTCGGTCTTCCTGATCGAATTAAGCATCAGGCAGTGATCGATCACGATTTGCAGGCCATCGAGTTTAAGGGATAGTGCTTCAATCTGCGGTACTAGATCAAGATTATCCATAACCATGCAGTTGACAACTATTCCCAGATCACGGGCTTTGGCCCATAGCCTTTCGACGTTGTTGGAGTTAATGTTTCCATCTTTGTCTGGTGTGCCTCTCAAACCACGGACAAAATGATTTTTGACTGCCTCTTCAAGAATTTCGAGGTGTCGTTCATCATCAGGATTTAAAGTCACAACTCCGGTAGCCCATTCCGCGAACTGACGGGTTGAATCCAAAATATAGTGGTTATCCCATCCGTAGAACGTGCCGGTTTGTATAAAAACAGCGCGTTCAACTCCTGTTGAATCCATTTTGATTTTCAAATCCTCCGCCGTTGCCGGCTCTCCAGGATTCCAAGGGTCACTAATGGTTTGATACTTGTTTCGATTATTTGAATAAATATGTGGATGAGCGTCGACGATGTGCATTTTTATTATTGAGTTATTGCAGGATTTAAAATTCTTTGTGTAGCTGCTGTAGTTGAGATCTGATATTTAATCGTTCGTGTGTTTATCGGTTGAATCTTTCAGGCCTGTAGGGTGCGAGTATTTCGGTTTCCACACCTGTACGGATCTCCAGCGCAGCCATTTCTCCTATTATCGGGGCGAGAGTCACACCAGAATGGGTGTAAGTGATATATGCGTTTGGGGTTGATGCTAGGCGTCCGAGTACGGGGAGGCCATCGGGAGGCATTGGTCGTAAGGCGGAGCGCACTTCTTGGACTCTGAGGTCTCGTGTCGAGGGCAAGTATTTGGCTGTTTCCTGGATCAGCATTTCTGCATCTTCTATGGACTCGTCGGCAATTGAGCGTGATTGTGTGCCGCCGTGAATCATCACCCGCCCATCAGTTAATTGCCGTGAGTTGATCAGGACACCGTCTAGATCTCTCGGGCTATGCATTGCAGCGATCGAATTAAACAAAGGTACTGACAATATATCGGTGATAACCGTTGCGCCTTGAGAATGGATGTTTTGAAATTTAGATCCCAACATTTCTGCAATCTTTGGTGTTTCGGCACCAGCAGCTATTACGACCGAGTCGCATTCGTACGTGTCTTTGGTGGTAACTACGTGACTGATTGAATCTCGGGATTTGATGAAGCTTTTTACCGACTCATTCGTATGTACCAAGCCTCCGGTTCGTCTCACTGATGACAGGCACCCATCTACGACTCTTTCTGGGTCTACATGTCCATCAGAATCTGTATAAGAAACAGAAGTAGGATTTCCGAAAGATATACCCGGTTCTAATTCAGCGGCTTCCTCAGGAGATATTTCACGAATTGAGTAGCCCCACTCCTGGAGTTCGGCGACTCTAGAACGAAATTCCCGTGCCCCTGTTTCCGTGGCTGTCCAACGCATTTCACCTCCCCAAACCAAGCCAATATCTGTCTGGAGATCATCTTCGAACCTTCTCCACATATCCTGAGATCTACGGTTTAATTCGTGATATCCAAACGGATGTTTATCTCGAGCGTTTATCCATGCATAAGAAACCTTTGAGGCTCCCTGTGCTGGTTGTTGAGATTCGATAACATCCACCTGTACACCATTTTTTGCAAGATGAAAAGCTACTGAAGCACCTACAATTCCTCCACCGATAATGATCGTGTGTTTTGGATGGGTCATTTCACAGAGTCCTTAGGCGAGAGATAAGTAACCCGAGCCTGATTTCCGTGTTCCCATGGGACAATCCAATCCTCAGGTATTTCTAACCCGAATCCTGGCGCGTCAGATGGAATAACCGTTCCGTTTTCAGGTATGGAAACCCCTGGTAAAAGCCTATCTCCAAGAGGCTGTCCAACGTTTGTATGCATAAACCATTCAGCCAAAGATGATTCAGGCATGGACATTGCAAAGTGCTGACCCCATGCGGTATTGCCGCCCATGTGAGTAATAGTTTCTATTCCTGCAGCTTCAGCATTTGTGTATATCTTCAAGGTTTCTGAAAGCCCGCCTGTGTATTCGATGTCGGGCTGCAGGATGTCGGCAGCTCTTGCTGAAATCAATTGGTGGAAACTTTTGCGTCCATAGTGATGCTCACCTGTTGCCAGCGCTGTCCAGGTCATTGCACGTTTTAGTTCGATGTAACCTTCAAGGTCCCATGGTGGTAGAGGTTCTTCAAACCATCTCAGGTTGTATGGGCGAAGTCGCTCTGCTACTCGGAGTGCTAGATCCGCATTGAACGACATGACTGGATTGAATGTCAGTTCGGCATCTTCGCCTACTATCTCCCTCGACTTCGCAACGTGCTCCTCAAGCTTTTTGAGTCCTTCAGACCCTTCTTCGTAAAAAAATGGGTTACTGATTTTGAACCTTTTAAAGCCAAGTTCTTTCATCCATTCAAGATCGTCACCGGTGGCGTAGAGTTCGACCGCTTTTCGGCTGGGGCCACCGATAAGTTCGTAAACGGGACTGCCAAGTAATTTGCCTTTTAGATCCCACAGAGCTAAGTCGACACCACTTTGAGCTGCGGTCGCAATTCCGCCCTGAAATCCTTCACTTGAACGCCAGATCAAATCATTCATTAATTCAATGGCCAGCGCGTTTTTTCCTTCTATGAGCGGGGCTATGAAGTAATCAATTAAAGATGCGCCGATTTGCCCGTGAGCGAAAGATCCTAGACCAAACGTACCGTCTTCAGCGGTAATTTGTACCCAGGCTTTTTTTGTTGTCCCTGGCTTATGACCGTCTACTCGCGTAAATTCTGGGTATCTTGCAATGGGATTTGATCGGATTGCGTGGGTGTTCCATCCGGGTCTGGTATCGGGACCGGGTTCGATTACTGGTGTGTTTATCTGTACACAACGAACATTTTTTATCTTCATATCAGCTTGTGCCCCATTCGCTGATGTCGCCTTGTTCAATGTGCATGCCGAAGCCTGGCTCTGATGATGGAACTATCTTGCCATTTACTGGTGTTGCCGTGCCGGGGATACGGATGGTGTCTTCGAGCGGCACACCCGGATCTGTGCCCAGCCAGTATTCTGCCATTGGAGATTCGGTGGCTGCCATTGCGAAGTGTTGTCCGAACGGATTATTGGCACCGCCATGAGGGACGGTAGCGATTCCAGCGATTTCTCCGATTGTATGTATTTTCATTGCTTCCGTCAGTCCTCCACCCCAATTTAGATCAGGCTGCAGGATGTCTGCCGCACGTTTTTCAACGAGGTCAAGAAACGTGTGTCGACCGTGATGGTCCTCACCCGTGGCGATTGCAACCCATGGTGCTGATTTTCGTAGTCTGGCGAGGCCATCATTGTCTGTAGGAACCAATGGTTCCTCAAGCCACCGTAGATTGTATGGTCGCAAATGTTCAAGCAGGCGTTGGGCGAACTCGAAGTTGTAAGACATGACCGGATTGATCATTAGATCGTGTTCTGCACCCACGCGTTCTCTTGCTTGAGAGACGTGATCGATCACAGCCTTGATGCCGGCATCTCCGTCGGAGTAGTGCGATGGGTTAGTGATCTTAAATTTGGTAAAACCAAGTTCTTGAGACCAGTCCAAATCGTCGGATGTTGCGTAGCACGTAATAGATTTACGTACCGGTCCACCGAGAAGTGAGTAAACGGGTTGATTGAGAATTTTGCCTTTGAGATCCCATAGCGCTAGATCAACTCCACTCATTGCGGTTGAAGCTGTACCTGAAGTTCCGAACCTCTGAGAGACCCGCACGATCAAGTCATTCAGGTGTTCGATTGCCATGCAGTTTTGGCCTTCGATAATCGGAGCGATCACGGTGTTAATAAAGGCCGATACTGGTTCGCCAAATGCACACTGTCCAAGGCCCCATGTGTTGTCTTCTGCGACTACTCTTACCCATACTGTATCTAGCTGGCCTGCGGGCATATCGTGAGGGTATCGTGAAAACCTAGGGTATAAATTTATAGGCATAGCCCGTTTAGCTGACTTATTCCATGACGGGCGACGCGGGTTAACCTTACTGGTTTGCTCCGGTAGCCTTACTCGTACGGATCTGACTGATTTAATTTTCAACTAAATTCTCTTTTGATTTGAGATACCAGACTAAGCGACAATTGATATTCGTCGAGGCGAAAGTCTACCAATACAAGAGGGAGAAAGATCGGTGATAACTCAATCAGTTAGCCTGGATCATTTTCAATCGTCATGGTCGGATGAACCAGGTTATGAACAGCTGTTAGTTAATCGGATTCATCATTCAGGAGAGATGATTGAACTTCCCGTAGCCCGTATCCGTGGTGCTGAACCCGGACCCTTTCTTACAGTAATGTCCGGGATGCATGCAGGAGAGTACTCGGGGATTCTTGCTGCCCAAAAACTTATTTCAACTGTAGATCCGCTGGAACTTTCAGGGACTCTTGTTGTTATTCCTGTGATTTCAACTCGTGCGTTCATGGAACGAAATATGCAGTTGAGTCCTATTGATCAGAAAGAGGTTCATTTTATTCGACCAGGAAATTCTGATGGGACATACAGTGATTTACTGATCGACACACTTTTTGAGGTGGTAAAAAACTCAGATTACCTTATTGATTCCCACGCAGGAGAGATGGCCCAGGCCTTAATGCCCTGGGTTCCGATTCCTATTAAAGGTTCTAAGAACTTGATTGAGAAGTCACTTTCGCTTGCTCGTGGGTTTGATGTCAAATACATCGAACCGAGAAACGATGAAGCTTCGATCCCACCGTTTTGTTTGGCTCTTCTAGAAGAAGGGATTCCTAATATATGGGTTGAGTGTGGAAAAAACGGTGTTCCTACTCCAAAAGATACCGCTACTCATTTAGAAGGCTACATAGCTGCTATGCAAACGCTGGATATGATTGATGGAGAACCGGCCCGTCCACCCCAGGAAGTCCTAAAAGGCCGACGCTATCAAATCAATGCGTATATGTCCGGCGTATGGCATCCCGCGGTCAATGAAGGGGAAATCGTTGAATCTGGTCAGTACCTAGGACGTATGACTGATTATTTTGGCAACACATTAGAGGAGTTTCATGCTCCACAGCGTTCACTCGTTTTGTACTACTGGTCAAGCCCTGCCATTAATGTAAATCGCCGACCTTTTGGATATGACTGGCATAGTGGTCTTGTTAGTTTGTTAGACCTTGAGTCATAATCTCACAATGTCTGATTTTCCTGTTTATCTTGCACACGATCACACCCAACGAGTGGAGGACTATCTGCGAGATCTTCAAGGTGGAGTTACCGGTAAGATCCTTCACCTTACAATTGACTCGTGGATTGAAGCGCCAACGAAACAAAAATACCTTGAAGCCTATGACAGTTACGATGGTTTTAGGCAACGTGGCCTTGATGCGTTAACGAAATTGCATGCCATCGCCGATGACCCTAGAAATAAGATTCGTGTCATCCGAGAGTTTTCCGATCTTGAGATGGCTCGAAGCGCAGGTCAACTGGCTGTTATTGCGGGTAACGAAGGTGGCAAGATTCTGGGGTCCCACACAGGTTTAATCGATGCTTGGTTTCCCATGGGTTTGCGACATGTTCAATTTAACTGGGCCATGCCGAACTTGTTGGGTGCTTCACAGACACAAGAAGACGATCCGGATCAACCTGGTCTTACGCAGTTTGGACGAGACGCGATCGAAATAATGAATGCGCGGGGAATGATAGTTGATGTCTCACATTCTGCTCCTCAAACCATTATCGATGCGTTGGAAACTACTTCTAAACCGATATTGAATTCTCATTCTGGTGGTCGATCTATCGCAGACAAACAACAGAATCTGTGGGATGGCCAGATACGTGCCATGGCGGATAATGGAGGTGTGATAGGGATGCATTTTTGTTCAAGATTGGTACTTGGACAAAATGGTGTGCAAGCAGAAATCAGTGACGTTGTGCGTCAGATCCGCTACGTGTACGAAGTTGGCGGAATCGATGTGGTTGGGTTGGGTCCTGATTGGGTTTTAGGTGATCCTGCTAGGGATGTTCCTTATTTGCGTAACACCGATCAAGAAGATTTGACCTGGGCAAATGGGTTGGAAGATTCAGGTGAATTGCCAAATTTGTGGGATCCACTATCAGAATCAGGTTTTACGTCTGCTGAAATTGAGAAGATAGCTGGTGGAAATATGCTGAGATTGTTTAAGGATGTTTTACCAGGCTAAGAGTTGTTGGTTGAAGTAGTGGGTTAACAAAAGACGACGTTAAATACAGTCGATTTTTGCTGGGAGCGGCAAATTTGTTCTAAAGATAATTTCTTAGACCTGCTATCTATTCATTTCATATGCCCATGCTTTAATTAGGTGGTGGGCGATCGCTATAGGCCCAGGGATGTTGACTCCGTCTAATTTGTCTTCGAGAGCCAGTTTCACATCTTCTTTGGTGAACCATCTGACATCTGACATTTCTCCGGGATCCGCTACGATTTCATCAGATATTGCTTCCGCGTGGCATCCGATCATTAGAGAAGATGGAAAAGGCCAGGGTTGAGATGAATGATATGTGACTTTTCCGATCTGTAGCCCAGATTCCTCTCGAACCTCTCGCCTCACACCTTCTTCTATTGATTCTCCTTGATCTATAAATCCAGCTAGACATGAGTAGAAACTAGAGTTCTGACGTGCGAGTGTCTGACCCATCACGCACTTGTCTCCTTTGTAAACAAGCATGATTGCGACAGGGTCAGTTCGAGGAAAATGCTGAGAACTGCAGTTGGGGCATTGGCGCATAAGCCCACCGCGGAAACTCTGAGATTCCGTTCCACAAACTGAACAGAATCGGTGTTGGGAATGCCAGTTCAGATTCGCTCTGGCTTGAGCGAGAATTCCCGATTGTTCCTGTGGAATGTCTGTTGCAGCGGCCCGTCCGTCTTCGAAAGCAGCGTCTGAAGCCAGGGCCGCTATTTTTGAAGGATCTTCGACAGCTGATATGTCGACCGCAAAGTGCGGGGTTCGGTCGGCGTCGAATCCTAGAAATTTCGGTCCACCGGCTTCTTCAGGAAGTCCGTCGAGAAAGTCGTGACCTATCCAGGCAAGTTCAGCGTCGGGGTTTCGTTGCACTAACGGCTGCAGTTTGTGGAACGGCAGTAGCTTCGTGTTGTCTTGCCGAATCATCTTTTTCAGTAGCTCTTCGTCCCGGCGTTCGTGGTCGCCTCGGTCAAATGAGTTTCCGGCAAAAATGTGGGTGTACGACAAGTGTTCCAGCTTTCGAAAAGATTAATTTGCATTCGCAGCCCGCCACTCTATCAGCACACTAGTGTGATTTTCTTTCGCGAGGGCGCTCGATAGTTAGCGTGTCGACATTTGATACTGAACCCGTTCGGCTTTGCTCAGGGCAGGAATGAATTCAGCAGGACAGTGCTCGATGTGAGATCAGAAGAGCAAATAAAAACGGGATCGATAATTGCCGATCCCGTTTTCTATATTCGGTATTAAGTCCAGTTATCTTGCTATTCAATTATTGGCACACTCTTCATCGCTTCTGCGATTGCTATGGTCTAAGAGGTTTTAGACCATTTTGCATACCCTGAGTCTTGACACCATATTATGTTCGATTGGTATTACTTCCGGTCAGATGTGGCCCAGGCTCCGGTAGCTTTGTTCTCATTGTTCCACCAGCCGGGCTGGGCCTCAGGCGAATCGACATCTACGGCGAACTCTTCCAAAGCCTCTGGAATCAGTTCGATACCGAGCCCGTGGCGACCGTTTGGAAATATCGAACCGTCCCGAACATCAAACATCGGGGTGATGATTTTCTCGAAGGTTTCGAACCAAGTATGCAAGCACTCTTCACGATAGAGGTTTGGAATTGCAATCGAAGCTTGGAACGATGCTGCAATGGCTACTGGTCCTAGTGCATCGTGCGGGCTCACCGTGATGTACTGAATTTCAGCCATCGAAGCGATCCGACGTATTTCGCTAATACCTCCACACCAAGCAATGTCGGGCATGATGTAGTCGACCAAGCGATCACGTAGGATTTCATCGTAGTCCCAGCGAGTGAAATGTCGCTCGCCAACACACAATGGAACATCCGTATTCTCGCGAATCTGGCGAAGTGCATTGTGATTCTCGACGTGGGTGGGCTCTTCAAACCAAACGAGGTCGATATGTTCAATGGCGTTGGCTGCTTTGATAGCCGAAGCAACGTCCATTCGGGCGTGTGCATCGACAAGAATCTCGTAGTCGGGGCCAACGGTTTCTCGAAGTGCTTCCATCCATTCGACTGCCTCCGCTATCGCTTTTGGCTCCATGCGTTCCACCATGTTTGCGCCATAGAAGGTTTCACCCATCGTGCGGCGGTTAGGGAATGGATCAGTTTTGATCGCCTGATAGCCGGCTGCCATAGTGAGACGTGCTTCTTCTTGCATCGTTTCGATGCCTTGACCGGCACTGATGTCACGAACGTGTGTGTAGAGCGGCACGCTCTCCCTAACGGCACCACCGAGAAGATCATAAACAGGTACACCAAGCACTTTGCCTTTGATGTCCCAAAGTGCGATATCGATCGCGCTGATTAAGTGAGAAATATAGCCCCGACCGTTGAGATCGGAGTTCACGTGGAAGATGCGCTGCCAGATTTCCTCTATGTTCTTGGGATCGGAACCCACAACAAGCGGCTTGATAGCTTCGATTCCGCGGACTAAATGGCTGTTTACGGCGTAATCGGTGCATTCGCCTAGGCCAGAGACGCCTTCGTCGGTTTCAACTTCGACAAAGAGCCATGCGAGACCCGGAATCGGCATGACAACGTGAGTTTTTATATCGGTGATTTTCATGGAAAGAGATTTGTACTTGGCGAGTTCAGTTAAAGTGAGGCAGATTGTAGTCGCAAATAACACTAGCGTCTCGGTTTGACTCAAACCGAGTCTTGATGATCAGTGACAAGAAACCCCGGACCGACATGGACCGTGTATCCGTTTTGATACTTGATTGAGCTCTTGAGCACGGAACGGCCAAAAACGGTAGCAGTTAGCGGTATTATATTCTGCCGAGAGTTCATTTATGATTTATCGACGGATTTGATCTCGATTGCATGCCGATTGAACGCCGTTATCAACAAAATATCGACAGGAAAAGTTAATGACCTCACGTGTCAACCCAAACAACGACACAGCAGAAGTTTCGATTGCTGATGTACTTGGCACTGGTGCCGACCCTTCGACACGTGAAATTCAAACTCACGCTGACGGACCTAAAGGCACGGTTCCGTTTACTGCCGAGTTCCTGATCGAAGAGCCCAGTGGCAACCACTTCGGGATGACTCAGAACGCTGGCATGGGATGGAACCCGTCTGAGCTTATGCGTAAGCAGTTCATCATTCTTTCTACTGTTGGGGGCGTGAAAGAAGAGGACGGCTCTCCAATTGCGTTGGGCCTTCACACAGGTCATTTCGAACTTGTGGACATGGTCAAAACTGCCGCCAAAGAGTTTAAAAAACTAAAGTCTGTACCATTCGCAGCCTTCTGTTCTGACCCATGTGATGGTCGAACTCAAGGCACGACTGGAATGCTCGATTCACTGCCATATCGCAATGATGCCGCCCAGGTGTTCAGGCGTATTGCACGATCACTTCCGACCGTTCGTGGAGTGTTAGGAATCGCATCTTGTGACAAAGGGCTCCCGGCTATGATGATGGCTGTTGCCGGATTGCATCAACAGCCAGCGGTTGTCGTACCAGGTGGAACTACTCTCAAGCCTCACATTGGTGAAGACACCGGTCAAATCCAGTCGATTGGTGCACGATTTGCTCAGGGTGAAGTCACGCTGGAATATGCACAAGACGTCGGATGTCGTTCATGTGCATCGCCAGGTGGTGGCTGTCAGTTCTTAGGCACAGCTGGTACGTCTCAGGTCGTTTCAGAGGCGCTTGGACTATCAATTACTCACTCTGCTCTGTCTCCAAGCGGTACACCTGCCTGGCACGATATTGCAACACGTTCAGCACGCGCACTTGTGATGATGGAACGCAGCGGAATGACTTCGCAGGATATTTTGACAGATGCTGCGTTTGAGAACGCTATGGCGCTTCATGCTGCTTGCGGAGGTTCTACAAACCTGTTGTTGCACATGCCAGCGATTGCCCATGCCGCCGGACGAAAACGTATGACTGTCGAAGACTGGAACAGAGTTAATTTAGATGTACCCAGATTGGTTGATGTTCTTCCAAACGGACCTGTTGGTCACCCAACCACCCAGCTTTATGCAGCCGGTGGTGTTCCGGAAGTAATGCTTCACCTGCGTAAGCTGGGATTGATAGACACCAGTGTGATGACCGCAACTGGCCAGACTCTCGATGAAAACCTGAACTGGTGGGTGGACTCAGAACGCCGACACGACGTTCGCAAGTACTTAACGGAAGTCGATGGAGTTGACCCTGACAATGTAATCATGTCGCCAGAACGTGCGAGCTCGAAAAATCTCTCAAGCACGGTAACCTTCCCGATGGGCAACATTGCTCCTGAGGGATCGGTAATTAAGAGCACTGCGATCGACCCATCTGTAGTTGATGATGACAACGTTTATCGAAAATTAGGACCTGCTCGAGTATTCCGTTCTGAGCGATCTGCGATGGCTGCGATCAAATCGCGTGATGATGACCACAAGATCAAAGCCGGCGACATTATGGTCGTAACTTGTGGCGGTCCACTTGGCACCGGAATGGAAGAGGTGTATCAACTCACCGCTGCTTTAAAGCACCTTTCGTACGGCAAGCAAGTGGCACTGATTACAGACGCAAGGTTCTCTGGTGTATCGACTGGCGCATGTATCGGTCATGTTGGTCCAGAAGCACTCGCAGGAGGTCCGATTGGCCGTGTCAGAGACGGGGATATGATCGAAATCAACATAGATCGCAAGAATCTATCAGGTTCACTGAACCTTATTGGGATCAGTGGCGAAAGCAAGGGTGTTGATTGGGGGACTGATGAGCTGGAAAGGCGATCTATTCCAAGTGACTTAGCACCGCATCCGCAGTTACCTGATGACTCTCGCCTGTGGGCTGCACTTCAGTCTGCCAGTGGAGGGACATGGGGAGGTTGTGTGTTTGATGTGGACTCCATAGTAGAGACCATAGAAGCCGGTAAGAAAGCTTTGGGGCGTTAGTTAAACGAGGACCTTGTCATTTAATTTAATGACCTGACCTGACTTTACGACCGTCGACGCGCAGTCCATATCGCGTATCTCTTTGGATGGATCGCCACTGAACGCCGCAATGTCCGCAACCTGTCCTTTTTTGAGTTGTCCGACTTCTTTGTTTATGCCCAGAGCTTCGGCAGTTCCGGCCGTATTAGCATGTATCGCTTTCCAATTAGGCCATCCAAGAGTTTCAACGAATGCCCAGGCATTTGCGCATGACCGATCGTGTGTGCCGTATGGCATGCCCATGTCGAGGCCGGTTGTAAACCTAACACCAGCGTCATGCATTCTATTGAGTGTATTTATGTGTTCGTGTTCCTCAACGACTGTGCTCGAAACAGACCAATGCGGATCACTTGGTCCAGGTTCACCTCTTTCTTTGGCTTCTTGACCCAGTAGATGGTGTCCTATGGTCGGGTCTACCCATTGACCTTGGTCGACCATTTTTTCGACAGTTGTGGAATCGTAATCTAATCCTTGAGTGGGATCTGCGTGATACCAACGTGAATGAATTAGGTGATCCACGCCGGCCTCGACAACATTTCTAACTCCCTGAGCCGAGAGAGTATGTGTGACGATTGGAATATTTATCCTGTGGGCTTCTTCAACCGCGGCTTTTAAAACTTTAACGGAATACTGTGGCTTCCTTGGGTTTGCCGTTGGTGTGAACATTCCTCCTGTTGCCATCATCTTGATGACATTTGCGCCAAGTTTCAATTGTGTTCGAACTGCTTGTCGAACTTGGTCTTCTGTATCAGCCTCGGTGCCGAAGAACCAACAATGCCCGGCTGTAATAGTGATAGGAGTGCCTGCGAGTAATAGCCTCGGTCCTGGAACGTGGCCGTTGTCGATCATCTCTCGGACTTGGAAAGCAACTTCATTCCGTGAGCCTAGATCACGAATAGTTGTGACTCCTGCAAGCACAGCTTTCCGCATGTTGTTAGTGGCTCGGATCGTTAGCTGTTGGACGTTTTCAGTTAACGCGAGTGCTTGCGCTTCAGGTGTGGCGCTGCAGTGCATGTGCGAGTGCGCATCAACAAGTCCGGGTAGAATCGAGACATCACCGAGATCGAAAACTTCGTACGATTCGTTGGCGCCTGAAATATTAGAAGCTGGCTCGACTGCGGTAATTAGACCGTTTTCCACCACTATCGTGTGATCATCCAACCACGCTGAAACATTTTCATCTGCAACACGCTTGGCTTTGAAAATACTCTTTTTTGTCATAGGTTTTATTAGGGATTTCGCTGTAGGACGTAAGGCTTTTTTATTTCGCTTCTGTATACCGTAATTAATTGCTAACCGCATGCAGCGGACAATAATTTATGCCCTATTCTTTCCATGTGCATTGAAATTCTTGAGTGATTCATGTCGTTTACGGATTGAACTTTTCGCTGATCAGGCCTTTGGTTATTACAACGCCTGCCAATATCTTCGACCGTCCCACCGCATTATCGTGCCCCATCCTGGGTAGCTCAGGTGACTTCCGAAAACAACGGCATTCTCTTTTTCCGCTCGATCAAGAATAGTTTTGCGGGCCTGGATTCCCATTTCCGCGTTCCAATCAGGAGTGTAGCGGTAATCAGTTTCAGTTGCCTGCATTGGTGAGCCTAGTATGTCGCCTACAAGTAATGCGCGTTCATTGTTAGAGGCGACCAACAGGCTCATGTGACCGGGAGTGTGCCCTGGCGTTGGGAATGCGGTTATACCTGGAGCCAGTTCTGTCTCGCCGTCCATTAGATCTAGGACTCCTCGTTCCTTGAGTGGCATTACGCTTCTTTGAGTGGTTTCGCTTCCGATAGGATCATCCAGTAGTTCTTTGCTGTTGAAATGATTCCAATCGGCTTCATGAACCCGATAGCGTGCGTTAAGAAAGGTGACTGGTCTTTCTGGGAGGTCCTCGCGTAGGTTCCATCCGACATGATCGCCGTGTAAGTGGGTGAGAAAAACGGTGTTGATTGAGTCGAGCCCTATGCCATTTCTTTCAAAGTCTTTAATTAATTCTCCAGGAGCTGGATATCCGATCATGTCACCATGGGGTCCAAAGCCTGAATCTGCTACTACTCGCTGGTCGTTTGAAGTTAAAACAAAAGATCCCAGGTTGTTTCGAAAATATTGACCTTCAAAGTACTCAGGGAATCGGTCGTGGAATGGTGACCATGCCTCTAGTGGAGTTTCGGGGAATAAGATTCTGGGATCGAACGTGATACTGCCGTCGGTGAGTCCGGTGATGTGGACATCGCCTATTTGGAGTGTGTTGTGAGAAGATGCTGGCATTTTGAGTTGAGCTTCAACATTTTTTATTAGGTTACGTAAGTTCTACACTTTTTTGCCATTGAGCTCAACAAGAGGTTTCTGGTAGCTGATGAGGAATTAATCTAAAAGCCCTCAGTGATAAACCGAGGGCTTTTCTTATATTTGAATGGCGATCCCGAGCAGATTCGAACTGCCGATCTCCTCCTTGACAGGGAGGCGTGTTAGGCCGCTACACCACGGGACCTTGTTGCAGAATTAACCGCTGACATTGAGAGTACGGCTGGAACCCAAGGTCAGTCAACAGCCTGAAAGGGTCTGGGAACCACAATCGGGGCATCAAGTAATTATCCGTAATTACAGCCAATACCTTTATAGCCGATCTCCACGTCACCTTCGGCCGTAACCATTACCGGTGTGATTTTATCGCCACCCGAAAGTCGTTCTACTTCTGTCCATTGTTCGGGCTGTTTCGAGACGTCTATCTCACGGTACGCGATATTGTCCTTTGTCAGATCCTCTTTAAGTAAGTCGCAATAGCCACATGTGGGGTGTGTGTAAACGATGGCCAAGCCGTCAGCCGCTGGAGGTTCAGTTTTGGGCATTTATATTCCTGAGATAATGATTTTGAAATTGGCTCTAATTTAGATTCCGTGCATCATAGTTGTGATTGCACAGGCGTTTGAAAAATCTCTGGATAGTCTACATCTCTATAGATTTTTCTCCTGAGATGTAGCCTTGGGGATCTTCTTCAAACGCAACGCGGCATCCAGGGCCACAGAAGTAATAGGCGTTACCTTGAAAAGTAGCCGTTCCCCCTCGTGGGTTGTCAGTGTTGACCTTCATGTTGCATACAGGGTCAATGGCGACTTCGGATTTTATTCTTAGAAATGGAATTTTCACGGTAGTTTTAGAATTATATGTTCGTTTATTGGAGAAATTTAGTTCCAAGATCAAATTTTGAGTTGATTGTGGCGGCAGTTGATGTTTATGGCCGTTCAGGAATATGAAGGCTTAATCGTAATGAGTTGGCCACAACAGTTAATGAGCTTAAAGCCATTATGCCGGCAGCAACGATAGGATTTAGGAATCCAAACTGTCCGATGATGGGATGCAAAAATGCAGGTGCGGTTCCATCACTAAATACGGGATATAGAATTCCAGCAGCGACCGGAATAAGCAAGATGTTGTAGAAGAAGGCCCAGAATAAGTTTTGTTTGATGTTTCTCATAGTACTTCGACTGAGATCGATTAGCTCATCGACGAATGTTAAATCTCCTGAAGTGATAGTTACATCAGCAGCTTCGATTGCAATATCTGTGCCTGTGCCGATCGCTACACCCACATTTGCGGTTGCTAGTGCGGCTGCATCATTAATCCCGTCACCAACCATTGCTACGGTCTTTCCACTCTCCTGAAATGTAGTTATGGCCGACGTTTTTCCTTCCGGGAGAATTCCAGCGATTACGTGCTTGATACCGACTGATTTGGCGACCTTGTCGGCTGCCTGTTTATTATCACCGCTGAGCATCACTGTATTGATACCGCGTGCGTGTAGTTTTTTTATGGCCTCCGCTGCTTTTGACTTCACTGTATCGGACACGCTGAAGAATCCGATCACCTTCTCATCTTTTGAAACCCATAGAACTGTATTGCCTGATTCGGTCATAGCAGCATTTGCTTTACTCACCCTATCGATAGAATTTTTTTCGAACACGAAGGCTTCGCTGCCCACAGCTACGATTGAACCTTCAACTAGTGCTGATATGCCTGCGCCGGGCGTAACTTTCACATTGGTGGCGTCTGGTATTTGAATGTTTTGTGTTTTGGCCTCAGCGAGTACGGCTGTTGCCATTGGGTGCTCCGAGTTTACTTCAACGGCAGCAGCAAAGCGGAGCAGGTCATTTTTTTCAACTTTGAATGTAGTGATGCTGGAAATTGAGGGTTTACCTTCCGTGATTGTGCCTGTTTTATCAAAGATAACGGTGTCAATCTTGTGCGTCCGCTCTAATGCGTCAGCATTGCGAATCAGTACACCTTTCGATGCCCCTCGTCCCATACCAACAACGATGGCTGTTGGGGTAGCGAGTCCAAGTGCGCACGGGCATGCGATTATCAACACTGCAACTGCCATCAGCAGGGCATTGACCATAGTGGGTTCTGGAGCTAGGAACGACCAAGTAGCAAAAACGAGTGCGGCGATCACCATCACGGCTGGTACGAAGCGAGCTGTTATCTGATCAACAAGATGCTCAATAGGAGCTCTGGAAGATTGGGCCTTTTGAACCATTCTTACGATTCCTGCAAGTATGGTCTCACTCCCGACCTGAGATGCTCTGAAACTAACTGATCCGATCCCGTTTATTGTTCCTGTATATAGCTTGTCGCCGACTTGTTTATCGACCGGGAATGGTTCCCCTGTCAACATTGATTCGTCGGTCGCGGTCGTACCTTCAATAATGATGCCGTCGACTGGTACTCTTTCTCCCGGGCGGAGCGTGATGCAGTCTCCCGTAACTACCTCAGACATATCAATTTCGATATTAACTCCATTTTTTAATACCAATGCAGATGTCGGCTGTAGGTTCATCAACTGTTTGATACTGTCAGAAGTTTTCGAACGAGCGCGTGACTCGAGCCATCGTCCCATAAGAACCAGGCCGATGATTGCAGTAGAAACATCGAAATATGTTCCACTTGAGTGGTTCCCACCTATGGCCGCGCTGGTGAACACTAATGATTCTTCGAACAGCGGTCGAAGGATCGTTACGGCGACACTATAAAAATAGGCCGCAGACGTTCCAATTGCTATAAGCGTATTCATGTTCGATGTGCCTAGCCGTGCTGCTGACCAGGCAGATCGGTAAAACTGCGAGCCAGCCCAGAACTGGACAGGGGATGCCAGAAAAAATGCGAAAATATTGATGGTGGTTGGCGTTAAGTTGGAAAAAGGATTGCTCGATGAGTAATTCATAGCAATCATTAAGATTGCCGATATGCTGAGGCTAATCAGCATTTTGTTTCGGGTTTGCCTAATCTCCGATAAGCGGATTTCTTTATCCCCGTCACTAAATATCGAACTGTCTTCGTCGGCAAACTTTCGAACCGAATATCCTGCACTAGACATCGCTTTTCGAAGATTAGACTTTGTCGGACTGCCTGTCGTGTATTCAACGGTCGCAGTTTCCGTTCCAAGGCTAACCTGCGATTCGATAATTTCTGGCAACTTGTTGAGCGCGTTTGTCACATGGTGGACACAGGCGGCACAGGTCATTCCACCAACACTGAATGTGAGGGTTGAGATTTGGTTTTCGACTTCGTCGTACGAGTCCGCTTCGGTATTGGCGTGCAACAATTCCGTATAGGTCCATCAGTTAGATCAGGCTGTATTTTTAATCGCTATTCTGAATCTCACCTACCTTACAAGCTTGAAAATCTCCTCGCTAAAGGTATCCCATACATATAAAACGCTTAAAGTTCATTAAGTTGTTAATTTTTAATAAAGCATTCAGTTATTTTATTGAGAGACATTATTGATTCGTTATTCTGGTCTGCAAATACCCTGTTAAAGATGTTGACATCAAGGTGGGGGTACGCCTAAAATTCTAGGCCGTCCAAGAAATGTCCATCTTCTTCCGTTTCGATCTGGTTCATATTTTTTAATCCCTAAACTACCCAAAGCACACATGGAATTCCTTCCGTGGGTACTTTGGGCTACTCGCGTTGTGTACACAGGCGCACGCGCGACTAAAAAAACTTATCACTTTTAGGAGAGTTTGCATGGTTATCGCTGATCGCAGATTAGCCCCAACTCAGCAGCCCGATTACAAAGCGTTCAACAGCATTTCAAACAATGTTGATGTTCCAAGTCTTGTGCAAGTGCAAGTTAATTCATTTCAATGGCTCAAGACGGATGGATTGAAGGATCTTCTCCAGGAAATCTCACCAATTGAGGATTTCTCCGGCGGTCGATTTGATCTCAAATTCTTAAGTCACGAAATTCGTAAGCCAAAAAATACTGAACGAGAATGTAGAACTCGTGAGATCACCTATTCTGCTCCACTTTATGTGACAGTCCAACTGGTAATCAAAGAAACGGGAGAAGTGAAAGAGCAGACTCTTTTCTTTGGTGATCTTCCAATGATGACTCAAAATGGAACATTTGTTATTAATGGTGCAGAGAGAGTTGTTGTTTCTCAGTTGGTTCGCTCGCCAGGGGCTTATTTCACTACAAAGACAGATCCTGCTACAGGTCGTGAACTCTGCAGTGCTAAGTTGATACCTTATCGCGGAGCTTGGGTGGAACTTGAAACGAGTAACAAGGATCTTCTTTCGGTAAAGGTTGACCGTAAACGTAAGGCTCCTATTTCGACGTTACTCCGCGCACTCGGTTGGGCCACTGATGATGAGATTCGTCAATTAGTATCCGATGTAGACGACGATCCAGTCCATAGTTATATGGAAGCCACCCTGGCGAAAGATACGGCGGCGTCTACGGTTGATGAGGCCCTTCTTGAGTTTTATCGCCGACTACGACCTGGCGAACCCCCTAGCGTTGAAAATGCAAGTGAGTTGATTAACAACTTGTTTTTCAACGAACGTAAATACGATTTAGGCCGAGTCGGTCGTTACAAACTGAATCGAAGACTGAGTATCGACGAAAAGACTCGCACTCTTACAAAAAACGACATAGTCGAATTGATTCGACGAATGATTACGATAAACAATGGGCGTGCATCGAATGATGATATTGACCACTTGGGTAATCGACGGGTAAGAGCTGTCGGAGAATTGATTCAGAATCAATTGCGTCTTGGACTCTTGAGAATGGAACGTGTTGTCAAAGAGCGGATGACTACACAGATGGATCCTACAACAACAACTCCTGCTGCTTTAATTAATATCCGGCCAGTAGTTGCTGCCGTTCGTGAATTTTTCGGAGGATCCCAGCTATCTCAGTTTATGGATCAAACTAATCCTTTGGCCGAACTAACCCATAAGCGCCGACTCTCTGCACTTGGGCCTGGTGGGCTTTCCAGAGAGCGTGCGGGCTTTGACGTGCGTGATGTTCACGCATCTCATTATGGTCGTATCTGTCCGATTGAAACTCCCGAAGGGCCTAACATCGGACTTCTTGGTTCACTTTCGACTTATGCGCGCTTAAACCCTTACGGCTTTATAGAAACTCCTTACAGAAAAATCCTTCGTGACATATCTAGTGCTAATCCAGACATTCAAGGTCGTACACCTCTTGAAGACATAATGGACGAAGATGGAAAGATTATTGCCGAGAGTCAGAAGCCTATTACGATTCCAGTTGCAGCTCTGGTAAATGCACTTAGCCCACGTGACGTAAAAGTTATGCCGTATGTGACTGCCGATGAAGCCGATATTGATTATCTTTCGGCTGATGATGAGGAGGAAAACACTATTGGTCAGGCGACCACTCCAATGGATGCTAAGAGTCAGATCACGACACAACTCGTCGAGGTTCGGCAGGGCGGTAGTGAAGCTTATACGTATGTTCATCCGGACGATGTTCAATATCTCGACATTTCTCCAATGCAGATCGTTAGTATTTCAACAGCATTGATTCCGTTTTTGGAACACGATGATGCTAACCGAGCTTTAATGGGGTCCAATATGCAGCGCCAAGCAGTTCCATTGGTTCAACCACAAGCTCCTTTAGTTGGGACAGGGATGGAATGGCGTGTAGCGAGTGACTCTGGTCAAGTTGTGATGTCCGAAATTGAAGGTATTGTCTCGGAATCGACGAGTAATTGTGTGAAAATTTTGGGTGTAGATGGGAAGGAAGTTGAATACCCCTTAACGAAATTCGTGCGTTCAAACCAGGGTACTTCGATTAATCAGCATCCAATTGTTCATAAGGGAGACAGGGTTGCTCCAGGCTCTCCATTGGCTGACAGTTCATCGACTGAAAATGGAGAACTCGCGCTTGGTCAGAACTTGTTGGTCGGCTTTATGACTTACGAGGGGTTTAATTATGAAGATGCAATCATACTGAACGAAGACCTTGTTAAAGATGATCGATATACCTCTATTCATATTGATAAACACGAAGTAGAGGCTCGTGAAACTAAATTGGGCCCAGAAGAGATTACTCGTGATATCCCAAACGTTGGTGAAGAGAGCCTACGGGATTTAGATGAAGAAGGTATTGTACGGATAGGTGCGTGGGTGACTCCAGGGGATATTCTGGTCGGGAAGATCACGCCCAAAGGAGAAACTGAACTGACCGCTGAAGAAAAGCTCCTTCGAGCCATTTTTGGCGAGAAAGCCCGTGATGTAAAGGATACTAGTCTACGAGTGCCGCATGGACAGCACGGCAAAGTTACTGATGTGCGAATCCTAACAAAGGAAAAAGGGGATGATTTACAGCCTGGGGTAACGAAGACCGTGCGTGTATGGGTTGCACATACTAGGAAGATCAACCAAGGAGATAAGATGGCTGGTCGACACGGAAATAAGGGCGTCGTTTCTAAGGTTTTGCCAAGGGAGGATATGCCGTTTCTACCAGATGGAACTCCTCTGGATATTATGCTGAATCCTATTGGTGTGCCTTCGAGGATGAATTTAGGACAATTATTAGAAACTCATCTAGGTTGGGCAGCGAACACCCTAGGATTTCATGCTCGGACTCCGGTGTTTGATGGCGCGCAGGACAGTGTTATAGAAGATCAGCTTGCTAGGGCTTGGTTTGTAAGTGAGGCTAAGTCAAAGGATCATCGTGATCTTGATTCGGATGATATAAATTGGGCTAAGGTTGATGACTATCTGGATGAGCGTGGTTTTGATCGAGATCGGCTGTGGAGCGATGCCCCGTCGAATCGTGGAACTGCTCGAGAGGCCTGTTTGAGAATTTGGCTGGAAGAGGTTACAGGTGAGAAAACTGAAAACTTGAAGCCTTCGGAACTTATGCAAGAGTCATTAAAAATTTCTCGCGAAAGGAATTTATCCGCACCAATTTTTGGTAAGCAAGTGATTCATGACGGCCGGACGGGTCTTAAATATGATTCGCCAGTCACGGTTGGCAATGTCTACATGTTGAAACTGATCCATCTCGTACAAGATAAGATTCATGCTCGTTCGACCGGTCCTTATTCGCTTATCACTCAGCAGCCTCTTGGAGGAAAAGCTCAGTTCGGTGGTCAGCGATTTGGTGAAATGGAAGTTTGGGCGTTAGAAGCTTATTCGGCTGCTTATACGCTTCAAGAAATGCTTACGATTAAATCTGATGACGTAGTTGGGCGTGTTAAAACATACGAAGCGATTGTTAAGGGTGAAGAGGTGATTCAGCCTGGGGTTCCGGAATCTTTCCATGTTCTATTGAAAGAATTGCAAGGGTTAGGGCTTTCGGTTGAACTTCTAAACGAGGATATTGAAAGATTTACTCAACACGAGACCTCTACACAAGAGATGTCGGCGACACTTGGCGCTCCTCTTAATTGGAGTGATCTGAGCGATGAACCTCTTGATGCCTTGGATATTGAAGAACTGTCACTTGATGAATTGACCGTTGATTCAGCAGCGACTATGGATGAGGATGACGACTCAGCAGTAAGTGATTCTTCATCAGATGACAACGAGGATGACACAAAGGATTCTTTGCAGGCCTTAACTGCAGAGGAATCTGAAGAATCTGATGACGCAATCATTGGCGTTGACGATGAAGAAAACTAAATGAACTACGGTACATGCGAAATATGTGTGAGCTAAAAACCAATGCTGGCAACTAGTCAGTTCAACTATAGGGTGCAATCCCTGGAAGGCGAAGGAAACGGCCAGATATGACACAATCAGGCGCCGATTTCAACGCGATTAGAATCTCACTGGCATCTCCAGAGCAGATTAGAGCTTGGTCATACGGTGAAGTAACTAAACCCGAGACAATTAATTACCGTACATTACGGCCTGAGAAGGACGGTTTGTTTTGTGAGCGGATATTTGGTCCTACAAAAGATTGGGAATGTTATTGCGGTAAGTACAAGAAGATTCGGTACAAAGGCGTAATCTGTGATCGATGCGGTGTCGAAGTAGCGCGTTCCAAAGTTCGAAGAGAACGGATGGGTCACGTGAAGTTAGCGGCTCCTGTAGCGCATATTTGGTTTTCTAAAGGAACTCCTTCGCGCCTGGGGCTTATCCTTGATCTTTCACCTCGGAATCTGGAAAGGATTCTATATTTTTCGCAGTATGTTGTGACATCTGTGGACGATGTGGCGCGCCAGAATGCTATTGAGCAACTGGAAGCGTACAGTGACGCTGAAAGCACACGCTTTGACGAGGATTTGAAAGATGCTGTATCAGAAAAGAACGTTGAACCGGCGTTGGCATCAACTATGCAAGCGATGTTCGATGCAAAGCTAGAAGCTGATCGCATAGCCACTGAACTTGCAGAATTGGACAAACCCAAGAAAAAGCTTACAAAAGCTCAGGCTGCCAGGGCAGAAAAAGAAGCTCTCGAACTTGCAGAGTCTCAATCATTAGAAATCGAAAGCTTTAAAGGTGAGGATGCCGTCACAAAACTCACCGAGCTGACCGAAGAGCAAAAAGCAGCAGTTAAAGCAGATGTACAAAATAAAATCGATGACCTCGAGGCGATTCGAGTTATGGATTTACTCACAGAAGCGAGATTCCGTGAATTACGTGATAAATTTGGTCATGTATTTAGGGCATCGATGGGTGCAGAATCGGTACTTGAAATTCTCGAGAATACCGATTTGGATTCGGTGCGAATAGAACTCTTAGATCAAGTTCGAAATACATCTGGGCAGCGTCGCAAGAAAGCAATAAAACGACTTCGTGTTGTCGAAGCGTTCAGAAAGAGCGGGAATAAATCTGAGTGGATGATTCTTACAGTTTTACCTGTACTACCACCGGAATTGCACCCAATGGTTCAACTTGATGGCGGACGGTTTGCTACTAGCGACCTGAATGATCTTTACAGAAGAGTGATCAACCGCAACAACCGATTGAAGCATTTGATCGAACTCCAAGCTCCGGACATCATCATTCGAAATGAAAAACGAATGCTTCAAGAGGCTGTCGATGCTCTTATTGACAACGGTCGTCGAGGCCGAGCTATCCAGGGCAGTCATAACCATAAATTGAAGTCCTTGACGGATCTGCTTCGTGGTAAGCAAGGTCGTTTTAGGCAAAATCTTTTGGGTAAGCGTGTGGATTACAGTGGAAGGTCCGTAATAATCTCTGGCCCCCAACTTAATATGTATGAGTGTGGTTTGCCGAAAAAGATGGCCCTAGAATTGTTTAAGCCGTTTGTAATGAACGCACTAGTTGTGAAGGGGTATGCTCACAACATCAAAAGCGCGAAAAGAATGACAGAGAGAGCTCGTCCAGAAATCTGGGATTTGCTTGAAGAAGTTATACAAGATCATCCTGTAATGCTTAATCGAGCTCCTACTCTTCATCGATTGGGAATTCAAGCCTTCCAACCAGTTTTAGTTGATGGTTCGGCTATTCAGATTCACCCATTAGTTTGTACAGCGTTCAACGCTGATTTTGATGGTGATCAGATGGCAGTACACGTTCCACTTTCAAGAGAAGCGGTGATTGAAGCACAGCGATTGATGCTTTCAACCAATAATATGCTTGCTCCCAGTTCAGGATTTCCGATTGTTTCCCCCACTCTGGACATGGTTCTTGGTGTTTATTACCTCACCGGGGTTGACGGTGATGAGTTAACGCCTGTTGAAAGGGATGAGGAAGGCAATGCTGTATTTGATACAACGTACGCGGATTTTGATGATGTGCGTTTGGCGTTTGACACTGAAAGAATCAAGCTGCGTCAACTGATCAAAGTCCGTGATGACCATGGTGAGCTGATTGAAACCACTGTGGGTCGCGTTATATTCAACTGGGCTCTTCCAAAAACGATGGAGTTTCGAAATCAGTTGTTTGACCGTGGTGCCATTGAAGCTTTGGTTGGGGAGGTAGTAACTGGATATGGTAATCAAGCTACCTCTGAGATGTTAGACCAGGTGAAAAACCTCGGGTTTAAGTACGCTACCCAGTCCGGCACTACGATAGCAATGAAAGACATCGTTACGCCTCCACAGAAACAATCCTTATTGTCTGCTGCTGATACTAAGATCTCCAAATTAGATGAGCAGTATCAAGAGGGCCTCATCACTGACCATGAACGTTATGAAGCATCGGTAGGAATTTGGACTGATGTATCAAATAAAATGACAGATGCTGTCGAAGACACGTTAGATAAGTATGGTGGAATTTTTACGATGGCAGCTTCTGGTGCGAAAGGTAATATCGCGCAGATCAAACAGATGGCTGGTATGCGTGGGCTGATGTCAGATCCTAAGGGCAGGATTATAGAAATGCCCATACGCTCGAGTTTTGCTGAGGGTTTGTCGGTTCTTGAGTACTTTATTTCTACTCATGGAGCTCGAAAAGGTCTCGCTGACACAGCCTTACGGACAGCGGACTCAGGGTATCTAACTCGTCGTTTGGCTGATGTTGCTCAGGATGTGATAATCACGACAGAGAATGACCCGGGCGCACAAGGGATTTTGATTACTGATGATCAACAAGGTGGTCAGCAGGCACCACTTGCAGAGAGAATTGTAACTCGCTACCTTGCGGAACCTATTGTTCATCCTGAGACGGGTGAATTAATAGCGGATCGTGATGATTTAGTCAGCAGAGAAGTGGCTGAACGTATCATGGCTGCAAATGTAAAAGAGGCGTGGGTATTTTCACCGCTTTCTAGTACGATTCAGCGTGGTATATCCCAAAAATGTTATGGCGGTTCACTTGCTACAGGAGAGCCTGCCCTGCTTGGTGAAGCTGTTGGGATTATCGCAGCTCAGTCGATTGGTGAACCTGGCACACAGTTGACCATGAGAACCTTCCACACTGGAGGTGTTGCGGGTAAGGACATTACGTCAGGTTTACCTCGTGTTGTCGAATTATTTGAAGCCCGACAGCCAAAAGGGATGGCGGTGTTATCTGAAATAGGTGGTCAAATTGAGATTGGTCAACTGCCTGAGGGCCGTGTAGTTAGAGTTACTTCTACCGAAGTTTATTCAGAGGAAATGGATATTCCTCAAACTCATAGACAGACTGTCAAAACAGGTGATTGGGTTGACGCTGGTGAAGTTGTTCTTTCTGCAAAGAAAGTTGCTATGGCTGCAGCCATTAAGGCTGGCACAGCAGACGAATTACAAGAAGAAATATTTGCGCCAGTTGCGGGTACTGTGCAGGTAACGAAGACCGCTGTTCGCATTGCATGGAATGAGACGGATGAGCGCGAGTACGTGATTCCGGCGGCATCAGAAATTTTAGTTTCTGACGGCGATAAGATTGAGCCGGGAACAGCGCTGACCGATGGTCCGAAGAATCCACAAGATATTCTTCGAATTGAAGGACAGGCAGCAGTACAACGTTACTTAGTGGATGAGGTTCAGGCGGTATATCGATCACAAGGTGTGCAGTTGCATGATAAGCATATCGAGGTTATTGTTCGCCAGATGATGCGTAAAGTTCGGGTTGATAATCCGGGTGACAGTGACTTGCTGCCAGGAGAATTGGTGGACAGGCATGATTACGAGCTGACGAATAACAATATGTTGGCTGAAGGTGGAGAGCCTGCTACAGCTAGTCCAGTTCTTCTTGGTGTAACTAGGGCATCGCTTAACACTCAGAGTTTCTTGGCAGCAGCATCTTTCCAGGAAACCGCACGTGTACTTACTGAAGCTGCTGTGAACGGTTCTGTAGATCGCTTGAGTGGCTTGAAAGAGAATGTCATTATCGGTCGACTGATACCTGCTCGACTTGACCAGACATCTGAAGGACGTGAGCGTCTTGGAGTGGCGGAAGGTGAGCGAGAAGACGGTCGTCTCACTGGTTTCACTAAGGCGCCTGCTACGTTTGAGGAGGCATTAGCAGCTATCGGTGGTGGAGATATGGTTGGTGTTGGAGCTGAATCAGGATCTCGATCAACACCAAGTGAAGAGACTGGTGGATCGGCATCAGAGGACATTACTGATGACGGCGGTCTTCTTGCTGCGGTATCAGCGCTTGCAGATGTAGCCACCGGAGGCGTTGAATCATCTGATAGTGGTGATGACGCCGCAGCGCGAGCAGCAGAGGCCTTACGGGCATCTACATCTACGGCAGAAGAGAGCACAGATTCTTCTCCACAGTTTGTAGATGAAGTAAATGAAGATGAGTCAGATAAATCTGATGAATAGCATTTTCATTTGGTAGGTTGTGATGAAAACTGCGCCCTCATCTGCGAAGTTGAGGGCGCAATTATTTAACGTGTGTAAACTAAACTAGATCGAGTTCAAATTGTTTAGTAATGTTTCCGGATTTTTCCTATAAAATTCGTTACTCGTTTTGCGGGCGGTTAGCTCAGCTGGCTAGAGCGCGTCGTTGACATCGACGAGGTCACAGGTTCAAGTCCTGTACCGCCCACCAAATCGATATAGTTGGCAAGCATGGTTTAGCGATTCGGTAGCACCCGTATTAATTTTTTGGGTATCGCGAAAAGACGGAGCCACTTTTAAATGGCAGTTAAATTCAAAGACCTCTCACCTGAGGATCAAAATGATTATCGCGATCGAATGCGCCATTCCGCTGCGCATGTTCTTGCTGAAGCGGTAATTAATTTATTTCCTCAAGCCCAACTCACGATTGGCCCGCCGATAGCCGACGGTTTTTTCTATGATTTTGCTGTTACAGAACCATTTACTCCTGAAGATATAAAACGTATTGAGCTGAAAATGCGCGATTCAATTAAGGCAAATACTAAGTTTGTTGAACGTGAAACCAGTCGGGATGAAGCTTTAGAACTGGTGAAAGATAATCCGTATAAAGTTGAGATTTTAAAAGGAATTCCCGCAGACGAACGAGTCACCTTTTGTAGTCATTCTGATAATGCATTTGAAGATCTTTGTCGTGGTGGACATATGGAGCGTACCGGTGACATCAAAGCATATAAATTACTTTCTTCTGCGGGAGCTTATTGGCGAGGCGATGAAAGTAACCCGATGTTGCAGCGCATCTATGGGACCGCCTGGGAATCACGGGACGCTCAGAAGAATTATCTAAGACGTCGTGATGAGGCCGAAAAACGTGATCACCGTAAGTTGGGGCGTTCATTAGGCTTATTTTTCTTTGATCCGATTGCGCCTGCTAGTCCATTTTTCCTTCCAAAAGGCACTATCGTAATTAATAGTCTTATTGATTATGTGAGGGAGTTGTATGCCCGGTATGGCTATCAGGAAGTAATTACGCCTCAAATATTTAATACTGAACTATGGAAACGCTCAGGCCATCTCGACGCGTATGCGGAAAATATGTACTTCTTAGATGTGGATGAAAGGGAATTTGGTGTAAAACCAATGAACTGTCCCGCTGCAGCGATGTTGTACCTGGCGAATTCACGTAGTTACCGTGAATTGCCTATTAGGATGGCAGACTTTGGGCGATTGCACCGAAATGAACGATCAGGAGTGACACACGGTTTGAATCGTGTCCGTTCTTTTGTGCAAGATGATGCCCATATTTTTTGTGCCTTTCATCAAATTAAGGCAGAGATCACGTCTTTTTTGCAGATGTTGAATGAGTCTTATAAGGTTTTTGGATTTGAAAAGACTCGATTTGAATTATCGCTACGCCCAGAAAAGCGCGTTGGATCTGATGAAATGTGGGATCAGGCAGAGTCGATTCTCACTGAAGTACTGGATGCTACGGGACACAAATACACTGCCCAATCTGGGGAGGGGGCCTTCTACGGACCTAAGATCGACGCATTTGTGCCAGATGCTATCGGGCGTGAATGGCAGTTAGGCACCGTTCAATTAGATTTTTCACTTCCTGAGCGCTTTGATATGGAATACACCGCAGAGAACGGTAACCGTGATCGTCCTGTTGTAATTCATCGTGCGATGTTGGGATCACTTGAACGCTTCCTGGGTGTTTTGATTGAGCATTTATCTGGAGCGTTTCCAATGTGGCTTTCACCAGTGCAGGTAGTAATTGTTCCTATTGCTGATCGCCATAATGAATTTTGTTTCGAGGTTGGTAAGCGGATTAGTGAAGCGGGATTCAGGGTTGAGGTGAATGATTCAAACGATAGAATGAACGCAAAAATTAGGCAGGCGCAACTTCAAAAGGTCCCGTATATGCTTGTGGCGGGGGATCGGGAAGTTGAGTCTCAGTCCTTGTCAGTGCGTACCAGAAGTGGTGACAATCTCGAGCCCATGTCGATTGATCAGGTAATTGAGAGGTTCGTAAAACAAGTAGCAGATCGATCTTGATTTTATTTTCAAAATTAATTACGCATCTAAGGATTACAGGTTAAGATATGTAATAATTCTTGGGGATGTACGCGTTTATTTTGGCGAGTTAAATTTTCGACGGCAAAATAATCGTACTTATGGCATCTGATAGTGTTTGTATTTTGTACTAGTGTTCAAAATGATCTCTCAAGGGTGGTATGTGTTGGTCTGGTCTGTAAATTTTCAGTAAGTACGCCTTATAGGGCGGGATGGTGGACTAAAAACATCAAATGAAATCCGACGAAATTACGCTACACCGAGGACTTCAAGGTGTTTACTTTGACCGTAGTGCAACGACGTTTATTGATGGCAAACAAGGTGTTCTTGAATACCGTGGCTACAATATTCATGATCTTGCCGAATATTCAACTTTTGAGGAGACAGCCTATCTTCTTGTACATGGCAATCTTCCTACTCAGGCCCAATTGGATGAGTTTGATTCAGAGTTGAAAGGTGCTCGAGAGTTACCCGAAAAAGTTTTTGATGTCATCGATCTGGTTAAAGATTCTCATCCGATGGATGTTCTTAGAACCGCTGTTTCAGCGTTAGCCTCATTTGATCCGGAAAGGGGAGATAACTCTCCTGAAGCAACCATTCATAAGGGAAATCGTCTTACATCCCAAGTACCTGGGATTGTAATGGCGCACCATGCTATTCGTAGGGGTAAAGATCCTGTAAAACCCAGTTCAACGTTGAGTCATGCTGCTAATTTCCTTTACATGCTTGAAGGAAATGAACCGAGTGCTGATGCGGCCAATCTGATGGATAAAGATTTTGTTCTTCACGCGGATCATGGCTCAAATGCGTCGGCGTTTACAGCGCGTACGGTAGCCGGGACTGCAGCAGATGTCCACGGTGCTGTCACAGCCGGGATAGCTGCTTTATCAGGGCCATCACATGGTGGAGCGGCTGAAAATGTTATGCAGATGGCGAAAGAAATCGGCAAACCTGAAAATGCAGCGGATTATGTTCATGATCTTCTTTCAAGCCGACAACGTGTGATGGGCTTTGGTCATCGTGTCTACAAAGCAGAGGATCCGCGTGCAAGGCACCTTCGTGAAGGAGTTAAGAACCTCAGCGAAGAGATGGGGCAGCCTGAGTGGTATCAAATACTTGAAGGCGTTGTTGATGCAATGAAACCTTATGCCAGGCGCGGGATTCATGTAAATGTCGATTTTTTTGCAGGTGTTATTTATTATTTGAATGGATTTCCGCAAGACTTATTTGTTCCGATATTTGCTGTTGGACGCATTCCCGGATGGACAATCCAAGTAGTTGAGCAGTTAGAGCACAATATTTTGATCAGACCATTACTCCAGTACACGGGAGAGCACAATTTGGAGTATGTTCCCATTTCTGATCGTGGCTGAAACAGGTGAGCGCATCAGTGAGTGATATGTTGTCAATCGCAATTCACTTTGATGGTTGAGTTGGTTATGAATCTGCCGCAGCCATTTTTATAGAGCTACAGCATGACGATACCCAAATCCCATACCGCATTAGAAAGAAGTCTGATCGGGCATATTGCTAAGTACGGTCCCGTTACTTTTGAGTCGTTTATGAACTTCGTTCTTTACGATAACGATCAGGGCTATTATCCAACTCGTCGTAGAGCTTCTGGTTCAAAACCTGTCGGAACAGATGGAGACTACTTTACGAGCCCTACTACCCATCCCGTATTTGGTGCTTTGCTAGCATTACAACTCAGGGAAATGTGGTTGTTGCTCGATTCACCATCCGAATTTACTGTTATCGAAATGGGTGCAGGTGATGGAACTCTTCGTTCGGATATTCTGGAGTACGTGCAACAAGAACTTCCAGATTTCGCTCAAACTATTCGATACGTCGCGACAGATTTGGTTCCGCCATCAAATGTAAACGGTGTTATTGATAATTCTTGTCTGCCAGTTGATGTTGTTGGTTGCATCATTTCCAACGAGTTGCTTGATGCCTATCCATTCAATCGATTCATTGTGCAAGATGGGGTAGTCAAAGAAATTTTTGTTGACTACCAAGGTGGAGAGTTTGTCGATTCTATAGGTGAAGTAAGCGAACCTGAAATTACGGCGCGTGTCGATCCATTTTTAGATTCACTTACAGAAGGCTATAAGGGCGAGGTAAACCTGAGACTTGCTTACTGGTCGGACTCAGTTTCTGCCGCGCTACAGCGTGGGTACGTTATTACCATCGATTACGGGTATGATCGCCCTGACCTCTATGAACCGTCCAGGCCCAGTGGCTCAATGCGGTGCTATTACCAGCACACGCTAAGCCAAGATCCATTGAGGAGAATTGGCAAGCAAGACATAACATCACATGTCGATTTTACGGCGGTAGATCATACGCTGATGGTCAATCGAATTAAACGAGTTGGGAAGCTTTCTCAACGGCAGTTCTTATTCAATTTAGGTCTCAAGGATTTTTCTGACGACATTACTCTTAGGTCGTTGGCTAAGGAGCTTTCTCGAGCAGATTCGCAAGAAAATCTTGCTGGTATTGAGGCGCTAATAGATGCGGACGGACTAGGTAAGTTTAAAGTGGTAATGCATTCGAAAGGTATTGATCAAGCGCATCGAATCACTGGTATAACAGGTCGCAAATCTCTCGTAGAAGGTCGTAATACACCCACATTGAATAACTCAAAATCAACTCATGCTCGCTTGCTTAGGTCTGGTAATCCGTTTGGACGAACTGACGCTGAGATTAGAAGCGGTATGACTTGGGAACAACTGTTTTGTGATGACTCGACAAATATTGTTAATTGAATTTCTTAGGTGAATGGAATAGATGTTGACCGACGATTCGCAATGTCCAAAAAAAACACCACTCTACGCAACACATTTGAAATCCAATGCAAAAATGACGGAATTTTGTGGTTGGAGCATGCCGATTCAATACCCAAAAGGGATTATTGCTGAAGTAAAAGCTGTTCGTGATTCGGCGGGTATTTTCGATGTTTCACACATGGGACGGCTAGAATTTGAAGGTCCCCGTTCCCAATATTTTTTAGGAACGATTTTGTCAGCGGATTTAATGGCGCTGAAGTTTGGACGGAGTAAATACAATTTTATCTGTAACAAATATGGCGGCATTATCGATGACGCTATGGTTTATCGTGTCGGGGATGAGAGATTTCTTTTGATAGTGAATGCCGGAAATACTGATAAAGATCTGGAGTGGATAGCCTCTCAAACCGTGGATGACTCCGACTGCAATATGGCGATACTAACTAATGAAACGGCTATGATCGCCATACAAGGACCGCAGGCAGTAGCCATAGTTGATGAAGTGACAGATGGGTTTGCTTCAAAGATTGGCCGTTTTCGAATTGCGAACGTTTCATTTATGGGTTTCGATGCTACTTTGGCGAGAACTGGATATACGGGAGAAGATGGATTCGAAATTATCGTTCCAGCAGATCAAGGATCAGATCTATGGTTGCTTTTGAAAAGCTCAGGGGCTGTTGAATGTGGGCTTGGGTCTCGCGATGTCTTGAGGCTGGAAGCGGGGTTACCGTTACATGGCAACGATATTTCAACATGCACGAATCCTTACGAGGCGGGGTTTGGTCGGTTTGTATATACAGAAGCATCTGATTATGTAGCCGGTGATGCATTACTCCACATATCGACTACAGATTCTCGTCGTCTATTGGTAGGTTTTAAAATGACTGGACGAGGTATTCCAAGATCTGGCCTTAGAATTCTTTCTTGCTTATCAGGCGAAAATATTTCTAGTCCTATTGGTACTGTGACTTCAGGTACTTATTCACCAACCGTTGACGGCGGTATTGGTATGGGCTACGTTGAGCGAAAATACTCTGAAGTAGGGAACCAAATCGTTATTGATATTAGAGGTAGACTGGTTGAAGCTGAAATTGTGAAATTGCCATTTTACAAACCGTTTTAATTATTCGATTTAGCCTTTTTGTTATTTGTTGTGGAGATAGAACATAGATGTACCCAGAGGATCTGAAATACTCAAAAGAGCATGAGTGGGTGCGCATTAACGGCTCCATCGCCGAGGTAGGTATTACCTTATTTGCACAGGAATCTCTCGGAGATGTCGTATACGTTGATCTTCCCGAGGTCGGATCGGAAGTTGAGCAGTTTGCCAAGTTTGGTGAAATCGAATCGGTAAAAGCGGTAAGCGATCTTTTTTGTCCGGTGGAAGGCAAAATTGTCGAGATTAACCATAAGTTAGTCGATAATCCGGAGGTAGTTAATGTTGAACCTTACGGTGCCGGGTGGTTGATAAAAGTTCAACTTTCTGATTCATCGAAGCTTGATGACTTGATGGATGCTGCAACATATGAATCGATCTTGGAGTAGCGATCATTTCACCATGGCATTGCCTTCTAAACCCTCGATAAATCATCCTTATATTCCGGCTACAGATTTTGAACGTGCAGAGATGCTTAGGGTGATTGGCGTTGATTCTTTCGACGATTTGTTAACGGATATACCACTTGCACATCGACATCCACGGATGGATCTTGCTTCAGGGCTTAGCGAACAGGAACTTGCGTCAAGAATTAGTGGTTTTGCCGATGAAAACGCGTCGCCTTCTAGTGGTTATGTGTCATTTCTTGGTGCTGGCGCCTATAGCCACTACATACCTTCGGTAGTTCGTTCGATACTTCAGCGCGGTGAATTTGTAACTGCATATACCCCCTACCAGCCAGAAGCTGCTCAGGGCACTCTTCAGGTGGGGTTTGAATTCCAGACGATTATTTGTCAATTGACAGGTATGGAAGTAGCCAATGCGGGTATGTATGACGGTCCCACTGCGTTCGCTGAGGCATGCTTGATGGCTGCTAGAGTTACGCGTCGTACTAAAGTCGGTGTGCTTTCAGATGTTGATAACCGCTTGTTAGAGGTCTTAATTTCATATGCGAAATACCAAGATATTGAGACCATTGAAATTACGCCCGATACGCGTGTAATTCCTGATGATCTTGCCTGTATAGGGATCCAAAGTCCAAATTTTTTCGGTGAGATACAAGATGTTGAGAGATTGACGAATCTGGCCCACGACCACGGCGCTCTCTCGGTAGTGCATGTGAATCCAACATCATTGGGCTTATTTAAATCACCTGGAGAGTTTGGTGTAGACATAGTTACGGCTGAAGGACAACCCCTGGGTGTACCAATTGCATTTGGGGGTCCATATGTTGGTTTATTTGCTTGTAAAAAGGAGCAGATAAGGCAGATGCCGGGCAGGATCATCGGCTCCACCAAAGATACTAAGGGAAGGGCTGGCTATGCGCTGACTCTTCAGACTCGTGAGCAGCATATTCGACGCGAGCGAGCAACATCGAATATATGTACCAGCACGCAATTAATTGCTCTTATGGTCACAGCCTACGTCGCGACTTTGGGTAAGCAAGGTATAAGAGAAGTGGCCGAATTGTGCTACCAAAAGGCTCACTATGCTGCCAAAGAGATTGCGGATATCGAAGGATATTCTGTCCGAAATAAGGGTGATTTTTTTCATGAATTTGTTGTGACATGTCCAGACAATCCCTCTGTTATAAACGCAGAACTTTTGAAGCAGAAAATAATAGGTGGATTGGATATTTCGGATAGATCTAATAACGGTATGCTCGTGTGTTTTACTGAGACAAATTCGAAAAAAGATATTGATAGGTTTGTAGAGGCATTACGCCAGTTTGCTGAGGCCCACTGATTATTAAAAAAAGTACCACTGATATAGACCGTCGGTTACTTATGGACCGTTCGGTTCCTGGGCGCAAAGCATTTTCACTTCCTGAGTCGGATGTGCCCTTTCAGGAAATGCCGGATCGATCACAGATGCGTGATGACCTCGAGTTGCCTGAGGTATCCCAGTTGGAAGTGATCCGATATTTTTCAATATTGAGCCAACGAAACTTTTCTATTGATACGAATTTTTATCCGCTTGGTTCATGCACCATGAAATATAACCCTAAAATCAATGATGAACTTTCAAATCTCCCAGGGTTAGCGGATCTTCATCCTCTGCAGCCAGAAGCTACTGTCCAAGGTGCCATCAGATTGCTAAAGGATCTACAAGATGATCTAGGTGAGATCACGGGCCTGCCTGCTGTTTCTTTAGCACCGCTCGCCGGTGCGCAAGGAGAATATGCCGGGCTACTTATCGCACGTGCCTACCATGAGGCCCGAGGTGATAATCAACGGACAGTTGCGATCATTCCAGATTCTGCTCATGGAACAAACCCGGCTTCAGCAGCGATGGCGGGATTAGATGTTGTAACGGTCAGATCTGATTCAAATGGTAATGTTGATGTATCTAATCTGCGTGAACTTTCGGATTCTCGAACCGCTGTTTTTATGCTCACCATACCGAGCACTTTGGGTTTATTTGAGCCGAACATTCTTGAAATTACAGAAATTATTCACAACGCCGGGGGGCTGGTGTACGCAGATGGAGCTAATTTGAATGCCCTGCTTGGAATTGTGAAGCTTGGCGACTTGGGGGTGGATATATGCCACTCTAATCTTCACAAGACCTTTTCAACACCTCATGGTGGAGGAGGACCAGGTTCAGGTCCTGTAATGGTGAAGGATGATCTTGCGGAATTTCTTCCTCAACCCGTGGCCGAAAAGCGCGGTGGCAGTTACGTATTGGCAAATCCTGATCAGTCGATTGGATCCATAAATGGATTTCACGGATCTTTCTCAATTGCCGTGAGAGCTTATGCATATATTAAAGCTCTAGGATTGGAAGGCTTGCAATCCGTTTCTGAAAACGCCATTATCAACGCTAATTACATACAAACTAACCTGCGAGATAAATATAACCTTCCTGCGGATCGTTATTGTATGCATGAAACAGTTCTTTCCGCCTCTCGCCAGAAAGATCGTGGCATTGCAGGTCTCGATATTGCAAAGCGTTTACTTGATTTTGGTATTCATGCCCCCACGATGTATTTTCCGATGATAGTCGATGAAGCGCTCATGATTGAGCCAACTGAATCTGAATCAAAAGAGACGCTGGATCACTTTATTTCTGTAATGAGGCAAATTGATGATGAGACGAATAACAACGCGGAATTGGTGAGTGGGGCTCCACACGATCTGCCGGTTACACGTCTTGATGAGGCTTCCGCTGCACGCAAACCCATTTTGCGTTGGTCTCCTGTGGATTCAGATGATCAATGATTGTTGATACTCACGTCCATATTTGGGAGATGCCACCTATCGCAGAGATTGGCCCGAGTGCCCCCAACTTCACTGCACGTCCTGAAGTACATGGAAATGCCGAGCTGTTGTTGGAAGATATGGATGCGAATGGAGTGGACAAAACGGTCCTTGTTCAAACATCCTTTTCCACTTGGGACAATGAGTATGTAGCTGCTTCGGCAATCAAATATCCAGATCGATTTGTTTCGATGGGGTTGATAGATCCGATGGACGAGAATAATGCACAGACTGCCGTTTACTGGATGCAGGAGCGTCAGGTGCAAGGATTTCGCTTTCATCCTCAGTACTATGAAGACGTAGATATTTTGAAACGCTCCCAGAATGAAACGATGTTTGAATGTATTGAGGAGCGCTCTGGGATTGTTCAAGTTCATAATCGACCTGAACATGCCCATCAACTTGATTATGTTGCATCAAGATACCCGGGGATCACTTGGCTGATAGATCATATGATGTATCCCGACCCGGTTATGGCTCCAACGTGGGATGCATATAAGCCTGTTTTGGAATTGGCTAATCATCCGAACATTTTTATCAAGATTTCTGATGTGCATAATAGGTCTGCGGAGTTTTTTCCTTTTACTGATATGCATGGGGTGGTGAAGCTGGCCATTGACGCATTTGGGATAGACAGGTGTTTGTGGGGTACTGGCTATCCTGGCCACCACCGTGTTGACAATGGATGGTTGTCGCTTGAAGATGAGCTTCGACTTGTTCGGGATGGATTTGATTGGTTAACTGATGAAGATCAGTCAAAATACCTTGGTGAAAATGCAATGCGGATTTGGAAATGGGACAATTAGTGTCATTATGTTTTGCGATGCCAACAGTTATGGAGTGATTACATAAGATGGTATTAGGACCTGGTACTCAAGCCCCTGATTTCACGCTTAACACCCATTCGGGCCAAGTAACTCTTTCTGAATTACGTGGTAAGACGGTAGTTATAGGCTTTCATCCGGCTAGCTTTACTGGTGGCTGAGTGAATCAAGTGCGCGGGTTCCGTGCACATTACGATAAATTTCAGGCAGTTGATACTGAAATTATTGAAATCAGCTGTGACTCCGTCGCAGTTCAGAAGGCGTGGGTTGAAAGTATGGGGGAGCACGAGGGTGTTGAGGGTGTTCCGTTCCACGTGGCTAGTGATTTTTGGCCGCACGGTGCTGTGACAAAGGCATATGGCGTATTTAACGACGAGCGTGGAAATTCCAGACGTTCAGTTTTCATTATAGATTCTGACGGAATAATCTACTGGTCAAATCTTTATACGGACTCAATACCAGCTGCAGGAGAACTTCTTCACGAGATCGAAAAGCTTCAGAATCGCTGAGCCGAATATTTTGTGGAAGTTTCTGTTCATATGAGATCGAAGTTCCAATTTGTTTAGAATTACTTTGGGTTGCCCGTGAAGGATAGTTAAATCGATAAACTATCGGCCGTGTTCGTATTTTGACTTTAATAAGGAGAATCTGAGTTGGCGAGGCATACGCGTCTGCAGGTATTGACTGCAGTTAATAAAATTGGCGTTGTTCCAGTTTTCTATAACGGTGATATTGCGACTGCTCAGAATATTGCGAAGGCGTGCGTGAACGGTGGAATCAAGGTTCTTGAATTTACTAACCGTGGTGATCATGCATGGGAAGTGTTTTCTGCTCTGGAAAAATTTTGCGCTTCTGAATTACCCGACGCTATTCTTGGTGCTGGTTCGGTACTCGATGCTGGTACTGCGTCGATGTACATCGGTTCAGGGGCTTGCTTCATCGTCGGACCTGTGACAAATCCAGACGTCGCAAAGGTCTGCAATAGACGAAAAATCGGTTATATTCCTGGTTGTGGCACTGCTTCAGAAATATCTGCTGCTGAAGAGTTAGGCGTGGAAATAGTCAAGGTCTTTCCTGGAAGTGCCGTCGGTGGCCCGGGATTTGTGAAAGATTTACTTGGTCCCATGCCGTGGTCATCAATCATGCCAACTGGAGGCGTTGATATCACTGAAGAGTCGCTACGCCCGTGGTTCGAATCTGGTGTATCCGCCGTTGGCATGGGTTCTAAGCTTGTATCGGCTGACATCCTTAAAGGCGGGTCGTGGGATGAACTAGAAAATCGCAGTAGAGATACCGTTGAACTTATCAAGTCGATACGAGGTTGATAAGTTCAACGGTAATGGCTGACTAGCTTAGTACCATTTCAATCCTGTATTTATGCAGTAAGAGGAAAAGAATTGAGATTTTTATGGTCAAGGTCGTAACTTTTGGAGAGGTAATGCTTCGCCTGGCAACAATGCGGCGAGAGCGGTTTACTCAGGCACGAGAATTTGAAGTTACCTATGGTGGCGGTGAATGTAATGTCGCAGTTTCACTCGCTCAGTTCGGCGTTGATGCCACATTCGTTACAGCCATTCCTGATAACGACATCGGGCAGGCATGTATCAATTACATTCGTCAGTTTGGTGTTGACACTTCGAAGATTTTGCGAGAAGGGACGCGGCTAGGGACGTATTACTTGGAATCTGGGGCATCAATGCGTGCCTCAAAAGTGGTTTATGATCGTGCTGCATCTTCGATTGCTGAAATCAAGCCCGGTGATATCGATTGGGAGACAGTGTTCGCTGGTCAGGACTGGTTTCACTTTACTGGTATCACTCCTGCTATTTCTGAGAGCGCAGCCCTTGCATGTGAAGAGGCAGCCGCAACAGCTAAGCGACTTGGACTTACTGTCAGCGCGGATATGAACTACCGTAAGAATTTATGGACGGCCGAAGAAGCTCAGGCAACCATGATCCCGATGATGAAGCATGTCGATATTTCGATTGGCAATGAGGAAGACGCTGAAAAATGTCTTGGGGTTGCTGCTGAGGGTGTTGATGTAACAGCTGGAGAACTAAATCCTGATGCTTATCGGCCTGTTGTACAGGAACTTGTAGATAGGTTCGACTTTAAGAAGGTCGCGATTACACTTCGTGAAAGTCAATCGGCTGACGATAACGACTGGAGTGCCATCTACTATGATGGAGAGGAAATTCTCATTGGAAAGAAGTACCCAGTTCGAATAGTTGACCGAGTGGGTGGAGGAGATTCATTTTGCGCTGCAATGATCTACGGTCAAAATCAAGGTGACTGGGGCTCACGTCAAGTCCTCGATTTCGCTGTGGCAGCCTCTGCAATGTCGCACACCTTCCATGGTGATTTCAACTTGGTAAGTGTAAAAGAAGTAATGGCTGTCGCAGGCGGCGATACATCAGGACGAGTCCAGCGTTAAAAGGGTTGGATTTGAAATGAAATTTGCTGTGAGTATTGCGGTTAAGTCCACTGTTTAAAATCCCATTGCGACCCCGTCTCGACGCGGATCTGCACCACCAAGCATTGTCCCATGTTTGGTGAATTGAATGCCCTGTCCGCCTCCGACAGCGTTGTGCCAGTCAGGAGCGACATGTACACGGTGACCTCGTCTGGCTAGGTCCTTGCGCATTTGGGATGGGAATCGGTTTTCTAATAAAAGCATCCCTGTGTCATAGATACGGAATCTTGGCGCCTCGATAGCTTCCTGTACATTCATGCCAGCATCTATGTGGTTAGACATCATCTGAGCTGTTGTATGTAGGATGCCCCAGCTGCCGGGGGTTGATAGGGACATTCGGATGCTCTTATTGCCAGTGGATTCGAATATTTGAGCTGGCGCAATACAGAAGTCCTGTTGTTTTCCGGGGCCAATCAAATTTGGGCTGCCAGTATCGGGGTCGATATCGAACCACTTGCACATGTTGTTCATGAACACTCCCGTATCACCTGCTACTACGGCTGATCCAAATGCACCTCCGAGTGTCTGAGTAACAGTTACCGTGTTGCCTTCGGCGTCTGATGTTGCAAAGTGAGTGGTGAGCCCACTCGAATATTCGACTTTTACGCCGACAGGAGGGTGGTCAACTCGGGAGCGATTCCATCTTTCAGGAGGAGGTCCGGATGTTTCTAGCATGTCAATTTCTGCAGCTTTATCGGCGGCATATTCCGCGGACAATAATCGTTCTAGGGGTATTTCCACATAGGCTGGATCTCCGGCATATTTCGCACGATCATCCGCAGCGACATAGACAGCTTCCACAATCTTATGGAGTGTATCGCTAGAGCCGTACGGTAGCTCGGCGAAATTGCTGAGTATGTTCATGGTTTCGAGAATTTGGAACCCTGAGGAATTAGGTGGTGCGACTCGAATTTCGAATCCTCGATAGTTGGTGGTTAAAGGCTCCTGCCATACCGCTTTATATTTTGATAATTCTTCGCGACTGATGATTCCTCCAGAGTTAGCCAGACCCAACTGAATACGATCACCTAAATTACCCTCATAGAATTCTTTTTGACCACCTTCCGCTATCGCTGCGAGGCTTTCGGAGAGTTGTGGAAGGCGTAAAAGTGAACCTGCACTCATGCCGTTTCGTTCGATGAACACGGATTTTTGGGATGTTTCAAATTGATCAATTCGGACCAGGTTCTCTTCAAGCATTGATGCGTTGAAAGGTGTGAGAGCGATGCCATCCTCTGCATATTGAATGGCATCTTGCATAACCCTAGAAAGTGGTAACGATCCGTAAGTTTCATGCATTGTCATCCAGCCCGAAACATTGCCGGGAACAAGGGGGGCAATAGGGCCGGTTTCCGCGTTGAGGTGATCGTACATTTCAGGCTGTGCGGCGTTTGGGGCATGGCCAGAGAAATTTAAAACTCGCGTCCGATTCTCTTTGGCGATGTAAATAAGTGCAATTCCGATTCCACCGATCCCAGACATATATGGCTCAGCGACGTTGAGCGTAGATGCAACAGCCACAGCTGCATCGATGGCGTTGCCACCATCTTTGAGAATGTCTAGGCCAGCCTGTGAAGCATACGGATGGGCTGAGGCAACCATTCCGCGAGATCCGATTGCTGGCGCTCGAGCCGATCGACCATGGGGCGATGTTCCCTTTGGAAATAAAGCATTTGGATCAATATCTTCGACGTGATACATGGGATTGCCTTTCAGGCTTTGGCTGTTGATATTTGTTGCTTTAGGCTAGTGTTCCTAATTGGTTACGGGACTCAATTCGCTCTTCATCAGATCCATATGCCATAGAGTAGTGACCCTTGTAACCGTCACTTTCAAGACGAGTGAATAAGTTATTGAAATTGATATTTCCTTTGCCAGGGATTAGGTGGACTTCATAGTCTCCGTCGTTGTCAGCCAGTCTAACCTCTCCGATTCTTTCAATCCCAAATGCATCTAAAAACCCGTCAATTCCTTCGGGAACTAAGTTCGAATGGTTCGCAGTGAATGCCCATCCTAGATGCTCCGGTTTAATCTCGTCGAAATACTCTTTTGTTTCTTCGACGTTGTGCGCCATGTAATGGACTTCTGCTTTATCGGGTTCGAAATTAAGATTTTCCAGGAGAATTTTTTGACCAGTGTCTGCACCGTATCTTGCGATGCGTTTGAGGCGTTCAAGTGATGCATTTTTGCGTTCCGCAATATCGCCTGAGAAATGATATCCGGCATGTACGACCGTCCACTGGCAATTAAGCAAATTTGCGAGGTCCACACTTGCCCGCATGTAATCCTCGACGGCTTGTGCAACAAATGGAGAGAACTCAGCGACATTTACTGCTGAAAGGGTATGTAGGCCTATAGATATATCATTCGATTCACACATATTACGAACGTTGCGTGCTCGTTCATTGGTCCACGTGTCCATGTGATTAGGACCCATATCTGCGTTGAAGTCTAGGAAGTAAAACTTATTATCTATCGCCCAGCGTATTGCATCTTCTATGCGAGTTTTTCCAGCGTCGAAACCGATTCGATTCTTAAGTGACACTTGCTATTCCTTTTTGTTTGACTTCAGGCAGTGAAAGCTACTTCCAGTTTTCGTACATTTTGCTTTCTTCCAGATTGATTATTTGGTATGGCAATCCTTTGGATTCAGCTGCCTTACGTCCTTCCTCAAGGATTAGCCAAGTCCCACCCTTACCGACCACTCGCCTGTTGAGCATGATTAATTCACCTGCTACCAGCGACATTGTCGCTTTACCGGTTTTTGGATTGACAACAGTTATATCTGCGTCTGCACCTTCTGATAATTGGCCCTTGTTCAATAGACCCATCATCCTTGAAGGAGAGTAGCTAAGTTTTATTACCGCTTCGGACATAGTCAAAGCACCAAATGCTACAAGTGCCATTGTTCGCTGTATTGCCACGTTTCTTGGTAGGGAGCCACCGTCAGTTGAAATCGCATCCACCTTGAATGTGTCATCATCGTATTTGGCGGTTGCTAGGCTGAACGCGCTTGTTGCAGGGTTTACTGGATAACTAAGGGAAGTGTTGGTCGCTGCCGACTCCCAAATTTTAACGGCTTCTTCTCCTGTCACTGTAATCACACGCCCGCCGCGTGCGGTTAGGGCTGAGCCATAGCCGTCTAGTAGAGAGGCCTTAATCCCTTTGTCCGTTGTCGGGTAGCCGCGTGCCTTGAGGCAATTCTGAGCGACGTTGTAGACCACATCACCATTTTCATCACAGAGTCCGTTTGTACCATTGATTTGAGCAAGGTATGCCTCCGTCACCCACTGCGATCGCATTCCTTCGATTAGTGAGAGGGCCTCCCTGACCTCTTCGTGCGGTTCATCAACCATACCTCTGGTGTATGAGTTGATATGGGCGACGTGCAGACGACCGTTTTCAGTAATATCAGGAACTTCTCGCAGACCAGTCATATCACTCCCAGAATCCTTGGTTCCTACATGAAAAGCAACCCAGGCCATTTGTTCATTGGCTGCTTTAACTACGTTAGATGATGCTTCTGGAGTGAACGGATGGTAGCCACCAAGTAATTTAACTCCGATTCCTCCTTGTTTTTTGGTGTTGTCTATTACATCTCTAACAACACTCGGTCGAGGGTCGTCTTCAGATATTGTTGAGTGAGGGACCAAACCCATCAAAGAGGCGACGTTCAAGCCTGCCCCACGCTGTGACATTCCTTCTGCCATGAGTGTGGGATTACCTGCAAGGTCAAGCGCTGTAGTGGTTCCGGACTCTACGAGCATGGCATGTCCATAAGCGCGATTTGTATCATTTCCGAATACACTCGAAACGTGTGCGTGGGTATCGATGTGCCCTGGCATGACGATTTGTCCCTCGACATCGATAACGTCGTCTGCCATGTCCAGATTGATGTTGTCCATGACAGATGAAATCTTGCCGTGTTTTATTCCGACGTCAAACCGTCCATCTATGTCATTTGCTGGATCAACGACATGGCCGTTTTTCAAGACCGAGTCAAATTGTTGTGTAATAGTCAAAATAAGTTACAACCTAAAGTTAAGTGAGGCACCATGAGCGTGGTTATTAGGAGATTCTACATAGGATAAGTCGTTAGTAACGGTTCTTTGGTGAATATACCTAGATTCAGCTTAGGTAGAGAATGTTTATACGAATCAATATATTTGCCTAAAGTATTTGTCTAATTAATCTTTAGGATGTTTTCGTATCTAAAATCATTCAAAGATAAGACAACCCAGATCTCGATACCTTTCAATCCATAGCTTTATATGGTTTCTACAGAAATAACATCTCATTCTGATGGCGGACGCCCGAGTGTTGACGCGTTTATCGTCTACGCAGGTAGAGGACTGCGAGATATGGGTCGGGGTCTCATCGCTGTAATTTTGGCCATATATCTATCTCAGATCGGGCTTTCCATACCTCAGATCGGGCTAGTCCTAGGCGCTAGCCTGGTTGGTGGGTTTGTGCTTTCACTCATCGTGATGTTTACGGCTAATGCGATTTCTCACCGTGTATGGCTCGTGGCTATCGCATTGATTACTGCCCTGTCCATTTTGATGCTCTTTTTTACTGAGAATGTGTGGCTCATTGGGGTGGCTTCGTTTTTCGGCTCTTATGCAGGTAGTGGTATGCACTGGGGACCCAGCCTTCAATTGGAACAGTCATCTTTGACACAGGTGACCAATTTTCAAACTCGTACCCGGGCATTTTCAAACCTTTCTATGTCATCAGCTGCAGGAAGGGCTATCGGTAGTGGATTGGTAGTGATTGCAACTTATTTGATAACAGTTCGAGGCTGGGAGTTGATTGATGCTTACCAAGTGCTGTTAGCGATCTATTTGGTTATTAACCTAGTCAATGCAATTACCTACCTGCCTCTTTCATCAGCAGCCGAACCTAAGGTGCATGCGGGTCAAATATTAGTAAATCCATTTCGAACCCGGTCACGCAGGTCAATTATCAAAATATCTGGATTGTTTGGCGTCGATTCATTCGCCGGTGGCATGATATTTGATTCTTTTTTTGCATTATGGATGTTGGAAAAACACGGGATGAATGAAGGCGTAATTGCCGCCGTTCTCATCGTGACACAGGCCTTAAACATGCTGTCGATTTGGTTGGCGCCTTTGCTGGCTAAGCGTATCGGCCTGCTCAATACATTTGTGTGGACACAGGTCGCGTCTAATATATGTCTTATTTTGTTTGCATTCTCTACAACAGGATCCATGGCAGTTGCGATATGGATGATTCGCGGTTTATTTGACGAGATGGATGTGCCGACAAGGCAGTCATACATGATGGCTTTAGTGCCGCCTGAAGAGCGTACAGTGATGGCTGGATCTGCGAATCTTGGGCGCGGTTTGGGAAGGGTACCGAGTTCCACTTTGACCGGATTCTTATGGGCAGGCGCTTATACCGTCGCACCGTGGCTGATTGGTGGCGGACTTAAACTGGCCTACAATTTCGCTATTTTCTTCTCATTCCGTAATGTGAAAATACCTGAAGAGTCTGAGTGATTAGATTTGCATGATATTCACCGATTTTAGTCCCCAATATGGACTTATATACGACAAAATTATTAGCAGTTTATTTGACAATCACAATCGATCTGAACAGGTTCAGAGTGTTTGCGTAATAATGGGTTAATTTTGAAAATTATGGTTCTGGAATTTCGTTGGCTATTTCGATGCTTATTGGTGTTGATTCTGAGTGCTGTAGGACTTTTTGTCTTAGGGTTTCCAGCAAGCGCACAGGATAATGAAGAGATTGTTGGTTATACGATTGTCGGTGAAGACCCGGTGGGTCCTCACACTGTGCAATTACAAGTAAGCCCTGCGAGTCCGATAGTTGGCACCAGTCGTTTTGCTGTTCGGGTACGCGACAAGATTACGGGTGTCGATGTTGATAATGCATTTGTCCGGGTATACGCCACACCTTCAGAAAAAGGAAAGAAACAATATTCACCGGCCCTTAATTCGCCATTCGACCCCATTTACTATCTTGCTCAGTTAGATTTGGAACATGCGGGTATTTGGGCTATAGATGTAGAAGTCGATTCAGAGCTGGGCAGTGGTAGGACGGTGATGTCCATTCAGGTTCAACCGCGGCAACGAAGCGGGGCTGGTAATGACTGGGGTTCTGGACTTTTCATTTTGGTTACACTCGCATTTGTTCTGGGGATTTCTTGGGTAACGTACTCGTCAAAGAAGGCGTTAAGGCGAAGAGCAGAACAGAAAATGAGGTAGCTCTTGTTATGTATGAGTTACTTGTAGCTTGATGAGTTTTGCTATGTATATCGTTTTGATATTGAACTGAAATATTGACCGGATACGAACTGGGTGCTAGGTTTGCGCTCATATTCAAACGGCGCGACATCCCATAAAGAGTCGTTGGTTATTGCAGAAATGCATTTGTATAACGGCCAAATGAGCAATAGCGCTTAAAATTTACTAATAGGAGCAATATATGACCGAACCAGTACGTTTCGAGACCGAGGAAGTTACTCCTAAAGAGAGTGGTAGGGGAATGACGAGCGAGGCGGGTCCTTTCATTGCATCAGTCGAACGACTGATGATAAGGGTTCGTAGTGCCAAACTCAAAGACCACGCGCAGATGATTGAAAACCTCCAGGCCTGGATAGATAGGGCCATGAATGGCGGTATCGATGTTTTACGTGATGGTGACCAGATTTTGACTACTTTGAATGCCAATGTCGAGGAGATGATTCAATCACGAACAATGTTGAGGCGAATCGTGTTCCCGATGGCGGGATTGACACTGCTGGCTGGTGCATTGGCAGCGTTAACGGTAACCGTTTCCGGTTTGGAAGCGTTATTTCTATCAACTCCGCTTGAGATCGTATTCGCTGCGGTGATTTTTGGAATCGCTGGTAGTTCATTTGCCGTTTTACTTCGAACGGTGACTATGCAGTTTGAGTATACGGAGAAGGTTGCTCTTTTTATGGTAGGCATCGCTAGACCATTGGTGGGTGGAGTTCTGGCATTAGCAGTATTTGCATTATTCGGAGCCGGAGTTATTTCGTTGCCCTTGGTTTCGGATCAAGAAACCACCACTCGTGTAGCTTTTCTTGCTGGTATGGGTGGTAGTGGTATATTTGCTGGTCAATTGGCTCTTTTTGCCTTTGCCTTTGCCGCGGGAATTGCTGAAAGTTACCTGACGCCTCGAGTATCACATGGTGTGGCACGGGTGGCTGATCGAATATCATCCGCTACTCGGTAATTGCACTTAGGACTATAAGCAGGGCCGGTCATAATGACTGGCCCTGCTTTTTTTAAGCTTTGAAATTAGCCAGTTGATCTGCAAAGGCAAATATTGCTGGAAGCCCACCTGTGTGAAGAAATATAATCGTTTCATCGTTGTCGAAAGCACCTTCTTCGACTTGATCAATGAGAGCTGCCATCACTGTTCCTGTGTAGTTTGGGTCACAGATGATGGCATCCGTTTGCGCCGCTAAGTGAATCGCCTCCGCTACTTGCGGTGTCATAACGCCATAGCCTTCGCCCACGTATTGGTCTAAGACTCGCATGTCATTCTCTTCGAATGTAATAGGGAGCCCTAGAATTTCTTGAATGTCTTTGTTGTGCTGGAATATGTAATCGCTTAATGGGACATCGTAGTTCACGGTGACACCGGTAAACTTCCAGTTTAATCCCATTGATTTAGCGGCGATTATGAGTCCGCAAAGAGAGCGACCTGCTACGCCGATAATATGTATATTTTTCAGATTGTTATTCTCAATTTGTTCGAGCATTTCAATGCCAGCCTGAACAAATCCGATCATTCCCACGATTCTAGGGAATAAATGATCTTGAATGAGATAGGGCTTGTGTCCTTGTTCCTCTAGCTGTTCCTTTAAATTCTTAGCGTATCCTTCAGCGTCATTTGATTGAAACTCGTCGAGTAGGTGTAGTTCAGCACCCAGTATTTTGTCGACCAGTAAGTTTCCTTGGACGATTCGATTTGCAGCGTTTTTCAGAATCAATATATATCGCATCCCGATCTTATTAGCAGCAGCACCAGTCATTCGGGCATTGTTGGAGTGGTAGTCCATGATGTTGATCATCACGTCATATCCCTGGTCGGCGATATGTGGCATTTCGAATTCATAATGTCGAGCTTTGTTGCCACCATAAGCGAGCCCTGTCATGTCTTCGCGTTTAATCCAGATGTTTGGGCCACCAAGTTTTTTTGTCAGGCGCGGCATCTCTTCGAGCGGTGTGGGTAAATGCGCTATTTGCATCCTTGGGAATCGATCGATGTGCTCTTGGAGTTGTTTACGGGTTAAATTTTGTGTCATAGCAATGAATTGTGTTCGATATATGTCATGGGCAAGATATGAGTGGAGATCATATACCTACTCGGTGAATTTGTCGGCGTGTGCGAATAGCTGGGGAAGTCCTCCCGAGTGTATGAAGCAGATAGTTTCGTTTAAATCTATTTGGTCTGTCCTAAGTTCGCCTATCAAGCCTGACATAGCTTTACCTGTGTAGTTTGGATCTAGTATCAGCCCCTCGGCTTTGCCAACCAGTCGAATTGCATTGATTACCTCTTCGTCTGGCTCACCGTATGCCGGCCCTCGGTAGTTTTCGAGAACTGTAATATCCGATTCATCTAAGGAATATTTGAGGTCAAACATTTTGGCTACTTCAGAAGAACGTCTAGAAGTGATTTTGTGAAAGTCTTCTATCTTGCCCGGCGAGTATTGCACGGCTGTTGCTTGCCAATTTAGGCCTCTATTTTTTGCATATAAGCGGAGCCCTGCTATAGATCGTCCTGTTAATCCCCAAAGTCGCACAGATCCATCAATACCAGCACTTTCGAATTGTTTTTCAAGTTCTAGTCCGGTTTCTAAGAATCCGATCATACCCATAATGTCGGCGAAAGGATCGTCTGGCAATATGTATGGGTTTCCACCATCTTTCACCACGTCAGAAAAAATCTTTTCTGCCATCTGCCTGCCATATTCAGCGGGCGTTCGGTGTATGACGGCTCCCATTAGCTTGCAAAGGAGTAGATTTCCTGTGATTGGAGCAGTCACCATATCTGTAGAGATGATGTGGTACTTCAACCCCGCCTTAGCACACCCTGCGGCGAGGAATCGTGCTTGATTAGAATGATAATGGTTTATGTTTATGACCGTATCGAAGCCGCCTTCTAGAATGTGTCCCATCTCGAACTCGAAATGTCGTCCCTTGTTTCCTCCAAAAGCGAGCCCCGTGGCGTCATCTCGTTTTATGAGTATTCGATCAGGGGTGGAAATTCCCTTTTCGGAGAGATCCTGTCTAAGTCGCTCAAGTGTTTCCAGAGGAGTGTTCAGATGCGACAACTTAAACCTAGGCAGGTTCTCAAGAGCCATTTGTATCTGATTCTTCGTGACGGCCATTGTGACTATTCGCTCGGTGTCGGGAGCCATCCCCATGGTCTAGGTCCGTAGTCGAGTGGCATAGGTAACCCATCTTTGACCGACATAACAGGCCGAATAGCCTGAGTTCCCTTACCTCCAGGACCAGAACGAGCATGGAAGATAAAATTACCATTTACTAGTTCGAGTATTGAGATATCGGCATTTGATCCAATGCTAAGGGATCCGAGGTCAGAGGCCATACCGAGTATTTGGGCTGGTTTTAAAGTCGTCATTTCGATTGCTTGCTCGAATGTGATTCCTAGTGTCATTACCTTTCCCATGCACTCAGTGAGTGAGAAGACCGGTCCGGCGAATCTACTGGCTGCAGTGATATCAGAACTGATTGTGTCGGGAATAAAGCCGTCGTCGATAATCTTACGTGCACTATCAAATGCGAAATTACCTCCACCAATTCCGATGTCGAAATAAACTCCGTTCTCACGGGCTTCTATTGCTTCGGGAATGAGTGTTCCTTCTGCAAGTAAAGACCCGATTTCACCGCTAAGCGTGTGCGTTACTACATCTCCCTCCGTCATGATTTCGGTGAGTAGTGTGCTGGTGATTTCTGGCGCTGATGCATCTTGACCCGCGATATCGCCAACATGAACCATCATTAGGGTTCCCGTTTCAGTGGCAATGGCCTTTGCTGCCTTTGGCAAGTTGATTCCAAGAGCGGTGATGCCTGGTGTGACCATTCTCGCCTTGACGCCTATGACGATTGCAGATGACTGAATGGCGTCTACGGCCGCGTCGTGATTAATGTCAGCGATTGACTTGACTTCGGGAAGATTTGCGACCCCCATCGAGCCAATATTGATAAGCGCGAGGACTCGAGTTTTAGCTTCTGGTTCAACGTAGTTCACTAGTCCACCAACGTTTAATGCACCTGTGGAACCTGCATCGACTATGGTGGTAACACCGGCGCTGACTCCTGCAGTATCAGGAGTTACGAGAAACTCTTCGTTGAATGGTTTTCGGATACCTGCTGAGGCATGCGTGTGCAGGTCAATGAGACCAGGCGTTACGACTAGCCCTTCTGCTTCGATGACTCGTTCGGCGTTGGTTGTATTGATGTTCGCTTCTACAGCAGCGATCTTTCCTTTGCTGACGGCTATATCTAGTTTGGCGTCTATATCGTTGGCGGGATCGAGAACTCTGGCTCCGGAGATAACCAGATCGTATGAATTTGATTGATTTGTCATGTGTATTTTTGTGTGTTGATATATATGTGGACTAGTATTCCCTTAGAGATCCGTCTGCATTGATCAGTGCTGGTCTTTCATACGGTACTGGTGGATAGTGTTTAAAGGCTTCTTCGTTCAGTTCTATGCCGATACCAGGTTTGGTCGGAACTTCTAGATAGCCGCCCACTCTCTTGAGTGGTTCCATAACGAGCTCAGCCTTGATTCCTTTATCGTCATCGTGAGGGTATTCCTGAACCGGGATGTTATGTGTGGCAGCGTCGATTTGAACGCACGCTGCTGTCAGGACGCAACTAAGAGGATTATGTGGTACGACTCCTACGTAGTTCGCCTCCGCGATCGCTGCGATTTTTTTCACGTTAGTGATGCCTCCCGCTAGTGATAAATCGGGTCGTACAAACGCTGCACCTTGATGATTTAGGAGATCAAGGAATTGATACACGGTATAAAGACGTTCGCCCATTGCTAACGGGATTGGTTGTTGTTGAGCTACCCAGCTCCATTGGTCCATATTTTCTGGTTCGATAGGGTCTTCAAAGAAATAGAGATTGAATGGTTCGAGAGCTCTACCTAAGCCAATTGCTTCGGCGGGGGTTAACCGATTGACCACATCGATCATTATGTCTGTATCGGGTCCGGCGGCTTCTCGCACTGCTGCAATTCGTTCTACGGCATTGTTTTGCATGCCAGTAAAACTCATATTTTCTAATCCGGTTCCCTCTTCAAAATCTGATTTACCGAAATCACCAAAAGGGTAAACGCGTAGGGCAGTGAAGCCTTGTTCAACTTGCATCTTTGCTTCTTCTGCCAGGGTTTCTGGAGTGGTGCCACCTAGATGCGTGTATAGGCGGACTTTTTCTCTCGTAGGACCGCCGAGTAGCTCGTAGACAGGCTTGTTTAATGATTTACCTTTGATATCCCACAACGCTATGTCTATGGCACCTAACGCAGACATCATGTCGGAGCCGCCCCTGAAAAGCTGTCGACGAAACATATGTTGCCAGTGACGCTCGATGTGTAGTGGGTCTTTTCCTATTAGGTATTCCGAGCAGTATTCCACTCCTGCTCGTGGTACAAACGGGGTCCCGCCCGTGCCGGATGCCGGATGGAGTTCTCCGACTCCTGAGATCCCCTCATCTGTTTCTATTTTTACGTAGTTGAAGCGATCGGCAGAAAGAGTGGTTACTGTTGTGACTTTCATTTGTTTACTCGAGACCTACACATAGATTTTGTATGTTCAGGGTGATTTTGGTGATGTTATGTGAGCATTGAACACCAGTAACAAGATGTGGGCAATAGGAAGTTTATATTCGATCTATGACCCCACGGAACTTTTAGGGTGTTAAACTCGCCGAGCAGTTATTTGCTGTTGTGTAGAGTTTGTGACTTTGCATTTTTTGTGTTTGTTACTCGTATTTAGTTGTAAGGATTTAATTTTATGTCAGGGCCTTTGCGCGTCGGATTAGTGGGTGTTGGTCAGCGAGGACTTCAGCATGTCAATGCCATGGTCCAGATGCAAAAAGACGAAATTGTTCATATCACAGCTCTGGCGGATCCTTATCCTGAAAACTTATCCGACGATAAAATCAAAAGGTTTGTTCCTGATTATTCTTCTAGTGGCATCAAGATGTTTGATGGTGCTGATGACTTGATTGAATCAGGCCTGGTGGACGCTATATGGTTTGTTATCCCGCCAAACCAGCACAATGGTGAAATTGAGCGGGCGGCGAGTCGTGGAATTGCTATATTCGCTGAGAAACCTCAGTCTTTATTTCTCGACGATATCATCAGCCAGGATCGTGCCATTACAAGTTCCGGCGTGCCAAGCACAGTCGGATTCCAGATGCGACATGACCGTGGTTATACAGACATTGCTGCTTATCTGAGCGATAAGTGGGTAGCGGCTATGACCATGATTGCTGAAGGTGCTGTTGAAGGTCACGGTGTCAAACACACACATACTGAGGAACTTGGGGGTCCGGCAAATCGTGTTTGGACCGCTAACCGTGCTTGGTCAGGTACGTCCGTTGTGGAAGCGGGGATTCACCAAACTGACATCATGCGTTACTGGTCGAATGATGATGTTGAGTGGGTACGTGCGATATACACTGATCGTCCGGTTGAATTGCATGAAGCAGAGGGTGACAACCCTATTGCTTATACCGTGATCTACGGTATGAAAAAGGGTGGAGTTGCCAACTTAATTTTCACAAAACCTGCGCGTTCTTATTACGGAGGTCGATTCGATTGCATTATCCATACGCATGGAACGATAAAACTCGAAAATGACTTTGTCGACTACTCGTTTGATGGTGTATGGCCGCCAGATCAGACTCCCGATATTGAACAGGTTCGCAAGATAGTTTCACATGGTCCCCACCACACTGCCATGGGGCAAGAGAGTACGCGAGCGATAGGAGAGGCGTTCGCTACTTCAATTATTGAAAATAAGCCTGAATATCGATTGAATTCATTCAACTCGTCCATTAACTCGCTTGCTTCGGTTCTTGCTGCCAACATATCTAATGATCTCGGTGGTGAGAGGATCGTGATAGATGAGTTTATTAATGACGATAAATACGCCCGCTATCGAAGGAATCCGCAAAAGTAGTTTTGAAACGGATTTTCAGTGAGGTAAGACCGGAGATATTAATTGCCAGTATCAGGGGAGTGGTTTAGTCCGACTGAATTAAGTTTTAGTGGGATCCACGTTCGTGCAAAAACAGAATGGGTTCATCTGTCTCTTGGAGACGGTGCCGGAATTTCTGGCCAAGGTGAGATCACATCTACTCAGTTAGCGAGTGATGTTGCCCCAGTTGTGGCGAGATTAGCCAATCGATTGCGTGGTCATCGTCTGACCGATGACGCCGATGTTATGAGGCTCAACGACCTGACTATTGAGAATTTAGAGCAAGATCAAATTCTGGCGACTGCGGTGAGTGGGCTACGCTGTGCTGTCGTGGATGCTCTCTCTCAGATCACGCAGTTGCGATTAGCTGAATACTTGAGAGAACTATATGGGCACGATCATGGAGATAACGAAAAGGTTCAACTTTACGCAAATATTAATCGTTCAATGCTCCCAAATGACGATGGTTTGGTGGATCGTTCTCCAGACTCTTTTTCAGAAATGGCTCAGCGAGCGATGGAAGCTGGGTTTACGACTCTGAAATGCGCGCCATTTGATGAGGTAAGGGCTCCCTTTACATCTTCTGGTTTTCCACGTGAAGCTGAAATAGGACTTGACCGTATTCGAGCGGCGAAAGCGGTAATCGGTGCTGAAGGTACATTGCTGGTTGATTGTCATTCACGTTTCGATCTTGAATCAGCGTTAGCTCTTGCACCTAAATTGTATGAGGCGGGGGTTGGATGGTATGAGGAGCCAGTCGACCCGATTACCTTATCTGACGACCTCCGAGCTATTCGTAAGGTTGCTGATTTGCCCATTGCAGGAGGCGAGCATGGCTATGGGATTTCCTTGTTTACTAAATTAATGGAAGAGGAAGTTTTAGATGTTGTAATGCCTGACGTGAAGTTTTGTGGAGGTCCTGTTGAAGCATATTTAATTGGCAGGGAACTTGAGTCACGGTGGGTTGGGTCGGTTTCAATGCATTGTCCTTCTGGTCCTTTATCTCTTTTAGCTTCTGCGCACGCAACCGCAGCGTTCGGTAATACACTTCCACTGGAACATGCAGTTTATGAAGTTGATTGGCGGCATGAGGTTTTGGAGCCGTTTGAGGAAATAGAGGATGGATACCTGAAGCTACCCGAGGGCTACGGGTTAAGCGCCAGATTAGATCCAGTAGCCGTTGCTATGAGAGGTCGTTCATGGAGCGAGTAACCTACTTGCACTTTTTCTTCATATAGCGTGACGATTGTTTTGAGTGAAAAGTCCAAATAAATTGACTTGTAAGCGAATAATTTAACCTAACGGATTTATGGAACTGTTATCGCGTGCCTTCTAATCTTGCAGCTATTGGTCCCATATTGGTCTCTCGTCCTGATTTATTGGAACGATTAGTTGATTTTGAAATCGAGCCAGGTGCTGAATTTGTTGTTGAGTTACTCCAAGCGGGCTATTCACTGAGCGAAGAATGGGAATTACTTCCTAAATCTGCACATGCATCAGAAAACGGAATTGTTTTGATAAGCGTTGCCATTACTTTGTCTGAGTGGAAACCTTTACTAGCTTTGTTGCCGCCATTTCCAATTGTTAAATCGAGTGAATCGAACTCATTTGATGATTTTCGTGAATTTGTCATGTTGCCACGAACGATTGGCATCATACTTTTGCGTTTGGGTCATTGGGCGTTTGGGATCGCTAAGGATGGCGATTTGTCGGTTACTAAAACGGGCGCGAGATACGTCAAGGGTAAGCATAGAAAGGGAGGGCAATCTTCGAATAGGTTTAGGAGGGGCCGTGAGAAGTGGATTCGCGAGCTATTTGATCAGGTTGGCGAGGCTGCATACTCACGGCTTAGTGATTATCCAGATCAAATCGATTTTTTGTCACTCGGAGGAGATAAAGTGGTTCTTGGACGATTTTTGAAGCGCGTACAGTTACCTAATCGTTTAAATTCTCGGGTGCTACCGAATCACTTACCTGTTAATCAGCCTGGCCGAGATGCATTGGATGCTGCTGTGCGTGATGCTTGGTCGTACCGGGTTTTTGAATTGCAATAATGTGATGTCTGCACATTGAAGTTTTGAAAAATGGATAGGGCTTTTCATTTTGTACGTTATCTAGACTGCAACACATATACCTGATCTGGAGCTATACGTGTTCGTGTGTGAGGCGTAGGATTTTGCAAACAGGATAAATAGAAACCTGTTGCATAGAAAATTAGTTGCTTGGATTTATCGTCATTCATCAGATCATCTATATTGACATGAAGGTGTGATTACAAAAGATTAGAACGAGGAGTAAGCGATGGTTATTGCAAATGAGGGTGAGCGAGTCGCGTATTTCAACGGAGAGATCGTACCTGAATCCGAGGTAAAAATTCCTTTTAGGGACAGGGGATTTAAGTACGGTGATGCCGTCTTTGATATGACTCGAACATTCGGGCATAAAATATTTAAGCTTGAGACGCACATCGATCGATTTTATAACTCACTTCGATATGTAGATATTGATCCCGGGATGCCTCAAACGGATATGGTCGCCAAGACACTTGAGGTTCTGGAAGCAAATCTTCACCTCTTAGGACCCGATGACGACTTCTGGGTGGGACAGCGGATTTCGCGTGGTGTTGATCTGGTGGGTGGAGATATGTGGGAGACAGCTGGTGGACCCAATGTGATCATAGAATGTGCTCCGCTTCCTCTGAAGCCGAGGGCTCGTTTGTATCGAGATGGCATCGATGTTTTGATCCCGTCTGTACGTCGAGTTCCACCTGAGGCGGTAAGCCCCAGAGCAAAGTCGCACAACTATTTAAATTTGATTCTTGCCGATATGGAAGCCAAGTCTCAGGATCCGGAGTCTTGGGCAATTCTTCTTGATACCAGAGGGTTTTTGACTGAAGGAATCGGGTCAAATATTTTCACTATCAAGGATGGTGTGATTTACACACCTCAGGAACAATATGTTTTGGGAGGGATATCTCGTGAAACCGCAATCGAGATGGCTGAGAAGATTGACGTCCCCGTAGTGACTAAAGATATCGATTTGTTTGACGCAATGACTGCCGATGAAGTGTTCTTGACTTCTACTTCACTTTGTATTTGTGGTGTTCGCTCGTTTCAGGGCAGGAAAATTGGCGATGGAATGGCGGCTGGACCGATTACGAAGGCATTGATGGATGCATACGTAGATTTTGTTGATTTTGACTGGGTCGCACAGTATTTGAAGCGACTTGAAGATTAAGGTTTACCGACTCCGTCATGACATCAGATTTGTACTTTCCTCCAAGTGGAAACTGGGAACGGCGAGAAGCATCCTCTCTTGGAATGAATGAGTTGGCTCTTGAGCGTGCTGTTCAATTTGCCAAAGAGAACGAGATTGCCTGGCCGATTGATCTGCGTAAACGTAACGTTGGTCAAGATCTCCCGGAATGGTCAGCCAAAATCGGATTGATGAAGCCTCGAGGCGGTCCTGCAGGTGTAGTTATTAAAGACGGATTTATCGTTGCAGAGTGGGGAGACGTTGAACGCGTTGATTTAACCTACAGCGCTACAAAAAGCTATTTATCTGCGTTAGTCGGTTTAGCTTTTGACCGTGGCTTGATTAAGGATATGTCAACACCGGTATTTGAATACGAAGATGGCAAATCAATAAAGATGCACAAAACATCTTTGCCTGTAGATGGATTTGCGTCCCGTCAAAATAAGTCAATTACTTGGGAACACCTTTTACAGCAGACGTCTGAGTGGGAAGGAACCCTATACACAAAGCCAGATGTAGTTGATTGGAATCGTGATCTTTCATCGGTCGGAATGGGACGAGAAAATTATTTAAAAAGACGTGATCGTATGTTACCTGGGTCACATTGGGAATATAACGATGTTCGAGTAAACAGGACGGCACTGACACTTTTGTGTGTTTGTGGGGAGCCTCTTCCTGGTGTTTTGAAGCGCGAGATAATGGATCCTATAGGGGCATCAGATAAGTGGGAATGGCATGGTTATGGTGATCATTCAATGGTGGATGTAGATGGTCTGGTCACCGAATCTGTATCTGGAGGAGCCCATTGGGGAGGTGGTCTGTGGATAGATACTCTCGATCATGCACGGTTTGGGGTTTTGTTCCTAAATCGAGGACGATGGGGCGATAGGCAGCTGATATCCCAGCGTTGGATAGACATGATGACCACGCCATGCGGTCTCAATGACCAGTACGGTTACATGTGGTGGTTGAATACGGGATTTGCTCGATATGGCAAAGAGATATCTGAATCGACTTTTGCTGCATCGGGCGCTGGTGGAAACAGCGTTGTTATTGACCCCCAGAAAAAACTTGTAATAGTGACTCGATGGTGTGAGGACGTTGAAGGAGTCGTTGGCCTTGTATCTCAGGCAGTGAATGAGCGCTAGCTGTCTATGCCATCAAAGCTAATTGACGAATCATCTCAATATTCATCTAAGACCAATGGGAGACAGCCTCTATCCGTAAAGGCTGGCGTACTTGCACTAGTACTGTCAACGATGTGGGCTGGCAATCCGGTTGCTAACAAAGCGGGATTGCAGGATGCGGGACCGTTACGGCTTGGGTGGCTAAGATTTGTCTTAGGTGCAATTGTTGTTTTGGTCTATGCAATTGCTACTCGTCAGTCGTTTAAGATTTACCGAGGTGAATGGATTCCTCTCACGTTACTTGGAGTTTTATTCACAGTTCAACTGGGATTTATGAATGTAGGTCAGGATTTCACATCCGCAGGTCATGCTGTGGTGGTGACCTCGACTTTTCCACTTTGGACAGGTGTATTCGCGCACTTTTTTGTTCCAGGGGATCAAATGTCCCGTACAAGGACCTTCGGAACCCTTATTGCGTATTCAGGTGTCGTTGCTGTGTTTTATAAGAGTTTCGCGATTTCAAATGCCGATTTTTTATTTGGTGATTTGCTGTTGCTTGGCTCGGCTATATTGCTTGGGGCACGCCAGGTACTGCTGTCACAACTCGGACAGGGTATTGATCAACATAAATTGTTGATAGCACAAAGTGTCTTTGGGATTTTTACGTTTATTGTTGCAAGTTTGATATTTGAAAGTAATGAGCCGTTTGTGTTGACGACTCGACTTGTAGTTGCACTGCTCTATACCGGTGTTTTGATCGCTGGTCTTGGATTTATTGGGCAGACATGGTTGCTCAAGCGTTATTTGCCTTCTAGAGTTACTGTTATATCACTCAGTCAACCTGTTTTCGGTGTGCTATTTAGTTGGTGGATTTTAGGCGAATCAGTTGGAGGCGAGCTTTATATCGGTGCGATTCTTGTGGTGCTGGGGTCGGCACTCGCCCAACGAAAGACTAAACAGATGGAGTCTTCAACATAGTTAAGCCAACAGCTGAAACTTCTGGCGTTACACGTCTGAGTAAAACGGAAAGTGAATCCGAAGGATCACACCTTCGGCGTGTTGCTTCGGAATTAAGTGGTGCCGGAGAAGAACGCATATCTCAACTACGAAAAATGCTTTCAAGCGCGGATATACGTGAACGAGCTTTGGCTGCCGAAGAACTAGGTAAGTTAGAGTCTATGAAAGCAATTCAAGTGTTACGAGAGATGCTTGAATCCGAGGATGCAAACGCGTGGCGACTGGCTATTTATGGATTGAGAACGGGCGGTTCGCGTGAAGGCTGGCTTTCTCTTGAGAGTATTGCCCAAAGAGATGCTAAAAATCTTGAATCTAGTGACACATTAACTGTTGATATGGCTTTTAAGCGTTTGATGGCGATGGGCCGCACAAAAATGATGGATAGGTTATTTCGTGCGGCAGATGGTCACTCCAAATCAATCCCGGGCGTTGTAGCTAAAGAATTTTCAGCGAGAGCGGCCAGGACTCTATCTCACCGCCAGCGCCTTGTAATGGAGCTCAGGCTGGGCATAGGAAATTCTACATCTGCAACTCCTGCTGAGACCGCAGATTCTCTAGGTATAAGCCTTAAAGATGTGAGGGAGCTTGAACTCATCGGATGGCAGTCGATCCATTCACCAATACGACTAGATATCGACTGACTAAGGCATATACTGCAGATAATTTGAGTAATAATTACCTCGCCGTAGAACCTACACTACTGATCAAAAGTCACCCATGAGAGCGGGTACCATCTCCGCGACTTTTAGGTCTTTAAGTAATCGGAATTTTCGCTATTTGTGGTTCGGGCAGGTTCTGTCTGCTACAGCGATGCATGCCGATATGGTGGCTAGAGCCTGGCTGGTTTGGGATCTCACTGGATCGTCTGCTTCGGTGGCATCAGTCCTAATAGCTCGCGCTGTTCCTATGTTGATCTTGGGGCTCATAGGAGGAGTGGCAGCTGATCGTTTCAATCGTCGTAACCTTTTGATGATTATTCAAGGCTGGACCATGTTAATGCATGTCCTAATGGCAGTTCTGTTACTGACAGATTTGATTGAGCTATGGCACGTATACGTATTAGCGTTTGGTCTGGGTGCTGGCATGGCAATGAACCAACCCGTCCGTACCTCAATAATTCCTAATCTGGTTGAGAAAAAAGACATGCTTAATGCCATGTCGTTGAATTCGATAGCTATAAACAGTACGCGATTTATTGGTCCTGCAGCTATATCGGCTTTGATTATTCTTACTGATGTGGGTTGGGCGTACGTTTGGGCTGCTGCTGCCTTTGTTTTGGTGTTGTGGAGTACGGGAAAAATTGTCATACCTGAAAGTCAAGTTAGACGATCGGTTGGGAATCCATTTAATCAACTTGTTGAGGGATTCATTTATATAGGGCGTCATCGAGTGATTCTTGCATTGGTGCTGCTTGGGCTGGGTCCTCTGGCGATAGGGTTTTCACATCAAATCCTCCTGCCACAGTTGGTTGAGGAACAGTATGGACGTGGGATCGGTTTAATGGGTTTGTTGCAGTCCGTGGGTGCTATTGGTGGGCTTAGTGGCGGGCTGTTCATAGCGTCTCGACAGGAGGTTTCGTACAAGGGCCGATTGATGCTTTTGTCGGCAATTTCGTACGCGATTGCTTTATTAGGTTTCGCAGGCGCTAACCATATGTGGATGGCATTTCCTCTGATTATCTGGATCGGTGCATCACAAACGTTATTTAGGGCTGGTAATACAGCAACACTGATGGAAGTATCGCCTGATCGGCTTCGTGGTCGGATTATTTCAGCGACTTTACTGGATACTGCATTGTCACCTTTGGCAGGCCTGGCTGCGGGGTTTGCTGCTGACCTTTGGGGTGTCAGTTATGGATATATATTGCTTTCAGCTGCTTGCTTAAGCGTAGTTGCTATCACCATGTTGATCTATCCGAAAATAAAAGATGTATAGTTTCGTCCGATGATTGTGATCGGGAATAAGATTGGCCATCAACATAGCTGAAGGGGAATAATAATTATTTTCCAAGTTAGTAAGTAGAACTAGAAATTACATACTGTAGAGATTTTATGAAAATAACGGATATTAAAACTTTCATTATGCAAGGGGGAAATCGGAACTGGGTTTTCTGCAAAGTTGAGACCGATGAAGGCATTCACGGTTGGGGGGAAGGGACTCTTGAATGGCATGAAGAGGCTGTTGAGGCCGGGATCAAAACCTTGGCTTTGAATCTCATCGGCCGAGATCCGACTGAAATTGAGAAAAACTGGCAGATAATGTACCGCCATGGTTTTTGGCGTGGAGGTGTGGTAATGGGTTCCGCTATGTCGGCTATTGATATAGCTTTGTGGGATCTCACAGGAAAAATTTATGGTTTACCGGTCTATAAAATGCTTGGAGGGGCAGTTCGAGATAAGGTGCGGGCTTACACGCATGCGTCTGACCTTCGTGGGGGTCAGGATGCTGTTGATCAGGGATTTTCTGCGTTCAAGACAGGTGGTTGGGATGTTGACGAGGAAAGGTTTTTGGAATCAGATGCCGTTGACGTTTTATATCAAAAAATTAAATCTATGCGTGAAAATCTCGGACCAGAGGTTGAGATCATGATCGATAACCATGGGCGATCAAGACCTGCACTTGCGAATAGGCAGATAGCTGCTGTTGAAGAATTCAATATCAAGTTTTTCGAAGAGCCTGTGCCTCCGGATAACCTCGATGCAATGGAGCAAGTGCGTAATGCTGGCCATCGCACGGATATAGCTACTGGTGAGCGGTTGTTTTTCCGTTATGGATTCCGTGACATTCTTCATCGGCGGTTGGCTGATGTTATCCAGCCAGACATTGCTCATACGGGTGGTATTTCTGAAATTAAACGTATCGCGCAGATGGCGGAAATTGAATACATTAAATTTGCACCCCACAATCCCAACGGTCCAATTGCGACTGCTGCATCTATGCATGTATGTGCGACTGTTCCAAACTTTCTTATTCTTGAGACTGCCCGCGACATGCCTTGGCACGATAAGGTCCAAACTGCCCCATTGCAAATTGCAGATGGCTTTTTTATTTTGCCAACTTCTCCAGGGCTGGGAACCGATCTCGATGAGTCGGTATTCACTGAGCGACCATTTCATCCTAATAAGTACAAGCGTATTGGATCATGGAATGCTGAAGACAACTCGGTGAATGATGTGTAGGTGAAGTTGGGTCGTAATAAGACTTGTGATAATAAGGGGATTTTGCAGTTCGGGGTTAATTGGCTGAATATTTCGCTGCTGATCTGAAAACATAAAATAGTGATTTCGATAAAAGGGAATGAGGATTTGACTTGGCTGGAGTAGCGATATTAGGTACAGGGCGACTTGGTGGGCGATATATTGATGTGGTTGATCAGACCCCCGGGGCAGAATTAAAGCTAGTGGCTGAGCCACGCTCTGAAGCGGCTGCTCCCTGGGAAGATCAGTATCCGGACGTCGAGTTTGTTAATGACTACCATGTGGCATTAGATCGTGATGATGTGGATATTGTGATTGCCACTCTCCCGCATTGGTTGCACTATCAGGCTGGCCTAGATGCCGCTCGAGCTGGTAAACACGTTTTTTTAGAAAAACCTCTTGCGTTATCTTCGCCTGAAGGTCGTGAGATGATCGATGCTGCCGCTGCCAGTGGTACAAAATTGATGACAGCGCATACTCAGCGATATTACCCAGCTGTTCAGGCTATGAAGAGCTTAGTCGATTCAAAACGCCTCGGGGATGTTGTCATGGCATATGACATGTGGCATAAGCCTTATGAGCCTTGGAAGCGCCCACCATGGATGTTGATTGGTTCCAAAGGTGGTGGAATGGGTCAAATGGACGGCACCCACGAAATAGACCGGCTTATGTGGATCATGGGTGATGATATCGATACTGTCAGTGCCCAAGTTGGACAATTCACTTATCCGAAAGAAAGTAATCCGGACATCGATTGTGATGATACCGCGATGTGCTTTTTGCGATGGAAGTCGGGTCGGGTAGCGACTATAAGTCGTATGGCCTGGCGGGTAGGTGCGACTGAGTATGGTGGTGATTTCTTTTTTACGGATGGTATGGCTCGTTTCCGCCTGAAGTACGGTCAGTCAGAAGGACAAGAAACAGCCATGTATATCGCAGATACCGAGGATGGTATATGGAAAAAGGAAACCATCAAAGAAGCTGATAGTTTTCTAGATGAGTTCACTGAATTTGTCGCGGCAATCGAGCGAGGAGATTCCGATACACCTATTCCCCAGGAGCATGGGTTGAGGGTATTGAAGGTTTTCGAAGCTACAGAAGAATCAGCGAGAACTGGTAGAGAAGTAAAAATTAACTGGTAGGTAAATCGACTTTATAACTGAAATTACTTTCAAAGATTTTTCATAAGGTTTGATAATGTCCCAGGGTTATGGGGTTACGGTATCCCCTTGAACTATACCTTCGTCTCGAACTATGTCACCAATATTTTGAGTGTGGTTGGCATCGTTGATTGTTTCGATTGACCATCCATTTTTCCCAAACTTAAATCGTGAAATTGATGTGTTATAGATTTGAGTACGCTTTAGAAAATTTTGATCCATTCCGGTGATGTAGTGAATCAGACATCTAAGTGTGATTCCATGGGAAATGATGGCGATTTTGTGGGAGCCCTTTTTTTTCAGCCATTCAGGGTTATAAATAATCTCATCTTCCAGCCAGTTTGATGCGCGCCGCTCAACCAGGCGTTCTGACTCTCCATCGGCAGGTTGAAACCATTTTCCTTTGCTTGCTTCCAACAGTTTTACTTCTGGGGTTAAAACTTCCGAGGCTTGTCGTCCGCGCCAGGCTGGGATTTGTCGTTCAATTATTGAATCTACTTTATCGAACTTTTCAGCTTCGATACTCATTCCCTTCAGCATGCCTTCGGTGGTTTGTACTGCACGGATCAATGATGATGAGTAGATGCAGTCAAATCGAACATTTTCCTGTGCAAGTCGGCGTCCAAGCATTAGCGATTGTTGATGTCCGCGATCCGTCATAGGAGCATTAAAATTCTTACCGGCAGCGATTCCAGGAGTGATATTAGATTCAGATTCTCCGTGCCGTATGAAATAAATGTCGAATTCGACTTTGTCATGGATCAATGGGACAATCTCCACCTGAATAAATTGCTGGCGTTAAACTTAAAAGCGCTTTCTTCACAATAGCATTGAAGATTGGCATTATGTTCTTGCCATGTGGTTTTAGGCTTGTTTCGAGCAAAGCTTTTCGGGAAGCCGCCCCAAAACAAGATTGTTAGTAGTAGGCTTCGTGGTTAAAGAATTAATGACAACCCAATTAGCTTGAATTTCGTATTTTAGAGAGGGCACCATGAAACCATCTGATTTGAAAGCTGCATTAAAAGCCAAAAGACCTGTATTTGGATTTATGGTTTCAGCTACATCCAGCATGCGCTGGGGGCGTGTGTTCGCCGGTAGCACTCTAGATTTTGTAGTTATAGATTCAGAACATGGTTCGCGTGATCGCCAACTGATTGCAGATACCGTTGCGCAGATGCAGACACTGGACATTACAGCGATTGTTAGAACTCCGAATACTGAAGAAGTCTATGTCGCCATGGCATTGGATGCCGGGGCGGATGGTGTGTTGGTTCCTTATTGCGAGACCGTAGATGAGGTTCGGCATTGTGCTGTAAAGCTTAGGACACACCCATTGAAGGGTGAGTACTATGAGCGAGTTGTGGAGACCGGTGAATATCCAAGCGACAAATCTAAGAAATACTTAGCTGAACGCCATAAGGATCATATATTTATCATGGGGATCGAAAGTGAACCTGCTGCAAATCGAGTAGGAGAGCTTATCGACTGCGCCGACATCGATGGGGTTTTTATCGGGCCGAACGATATGACCACATCGTTGGGTATTCCTGATGAGAGCGGTAATTCGATATATCTTGACACCCTCAGCAAGATAATTGCTGAAGCGGATAAAAGAGGGATCCCTACCATGATTCACCAGCAGACGATCGAAACATCAGCTAAAGCAATTGAACTTGGCGCTCGGTTTATTATGCATTCGTCTGATGCCGGTATCCTTTTAAGGGGAACACAAGATGAATTTGCTGAGCTTAGGAAAATTACGTCCAAGAAGTACGGTGTTGTAGACGAGGTTGAAGCAGAAGATACACTTGATGTTGTTTAGTCAGGTGAATTAAAGCTAACTGCAGTACATCTGATTTGGTACAGGGCTTCGTTCTTTGATTTATCAGGTACTTGAGGTATCAACTGAGCGTGAACTTAAGGAATGATTCTGCATAGTCGGCACCTATTTTCTCCCCTAGTTTTGCTCGACGCTTTTTCATCCATTTTCCCGCTTCCTCTGGATTACTTATCTGGCTTACGTGATCTTGTAGCGCGGATATAGATGTTTCGACATCTTGCTCGGTAAGTGGATTCCAGTAGTTCGCGTTATCACCATAAGTCATTACCCATACTTCGCGTACCTTGTGAGGCTCCAATCCTTCATCTTCTAATAACTCAGGGAAAGTTAGATGGTCTCGCGCAGATGGAAATACAGCTGATAGTGCTGCTTCTCCTGCAGCAAGATGGTCTGGGTGTCCGATGTAGCTTGAATTACCAATATCCCGACTTGGGCTGGTAGTAATCAGCACATCCGGTTTCCATTTTCTAATCTGGCGTGAAATGTCTTTTCGTACATTTAGTGTGGGCTCAAGGTATCCGTCGGGATAACCGAGAAACTCAACATTTTTCAAACCAAGTGTTTTACCTGCATTAATTTGCTCTTTAGCTCGAATTTCTGCAAGTTCTTCTGGAGTTATGGTTCGATCGTCTGTGCCTTTTGAACCATCGGTGCATAGGACATAAATAACATCCCATCCCAGGCGACACCATTTAGCAACTGTAGCTGAACAGCCCCATTCTGCATCGTCGGGGTGGGCTGTTACTACCATAGCGCTTTTAAAATCTTCTGCGGTTGGCACGGATTATAAGTTTCCTGTAGGTTGCGGAATAGGTCGATATCTCACGAATAAGGCTGTCAATAGTAGCACCCTAGTAGGGTTAAACTCGCTTGTTTAAGTTAGTTGCTTTGACACAAATATTGTTACGGAACTAACAGCCTGAGGCGAGGAGAAAAATGTGGAGTAGTGGTCGGTGTCTGGTAGTGCAGCAAATTCGAATTTCATACTTTTAGCTGTGTGCTTGGCATTGTCAAAATGTTGGTCTTTTTCTCCACAAAACAACAATGTTGGAGCTGTGTGGTTTGAAAGACGTTTGCTTGCTCCACTCCATTGCAACAATGCTTCATGAGAGGCAGCAAGTGCGAGCGGATCATTGCCTGGTCGATCTCCATCAGGAATTTCTATTGATTTTGTTCTGCCTGAACGTAGAACTCGTATGTTTCTCTCAAATCGATCTTTTTCGGCGGTAGGTGGGCGCAAGTCCATTCCGCCAATTGCAAGGAGGCTGAGTCGGCCTGGATTAGATGCTGCAATTTCAAAGCCTGTTCTACCACCCATAGAGAAACCTAAAAAGCCAAATTTATCAACTTCCATATGGTTCGCGAGAGCTATCACCAGTGCTGCGCGTTTTTCTACCGTGTGGTCAGATGGGTTATGTGAACGCGTTGATAATCCGTGTCCAACCGAATCGAATATAAGGATAGTGGCGTGAGGATTTAACGCATCTAGCCAACCTCCTCTAATCCAATCTCGACCCCACGATCCAAAACCATGATGGAGAATTAGTAAAGGTCCGGTTCCGGAAACTTCGTAGTTGATATCGAGTGAATTGAACTTAAGGAATGGCATTCCCAGATTCTAAACGGTTAGTCTTCGGCTTTTTCGGTCTTGGCGGCTGTAAAATTATCTGACAGTAAAAATTTCAATCGGAGCATTAACACGATGTCACAACCGTTGGTTTCTGTGATTATGGGCAGCACTTCTGATCTGAAGATCATGCAGAACGCGGCCGATTTACTTGAGCAGCTTGGTGTTGCGCATGAGATACGGATAATATCCGCGCACCGTACACCAGATCTGATGTTCAAATTTGCAGAGGAAGCCAAGGATCGTGGGATCCAGGTAATAATAGCCGGTGCTGGTGGTGCTGCTCACTTGCCAGGCATGACTGCAGCGAAGACGGTTCTCCCTGTAATTGGAGTGCCGGTAGAGGCACACAATTTAAGTGGTTTGGATTCGCTTTTATCTATTGTGCAAATGCCTAGAGGGATTCCCGTGGGGACTGTTTCGATTGGTAGCTGGGGAGCGTTCAATGCAGGAATACTTGCCGCACAGATAGTTGGTTTGACTGACCCGGCTGTACAGTTGAATGTAGAAAAGATGCGCGAGAAGGCTGCTAAGGCAGTTGAATCAGACACCTTTGTAAAGACCGACGAGTAATTAATGGAACTAGAATCGCCCCTCAATCCAGGTTCGACTATTGGCATAATTGGTGGCGGGCAGCTGGGGAGAATGCTTGCGATAGCTGCGCGGCAAATGGATTACAAAACAGTCGTTCTTGATCCTGATTCTAACTGTCCTGCGGGTCAAGTGGCTGACAGGGTAATCAGATCTGAATATTCAGATATAAAAGCGTCCAGTGAACTTGCTGCCTTAGCCGATGTGGTTACATACGAATTTGAAAACGTTGACGCTGATTCTGTTTCCAGTGCTGAGAAACATAAACCAGTTCGTCCCTCGTCGTCAGTGCTCCGCACCACGCAAAACCGATTGCATGAAAAAAAGGCCTTGTTGGAAGCCGGTATTCCCGTTGCTAATTTTCGTAAAGTTGATTCGCTAAGAGATCTGGAAGCTGCAGCATCTGTTTTGGGGTATCCAATGGTACTTAAAACAGCCACAGAGGGTTATGACGGGAAAGGTCAGTCGATAATTCATGGTGAGCATGATCTAGCGAATTCTTATGATCACTTAAATGCTCGCAATGTTGAACTTATCGTTGAGCAATTCGTGTCTTTCAAAGCTGAGGTATCGACTATATGCGCTCGTACGATCGATGGTATGACAGCGACATTTGATCCATCGGAGAACATCCACCGTAATCACATTTTGGACACGTCAATAGTCCCAGCGCGAATTGATGAGTCGGTGTCGGATAAAGCTCGTATTATTGCTACTAATATTGCTGAGAAGTTAGATGTTATAGGTTTGATTGCTGTCGAGATGTTCGTGACGCAAGAGAACGATATTGTTGTCAATGAGTTGGCGCCTCGTCCACATAATTCTGGTCACTACACAATGGATGGGTGTGACACCTCTCAGTTTGAACAGTTAGTACGTGTATTGGCTGGAATGCCAATTACTTTGCCGAAGCTCCATTCACCGACAGTAATGGTTAACCTGCTTGGCGAAATATGGGAGGATACCGGAGGGAATCCGGATTGGCAGCGTGCCCTTGAACTGCCGGGTGTGAGTCTACATCTTTACGGTAAGTCGGCCGCCAGGGTAGGACGTAAGATGGGACATATCAATGTGGTTGCTGAAACGGTTGAAGAAGCTCTTTATATTGCAGCCGAGGCTCGTGAAAGGGCATGGCGGCGGGCTTAGCTTAATAGCAAATCACTCAGACTCAGTTACTGTTACGGGCTTTTTGAACTGAGAGTGATCGTAATCATTCACGCCAGCTTCAGTTAGCTCCAACATTCCGTTGTTGACTATGTAGATCTGATCGGACATATCGATAAGCGTGCGGTCGTGTGTTGTTGCGACGACTGACATTCCTTCCTCGCTCACCATGTGACGGAATAGACCAAAAATTTCCGAAGCGTTTACCGAGTCGAGTTCGCCGGTTGGTTCATCGGCCAAAATTACATCCGGACGCATAGCGACAGCACGTGCAATCGATATACGTTGTTGTTCACCTCCTGAAAGTTCGTAGGGCCGGTGCTTTGCACGTCTTCCGAGGCCGACCATCTCTAGGACTTCATTAGTGCGGGATGAGCGTTCTTTAGCTCCAACACCTGCTATTCGCATGGGTAGTTCAACGTTCTCGTATGCTGAGAGTAAAGGAAGCAATGCGAAAGATTGGAATACAACCCCTATTCGATGTCTCCGGAGTTGTATGAATTGTTTTTCATTGTAGTCAGACAGGTCCACCCCTTCGAACAACACCTGCCCGGACGTTGGATGATCAAGTCCCGCGAGCATATTCAAAAGAGTCGTCTTGCCTGATCCAGAACGGCCGACAAGTGTAATAAATCTGCCTTTTTCAACATCAAGATTGACAGAACGGACAGCGTGGATTATTTCGCCTTCAAGCTGATATTCACGTGATGCGTTGATAGCTTGAATTATTGTGTTGTCAGTCGGTGATTCGGGGGCAGTTGTTTTCTTAGTCGCCCGATTCAAGGGTTACCTTTCCGTCTTTTATATCGACTCGAACCTTACGTTCGATGCTGAGTTTGTTCAGTACATCCCTTGGTATCTGAACTGATCCGGCTGTATCAATTAGTAAGAATTCCTCAGTGTTAGTGGTTTCGCCGTTCAACTTTCGCTCGTATGAAACCTCTCGAATGGTCTCGGTGCTCGTTTTGCCATCCTTGATGGCAATGGCCCTTTGAACGCTTGTGGCAATCGCTGGGTCGTGAGTAACAATAAGGATGGTTGTTCCTAAATCTTGGTTCACCTTATTCAGGAGTTCTAGAACTTCTTTACCGGTTTGATCATCTAGTTCACCAGTTGGTTCATCAGCTAGTAGTAGTGGGGGCTTATTGGACAGGCCAACCGCAATTGCTACTCTTTGCTGTTCGCCACCTGACAGCTCGGCCGGCTTGTGGTTGGAACGATCTCCCAGGCCAACGATATCGAGGAGCTCTTGTGCGCGTTTTTTACGTTCTGTTTTAGGTGAGCCTGCTATAACCATTGGGAGTTCAACGTTTTCTAGGGTCGTAAGATATGGAAATAGATTTCTAGAGGTCTCCTGCCAAATAAATCCGACTTCATGACGTCTGTATTTCACGACTTCTTTATTAGTCATCTGCAGCAGATCAAAGTCGCCGACACGAATTGTCCCTGCCGAAGGTGCATCGTATCCCGCCAGGATGTTTAATAATGTGGACTTTCCGCTGCCAGATGCACCGACGATGGCGAGGATTTCACCTTGTTGCACCGTCAGTTCGAGACCGCGTAAAGCGACGACTTCTAGGTCTGCAGCTTTGTAAATTTTGAATAATCCACTGCACTCGATATAGGCGGAGCCTGACATAGTCATTTACTTAGCACCTCTGAAGTTCAGGAAATATCTCAACCGTCACCCATCCTCATTACCTTGTGTATCGACATACGGTAGACAGAAATCAGGATTACGCTGATCACTACAAAGAATACTAACCCTAAAAGACTAAATGTGATCCCAAAACCGAACCAGTCTATTTCAATTGCCATGGGAGGGATTACTATCGAATTTGATGCTGAACTGGCGAGATATGGCATGATTGTTGTCCCCATGCGCACACCCATGAATATACCGATAGCTACGGCTATTCCTATCACTATTACTTGCTCTAAAACAACAAGGAGGAGTAGTTGTTTCATGGACAAACCAATAGTTCTTAATAATGCAAGTTCGTTGCGACGCTCATTGAACGAAACTTTTGCGTGAACAAGGAAACCTATTGCACTCACGATTAAGACAGTTAAAAATGCGATTCCTAAAAGTGCTTTCCATCCGGCAGCCACCAGGGGGTCGAATGCCACTTCCGAAAGATAAACCGTTCGATCGGAAATTGTTGATCCTGGCCTAACTCGTACGGATGCCAGTTTCTGTTGAATATCGCTTACTGCAGGATCCCCGGGCGAGACGGTTTCTAGTATGTCTTCTGAATTAATTAATTCAGAACCTTGCGTGGTTGCAATCCAAAATTCCTTCGGTTGTCGATCTCCAAAAGTGCGAACCACGTTCAATCGTTCATGAAGAACGTTGAAATCAGCGATTAAAAATGGCTCGTTGTTGATGGCCATGGTAGGGAAATATTCGACAACATCGCGAATAGAAACTTTTATTGGGAACCCGTCAACTGATGTGTTTATGATTTCTCCATTGCTGCCACCAAATTGTTCAATAAATTGCGAACTTGCAATTACCGGAACAATCCCGAGTTCAGAGCCGTGGGCTAGACCGCGATATTCACGAGGACCTGAAGTTGTCCACCGTAGGCGTGCTACTCCCTTTTGTTCTGTTCCATCAGGATTCGACGCGGGGCTCAGATTGTCACCGAGAGCTTCGCGAGTTGGGGTCATGATTCTCCAGTTCGTCACGGAGTCAAATGTTTCCACTGTCAGAAGTTCGGTTCCAGTGTGATTAAGTACCGCAATATCATCTATATCAATTGCTCCAGGGCTCAAGCCGTCCTCAAAATTGATCACGCCAATCGAATGAAGACGGATCGGTGGCACTGGCAGCAAACCAGCTATTCCTCGGAATTTAGTTCCCTGCAAACTTGAGCCAATCCGGCACCATTCTGGAGGCTCTTCTTCAATTGGAAGAGGACAGTCAAAGCGGAATTGGTCGGTTGACGTTGGAGTAAGTCTGCCGAGAGGTACAGAAAAAAAATGTCCGTTGGAATCGGATAATCTTGCGATAAAAATTGTTGAGGGTTGCCTGACCAACGGAAGTACCCGGGCTGTGATCCATCTACTTTCTTCAGGAAGCTCAATGCCAGTTGAACTACCTGCATTGAAGACTGAGGCTGTGGATTTCAACGAGTCAAGGCCAAAGTCATCTCTAATCCAAGCAACGTCTTCGATTGTTTCGATATCGAGACCAATGAGATCAAATCTCTCTATATCAATTCCTGAACTGATAATTGCAGGTTCTCTGTATATCGGTGAGACGCTTTCTACGTCCTCACCTTTGCGAATTGCTTCTAAAACAGATCTCGACATACCGCCTGTTGTTGTGTTGACGCCCGTTATTTTTAGATCAGCCCCTGTTCTGTAATAAGCCTGGTCAATGGCGCTCTGTTTAAGTGTTGCGGCAAAGCTCGCAGCGAATACACCTAGCGCTGCAGTAAGAATCAGCAGCAAAGATAAGCGGGAGTGATGTGCGGGATTTCTAGCCATTTGCCAAATCCCGAGTATTAACGCAGGAGGGGTGATCGAAGACATTGGACGCTTTGATAAAACCTTACCCATTACATTCATTCCTGGTGGGTAAATGCGTATCAATACAAATCCAGCTGCAATTAGGAACATAGCCGGGACACCAAGAATTAATTGATTGACCGTCGTCTCACCGAAAAGGCTTGTCGCAACAAATGACCCCTGTTTGGTCAATTGCCAGAATAGAAACATCACTAAACCCAGGGAACCCACATCGAGGTAATACCTTTGAATCAATCCGAGTCGTGCTGGTCTAGTTCGAGTTATTCTGCTGGCAAGTAGGCCTAGCCGAGTTGCCCGTAATGACGGAATGAATAGTGCAAATAATCCTAGTATTGCACCAAGGAGTGCCATCTGAAACGCTTCAAGCGTAAGCCCTACAGGCAGAGGATTGCCGTTATTAAGTTCGCTGTAAATGGGAAGTACGCCGATAAATTTGACCCCTAGCATCGCAATGAATGGTCCTGTTGATGCTGCGATTACGGCGAGTATGCTGGCTTCGATGATAAACACTGCAAGGATTTGTCTGGATGTTGCACCCCTAGTTTTTAAAAGGGCGATTTCGTTTTTCTGCGTATCTATAAGAAGTGATGCGAGTATTACTACGTAGTACAGAACCACAAGCACGATAAGGGTTAGAACAATTAACATCGGCAGACGATTAAAAAACAGGTCTGTTTCAAACGCGCGTAATACTTCTGGGAGGTCGGACACGAGATAGAAACCGTCAACGAATGCTTTCAGTTCTCGTTCTGTAGAGTCTATTGTGTTTCGAATGGATCCTGTTTCTGTAGCCTTGATTCGTCTTGGGTCGACGTCAAGCCACCATGAGTAATCGGATCCCATATTTGGAAAGTAGACACCGACTGCTTCCAAAATTGTTTCTCTTGGAACGACAAATCGTGCGAATTGAAGCGTGTTGGTGCGAGAACTAAAAGCAGCGTTTTGAATACGCCAGTGGGCCGCATTCGGTTCAATCTGTTCGTATAACCCTGTAACCAGAATGTCTAGGCGTTTATGTTCATCTTCCCAGTACGGTCTCGCTGGATAGATGTCGCCGACGTCAATCTGCATGGTTTTTGCGGACTCCACATCCAGAATGCCCTCGATCTGAAGTGGGTCATTAGATCCATTAATCGACGCAATTTTTGGGAACCTGCCATCGATGATATTCACTCGATCCTCCACATTAGGTAGAGTCATCATCGTGATTCGACAGCAGTCACATTCGATTAGCCGGCCATCTTCATTCCCAGTGCGACCTATGGTTGTACGGCAAGGGCAATCGCTTGGGGGCATCATCGGTGGGGGCAAATCAACGAAGAATGTCCAAGTTTTTAGGGCAAATTCATGTCTGTTTAGAAAAGGTGAGAACTGTTGCACGATTGAGCTATTCATTGCATCAACAATGGTGGCGTCAGTTTGAGAGTTTGTAGGGATTTGGCCGGCTTCGACAAGCACGTCAATGTCTGTGCTTGTATGAGTGGATAGCGCTCTTTGAAGGGCGACGTCCCGTAGGGCGTTGAAGAAAATAACGGAACTAGCCATTATTGTGGAGGCTAGAACTACTCCCACCACTACTGCAGAAAGAAGACGCCAATGAGCGAGTGTTCGTTTTACAACCAGTTGTAGGGAGTTATTGATCATGTAGAACTGGCTGAATTTTTTCCAATTTTATTCTGTCTAATGTGAATTAGATGACGTGATCCGATTGAGTGTGCCACGCCAACAAGAACTGTTGTCAATATTTTATTCGACTTAAAAATTTGAGCAAAGAGTTATTCAGAATTTGTGAATTACCCGCTTCAAGCTCATTCCTAGATGTTAAGGGTAAAGATTATTGGGCTATAGAGCTTTCCCCTTGATACGCTGGAAAGCTGCATTTTATTTACTAAATTTGACGCTACCGTTCAAATGTTTTTTTCAATTGTTCGTGAAATAAAGTTTGTAGTTTTACCTGTTCTAGCGGTGATTTTATTTGCTTGCTCAGGCTCCGATGCTGTGGGACCTGATCTTGAAGTAGACGTGACAACAACAGACAAAGCGTCAGGTCAAACACCCATTAATGAACCCCCTGTCAATGCATTGTCGACCCCTGATCTGGTTGAGTTGCTTAAGCCATCGGTTGTTCAGATTGCTGTGAACTTTGACCGTGGTAGAGGTGTTGGAACGGGAGTAGTTCTTGATTCAAGCGGTTTGATACTCACGAACTGGCATGTCGTTGAAGACGCGAAAATGATCACGGTTGCGTTCGATGACGGATCTATCGTCGAAGGAGAATTTTTTAGACGCGATCCGCAGCTTGATTTGGCAATTGTGCGTGTCGATCATTCAGATTTACAACCTGCAAATTTTGGCGATTCTGAGCAACTTAAGATCGGAGAGGATGTTGTGGCGATCGGGCATGCTTTAGGTCTTCGTGGAGGGCCTACGGTAAGTAAAGGGGTTGTTAGTGCTCTCGATAGAACTCTAGTTGGTCACCCGCGAGGTGATTTAACAGGTCTGATTCAGACCGATGCAGCGATTAATGAAGGCAACTCTGGTGGGCCACTGGTAAACATGTTCGGTGAGGTTGTTGGGATTAACACCGCTAAAATCAACATCGGTGACCGTATAGGTTTTGCGATCAATATGAATGCTGCTAAGGCTGCAGCCTATAGTTTGATCGCACAAGGGCCGGTTCCACCACCCGGATTTTTAGGTGCCGGAGGGATTGATGTAACACGAGCGTTAGCCTGGGCCATCGGTCTTCCAGTTGGTGAGGGCTTTGGAGTGACTAGCATTGAGTCTGGGTCTCCAGCTGAGGAGGCTGGAATAGAACTTGACGATATTATTGTTCAGATGAACGAGACAGTGATCACTGATGGAGAGGACTTGACTGAATTTCTCGGGGAACATCCTAGTGGGAGCAACGTTAAGATTGTGGTTGTGCGTGATGCTCGATTACTTGTTTCACTCCAGGGCGAGCTTGGTGATGAGCCAGAAAGATAGTTAGAAAGTAGATTAAGGGATACTTCCATCTTAAGGCTGGTTTAATAGTGCAAAATGACCCCGAGTCGCGGAGCATTTCCTTAGAAAGGCAGATTAATGAAGGTATGGTCAATTCAGAGTTGAGTGGGAAAGTCGCAATTGTGACCGGTGCCGGACGTATGCGAGGTATCGGACGAGCTACTGCCATGATTCTGGCTCGCATGGGGTCTCATGTAGTAGTGACCGGTACTGGAAGAAATCCCGACACATTTCCGAATGATGAAAAAGATGTTGGATGGCGAGATATTGATTCGACTGTTGAAGAAATTCAGGCTAACGGAGTGCGTGGACTTCCATTAGTGGTAGATGTTTCAAGTGAAATGGATGTTCGACGAATGATCGATTCGACGATTGAGGAGTTTGGTCGTCTGGACATTATGGTTAATAATGCAGCGGCTCCCTACGGCCCAGATCGAGTGCCGGTGCTCGATCTATCTTCCGATGTATTTAAAGATGTTATTGATATAAAGCTTATGGGGACGTTTTATTGTTCCAAAGCAGCTGCCGGGCAAATGGTAAAGCAGGGTGACGGTGGCAGAATCGTAAATCTGTCTTCGACAATGGGTAAAAGTGGTCAAGCGAACACCAGTGCTTATAACGCGGCTAACTTTGCTGTTGACGGTTTCACTCAAGCTCTTGCTAAAGAGATGGCAGATCACGACATAACAGTTAATAGTGTATGCCCGGGGTTGACGGAAACTTCCAGGATGGATCCAATGGGACGTGAAGATCGTTGGGATGAACGCTTGAAGGGAATTCCAATGAATAGAGTAGGGACCGATGAGGAGGTTGGTGAGTTAATAGGGTTTCTTTGTAGTCCTAGAGCCGCGTATATAACTGGCCAGTCTGTTAACGTCAACGGTGGATCGCTAACTGAGCGTTAGATATCCGCTCCTTCAAATGAAGCAATTTCGACAAAATCTTCTAATTCAGTGTCCCACGCGAATTGTTTTGCCTCGACGATTCGATCATTGTTTATTCCGATTACGATTTGCTGGACTGGATAGGCGGGACCACTACCCCACGGATCGACGGCATTATTTCGATCAGTATCCGAAAAATAGGCCCGACCATTAGGGTGTGAGTGGTAGATGATCAGAGGTCTTATATCGTCCTCAAGCGTTTGATTCAGTGCGAGAAGATCCTTGTCTGATATTACGAACGCAGTTTGTGCTGTTCGGTCCTTGGCTGTCGGGTGGGTTTCTATATCGTAGGTATTCACAGCTCTTCGGACACCATTTGCAATGCGAGAATTTTTTTCTCCGGTAATCCATCCGCAGCATTCGTCTGGAAACGATTCGCGAGCGTGAGAAAATATTTCTTGCAGAGAAGACCTTGGGACGTTTACTGGATCTGGAGGTGTCAAGGAATCAACCTTGTCCTATGACGATATTCATTAATATTTCACTCATTTTTTATTTGTGATATCCAGTTATGTGAATTCAGGTCATCACAATATACCTAGCATATAAACAAGCATTGTTGTTTGCGATAGGAGAATTATCCTCCTCTCTGGTCTAAAGGATTGTGAAGAACAGAATAAATTGATTGTCAATTCTTGATTTACAGGATTAGTGAGTAGCACATGACTGCCCGGGTTATCGGCATAATCGGACATTGGTTTTTAACCTAGCGGCGGGATTGTGCAAGGATTGTTAGATTGCATAATCGATCTTGAGAAAACTTGATTGCCTAGAATTCCTAAAACCGTATTGAATAGGCGTAGTAGAAATCTGCGTCGTTCGCAGCGTGATTCCCTTGCACGTATTGGGTTATCAACGGCGGCTGCGCCTATGTCAGGTGAACTGACAACATGTATTGCTTACATGTGTCCGTGGGCGCATGCATGCGATACGGCTACTCCGCGTCCAGCGGTGGTTCCTGAACGCAGATGTGTACGAAAGTTTCCTGATGAGCGGAGACCAAGATCAGGATTGTCTGATATTGCTCTCGATAATTTGGCAAGATACCGGGAAGAAGGTATCCGTCTCGAAGCCGTTACAATCTCGATTCTAGATGAATTTCGCCCTATGGGTCCGACACCTTCACTTGACCGTAAGCGTCCTGAACGTCCGGTATATGAAGGTGCAGTTCGTGGCAAACCATTTATTAGTTGATTTGTCGTTTGAACCTTTTAATAATCAATGCCTTATAGCACCATAAACTAAGCCAGAGTTATGCGACTGATCCATCTGAGTGTAGTTGAGTAATTTGATCTGTACTGAAGCCCACGTCCATTAGAATGTCGTCGGTATGTTGGCCTAGAGCTGGGGAAGGGATTTCTTCGGGCATGCCGTCACCGAATCTTACTACCGGACCTGATGTTCGTATTTTTTTGCCGGTGTGATGATTCATTTCGATAACGTATTTATTGGCTAAAACTTGTTCATCATCGATCATTTCTTCCACATACCGAATCGGTTCGCAGGGTATATCGTGGGCGCGCAGCTTTTTGAACCAGTGTTGAGTAGATTTACTTGCGAAGATCTGTTCGAATTTACTTACTAGGAGTTTGCTCTGAGATATCGCATCTGACGTAGTATCGTCATAATCCGGTTCGGTCACTCTTGGGTCTTTTAATCCAAGTACATCCAAAAGGCGTTTTCTAGCGTGCACAGCCAGTGTTCCAAGGGCTAGTCCGCCATCCTGAGTCTTATATGCGCGATAGTAACAATGGTAGACCGATGGCCTTACTGCCTGTTGGTAGCTTTTTTGGATCTCTTCGTAACTAGCACTCTGTTCGACTAAATCTGGGTAAACATTTTCATGCCATATCTTTGCAGGGGCTGGAACTCCGTCGATATCTGCTATGCGTAATGTTTGCATGCCTATAGCATTCCCGAGGAGACTGGTTGAAATTAATTGCCCTTTACCAGTTTTACCTCTTCCGATAATTCCTGCAAGGATGCCGTTCGCTGCTGCATAACCTGTTGAGAAATCTATGAAAGATGATGACCAGACTACTTCGGGTTGGCCGTTTTGTATTTTGCCTTCACTTGCTACAGCTCCTGAGTATCCCTGTAATATCAGATCGAACCCCGGCATATCGGCCATCGGTCCTTTGGGGCCGTACGCTGTGATATCAACGTAGATTAGTTGGGGGTTTATTGTCGATACAGACTCGTAGTCGATGCCTAATTTTTTTGCTGTGTCAACGCGGTTATTTGAAATAATCCCATCAGATGCTTCGACAAGTTTGCGTAAAACAACTCCCGACGAATTTTGTTTCAGGTCGATGCAGATACTCCGTACTCCCCTGTTTAATGGGAGGAATACCCGGCTTTCGTTAGGAGCGAACGGAGTTGCATGTCTCCATGGATCGCCTGATGGTGGCTCGACTTTTATGACATCCGCGCCCATATCGGCTAACAGTTGCCCGCCCCAAGGCCCGGCCACAAAACTGCCGAATTCGATAATACGGATTCCTTCTAACGGACCTGCCATTGGGGGTTTAGTTGCTGACATGCGGTAGAAATATTTCTGGTCAAGTTGGCTATTGTAAGTTTGTGTGATTTTATATTTGGGCTTTGATCAAATAGAAGTTACTAGAATTCGACGCCTGATGCTGCAGCAACCGTCTCGAGATCTTTATCGCCACGACCGCTTAAGAGCAGCAGTACAGTTTGGTCTTTTGATAGCGTTGGGACCCATTTCATCATGTACCCGATGGCGTGGGCTGGTTCTAGTGCGGGGATTATTCCTTCAGTTCGGCTAAGTAGCCTAAATCCTTCAAGGGCATCGTTATCTGTTGCAGACACATAGGTGGCGCGTTCTGAATCTTTAAGGTAACTATGCTCAGGTCCTACTCCTGGGTAGTCAAGTCCTGCTGAGATACTGTGTGCTTCGGTCACCTGGCCGTACTCGTCCTGTAATAAGTAACTTAGTGACCCATGTAGTACGCCAGGACGTCCTTTTGTCATGGTTGCAGCGTGACGACCATCGAGGCCTTCGCCCGATGCTTCAACACCTATTAATCCCACCTTGGTATCTTGAATGAATCCTGAAAAAATACCTATTGCGTTTGATCCGCCTCCCACGCACGCCACCACGTAATCCGGAAGGCGTCCGGCCATTTCTATGATTTGTTTACGTGCTTCAACACCAATAACAGATTGAAAATCACGGACTAACTTTGGGTATGGATGCGGGCCGACCGCACTGCCAATAATGTAATGAGTGGTTTCTACGTTTGAAACCCAATCACGGATTGCTTCGTTGATAGCGTCTTTAAGCGTTTTGCTGCCGGATGTGACTGATTCTACTGATGCGCCTAGTTCGCGCATTCTATAAACGTTTTGTGCTTGCCGTCTTATATCTTCTTCGCCCATATATACGATGCATTCGAGGTCCATCTGGGCGCAAACCGTTGCAGTGGCTACTCCGTGCTGACCTGCTCCTGTCTCAGCGATAATACGTTTTTTGCCCAAACGTTTTGCTATAAGAGCTTGGCCAATAGCATTATTGATCTTGTGTGCGCCAGTGTGGTTGAGATCTTCTCGTTTAATGTAAATCTGGCTTCCGCCGAGTTTTTCTGTGAGGTTTTTGGCGTAATAAAGGGCTGTCGGTCGACCTACGTAGTTAGCAAGTAAATCTTCAAACTCTTTCCAGAATGAATCATCCTGTTTAGCTTCATCGAATGCAACTTCCAGTTCATCAAGTGCAGCCATCAACGTTTCCGGTACAAACTTTCCGCCATAAGGGCCAAATCGTCCTTTTGAGTTTGGAAGTGAGTCAGAGTTATCGTAAAAACCAGACGAAGTTGAAGTCATAGATTAGTAATTAGTAAATTGCAAAAAGCTTGTTGTTGTTTCAATTAATGGTCGGTTATTGTGCTCCAAATTAAATCAATTTTTGGGGCACAATATCTGATCTCAAGCTAGGATAGCAGTCAAGAGATGCCCAAATCGTGCAGGACCATCTTATAAATTGCATAGCGTAGTTAACAAGGACGTTACCTGAGTTGCCAGATATAAGACCAATTCGACCTAGTATTGACGAGTATATGATGTCGATAGCAGTAGGTGTAAGGGCTAGGGCCAATTGTAAGGGCAGCCACATTGGAGCAGTGTTAGCTCGTGAAGGGCATATTGTTTCTACTGGCTATAACGGTACTCCGCACGGAACGACGAATTGTGATGAGGGGGGATGTGATCGATGCTCCAATCGGGAGCGATATCCATCGGGGACAGGTTACGATCTTTGTATATGTGTTCACGCTGAACAAAATGCTTTGCTTTCTGCAGCTCGCTTCGGAATATCAGTGGATGGATCTCTTTTATATACAACTTGGAGGCCCTGCTTTGGATGTACCAAAGAGATGTTGCAGGCAGGAGTTCGCGGAGTTAGATACGGAGCAGATTGGGAACCACACGAAGAACTTCGCTCTGAATATGATCGACTGCAAAGTTATTTCCCTGATGGAGTGAAGAAAGTAGCTCTGTTAAACGAGTAGAAAGTTTTGTGTGTAAATGAAAATCACCAGCGTTGAAACCATTGCTCTACGTGACGATTCAGATGGGACCGTCATATCTTGGAATCCGTCCTTTTCAGAATCTGATGGTGTTCCTGCAAGTACTGGTGGTTATGACATCACATTGGTGCGGGTCAATACCGATGAAGGTGTTAGTGGGATAGGTCAATGTGAGGCTCCTAGCATCATTATTGATGCGATTGTTCGCGCATCTTTAGGTCTTGAAGTTTTACTTTTGGGAGAAGACCCTACGCAAGTTCAACGCCTATGGCAGAAGATGTACAACTCCACTGGAGTATTTGGTAGGAGAGGAGTTGTCATAGGTGCGATTGGTGCTGTTGAAACAGCACTATGGGACATATCAGGCAAAGTGTATGGAAAACCCATCCATGAGTTGATATGGCGTTCATTTACCACTGCTGCTAGTGATTTTGAACCGTTAAAACGTGTTACGCCTTACGCAACGGTTTATCCGCCCGGCTCAAATCTCGATGAACTCAGTGAACGAATGAACGTAGCTCTTTCGCGTGGATTGAAAGCTATCAAAATCGAAGAATGGCCCGGTCAGTTTGGAAATGTTGATGTTGATACGGATGTAGCGGTTGTTGAGAAGGCGCGATCGATTTTAGGTCCAAAACGAGATTTAATGATTGATGTACAAAATCGCTGGCGAGATGTAGGCCAAGCTTTGCGAACGATTGAAGAAATCGAGCAATTTAAACCGTTCTTTATTGAGGCTCCTTTGCCTGCAGACAATATCGAAGGTTATCGTCGACTTGCCGAGGCAACGAACATTCGAATAGCAGTTGGTGATTGGGGGTTCAGCACGCGTCACGAATTTGCTGATCTTTTACGTCGCGGTCGAGTGGATGTTGTTCAGCCAAGTTCTGTACGTGCAGGCGGAATGCATGAAATATTGAACGTTGCAGAAGATGCTTATCGATTTGGGGCTCTATGTGTTCCACACACATGGTGCCATGTTGTTGGGGTCGCAGCGGAGATCCATTTAGCTGCCATCACCCCCAATATGCCGTATTTTGAATTTCCTATTGCTTTTCCACCTTCCCCGCTTGTAGAAAATCTACTTCTGCCTCAATTCGAAATTTCTAATGAGGGAACGATTTCTGTCCCTGACCGACCAGGACTAGGGTTTGAATTAAATGAGGATGTTGTTTCGGAGTTTAGGGTTGAACCTTACTGATGTTCCTGCGGTAATAATTTGAGCAAGTCGATTCATACTTCTGATAAATCTGACCATGCAAGGGATGATTTCAGAAAGAGGCATCCTCGCTTGTCGGAAATCACTTTTATCGGTGATGACAGGTCCTTAAGAGGTCGAATCAGGCAGCATTTACGAAATCCTCCCATGCGGACCATCTTTTTAATAGTGCTGATTGTATCTGCTATACCGTTTGCCATTATTGTTCCCACAGTTTCAAAAGTCGCTCAAGATAATTGGAAAGTTGTTGAGTTGTCGAGAGAGCGTCATTTCGTGAACGTTACCGCTGCAAGTTGGATATACCCGTTTCTAAGACTGCAGGCCGTCCGAATGCAGAGTGCTGAGGTTCCGATTGAGTGGAGGGGTATATCGTTCAAACACGGCCCATGTTTGCCGGAGCACATGTCCCAGTTGCCGGTCGGTAAATATGCATACGCTATTGAAACGGCGTGTAAAAACCTCGATAAAATTCAAATGACCTACGCGTCGGACTGTGCCGAGACTTCTAAGTGCGTCATTCCCGATGAGGCGGTAGTAGAGTTGCAAATTGTCTTGGATCGCCTGAAAGTAGCATTTTCAGATGCGGGGTTTGGCATAAAGGCTGATGATCAAGAGCAAATACTTAAATGAATAAAATCGTAGCCATGCTGCTAAAGATCACCACACCGGCTATACATTGATAGTATTTTTTATGCTCTGTAAAAATGGTTCCCGTTATTGCGCACGGAAATATAGTATCTGGCTTAAATTGCCAACACCGTCCTAAATGGATTTTTCTTTCCACAACGAAACAACGTTTGTAGCTCGATTTAGGCGTGAATTACGCAACCCGTCGATGTTGACGATATTTTTTATCGTTATGTTTTTCTTGATTATTGTTTTAGCGCCTTTTGCACCTAAGTGGGTGAGCACCACGCAGGACAGCTTTGAGGCTATATACGAACAGAAAAAGATCGACCAGCAGAGCATGAGTTCAATAGCGGCGATTGTGCCTAGTCAGATTGCACCCTGGATGGCCCAGCAAGCTTCTACTATGAGCGCAGCCACTGGGCCACTTGATTGGAAAGTGGTTTCGTTTCGAACCGGTCCCTGCGCCTTAGAAAACTTATCTCAGCTGCCTGATGGTAAATATTCAGACGCAATTGTTGAAGTATGTGGAGAACTTGATCGTATCCAGCAACATTATTCGGGTAATTGTTTTCTTGCATCAGATTGCAATGTTCCGGCTATTGCAAAGGAAGAGATTGAAATAGCTATGCAGATAGTTTGGGATGCATTTTCCGATGCTGGATTTGTATTGCCATATACCGAATGGGAACAGGTCCAGCCATAGCTTATGTTTGAATGATTATTTGATATTCCAGATCAAATAACTTTGCAGTGGTGTGCCAAATGGACGGTCGAATCGCTGCTAAACTCTGTCGGATGCTCGATCATTACTGTTAGCTTTGGATGGTGTGGTACGTATGAAAACAAGCAATTCCCCTCATGGGCTGGTCGGTGAAGCTTACCGGCCTCCGAAGATCGGTAGTAAGGGCGCTATAGTGGCTAATCATCCGATGGCTGCTCAGGCGGGTATGCGTATTCTTCATCAAGGTGGGAACGCTGTCGACGCAGCGATCGCTGTAGCATTCGCTTTGGGCCCAGCCGAACCTCAAGGGTCTTCCATAGGGGGAGACGGATTTGTCATGGTTCATATGTCAGCTAATAAGACCGTCGAAGTGGTAAACGGTACAGGCGCTGCGCCACTTGCTGCTACTCCTGAGGAATATCACGCAGGGATACCCATTACGGGTATTTTGGGCACTTCTGTACCAGGTATTGTCGACGCCTTGCTCTCAGCACATTCCAAATATGGAACACTGGCCTTATCAAAGTGCCTGGAGCCGGCGATTGAGTTATGCGAAGAAGGAGTACCTGTTTCTGAATTCCAAGCGCATAGTGCTATGCAAAACCCTGTTCTGAAGAGCTCCCCAACTTCAGGACCCGTATTTGCTCCAAGTGGCGATTGGTTAAAGGCTGGTGAATTGCGCAGGAACCCCGACCTTGCACGTACTTACCGTGCGATAGCGGATCAGGGAAGAGATGCATTTTATGAAGGTGATATTGCCCGAGAAATTGCTAGATATTCTGAAGAGAACGACGGTCTTATAACTTACGAGGATTTGAAGCGTCACGAAGTTGAATGGCAGGAGCCTGTAGCGATTAGATATCGTGGAAGGACTGTTTACGAGGCACCTCCTAATTCCAGTGGGCACGTTTTGTTGCAGGAATTAGGGATGTTTGAGCATTTTGACCCACAAAAATACGGATACATGTCTTCCGAGTCGATTCATTTGATGGTTGAAGCTAAGAAGCTTGCCTTCGCTGATCGTGAGGCTTACCTTGCTGATCCTCGTTATGTGGACATCCCTATCGAAGGAATGCTAGATCCAGCTTATCTATCCGAACGTGCCCAGCTAATTGATGTTGATAATGCTGCAGAAAATGTTGTAGAAGGGGATCCCTGGGAGTACATGAGTCGTAGGCCTGATTCTCGTAAGAAACATCGAGAAGCAGGTCGTCTTCACAAGGTCGGCAGTGACACGACACATTTCTGTGTAGTTGATCGATGGGGTAATTCCGTTGGTGAGCTTCAAAGTATCCAGACTGCGTTTGGTTCTTGCGTCATCGCCGGCTCAACAGGAATACTTCTGAATAACAGGATGACGTATTGGCATCTGGATCCTGACCACATTGATTATTTGAACCCAGGACAAAAAGTTCGGCATACTATGAATCCGCTAATGGTTTTCTCTGCACCTGTTGAACAGGGTGGCAAGTTGGAATTAGTTTGCGGAACACCGGGAGCTGATACTCAGGTTCAGACTAATATGCAGATTGTCACAGGAATTTTTGATTACGGGCTTAACGTCAGTGAGGCTATAGATGGACCTCGCTGGACGCATGTACAAGCAGGAATGGGTTCCGCATATCCACATAAGGACATCGAATCTCTCCAGATTGAGGATAGGGTGGGTGAGGATGTGATGAGCGGTTTACAAAAACTTGGCCATCCAATTCAATCTACCGGTGCTTGGGGTGGGGCTGGAAGCGAAGGTGCGATACAGGTCGACATAAAAAACCACACATTTTTTGCTGCTTCAGACCCACGTCGTGAGGGCGATGCATTGGTCTGGTGAAGATTCTGTTGATTTAGTTCAATCACAGGTAAAACTTACGACCAGAAAGAAACGAAATTCCAAATTGCTGTAACTGCTTCAAAGAAAGTGAAGCTGTCCAGATAACGGCCTCCGTGCAATACCCATTCCTGGCCAAGTTTAAGTATCGTGCAAACAATTAGCCACTTTATTACCCTCGACCGGTTCATCTCGTAGTTTGGCCAATAATGAAGCCTGATAGCTACAAAGACGAACCAGAACTCGAAAATATTTGGGAATGCTAATAAGATTGGTCTTGCACCCGTTAATTCGAAAGTAATGAAGCCGATCATGCGGAACCCAAACAGTCCGATCGCTACAGTACGTTCGATACCACTCCATCTATAGGCTACCCATAAAAAAGCGAGCATATAGACGATATCGATCCACTTATCGAACGCTTGATAATTACCCAGGCCTCCAAGATCTAAAAATCCCATCCAGAACAGATCAGAAAAATCGACGAGGATGGCGACTATTGCCCCAGCCAACGTCCAGCGAAGTACTGGGAGTGAACCTGCGATTCGGATTAGCCCGATTACTATTTGTTCTAAAGTCACTTTTTTATATGGACAGGGTCAGGCAGAGCGGTTAGCAATTGTTGAATGGTAACTATAATCACTTTTATCTGTCAGGTTACTGTCAACTTTCCATGGTGTTGTGATGATCATGGTATTGCCGAACACTGAAAAACTTACTTTGTACGAGTGAAATAATGAAATATCGACATCTTGGAAACTCCGGTCTTGAAGTCAGTGTGATTGGTCTTGGGACTAATAACTTCGGTGGTCGTATGGAGTTCAAGGAAGCTGAGGAAGTCATATTCTCAGCCTTGGACCAAGGCATAAATCTGATTGATACGGCGAATATTTATTCTCATGGGAGATCAGAGGAGATCATTGGTCGGGCTTTAACTGATCGCCGTCAAGAGTCATTGATTGCAACCAAATTTGGCATGGTTTGGGAAGATGGCCCTCACGGTCATGGTGGATCGCGCAAGCATATTATGGATTCTTTAGAAGGTTCGTTACGCAGACTTCAAACGGATCATGTTGATCTTTATCAGATGCACCAACAAGATCCTGATACTCCGATTGAGGAGACCTTAAGAGCACTCGACGACGCGGTTAGTTCTGGAAAAGTGCGATACATCGGGCTTTCGAACTTCGATCCCTGGCGTATTGCTGATGCTCAGTGGACGGCTATACATCATGGGTTTACCCCTTTTATTTCTTCGCAGCCTGAGTACTCCATGCTTGAGCGTGGTGTTGAACGCGCTATTCTTCCTGTTAGTGAAAAATATGGCTTAGGGACGTTGCCGTACTTTCCATTGGCACATGGTTTTCTGACGGGAAAGTACCGTAGAAATAAGCCGGTGCCTGCTGGAACTCGATTGGCTCTTACGCCAGCTGCACAAGCAAAACGACTTTCAGCTTCTAACTTTGATGTTCTCGATCAACTTGAAGTATTTGTTGAGAAACGTGGTCATTCTATGCTAGAGCTAGCCTTTGCCTGGCTTCTTGCACGTCGGTCTGTAGGTTCAGTGATCGCTGGCGCCAGTACGCCTGATCAGATTCGTCAGAATGCAGCTGCTGCTGAATGGGAATTGACCCAGGAAGATATGGACGAGTTGACCGTAATATTAGAAGGCTAAAGTCGTATTGCTTGTTTTTTTAGAACATCGAGGTTTGATACGAACCCTTATGGATATTGTTTTTTGTCAGCAGGTATCTATTTGTGTATGACATGCCGACTTTTTTAATTTTTGTAGGGTATGCCCAATATGCCAGAGAACATACTTGCTATCGATCAGGGAACGACCTCAACCAGAGCGATAATTTTCGACTCTTCGGCAATACCTATAGCATCTGCTCAGACAGAGCTCACTCAGTACTTCCCTGAACGTGGCTGGGTAGAACATGACCCCAATGAAATCGTAGATTCTGCTATCGGCGTTTCTGAGCAGGCTATTACTCGAGCTGGACTTACACCTAGCGATATAGCTGCAATCGGGATAGCAAATCAACGTGAAACAACCATCGTATGGGAACGTGCGACAGGTAGGCCGTTAGCTAATGGAATAGTGTGGCAAGATCGTCGAACCGCTGGTAAATGCGCTGATATCTCCCAGAGTATTCGTGCTCGTGATATTAGGCAAACTACCGGATTAGTTATAGACGCATATTTCAGCGCGACGAAATTATCTTGGCTGTTGGATGCCGTTCCCAACGGAAGAAAAAGAGCTGAGTCGGGTGAATTATGCTTTGGGACTGTTGACTCTTGGCTACTGTGGCGTTTGACGGATGGGGCTGTCCATGCGATTGATTCCACCAATGCTTCACGAACGATGCTGCTCAACATTCATGATTTGCAGTGGGATCCAGGGATGATGGAATTATTTGATATTCCGCCTGAGATGCTTCCAGAAGTTAAATCTTCGTCAGGAGATTTCGGAGTTACCGACATGCAGATTTTTGGATCGGAAATTCCAATCACTGCAATGGCAGGCGACCAGCATGCGGCGTTATATGGTCAGGCATGTTTTAAAAATGGCCAGATAAAGTGCACCTATGGTACTGGCGCGTTTGTATTGGCGAACAGCGGAACAATTCCGCCACTTGAATTATCTGAGCGTGGAGGGCTTTTGGCGACGCTAGGTTTTCAGGTTGGATCGAAGAGAAATTACGCCGTGGAGGGTTCGGTATTTTCGACCGGAGCTACAATCCAATGGCTGCGAGATGGCTTAGGCATTATTTCAAATGCAGCTGAGACCTCGGAAATGGCTTCGTTAGCCGAATCACATCATGGAGTTTATTTTGTACCTGCATTCGTTGGCCTTGGGGCACCACATTGGGCACCTCACGCGACGGCATCAATTACAGGCATGACACGTTCAACGACGAAGTATGACGTCGTATGTGCTGCTCTAGAATCCACAGCGTATCAGGTGGCAGATGTCATTACTGCTATGGAAAGCGGACGTAAAAGGTCTGATGAGCCGTTGCGAGCTGATGGCGGTCAAAGTGCGAATTCGTTTGCAATGCAATTTCAGTCCGATATTCTCGATCGTCCTGTTGAAGTTGCTAATGTAGTTGAAACGACCGCTCGTGGAGCAGCTTTACTGGCAGGCCGTGGTATTGGTCTTTGGAGATCGGAAAAGGAAATAAATTCCCTTTGGCAGGCTTCGGCTCGCTATGAACCGTTGATAAGTGAGTCTGAGCGGACGAATCTTCGATCTGGATGGTTGGCTGCGGTTGAGCGTTCAAGTTCAATAATCTGATTTACATGCGTCATAATATTCCAGTTTGGTGTGTCTGATAGGCACCGAAAACGACTTACAAATGCTAACCTGCCGGCAGTTTTAGGTTACTCGAAGATTGAGAGGACATCATATGTATGTTGGAACACAGGTGGGAGCGCGCAACGACTCAGATTTTGAGCAATGGGCGCAACTTGGCGTTGTCAATGTGTGTTCAGACCCTGCCGGCAATCCACACGACTGGACTAAAGACGATCTTGGTCGTCATAAGGAAAAGCTGAATTCATATGGAATTGAGTTAGATATGGTCCAGATTCCCCTTTCATCGACTCCACTGGAAAGATCTCAGTCACCAAACATAATGCTTGGTAAAAGTCCTGAGAGAGATCGCGAAATTGAGTCCATTCAAAACATCATACGTATGTGCGGTGAGGTAGGCATCCCGGCAGTCAAGTACAACATGAACATTATTGGTATTCCACGTTCTGAACGTGAGTCAGGCCGCGGGGGATCCAGTAACTCCACTTTTAGGTGGGCCAAGATGGATCAAGATGCACCACCAGGTATAGCGGGTGTTGTCGGTGTAGACGAGAATTGGGAGCGTATTGATTATTTTCTTGAAAGGACGGTTCCTGCAGCGGAATCAGCGAAAGTTCGTATGGCATGTCATCCTCATGACCCTTTCACTCCCGATGGTTATATGGGTGTGACTCGGCTATTGGGTACGGTTGAGGGGATGAAAAAGTTTGTTCAAATGCACGAAAGTCCCTATCACGGGTTGAATTTTTGTCAGGGTACTGTCACGGAAATGTTGGATGATCCGGGAGAGGAGATAGCTGACGTAATTCGCTGGTTTGGCACGCGCGAAAAGATTTTCAATGTTCATTTTCGCAATATTCGTGGACATAAATTAGATTTTATGGAGTCGTTTCCTGATGAAGGAAGCATCGACTTTGCAGAGACGATAAAGGTTTATCAAGAAGTCGGCTATAAATACATGTTGATGCCAGATCACGTGCCGCACATCAGTGGTGACGATCCACAAGGTACTGCATTTGCTTTCTGTTATGGCTATATCACGGCCCTCCTCCAATCGATTGGTGAGCCACGTAACCAGGCTTGGGTCACAAAAGGACCATAGTACTAATCAATTTCGAGTCTTAGCTTTAGACGGGTTTAGAACCTAGGGTGTTCAACTTAATCTGAGACGAAAATGTATTTAGGAACGCAAGTAAAAGCTCGAAGTGTTGTTGATTTTCAACAGTGGGCGCAGCTTGGTGTTTTTAATGTCAGTTCAGATCCACCTGGTCATCCTCGTACATGGACAAGAGACGATCTGGCCAGGCATAAGGAGAAACTTGAGTCATATGGCATAACGCTCGACATGGTTCAACTGCCCGTCTCTTGCATGTTACCGGACGATGAATTCAACTCACCCAATATCATGTTGGGTAAAAGTCCTGAGCGTGATCGAGAGATAGATGTGATTCAAAACATTATCCGCTGGTGTGGTGAAGTAGGAATACCGTCCGTTAGATACAACCTTTACATCATCGGAATACCTCGCTCTGAGCGTGAAGAAGGTCGCGGTGGGTCTTCAAACGACACCTTTCGCTGGGTCAAAATGGATCCGGATGCGCCTCTGACTATTGCTGGCACGGTAGGCGTGGATGAAAATTGGGATAGGATCGACTATTTTTTAGAACGCGTGGTTCCTGCTGCAGAGTCAGCGAAGGTAAGAATTGCCTGTCATCCGCATGATCCATACACCCCTGATGGGTATATGGGTGTGACACGTGTGCTTGGAACGGTTGAAGGGCTAAAAAAATTTGTTCAGATGCACGAAAGTCCATACCACGGTTTAAACTTTTGTCAGGGTACTATCACGGAGATGCTTGATGATCCGGGAGCAGAGATAGCTGACGTAATTCGTTGGTTCGGCACTAGAGAAAAGATTTTCAATGTTCATTTTCGCAATATTCGTGGGCATAAACTTGACTTTATGGAAGTGTTCCCTGATGAGGGCAGTGTAGACTTTTCCGAGGTAATCAAGGTCTATCAGGAAGTTGGATACAAGTACATGTTGATGCCTGATCATGTACCTCAGATCAGTGGTGTAGATCGGCAGGGCACAGCGTTTGCTTTCTGCTATGGCTATATCACGGCACTTCTACAATCAATTGGTGAGCCGCGTAAACAGGCGTGGGTAACAAAAGATCCTTGACGTATCTGAAGCACGATCCTGTTGAGAAGGAGTTTATAGTTGCCGGAAAATACTCACGATCCTGTTGTATATCGATCACATGTTCGTATTGAGCGTCTCAAAGGCCCCATAAGGCGTGCTTTTGTGCCGGCAAATGACGATCCAGTTATGTTTGGAGTGCATAGTGAAGTTGCTCAGCATTATGGCGTCGACAATGATGTCCATGAGGCCTATACGACAACATTGGATTATGTAATCGCAGCTGCAGCGGGGTGAATGACTGGAACTTTTGGCGGTGCCCTTGAGGCCCGCGGGATTCCAGCAGATTCAGGTAAGTTATATTCCGAGTCGGTGGGCGAGTTAGAAAAAGACCGTGGTGTTCTCGTTATTAAACGAGTTCATGTGAGTTACGTTTTGAAGGTCCCATCCGACTTATTATCTGAGAAAAAGGACGCTATCCAACGGGCATTTAATCTGCATCCGGAATCATGCCCTGTTTATAAAAGTATTTATAAATCTATAAACATTACAAAGGAGTTAGAAATCGTCGAGGCTAATGGGAATTAGTACATCAGGTTTCTATCAAGTGTAAATACTCTTCATCTGCCACGTATCTAGGGTTTTGATTTTGGCATCTTTACCCTGAGATCTGAATGATATTCCTGTGCTTTCAGCGTGCCCCGGATACACGCGCATAGCGATGCACTGCTTGCCATTAACAAAAACCTCTACGACGCTTTTATCAATAAATACTCGTAATCTTAAATTCTCGTCTGTATTTAGAAATACAGGTCCTGTTTCTGGCGCTCTCGACAACACGTTCGGTAGCACAGATGAGTAGGACGAGTCGATCGTGATCAATCCTTCTGATGCAGCGAGACGTTTATCTGGTTGCCACTGATCGTATCGCTCCCAATCTCGATATCCACGATTTGCGTAAAAAGCAACACGCGTAAACTCTTCTTTGTTTGGAGATCTGAATACGTTTAATTCGATCATAGGGGACGCGTTAACTTCTACCTCCGTGATGATCTCCATCGCGTTACCTTGAACTTCATTGATGACTATTTCATTGTTTGCTGGGAGGTGAATATCTTTAAAGCTTTTATGCTCGGACCGCAGAGATTCTATGTCCCCGGCAGGCTCTATTTTCAACCTGTCGCGGTCGATCTTGTTCTCGCCAAGTAAGGATAGGTGTCTGGGTAGTGTCATGATCTGGTTCCAGCCTTTAGTGTCCATTGCTGGGTTCATGTTGAAAATAGCGATTATTCCGCCCTTACCATCTGGAGTTGCGGAAGGCGCATGTACACCACCTGGACCAAAAGCACCAAAATTGAAATCATGGTGTGCTGTAACTACAAATTTATCTCTGGATTTATCGTAATCACCGATTAATGTTTGTCCTCCGCTCATGTGGCTGAAAAATAAAAGGATATGCCTGTCACCTATTGGCCAAAAGTACGGACATGCGCCGTCATCACCAACCAGTGTGAACGAGTCTCCCTCGATGAATGGATGCAGGTATTCCCAGGACTCTAAATCATGAGATTTGAACAAAAAGTTAGCCCTTGTTCGCCTGCCTGAGGGTTCGTGGGGCAGCGTTCCACCTGATAGGGCATAGTAGGTGTCATCTTTTTTCCATATACACGGGTCGAAAACTCTATATGGCCAAGGTGAACCGTCAGGCTGAGCTATTGGAATGACAGCCTGCCCTGTCACTTTTTCCCAGTTGAGTAGCAATGGGTCATCAGATAGGGCGACCATGTTCCCTTCTCCAACGCCGTGGTACATGGCGATGACACGATCATTTTCGACAAGCGTCGCTCCCGAGAAACATGACTCTTCGGGGTCAGGATATATCGCATAAGGAAGATCTCTCCAGTGAACAAGATCATCACTTACTGCGTGTCCCCAGTGCACTACTTTCTTACTCCCTGATCCAGTGCTGGTAATTTCAGAATCTGGATAGCCTTGATAGAAGAGATGCCAGCGGTCTTGCCAGTAGCATAATCCATTAGGATCGTTGAGATTGTTTTCAGGATTGACGTAGTGATATATTGGCCGATATGGATCGCTGGACAGCGATTTTCGTGAGGCTGCAAATCTTTCCATCATTGGATTTGATTGCAGCTGGTCTTCTTGCTCTGCGAGGGTCTTAGCAAAAGTATATTTGGGTACTTTGGACGCCCTCGAAGTATCAGCTTTATTAGCAGTCAATATATTCGCCTTTTGTTACATTGGCTGTCAGGGTAAATGTGTCCAAGTTTAAGGTTTAACCATTGAACCGTCGGCGCGACGTACGGTGTCCCATGCTCCTCCAAATTCCCTCTCTTTGAATGGGAATTTTGCGGCCATTTTTTCATCTACATCAATCCCTAATCCAGGCTGGCCATTGGACCACATCATACCGTCTCTGAGTGTTGGCATACCCGGGAACATCTCCCGGGTACGGTCTCCAGGTATTGCAGCTTCTTGGATGCCAAAATTATGAGCATTTAGATTCAGCATCATGTTGGCAGCGTGGCCCACTGGCGACGTGTCACCTGGTCCATGCCATGCAGTTCTGACACTGTAGAGTTCACCCATTGCAGCGATCTTTTTGGCGGGAGTGATCCCTCCAATTTGTGACATGTGTATGCGTATAAAGTCGATAAGACGGTCTTGTATCATCGGAATTACTTCATGCGGGCTGTTCCATAACTCACCCATTGCTATGGGTGTTGAAGTCTGTTCTCTGACCATCCTAAAGTAGTCGTTGTCTTCTGGGCTGAACAAATCCTCGAGGAAGAAGAGTTGGAACTTCTCGACTTCTTTTGCGAACCAGACACCCAGTATCGGTGGGATTCTTTCATGGACGTCATGGAGTATCTCCAGTCCATACCCGAACCTGTTTCTTATGTACTCAAATAAGCCCAGTGCGGACCTCATGTATGGCTTTGGTTCGAATATGCCACCGGGGTGGGCATAGTTCTTATTCGAATCGTAGTCACGTAGCCAGGATGTTGCCGCTATCGGGCCATCCAATGTATTACGGTTTGTGCCGGTGTCGCCTCCGGAACCTGCACCTCTGTTTCCATAAGTTGCGTATCCGGGCGTGGTCATTTGTACCCTGACATGGTGAAAGCCCTGTTCCACGAAAGCCTGAACTTTATCTCCGACTTCTTCGTGAGATTCACCGGAGGCATGGACATAAACCGGAGCGGCCTCGCGGGCACGTCCTCCGAGAAGGTCGTATACAGGCATATTGGCCATCTTGCCCTTGATGTCCCACAAAGCCTGGTCTACTCCTGAAAGAGCATTATTGAGTACAGGACCGTTACGCCAGTACGATGACACGTACGATGACTGCCAAATATCTTCTATGTCAGCTACATTTTTGCCTTTAAGAAATGGTTTAAGGTAATCGTTCACTGCAGCAGCAACTGTCGTAGGACGCTGGGTAAACGTTGCACAACCTACCCCGTACAATCCTGGCTCCGACGTTTCAATCTTGACTATAACCAGTCTGATGTTGTCCGGCTCGGTCAAAATGGTTTTGATATCCCTAATCGTTACATTGCTCATAGATGTTTGAACCTGATTTCTTTTGTGCAGTGTATAAATTGTCTAAAGGGTTGCTAATACTACCCTTTTATGGTGGTGTTAAATCGATGTTTTAGGATCTGGCTGCTAGTTGTCTTTTCTGCACCATTTTCGAAGTGATGCCATCTCTCGTCTGGGATTTTGGGTCATTCCCCATTCGACGTAAGAAACTTCAGCGACGTATATATCTCCTTTTGAGTCAATTGCAATACTGTGTGGCCACAGGAATTGATCGGGTTCCTCTCCGACCTGAGTCGATCCAAATCTTGTGATCCTATTTCCTTCACGATCATAAATGCCTACTCGATTACCAAGGTTTGGCTCGCCGCGATTTGGTGATCCTTTTGTAGGTCCTTGTTCTGCCACATATATACGAACATCATCGCCTGAACCCGTCACTTCTACAGCCACAGCCTTGTGAACTGGCCACATGCGAATGAATGTTCCATCTAATGAGAATACCTGAACACGGTAGTTTTCTCTGTCGCACACGATCACTTCCTCGTCATCGATAAGCGCAATATTGTGAGGTACGTTGAACTCACCTGGGTCGGTACCGATAACTCCCCATGACTTAATGAGATTACCTTCAGGGTCTAGTCTATGTACCCGTGAATTGTCATATCCGTCTGATATGAAAATCTCTCCAGTCTTGGCGGAAATGGCCACGTCGGTTGGGCGGTGAAACATATCGCCGCTTTGTTTTGGAGCGGGTGTTCCTGAACCGATGGTCATCAGGTATTCACCAGCCTTTGACATTTTGTGAATCTGGTGTCCGTTATCATCTACCAGCCATACATTGTCCTCATGGTCGATCGTTATAGCATGTGGACGATTGAACCATGTGTCCCAGAACTGAGATGCATTCCCATAAGGGTCTCGAATAATTCGGACCTTGTCGGGCGGGTTATCGTTACCCCACATATCTATGACTTCACCGAGTTGGTTGAATACTAAGACTGGTTTGTTGCCTCTGTTGAAAACGAATACGTTATCGTTTTTGTCAACAGCTACCGAAGTAGCTTCGCGCATCCAAATACCGTGAGGTACTTTTGCCCAATGCGGATCTGGTTGAAACTTAGTTTTTGTAGAAACGTTAGTAGGCATCATGTTCCTTGAGTGCGAAAAGACGCGATGTTGTTCAATCTGTTGGCAGCATAGTAATGCTGATTGTTGTTTTATGTGTGGACGTTAGCAGGCTCAGTTTTAGATTCGTCTAGATAAATCCCCTTACTCGGCGACCCATCAAATGTTTTCATAGCTTCGGTTGCACTTCAGACCATCTTGTGATGGTTTCTTGGTAGATTGGCATATATAACGCTTCACACTTATCAAAAGTGTTGATCTTAGGACGAAATATTTTTGCTAGGCCAGTTTTAACAAAAGGTAGAAAATACAAATGTTTGCAGATTTAAATGAAAAGGTCGCGTTGATTACTGGTGGAGGACAAGGTCTTGGATTAGGGATCGTTCTTAAAATGGCTGAGCAGGGAGCAGATATAGCTATTGCAGATCTTAGTGACGAGAACTTAAGGCAAGCAGCTGATCAGGTGGAGGGCATGGGAAGGAAGGTATATACCGTAAAAATGGACGTAACAGATAAAGGTTCGGTGACGTCTGGAGTCAACAAGTTAACCGATCAAGCTGGGCAGATAGATATTTTGGTCAATAATGCTGGAGTAGCGGGTGCACCAGGTTCCACAGGTACTTCATTTCGGGATGTTGACTGGGATTTCACCTGGAAAGTTAATGTAAAGGGTTTGGTTGATGTGACTGAGGCCGTTTTACCGCAGATGCGCCAGCGAAAAGCCGGCAAGATCATAAATATTTCCTCTGTTGCCGCAAAGGCTGCTAAATACATAACTGCCTACTATGCGACTACAAAAATGTCAGTTATTGCCTACACGCAGGCTCTAGCGAGAGAATTCGCAGCAGAAAACATAAATGTTAATGCGATTGCACCAGGTCGGATCTGGACTCAATTTCATCAGGATTGGATGAAGGAGCGTGAGGCTCTTGGTGACGAGGCAGTAGTTGGCAAAGAAAAATATGATGTGTTTATGGCGTCTCTGAAAGAAGTGATACCAATGGGGCGCCCTCAGGAACCTTCTGATATAGGTTCACTCGCGGTGTTTCTTGCCTCAGAAGAATCGCGGAATATAACAGGACAAACAATCCAGTGTGATGGTGGGCAGGTGATGGTTTGATTGCGGATGGCTGTTTTAGAAAGTGACCAACTCGAATATTTAATACTTTTTAAATAGCTGATTCTCATCCCTAGGTGATACTTGGGGTGTGGTGAAATGCTGTTATTCGACAGGAGCAATATTTATTTTGCTGTCCAGTGTTTAATACCGTCCTGTGGTGTGTAACCGATCATTTTTTTTGGGTGCTCTATGTCTCTGAATCGAGTGAAATTATCTGAAACTCCATAGAACACATCCCATTTAATATCATCTGGTGCTTTTACGCATTTTTCGAAAAATTGAGCTACGTCCCGGTGACTGAAATGGACTGAGGCCTCACGAACGTTGGCAGGTTGATTTTCTTTTCGAACTCTTCCAATGCGGGCCACAATTGCTGAACCGTGATGCTCGGCGAAAAGTCTCGCCATTGCCTCTCCAGCGATTTTAGCTACACCGTACATGCGGTCGGGGTGTGGTGGACTCAGGTGGTTCATCATCGGACGTGGGTTAGATATATCCTCAATGCGTCCTTCGGCCATTGTTTTAAACGGTTCGTGTCTTTCAGCTGCCATCATTGTGGCTCCTGAAGAACCAAAAATTACTCTCTTTACACCGGCGTTTTTTGCAGCTTCGAATATGTTGTAGGTACCCGTTATGTTGATATTGATCTGCGCTAAGTCGTCGTCACCCAGATAGGCAGCGAGGTGGATGACAGTATCGATATTTTCGAAAGCGGGACCGATAGCATCAAGGTCTGTGATATCTGCTTGCACTGTGTCGAATCCTTCGACTTGGCTACGGTTTAATGCCCTTATTTCATAACCAAGTGAATCGAGGTGTCGGCCAACAATTCCTCCAATTAACCCGCTCATTCCTGTAATGAGAATCTTTTTTCTGTTCATGGTTCGGATCTCCTGGATATTTTTTATTTAAATATTTGTCAGTGAAATTAGAATTCAATGCCTTTTTGGGCTGGTATTCCCTGATCACTATATGGGTGTTTGACTTCAGTCATTTCAGTGACTAGGTCTGCTGCTTGTATCAGGCCAGGTTCTGCGTCACGTCCAGTGAGTATCACATGTAGCATTTCGGGTTTGTCTTTTAACGTGCTAATAACTTCGTCAAGATCTACCCACCCGAACGATATTGGGTATGTAATTTCATCGAGCAGTATTAAATCGTATTCGTTAGATTCAATTTTTTCCTTCGCTATGCGCCAGCCATTTTTTGCTCTTGATTCGTCTTCCGACAGGTCCTTAGAAGTCCAGGTAAAACCCCGACCCGACGCGATTATTTCTATACCTATTTTTTCAGCCGCCAATTGTTCACCGTATTGGGATTTTTCGCTTTTGATGAATTGGATAGCGCAGGTGTTCATACCGCGCCCCCATGCCCTGAACATGGTTCCGAATCCAGCGGTGCTTTTGCCTTTACCGTTCCCAGTGTTGATGATCACCAGTCCTTTAAGTTCTCGACCTAAATTGGGAGCGGGCTTGAAATTTGTAGGGGGAGTTTTAGGCATTTATTTAGTCTTTTTATCCTAGGTTATGCGTCATTTTGGTTTAGATGTTGTCTGCGACACCTCGAAGGAGCCAGCCGATTCCATAGGCCATCGTTGCAGCCATTCCGCCTATGGCTACTGTTTCTATTCCAGATCGTATCTTTTTAGCGCTAACTACCTTGGCTTTGAATATACCAATTGCGAAAAAAGTAATCGCTGTGGCAATTGCACTCCAGAGAAATGGGTTGGGCATCCCGTTGTCAATCAATAGGTTAATGATGAATGGTGTTACGGGAACGAATCCTGCAATGAGGAATGCCAGAAACGTTAGCCATGCAGATCTTTTAGGATCAGGACCTTCGAGTGATAGGCTGTGTTCCTCTTGGAGCATTGTGTCAACCCAGACTTTCTTGTCCGAGGTGATTACTTCTACGACCTGCTCTAATAGTTCACCCTCAAATCCCTTGCGGGCGTAAATCTGTCTTATCTCTTCTCGCTCACCTTCGGGTATTAGCTCGATTTCTTTTTCTTCATTGGTTCGCACCATATGGACGAATTGTTGTTCGGCACGAGTACCTAAAAAATTGCTTACAGCCATAGAGAAACCATCTGCAATCAGGTTTGCCAGACCTAGTATTACGACAATTCCTGATGCTAGGTCTGCGCCCACCACTCCCGATACAATGGCGAAGGTGGTAATGGTACCGTCAATACCCCCATATACCATGTCTTTGAGATAGCTTTGAGGCGTCCCTTGTTTCAAACGCTCACTCACACCTTGTGGAGTGTGCGTTTCAATTAGTTGTTCTGGACCCTTAGGTCCTGTATTCATCTAGTTCTCCTAGAATCCGTGATTCACTGCACTATCTTCTGGCACAAATCCCAGTACATCTTTAGCGTGTTCGATATCGCGCCATCTCGTAGGGTTGTCTGAACAAGCGAAAACTACAGCGTATTTCAGATCATTTGGTGCATGGACAGCTTTATCGATCATTTGGATGATATCCCGATGGCTGCACCATACCGCAGCATTGCGCGTATTTAAGGGAATGTCATTCACCTCTACTTTACCGATACGAACACAGATTATTGACATTCCATACTGTTCTGAATACATCCATGCTAAGTTTTCCGTGAACATTTTCGAAACGGTATAGAATCCAACTGGTCGGACTGGATCCTGAGTTGTGATCAGAGGTCGTGGGGATGGTATTTTGAAATCTGGGTCATGAATTATTGATTTGTAGGGTTCTATTTGCTCAAAACCAGCAACTACAGCTCCACTGCTTGCGGCAATAATTCGCTTTACTCCTGCCAGCCTAGAAGCTTCAAATAGATTATAGACACCGGTTATATTTGCTTTGATGTGTATCTCTGGAGACACATTCCCACGCGAAGCTGCCATGTGAACTACAGTGTCTACGCCTTGAAGTGCAGGAAGAATATTATCAATCCCGTCTCCAATATCTGTAACAGTTGTTGGAAATCCTTCGACTTTAGTGCGTCCTAATGCGCTGACCTGGTAGGTCTTTGCAAGTTGACGACCTGCAAGCCCCCCTATGAGGCCGCTCATTCCGGTAACTAATATTTTTGATGGACTCATTGCCCGTCCTCAATTCGAAAGATTATGTTCTAGGAAAACTCTGTGACGTGTTCGGAAGTTACCCTTGTCAATTCAGATAAAAGCTTGGGATTTGTATTAAGGGTATCTAGGGTTTTGTCTGCCATTAGATTAGTGGCTTCTTGACGAGCGACTCGTAGTAAATCAACATCATCGATCGTTGCAATTTTTAGTTCGTCCCAACCACTTTGGCGTGTTCCCATGAAATCCCCGGGGCCACGTATCCTTAAGTCCTCTTCCGCCAATACGAAACCGTCGGAGTACTTAACCATTGCCTCAATCCGCTCATTTGCTAGATCATCTTTGGAATTTGCCATCAAAATGCAGTAACTTTCATCTTTACCTCTTCCGACTCTTCCTCTCAATTGGTGAAGTTGGGCGAGGCCGAATCGATTAGCACTCATTATGATCATCACTGTTGCATTGGGGATATCCATACCGACTTCAATAACTGGCGTAGCTACCAGAACGTCGATTTGCTTGTTCCTGACACGTTCCATCACATCTTGCTTCTCGGCAAGCTTCATTCGTCCATGCAATAGTCCAACGCGTAGATTCTTGAATTCACCCTGTTGAAGGGTTTTTAGTTCCTCCAATGCTGAAGCGGATTCGATTGAATCAGATGGTTCGATTAATGGACAGACGACAAACGCCTGTTTGCCATGAGCTATCTGTTGGCGTACTAATTCGTAGGTATGATTTTTTGCGACCTCGTTCGTTGCGAGGCTGGTTGTGATAGGTTGGCGTCCTTCAGGAAGAATTTTTAACGTTGTAATGTCTAGGTCACCGTAGATTGTTAGAGATAACGTTCGTGGTATAGGTGTAGCGGACATGCCTAACAGGTGTGGACGTGGTGTCTGCTGAGTTAATGCCCCTCGTTGTTCAACGCCAAATCTATGCTGTTCATCTACGACAGCGAGACCCAGTCGCGGAATCATCACTTGGTCCTGTAGTAGGGCATGGGTTCCGATGATGAGATCAGCCTCACCATCGGCAATCATCTGCTGAATTCGTGATTTGACTGATGCTTGTAGACTACCCGTGAGTAATACGATGTTGATGCGGTGATTAGTGCTTGATGGCAGGATCGCTTGTCGTACGGTATCTTTGGGCTCGTTAGATACTGATTCCGCGTTGAGTTGATTTGCGATACTAAGGAAGTGCTGCTCAGCAAGCACTTCCGTTGGTGCCATAAAGGCACCTTGGTAGCCGGCTGAGCTTACGGCTAGAAGAGCGCACAAAGCTATAACCGTTTTACCGCTTCCGACCTCACCTTGCAATAATCGTCCCATTGGGGCACCGGATGCCATGTCTTTTAATAGGGTATTCAAAGACTCTTTCTGATCAATTGTTAGATGAAATTCAAGGGAATTTAAGAATGAGGCGACAACTCTTTGTCCTTTATCACCGTCTATCAGTATTCCACTTTGCCGGTCTCTCCACTCCCATCTCCTTTTCAGTGCTGCCAACTGATACATAAAAAGCTCATCGAAAGCCAATCGTCTACGCGCTTGAAGTTGATCATTTATTGATTTTGGGTAGTGGATTGACTCATATGCTTCGCTTAAATCCGCCAAAGAATGGCGGTTTTTAATGTCTTGGGTTAGAAACTCATCAAGTACTGGTAACCCGACGTCTAAAGATTTTCGCGTCGCAGAGCGAAGAGATCGCTGGGCAAGCCCGTCGGTTGAAGGGTAAACAGGCAGTAGTATGCCGGCATGTGTTAGGTGTGAGTTGTTCTCCTGAGAATCGTGTGAATTCTCGTCATAAAGTTGTTCATGTTCCGGATTTTGCATTTGTAAACGGTTGTTGAATGATCCGATCTCTCCGCTGAGTGTGATCAAACTACCCTGTTTGATTTTGTGCGTAAGATACGCTTGCCTGAAAAACGTGGCCTCAAGAAGCTCGGTACCATCGTTTATTGTGATTTTTGCAGCACCTGGAGCTGGCCCGATTTTTGCGACCTCAGATCGAATGACTCGTCCAACTACGGTGGTCATCTCACCGTGAATTGCATCTTGAATTTTTGTCACTTTTGAATAGTCGACGTGTCGATTTGGAAATAGTCGCAATAGATCTCGAAGATTTCTGACTCCTAAGCGAGTTAATTTTGAACGCGTAGCTTTATGGATGAAAATCAGATCAGATAGCGGAGTATTAAGGTCGTACTTTGCTCTAGTCTTAGAGGGTTGGCGTCGAGGATTTGATGTAGTTTTTGATTTCGGCTTTTTGCTTATGCGTTGGGCCGAATTCGTACTGCCAAGCTGACCTAAAATCGCAGAGGCCCATCGGTGTCTTTGTCCGGGCGAGAGAGCTGCGTAGTTGGTACCTTTCAAAGGCTCAACATCGCGAATCCATCCTAGCTGTGTAGCTATATGGCTGATGAAGCGATCAAGTCCACCCATTACCGCACGATCAGTAAATTCAAGTTTTCGTTCTAAATTCAGAACGTTTTTGAGAGATTTTGTCGCGTGATCCGACGATGTCTGTCTTGAATAACTTCCGCTGCCCTGCATCAGCTGGGCTTAGCCTTGATCATTGCGAGACCAAGTGTTCCGGGACCGACATAGTTGCCAACCACTGGACCGAGTTGCGCTACTATCGTGTCTCCGTCTGGGTCGAACTTTGATACTTCTCGAGCAATTGCCTGGGCATCTGATAGATCGGTTGTATACAGGACTGCTAGTTTTTCAAGAGGGGCGTGTTCTTGAACAAGTGATTTGAGTCTTGCAATTCCTTTGGTGCGACTACGGGCTCGCTCTAATGGATGAGCCTCACCCTCATGTATGGTCAAAATAGGCTTGACGCGTAATATCGACCCAACGAATCCTTGGGCTTTACCTATACGTCCACCTCTCACGAGGTATTCGAGCGTATCGACCATTCCTAGAAATACTCCACGTTTACTAAGATCTTTTGCTAATTCCACTGCCTCATCTAATGTAGAACCTGCAGCTACTGCATTTGCGACCTGTATTGACACCCAACCAAGGCTCATTGAAGCTAGTTGAGTATCGACTATTTCAATTCGGGTGTTAGTTGAGCCCATTTCTGACACAGCATTCACTGCAGAATTATGTGTAAGACTCAATTTCGAAGATAAATGGATTGAAATTATTTCGTCGTGTGTTTCAGCGAGCTTTTTGTAAAGCTCCATAAAAGTTCCGGCCGATGGGGCAGACGTAGTGGGAGTTACTTTGGAATCAGGCAGTTGTTCATACATCTCATCAGCTGAGATAGTTATGCCGTCAAGAAACGTTTTATCCTCGATATGGACATTAAGAGGAACGACGCTGATGTTGTGCTTTTTTGCGAGGTCTGGTGGCAGATCGGACGTACTATCGGTGACAACTGCGATGCTCATTAACGTTCTCCGGAAACTTTGTCAGTCATTGTTCGCATGGAAGAGTACAGCGATTCAACTGACATTTATGGTTAGGTTACTCTACCGCAATGAGATAGTCGTAGTGCGGCTGTCCTCCGTAAACCACCTCAATATCAATTGTGTCGAATTTATTGTCTAGTATCTTGGTAGTTTCTTTGATTTGTTCTGAGTTCACCATCTCTCCTGTATATACCGTGACGATCTCGGCTTGATTAGATTGGGTTTGGATTAGCTCAGTTAGAACAATTAATGGATCATGACCTACCGTAATGATGTCGTTGTTAAATGTTCCAAACGTCATGCCTTTTTGTATTTCATGCTTATTGATTGTGACGTTTTTTGTAGCTTTGCAAATACGCCCTTCTCCAACTTCACTTATGATTTCATTCATTGCTTCAGCGTTTTCGTCAATGTTTTGGTCGAGTCGAAGGGCTACGAGCGCTGAAATCCCTGTTTGGACAGAGTAGGTGGGAACGACTCTCACAGTTTTGTCTGTAAGTGATGGGACTTGTTGGGCGGCTGGGACGATATTTTTATTGTTTGGCAGCAGTATTACGTGATTGGAGGGAGCTGTTTCGACAGCAGTAAGCAAATCTGCCACAGATGAGTTCATTGTGTCGCCGCCATCAACTATAGATGTCACCCCTAGACCGGCACTTTTCATTAAGTTTTTCAGGCCATCCCCTGCTGCAACGGCTACCACAGCAATATCAGACGACACAACCTCTGTGCTTTCATCGTTATTCCGGCGATCTGATGCCCAGTCCGCAGTCTGATTATCCATGTTAGCGATTTCGATATTAGAGAGGATTCCGTATTCTAGACCGGCACTTAAAGCCTTTCCTGGATCCTCCATATGGACATGCACTTTTGCGACTCCACCTATTCCGTCGACAATTGGTGAACGTCCGATAAGTTCCATCCGATCGCGAATATTTTCTAAATCCAGTTTTTCTGCTTTGATTGCAAATACTGTGCAGTAGCCCCAATCTAGTTCTTCAGATGCATTGACGAATTCGATATTTGGAGAACCGGTGAAGTCTGAATTCTCAGGAAGGGGAACCTTGATTACTCTTGCCACTGGAATTTCGCCGCGAAGGTACCGTAGTGCTCCGTCTAACATTACTGCGAATCCAAATCCTCCAGAATCTACTACTTCTGCCTCTGCGAGTACTGGAAGCATGCCGGGTGTTCTACTGACGGAGTCAATAGATGCTGCAGCTACGTCAGCAAAAACTTTTTCCAAAGATTTATTTTGAGCTGAAGAATTTTCTCCGACTTCGGCGCATTCACGGTAGACAGTTAGCATAGTGCCTTCAACCGGATTTGGGACAACCCCATAGGATTTTGTGGCTGCGATTCGTATGGACCGGGCAAGCTGCTCGCCACCCAATTTAGATTCCCCATCCAGGGCTTCCGATAGTCCTTTGAAAAACTGGGCTAATATAAGTCCTGAGTTGCCACGTGCTCCTAGTAGTGCAGAGCTAGCCATTTTTTTCGAAATTTCTTCGACAGAACTCGATGGGCACCCATTTAAATCCTCCAGCACGGATTTCAGGGTTAGCAGCATGTTAGTACCGGTATCACCATCCGGTACGGGGAACACGTTCAACGCGTTGATGGTATCTCTATTTACTTCAAGCGCTTGAGTAGCTGCGCTCACGAGTTCGACCAGCAGTGCCCCATCTGCGTCTAAAAGTGGTTCAGTTGATTTAGGCATCAGATGGACCACCTGTGGCAAATTCGGAGTGAATGCAGTTCAAGGCCACCAACCTAAATAGTATTTCAGTAAGTAAATTTCTGTTGTTCAATACAGACACGCATGTTAGCGTTAACCTACGGAGTTTCGGGTGGGCATTAATTCGCTTTAGGGGCCATTTGATCTCTTGTTCCGTTACATTTTTTATCTGAATTATTTCGAGAGTCTAATTGTTATGCCAAGCTCCGACCAAATCAGGGCAAAGCTGGGTTTAGGGCCCCGCCCAAAGCCAATGTTCGGTCACAATCGATCACATGCTTTGAATGCCACGCGTAAAATATCTAAACCTAATTTGCAAAATAAATGGGTTGTGGTTGACGGCCAGCGCCATCGAATAAAATTGACCGCTCGAGAGATGCGTACCTTGGATAAGAAGGGTATATCCCTGTTATCAGGGTAGTGTCTCTTTGCGCTGTCCCGTAAGCTCCTCTGATCGAGAGGGGCTTTTTTAGTTCAAGGCTGATCGCTAGTTGTGATCTTCTCTACAGCTAGTGTTTTTCTGAATCATCGCTGATGTCTTGATCCATTTAAGCATGTTCGTTAGTGCCAGCATTTCGTATCGCTTTGATTCCCATTTTCAGACCGGTCGGATAATTGAACACACCAGTACCCGAAATTAGTGTTGTTGCGCCGGCATTGATAACTTCGCTTGCAGTGTCGACCTTGATTCCGCCATCAACTGCAATCTCAAGATCTGTCCCGATTCTGTGAGCCATTTCTGACAATTCTGTGATCTTCGGTATCATCTCAGTCATGAAACGTTGTCCGCCGAATCCCGGTTCGACTGTCATTACGAGTACTCTTTCGACTGATGAAATAAACGGCTGTAGCACTGAAGTGGGTGTATCGGGTTTTAGTGACACAGCCGCAACCATACCTGTTACTCGCGTATCACCTAGTGAGGTTTCGAGATCGTCACATGACTCAACATGAATCGTGAATATGTCGCCTCCAGCCTCGGCAAACTGCTTTGCATAACGAGCTGGCTCGGTGACCATCATGTGAATGTCGATTGGTAATTTGGTGAGGGGTCTTATGGCTTCAAGGATAGGTATTCCGATAGTGATATTGGGTACGAAAATGCCGTCCATAACGTCAAAATGAAGTTCATCAGCACCGGCTTCTTCGACAGCTTGAATTGAATCAGCAAGATGGGCGAAATCTGCAGCTAGAAGAGAGGGAGAGATCTTTATTTGATGTGCCACTTAGTCATCCTAGAGAACTAATTTCCGAGGTGTTGTGCTAGGGCATTTGGATAGTAGGACATTATGGTATCCGCACCAGCACAAGCGCTGGCGACCATCCCTTCTATATCGTCCATAACTCCGGGGCCTGAAGCAATAATTTTCTTACCACTGTCATGTACGGCTTGCACCTCGTTTAAATTCATTGGATAGCGAGTGTAAATCCATGACGAGTATGGATCTGATATTGCTAATGAAAGTTCATCTGCAGAGTTAGCTACCGTTGCACACTGGAAGTCTGAATTTCCTTCATAAAAACGTCGTCTCACATCTACAGACTGGTGAATCAGACCAATTCCTACTGTTTTCGATAGTAGGCTTCGCTGTGATAGCCCACTACAAATTTTCCTTATGCTTCCAGGGTCTAGTGTTTTCATTTCTAGAATCAGGGTCGTTTCTGCAGTTCCATGTTCTTTTACAGTGTCCAGTGTTTCTTCTAGGGTTGGAATTCGCTCTCCTTTGAATTCAGAGCTCCACCAACTACCTGCATCAAGATCTTTCAATTCAGATAGTGTCATTTTGGCGACCTCTCCTGAACCGTTAGTTGTCCGGTCCACAGTGTCATCATGCATTACCACTATGTGTTCGTCGACGGTCCCTCGAGCATCGATTTCTATTGCCATTCCATTTTTCAGAGCGGCGTCGAAAGCGGCGATGGTATTTTCGGGGTATATCTCATCCATACCACGGTGGGCGATGATGATTGAGTTGTTCACGGGGATTAGATCTTTTTTTCGTTTTTTTTGCGAATTTCGGGACTGTTGAGTACAAATTTAGTCCAATCCAGCTAGCATTTGCTTAGCCTCGGCAATCGCTTCGCTCACGCGATTGGGTGCGGTGCCACCAGGGATATTACGGGCTGCAACTGCGGATTCAAGGGTAATTTCCATTACATCTGCGTCAAACAAATCAGAAACTTCATGGAAGTCACTTATCGTCAGATTACTGAATCCAATTCCACGGGCCACACACTTTTTCGAAAGATCCGAAACAGCCATGTAGGCGTCACGGAATGGAACGTCTTTGGCTACTAAATAATCAGCGATATCGGTCGCAAGCATGAGACTTTGTTCGGCTGCCTGTTTCATGCGACCTGTATCTACGGTTATAGAGTTGATCATTCCTGTTGCTGATTCTAAAGACTCGATTACCGTATCCGCGGTATCGAATAGACCTTCTTTATCTTCTTGGAGGTCACGATTGTAGGCAAGTGGAAGGCCTTTGATTGTGGTTAACAAAGCCATTAGCGCTCCGTAAACCCTACCCGTCTTTCCTCTGATCAGTTCTGCGAAATCGGGATTGCGCTTTTGCGGCATGATGCTCGATCCTGACGTATATTCGTCAGATAATTTGACGAATCCGAATTCCTCTGATGACCAAATCACGAGTTCTTCGGCTAGACGGGAAAGATGTGCCATAGCAAGAGATGAGGCTGTGAGGAATTCCACAATGAAATCACGGTCTGATACAGCATCTATAGAATTACGAGATATTTCAGTGAAATCGAGTTGCTCAGCCACCCATTTCCTATCAATTGGATATGTGACGCCGGCGATAGCACCCGATCCAAGTGGCATGATGTCCGCCGATTCCGCAGCTTGGGCAAAGCGTGTGGCATCCCGATCGAACATTTCAAAATAAGCTAATAAATGGTGAGCCAATACGATTGGTTGCCCGCGTTGCATGTGGGTGTATCCAGGGACAATAGTATTTACGTGCTGCTCAGCGAGATTCACCAGGGCACTTTGAAGTGCTCCTACAGCGTTAAATGCCCGGCCGCATGCGGCTTCAGTCCATAGGCGAGTATCAGTGGCGACCTGATCGTTACGCGAGCGTCCTGTGTGTAGTTTCCCCGCTGAATCACCTATCAGTTCGTATAGGCGAGATTCGATGTTCATGTGTATATCTTCAATATCGGACTTCCATATGAATTCGTCGTTCTCGATTTCTAATGCGATTTTACTCAGCCCGTCGACGATTTTATTAACGTCATCAGAATGAATAATGCCCTGACGACCTAACATACGTGCGTGAACAATCGAACTGGCTATGTCTTCACGATACAGTCGACTGTCGTAATGAATTGAAACTGTAAAGTTACTGGCTAGCTGGCTACCACGCGCGGCTGCAGCTGGGTTTTTCTTATTGTCGTTTGAACCTGTCATTGAACTTGGTCTTTTAGTTGTCGTTTTAATGCAAATGAAAATGCATAACACCCATCATTATCGTTATTGACGGGAAATTTTTTTCATTAGTTTGAATTATTCGGTGTCACCCATTATCTAATTCACTGTCAAAGGGTGATCGAAATGTTTGTGTTAGATACAAAAATTGTGCCTAGTGGGAAAAGGCACCCTATCGGGCTTCTGAATTTGTCTGTTTTCGAGCTTGTGTTCTAGCTGATAGCGAATATATATCTATAAACCCGGTCGCAGCTTCGTGGTCAAATGAGTCTGTAGTCGAGTAAGTTGCCAGATCAAAATCGTAAAGTGAAAATGGTGAGCGACGCCCGACAACCGTGCATGAACCTTTGTGGAGGCGCAGGCGAACATCACCGGTTGAATATTCATGTGCACTGTCCATGAACGCAGCTATGTTTGTACGTAGTTCTGTAAACCAGCGGCCGTCGTAGACCATGTCAGAGTAAATAGTTGACAGACTTGCCTTTACTCTCTGTTGTTCACGTGACATTGTCGAGGTTTCCAGTGCTTTTATAGCAGTATGTAATACAACAGCAGCTGGTGTTTCATAAACTTCACGTGATTTGATCCCAACGAGACGATTCTCGATGTGGTCAATACGACCGACACCGTGATTCCCAGCGGTGCGATTGATGTCTGCAATTAAATCTACCCCAGACTTCAGTGACCCATTTATGGAAATGGGCACTCCCTTTTCGAACCCGATAGAAATTTCTATGGGTTCTTCAGGAGTGTCGGATATTGGCTTGGTCCAGGAGAATGCGTCTTCAGGGGGCTCTGCCCAAGTGTCTTCGAGATCTTCGCCTTCTATTGCCTGCCCCCAAAGATTACGATCGATGGAGTAAACACGTTGGTCACTACCTACCTCGCGTAGTTCAAGCCCTGCCTTTTGTGCGTATAGTTTTTCCTCGTCGCGAGTCATGCCCCATTCACGTGCAGGGGCGATTATTTTCAAAGGATCTCCGTGGGCTGCTAAGGTCATTATCCCGGCGTCGAAACGGACCTGATCGTTTCCTTTTCCTGTGCAGCCATGTGCGACAGCGGAAGCCCCGACTTCGCGTGCGGCTTCGACTAGTTTTTTCGCCATTAACGGCCGACCCAACGCGGTAGAAAGGGCGTATACGCCTTCGTACATCGCACCTGCTTTTAGTCCTGGGAATACATATTCGTTAACGAATTCGTCTCTAACATCCCATATGAGAGATTGGATGGCACCAGCTTGTGCGGCGCGTTCTTCTACACCGACGATTTCGGGGCCTGCGCCAAGATCAACGGTGAGAGTTACAACGTCCATGTTGTAGTTTTCTTGGATCCATACTGTTGAGATTGTCGAGTCCATGCCACCACTGTAAGCGAGGACACACTTTTCTCTTGCCATATCTGAGTTTGATTCCTTGTATGTGAGGAGCCTGACGCTTCAATTGCGACGCGATGTATTCAGACTATTCTCTCGCTTGTTGCAAGAGATGTCATCCCCAAGTCTTATCAAGGATGGTGGCTGTTCTGGTGAGAGAAGCTTGGTTTTTAGTCGTTTATGTTTGTGAAAACCTTGTCCAATATGGCCACGGCCTCATCGATTTCGTCTCGTGTTACGTTGAGTGGCGGCATGAAACGAACCATATTGGGTCGTACGGCATTGATCAGTAAACCTTCTGGCAGCGCTGCTGTTACCGTTGCCCCTGCGATTTCTTCAGTCATTTGGATAGCGATTAACAATCCCATCCCTCTCACTTCTTCTATAAAGCTGTGCTTTTCTGCCAATGCCATAAGTTTTCCCTGAAAATAGGCACCGGTTTCAGTTGCTAATGTTGGAATGTCTTCATCTACGATCACTTTGGCTGCTGCAGCTCCAGCAGCGGTAGTAAGAGCGTTACCGCCAAAAGTTGAACCATGATCACCTGGTTCTAAAACCGAGCAAAACTCTTTCGTTGTGAATGCACCAAGCGGCGCACCAGACCCAAGTGCCTTCGCAAGTGTCATGACATCTGGTTCTACACCTGGGAATTGCTGGTATCCAAATAGAGTTCCCAGTCGGCCCATGCCAGTTTGAACCTCATCCAGCATGAAAAGAATGTTCTTGTCGTGACAGAAGTCCATCACATCTTTCAGGTAGTTATCAGAAGGAACATTTACTCCACCTTCTCCTTGTAGTGGCTCAAGTAAAACAGCACAAGTTTGTCCTTTTTTGTAAGCGTCTTTAATTGCCTGGATGTCGTTGTAAGGGACATTTACGAAACCCGGCATCAATGGTCGCCAGTTATCTTGATAATGTGGCTGACCGGTTGCTGCCATCATCGCTTGAGTGCGCCCATGGAACGAGTCTAGAGTTGTAATGATTTCATATGCGCCATCTAGTTTGACCTTGCCCCATTTTCGAGCAACTTTACAGGCACCTTCGTTGGCCTCTGCACCAGAGTTGCAAAAGAAAACTCTATCGATGTCAGAATTATCTACAATTATTTTTGCGAGTGGCAGTTGTGGAGTCGTATAGAACAAGTTTGACATCTGCAGGATTTTGCCCGCTTGATCACGAATCGCATCAGTAACTGCAGGGTGGCTATGCCCGAGGTTAAGTACAGCCCACCCAGCTGTGAAGTCGAGATAGCTGTTACCGTCGTTGTCAAACACTCTGGTACCTTCGCCACGTACCAGCACAGGTGGCATGCGATTTACTACTTGCATGTAGTATTTCGATTCGAGATTTTTGTAGTCAGCCGAGCTGGTCATGTTTGTTCTCCCTGAGAGCCTTCGACGATAGGGGATGGTTCTAGTATTCTCGATCAATTGCAACCGTTGTTCAAAAAATCTTGTTCCTGTACTTGGCACTCAGCAACTGATGAAGTTGAAAAACGGTCAATAGAACGAGAACTATACCGTAGCCGCTGCTTACTTGCCGACTGTTAAAACAGGAATTAGTCCTTACGGCCGGGTTTCCAGCCCTGGATTGAAGCTTTCGCAAATAGAGCTGTAGAAAGAATTAATGCAGCGACCATGGCAGGCCACTGATAGCCAAACGGGATTGCTAGAAGCAATATAATTATCAGCCCTGTCAGTGCACCGTGAGCGCTACTTTTGAACCGTGCGATTACCAACATACCTGCGATTATTCCTGTAATGCCGGCCAGTGGCATGAGTCCTGTGACGACACCGGCCCCAGTGGCGAGTCCTGCGCCACCTTTGAGTCGATTGAATATTGGATACCAGTGCCCAACTATGGCAGCGGAACCTGCGATTATCCAAAGATTTTCGGGGGCGCCGATCATATTCGCTATAAAAACGGGTAACGCGCCTTTTAGTCCATCTGCAAGAAATACTGCTGCACCGATTCGTTTATCGATTTTTCGAAAAACGTTTGCAGCACCCGGGTTGCCTGTACCGACTTCGAACAAATCGATACCAGATCGTATTGTGAACAACCGTGCAAACGGAATCGAGCCCAGCAAATAGCCAACAACCAGCATCACAATTACGTGACTGCTCGTATCCATTTTTCGTCCTTTATCTGGTTATGACTAGTAAGTCAGATGATTCTTGTGCCAATATCCTCGCCTTGAACGCAGGCTAACAGTGCCCCTGAAATCCGACCATCTATGATGTGCCCTGAGCCAACGACAGACACTGCGTCGACGCAGGCTTCGATTTTAGGAATCATTCCTCCTGCAGCGATCCCGCCTGTGATCAACTCCATTGCCTGCCCTTTGGTCATTCGGGGTATCAGGCGTCTTCTGGCATCTAGAACGCCTTCTACGTCTGTCTGGAATATCAGTTGATCAGCCTGTACGGCTTTAGCAATGTGCCCGGCCGACGTATCAGCGTTTATGTTCAATATTCCGTCTTCATCAATGTTTGATGGGTAGAGATTTAGTGCTGTAGGAGCGATTACTGGAATGCAGCCAGCATCAATGAGGGTTTCTATTGGGACTGGATTTGCTTTGACGATCTTTCCTACATATCCGAGATCTGGGTTGAGGATTTCTGCTTCTAGCAATCCATCTGATACCCCGGAAATGCCGACAGCGTTTGCACCTGCTGATTGAAATTCAGCAACCAGTTGAGAGTTTACGAGTCCAGCCAGGACAGCAACAGCAACATCAAGAGTCGCTTTGTCGGTGCGTCTTAGTCCATCAATGAATTCTGGTTGTATTCCTTGCTTGGCGACCCAGTCAGTTATCACTTTGCCACCGCCATGCACCACTACCGGTTTTGCACCGCGTTTCCACAAGGCGACGATATCAGGAATAGTACTGTCGCCCTCACCAAGGGTACTGCCACCGACTTTTATGACGACCGTTTTATTTTCCAAGACGCGTGGTATTGAGGTGGTCATACGAACACCACGATGTGTTTAGAAAAGTACAAGCAATTTGGGTTAATGAGCAACAGCCCGACCCTTTGATGGCCTATCACTGGAATAGCCTTTTGTTGACGACTATGTTGTGTATGCCGAGTTGAACACGACATACTCTTCGGTAAGATCGCAGCCCCATGCTTGCCCCGATCCGTTGCCAACGTTGAGATTAACTCGAAGCCGCACCTCATCGTCACCAAGGGCGCTTACCACGCTCTGGACGTTATAAGAAATTCCCTTACCATCGGCTACTATCTGTATGTCATTCACGTAGCAGCTGATCTTTGATTCATCCAACTTAATTCCTGACTTGCCTACCGCCATGAAAATGCGTCCCCAATTAGGGTCCCGGCCATAGACTGCGGTTTTAACTAGAAGTGAAGCTGCACACGCTCTAGAAGCTTTCAGAGCATCGTCATCGGAGTGCGCTCCATCAACTGTCACTTCGATAAGTTTGGTAGCACCTTCTCCATCACGCGCTATTTCAATGGCGAGGTGTTTGCATACTTCGAGTACAGCCTGTGCAAACGCATCAGAGGCATCATTACCGCCCTGCAGTAAAGCTCCGTTTGTTGCCCCGTTAGCCATGAGTATCACGGTGTCATTAGTGCTTTGATCACCATCAACATCGATTTGATTGAAAGATAGTTTTACGGCATTCGATAGAGTTTCTTGTAAAAACGCCGGTTCGACATTCGCATCGGTTGTAGTAAACGCGAGCATGGTGGCCATATTAGGGTGGATCATTCCTGATCCTTTAGATACCCCGCCAACAGTGTGGGTTATGCCATCAGCCTCGAAAGAAACAGCGACTTCCTTTGACCTCTTATCAGTAGTCAATATTGCTTTCGCAAATTCGCTGCCACCATCTTTAGTTACGTTTATTTTTGGGATGTATTCACGTATCAGAGCCATTGGTAGCTCTACCCCGATTACTCCTGTCGACGCGACCAAAGTTTCCTCAGACGTCGTACCCAAATGCAGCGCAGCTATATCTGTTGTTTCTTTTGCGTCTACAAGGCCCTGGTCACCTACTGCGCAGTTCGCACAACCGCTGTTTGCTACTACTGCCTTTACTTTTTTGCCGATACCCACGCGGTCTCTTGTGAGGCTGGCGGATGGAGATATGATGCTGTTTTGGGTAAATGTACCCGCTACATTGCATGGTTGATCTGACACCAGTAAACCGATGTCGCGTTTGTCGGTGCCGGGAGTTTTAATTCCGGCAAAAACTGCTCCGGCGGAAAAGCCTTTAGCTGAAGTGACCGTACCGTTGGGTACTGACGCAATTTGAATTGTCATGGCTATTAAACGTTAGTTGCCCGGTCAGGCATGTATTTAAGTTGAATTAAGTTCTCATAGCGATCTAAAAAATAAACACCACACAGTTGGGTAATTCAGTCGGTTGTTAACCGTGTCGCCGATGCCCCAAAATGCGTAGTGCCGTAGTTCAAATCACGTTCAAAGTATATCAGTAGGCGTGGGTAGCATATCGATACAGTGTTATCTGTGGGTACCTATTGTGGGACCATATGTATGGTGATTGGTTGAGTGTTTACTGTCCTTGAGTTTGGATAAATCTTGGAATTGGAATTCCATTACATGTGACATTTCTTTCATCAATGATGGAGATAAATTAATACGGTACCTATCGACACAATTGTTGGGTGCTTCTAAGCTTGAAAGTAGAGTTTCGACTTTGGAGACATCTACACCGATGGTCTGAGGGGACATGAGCGACATTAAGCAAGTTGACGTATTGATTGCCGGGCAGGGCGCAGCGGCATTTGCAGCTGGCCTTTACGCAGCTCGTTATCAAATGAGTATTTTGATAGCCGGAGAATTGTTTGGTGGAGAGACTGCTATAGGTGGGTTGATTGAGAATTATCCCGGGCAGCCTGACATCGACGGTTTCGATCTTATGATGCATTTCAAAGATCAGGTGGATAAGCTCGACACTCCAGTTGCTCACGCCAACTTAGAATCCGTAACCAATAACGGTGATGTGTTTAGAGCTGTTTTAGGCGATGGAACAGAAATCGATGCACTATCAATTATTTTGGCTGTAGGTCGTGAGCGCAGGACACTTGATCTCCCAAACGAGGCCGAATGGACGGGTAACGGCGTTTCTTATTGCTCAACTTGTGATGCTCCTTTGTATCGTAATAAAGAGTCCGCCGCGGTTGTAGGCGGGGGTAACGCAGCAGTAGAAGGAGCGATCCTTTTAGCTAAGTATGCTCGCACGGTATATTTGATATACCGCAGAGATAAGTTGACGCGCCCCGAGCCGATTTTATTAAAGGTTTTAGAGCAGACTGATAATGTGAAGGTCCTCTACAGTACCGAGGTAACCGAGTTATTAGGCTCTGATGAAACCGGACTGACTGGGATTCGTATTAGCAAGCAATGGGAAGGTCAGAGCCAACTGTCCATTGATGGACTATTCGTTGAGGCCGGTGCGGATCCTCGCCTGGAGATTCCAAAACAACTCGGGTTAGATATTAATTCCGAGACTGGTGAAGTCCACGTAGATAGAAATCACAGGACTTCAGTTGAAGGCATATATGCAGCTGGTGATTTGACTGATGGCACAGAACTTAAACAGACGATCACAGCTGCGTCTCAGGGGGCGATTGCTGCTCTTTCTTCTTATCAATACACCATGGAAGTAAAGGCTAAGCGGCAGGACGCTGGTATTTCCGAAGCTGCGGTCGTATCTGCTTCTTCAGGAGACTAGGTCGATATCAATGAAGGAAAAATTGATAGAGATACTGGTCTGTCCGACTTCTAAATCTTCATTAAAGCTTGTTGTAGAAAAGCGTGAAGGTGATGATGTTATTGAAGGCGCCTTAGTTTGTTCTGTCTGCAACCACGCGTTTGGAATAAATGAGGGTGTGCCAAACCTACTACCCTGGGATGGGTGTACAGGACCGTGACGGCCTGTTCATATACTGCGTGGAGTCTTACTGTGCCTCGGCTGATTTAGACAGAATGTCTCCAGCGATCAGAAAACACCCCGCATGAAATCCGATAACGCTTAACCCTGTACCCTGCGCGATATAGCCAGCAGCGTACAAATGCGGGATATCCACGGATTCAAATGTGGCTTGGTCTACAACCATCTGATTTAACTGGAATCTGAAGTTATCTCTTTTTTTGTGGAAAGTTAAATCACCGAATGAGCTAAGTAATCCGTAATCGGGATCTCCTCCTATTTCCACAACGGCATGATCTGCTTGAACGACGACAGATCCTTCAGGAGTGGTGATATTTATCAGGCCATCTCTCTCAAAAGACGTCACTTTTGAACTGTATAGCAGGCCCATACGTTCTTGTTCATTCGAAAGGATTTCTGCCCAACGTTGATAATAGGGTAGGTATTGTGAAGCACTAATTAGATTGAGATGTGAGTTGGCTTCTTGCCTCATAACGTAAACGACTGAACGTCCACTGTCATGTAATTCTTGGGCAGCCCAATCGGCGGATCTACCTCCCCCAATTACAACTACACGCTCCCCCGGATAATCATCCGGGTGGGTATAAGCAGATGAAACATATTCGTGTTGAATGCCTTTTACGTTGAGTTTTCTAACAACTGATCTGGGCCCTACCGCAAAAACCAGATGATTGCATGAATATTTTTTTGTTTTACCGGTTGATTGTTCGACTGAATCAACGATGAAAGCTTTCTTAGACTTTTCAAGTGCGGGTGAGATCTTGGTTATTTTTACTCCTGTGCGGATGTGATTTTCCAGATTCAGTTTTCGCGTAAAAGCTTTGTAGTAGTCGACAAGATCGTCCCGATGTGCAAGATCGTCTAGATCTCGAACGCGTCCAGTTTCTTGATAGAACTTTCCGATGGGGTAATGGGCCAGTTCCATCCAATGTGCCGGTCCAAGTGTCATCTGTTCACGGGGCACATTGTTCCAGAGACCACCGGGACTATCGGTTGTCAGCATCAACCAGTCGGTACGAGCGCGTTTTGTGAACTCCAGGGTCCATTTATCGGGTGGCAATGCCTCCTGGGTAGGGTGGTGACGCATACGAAAAAACTCTATCGGCCGGTGACCGTTATCTAGGAGTGCATGCATGTCTAAGGCAAACGGGTTGTTTTCGTATTGTTTTGCTAAGCGCTGAACTTCACTTGACGGAAATTTGTAATCACCTTTAAATATTGGGTGCCAGCCTTCGAGTGTCGCGGCTACACCTAATCCTCCGGGACCTCCGCCCGCTATGATCACGTTGTGGTGTTTTATGTGATCATTTTTCAAGAAATTTGTGTTCCGATTATTGAAATAAGGGACGTTGGATTTTTGGATAAGTAAATCCGCGCAGCATTAGTTGGGGCTTATGAGTTTTAAGGCCGGATAGTTCACGCTTGCTGTTGTATTTATTCAACGATACGTGTTTTTACAACATCCATGTCTAATTCGACGCCTAATCCTGGCCCCGTCGGTGGAATGATGTACCCACTTTCGAATGCCAGAGGCTCTTTGAAAATCGTCTTGTGTAATGGGCCTTGGTTGGCTTCTTGAATTACAAAATTTGGCGAGCAGGTATCAACCTGGATTGCAGCGGCGGCGGCCACGGGTCCGCAATACATATGTGGAGCAATCATTGCATAGTGGGCATCAGCTATCGCTGCTATTTTTGTTGCCTCTAATATCCCGCCGGCCTGCCCGACATCAATCTGGATGATCTGTGCAGCTTGTTTTTCGATTAACTGTGCGAATTCATATTTACCTACAAGTCTTTCTCCGCTGGCTATCGGGATACTTGTATGGGCTGCGACGCGTGCCATCTCATCGATATTTTCCGGTGGTACCGGTTCTTCAAACCAGAACGGGTTATAGGGTTCTAAGATTTTGGCCACTCGTATCGCGCTGTACGTTGTGAGTTGACCGTGGGTTCCGATACCGACTTCTAATTCATCTCCCACAGTTTCTCGTATGCTCTTGAAAATGCGTTCTGCGTTCTTAATTTCTGAAAGAGAAATGTCTCGCGGTGTTCCGTAGTGGACTCCTGCGAATGGGTCCAGTTTGCATGCAGAATTTCCTTCTTCTAGAAGCTGCTGTGCTATTTCACCAGCTTTTTCCGGGTTGTCCTGCCAGCCCGATGGCATGTAGGCATAAGCCCGAAGTTTTTCGTGAAATTTACCGCCGAGAAGGTTATATGTTGGTTGGCCGCTTGCTTTTCCTGCGATATCCCAAAGGGCAATATCGAATGCAGCGAGAATCGAAGTGTAGTGCAGACTGTGATGTCGGTAATCGTGTCGACTGCCGTAAGCATTTTCAAAAATTCGCGAGATATTAAACGGGTCTTGCCCTATTACAAATGCCTCTGCAGTTTCGTGAATCAGTTGAATCTGGGAAGTGAACTCTTTCCAGTTGCTGCGGTTGAATGTACTGCCGGTGACCTTTTCGCCTAAGCCAGTGATGCCTTCGTCAGTTTCGACCATAACGAAAAGGAAATATTTGCCACCGATATAGGGAGCTTCGTTCTCGACAACCATTGTTTTGACATTAGTGATTTTCAATTACATGACTCCTTCAGTCGATCCAGAATTCACTGCTCGAATATTCTGTGAGGGAGAGTTTATTTGAAACACGGTCGAAAAGGAGCCTGCGAGGAGTTAATTGATGAGGTTCACTTCAGCAGCAGATTCAAGACCTCTTGCCGTTCAGCAGCTGGCCTACAATTGTCCCGCGTACAAGGTACTTATACGTAAGCACTCCTATGACGGATGTCATAACGATCGACAAAATGAACTTTATTTCTACTGGAATAGAAAAAGAAAACATGGCGAAGGTGATCATCGTCACGATCGGGAGATGTACCAGGTATATCCAGTATGCGGAGTCTGAGAGCCAGCGCCATGTAGGACTGTCTGACCCGAATTTGACTTCCGACAGTCCTATGAATCCATAAGAGAACAGGATGGCGCAGGTCGCTTTTAGCATCAGCACCAGACCCCAGAGCGGAGCATCCTCTTCATTTTTTGGATCATACGCACCCAGTTCAGAGATCAGCCACAGGTACGCGGCGAAAGCAAGCAATGCGAATATCACGTAGTAGATCCAGTAAGACTTCATGCGATTAAACAGGCTTATGTTGCTGAATAAACCGTAACCCAGGAAGAAATATATCGAGGTGCCAGCTAGATTTGCGATCAACTCACCGCCGGTAGGTATCAACACGAAAAACAAAATACTGATTATGGCCAGCGGTACAGGAAGATATATAACGCCTACAAAAAATCTTTTGAACATGGCCCATGAGGTCTTGAAAATCCCTGGCCTGAAAATCGTTGCAGTAGCTGAGGAGATCAGTCTGATAATTCCCACTATCCCGACGAACAGCAGGAGGTGTATCAGGAACCAGAGATGATTTGGGTTGAAAAATATCTCAGCCTTTATTCCATCGGCGCCGGGGAATTGGCCCTTGAATCCATACCCAAATATTTGCGGCAGCACCAGCGCGATCGGTATCCAGAAGATAAAAAGCGGAAGCGCGACTCTCTTGAACCTGTGATCAGCCCAGTAGATGGTAGATCGCCTGCTTATGACCAGGGCCGATAAGAATCCTGACAATATGAAAAACACTGGCATACGCCATATATGTATGAATTCGAATATGGCTTTTATCGGCTTTGAGTGATCATCTGCTGGCCAGAAACCGTCTGTAAAAAAATATGGCAGAGCAGCATGGAGAACGATTCCCATCGCCATTGCAAGCGCTCGCAGCGCATCCAGTCCGTGATACCGGATGACGTCTGGCTGAAGTTCAACATCCGGAGATACGCTGAGAGATTCGGCGGTTTCTGCTGGGCTTTGATCTCTCGACATGATTCAGAGTTTAAGTAGTTGGCTCGGGTGCTTTAAATAGCTTCAGGTTAGAGCGAACCCATCCAGAGTTGGTTTATAAAAATGGTCGGGGAGCCGGGATTTGAACCCGGGACCTCTTCGTCCCGAACGAAGCGCGCTACCGAGCTGCGCCACTCCCCGAATATGGATAAAGATTATATCTGTACTGCTATGAATCCCGGGAAGATGTCTGTTGAGAGACCTAATGGATTCACCTTGGACGAATCTTGTTTTATCAAACAGGTTTGACGATCCAGTCCGCTCCTTCACCTCGTACAACCCGTCCTGCGTTCTCCATTGTGAACTGGGCTGCATTGAGTTCTGATTCAAGAGCACGAGTTGCCAGGTGTGGAGTTACCACAACGTTCGGCATGGTCGGTAAAGGATTATCTGATTCGATTGGTTCGATCTCCGTCACGTCCAGGCCAGCTGCAAAAATTTCTTTCGACTCGAGTGCTCTGATCAGGGCGTTTTCATCGACTACAGGACCCCGACATGTGTTGATCAGGATTGCGGTAGGCTTCATCATTTCGAATTCAGCGTCAGACATCATGTGAGTAGTTACTCGATCAAGAGGCACGTGAAGCGTGATGATGTCCGAAGTCGAGATCAGCTCATCGAGGCTTACTTTTTTGGCTCCTGTTGCAGTTACGTAATCTGCAGGGTGATCAATAATGTCGTGATATACCAACTCGCATTCCCATCCGGCCAGGCGTTTTGCTACTCTCGATCCGATTCTTCCAAGCCCGATGATCCCTACGCGTTTACCGACAAGGGTGTGAAATTCTGTTCGATCACCTTCAACCCCTGCCATCCATGTGCCCTGTTTGACACTTTCGATCTGAACATCGAGCTTCCTGTTCGTTGAGAACATTAGCCCGATGGCGTGTTCGGCCACTGCAACAGCGTTTGCTCCACCGTTGTTGGCGACATCCACACCTAGTTCAGCAAGTGCCGCTTTATCTATCCAGTCTGTACCAGCACTGGGCGTTTGGACCAGCTTTAGTGTGCTGATCTTTTCAGCCAGTTCGGTTAACTCATCGTATTTGCCGTGGGGTACGACTACGACCGCACCCTGGCACTGTTTAGCTACATCCTCTAATGGCTGTTCGCTGTCTACAATCCTGAGGTCGATTTGACCGACTTGATCGGCTGCGTCCTGCGTTTCTTTCATTCGAACTTCGGAGCCTTCGTTTGTGGGACTGAGGATTACTACGATGTTAGACATAAGTTTTAGTTTTTCTGTTTTGTGGTTACGAATAGCGATAAAACGGTTTACTTATAAAGCGGACCGTATGCTCGACGGCAGATTATACTTACAAGATGTGATCGAATTGCTACTTAAGCCTCGATCTTATTCAATGTATGGCATTAATGGCGTAGCAGTTCGTTCGAACAAACTTCAATATGTTGATCATTTTTCACGATAATTAAATTGAACTCAGTAACCGTTCGCGCTCCTGCGACCACCGCCAATCTTGGGCCTGGATTCGACAGTCTTGGCCTAGCTCTTGACCTTTGGAATGAGTTGACGGTGACGCGCGGAAAATTTTCGGTGACCGCAATTGGAGAGGGTGTAGATATTGTTCCGCAGGACACTCGTAATCTGGTTGTGACGGGTCTCGAAGCAGTTTTCAACTATATCGACGAACCAGTACCTGGGTTGCGGTATGAGTGTAGTAACGTGATTCCGTTTGCGAGAGGACTCGGTAGTAGTTCAGCAGCGATTGTGACCGGGTTGATAGCAGGTTCTGCTATGTCTGGTGCTGATCTTACCAATGAAGAAATAACAACGTTGGCTGCCGACATCGAGGGTCACCCTGACAATGTAGCCCCCGCGATTTACGGTGGCTGCACTGTTGGTGTTCGCAATGGAACCGATAACTGGATTGTTGACCAGGTGAATATTCCAGAAGAGCTATGCGCTGTGATTTTTGTTCCCGAAGTGCAGACGAATACGCATGAATCCAGAGCAGTGCTACCTGACCAGATAAGTCGCAGTGATGCTGTTTTCAATATAGGAAGGGCTGCAATGCTCGTTAATGCTTTGTCATCAGGGCGTTTGGAGCTTTTGAAATATGCTACCGACGATCGATTGCATCAGCCACATCGAGCACAGGGATTCAAGGCTATGCCACAACTTATAGATGCCGCAATCAAGGGTGGTGCTCATGGTGCCTTTCTATCTGGTTCAGGTCCTTCAGTATTGGCCTTGGCGACGGGACGCGAGGTGACTATTAGTTACGAGATGACAGAAACTGCTCGGACGTTGGGTGTGGATGGCAAGGCCATGATATTGCCAGTTGCTCAAGGTGGTGCATCGGTGTTGTCAAGCTCATGACTGTCAACGGCAGTGATGCGAGGCCTGTCGTCGTACAGAAATATGGTGGCAGTTCTCTGGCTGACGCTGAGCATATCCATAACGTTGCGGCTCGTATTCAACTACGCAGGGATGATGGTGTTGATGTAATAGTGGTTGTTTCTGCTATGGGGGATTCGACCGATGAATTAATCTCTCTGTCAGAAGCTGTTGCGGGAGATACACAGCCCGATGCACGAGAGATGGACACTCTGTTGTCTACAGGCGAGCTTGTAAGTTCCACGCTGATGGCGATGGCACTGAAAGCTCGCGGATGTGATTCGATCAGTCTTAGTGGAATTCAGGCCGGTATTAAGACTGATGCCGTGCATGGATCGGCCCGTATTGCCGACATTAATACAGACCGTATTCGCGCTGAACTCGATAAAGACCGCATCGTTATAGTTGCTGGTTTCCAGGGTCTGGCTGAATCAGGTGATATCACCACTCTCGGCAGAGGGGGTTCTGACACTACTGCTGTGGCCCTGGCGGTTGCGCTCGATGCGGAGCGTTGCGAGATTTATACTGACGTTGATGGCATCTATACCACGGATCCACGCTTAACGGATAAAGCGCGCAAGTTATCTGAAATTGGCTTCGATGAGATGCTCGAAATGGCTGTTCTCGGGGCAAAAATGAACCCGCGTTCTATTGAACTCGGTGCGGTTTACGATATGCCCGTTTATGTTGCATCGTCGTTTTCGAGTGAATCAGGAACTCTTATCCATGGAGGTGAGCAAACGATGGAGGTTCGTAAGGCAGTTACAGGTATCGCTGTAGATTCAAATGTAGCCAAGATTACCGTCAGAGGTGTGGTTGACCGACCAGGAGTTGCAGCAGGCCTGCTAAAGCCGTTGGCAGATGAGGGCGTTAGCGTTGATGTTATCGTTCAAAATACCAGTTCTGATGGAACTACGGATTTCACGTTCACCGTTGGCCAGGCGAGTGTGGTTAAAGCTGCACAGTTAATTGAGGATCAGTCGGTCATCGAGTACGCCGAGGTCATCACCGGATCTAATTTGGCAAAGGTGAGCATAGTCGGCACCGGTATGGAGAATGCTCCTGGGTACGCGGCGAGAATGTTCTCCACACTTTCCGAAGCTAAGGTGAATATAGACATGATCACGACTTCTGAGATACGTATCACGACGATTATTGATCGAGAACAGGTCCAGAAAGCAGTGCAGTCGCTTCATGATGCTTTTGAACTTGAAAAGTCACAATAAATTCGTTTATATAAAATCCTGTGTATTGTCCATAGCCTTGAATTTGTAATTTGACCCAAACGTACTTAAGCGTCGTAATTCCTGCCTTCAACGAAGAGGTTCGGATCGCCTCGACCGTTAAATCTATAGTTGATTACCTTTCTGAATGGTTACCTGATTCAAATTCATCGCGTAATTGGGAGATTCTGGTGGTCAATGATGGATCAAGTGATTCCACAGCTTCGATAGTCGTTAAATTGAGTGAATCTGATGGTCGGATCAAACTTATTGACCTCCCGCACGGTGGTAAGGGTTCAGCGGTTAGAAGAGGTATGGATGAGGCTCGAGGGGAGTGGAGATTTTTGTGCGACGCTGACCTTTCCATGCCCATAGATAATCTAGCGAGGTTTTTTGTTGGAGTTGACGGGCATCCTGAATATGACGTTGCTATAGCCTCTCGAGAGGCTTCGGGATCTCGAAGATTTAACGAACCGAAGAGTCGTCATGTAAAAGGACGGTTATTCAACTATGCGGTGAAAATCCTCGCATTACGAGGAATTGAAGATACTCAGTGCGGCTTTAAGTTGTTTTCAGCAGAATCTGCAACGAGATTGTTTCCACATCAATCTCTTGATGGATGGGCATTTGACGTTGAGTTGCTGGTAATGGCCAAGAAAGCAGGGTTTGGTGTCGGTGAGGTGCCAATCGACTGGTATTACGGAGAAGGCTCTAAGATGACGCTGGCTAAAGGCATTGTCGCGGTGATTGATGTCGCTAAGGTTGGATTAAACAATCTGTTGGGTAGGTACGGTATTCTTTTGCGTAACGATGGATCATAATGCTATTTCAAAATCCTCCGACATCCCAAATACGATCTATATTGCTGCAGGCAAAAACTATCGCCGTGGTTGGTATTTCAGAGAGAGAAGATCGCGCTAGTAATTACGTCTCTGAATATATGCAATCTCAGGGTTACAAGATCTACCCGGTCAATCCGAACATTGAGAGATGGTTCGGATTGAAGAGTTATGACTCCATTGAGGATGTGCCAGGCAAAGTAGATATTGTCGATGTATTTCGGCGATCTGTGAATGTTATGCCGGTAGCTGAAGATGCGGTTGCATCTGGTGCGAATGTGCTCTGGCTTCAACAGGGAATAGTCAATCAAGAGGCCGCTACATTTGCACTGGACAGGGGTCTTACGGTCGTGATGGACTCCTGCATTATGGTTGAGCATAAGTCAATGAAACTTGGGCTGTAGATTTGGTAAACGCAATTTCTGCCCCTGATCAAAACACCCTGAAAGTGGCGGTTGTAGTTCCGACTTATAACGAATCGGAAACTTTGCCTCAATTGATTGAAAAAGTTGTCGCACAGGGTATTGAGGGATTGGGTTTCATTGTTGTTGATGACGGTTCACCTGACGGCACAGGGGCAGTTGCCGACGGGCTTGCGGATGAATTTGCAGGCGTTTTCATCGTTCTTCATCGAGAAGGTAAGCAGGGATTGGGTACTGCGTATATGGCAGGATTCCAAACGGCTTTAGACGCCGGAGCTCAAAATATTGTGGAAATGGATGCAGATTTATCGCATCCTCCCGAAGTCCTACCTGGGCTTATTGCTGAGCTTGATGAGGCCGATGTTGCCGTTGCTTCTCGCTACACCCCAGGTGGTGGCGTAGATCCGGGATGGAGCTGGGCAAGAAAGCAGATCAGTTACTGGGGCAACGTCGGCATCAGGCTAATACTCGGACTTGAAGTAAAGGATGCCACAGCCGGGTTCAAAGCTTTCAGAAGAACTACTTTAGAACGGATTGGGCTGGATCGATTGAAGTTAAGTGGATTTGGTTTTCAGGCCGAAGTCGCGTATCGATGTGAGCAGATAGGATTGAAAGTTGTTGAGCATCCATATGTTTTTATGGAGCGTACAGTTGGTAAGTCCAAGATGTCTTTTGGCATCGTAGTAGAAGCGTTCTTTCGTCTCTCCTGGCTACGCATTAGTCGATAGTACAAAGCGGTTTTTCTCTGTCCTGGACCGAATTTTTTTCGTGGTGCCGTCAGTGAAAATTCTTGGGTTTTGCATTCGACCTTAGTTCGGCACTTCTAAAACCAGTAACTCGACGTACTTAAAATTGTTGTTATGACCGATAATTAGCTGGTAAATCTCATAGGTAACTGGACGTTAAATTCTTGATCAGCAGGTATCACGAGACTGTTTAAAGAGCCTTTTATGGTTATAAAAAATAAAGCACTTCAAAATGACCGATCGTTTACCCAGATAGAACAAATCGCGATTGATCATGCGTTGTCAGGTCGTTGGAAAGAAGCAGTTAAGCTGAACCTAGAGGGATCGGCGATTTACCCTGAAAATATCGGGTGTCACAACAGATTGGCAAAGGCATATCTTGAATTGGGTAGATATAAGCAGGCGCGTGCTTCAATCAAAAGGGCATTAGCTATAGATCCAGGTAGTCGCGTTGCGAGGCGTCAATGGGACAGACTTTCGGAACTTGATGATCCAGAAATTTCTCGTAGAACTTTTGGCGCTACCCCAATAAGTTCCGCGTTATTTATTTCCGACCCTGCTGTAGCGACCGCTTCTGAACTGAACAGAGTGGCAGATGCAAAAATTCTTGCTTCGGTATCACCTGGAGATAACCTGAAGCTGGTTATTGATGAAGGTATAGGAACTGTTGAGACCAGCGGCGGTGAATACCTGGGCACGCTAGATGTTCGCCTCGTGGTTAGATTACAGAAGATGATAGTTGGTGGTAACGAATATGAAGTGCTTGCTGCGAAGCTAACAGATTCCGAAGTGATAGTTATTGTTCGGGAAGTTAAGCGTTCACCTGCACAGGCTCACATCGCGTCGTTCCCCTTGTATCTTCAACAGAAGATCAATGATTTAGAGACAGACGATCTAGGTGAAATTGAGGATGGGGATGAGGTCGAAGTTGAAGAGTTGGTTGTTAGATTGTTGGAGGACGGACCTGTTGGATCTGCTATGTCGGGCGGATTTGATCAGCCTCTCGACGATTGATTCCCTACTTACTAGGCATAGCCACTCCGTCTCAAAACATTCTTTACTGCTGATACAAACGCATCTACATCGTCTTCGGTGTGAACAGTAGAAACATTACCTGCACAGCGATTTGACATCAGGAACCCTTCGTTCAGCAATCCTATGAACATTGTTTGCAACATCTCTTTATTGTTGGTTGCATAGGTCCTGTAGTCAGTAACTTCTGTTGGTGTGAATTGTAAAGCGAAAAGGGACGCCACTCCAGTTACGCTCATAGGAACTTCCAGTTCCGCAAAAAGTGTTCTCAGTTTGCTGCGGAGCATGTCTCCAAGGCGTTCTAGGTATTCGTATTTATCTGGTGTGAGGCTTTCAAGCGTTGCCACCCCAGCCACTGCCGTCATAGGATTACCGTTGAATGTTCCGGCGTGCTGGACAACAGATCCTCCATCAGAGGGATCCCATAATGACATGATGTCATCACGGCCGCCGAAGGCTCCGACGGGCATCCCGCCTCCCACTACTTTCCCGAAACAGGTTAAATCGGGTTTTACACCGTAGTAGTCCTGAGCGCCTCCATAGGCGATTCGGAATGCGATTACCTCATCGAATATTAATACGATCCCCAGATCGTCGGTTATTCGACGCAGACCTTCCAGGAATTCCGGTTTAGCAGGCACCATCCCACATTGTCCATTAACAGGCTCCACTATCACGGCTGCTAATTCGTCTGCGTGTTTGCGAATAATTTTTTCTGCCGCGGCAATATCGTTGAATGGTGTTATGAAGATATCGTCGACTGCCGTATCAGATATTCCTGGAAATGCGGCTACAGGTTCTGGCGATTCAGCATCGCCAGCTTCGTCGAGCGGCGGGACAACGCTGATCTGTATAGCATCATGATTCCCGTGATAGGCACCTTCGCATTTTATGAGTTTCTGTTTGCCGGTGAATGCTCTTGCAGCCCGGATTGCATTGAGGGTCGCTTCTGTACCTGTGTTAACAAATCGGACCTTATCAAGAGAAGGGACACGCTCACACATCAGTTCTGCCCATCGGACAACGGATGGACTTGGAGCTGGAAATGACAGCCCCTTATCAATCTGTGAAGCCAGGGCTGATGTTACCTCTGGCGGTCGATGTCCCAAGATTAACGTCGTCATATTATTTACGAAGTCTGTTCTCTTGTTACCGTCTGCATCGGTTAGGATCGTTCCCTCTCCACTTGTTATGTAGACCGGAAAGGGATCCCAGTAAATTGAATTACGGGTATCTCCGCCAGGCATAAATTTGCTGGCTTTCTTGTGTAAGTCCTCGGAAATTGGGTTTGCTGTTGAATATGATGCAATTTCTCGTTCAAGTGGGGATGTCATTTCAGAATTTACAACCTGATCTACTGGGGTGCAGTTTTTTTGCCCAGTCATTTTAGATGTTTGTTAATACCTAGCTGATAAGAGCGTTTAATAAAGCCGGTAGCGCGCTGCCCGCTTTTGAACGCAAAGATATCTTACTGAGTGCGGTTAATTTTGTTTTGTTCGGGTTAATTTCGACGATTGTGGCACCGGCGGACTCTGCAATCCAAACCAGGCCGCTTGCTGGTCGCACCGTTCCTGATGTACCGATCGTAATGACGCAGTCTGCTTTATTGATTTCGGTCCTAGCTGCAGTCATTACATCATCAGGGATTGGTTCTCCGAACATTACCGTGTCGAATTTCACTAAGCCATCGCACTTTTCACACGGTTTCGGGGCATACAAAGGAACGAAGCTCCCCAGCGATATACGTTCATTACATTCGATGCATCTCAGTTTCGTTCGATTGCCATGAATTTCGATCAGGCTCTTCAGCCCGGCTTTCTCGTCCAGCCCGTCGATATTTTGGGTAATGACCGATTGTATAGCGCCTCTTTTTTCCATTTCAGTCAGGGCATAGTGGCCGGCATGTGGCTCTGCTCCTTCTAGAGCATCACGCAATTCCAGAATGTGGGCATCGGCTTCTTTATTGGCCCGACGGTTCCACCAACCGATTGGATCTTTCTTGAAATCAGCATACCCATCCATTCGAGGTGTGCCGTACTTGGTCCATAGCCCGCCCACTCCTCTGAATGGCGGAATTCCACTTTCTACAGACATTCCGGCCCCGGTCATCACAACCACATATCTGGACTCGCGGATCAAGCAGGCGATATCTTGGACCGTTTTTAGTAGATAGCTTGTTTTGACCTTTTCCATCGAAGGTTTAGGGGTTGGCATTTGCGATTGAATCTTGTGTAACGCGTCCATTCATAACCGTGTATATATCTGCTTTTTCAAGGAAGTTTTCAGGGAGTATTGCCCGCTCAGTTGCGGTCAAGAGCACCTGTTCGTGTTTTGTAGCTGCCTCGAGCACTAGCTTTCGGCGTTCTATATCAAGTTCCGAGAGAATATCGTCCAGTGCAAGAACCGGAGTTCGCCCAGTAGACTGTGTAACGAATACCGCTTCAGCAATTTTAAGAGCGAGTGCGATTGTTCGACATTGCCCGCGAGACGCGAAATTATTTGCTCGGTTGCCATTAAGTCGGATTTCTAAGTCATCTCTGTGTGGCCCGATCACTGTAATGCCTTGTGCTATTTCTCGACGTTGTAGGCTTGGCAGGGCACTTGTTATTTCTTTCTCAATCATCTCCGCATTCATACTGCTGATGTTGACTGTGTCTTTAGAGGACGCAGTGATGCGAGGCTGGTATTCGAGCTCGAGCTTGTCACCATTTGTCAGGTCTTGATGTGCGGGGACGGCATGTTCATTTAATCCGTCCACCGATCTTCGACGGGAATCGGTGATTAATGCTCCTTCATACGCTAAGCGTTCATTCCAGAATGCGAGTTCATTTTCTTGTGAAAGGCCATCCCTTATTTGGCGGAGCAACTGATTCCGTTGGTTAACCACTTGTCTGTACCGTTGCAGGGATTTTAGGTAGACATTATTTGATTGAGAAATAAGGATGTCGAGGTATCTGCGGCGTCGACCGGGTGATCCGTAAATGATTTCCAAATCTTCTGCTTCAAAAAAGACTATGTTGAGGTTTCCTACAAAATCTATGGCCGAGCGCTTGATTCCATTTACTCGAAGACCTTTGCGAAACGCATGGGTTGCATTTTTTGAACTTTCAGTGGCGGTTATGTCAAAATCTATTTGCGCCTGAACTGTGCTGTCAGCACTTCGACCTACTCCCAAGATCTGGATGTGTCCACCGGTTTCTGCTAGTGACCAGTTGACGAGCTCACGTTCATTTGAAGAGCGGGGCGATTTGGCTATCGCCAACATGTATGCAGCTTCGAGGAGATTACTTTTTCCATGTCCGTTTTGCCCCTCGAACAGAGTGAGCCCAGGGCGCAATTCAAGTTCGGTATTTGTGTGGTTTCTAAAACCGGCAAGGGAAAGCCTCGATAAATAGATGAGAATGTCCTTCGTAAAAGTAGCCGGGTTTCGGTGCGGCCAATTATCAGTTATTTATATTTGCTGAGAGGGAAATTTTAGCACCGTAAACGGATGGGAACATCGCAGATCGATGCTCATTGGATTGGTTGAATTAGATATGAATTTTTCAAAGATATTATTTACTTATAACTAGAATTCCATTAATTGAAGCATTGAATGAAACTAGTAAATCCTTAAAACAGCGTAATTCATTTGTTTGGCATTAAAATGGGTGTAGTAACCATTACTTAATAACTGGGGTGGGCATTTTGGACTTAAAGTCATTAATTAGGGACGTTCCGGATTATCCATCCGCCGGCATTTTATTTCGTGACCTGACTCCCCTGATGGCCAATGCCGATGCGATGCGTCATGTTACAGAAACACTGTCTACTCACTTGAGCGAAAAGGGAACCGAGGCCATTGCGGCAATCGATGCTCGTGGATTTATATTTGGTGCGCCGGTTGCATCACAGCTTGGTGTGCCTTTTGTACCTCTTCGTAAATCTGGAAAACTGCCGCCTCCAGTCGTTGGTGTTGACTATGCTTTAGAGTATGGAACAGCCCGACTTGAGGTTACTGAATCTGCATTGTCTGGCAATCAGAGGGTTGCGATTATTGATGATCTGCTTGCAACCGGAGGCACAGCTGGCGCAGGAGCAGAGCTGATTTTGTCTCTCGGGGGAGAGGTGATCACTTTTGCTTTTTTGGTTGAATTGGGATTTTTGAATGGGCGACAACGCTTGCCGGATGGGATCGATGTTTTCAGCATGGTTCAGTATTAGTTTTGGCATCTATCGACCGGGCCGCTGTCACATTCGATTTGTGGAAGACCCTGATTTTTGAGTATGGCAACAAGTCAAACTCGTCTAAACGAGCAGAGTTGAGGACCGAGTACTCGCTTGATGCTCTCAGAGATTTCGGGGAGCCGGTCGATCAGGCTAGATTCCATAAAATTTTTGTCGATATGGCTGAAGAAATTACCGTCGGGCATGATAGTGGGACTGACGCGCATTTTCATAAGTGGGTTGAACTTGGATTATCTCGCATTGATCCCGATTTGCCCTACCGTATCGGGGGTTCTGGTATTACTCATGTAGGGGATGCAATCGATAAAGCATTTTTAGACTGCCCGCCGCTGCTTCTTGAAGGTTCTTTGGAGATTTTAAATCAATTGCATAGTCGAGGTCTTCTGATTGGGCTTATTACCAACACTGGGATGACTAGTAGCAGTGCATTCACCGCATGGTTTGCCGAACTGGGGTTGCTTCCCATATTTGACCACATGGTGTTTTCAAATGACTTAGCAATTGCTAAACCGAATCATTTAATTTTTGATCTAACTCTTGAGGCACTGGAAGTTATACCGCAGAGAGTTATACACGTCGGTGACAATATTCATACAGATGTCGCAGGTGCTGCCGCTGCGGGCATTACGACCGTTTGGGTAAGTGGTAGTACTCAAACAGATTTACCTTTTGCCGTGAAGCCGGATTTCACGTTGCAAACGATTCTTGAATTGCTGCCGATTGTCGATCGATGGCTTGGATCACTCGACAGATAACGTCTGGTTATTTTAACTTTCTGTCCGCAAACCGCGTTGCTGCTACAAGCAATGCGAAATTAATAGTTGTTAATGTTCCTATGAACAGGGTTGCCTCAAAGAAAAATCGTTGAGGGAACATGATAATTAGGTAATCTTTACGGGGGTCAAGCATCCATAGATCGTTGGTAAAACTTAAGAAATGGAACTGAGTGAATAGCCAGCCGAAATCTATTACGGCGGTTATCCCAAAGATGGTTAAAAAAATACCGGTCCCTAGTACTGACCACTTCAATGTCTTGAGTAGTAGCGGTAGTAGTTCCTGCTTCAACGCAAGCACTCCAACAGCGAGTAAGGCTAGGAGGCAGGCTCCTGAGACACGTGAGGTTATGAAAACAGCCTGCATGAGTTTTTTGACGTCAACCATGTGGAGCACCTCTCTTTCGTTGTAGAGAGAAACTTTGGCTCCGTCATAATCTACGCTCAGGTCTAGTAGCTCGGCGTCATCATTAAAGTATTGTTTTATCTGTGCTGCTCCACTGTTGAGCTGCTCTTTATCGAGACCTGTTCTATTGGGTATGTCATTACGCCACCAGTTATATTCGTACAGCCATTCGCTGTTGGTGATGTAGCTGGTATTAAAGAGAATTAAAAACACCGGAAGCAGCAATGCGAACACCCAGGCTCCGATTATGGGTGAATTCCGTCTTAGGTAGTCACTTTTCGAAAATGACGGTCCGCGGTGATTTTGCTTGTTGGATTGGTGCATATCAGAAGGTATGGCAGCTAGGATACGGGTCTTATTACCCATATTGGTTCAATTCATGGGTTTGATTATTGTCTAGAAGGTATGGAGAGTCTTTTGATTTTACAGAGCAGTCAGGCTCAATCAGATGGAGAAGCGTTTGCAGAACTTGTCGCTACAGTAGAGATACTGAGAAATCCAGGGGGTTGTCCTTGGGACGCGGAGCAGACCCATGCTTCGCTGAGGCCTAATTTACTCGAAGAGACGTATGAAACACTTGATGCCATCGACTCGGGAGATCCTGCCAGCTTGGCCGAAGAGCTAGGTGACATACTCACTCAAATTGTATTCCACGCTGATATTGCAAAGCGTGGAGATAGTTTTGACGCTGCTTCAATTTGTAATGCCGTCCGCGAAAAGCTGATCCGGAGGCATCCGCATGTTTTTGGAGATGAGGATGCGATTAATGAAGCCGATACGGTTGTAGATCGTTGGGAGGAAATCAAACGGGCCGAATCCGGTGGTAAACGCTCTATTGTTGCTTCCTTGCCTTCTGAGATGCCTGCGCTTGCATACTCAGCATCGATTCAAAGGCGTGTGATGCGGGTTGGTTTGCCCTGGCCTGAAAAGCAAGCTATGCCCCTGGCCTTCGCCGAGGTAAATGGCGAGTCCTCATCAGAGACAGAGCAGCGTGCAGGTAAGTATTTGATGGGTGTTGCCCGGCAAGTGCAAGCAGCGGGAATTGACCCGGAGGTGGCATTACGCAGGGCGACGGTTAGCCTTCGCGATCATGTGCTGCGAGCGGAGGAGATTGCAGGAGAAAAATCCTTGGCCGACTTGAAGGATGATGAAAAGTCTTTAATTTGGGAGCGAGCGGAGTCCGAAGTTAGAGATTCTGAGAATTGATGAGGGCTTTTGCTATTTTCTAACTGTAATTGTCCCGGGATTGCCTACTGTGACCTCTCCTACCACACTACTATAAAGTGTTTGGTTATTAACTAATTTATTAACAAGATCTTCAGATCGCTCTTTTGAAACTGATATCAATAGTCCTCCGGACGTCTGAGCATCGGCGAGAATTATCAGATTCAAATCCGATAGACCATCTTCGATAGTCACGTTTTCTCTTATCGTTTCGATGTTGCGAGTTGTGCCCCCGGAAATGTTTCCTGATTGCGCTAATTCGACCACGTCTGGGAGAATGGGTATCTTCGACCAGTTCAAGTTGGCTGAGACCCCGCTCGATTTCATCATTTGTGAAAGGTGACCGAGAAGGCCGAATCCTGTGATATCTGTCGCTGAATTAACGCCCACTTCCACCATGGCATCCGAGGCACCTTTATTTAGTGTTGCCATCGATTCAACGGCATGTTTTACGGATTCCTTTTTTGCATTTCCAGCCTTGGCCGCAGTGGTGATGATTCCAGATCCAATTGCTTTCGTGATGATCAGTACATCTCCTGGCTGAGCATTTGCATTAGTTATCTGTTTGCCAGGTGTAACGACACCGGTAACTGCAAGGCCGTATTTAGGTTCGTTATCGTCAATGGTGTGGCCACCAATGATCAAAATGCCTGCCTCTTCTGCTTTTTTCTGCCCGCCTTCAAGAATCTTGGCTATAACATCGGGTCCCAGATCTCGTGGGAATGCAGCAATATTTAACGCCGTTAGAGGAGTTCCGCCAACCGCGTAAACGTCACTGAGGGCGTTAGCAGCGGCGATCTGGCCATAGTCGAATGGGTCGTCGACTATGGGTGCAAAGAAATCAGTTGTGAGTACAAGAGCGACGCGTTCGTCTATCCGGTATATGGCAGCGTCATCTCCGGTTTCGTGTCCCACCAGCACATTTTTGTCGATGATGGCGGGTGTCGGCAGCTTACCCAGAACCTGGGCGAGTTCGCTCTGGCTGAGCTTACCAGCTCAACCTGCGCAAGCAGCCAATTCAGTTAGTCGTACAGATTTCTCGTTCATGGTCGTTGAATCGTGCCATATTCCAGATGTTAAAGACATCTAGAAATTGCATAATTTAGATAGTCCTCTAATTACTTTTAAGATTAATTCACAGATAAGTTTTGATCACAGCTTGGATGATCCACATTGACGTGCTTGTTAATGCATCCGACAATCAAGGTTTATAGTTTGAGTTTAACCTTGCTGTGCTTGGTTCATTAAAACGTTATTTTGCTAAATCCCATGTCTAACATTCCCGAATCTGAATTACTTCCAATAACTACTGACCTGAGCGAGAAAAATCGACTTTCAATTGGTGGATGTGACTTGCGTGATCTTGTTCAAAGGTATGGAAGTCCGCTTTACATTTATGATGAGGCTACCTTGCGAGGGATGTGTCGCGATTTTGTTGACAGTTTCACTACTTTGTACCCGCGAACGCAGATCGAATACTCATCTAAAGCATTTGCCAATCCATCCATAGCGAAGATCATCGATGAAGAAGGTCTCAGTATGGATGTGGTGACTGGAGGTGAACTTGCGGTGGCTATAGCCGCTGATTTCCCGCCTGAGCGACTTAACTTTCATGGCAACAACAAAGGTCGCGAAGAACTTGCTGAGGCGGTAAGGTACGGTATCGGCAACATTACCGTTGATTCTTTTGCCGAGATTGACCTGCTTAGTGAGGTGGCTGAAGAGTTGGGCGTGCGTCAGAACATTATGCTCAGACTTTCTCCCAGCATTGATCCCCACACACATCTTTTGACAACTACTGGGATCTTGGATTCTAAGTTTGGTTTCTCGATAGAAACTGGAGATGCAGAAATAGCAATTGAAAAAGCAATTGCAAAACCATCATTAAATACAGAAGGTCTTCATTTCCATCTGGGGTCACCGATTTTTGAGCTTGAGCCCTATTCCGAAGCGATTGATTATGTTTTGGAGTTTGCTTCTAGAATGCGTAATAAATTTGGACTTGAGTTGAAGAAATTCAGTCCGGGTGGCGGTTTTGCAGTTGGATATGTGACTAACACTCTGCCGCCTGCGATGGGTGAATATGCCAGCGAGATCGTAACGGCGATTCGCAGTGCGTGTGATAGATATGATCTTGATGAACCAGAGTTGATTGTTGAGCCTGGACGCGCAATAGTTGGACGCTCAGGTGTTGCGGTGTACACGGTTGGTGGGATTAAAACGATTCCTGGGGTTCGTACTTATGTCAGCGTTGATGGTGGCATGGGCGACAATATCAGACCTGCGTTGTATGAATCGGAATACGCGGTTGTACCCGTTGACAGGCCTTTAGCTGAACGTAATCATACAGTTACCGTGGCTGGAAAATTCTGTGAGTCGGGCGACGTGCTTGCTCGCGATGTGGATTTGCCTGAACCTGAGACTGGAGAGTTACTTGCTCTGCCGGCTTCGGGCGCGTACTGCTTGATGATGGCAAGTAACTACAACATGCAGACACGTCCCGCTGTTGTTTTAGTCAATCAGGGCACTTCTCGCTTGATTCGTAGGCGTGAAACTTATCAGGACCTTCTTGCGTCGAGTATTGATTTTGACTGATTCCTCTCTCTCCGTTGCAAAACACACGTCCGTCGTTGGGTGGAAAACTTTTGGTCACACGGGCGCTATCAGGCTTCTGACTAAATCATTTGAGGCCAACCGACTGGCCCATGCCTATTTGATTACGGGACCGGAGAAAGTCGGTAAACGTACGCTGGCTTTGGATATGGCATGCATGGTGAATACAGAACCGGTTGCGGATATGTTCGGGCAAAGTACCGATATCGATCTTTCGAAGTCACATCAGGCTGAGCGTATTCGTGCAGGAATACATTCAGATGTGGAAGTTATAGATCCTGCTACCGAGCTTCCGGCATCAACTGAGAGAAAAGCTGTCTCGAAAACAACCATTTCGATCGATCACATACGGCAGATCGTAATTTCTGGTTCATCGACTAAGCCTTTTGAAGGGATGAAGAAGGTATTCATCCTCGACGGTGCTCACCGGATGGTTCGCGAAGCAGAAACTTCGCTTTTGAAAATTCTTGAAGAGGCGCCGGATCACGTACTTATCGTGCTGACGTCTCCAACTGCTGAAGCACTATCTCAAACAGTTGTGTCGAGGTGCCAACTCTTAGAACTTAGACCTGTCGAGCCTCAAGTGATCGAGTCGAAACTCATCGAGCAATTTAAAGCTGACGAGGCACATGCTCGGCTGATTTCGAGGCTTGCGCGCGGATCTCCAGGCTGGGCGATTGATGCGATAAATGATCCCACGATAGTTGATGCTCATAACCAGGCTATATTGCGATTTGCTGAAATAGTTACTGGAAGCATAGAGTCTAGGTTTAGATACGCTCGTCAGACTGCAGGTCAGTTTTGGCGAGATCGCATGGCTGTGTTTTATGAGATAGAGCGCTGGATTGAGTGGTGGCGTGACGTAGCTATGATGCGTCATAAATTAGTCGACAACATAATCAATGTAGAGTGGGTTGATCTGTTCTCCGAAATAGCGACTGAGATTACCGAAGAGCAGATATCGGCTGCTGTGACGGCAATCGAGAAAGCGCGTCATGCCTTGGAAGCTAATGCGGTACCACAACTGACACTGGAAGTAATGATGCTTGATTTACCGTGGGCCGACCCTGCAAAAATTCCATCTTTGAATCCTGAATCGGGTGATGGAAGTTAACAGTTTGCCTACGGGTGATTTTTGGCCCGTGGCTTTATTCCTAATGATCGTTGTTTCTTTTTAACTGACCAATGGGTTGGATTCTGGAAGAAGCCATGGAACGAACTTTAACCATGTGTTTTTAAGGGATTCAGGCTTGAGAAAAGAATATGGGTTTGGTCGTGGTTCGTAAGGATTGTTGCGCAACCGCATTCCCGCTTCTTGAGGTGTCCGACCTGCTTTACGGTGATTGCAATTCTTACATGCAGTTACGACGTTCATCCAAGTATATTCACCGCCTTTGCATCTCGGGCGAATATGATCAATTGTCATGTCGCGTTCTCTGGTTCCACAGTATTGGCATGTTTGATTGTCACGTGTGAATATTTCATTGCGTGACATCTTTCTGCGTTGGAGTGGGCGCTTGACCATATAAACAAGTCGAATTACGTCTGGACGTTCAAAAATATCCGTAACAGTATGGACATACTCACCAGTATCCTGAACTGATTCAGCCTTTCCTTTGCCCACAAGTTTCACTGCTCTGCGAATATCGCAGATATTCAGTGGCTGATAGTTCTGATTTAGCACCAATACTGGCGCTCTTGTGCTTTGACTCATCCGGTTTGCCGACTTCAGATTCTATTGTTAGACCATCGATCTGGTCGCTCAATGTCACTAGTTATCAAATACCTGCTTCGTCGATACGGTTTTCGAGAATGTCCAGCGAAATACCGAAATCATCAGGAGCGAACTCGATTACAAATCCACGTAAATTCAATAGCGAGGGAACGATTTGCGATTCTATCAGCCATATGTCCAGCTTTTCGCGGATACTACCTTCGACGTAACTTCTGGCGGCAGTTTCTACCATTGACTGGATGTCGTCTGAGGATTGATTTGAGGTGCTCTCCGGCAAGAAGTATGTGTATCTAGCGGTAGCGGTCATTAGTCCGCCAGCGATGAGTATGCCGGCGATAAGCCCGATCAAAATTCCGCCTAGTTTGTTACCCCAACCCATCTGAGATGAAATTGGCTTTGTTGCTTTGTTGACTAGCGATATGGCTATGCGGCTTACCAGGAACACGCCGATGAAGATGATTACGTATCCGATAGCAGTGGAAATCGCCTCGCTTTGAACTCCATTCCAGATCAAAGAGAGAATTCTTCCTGCGAATAATCCGCTGAAGAATAATCCTACATAGATTGCAACTGCGTTCACTAATAGGTTCACCAGCCCAGCTTTGTAGCCCCATAAAGCAGCGAGGATGAATATTCCTGAAAATATCCAGTCTAGTAAGTTCATGCTGGGGATTCTCCATTTGAGGTAATTAGGTACATTTAGTCACGCTTACTCATGATTTGAATTAGTTGATGTTTGCACAAATGTTTGGCAAAGGGCACTTACAATGTCGGGATAATTGGGATCTTAACAGTATGCGGTTATCCTATTCGTAATGGCAATTTCGCGATTACGATATGGGTATTGAATAACCTTGATAATGAACGGAGATCATTTGCACTCACCGACTAACGTCCGCCCGGCTATAGCGATTGACGGACCAGCGGCATCCGGCAAATCATCAGCTGGAAAAATGTTTGCATCTCAACTTGGTTATAGATTTCTCGATACCGGCCTCATGTATCGAGCTGCCACTTGGGATGCCATGAATAACGGGATCGATATCAATGAACCCGAAGCCGTTTCTGCTGTAGTTGGAAAGATGGAATTTTCGGTTATTGACGGTGAATTTGGTGAAAATCTCATTTTGGTCAATGGACAAGACGTAACTCGGTTCCTTCACTCAACAGCAGTTGATGTTTCTGTGTCACCAGTATCAGCTATAACGGCAGTCAGGAAAATCATGGTTGCCGAGCAGCGCCGTATAGCGACCACTGGCAGTATTATTATGGTCGGGCGGGATATTGGGACGGTCGTTATACCAGATGCCCCCCTCAAGATTTTTTTGACTGCTTCAGCCGAGACCAGAGCGCATAGACGATATAACGAATTCATAGCAAACGGTACTCAAGTGGATTTGGCAGATATTTTGTCTTCGATTGAGAAACGTGATCGAATTGATTCGTCTCGAGAAGATTCTCCTTTAAAGCCTGCTAGTGATGCGCACATGGTCGATACTGATGATCTTTCATTGCACCAGGTTGTCGCTCTTATGGTTGATCTGTCCGGGGAAATTATCTGATGGGGCAGTGGTTGTTCCCTCCGTGTAATTTTGGATTCAAACTTACCCTTCGCTGGTTTTCAGATTTCACCGTTGAGGGGCAGGAGAACATACCGAAATGTGGACCTCTTCTGGTTGCATCAAATCATCTTTCCAATCTCGATCCTGCAATAGTGGCTGCAGCGCTACCACGGGCTCCGGTTTTCCTTGCGAAACAGGAGTTGTTCAAGTACCCGATCGGATCGGCTCTCATGAGAGGGTATGGTGCTTTTCCAGTAGATCGACGGCGGGCTGATATACGGGCGCTCAATTGGATAACCCATCAGTTGTTGCGTGAAAGTAGAATAGCTATCGTCTTCCCAGAAGGTACTCGAAGTAAGAGTGGTGGATTGTTACGAGCGCAACATGGTCTTGCTCACATAGCGATATCAACTGGTGTTCCAGTTGTTCCAGTCTCGTTGACTGGTTCCGAAAATCTTCAAAACCCTTTGAAGGTTTTGAAACCAACTGCAACACTTAGATTGAAAATTGGTAAGCCGTTTGTTGTGACTGGTTCAGATGTCGGAACTTCGAGAAGTATAGCTGCAGATGTTACAACCGAAATTATGTCGAGAATTTCAAGGATGCTTCCGGAAGATCAACGCGGTGAATACGCACATGTGACCGATATGAATACAACTAACACTGTGGATTACGTACATAGTAGTGATAAGGAAGTTACCTAGTTGTGTGGACTATTTGCATATGCGGGTAGTGTGAATGCCGTTCCCATTTTGTTGGATGGGCTTCGTTCAGTTGAGTATCGTGGTTACGATTCTGCTGGAATTTCCATAATCACTGAGTCTGGCAGCATAGAGACACGAAAGCGCGGAGATCACAAAGCTTCTCTAAATAATCTTCATAGTACTGTTACTGGCGATCAACTTTTCGGGCTGGTTGGAATTGGTCACACAAGATGGGCCACTCACGGTGTCGTTAACCATGCTAATTCTCACCCCCATTCCTCCGTTGATGGTTCTATTTCAATCGCTCATAACGGGATTATCGAGAATTTCCTTGATATTAGAGATGAATTACTCGATTCTGGTGTAGAGCTTAGTTCTGAGACTGACTCCGAAGTTATTGCCCATCTAGCCGGCAACTACCTTGCAACTGGACATAGTCTTCGTGATTCTCTTGTTAAGACGGTTGGTCATCTTAAAGGCAATACCGTTGTAATCGCTGTAGCTACCTCGGAGCCTAGCAAGGTCGTCGGTTTGAGGCTTGGTAATGCTGGTGGAATCGTGGTTGGTAAAAACGAAGATTCAGCCGTTATGGCCTCGGATACTGTAGCGCTTCTTCCACACACCGCAGAAGTCGTATATCTCGAATCTGGTCAGGTGGTTGAGATCGAAAGTGGATCTTTCAGATTATTTGATTTTAACGGTAAACCAATCGAGAGGAAATCAGTTAAAACCAACCAGAGTTTCCGGGCAGCTCAAAAGGGTAAATATCCGGATTTCATGTCAAAGGAGATTGCCGAACAACCCGAAGCTATTCAGGGGGCAATTGCGGGGAGGGTCAACTTGGTTTCGGGTGAGTTAGAAATGCCCGAAATTACACTTTCTGCCAACCAGATTAGATCAATCGACAGAGTTTTAATCACAGGTATGGGAACTTCTCTGCATGCTGGGATGTTTGGTGCTTCCATGATCGAATCATTGGCACGGATTCCAGCAAGCGCGGAGAATTCAAGCGAACTCAGATATCGTAACCCGGTTATTGGTTCGGACACTCTTATTATCGCGGTGACACAATCAGGTGAAACGGCAGACACTCTTGCTGCGATGGAATATGCAGGTCAACAAGGGTCTTCCCAGATAGTGGTTCTTGAACAGGAGAGTTCTCAGGCTGCACGCATTGCCGATTTCACCTTACCTATACGCGCCGGTCAAGAGATAGGGGTGGCGTCAACCAAGACGATGATTGCCAGCATGACGATTCTACTTGGGTTGTCGATATTTCTTGCCAGAGCTCGATCGGTAATCGATGCTGACCGTGTCAAACAATTCGTTGAGCAAATATCTACATTACCCTCTTTGGTTGCTTCCACCCTTGATCGAGATGCTGAGACATTAGACGTTGCAAAGCATTTAGCCAAATTTACTGATCTTTTGTACCTCGGGCGTGGCCCACAACTTTCGATTGCACTTGAAGGTGCACTAAAGATGAAAGAACTTGCATATATTCATGCCGAAGGCTATCCCGCAGGAGAAATGAAACATGGTGTCAACGCGTTATTGGGTGCTGATATGCCCACAGTAGTATGCGCACCTAATAACCACCTCTACGAGAAGATGCTGTCGAATATCAGTGAGGTAAAGGCACGTGGCGGTGAAGTTATGGCCATAGTTTCAGATAGTGATGACACGTTAGAGAGGATTGTTGACCAAGTAATTCGCATTCCAGATTGTTCTGAATTACTTCAGCCGTTTTTGACCTTGGTGCCGTTACAGTTGCTTGCATATAAGACCGCGTTGGAACTTGGTCGAGATCCTGACCAACCCCGGAACCTTGCCAAAACTGTGACGGTTGAATAAATCTTTGATACCTAAACGGGAAATTGCCTCATTAAGAGCTCGTTTAGCAACTAAATTCGGTGCCCTGAGTAATCCTAAATACCGCCGTTACTGGTTTGGTTCGTTAGCTTCGGTAGGCGCAATTCAGATCGTGACCATGGCCCAGGGCTGGTTGATCGTGGACAAGCTAGGGGGATCTGAGCTCGATATTGGTGTACTTGGCGGTGCTACTGCAGTCCCAACTATCCTCGTAAGTCTCTTCGGGGGAGTTCTTGCAGACCGATTTGATCGTCGAAAGTTGATTATAGGTGTTTCGGCGGCGTCTACTGCACTGTTGATGTTACTTGCGATACTCGACGCAACTGACTCAGTAATGATCTGGCATGTTGTTGTTATCGCTGCGATGCAGGGACTTGTAATGGGTTTTGATGGCCCGGTTCGCAGTTCATATTTTCCACTTTTGATTGAGCGTAAGCACATGACGAGTGCCGTGGTCCTAGGTACCGTCATGTGGCAATTCAGTCGCCTGGTAACGCCCGTTATCGGAGGATTACTCATCAGATATGGTGGGACAGAAGCGGTTTTCTTTGTGGGGGTTCTTGGTTGGGCCAGTATGCTTTTGGTGATGATTTCCTTAAGGATTAGTTCCCCTCCTTCGGATAAGGCTCGGAATGTAATAAGCGATATTGTTGAAGGTGTACGTTTTATCCGCTCAAGGCACGATTTTGTTCTATTGATAGGACTTACTTATGCGACTCATTTTTTCGGTATGCAGTACTTGCAGTTGATGCCATTTTTCGCGAAACGGTTTGAAAGAGAAGCCGATGGATATGGAATCATGTTGTCAGCACTAGGTCTAGGCGCTCTTACTGGCACGTTTGTGGTGGGTCGTATAAGGGGGAAATCCAATATCGGCTATATCATGCTCGGCGGATCCATCGTTTTTGCTGGCGCTGTTATTGCTTTCGCCTTTGCCAGATCGTTTTACGTGGCTATCGGATTCTTGTTTGTAGGTGGCCTCGCAAATACTATTTTCTTTGTTGTTGCAATGACTGTCTTACAGTTACGAGTGCCCGAGCATATGCGGGGACGAGTAATGGGTATTTATACGATTACGTTTAGCTTTATCCCGCTTGGGGGTGTCATGGGTGGAGTAGTTGCATCAATTTATGATGAGCGCATGGCAGTTGCGTTAGGGGCTTTAATTCTCGCTTCGATTTTCTTGCTGGTCGGCATCACACAGCCAATTATCCGAAATCTAGATGGTACTGATCTGGAAAAAGCGTGAGTAATTCCCAGATTGGCACTGATCCGCCTGACGTAGTTGGCGCGGAGGCGATCGATCAGCCTACAAGTGCATTGGCTGTTGGAGCATTCAGGATTTATTTTGTTGGCACAATCCTGGCGATGAATGCGCTGCGCTTAGGGGCCGTAGCTCAGGGACTACTGATATGGGAGTTGACTGGTTCTACCATGAGTCTGGGGGTCGTCGCAGCTGCTACGGCTATACCAATGGTGTTGGTTAACATTTTTGGCGGTGTGCTTGCTGACCGCTATGAAGCGAAATTCCTTCTTGGGGGGTCGTCGCTGATCGGAGCTTTACTTCTGGTTGTTCTAGGAGTTCTTGATATAACCAACACAGTTCAGGCTTGGCACGTTTTTTCAGTTTCTTTGATTTCTGGATTTGTGGCTGGTGCAGATCAGCCCTCTCGACAGGCTTATTTCCCCTCTCTTGTACCCGCTTCAGCGATTAAAAGTGCAGTGACAATTAATGGATCACTTATCGCCTCAGCCTCGGTAGTAGCTCCGACTCTCGGAGGGTTATTGATTGCCGCGCTTGGTACACATGTGGGCTTTTTTGTGGCCTCAATGGGTTGGTTCGCCATGTTTGTTGCAACTTTAATTTTGCCAAGACGTGGGGCATCTTCATTTCATCGTAGTGTGCTACGAGATCTAGGCACAGGATTTGGATTCATATTCAGTAATAGAATTTTATTAGTTCTTATGATCCTAGCTTTCACGAACATGCTGATGGTATTCGGATGGATCGGTATGTTGCCGGCGTATGTTGATCTATTTGGAGGAGGAGCTAGAGAAGTCGGATTTATGTTTTCTTCTGCAGGTATAGGGGCTTTTAGTGGGATCTTGGTTGCCGGAAAGGTTTCTTCCGGTCGATATATGGGCTGGATGATTTTAGGTGGGGCCGCTTCGTTTTCGGCCATCATGTTGGCAGTTTCTAATTCACCGTCGATCATAATAGCCATGGTGCTCGCTGCTATGGCGCACTTCGGAAATGGCCTGTTTAATATTTCCTTGATTGTCGCGGTTCAACTACGTATTCCTGAAGATATCCGAGGTCGTGTTATGGGCGTTTTTGCCATCTCACAGAGTATTGGATTACTTGGGGGCTTATGGACAGGTGTTCTGTCGAGTTTAATTGGTCTCAGAGACGGGATGATGGTTGGGCCATTCATCCTCTTGCTCATGATAATTACGATCTTGTCTACCCAGCCAAAGATTAGAAAATTACATGAAGATCCAGCACACGATAGATGACCCTACTAACCTTTGCATATAGTCTGTAGTTAGATAAATATGATTCCCAAAGATACGCAGATCGATCTGAATTCGGTTCGTCGAAGGCTCGAACGGAAAGAAGAGTCCCTGTCACCATACGCAACTCGATCAATGGATGCAGTTCGTGGGATCCCAGAGTTGCCATCGGCCACACGGACAGAGTTTCAACGTGATCGTGATCGGGTCATTCATGCGAATTCGTTCAGACGTCTCAAGCACAAAAGTCAGGTCTTCGTTGCGCCACAGGGAGACCATTTCACCACTCGTTTAACTCATGTTATTGAGGTATCTCAGGTAGGTCGTTCGATAGCGCGCGGATTGAATCTAAATGAAGACTTAGTCGAAGCTATCGGTCTTGGTCATGATCTTGGGCATACTCCGTTCGGTCATATTGGTGAGAGCGTTTTAGATCAAGTATTGGTTGGTGGCTTTCATCACAGTAGGCACTCCGTAAGGCTGATTACCCAACTTGAGAAAGATGGTAAAGGGTTGAATCTGACTGAAGATGTTGTAGAGGGCATCAGACACCATTCCAAGCCAGAGGGGAAATTTTTGTCGCGCGATGCGGTGGGCAATCTTACATTGGAAGCGCAGGTAGTGAGAATTTCAGATGCGCTAGCTTATCTTGCTCATGATATTTTGGACGCGTTGCGATCAGACTTTATTCGACTCCAAGATCTACCCAACGAAGCCGTGTCCGCACTTGGAGAGCGTCATTCTCAACGTGTAAGTGCGGTTGTAGAAAATGTTATTGAATCATCTTGGGACTGTTCTGGAGAAGTAGATCTTCCAGATGATGTAAAACCGTGGATACGTATGTCTCCTGAGTTAGGGAAAATAGTCACGGATCTGCGTGTTTTTATGTTTGACCGTTTTTATCACCCAATTAGTGCGTCTCTCGAAGGGCGAAAGGCAGCGGCAATTGTTGCGGTGTTATTTGAGCATTTCAAGTCTAAACCTGATTTAATACCTGAATGGTTGCGTGACCTCTCAGGATCTGCTGAACGCGCTGCGGCTGACTATGTCTGCGGGATGACTGACAACTATGCCCTTATCATGGCCGAACAGATTGAGCCAGGATTGAGTGACGGGGTATTTCAGGGCCGAATCTGAAATTCGCCAATAATTGCCCTTTGGTGGAGCATCACGAGGTAATTAGTCTACGTATACTCGACCCAGCAGTTTGGCCTACCTGATTACGTGTGGAATCTTCTTCAGGTGACATAGGCGATTTTGTTTTTAAGTGGTTTACTCTAGGATCGTTCAAGTCTGGTAGATATGGCTTTAGTTGATGAGGTAAAAACCCGGTCGGATATTCTTCAAGTCATTTCAGAATATGTTGATTTGGATACTTCGTCGCGTCAACCAAAAGCACTTTGCCCGTTTCATGCTGAGCGGACTCCATCTTTCGTTATATACCCAGATACCGGAAGTTGGCGTTGTTTTGGATCATGTTCTGAGGGCGGGGATGTCATTTCCTTTGTGATGAAACGTGAGAACATGTCGTTCGCACAAGCATTGGAAAATTTAGCAGATCGTGCTGGTATTAAACGAGAAGTTTTCGAAAAAAATGTTTCGAAGAAACCAGTCACCAAGATCTTGGATGCCAACGACATTGCTGCTGATTATTTCTTTTCAAGATTGAAAGCTCCGGTTGGCGATAAGGTTCGTGAGTATCTCGTTGATCGCGGTATTGATATTGAAACAGCTGCACGCAGGGGTCTCGGATTTGCTCCGAGCGGTATGGAAACGCTTTCAGGTCATTTACGAACCAAGAGCGTCCAGGGCCGTGCAGCTCGTGATGCAGGTCTTATAGCGCGCAAAAGTGACGGTGAATGGCGAGATATGTTCATTGGTCGTTTGACCATTGAAATCCGTGACAGTCGGGATCGTATTGTAGGATTTGGTGCTCGCACACTGGATGGTTCAGAGCCTAAATATTTGAACACTCCTCAAACCGATGTTTTCGATAAATCTTCGATTCTTTACGGTTTGAACTGGGCTGTTGAATCAATTCGTTCTATGAATGAAGCGATTGTGGTCGAAGGCTATATGGATGTGATCACAGCACATGAGCACGGATTTACCAACGTTGTTGCATCCATGGGCACAGCGGTGACTCGAAATCATCTTGGCACACTGGTTCGTTATGCTGCGGCGGGTGGAAAAGTAGGGACAATTGTTCTTTGTCTTGATTCTGATGCCGCCGGTGAGAGTGCAACTATGCGCGCACTTGAATCTGTGACACAAGAATTAAGTGTAGGGGCGATACGTGGAGTCCAGGTCAAGGTTGCAAGATCTGTGGGAGGAAAAGATCCTGATGAGGCTATACGGGCTAACCCGGACCAGTGGCGTGGGTCTTTATCTGAAGCCGAGCCGCTACTGGATTACCTAATAATTGCAAAGTCAAAGCTTTATGATCTGGAATCTGGTCAGGGGAAAGCGGAGTTTGCGAATAGTGTTGCTCCTATCGTATACGGCATTACTAATGGCTATGATCAAGAGCGTTACTGGTCAATGATCGCTAGATTGGTTGATGTCACTCCCGAAAGACTCAAGACCATAGTCGATAAGCCATCAGCTAGAACAACCATTCGCCGGCCTGGCGGATTAAGTAGTAGCCTTGGTTCAATTTCGTCAAGCCAAGTTAACGCGGCTCTGGAACAGGGCGATTCCCTAGAAGAGCATATGTTGTCTCTCGTTATGCAGATAGATGATCTTCGCGAGTACGCCGTTGAAATGCCTGAGGAATATTTCCACGAGTCTGATAATCGGGCTTTGTTTACTGCGTGGCGGGGGTCGTCTAAACTCGGTGAAAATATTGATGAACTGGGCCAAGATTTAACGGAAAAAGCACAAGAATTACGTAATCGTACGCTTCCTCCGTCGAATCAGGCTAGACATGTAGACGATATCACTCAATGCGTCAAGCGCCTGAAAGAACGTCATTTTAGACTCATAAAAAAACTAGAAGCTGATCGATTTAAGGAAATTGAGGGGCAGGAAACACAAGATTTATTGGACCGAGCTATATTCCCTAATGAGAATCTTCGCACAGTGATGACAGGGCGACAGTAAATATGCCGCGATCGACGCAAATAACAGACAATGATGGCCAACTTGAAGATCTGGCAGGTTCATCGGATCTTTTGGTGCCCATTACTACCACTCATCTTGAAGAGGACGAATCAGAGGATGGAGAATTAGGAGAACGCAGGGCGTCGGATGTCCTTAGGTCAACAGCCGTAGCTGCCAGTGCTTCTGAGCTTGAAACGTGGGGAACCAAGCAGTCTGAAGGTTTTGCTGAGCTCAATTTCAACCCATATGTTGAAGATTCCGAAATTTCCGATGATCCCGTTCGGATGTACTTGAGAGAAATTGGACGGGTTGGACTGCTCACAGCGTCTGATGAAAAGTTCCTTGCTAGAGGTATGGAAATTTCTCAGCGCTTGTCTGAAGTTCAAGCGGGTATGGCTGAGCGGACAGGACAACTTCCTACAGCTGCCGAGACAACACTTGAGTTGCTCAGGCGGGTAGGCGCTCAACGTGATGTTGCAATCAAAATAGCTAGTTTTGTTGGATTACCACATGACTTGACTCTTGGGACACTGCTGGGGATTCCTGAACTACGTCAGTTGGTTGATGGGCCTCATGATGAAACACTTTTGGCTTATTTGTCAGACGCGTTTAACTGTGAATTGCAACAGGCGCAAGACATGGTCAAGGATCTTTCTAGTGACTCTGCTCTAATTGCATTAGAGTCATTAGATGCTCTTGACGCAGATCCGAATCTTGAAGAATTGGCCAACAATGTTTCTACCGAGGTTTATCGGGATAAATTAGAAGTATATGAATTTCTGTTCGCAGCGCATTTTTCTCGGATACGCGACAGTGCTGAACGCTCTGAGCGGCATTTGTCAGAAGCAAACCTTAGGCTGGTTGTATCAGTTGCAAAAAAATATCTTGGGCGCGGGATGTCGTTGCTCGATCTTGTTCAGGAAGGCAATATAGGACTGATTCGTGCAGTTGAAAAATTCGATTATCGTAAAGGATACAAGTTCAGTACTTATGCGACCTGGTGGATTCGACAAGCTATAACGCGTTCGATTGCAGATCAGGCTCGCACGATTCGAATTCCTGTTCATATGGTTGAAACAATCAATAAACTTTTGCGGGTTAGTAGACGACTTGTTCAGGAGCACGGACGTGAACCGACATCGGTAGAAATTGGCAAGGCAATGGACATGCCGGCCGATCGTGTAAGAGAGATTCTTAAAATCTCCCAAGAACCTATTTCACTCGAAACTCCTATTGGTGAAGAGTCAGATTCTTTCCTGGGTGATTTCATTCCAGATAATAACAGTCAAGCTCCTTCAGATGCCGTGTCATATCAACTTTTGAAAGAGCAGGTTGGTGATGTGCTGGATTCGATCAGTCAAAGAGAGAAGAGAGTACTTCAACTTAGATTTGGACTGGAAGATGGTCGGAGTCGGACATTAGAGGAAGTAGGACGTGAATTTGGTGTCACTCGTGAACGTATTCGTCAGATCGAAGCGAAGGCTTTACGCAAACTTCGACATCCAACCCGTTCAAAGAAGCTTAGAGATTTCTTAGAGTAGAGAACTCTTACGGGATATCAAATCATTGACTATTCCGTTGTTAACAGCTTGAATTTATCGCATCCTATTAGACGTTACGTTGAATTGATCTGCTTTTTTTGATCACGTTAATCTGGATAATCCTAAGTAGGTCAACCCAGGGCCGGGCTTTAATAAAGTAATCGATTATTAAGTGGATGCTTAATATATTTGTGTGCTGTTGCTGGGTATTGTTACGATGAAGTAGCAAACTTTACCAACGTACAAATCATAGAAATTTTTTCTAAGTCTTATTTTCGATGACATTTGCTGAAACATTAACTCAAATTAAAGATATTGTCCTCATTGGGTTTTTACTGTTTGCTTTTGTTCTAATGGTGATAGGTGCAGTACTGGCGATTCGCCTATACAGACGTGCTAGTCGTTTCATGGATCGTATGGAGAACGTTGCAGGTAATCTTGAATCTACTTTTGATCGTCTGACGATTGCGCGAGAGGCGGTTAAAGACGCTGTTTTAACACTTCGACCCATAGCGGGGGCTCTTGGATTATTACGTATGGTTCAGGGTTTAGAACGTATGTTTGGCAAACGCGACCATGATTCCAAAGGCGACTAGGTTTTCATGTTAACAATGATTATGAAAGTTCTGATCTAGGGGTTTGTAATGGCTGAAAACGAAAGAAATGGTGGCGGTGGGTTCCTGCTTGGATTATTGATGGGAGCTGTAGGCGGGTTTGTCGCAGGACTGGTTTTTGCTCCAAAATCAGGAGAAGAAACTCGAGCTTTTATAGTGGATCAAAGCCGCGAATGGCGCGATAAGGCTGACGAACTCACATCGGCAGCTCGAGAGCGAATGGCCAGCGCAGCTAGTGAGGGTAGATATGCGGCATCCCAACTGCGTGATGTCGGGGGCTTTAAGGATCTTGATTTAGATGACCAAGAACTGTAATTGTTCTTGATTCAAGAGCACTTATTTTGTCGATATATCTCTAGCTCTCGGATAAGTTCCCAACACTTTGAATGTTGCTGTGTGATTCTTCAATGCGGAAATTGCTTCTTGAACGTGTGGAGCGTTTATATGTCCTTCAAAATCAAGTAAAAATATGTAACTTCCCATTCCTTTACCAGTGGGGCGTGATTCTATTTTTAGTAGGTTGATACCGCGATCTGCGAATGGGCTTAATGCTCCATAAACTAGTCCAGGTGCATCTGGACTGTCAAAATCAAATGCGATTGATGTTTTATTGCTTGCCTTGTCAGGTTTTCCACCAGATGTGAGAATAGCGAACCTTGTCACATTATTTTCACGGTCTTGTATCCCATTGACCAATACGGGTAAGCCCGCAAGTTCCGCAGATCTCCTTGGTCCTATCGCAGCAGTTCTATTATCTCCTTCTTTGAGATTGGTTACTGCTAGAGCTGTACTTGTTGTCGCGATTTGCTCTGAATAAGGTAGTTTTTCAGATAGGAATCGTCGACATTGTGTTAGTGCTTCTTGTTTTGACATGACCACCCGTATCTCACTCAACTGCACGCCTGGACGCGTGATCAAGCAGTGATCTATCGGTAGGAGGACTTCACCATTTATTCGGGCTTTTGTCGAAGTAACTAGATAATCAACTACCTCGATTACGGTACCACCCAGCGAGTTTTCAATGGGGACTACGGCTTCGTCAACTTTTCCTTCTTCTAGGGCACTCGTTACAAGTCCGAGTGATCCGAAAGGAATACGGTGCTCTTCAGGGGCGTACAAATAACATGCTTCATCCGTGTATGTCCCTTCAGGCCCTAGGAAAGCTACTGTTTTAGGCATGTTCACCTTAATTCTGTTAGGAGTATCCATAACTCTGCTGTGGAGTTTGTTGGAGACAGAGCGATTACTTCATCTTCTGCTTCAATACGAATATCTGGATCGGGCTTCTTTGACTTACCCTCTGATGTAATTATTAATATTATGTTTGTGCCGTAAGGCAACGTTATTTCTGAGAGCTTGCGTCCAATAAGTAAACCACCTGCTGGAAGTTTTATAGCAACAAGTTCTTGTGCATGATCTCCAATCGGCATCAGTCTGATAAGGGGGTGGGATGGTATAGCCGTTGCTAGATTGGCGAGTATTAAGCTTGTGGCGCTTATAACCATATCGATTCCCGCACGTTCAAATAACTCGGCGTTTTCTGGCGAATGAACTACCGCTATTGTTCGCGGTATGTCGAAATGGTTGCGTGCCAGTTGACAGGCAGCAAGATTATCTTCATCTGAGTCGGTAGTGGCTATTATCACCCCCGCACGTGAAGCTCCGGCGTCATTAAGGTCGCGAACGGAAGTTGCTTCACCGACGGCTGCTACCATACCTAGTTCTCGTTGTAGAGTGGATACCGTTTGCTGATTATGGTCGAGTATGAAAACTTCATGGCCAGCGTTGATGAGAGATGATGCAAGGGGCTCTCCCACTTTACCCCCGCCGACGATTACGAGATACAACTGATCGCTAACTTTCTTGTGTTAAAAACTCTGCAAGTTGGTTGCTTGCTAAAGCTGCTTGATTAATTGTTGTAATGCCAAGTGAATCATAAAGATTTTTTGCATCTGGGTCTTTCACCACTGTCATAACCTGTTTAATTCCGAATATTGTTTTTGCCTTTTGGGCGGTGAGTCCATTGAGAGAATCTTTACCCGTGGCTGCAATGAATACTTCTGCATTGGCAACATCGGCTTCAATCATCGCGGATGCCGTGGATCCGTCACTATGAATTACTCGTAGAACGCCAGAGTTTACCCGTCCACGTGGCAATGAAGATGCAGCCTCAAAATTCTTTTCTATAATTGTTACTTTGTGACCTAAGTTACTTATTGTTTGTGCAAGTAAAGAACCGATATTTCCAGCTCCGACAATTATTATGTTCATTAAGGTTTAAATTCCATTTGTTGATGTTTGTGCAGTTGGTCGACTTGTTTCTGAGTGTTCTCGCCATAGAATCACATCACAAGGTGCGTGTTCAAGTACGTATGGAATATCTCTGCCCAATGAAAAAGCTCCATAATCAGTGGGATATGAAGTGCCTATAACAATTGCATCGACATCACGTACCACTGCCTCGTGAACCACAGCAGGGCCTAATTCCCTTGCTTGGAGAAGTTGACAGTCGATATCGTTACGAGGAAGGCGTGCCAGTCTTTCTGATCGGTTGAGTACCTGTTCACCGCGTGCCAGATGTTCTTTGATTTCCGCATCTAGGGGTAGCGATCGTTTAATTTTGATTACATAGATGATGTAAAGGTGGCCACGATCGTCCCTGACGATATCTGCCGCTCTTGCGACTGTATGTATATCGGATGGATCGTCAGTTACGACAGCAATTACGCGATTGAAAGGCATTATGTGTTGGTGAACCGTAGGGTGGGTTTCAGCGTTCGTAAATAATTAATTTGTTATCTGGTTAATGAATTCATCTCGTCCCGCGACAACTAGTACATCGCCGTCACGTAGTTTTTCTTCTGAATCTGGGCTGAGTATGATTTCATCCCCTCGTTTTAGTGCAACAGTGGCGATTCCATACTTATCTCTAGCACTGGTGAACCCAGCTTCATCGAGCGTCATGTTCCAGAAACGATCTGGGACCTGGATCCTACTGACTCCGAAGGCATCAGCTAATTCCATATATTCTTCCACATCCGGGTTAAACAAACTGTGCGCTAGTCTGTTGCCCATCTCTTCTTCTGCGTGGATTACCCTGTGACAGCCCAATCGATCTAGTGTATTGCCGTGGAGGGTACTGTGTGCGCGAGCCACGATGTAGGGTAAGTTCATGGTTTGGAATAAGACACTAACCATGATGCTAGCTTCAATATTTGCACCTATGCCTACAATCCCGATGTCAAAATTGTGTACTCCCAGTTCACGAAGTACCCCTTCTTGAGTTGCATCGCCAGCAACAGGGTAAGTTACCTCGCCCATCAAGGTTTGTACTCTTTCTTCATTGATATCGATTGCAAGAACATCGTGCCCTAGTTGGTACAAGGTTCGTGCGACGTTACCGCCGAATCGGCCTAAACCGACCACTACGACTTGTTGCTTAGTTTTCATACGGCACCGAGGATCATGTTTTGTCTATCGTAGTTCGATTACACGCAAACGTTACACGGAATCAATATCCGGTAAAGCCCTTTAAGGGTCTCCGCCTATTCTACTCGCCGTCTTAGAGAACGATTAGATTCAAAATAGTGCGCTATTATTTTAATTCGGTGATTTACCGTATCGATTCTATGAACTTATCAACATGATGCCCGGGCAAAATTTGTTCCTGATCATATTTTGCCATTGCTTGCCAAATGCAATTTGTACAAAGTGTTGAACTAGATTGGTCTATAAGAATCTTTTTTAAATTAGGGATACCAATTGAAACCGTCTGGTACTGCATCTCAACACCTTTCTGTCATGCTGGAAAACAGTGATCGATTTTTGACGACTGTAGAAATTGAGACATCCCGTGGGATCTTAATGGATGAGGATTCTAGAAAAACCATGGGTTCGGCTCAGTCATTGGCAGAGTTCGATAGGGTTGATTTTGTATCACTTACCGATAATCCCGGCGGTAATCCACACATTCGTCCAGAAGTTCTTGGCCAGGAACTGTTGTCACATGGGCGCGAGGTCATGATCAATTTGTCATGCAAGGATTACAACCGTAACAGCGTGGAAAGTCGACTTTGGGCATTGGATAGTCAGGGTTTTTCAAATGTCCTTGCACTTTCAGGTGACTATCCTGTAGGTGGGTTTGAAGGTCAAGCACAGCCGGTTTTTGATATCGATTCGGTCGGGTTGATTGAGATGATGGCACAGATGAATGATGGGCTGCTTAACAAGACATCAGGATCATCTAGTCCTGAGCATCGTTTACAAGAAACGAATTTCTTTACAGGGTGTGTAGTGAGCCCATTCAAAAAACTTGAAGGTGAGTTGATGACTCAATACTTCAAACTAGCGCTCAAAGTTCGTACTGGGGCCAAGTTTGCAGTGACACAGATTGGTTATGATTCACGCAAAGCTTCTGAAATTCACCGTTATGTTGAATCGAATGGGATAAATATTCCACTGATCGGTTCAGTATTCATTCTCACGGCTCCTGCAGGACGATTTTTCAATAGGTGGGGCGTGCCGGGTGTGTGTGTTTCAGACGATCTGCGAGATATTGCCAATCGTCAGGCAAAATCAAAGGATCGAGGGCGTTTATTTTTTTCAGAATTGGCAGCAAAACAGATCGCTATTCTCAAGGGGATTGGTTACCGCGGGGTGTATTTGTCTGGACGTCCATCACTTGACCGAGTTCAAAAGATTTTGGAATTGGTTGATTCCTATAGTCAAGATGATTGGCGAGAATTTGCTGCAGAAATTAACTATTCTCAGCCGAGCGAATTTTACTATTATGAAGCAGATGAAAATCTGGGCCTTAGTTCCACCAATATAAACAAAGATTACATCTCATCGAGATCTAAGTTTGCCAAGGTTAAGTCACGTGTCGGAGTTCCATTACAATATCGGATCGGAAAATTTGTTCATGATCGGGTTTTTAGTGAAGGCTCATCGGGGTTCAAGCTCGGTAGGATTATTTACAAACAGATCGAAAAAAACAAAAGGCTTTCAGACGTAGCGCACCTTGCTGAACAGGCATCAAAAGTACCGATGTATCACTGCCGTGATTGTGGTGATTGTTCACTTCCTGACATTGCGTATCTATGTCCTGAATCTCAATGTGTGAAGAATCAGCGTAATGGTCCATGTGGTGGAACCAAAGCCGGGCAATGTGAGATATTGGATAAAGAATGCATTTGGATTCGAGCCTACGATCGTATGAAACCTTTTGGAGATGAGACCAGAATGCTTCAGGGTCCGGTGATTTTCAAGGATGGCTCGCTCCAGAATACATCTGCTTGGGCTAATACGTTTTTGTCGAGAGATCACCACGCAAAAAAAGCCGATACTGTCGATGAACCATAGTCACAGGCAATTATTTCTTTAGTTATTAATCAATCAGTTCAAGGCTTCTTTAATGTCAAGAGTGATTCACAATGCGGACCAATTTATTGTCATTGGTGAAAATATTCATGCTACTCGCGTGGTTAAGCGAGGTGGTGTACGCGGCCATGTTTTTGGGGATGGTTCAGAAGCTGTCAACTACAAAGTAGATGGTGGTCAGCGGTTCGTGATAGTCCCAGAGCACTTCATTGGTACGCAACCATATGAACAGGGTAATCTTAAACATTTTATGATTGCTATGTGGCAAGGCCTCAATGGAACCCCTGAGGAATCTGCTCAAGGCAAGGATTACATACGTTACGAGGTAGACCGTCAAATTAACGCTGGTTCGCATTATTTAGACCTGAATGTTGATGAATCCTCTTATCGGCTTCTTGAACAGAAGCAAACTATGGAATGGGTTGTTAAATATGTAGAAACTGTTTCTACGGTGCCTCCAAGTGTTGATTCATCGAATGCTGAGATTATTGAAGTAGGGTTAAGGGCTTACGGTGGATCTCAAGGTCGCCCAATGCTTAATTCAATAGCACTTGAGCGTCCTGAAGCCATCGATATGGCGTTGAAGTATGATGCCCGCGCAATAATCATGGCTTCAAACGAAGTAGGTATGCCTTCTGATTCTGATGAGCGTGTTGAGAATGTAGGCAGGATTTTGGAAATGGCACTTACCAAGGGCATGGCCAAAGAGGATATTTTTGTTGATCCCCTGTTTTTTCCTATCGCTGTAGACTCAAATTATGGTAGACATGCGTTAGATGCGATATCGCGCATTAGGGCTGATTTCGGAGACGAAATCCACATTGCTGGTGGTATGAGCAATGTCTCTTTTGGTATTCCTAAGCGTCGACTTGTAAACGATGTGTTTTTGTACTTAGCAATTGAAGCGGGTGCGGACGCAGGTATAGTTGATCCAATTACTACGTCTGCAGGGCGGTCTTTGAGTATAGATTTAGAATCTAAACCTGTCGAACTGGCGATGGAACTGCTCCAGGGGAATGATGATTTCGCCATGAAGTACATTACCGCCTTTCGAAATGGTGATCTTGAATGATCGCTCTGTACCGTTTCAATCAATGATATTGATGGGTATTAACGCACATGGTTGACCGCTAATCCGGATAAACACTGAATTGCAACATCTCGGGAGATATAGGCACAATGGTGTGATATGTCCAGTCTGATCTTATTTATATCTCGATTTATTATCAGTAACTTCAATGAGTTCCTTGGTAAGAACGGGCCGTATATGTCAGCGGCTATAGCGTATTACGCGTTTTTCGCTCTGTTTCCATTGTCATTGGCACTCATAGCGGTGTTTTCTCTTGTTCTTGGGATAGAAGGATTTGAGGAGCAATTGATCGAGGGGCTCCGGATACAAATTCCAGTACTTGCTGAAGCTGACGATGAATTTTTAGGCAATTTTTTTGAAAGCATTTCAAGAGGAAGAGCTGTTGGAAGTGTTGTTGCTATTGTTGGCTTGTTTTGGGTATCTCAGCAGGTGTTTAGTGCCATAAGAAAAAGCATCAATGTTATTTGGGGTATCGAAAAAACGCGACCATTTCTTACTGAGAGGTTGATGGATATCGCTTTGATGTTCGGTGCAGCTACTCTATTGTTTGCATCGGTTTTTATAACTGGGTTGCTTACTTTCTTCCAAGAATTATCAGCAATATTGTTGCCGGATGCTCCTATTAGTGATCCGGTATTGTGGCGTCAATCTGCCGTGCTGGTACCGTTGTTTTTGACCTTTTCTGTGTTTCTTACGCTTTATTGGTGGTTACCCAATACTAAACTTCGGTTCCGAGATGTATGGCCTACTGCCCTTGTCGGTGCTGCTGCATTTGAAATATCGAAAGTGATATTTATTTTCTATTTGCGAAATGCGAGTGGAGTAGCGACTTCTATTTACGGCGGTTTGAGTACGATTATCGTATTGATGATTTTTGTTTATGTGTCGTCAATTATTTTGCTGGTTGGAGCGATGCTCACGTCCCGCTATGCTTTTTACCTAGCTCAGTCAGAGCAAAAAAAACGAAACCGTTCTTTATCTAGGAGTTTGGAGCGAGTTCGCGGGACGTCATCTCTACCTGGGATGCCCAACCCAGTTTCTGAGGTAGTGGATGAATCTGAAGTTTTATAAGGTTCGAGTGCATTGCTTAATGGGGTGGATCCCACGGCAGTATTTACTCTTCCTTTTGACGTTCGCTTTGCGGTGATTTTTCCTCCGCATAGTTCGTTATTGTGGTTTGGCTTATCGACTAGCTGGCTTACAGGGTTCTTTCTTTCGTATTTATGCTTTTTCGAGAGTGACAGTTATTTTTATATCGTCATCGATATTGATTATCTCCGTGGCTGAGCCGCCCAGAGCGTCGTCACTGAGCATCGCACCAAGTTCTAAAGTTTCTGCAAGAGTTTCTTCCGCAATGTAGTCGGAGTGTACCTGGAGTGACTCTGTGACTTCCTCGGAACACATTATCCATAGATTGATTCGGTCTGAAATTTCTAAGCCAGAACTTTTTCTGAGATTCTGTATCACACGGACGATTTCCCGCGCGGTTCCTTCTGTCTTAAGCTCGTCTGAAATGATTGTCAGGACTGCTCCTGCATAGCCGGCGTCAGTTGCAACGGCATAATCATCAAGGGCGACTCTTTCGATAATAACTTCGTCTGGTTCAAGTTTGAATTCGCCAATAGAGATAGTTTCATTTGCTTCACAGGTTTTCGCTATTTCGGTTGCGTCTGCCAGTTGAAGAGCCGCGCGAATTTCGCCTACACGCTTACCGTATTTTGGTCCGAGTAATCGTAAATTGGGCTTGATATCAAATCCCATAAGCCCGCCTATTTCAGCAGCGTTTCGCACTATTTTTACGTTCAGTTCTTCTTTTAAAATCTGTTCGATCTCTACAAGAGCGAAGTGTTCCCAATCATGACGCACTTCTGCTACGAATTCAGCTAGTGGCTGCCGTACTTTTAGGCGTGATTGTGCCCGCGCCGAACGACCCAGCGATGCCAGACGAATGGCCAGGCGACCTCGATTCATAGCGTCTTCGTCGATAAGTGACTTATTGGATTTAGGCCAAGACGTAAGGTGAACAGAATCAGGAGAGCAATTAACACGATCCGCTACAAGGTTTCTGTACATCATCTCAGCTATAAACGGGGCAAATGGTGCGAGTAAGCGAGAAAGAGTTGTCAGACAAGTGTAAAGCGTCGAATAAGCAGCATTCTTATCCTTGTCACCTTCTGTTTTCCAGAAGCGTCTACGAGATCGTCTCACGTACCAATTGGAAAGATCTTCTACGAACTGTTCGACACCTTCGGCTGCATAAGGGAGTTGCCAACTTTCTAGGTTTTCTGTCATTTTGCTGATGAGTTGATTCAGCTCAGAAAGAATCCAGCGATCAAGTTCAGAGAAGCCTTCATCTTTTGGCAGTTTCCAAGATGTGTAGGCGTTTTGGTTACTCTTATCTTCAAATATTAATTCCGATGGAATAACACAGTCTGATGGAGTCCAATTGTCTAGATTTGCGTAAGTAGTGAAGAATGAATAAATGTTCCAAAGTGGGATTATGAAGTGGCGTCGAACTTCATCTCCGGTTTTGTAACCAAAATTGAGGTTTGAGGCGGGGTTGTGCCGGCTGAATGCCCAGCGCATTACATCAACTCCCATTTTTTCTGCCGCTTCTTCAAACCATATAGCGTTGCCTTTCGATTTATGCATCTCTTCACCGTTTTCATCGCGCATCAACGCGTAGCTGAAGACATTCTTGGCTGGCAGAGAGTCCTCTAGTACTGCTGCCATGACGATTAACGAATAGAACCAATTCCGAAATTGGCCAGGGAAACTTTCGGAGATCCAATCGGCGGGGAACCAGTCTCTCCAGTATTCAGGGTCTTTTTTATATCCGATTGTTGAGAAGGGAACAATTCCGGCATCGAGCCATGCATTTCCAACGTCTTCAATTCGTTCAATCGTGTTTCCGCACTTTGAGCAGGCGATTTTTACTTCGTCGACCCAAGGTCGGTGGGGTGATGCACCGCTTGATTCGAACTTATCCCAACCTGCCACAGCACGGCTTTTAAGCTCTTCAAGCGAACCGATTACATCGAAATTACCGCAATTACATTCGTATATGGGAAGGGTAAGACCGTAATATCGTTTTTTCGAGATCATCCAGTCCTGCATGTTCTTGAGCCAATCAAGTTCCCGGGCCTTTCCAAACTCCGGGAACCAGTTCATTTCGCTAGTAGCTTTTTCCATCTTTGGTCGGATTTCGTCCATAGATATGAACCATTCGTCCACTAATCGAAACACTAACTCGGTGCTGCATCGCCAACAGACAGGGTATCGGTGTGTGTATTTATTTACTCGTATCAGCAGTGATTTTTCTTTGAGTGAATCGAAGACCATGTCTTTTACATTCGCTGCTGATTTGCCGGTAAATTCACCGAATCCCTCTTTATAGATGCCGTTTTGATCTAGTGGAGCGATTGGCGTGAGACCATTTTCGTTACCGAGTTTAAAATCTTCAGCACCAGCGCCAGGAGCGTTGTGAACTATTCCAGTTCCCTCGTCTTCTCCGACCTCATCCCAAGCCAATACTCGATGTTGGTCAATCGCTTCTGCTTGTGCTGGTAGTTCATCAAATGGTCCCCTATACCGCAGTCCAACCAGATCGGAACCTTTCACTTCCCCTATGACTTTAGCCTGTTCAGTCAGGACATGGTCTTTTTTGAGTGTTGTTACGAGAGATTTACTTAGGTACATGACGGTACCGTGATCTTCAACCTTTGCGTATGTGTATTCGGGGTTTACAGCCACTGCCACGTTTGCTGCAAGCGTCCAAGGAGTGGTGGTCCATATCAGAAGATTTTCACCTTCGTGATTTTTGTCAATGAGTGGGAATTTCAGGTATGGGCTTTCGTGAGTGATTTCCTGATATCCCTCGGTAACAATTTCATGTTGTGAAAGACCGGTGCCGCATCGAGGACACCAAGGCATAACATCTCGACCTTTATAGATCCAACCTTTGTCGGCGCAAGTTTTTAAAAAGTGCCAAATGGTGTAGTTATTTTCATCTGACTTAGTGTGATAGGAATTGTCCCAGTCCATGAAATAACCGAGACGTTTTGATTGTTCGGAAATCCGCTCTGCGAACCGATCGACTCGTTTGCGGCATTCTTCAACGAATTTCCCTATGCCAAAAGCTTCGATATTACGTTTTGATTTGAAGCCCATTTCTTTTTCGACTTCAACTTCTATCCACAAGCCTTGTCCGTCAAAGCCATTTTGGAAACGTTGTCTATATCCCTGCATATTGCGGAACCTCAGGAACAAGTCTTTGTAAGTGCGACCCCAAGCGTGGTGAACACCCATAGCGTTGTTGGCCGTGATCGGGCCATCAATGAACGAGAATTTTTTCTCTTTATCGTCATTCAGATGACGGTACCGAGCAGGAATGTCGTTTTCATCCCACCATTTCAGAATTTCTTCCTCCTTGGCTATGAAATTGACTCTTGGATCTACCGGTTCGAAGTGGCTTGCCACGTTTACTATTCCTTGTGCCAATAGGACTTTTATCTTTGATGTTCTAGATTTGCTTTGAACTTAAAAATAAAGCCCGTCCCTATAGTTCAGGGACGGGTGTTCAAGATAAAACGGTGCCGCGGTACCACCCTGGTTTCCCAACTGGCCGTTTGCTAGAAGGGACACTCAGTTGACCGATGTAACGTTCGGCGATAACGGATCAGCTTAATGGTCGATGCCTACCGACGTTCAGTTGAACGGTTCAGGAGTGATAGTTGATTCCTGTCCCATGCCCGCTCACACCATATCGGGCTCGCTATGAAGGGGTGTTTCGGATTCAGTCTTATCTCCATCATTACCTTTAGCTATTCAATACTAACCCAGCGCTTGTTATTTAGCCCAGTTCATAATTGCCGAGTTGTTGGTAGAGAGTGCCTTTTTTGTCGTCTATAAAGCTGCGGTACAGGGCTATGGATTTGAGAGAAATGATCTTTCCTGTGGAGTGAAGTGGGGCATGGCGCCAGGAGACTCCTATATCTTCAGCGAATCGTCCGCGTATACCAGGGCGGGTACGACCTGTGGTTACGTGTGCTTTGAAAATACGTTCCCCTGGCTCGAACCCAAGAGCAACCATGGCTCCCTCAACTCGACCCTGGAGTTGTTCTAGTCTTCGGAGTTCTCCGGTGAAGCCGATCCAGCAAATTCTTGGATCGCGAAAAGATGGGAAGCAACCTGTGCGTCCGATCTTGATCGAGAACTTTCCGGTTGAATTTGCAGCATTTTGTAAGCTGCTCATGATATTTGGGATCTGTTCGATCGACGTGTCGCCTAGGAACTTTAATGTTAGATGCATACTATTTTCATCTATCCATCTGACACGTTCATGTTCTCGGGGGCGGAAACTTTTTGCGAGATTAGCGAACTCTCGTTTTATTTCGTGGGGAAGTTCTATTGCAATGAACAAACGTTGCGTGTTGCTCTGGGTTTCCAGGTCGTCGTTTTGCTCGTGATTTTCTTCGCTGGAGTCAGGAGAAACATAAACTTTGGGTTCCTTTGGGACGTAAGTGGCTTCGGAGCGTGGGATGAATCTCCGGTCTGATGCATCTTTATGACTGGCGTAGGGCTCGATATCTGAATTATGTCTTTTCTTGGGAATGTTTGAGCTTTCGATTTTTCTGTTTGAATGTTGTGAAGATTTTTAACTATATTCTGAAGCCGAAAATGTGGTTTGCTCCACTTCGGCTAGAGGTCTAATTTCTCAGCCTGACCCTGATTCAACCCGCCTAATGGAGTTCATGCTCAGGTTTGAGTCGGGATTATTAGAGTTTGTCACATCGAATTCTTGAGATTGGTTATTTGAGTTTTTTATTAGTTGTACCCACGACACGCATGGTTTTATACGTATGATACGCGGCATTGTCTTTAGACGTGATGCAGAAGCAACTCAGGGTTTGTGCTTACCACGCTACAATCTGCATTATGAGCGCGTGCATACTACTTTTTGGAGTTCTTAAACCATATTTTTCAAACAGGATATTTCATGTGACTTTATTGCTAAACCGATCTGATGTTCAAAGTTTGCTCTCGATGCCTAAAGCCATCGATGTTCTTGAAGCTGCGTTTGCTGAGCTCGACGCCGGTAGTGCAGAAATGCCGGATCGCACTGTGATCGTCGATCCATCAGCAGGGGGATGGATCGCGTACATGCCGGCCTACTTGAAATCGGGTGGGGCGCTTGGTGTTAAGGCAGTGACGGTATACAAAGGCAATCCGGCACAGTTTGGGCTTCCTACTACTGTAGGCACGATTTTGGTTCAAGATAAGCAGACAGGTGTAGTCGTGGCTGTAATGGACGGTGGTTTGCTCACTGGAATACGAACAGGAGCTGCAAGTGGAGTAGCTACGAGACATCTGGCACGTAAGGATTCTAGGGTCGCTGGAGTTATCGGTACCGGAGTTATGGCGCGTGGGCAGGTTATGGCTTTGGTTGAGGCTGCTGAATTAGAAAAAGTTTTAATTTATTCCAGGAACGATAAATCTGCCCAGCGTTCTTTTGCGGATGAATTTTCAGAGATCACCGGAGTAGATATATCTTTGGCAGAAAGTGCCGAATCCCTCGTTCGAGAGTCCGACATTGTAACGTTGATTACTAGTGCTATCGAACCAATTGTGAATAGCTCTTGGTGGAAACCAGGGACTCACATCAATGGGGTTGGATCACATGCACCTGGAATTCGTGAACTTGATACGGCCACCGTGCAAATGGCAAAGGTTATTTGTGATCAGAAACAGGCTTGTTTGAACGAGGCAGGAGATATCCAAATTCCCGTTGAAGAAGGGGTTTATGACTCAGATGATATTCACGGTGACCTAGGATCTGTAATTAACGGCAAAATTACTGGGCGTGAGAATGACGAAGAGATAACGCTTTTCAAAAGTGTCGGCTTGGCGATTCAAGATATTTCTTGTGCATCTTTTGTTTATGAGCAGGCAAAAGAACAGGGGATAGGGCTTGAATTTGATTTCACACTTTAAGGCCAAAAAAGGTGGTAAGTATAGTTTTCTAGTGTCCGTTGTTAGCCCCTAGTTCATCACCTTGTTAGGCAGTGAGAACTTCGGTTCCGTTCGGCCCTAGGTAGATGGAATGTTCCTTCCATCCGATTTGTGCATTCGATACTTCTACTAGCGGTGGGTACTGTCGAAGTGTCCCTTGTTTGATTAATTCTTTTAGAGTCCGTTCAAGAGGTTTTTTAGGCAGGTGATTGAAGTATCGCCGGGCTATCGGCAATCCGTTCCAAGACTGAATGTTTTTCAGGGTCTCGAGGTCGATTTTATTAGATGGTTTTGGCTTTCGCTCTAACATGAATACTTCAGGCTTACCTTTATCTTCAACGTAACCTTTGCCCGATGTCGCAAATGGTTCGATCGCGAAAATTGAACCAGCCTCGAGTGAACCTTTAAGTCCAATGCGTGCATTTGGAATCTGTGGACTATCATGCAGCGTCCATTTTCCGAGGCCATGTCCAGTGAGGTTCAAGATTGGGTTGAAACCTGCACTAGTTATCACTTGTTGCACTCTCTCACCGATATCTTCTACATCAACGTTTGGCGCGCACATATCGATTGCAGCGTCAAGGGCATCAGAAGCTGCTGTGATCACTGTATTCCACCTCTGGTCATTGGAAAGATCAACGGAAACCCCGGTATCGACTATGAGGCCATCGATGTGTGCACCTACATCAATCTTCACCAGATCATTTTCCTCAAACTGTGTGTTGTCAGATGGCGAGGAACAATAATGTGCTCCGATGCTATTCCGGCTAGTCTGGGCTGGGAATGGGGGGAGTGCTCCTGATTCTCGAATAATAGTTTCCATGCCCTCTTGCAGTTCGCGGAGCAGGTAGCCTGGTTTTATTTCTTTGCCGGCCCAGTTTCGAGCTTTGGATGCAATGCGACCACATTCTCGGAGAGTTTCTAATTCTGTAGGGGTTGGATTCACGCGCAGAAACACCCAGTGATCTGTGAGTGTTTATCTTCCGCGGACCGGAACATAAGTCGGGCAGGTTTTATAAGGTTACTTGCTTGGCTGATCGGCACTGACTGAGTCTGCTTCAACGCCAAGGCCCTGTGCAGAATTTATTGCTTTTCTGATGATGGAAAGAGTTATTTTTATTACGTTGGTCATATTGTTGTTTATGTTTGTTTGATGAATCGGAGGGAAGTTTCATGGCAAAAAAAACCCCCGTTCATGACAGGGGTTGGTTATCGTTTTTGTCGCTGTGTAGTTAGTTCAACAAGTACAGTGATTTACAACACCAATAACCCCTGAGGGGGTACATGTACACATACAGGGGCAGGCCGTTGTGCTGATGGGTGTTGTTGGAGTCGAATTATTCATATCGTTGCTCTAAATATACTCTTGTAATAGGGGTTTTCGCAATTTTTGTGTGTGAACGTTTGCCAATAAATGACTGTATTTGAGATTCGTATTTTAAATATTAAGTAGTTGAGCGGCGTTATCTCCAAGGATTTTGTGTGATTGTTCATCAGTCATTCTTGCCGCACTAAATTCTTTCAGTGATCGTTTTTGGCTCACAAGAGGAAAGTCACTGGCAAATAATATTTTTTCGGATCCGATAGATCTTGCGACGACTTCGAAGATCTCTGGCCGATATAGAAATGGAAATGCAGCAGAGTCGAAGTAAACATTAGATAGGGCTGATCTGACTTCGTTCATTAGACCGTAAAAGGGCAACCCCCCTCCAAAATGCCCGAAGATCAATTTATTGTTCGGGTAGGCGTTTACAAGGGTCATCAAAAGTTCGGGTGTGACGGTTCCTTTTCCAGGATAGCTGTGTCCAACAGGTTCGGACGCATGAATGAGAACGGGCATATCGAGTTGTCTTGCTATATCTAGAACCGGGGCGAGTATCGATATATCGGCATCTAAAATACCTTGAGTGTCCGGGTGAAGTTCACCAATTCCTCGGGCTCCGGCTTCATAGCAACGCTGGACCTCATTAACTGCTTCTTGGCCCCATAGAGGGTTTACGCTGCAGAATGGAATTAAGCGATCTGGGTGCAAGCCAGACACTTCAATATTGTAGTTATTTGACTCACGAGCTACTCCTGGATCAGTCCAACCGAAGCCTGTGCAGACCGATGCATCGACACCGGAACTGTTCATGGAGTCAATTAGATTTTGTGCGTCGGTGAGCTTTGCTTTTGGGTTGGCAAAAAGGCTTCGGAAAGTGCGGTCCATGCGAAAGATACTGTCACGGTCAGATGCGAACTGAGGTGGCATAGCGTGCGTGCAAGTATCGATGATTTTCGTTATTTTGCTTGTTTGATCTTGTTTCACAACAGTCGAACCAGACATTGGTATGTTGAATTGAACCAAAGATACACTGTGAGTGTGTCGATAACTTGTGGGATGTAATTATCTTTATTTGTTGTACATGCGTGGCTGAAGTTATTTGTATAAAAACCCATGGGGGTTAATGTTTATCGATGGTCTCTATGATAAGTGACATGGGGCAAGTTTTAACCCAACCCGACATTCCGCACGCCGAACCTAAAATGGGTAAGGTCGCTGTTATTTATACAACACCTGAGACGGTGATCAGTGATTATGCACGACTTCTTGATCTGGCTGATTACCAGACAGCGCTGACGGCTGACATTGATACGTTTTTGAAGGTCAATATTTCTTGGCAACATTATTATCCTGCATGTTCCAGTGCTCCTTGGCAGATAGACGGAGTTGCTCAAAAACTTAAGCGTGATGGCTTTCACAAGCTGATAGCTGCCCACAATGGAACTGTAGTGGTGGATCCGATTGAGGGTCGAGAGAATAATAAGCATCAACTCGTCGAAGACCGTCTGGGCCTGGATCACGTGGTGCTCGATGCACCGCCCATAAAATGGGTGCCATATAGGCCCACTGCGAAGATGTTAGTGCTAGACGATGTTTACAAAGATGGCCTGTACATTCCTGAAGTATTTCCAGGGACGAATATAGTCCAGTTGCCTACAGTTAAAACTCACGTTTTCACCACAATGACAGGAGCATTGAAGAATGCTTTTGGGGGCTTGCTTCATCGGTATCGTCATTGGACGCACTCGGTTATTCACGAAACCCTTGTGGACTTATTACAGATTCAGAAGGAGATTCACTCAGGTCTTTTTGCTGTGATGGATGGAACGTTTGCAGGAGATGGGCCCGGTCCGCGGGCTATGAGGATTCATAATAAAAATGTCATTCTTGCTTCAGCTGATCAAGTTGCGATAGATGCTGTTGCAGCCAAGATGATGGGACTTGATCCCATGTCTATACCCATGATCCGTATAGCTCATGAAATTGGCCTTGGTGTTGGAAATCCTAGTGAAATTGAAGTTGTCGGTGACGACATAGCGGATGTCAATTGGAATTTTGCCGCAACTGAGAGCACTTTGGCTTCACGCGGGCAGAAGTTGATTTACCATGGCCCTCTCAAGCCTTTAGAGGGGATACTTCTGCGTTCGGGTATAGCTCCGTGGGCGTATTTGGCTTCAAATGTCTATCACAATAAATTTTGGCTACCTTTGATCGGACGAAAGCGAGTAGCTGAGGCTATGAAGACCCCTTGGGGTAAACTTTTCGAGAATTATTAGCTTTAATTGGATCTGAGTATTTTGGCCGACAAGTTTGTGCTGGATTTCATTCTGAGTAGGGAAAACAGCCTGAAATTTTTTGAATGATCCATATTAAATATTGGTAACTGTTTCTTTCTAGTACTTGGTAAATAAAGATGCGATTAGGATTTAACTTCGTTAATGGACTGCTCGATACACCACTAGATGATTTACTTAAATTCTCTGCGCAGTACGGTGCAAGTGATGTAGTACTACAGTCTTACACCGGGATGGATCCCAAAAGCCGCTGGGCCGTGGTTCCGGGTGATAACCGCTGGGAGTTGAAGGATCTTGAAAGCCTGAGGAATCAAGTTGAATTCCACGGTCTTCATCTTGAAGCACTCGAAAACGTTCCCAGTTTTTTTTATGATCACATCATGCTTGGTGGGCCAAAACGTGATGAACAGATTGAAAATATGATTTACACCATCCGCAACATAGCGCGTGCTGGTATTCCAATATTTGGGTATAACTGGATGCCTTCTAGTGTCTGGCGTAACTCAGAAAATGGATTCCATAGGGCAGGGGTTAGGGTGACTGCTTATGACCATTCCCTGCATAGTGATGCGCCACTTACACATGGTCGTTATTACACCGAAGATGAGATGTGGGAGAACCTTGAGTATTGGATCAAGATCATTACACCAATCGCTGAGGAAGAGGGAATTCGAATTGGTATACATCCAGCTGACCCTCCTGTTGAATCTGTAGGTGGGATCCCGCGCCTTCTGAACAGTTTCAGTGCTTACAAACGACTTATAGAAATAGTCGACTCTCCGGCAAATGCGATTGAGTTTTGCCAGGGAACGTTCTCAGAGATGCCTGATGCCGCAGGTGATGGCATTTACGAGATGATTGAGTACTTTGGTGAGCGAAAAAAGATTTTATATGTACATTTCAGGAACGTATCGAATGCGGGGGATCCGTTCAAGGAGGAATTCATTAATACCGGCCACGTTGATATGTATAGGGCAATGAAGCTATATAAAAAAGTTCATTTCGATGGTGTTTTTGTTAACGATCATGTTCCGATTACCTCAGGTGACTCACAATGGGGACATCAGGGTAGAGCCTACGCAAATGGTTATATCCAAGCACTGTTGGATGTTGCGGGTTGATAGTCTGAATTTTCAGATCATCTTTGGTGCGTGCTCAACTCGTTACTGGAATTTATGAGCCGATGTACTTGTTGGCTTTTCCGTAGCTTAGTAAGTAGTTCGATTAATTTAGCTAGGCGCCAGTGGTGGGTGGGGTAGTGTCGCCTTCGGCTTCGTGAAGCGTTGAGTCGTTGTGAGAAAATACCCCTAGGTCGCGCCCTTGATGTACATGTACCACTAAATCTTCTCGTTCAATACCTACTGCGTCGGTGAGGTCTTCATCCACCATAGATATCAGTTCTTGAATGGCTTCTTGGGTTAGCGATTCGTTAACAACCATTGTTGCGTGTACGAGACCTGGCACAAAGTGGAGATCGAGTCGTCCGACAGGTTTACTGTCCTCGAGTATCGTATAACACTCTCCGTTAGGTGTACGAACCTCTCTTTCAAAATAAAATTGTGCCATCGTACTATTGCCTAACTTGACCTTGACCGCGTATTTTCCACTTGTAACTTGTTATTTCCTTAAGTCCCATGGGACCTCTGGCATGGAGTTTATTAGTTGATATTGCTACTTCGGCTCCGAGTCCGAATTCACCGCCATCATTAAAACGCGTTGAGGCATTTGCGAAAACTGCTGATGCATCCGCCTCGTTCAAAAAACGTTCTATCACTTCGTTATTTTCTGAAACTATGGCCTCTGAATGCCCGGAACCGTAATTGCTAATGTGGGTAAGTGCTTCATCAATGGAGTCGACGATTTTTACAGATGCGATTAACGCCAAGAATTCTGTGCCAAAATCATCAGATACTGCCTGTTTGATTTCTGCTCCGCTGGCCAGTGCATCAAGGATGCTCATAGCACGGCTGTCGGCTCGTAGTTCTACTTTTTGGATACCGAACTCATGTGCTAGTTTGGGCAAGAAATTATGCGCAACTGCCTGGTGGACCAGAACTGTATCCAGAGCATTGCAGACTGTGGGTCGTTGAACCTTCGCGTTGACCACAATTTCAAGCGCGTTATCTAGATTAGCATCAGCATCTACATAAGTGTGGCAGACTCCAATTCCACCTGTTATGGCCGGCATCTTAGCGTTTTGACCGACGAAATTAACTAGCTCTGCGCTTCCGCGAGGGATCATTAGATCAATTGCCTCGTCCATCTGAAGCATTTTTTTTACAAGTGCCCGATCGGTTGATTCGACGAATTGCACAACATCACTGGGAATGCCTGCGGATTCGACTGCGTCTTTTACGATTTTTGCTAGAGTCGTGTTTGTGAGGATGCACTCTTTACCGCCTCTTAGGATGACAGCGTTCCCAGATTTTAGGCATAGTGTGGCAATATCGATCGTTACATTTGGTCGACTCTCGTAGATAACGCCGATTACTCCGATTGGTACTCGTACACGTTCAAGGTGGAGACCATTTGGAAGATTTCGCTGTTCTAAAACTTCACCTATTGGATCTCCGAGTTTCGAAATGTTTCGAGCAGCGTCTGCCATGTCTTGCACACGGTTGCCGTTAAGAGTCATACGATCTCGTATATGGAAATCCATTCCATCCCGCTTTGCGTTTTCAAGATCTTCCGCATTAGCGTCTAATATTGACGTACTATTTGCCTCAACTGCTTCGGCAATTGCGATGAGTGCAGTATTTTTCATTTCGGCAGTGGCTGCAGCTAAATAACTTGATGCGGAGCTAGCAGCTTTCGCCTGCTCATAGAGTGATAATTTCGTCATTTGGTACTGATAGTGGTTTGATTATTTTTCATGTGTTATGAGGTATATGATGCCTCGTTATTTATGGTAGGGCCATATTATTTCGGTGAACCACTTCCGCACCATAATAATGGCCGAGAAGAGTTGGTAGAGATTTTGAGTTGTTTCCTTTGATCAGTTCAACCTCGTCTGAATCGTATGATGTGATCCCCCAACCGATCGTGGTCCCGTCGAGCTCAGTGACTTCAATAATATCTCCTCGTTTGAACGGACCTTTGACTGAGACTACTCCGATCGGCAATAAACTGTGCCCTTGATTTCTCACGGCATTAGCAGCACCAGAATCGACAGATATGCTCCCGCGATGTTCGGAACGTCCAGTTAAAATCCAACGCTTTCGACTTTCTCGACGCGAAACAGTTGGTATAAAACGAGTACCGATTGATTCGCCATTGCAGATGGATTCGATGACATTTTTAACGTGCCCTGACGCTATAATCATTGGGATTCCAGAGTCCATAGAAATACGGGCTGCCTCGAGTTTGCTAGTCATCCCTCCACTACCTTGTTGGTCGCTCGGCCCCAGTGCTGATTGTTGAATATCGTCGGTTATTTCAGTCACATGATCAATTAGCTTGGAATCTGGATCTATCTTTGGATCGGTCGTGTGTAAACCATCGATTTCACCGAGAAGAATTAATAAATCGGCGTCTACTGTGTTAGCCAACATAGCGGAAAGCCGGTCGTTATCGCCCCAAACATCTCCAGTGAGTTCTTCTACCGCGACCACGTCATTTTCATTGAGTATTGGCACTGCGCCTACTGCCAACAGAGCATCTAGTGTATTTCGTATGTTCAGATAGCGTGATCTGCTTTGTAAATCACCTCTAGAAATGAGAGCTTGGGCTACCTCAAGGTCTTGTTTAGCCGAAAGTTGTTCAAATGCCATCATCAACTGGGGTTGTCCTAGTGCTGCAAGAGCTTGGCGATAAGCAATTGTGCCGCGCTGCAGTTTATCTTTGCCGGGAGTCCGAGAAAGTGGTCCCTGACCAGCAGCCACTGCACCGGAACTGACAATCAGGACTTCTACACCAGATTTTTTCATCGACGCTATTTGTTTGATAATGTCCCCGATAGTCTTGAGATCGAGCGAATTTTTTCCTCCCGTTAAAAGGTTGGTGCCAAGTTTTATTACTATTCGCTGTGGCTGATGCATATCTTTGGTTTGGTGATGTCCCGAATCGACGGTGTTGTCTGACGGCATAAGTTCATTGTCTCGCAAATTGTTTTACAACAACCGAAATTTATAACGACTATTTTGTAACGTTGACCCGTCTCAGTGCTAGCATGGAACAACACCAAGGTCACCGATTTTGCTCGATGGCCCTTTTGGTGTGTTGACTGCCACTTGGCGGCTAACGCATGGACATTTGGAACTAAAAAACCCTTGGAACGGGTCTGAATGAGTCTCTCGGGGTTACTGCCACTGCTCGGCCAAACTGAGCAGTTCGCAGCTTTGGTAAATAGCTTACGTGCTCCCAGGGCACAGGCGGCGTTGATAGCACCGGATCCAGCCATCGAATGTACGGTGGCTGCACTATGGTGCGAGACGGACGCGCCTGTTTTCGTTCTTACTCCCAATCCTGAGTCGGCCAGAAGGCTGTATGACCGGCTATTCACTTGGTTAGGTGATGACTCCCCTATCTTTCATTTTGCTGAGTCCGAAGATATTCCGTTTGAACGATATGTGCCGGACCATGGAGCAAGTCATCAACGATTACGTGCACTGGCGGCACTCCGGGGTGAAGTTAAAGGAGTAACCCGGCCACTGATTGTAGCGTCTGTGAACGCAGCATCTCAGGCGACCCTTGAAAGGTCGGTATTTGATTCTTATACCCAGTCCCTCGGTATTCGAAACCGTATTAATCTGGAGAATCAAATTCATAAGCTTATTCAGATGGGTTACGTCCATGAACCAACGGTAGAGATACCAGGGACTTTTTCGCGTCGAGGTGGAATTTTAGACATATTTCCGATCTCTCGAGATCGCCCCGTTCGCATTGAACTTTTCGACGACGAAATTGAGAGTATTAGGCATTTCGACCCTCTAACTCAGCGATCTGCAGGTAAAGTTCGTACCGTCACTATCCTGCCGGCGTACGAGACACTCCCTCAATTGGCCGACGAAGAGCGAGTGCAAGAATTGCTGGGGAAAATGGATCTGATTGGCACATCCGAAGAGGCGCAGCGGCGAATTCCCTCCGAACTAAGCCATGCTCTAGCCGGAGAAGTTGTTAACGAAATAGCGTTCTATGCAGGATTCTTTAATTTGGGGAGTGTATTTGATTATTTACCAGCTGAAAGTTTGATGGTTGCACTTCGACCTGGTGCGATCGAAGAGACTGCTCGATCTCAAGATAGCCGTATGGCTAGGCTGCGTGAGATCAAGGAGAAGCGTGGTGATGTTCCAGTTGGGTTTGCACAACCATATATTGAATGGGGTTTTATTTCTGACGCAATTGAAGCTCGTCCGAAGAGTGTCAAGTTATCGCAATGGGGTATCAGTGGTGAACTTTCAAGTGATTCGATTCGCCTGCCACTCAACCATCCATCCTTGACTAGCGGAGGTGTGGACCAGGCGATCAAGGTAATGGAAAGTGGTATTGCCGAGAAAAAACGAACCGTTGTGGTAACCAATCACGCTAACCGTTTTCATGAACTTGCTACTGAAAAAGGTGTTTCGACTATTCTGATAAACGATGTTGTAGAAGCTCCTGAACCTGGTGAAATTCATGTGGTGCCGGGTCATCTACTAACCGGATTTTCTATCAATGCAATTGATGGTTCTGAAATAACAATCTTGAGTGATGCTGAAGTATTCGGGATACAAAAAGAGCGACGGCGCATTCGAAAAAGGGTAATACGAAAAGGCCCCGCACTTGAGCAGCTTAAGGAAGGCTCATACGTTGTTCATGTAGAGCATGGGGTAGCAAGATTTATAGGAACTCAAGTCATGGGTTCGGAGGGTCAGGAGTATCTGGTACTTGAGTATGCCGACGATGACAAACTCTACGTTCCTACTGAGCATCTCGACCGAATCCAGATTTACCATGGTACTGCCGATACATCTCCCAGACTTACTAGATTAGGGACCCAGGAGTGGAGTAGAGCTCGATCCCGGGCAAAGAAGGCAACCGAGCAACTTGCGGGTGAATTGATAGCTCTTTACGCATCACGTCAGGTTGCCAATGGATTTGCTGCAACTGCTGACACTCCCTGGCAGGATTCCCTGGAGGCCAGTTTCCCGTATGAAGAAACCCCTGATCAATTAGCGACGATCGAGGCTGTTAAAGCTGATATGGAATCTACTCAGCCAATGGATCGGTTGGTGTGTGGAGATGTTGGGTATGGTAAGACCGAAATAGCGTTGAGAGCAGCCTTTAAGACTGTTCAATCTGGTCGACAGGTGGGCATTCTTGTCCCAACGACCGTTCTTGCTCAACAGCATTTGGAAACCTTTTCCGAAAGACTCGAACCGTTTCCTGCATCAGTTGACATGTTATCCCGATTCAGGACAGATCGTCAGCAGAAAGAAATTATTAAGAAAATTGCTAACGGTAGTGTAGACATTGTCATTGGAACGCATAGGTTGCTTCAGAAAGATATCCACTTTAAGGATCTTGGTCTTGTGATCATTGACGAAGAGCACAAGTTCGGCGTCTCGCACAAAGAACGTCTTAAGCGGCTGAGAACTGAGGTAGATGTTATGACCTTAAGTGCCACGCCTATTCCTCGCACGTTGCATATGTCACTTGCTGGTGTGCGAGATACGAGCACCATTGAGACACCTCCAGAGGAACGCTTGCCTATTAAGACCTATGTGTCGGAAGAAAGCGATGATCTTACTCGTGAAGCGATCCTTAGAGAACTCGATCGTGATGGGCAGGTTTTCTATTTACACAATCGTGTGAAGGATATCGAATTGATCGGGAATAAGATTCAGAAGCTTGTGCCCGAAGCCAGTGTCGGAATTGGTCATGGTCAAATGCCTGAAGACGAGCTCGAACAAGTGATGGCCGCATTTGAGCGTAGAGAATTTAATATTCTGTTATGCACGACGATTATTGAATCTGGAATTGACCTCCCGAACGTTAATACCTTGATAGTTGACCGTGCCGATATGTTTGGGTTGTCGCAGCTTTACCAACTTCGTGGTCGTATCGGACGTGGAACTAATCGTGCTTACGCTTATTTGATGGTCCCACGTGCTAAACAACTTACAGAGCAGGCAGAACAACGTCTCAACACGATTCTCGCTGCAACTGAACTTGGTGCTGGTTTCCAGATTGCCTTGCGCGATCTAGAGATTCGAGGTATCGGGAATTTGTTGGGATCTGAGCAATCTGGCCAAATATCAGCGATCGGATTTGACCTCTATACAAAGTTATTGTCTGAGGCGGTTCGTCAACTTAAAGAGTTAGAAGGTGGACAAGGCGTTATTACACCTCCCTTACCTGAATTTTCTAGTGTTCGGGTTGACATCGGAATCGATGCCCGAATTCCGGATAGTTATATCGAGGATCTTGCACAGCGTTTATCTATATACCAGCGTCTGGCTCGAATAAACAGTGATTCGGAAATTGACGATTTGGATGAGGAAATTCGAGATAGATTTGGTCCGATGCCTACTCACGTCAAATTGTTGATGAAGACTTCGCGGATGCGAATTTTGGCTGGCCTTGCTGAAATTGATTTGGTTACGGCTAATGAAAAACGTGCGACTTTGTCGCTGCGACAACCTACCGATGGAGCACGCGGGCCACTTCAAAAGCAACTTGGGGCAGGTGTTGATGTGGGTCATATGCAGATTCGTGTTGAAATCGATAGAGATGACCTTGAATGGATCGATGAGCTGATGGCTGTTGTCGAACAGATAAAGATGTTCAAAGAACAGATGATTCAAATGATGGATATGGCCCAGATATCGGCAGTAGATCGTTTGGCAGTTAGCTCGATATCAAAGGGATAGGTATAGGCGGTACTTTTTGTCGCGTAATTGTGAGCCATAGTTCCGTGCTGTTGCTATGTGGTTGAAGTTGTCGTGTAACCTGCGTCACAAATGGATTTTGTTATGAATATTTTGCTGGAGTTAGCATGGGTAAGAAACAATCGTTAAATCCTCAAGTGACTATCATCGGTTGCGGAACTCCGACACCACTGCCAGATCGTTTTGGGTCTTCATATGTGGTTCAGGTTGGCGACGAAAAGCTTCTGTTTGATTGCGGTCCGGCGACTACCTGGAAACTTGCACGTGCAGGTATTTCAACCACCGAAATTGATAATGTTTTTTTTACCCACCATCACTTTGACCACGATGCAGATTTTCCAACCTTCATCCTTACACGATGGGATCAGATGGTTCCAAAGGATCGATTGCTAAACGTTTACGGTCCGCGTCTGACAGAAGAATTCACCAATGGCATCATAGATGAAGACACAGGCCTTTTTGCCCATGATTGGCAGGCTCGTGTCAACCACCCGGCTTCACAGATCACATTCGCTGACCGGGGAGGTGTTCTGCCTAGAAGCAAGCCTGAGGTAGACCCGCACAATATGGGGCCTGGCTTAATCAAATCAGGTGGTAACTGGGAGGTGACCGCAGCGCCTGCCGATCATGTTCAACCTTATCTGGATTCACTCGCATATCGAATCGACACGCCTGATGGTTCAGTAGTTCTTACCGGTGATACAGCCCCTTGTGACACGGTGACAGAATTAGCTCGCGGAGCAGACGTGTTGATGATGATGTGCTGGGAATCGCATGATCGGATGGATGGGAACGAGCATTCTGGGGCATCTTCTTCGATTCTTGGTGCAGCTGAAACTGCTGCAGAAGCTCAAGTTAAGCAACTCGTGATGGTGCATATTGGAGCACGCTTGACTACTGCAGAGATGAAAGGTCCGCGCGAGGTAGAAGCTCAGCAGGCCTGGAACGGCAAACTTATCTGGGGTGATGAGATGATGAGGGTTCCATGGCCCGATTGACATTGGCTGACAAGAAATATCCAAGCATTAAACCATTAGAAGTGGTCGTTGAGAGTAACCTTGAATTATCGACACGTGACGGGGTGATTTTACGGTCTGATGTATATCATCCGACGGATGACCAGGCGTATCCATCGCTTGTGTGCCGCACGCCGTATAACAAGCAATTACCGCGCTATATCGAAACTGCTAGTGATCTGGCTAAGCGGGGTTATTGTGTAGTTGTTCAGGATTTCCGTGGCAGATATGCCTCAGATGGAGATTATCACTGGATGTGGCGTGAGCGCTCTGAGACCCACGATACCGAAGATGGTTATGACACCATCGAGTGGGCAGCGACATTGGAATGGAGTGATGGACGGGTAGGTACATGGGGGCATTCAAATGCTTCATGGGCGATCTGGATGATGCTGGACTCCCAGCCTCCCAGTCTCTCCTCGACTCTTGCCAGTGGCATATCACAAAATATCTTGGATATTAACTTCGGGATTTTCGAGACAGGTCGTCGGCTTGAATGGACTCATATGATGGCGGCTGACATACGTCGAAGAGCAGAACTTACTGACGGGGCGATAACACCAGCTCAGGCTTCAAAGCGTTGGAATGAGGTCGAGCGCGGCAAATACATCTGGTGGTTGCCGCTTGGAGATATTCCTAGTGAAACATTCTCTGAACTTAATGGTCAACTTCAGACGTATCACCGCAATCAAAACAAGGAATATCAACATTTTGGAGATATTCACCCGAAGGTACGCACTCCTATTTATCAAATAACCGGATGGTGGGATCGGCTTATTGGCACAGTAGATAACTTTTCTGGAATTACAACAAATGGTCCTGAAGAATTGCGCAGAAAACATCGCCTGATTATTGGCCCCTGGGGTCATGATGCTACTCAATATCAGGGGAAGATAGGACCTGTGGACTATGGGCCAGATGCGACGACGACATATGCGGATCTGATAGCTCGCTGGTACGACTTTGATTTGAAAGGTATTGATAACGGGTTCGCAGATGAAGCACCGGTGCAGATGTGGGTACTTGGCGAAGATAAGTGGCGCGGAGAAAATGAATGGCCACTTGCTCGGACAGAGTACACAAAGGTTTATCTCCATTCCCAAGGCTCGGCCAACACGATTTTGGGGGACGGGTCACTTTCTTGGGAATTGCCTCAGGCTAGCGAAAGTCGATTCGATGAATACGATTATGATCCGCGCGATCCCGTAATGAGCCTTATGCGTGGAGATTCTCAAGCGGCACCTGTAGATCAGTCTCCTCATGATCACCGCCAAGATATTCTGGTTTACGACTTTCCTGTAGTAGATTCCAATCTTGAACTTGTAGGTCCTGTCTCGTTGAATTTATGGGCTGGGACCGACGGATTTGATACGGATTGGACGGCAAAACTTGCTGTGGTATATGAGGATGGATTGGCCGTTAATCTAACTTATGGAATCATGAGAGCCCGTTTCAGAGATGGGTATGAAAATCCGAAGCTCTTGAAACTCAACGAGGCTTTCGAGTACACGATAAAGTTAAACCCTATCGGTTGCCTGTTAAAGCCAGGACAGAGACTGCGGCTTTATGTATCAAGTTCGGATTTTCCAAACTTCGACCGTAACCATAATAATGGTGAGGATTATTGGTCTGACTCAGATCTGCGTGTAGCTCACCAGCAAGTTTTCCATTCAGTCGATAGACCTTCACATATTTTGTTGCCAGTTATACCGAATTCGTAGCGTCCTGATAAAACTAGATTCTTGGTGATTTCAGCAAAGCAGAGTGGTATTACGGTTTAAATTACTTAAAGAATTTGCGATTAACTATCGGGTAATGCAAGGGGAGTTTTATTGACAGGAAATTTGTATCAAGGTGTTGAGCAATGTCCATACCACTATGGTTATGTCGTGCAATGTTCTACATTTAGGTGTAGGGCAAGATGCTTATGAATGTTCAACAACTGAATTATTTCCAACAGGTGAAAGCCTCTGGTCGTACTATTGCTTTTCTCGGCCTTTTACTTGGGTTGACCGCAGGAGTTTTTACAGGTGTTGGACTCAAACACCTGATAGGTGATCCTCTTGTTTCAGGTGGGGAATCACTTCTGTTCTATGGAGCATTTGGCGGAAGTTCACTAATAACACTCTTTGTAATGCTCAATTATTTGATGATGAGCCTGCGAATTTCTGGCGAAGGAATTGCCATACAGCGTGGAATGAAATCCGCCATGCTTGATGTGGATGTCATTCTGGCTGTGCGTGTGGCTGAAACAAGATCAAGAATGTCACGAGCTGCAAGCGAGGCAACTAAATCTGGCAGACAAGTTAGCCAGATGTGGAGCGTGATGGGTATCGGTTCGGGTGTTGAGATTGATTTCTTGGGTTCAGACAACCAAGAAGTGCAAACATGGTTTATCTCATCGAACGAGCCTAGTGATCTCTGTGAAAAATTGCAGTCGGTAATTTCGCATTTTCAGGGTGATAAAGAGTCAACAGATCGATCGATTTCTGTTCAGGCTTAGGGTTTGCTGAGTGATTAGTCGGGTAGGAAATTGATAGTTGCCCTGTTTAGGGCGTCGAATTCGCTTTCAGTTAAGTTCCAATTCATAGCTGCGGCATTATCCGCTGCCTGACGGGCTGATTTCACGCCTGGTATTGGTAAAGTGTCTCGTTTGATAAGCCAGTTAAGAGCTACTTGTGAAGGCGTTGATTGATGCGCACTGCCGATGTCTTTCATCAAGGAAATTAATGGTGGCAATGCCTTTAGTCGCCTGCCTGCCCAACGCAATCGGCGTGGTAGAGGTGGAGGATTATGTGGCCCGTACTTCCCGGTTAATAAGCCTTCGGCAAGAGGGCCGTAGGATATAACTGACACGCCCAGTTCTTTGCATGCAGCCAAAACCCCATTGGATTCAGGAGATCGATTAAGGAGACTGTATCCGATCTGATTTGAAGCCAGAAGGATTCCTCTGTCTGAGAGGATTTCATGTGTTTGTTTTGTCTGTTCGGATGTGAAATTTGATACGCCTACAGCTTTGATGAGACCATCTTCGGCCGCATCGGCTAGGGCATCAACCCAGTATTTGAAATTGCGAGGGCGTAGTGGAAAATGAATTTGATAAAGATCAACTGACTGGACACCAAGTCTCTTTAAGCTATTTTTGAGTGCATTGCGGAAAGAATGATGTTTCCATCGCCATGGATAAGGGAAGAACTTGGTCGCGAGAACACTTTGGTCTGATGAAGATTTTTTATCTACTTGAGAGCTGTGTATTAATTTTCCAAGTAGCTGTTCTGATCGTCCTCTACCGTATATTTCGGCAGTGTCGAACCAGTTGATGCCACCAGCTATACAAGCGGAGAATGCATTAGCAAGATCTACGTCTGTATATGATCGACCGTATCCCCAGTAAAACCTTCCACCCCACTGCCAAGTTCCTGCCCCTACGCGGCTTACTTCTATGTTGCTTTGACCAAGCTTTACACGTTTTGATCTCATTGTTGTAGGTGTATTGCAGTTGGTAGGCATGGGTAAGAGCTTATCTGGATTGACCTCACATCAGAGGTTTTTCTGCTCAAGAAAAGATTGATGCTATAGCGGTAATATCCTATTCTTCGGCATTATCAGTTTTGTTGCTAGAACAGCGCCATGTTCTTTCCGGAGATTTAAGTTGCAAAAAGATTCAAAACGGCCAAATATTGTATTTTTATTTCCCGATCAATTTCGAGCGGATTTCACGGGATTTAATGGGGCTGATTGGCTTAACACTCCCAATATTGATTCCATTGCTGAAAATGGAGTGTCTTACTCCAATTCATTTTCGGCATCGCCAATCTGCGTTCCAGCTCGCACAGCTTTGTTAACGGGTATGAATGCGATTAGGAATGGTGTCACTACGAATCTTCACAACCTTCGTGCCGACTGGCGAGACGCTGGATTACGAACATGGCCTGAAATTTTATCTGAGAACGGTTATTACACTGCTGGTATTGGGAAGATGCATTTTTACCCATGGGATGAGAGACGGGGTTTTCAGTACAGGGTAATTTGTGAAGACAAGCGATGGCTGGAGGTGCGGGACGATTATTACCATTACCTAAAGCGGCATGGTTTGAGAAAACTGCATGGCAATGAAATGCCTGGATATCATGAAAACAAAGGGGCTGTTATTCATGACATTCCATGGGAGCACTCATGGGATCGATTCGTGGGGTCAGAGTCGGTCAAATTCATTGAACAATACGGGTCTGATCAGCCATTCGCTATGATGGTTGGCTTTCCAGGACCACACTGCCCATATGATCCGGATGAGCGTTTTTTCGAGGGTATAGAGGAATCTAAAATTCCAGAATCCGCACCTGAGGTGCGTGCCCATTCTCCTAAAATGCGCCAGGGGAATGTTGACGGTAACAAGCGCCCATGGAATGGGGTTGACTACGCTGAATTCCCCGATTCGGCCAAGCATACTGTCCGAAAGCATTACTCAGCATTAGTTCAGCAGATTGATTTCGAGGTGGGTGCAATAATTGATGCCCTGCGTAAAAAAGGGTTGCTAGAAAATACCTATGTTGTACTTGCTTCTGATCACGGTGATTATCTTGGTGATCACAATTTGATTGGCAAAGCATCATTTTTTGAGTCAGCGATACGGGTTCCAATGGTTGCAATGGGGCCAGGGATTGAAGCCGGGCAAACGCAAGAGGCTATGGTTGAGTTACGGGACATCACTGCGACTATGTTAAGTTGGGCTGGTGTCGATCAGCCGGCATGGTACGACGCACAACCTCTGCCTGGTGAAGGTATGCCTGGTGACTCAGGCCGTTCTAATATTTTTGGATTACTTGGTGACGGCTGGATGAACTATGACGGTCGATATAAGTTGCACAAATACCGCACAGGAGAGAATTTATTATTTGACATGTTGAATGATCCGCAAGAGCAGGTAAACCTTTATGAAAATATTGAGTTTGCTGAGATAGTTCGTAGACTTGATACCGAATTAACTAATGAATTAATGTCATCTATTGATTCGTCCATGGATGACAGAATTGCTCAAAATGGTGATATGTCACAAGATCCTTCGTTTGGTTATGAAAGCTGGCATCGGCCTTGGCCAAATTCGCCTCGCACTTCCAAAGCGAGGTACGAAAAACCAAAACTCGGGTGACCTATTTCGGATCCCGTGTGATTTAACTAAAAACTTGGCTATTTATTTAAGTGGCCACTATGGAGTAAATGATGACAAGACCGTCTGTGGGCGAGAATGGTGAAGATGCAGCCAAGAAGCCGAACATAATAATTATTATGGTCGATGATCTTGGATATTCCGATCTAGGGTGTTATGGCGGCGAGATCAATACCCCTAACATCGATTCGCTTGGTTATTCTGGTCTGCGATTTACCCAGATGTACAACGGTGCCCGTTGCTGCCCTTCGAGGGCTGCTTTACTAACTGGTTTGCATCCACACCAGGCTGGCATCGGACAGATGACTTCCGATCTGGGAGTTCCTGCTTACCAAGGGTATTTACGCGACGGCTGCGTCACTGTGGCGGAGGTTCTTAAAGACGCAGGATACCGCACACTTCTATCTGGTAAGTGGCATGTTTCAGGTAGTTGGGATAATCGGGAACGTTCCAGTTGGGTGTTAGGTGATAAGAAACATCCGCTTCCCAAGCAGCGTGGGTTTGATCGATCATTTGGATTATTGAATGCGGCTGATTCTTACTGGAATCCGAAATCACTGATTTTAGAAGACGTTTTAATTGATGTTGAGACCACCGATTTTCATTTGACTGATGCAATTACGGATCATGCAGTCAACCAGATCACAGAGTCAGTTGAACTTGGCAGCCCGTTCTTCCAATACGTTGCATTTACCGCTCCCCACTGGCCGCTGCATGCATGGGAAGACGACATCGTGAAGTATGAAGGTAAATACATGGCAGGTTACGATGCCGTTCGTACCGCCCGCCATGAAGAACAAAAGGGACTCGGTGTCGTGGATGATAAATGGGAAATTTCACCTCGAGATTCCGATTCACCTGATTGGGATGATGTTCAGGACAAAGAATACGAAGACATCCGTATGGCGACGTATTCAGCTATGGTCGAACAGGTGGACAGAGGTGTTGGACGAATTATCGATACGTTAAAGAAAAATGATGAATTCGACAACACGGTCATCATGTTTCTTTCGGACAACGGAGGATGTGCTGAATTATTTCAAGAAGATACAGATTGGCCAGATGCCTCTCAGTGGGAGAGTTCCACGACTCTCGAAGGAGAGCCCGTGCGGGTTGGGGACATCCCAGGTCTGCGTCCGGGTCCGGACACCACATTTCAAGCAGTTGAATTGCCGTGGGCGAACGTTTCTGACACACCTTTTAGATTGTTTAAACGGTGGATTCATGAGGGCGGTATCTCAACTCCGTTCATCGTTCATTGGCCTGACCAAGTGGGTAAGTCCGAAATTCTCCACAACCCTATGCATATCGTCGACATTTCAGCTACGTGCTATGAAATAGCTGGAGCGGAATACCCTTCACAACACCACGATGCGGATATAACACCCTTAGAGGGTGAAAGTTTCCTTCCGGCACTACGAGGCGGAAACTGGAATCGTGAACAGCCGATCGCGATCGAGCATGAGGGTAATCGTGGTATTCGCGTTGGTGATTGGAAGATGGTGGCCGAGTGGGACAAACCTTGGGAGTTGTACAACATTTCCGATGATAGAACTGAGCAGAATAATTTGATCGATGGTGAAACGCATCGTGCGAAGGCTTTAGAGAAGGCGTACGTTGCATGGGCTGAACGTGCTGAAGTATTGCCTTGGCCTGTCGACCCCCGTGTGTTAGCAAAACGGCTCAAAGGCGATCATGCTCATATATCTCAGCATCGCGCGCCTTTAAGCGGTGAGATGAAATAGCTGGAATTGACAGCATATACTTTACGGAAGTTTTGACGGGAAATTGCAGGAGTTTTAGATGGTCTGGATCAGAATAGCGATATCGAAGCTGGTGATGAATACCGTTCTTGTTCTACTCGCGGCGATTGTTTTAGTGTTAGCAGGGTGTGGTAGTGATTCAACGTTAGATGAAGGTTTTGTGCAAATTAGGACGGCTCCTGATAACTATACGGTTGATGACTTGAAAACCTTTGGCTTCAAGACCTCGAAAAACTATGACGTGGAGGGTTTACCTGATGCACTCGACGCATGGAAGGGCTTCTGGGGTATCGATCCTTATGACCGCCACGATTATGAGATTCGTTTCTACGCATCCCATGACCTTGCTGTTTCGAGCGGTAAGCCTATGGCTATTGAATCGACCGGTCCAGAGTTCGAAGCCAGCCGTGAAACACAGACTTGGACCGAGGGCGTGAAAGACAGGTGGCAGGCTCAGGGGGTTACTGATATATCGGGTGGCGCCAGCAAGCAGTCTAAACCACGCCCGACTTACCCTAACTGGGCGATACTTGGGAATATGGTGATCCTGTGCGATGGCCTTGATTCTGAGCAGTCTCTCATTAGATGTGACGCACTAATCAATAATTTTTTGCCGTCCGAAGAAAGTTAGTTTTAATCCTGACCAGGATTAATTATCAGCTTATTTGAATGTTTTCGCTGCGCGCCAGGCCATACTCCACAGAGGTCCTTCTCTACGGGCAGCAACTACCGTGGCGATCGCTGAGACTACAACTAAAGCTGCCGATGTGATGCAGTACGTGCATAGTGCTTTGATCACAAAGATTTCGATGATGGTCAGGTAGATCGAACCTGCTAGTCCGATTGCCGAAGATGTGCCTGTAACAATTCTTCCAAGTAAGCTGTTGGTTCGGGATTGAAATGCGTGCAACGCACCCAGCATTATCAGGGAGTATGTAACCATGCCATATGCTGAAGCTGGGACACCAAAAATCTTCGCCCACTTACTGTTGAGAACAGTATTACATCCGTCGATGCTACAGGCTATCTCCGAGTGGAGAATTGCATTTGTTGTCAAATAGGTTGTAATGGCCAGACCCGCAAGTCCCAGTCCAGCTATGAACAGCCACAGACGGGATGACCGGCTGAAACTTGTTTGTGACACTAATCTCCTACTTCGGCCAGCGCCTTCTCGATCTTTACCCTGTAGTTACCGTATTCTTGCAGACCTCCTATGTTCTCTCCGTTTATGAAGAAGGTAGGCGTTGAATTCACACCTGCATCCACTGCTGCATCTCGATCAGCCTGGACTTTAGCTAGGTACTTGTTGGTGCTCAGGCATTCGTCGAATTGATCTAGAGAAAGACCCGTCATTTGCGCAAATATTCTGAGATTCGTATCTGAGAATGTGCCTTTGTTCTGTCCGTTCAAATTTACAAATATTGTCTCTTCGTATTCATGGAACCGGCCTTGTTCTGCTGCACACTCGGCTGCTTCAGCGGCGCGCCATGATTCTGGGCCAATGAATGGGAAGTGTCTAAATAGAATATTTACACGTCCGTTGTTGACGTATTCGCGGATAATCTGTTGCCCTGGCCCGAGGGTAAAATTAGCGCAGGCCGGTCACTGGAAATCCCCGAATTCGACAAGGGTTACGGGAGCATCGGGATCTCCAATTAATGATCCACCTGAGACCAGAGTAGAGCTATCGATCGCCTCATTGGAATCGTTTGGGGACAGTGTCACGAATGTAATTGTGGTGATGGCAGTGATGACGATTGCCACTCCTACCATAAGCATCCAGTTTTTCTCCACGTAATTCGAGGAATTCTTGGATTTGTTTTGTTTACGCTCTTGCCTTGAGGTCAATTTTGATATCTGTAACCAGCTTGAATGAATAAATTATTTACGCACTTAAAGGTATCAGGCTAGATTTTGCGGCCGGTGAATATCACGTGACGAATTCCACCCTTTCCTTGGTGCGCCTGAGTACGGTGTTTTTCGCCGAGAAATCCGTTACGTTTCATGCGAGAGATGAATCGTGGTTCATCGTTGGCCGACCAGATGGCCACCTTGCCCCCATTTTTTAAAGCGTTTCTGATGGACCGCAGACCGTTGTCGGTGTATAGCCACGCGTTTCTCTCATTTACCAAGGGAGAAGGGCCGTTATCAACATCCAGCATGATCGAGTCGTAACTATTTTGTGATTGGCGAATGACCTTCGAAATATCATCCTGGACAATTTCAGTTCGCGTGTCTTTCAGTGGGTGATTGTTGAACGGGCCAAGCGGGCCTTTGTTCCACTCGATAACTTCTGGGACAAGCTCGACCTGCACTACCACTCCGTCTTTTGGGATTAAATCGAGAGCTGACCGAAGAGTGTAGCCGAGCCCTAGACCGCCGATCATGACTTTGGCTTTTGATTTTAATTTAGTGCAAACGAGGCGCGCTAATTCCATTTCGGAAAAATGCATACGGGTCGACATCAGTGGGAGGTCGTCTGCTTTGATGACGTAATCGCCATCATGTTCAACCAGTTCGAGCCGTGTGCCATCGGGCGAGACCGCTTTTCCGACAGTATTCCATGGTTTCATTCTTTTAGTTTAAAAGTTGAATTCAGTTCAGGCTATGGTGTGTAGTCGGGTTCTTCGAATGGATACAGAGGTATTCTCCGATTGTGGAATTCAAAGGTGTCAAGGTCGGCAGAAGTTACGCCAGGGCTATTCACTATGATGATTTCTGCTGCGATCGGCTGGTATGCCGGCCTTGGTGAACTGACCCCTTTGGCGACGACAATTCTGTAATCCTCGGGGTTGATTCCCATCGAGTACATTTGCTCTCGAGCGGTGTTTCCACTTCGTTTTGAAGTCAAAAGTATCGTCATGCCATCGGTAGTGTTGAAAAGTACACGCTTGCCATCGTTATAGAACCTGGTGCCGCCGTGTGTAGGTCTCGTTTCTTCGTAAGGTCCATCGTCGATAACGGATACAGTTCCAACAACGTGGACTGGCTCACCGTGCATATCATCGGTTTTCCCGCCAACATCAAGTGCCAGCTCAGCGCCAACTCCGGCTACAACACATGCTTCTACAGACTCCGGGTCATAAAGGCTTTGCAGGTAGCCTTCAATTCCCATTTCTTTGGCGACCTTTAGTATGTGGGTTGAGTCTGCCGATGACCCTCCACCGATGTTGTCTCCGACGTCCATGAGTACGATAGGACCTAGATGCGAATGGTCCGATTGCTCAGCTTCGGCCAGAGCCGATCCATCATCCGGGAGGTAGTTTTCGACACCTTCAGGCTTTGGTCCGACATATCGTTCTTCTGCTTGTCTAAGGGCGTCCGGTACGCTGGGGACAGGCTTGTTGAGATCAACTCGCCTAGTCCACGCACTGGCTGCAAGATCCTGTGACACTTTTTCTGCCAGTTCGGGATCACCATCGGTGATGGTGATCCATGACATCCCCATCTCTTCTACGTCGGAGTAGGGGTATCCCTCGGAGATTGAGGTATCCAGTACTTTAGGTATTTCGTTGGCCTCGACGCATTCGTCTACGAGGCTCTTCATGGGTTCCTGGCCGGTGAACTGCTTGACTATATTGACCAGCATGGGGGGCATTTCTATGAACTGTACAGGGTTGATTTCACCCCTTACAGTTCGGTAGATCATCTCGGCAGTTTTTCGTCCTCGCAATTTCGCATCGAGGTGCGGGCATGTTCGCCAGACTACACAGACATCTGTGTTTGCAACGGTATCTTTCGAGATATTGGCGTGCATATCCAGGGTTATACCTACAGGTACATCCGGTCCCACAATTTCTCTGACTGCTCGAGTGAATTCTCCGTCCATATCCGGGAATTCTTCGGAGACTGCGGCACCATGGTTAGGGAGCAGGACTGCGTCCCATGGTCCTTGGTCACGTAACATGCCGAGCATTTCGCTTGAAAGACGGTCATATGCGTCTTTGGTGATTGTGCCGATTGGACCTGTTCGTGCCTGCATTAACAACACTGGTTCGAATCCAAGTTCTTCCGCAGCCTGTAAATATCCGGCGATTGTGTAGTCTGATGTTGCATACCGATCGAATATTTCTTCGCCTCGGAGTTTCTCGAACTCTTCATATGTGGCTGGCACGATTGAAAATGTGTTTGTTTCGTGCGAAATGCCTAGAATAGCTATTCTCAATTTAGTTTCCTGATTCTTGTTTATGGTGTGTA